>Ga0160469_100013_pt1 | contig 444998 bp, 388 predicted proteins | sample HID1972M_E11MG_FD_108246 | JGI IMG/M metagenome (GOLD analysis project Ga0160469, IMG submission 108246) | Enriched pill bug-associated microbial communities from UW Madison campus, WI, USA - HID1972M_E11 MG | ecosystem: Host-associated > Arthropoda: Insects > Digestive system > Unclassified ...
ACCGGTGATGGTGGAGAATAACGGAGTCGAACCGTTGACCTCCTGCGTGCAAGGCAGGCGCTCTAGCCAGCTGAGCTAATCCCCCAAAAAAACTTGCTTGTAGTCCCGTCCAGATTTGAACTGGAGACCCCTACATTATCAGTGTAGTGCTCTAACCAGGCTGAGCTACGGGACTGTTAATCTCGCCCCCGCAGACCTGAGTCGTGCCGATGGCTCGTCTTCTTGGTGTTTTCCTTTAGAGATATGTATCATTTTTTACGCAGCGGGTGGTCCGTACCACTCCAGAAAGGAGGTATTCCAGCCGCACCTTCCGGTACGGCTACCTTGTTACGACTTAGCCCCAGTTACCGGTTTTACCCTAGGACGCTCCTTGCGGCTACGTACTTTAGGTACCCCCAGCTTCCATGGCTTGACGGGCGGTGTGTACAAGGCCCGGGAACGTATTCACCGCATCATTGCTGATATGCGATTACTAGCGAATCCAACTTCACGGGGTCGAGTTGCAGACCCCGATCCGAACTGTGAACGGCTTTTTGAGATTGGCATTACATTGCTGTATAGCTGCCCTCTGTACCGTCCATTGTAGCACGTGTGTAGCCCCGGACGTAAGGGCCATGATGACTTGACGTCGTCCCCTCCTTCCTCTCTGTTTGCACAGGCAGTCTGTCTAGAGTCCCCACCATGACGTGCTGGCAACTAGACATAGGGGTTGCGCTCGTTGCGGGACTTAACCCAACACCTCACGGCACGAGCTGACGACAGCCATGCAGCACCTAGTTTCGTGTGATTGCTCACTGTGCCATCTCTGGCACATTCACTAACTTTCAAGCCCGGGTAAGGTTCCTCGCGTATCATCGAATTAAACCACATGCTCCTCCGCTTGTGCGGGCCCCCGTCAATTCCTTTGAGTTTCACCCTTGCGGGCGTACTCCCCAGGTGGAACACTTAACGCTTTCGCTTAGCCGCTGACTGTGTATCGCCAACAGCGAGTGTTCATCGTTTAGGGCGTGGACTACCAGGGTATCTAATCCTGTTTGATCCCCACGCTTTCGTGCCTCAGCGTCAATCAGACCATAGTAAGCTGCCTTCGCAATCGGTGTTCTGTGACATATCTATGCATTTCACCGCTACTTGTCACATTCCGCCTACCTCTAGTCTATTCAAGCCCGTCAGTATCAAGGGCACTGCGATAGTTGAGCTACCGTCTTTCACCCCTGACTTAACAGGCCGCCTACGCACCCTTTAAACCCAATAAATCCGGATAACGCTTGGATCCTCCGTATTACCGCGGCTGCTGGCACGGAGTTAGCCGATCCTTATTCCTTCGGTACATTCAGCTTCCTACACGTAGAAAGGTTTATTCCCGAATAAAAGCAGTTTACAACCCGGAGGGCCGTCTTCCTGCACGCGGCATGGCTGGTTCAGGCTTGCGCCCATTGACCAATATTCCTTACTGCTGCCTCCCGTAGGAGTCTGGTCCGTGTCTCAGTACCAGTGTGGGGGGCCATCCTCTCAGATCCCCTAGCCATCGCGGTCTTGGTGGGCCGTTACCCCGCCAACTAACTAATGGCACGCATGCCCATCCAAACCCCATGAATGTTTGACCATTGCACGATGCCGTGCTGTGGTTTTATGCGGTATTAATCCGGATTTCTCCGGGCTATCCCCCAGGTTTGGGCAGGTTGCATACGCGTTACGCACCCGTGCGCCGGTCTCTGGCCAGCAAGCTAGCCATACCCCTCGACTTGCATGTATTAGGCCTGCCGCTAGCGTTCATCCTGAGCCAGGATCAAACTCTCCATTGTAAAATGTGTAGTTCGAACGCTGACCATCGATATTCTAACGAACATTAATAATCTTGTTCTTTTTGTTGTATGTTGTCCGGTCGTACGGACTTAAGAAACAGCTTGGTTACATGTACTTTGTAATCGTACCGTTTGCCCCGCTGCGTTGTATAAATGATATCTCTTTAATGAACTTTCCGATCATACCTCCCGGCGATCCGTATATGTTGCAATGACCTTTCTTTTAACTTCCGGTCCTTTTCGTTCCGGTCGCCTAATTCAAGGTTACATTGTTTCAGTCTTTTTTTCAGCCTTCCGGACTCCGTCCGTCGGCCCCCGTTTCGTTTGGGACTGCAAAGGTAGGAAACTTTTTTGAACCTGCAAACTTTTTTTTTACTTTTTCCGAAACTTTTTTTCGTTCCGTCTGTTTGCCCGTTACAGCTCCGTCGTCTCAAATCCCTATCGCCCTGTCCTTCCGTCTTCCCTTCGCCGTCACTTCCGTGGCGGGTTGCAAAGGTAGGAATATTTTCCGCTCCCCAAAACTTTTTTCGAAGTTTTTTTTTCGCTTCCCCTATTCCCTATTCTACTTCCCACGCCTCCTCCGAAGCGGGATGCAAAGGTAGCAAAAAAACATGTGCGAACAAACAAACACCGGAATTGTTTTGAAGGGAACGCGTAATATGCTGGCCGACAGCGTAAAAAAATCGACGACGGAGCAAGCGATAGTTGTTAAGCAATAACAGATATATCAATACAATAGATAAATTAAGATATGATAAGAATTTTAGACTCCTAATATTTGCTATTCATAGTGTATATAAAATGAAATGTCTGCAAATAAAATATCTAAAGTATTCTTTAACGGAACAATTTCTACATAAAAAATTGCCAAAAAAACGGGAGAGCCTAAACTTTATAAAATGGATAATTTTTGTCTACCTAACGCTTTTAAGTACGTAGTGACAACAACCCGCTGTTAAAATTTATTAGTTTATATTATTTGTTAAATTAATTTCAGCTAAAATTATTTGCATAAAGAAATAAACTACATATATATACTATATAGAATTTAAAAGTTCGCACATAGCTAGAGAGTAGTCTATGAGATGAAGATGCGTTGATATGTAGGGTGATTGACCATGTACTAGGTTTGGATTGGCTCTGAAAATTTGCCATTTAGACAAACCGCTGTAATTAGGCCCGGTGGAAGCGAAAATACTTTGCCAAAGTTAACGCTGGCATTAGCATAGCACATACGGCAAAGATTGTAGCGGACGACGGGACTGTTGTTGCCAAACGCCACGTCACCACAACCTACTTAATATTGACCAATGCTTAACAAAACCAATGTGCAGGCCTGAACAGGCTCTATGTTATGCTGATCTAACATCTTTTCGAATTCGTAATTTTCTGTGCCAGGGTTAAATATAACCCGCTTAGGTTTTGTTTCAAGTATATAGTCGTAATAGGACGGTTGCAAATCGGGACCTATATATAAGGTTACGGTATCTATATCTGTAAAAGGCTGAGCAGGTTTTTGAATTTTTACTCCTGCAACCTCGCCGTGCTTGATACCTATATTAACTATGTCATGTCCTTTAGCTGTTAACATGTGCGCCGCTCTGTAAGCGTATCTATCTGCGTTTGGAGTTGCTCCGATTATTAAAGTCTTTTTCATTCTATAGAAATTGATTTGGCAGAATTGAACAATGATACATAAACTGCTTAATAAAGAAACAGCCTAGTTTAAATTTTGTTTAGGATTGCATTAGCACAATTAACGCCATCTATAGCGGCAGATACAATTCCTCCGGCATAACCAGCTCCTTCGGCACAGGGATACAAACCGCGAACCTGTGGGTGTTGGAATGTCTCTTTATCTCGTGGGATACGAACCGGGGATGATGTACGACTTTCAACACCGACTAAAACTGCATCGTTAGAATAGTAGCCTTTCATTTTTTTTCCGAATAATGGCAAGGCAGCTTTTAAGCTAGATGCCACAAAATCTGGAAGAATATCTTCTAGCATAGCGCTTTTTGTGCCTGGTAAATATGAATTCTTTGGTAAATCTGCCGACAATCTTCCTTCTACAAAATCTACCATTCGTTGTGCAGGCGCTACGAGATTGCCTCCGCCAACTTGGAAAGCTTTCTTTTCTATACTATTTTGAAAATCTAGCATTCTTAATGGGTCGGTTCCAGGAACATCATCTAAAGTTATTTGAACTACCGTACCCGAATTAGCAAATGGGTTATTTCTTTTAGATGGGGACCATCCGTTTACTACAATTTCATTTAAATCTGTAGCGCATGGTGCAATTATCCCCCCTGGGCACATACAAAAAGAAAATACGCCACGGGTTTTTACCTGCTCCACCATGCTGTAATATGCCGGCGGAAGAAACTCTGAACGAATATCGCAATGATATTGTGCGCTGTCTATAATCTGTTGGGGGTGCTCTATCCTAACGCCTAAAGCGAATGGTTTTGCTTCTAAAAGGATATTTTTTTTGTGCAGAAGCTCATATATGTCTCTAGCGGAATGTCCGGTAGCTAAAATGACGTCATCAGCTAAAAATTTTTGTTGGTTGTTTACGATGATACCTTTTATTTTGTCATTTTCGATAATGAAATCGGTTAGTTTAGCATCAAACAATACCTGCCCGCCGGCTTTTATAATGGTTTCTCTTATTGCAGTTATAATATGCGGGAGTTTGTTTGTACCAATATGCGGACGTGCGTCGATAAGAATATCTTCGTCGGCACCATGTTGTACAAAAATTTGCAATACCTTATTTATATCACCTCGTTTGTTGGAACGCGTATAGAGCTTGCCATCTGAATATGTACCCGCACCACCCTCGCCGTAACAATAATTAGATTCTGTATTAACCAAACCTTGCTTGTTAATTGCAGCCAAATCTCTACGACGCTGTTTCACGTCTTTGCCACGTTCTACCACTATAGGTTTTAAGCCAATTTCTATACATTGCAAAGCAGCAAACAAACCGGCTGGACCAGCGCCAACTATAATAACAGCTTTTTTATCTGCTACTGATGGATAAATTGAGGCTGATGCTAATTGTGGAGCAGGCTCGTTTATATATACTCGCACCTGCAACCTGTAAATTACCTTGCGTGAACGAGCATCTATAGATCGTTTTAATATTTTGAAAGAATTGATACTTTTTAAATCAGCTTTTAGCGCTTTAGCTATATTTTGAAGAATCAACTGCTGGTTAGCAACATCTTCTGGAGCAAGGGTAATTTCTATATCTTTTTGCATAATGGATGTCAAGTTTTTATCTCGAAACTGCAAATTTAACGATTAGAGTTGTAAGTTATAGGTATTAAGTTGTAAGTTTATTGAACAAACAGTGGCAAGATGTCAGTTTTTTGTCTGTTTTAGTAACAAGGCACAAGTATTGCTATCTAATTTAAAATTAACCTTAAAAAAACAAATAAATTAAAGATGAAAAAAATAGTTTTAGGAGTAGTAGCTCTGATAGTTGTGATAACTGCAATTAGTAGTTGTAATGGTTACAACAAACTGGTTTCGTTAGATGAAACGGTAAAAAATAAATGGAGTAATGTTGAAACACAATACCAACGCCGTTCTGACCTAATACCAAACTTGGTAAGTACCGTAAAAGGCGCTGCTAAATTTGAGCAAGGAACCCTAACTGCAGTTATTGAAGCTAGGGCAAGTGCAAGTAAAATAACTATAGATCCTGATAAATTAAATGCTGAAAACATAGAGAAATATCAACAAGCTCAAGGTCAGATTACCCAAGCTTTAGGTAAGTTGATGGTTTTAACCGAAAACTATCCAGATTTGAAAGCTACCCAACAATTTAGCGACTTATCTGCACAATTGGAAGGAACAGAAAACAGAATTACAGTAGCCCGTAAGGATTTTAACGAATCGGTTTTAACTTTTAACACCAAAGTAAGATCGTTCCCAACTAATTTAACGGCTGGTATTTTCGGATTTTCTCCTAAGGCAGCATTCCAAGCTGATGCAGGTTCACAAAATGCTCCGAAAGTAGAATTTTAATTAGATTTATAAAGCAAGGGTAATGTTTGTTTGTTTTAAACACGCATTACCCTTTATTTTTACCACAAAATAATGTCTATATTTAATACAGAAGAGCAAGAGCAAATTGCAAATGCAATTGCAGAAGCCGAAAAAGCAACTAGCGGTGAGATAAGAATTGCCATTGACAAACATTGCCATGGCGGAGCATTTGAGAAAGCAGCTGCTTATTTTACAGAGCTTGGAATGGATAAAACATCTGCACATAATGGTGTTTTAATTTATTTGGCTTACGAAGACCACAAGTTTGCCATCATTGGCGATAGCGGGATAAATAAAGTTGTACCTGAAGATTTTTGGGAAACTACACAAGTGGCTATGAAAGCTCATTTTTCATCTGGAAATTTAGCACAGGGCATAATTGCTGGTGTTTCTTTAGCTGGAGAAAAGCTAGCGCTTTACTTTCCTTACCAAAATGGCGATGTAAACGAGTTGCCAAATGAAATTGTTTACATGTACAAAAACCAAGCAAATTAACAGATGAAGAAAATAATCATCTTAATCCTATCCGTATTCTGTTTACAGCTTGTTTATGCTCAAGAATTTCCGGAGAAACCGAATACGTTGGTAAACGATTATACCAATACGCTTACTGAAGAACAGAAAGGTAATTTGGAGCGCAAACTTGTAGCTTTTGATGACTCTACCTCAAACCAGATTTCTGTCGTGATAATGAAATCGGTCGGCGAGTATGACATTAACGAATACACTTTAGAACTGGGGAGAAAATGGGGTATCGGTAGCGGAAAGAAAAATAACGGTGTAATTTTGTTGGTTGCCATAGGCGATAGAAAGCTGTCTATACAAACCGGCTACGGCCTGGAAGGCGCTTTGCCAGACATCTACACTAAAAGAATTATTGAGAACGACATTAAACCCCTTTTTAAAGAAGGCAATTATTACGCTGGTATTGATGAAGGAACAAACTCCATCATATCCTTAGTAAAAGGCGAATACAAAAACGACAATCCAAAAGTTAAACAAAAGGGAAGTAAAGGAATGTCTGGTGCTATTGTGATCATCATCATTATAATTATCGTAATTATTTTACGAAAAGGCGGTGGCGGTGGCGGTAGTGAGGTTATTGGTGGACGAGGTGTTGCCGATGCATTATTCTGGAGCATGCTTTTAGGTGGAGGAAGAAATTCTGGTGGTGGCGGATTTGGCGGAGGCTTTGGAGGCGGAAGTAGTGGTGGCGGTTTTGGAGGTTTTGGAGGCGGAAGTTTTGGCGGTGGCGGAAGTAGCGGAAGCTGGTAAAGACAATCACGATTTAAACTTTAAACTCAACTTTGTTCACGAATTTAACCTAAATGGAATGTATAGAAAAGATCTCATTACAGCAGAAATAGAAAAATTGGCGCAAGTGCTTGCAAAAATCATGGGTTTAAAAATCGAATTAAAACTTGAAGAAGCTGATGCACTTTTTAAAGAAACACTTGCTAAATCATTCGGCTTAGATAGCAAATTACTTACCGAACCTAACACTTCGGAATTTGAAAAATGGCTTTCCCAATCCGAGTTAAATGCTGAACACCTGAATTCTCTTAGTGATTTTGTATTCAGTCAGCTAGATTTCGAGAACAATATCATCCCGTCTCAATTGATGGCCCAGAAACTCAATTTTGTTTACAAAAAGCTTGTAGACGACTTTCAGACCGTTCATTTAATAAATATGGGAAGGCAAAAATACATTGAGCAATATATTTAGATAAAGGAGCAAAGAACAAAGATTAAAGACTTGTATAAATGGAGATTTTAAAGTGGCAAAAACTTGCCTCGAAATATTTAGTTAAGGAAAGATGGGCTACACTTAGAGTAGATACGTGTAAGTTACCTAACGGAGCCGTTAAGGATGATTACTACGTTTTAGAATATCCGAATTGGGTAAATGCTGTTGCGTTAACTAAAGAAAACCAGTTATTATTGGTAAGGCAATATCGCTTTGCAGCAGAAATAATTTCTTTAGAAGTGCCGGGAGGAGTGATTGACGACGGAGAAGATCCGGAAACAGCAATTGTGAGGGAATTAATTGAGGAAACTGGTTATACTTTTGAGAGTTGTGAGCAAATTGCGGTGCTTTATCCGAATCCTGCAACATCAACCAATAAAACATTTACCTATTTATTAAAAGGCGGTGTTAAAACGCATGAACAGCATTTAGATGAGCATGAGATTTTAAATGTTGAACTTTACAGCATTGATGAAGTTAAACAGCTTTTAAAAGATAATAAAATTGAACAATCCTTACATGCGGCTGCATTATTCTACGGGCTGTTGCATTTGTAGAAAATCATAAAACTAAAAAGGCCATTTTGATTAATCAAAGTGGCCTTTTTTATATCTCTTCCGTCGACTAAAGTCGACGGCAATGAAAAGTAAATTCGAAAGATTATACTTATAAAAAAGTCCTGACTTGGAAACCAAATCAGGACTTTAATTTTTTTCTAAACAAATAGGATTTATATTTTTTGCTTCTTAATACCTCAAGAAAATTAACTCATTTTCAGTTTTTTCTGAATGTCGTTAACATAAGCTTTAAACTTCTTGTCTGTCTCAATCAAATCTTCTACAGTTTGGCAAGCATAAATTACTGTAGAGTGATCTCTACCACCAAAAAATGCGCCTATAGTTTTTAGTGATGATTTGGTATGGCTTTTAGACAAATACATTGAAATTTGGCGAGCCTGTACAATTTCACGTTTGCGTGTTTGAGATTTAACCATGTCAACCGGAACTTCAAAATATTCACAAACCAACTTCTGGATATATTCCATTGAGATTTCTTTCGAGGTATTTTTGATAAAGTTCTTTAACATCTGCTTAGCCAAAGCCAAATCAATGTCTTTTTTGTTTAACGTAGATTGAGCCAATAATGAAACCATTGCTCCTTCTAACTCACGCACATTATTGTCAATATTATGGGCTACGTATTCCACTACATCAGCTGGCAACTCAATACCATCGGCATACATTTTCTTTTTAAGGATAGCGATACGAACCTCTAAATCCGGCACCTGTAAATCTGCAGACAATCCCCATTTAAAACGACTTAGCAATCTTTCTTCTAATCCAGCTAAATCTTTTGGTGCTTTATCTGAAGTTAAGATGACTTGTTTACCCGATTGGTGTAAGTGATTAAAAATGTGGAAGAAGATATCCTGCGTTTTTTCTTTACCTGCAAAGTTATGTACGTCATCCATGATGATCACGTCCATTGCCTGATAGAAATTAACGAAATCGTTTATCGTGTTATTTTTTAACGAGTCTACAAATTGTTGGCAAAATTTTTCGCAAGAAACGTAAATAACCAATTTATCTGGCATACTACGTTTTATCTCGTTACCAATGGCCTGCGACAAGTGTGTTTTGCCCAATCCCACTCCACCGTAAATCATTAGCGGGTTAAAAGATGTGCCCCCTGGTTTAGCAGCCACAGCATAACCGGCCGAACGAGCCAAGCGGTTACAATCTCCCTCTATATAATTATCAAAAGTATAATTTGGATTTAACTGAGGATCTACATTCAGCTTTTTCAATCCTGGTATAATAAACGGGTTTTTAATATCCTTATTTATCGATACCGGAATTGGCATTGATTGCATTTTTGCTTCTGCCCCATTTCCGTTAGAGGGCATATTAGTTGTGTACGGCGAACCAGTGTTAGATGACTTATCAACAACGATATTATATTCTAATCTTCCTTCGTCTCCCAATTGCTTTTTTACCGTTTTACGTAGCAGACCAACATAGTGTTCTTCTAGCCATTCGTAAAAAAATAAACTAGGCACCTGGATGGTTAAAACTTTCCCTTCTAATTTAAGTGCTGATATCGGTTCGAACCAAGTCTTAAAACTTTGGTTCGGAATGTTATCCTTAATAATTTGAAGACAGTTCTTCCATACTTCGGTACAAGTTTTTTCCATTGTTATTCTTTAATTTGTTGGTTTTCAGTTCTTATAAGGGTATTACGGATGTCCCCTTTCGAGAGTTCGAATATTCAAAAAATTATCAACATTTCACACAAAAATTTCATTTAATTCGTAACTACTTAACAAGCAATTATATATACCACTTAACCTCAATTTTTTATGTTGATAACTATTTATTAACACTGTTTTTAGTATTCTCCGAACACATTTCGCATACAATCTGCTATTTCCCCAAGTGTTGCATATTCTTCTACAGCACTTAAAATAAAGGGCATTAAATTACGCTCAGACTTGGCAGCGGCTGTTAAGTTAGTTAAAGCTAATTTAACAGCTTCGTTGTCACGTTCAGCCTTTAATTTATCTAACTTATCAGTCTGTATTACTCTAATCGATTCATCTATATTTAGTACGTCTGTTATTCCTTCCTTTTCCTGTGTAAATTTATTAACGCCTACAATTACTCTTTCGCCTTGTTCAACTTCTTTTTGATATTGATATGATGCGTTTGCAATCTCTTGCTGAATGTATCCATTCTCAATCGCGTTAACCGATCCGCCCATTGCATCAATCTTATCTATATAAGCCAAAGCAGCCGATTCAATCTCATCTGTTAAAGACTCTACAAAATACGAGCCAGCTAATGGATCTACCGTATCTGTTACACCGCTTTCAAAAGCAATAACTTGTTGTGTACGCAGAGCGATTTTAGCAGCTGCTTCGGTAGGCAAAGACAATGCTTCATCGTACCCGTTGGTATGCAAAGATTGCGTACCGCCCAAAACCGCAGCCATAGCTTGGTTAGAAACCCTAATAACGTTGTTTAGCGGTTGCTGAGCAGTAAGTGTAGAACCACCGGTTTGCGTATGAAATCGCAACATCATAGCTTTTGGATCTGTTGCTCCTAAAGATTTGGTAATATGAGCCCACATTCTTCTTGCAGCTCTAAATTTTGCAATCTCTTCGAAAAAGTTATTATGGCAGTTAAAGAAGAAAGATAATCGCTTTGCGAAAACGTTAATATCCAAACCCTTTTCTAACGCGGCATTTAAGTATGCCTTACCATTCGCTAGCGTAAACGCCAACTCCTGCACGGCAGTAGAGCCGGCCTCTCTAATATGGTAACCAGATATCGAAATGGTATTCCACTTTGGCACCTCTTTACAACAATATTCAAAAATGTCTGTAATAATGCGCATAGAGGGTTTTGGAGGATAAATATAAGTTCCTCTGGCGGCGTATTCTTTTAAAATATCGTTTTGGATGGTCCCTGAAATCTCTTTTAAATCTGCTCCCTGTTTTTTTGCTAACGCGATGTACATAGCCAATAATATAGAGGCCGTAGCGTTAATGGTCATTGATGTTGTAATATTTTTAAGCTCGATTCCTTCAAATAAAATTTCTATGTCCCTAAGCGAATCTATAGCTACACCAACCTTACCTACTTCTCCTTCTGCCATATCATGATCAGAATCGTAGCCAATTTGTGTTGGCAAATCAAAAGCTACCGATAAACCCATTGTACCTTGGGCTAAAAGATAATGGTAACGTTTGTTAGATTCTTCTGCAGTTGAAAATCCTGCATATTGCCTCATTGTCCATAGCCTACCACGATACATATCTTTTTGTATCCCTCTGGTAAATGGATATTGGCCTGGAATTTCTTCTGAAGACTTTGCCGTGGTATATAAATCTTTTATCTCAATACCAGATGTGGTAAGGTGTTTTTTATCGCTCATAGGTAATTTGATTAGAGATTTTACTAAAACATTTGTTGCATATCTTTCTTAATTAATGCAATAGTTAATTCGTAGGGATTTTCTGAAATAGTAGCCATGTGTTGCAAAATAGTTTTGCTAAGCTCTACTCCATTTACGTTCTGTGGCAAACCCTTTACTGCATTATTAATCATGGCGATCGTATCGTCTTTTAATTTACGCACAACATCCCAAGTTGCGCTGCTTACATAAAGTTGCTGGGTAATATTATGCTGATATTCTGTTTTTATCTCATTAATAATTCCAGCTTGCAAACTTTGTAAATCTATCCCTTGCTGGTGCAAACGAACCAAAAGGTTCGACGGACTAATCCTGTCAACAAAAATGATTAATCGCTCATGTGCTTGTATGCGAACCGGCAACAGTTGTGCTCTATTTTCTTTATTTATCGCTAAAGTTTTTAAATCAAAAAACTGTTGGATATCGTTTCTTAACACATAATACATTGCAATTAAAGCTGCAAAGATACCCGCACCTAAAACAATAAAGTCTACAAGAATTTGTTTTACATTCATAAAGATTGTTTAAATACGGTAATATTCACGAACCGTTAAAAGCAAAAATGTGCATTATTATTTATATTTGTAACAGATAAATTTATTAAACATGAGTAATACAGTAGAAACCGCCTTTGCGCCCGTATCGTTTACAGAAACTGCCGTTAAAGAACTTTTAAAGCTTAGAGACCAGCAAGAAGTTGCTGACGATTTTGGGCTACGCGTTGGTGTTGAAGGTGGCGGCTGCTCTGGCATGAGCTACGTTTTAGGTTTCGACCAACAGAAAGAAGGCGACCAGGAGTTTACGATAGATGGAATTAAAATTTTTATGCACAAAGCACACCAAATGTATTTATTGGGTATGCAAATAGATTGGCAAGATGGCCTAAATTCTAGAGGATTTACATTTAGCAACCCAAATGCTGCTAGTTCTTGCGGTTGCGGAACAAGTTTCTCTGTTTAGAAAGAATATTTTGTAACATTTTAAAGGGTCTCGTTGTCTTAACAGCGGGACTTTTTATTTTTATATCCCAAAGTTTTTATCTCCATAAAATGACTTATACCGAAAACGTAAGGCTTGCCCTGCAATCAATTAAAAGTAATCGCTTGCGCACTATGTTAACTGCGCTAATTATTGCAATTGGATTATCTGCTTTGGTAGGTATATTAACTACACTTGATGCTGTAAAAGCTAGCATGACCGAAGCTTTCTCTAGCATGGGTGCTAATTCGTTTAATATTAGAAACAGAGGTAGCGGTATTAGAATTGGTAACGGAAAAAGACCAAAACCATTTAAATCTATAAGATATGAGGATGCGGTAAAGTTTAAACAGCGCTTAAATGCCCCTGCAAATGTAGCTATTAGTGTTTTTGCCAGTGGCGGATCTACGGTAAAGTATAAACAAGAAAAAACAAATCCCAATATTAACATACAAGGGTTTGATGAAAACGGCTTAGGTTCTCAAGGATTGGAACTAACGCTTGGGAGAAACTTTAGTGCTTCTGAGGCCTTGGCAAATACCAACATCTGCATCATCGGTAGCGAAATTGCAAAAACCGTGTTCAAAAACGAGAGTCCGTTAGATAAAGTAATAAATGTTGGCAACAACAAGTTAAAAGTTATTGGTGTATTGGCAGAAAAAGGTTCTGGCATGGGGTCAAGCAGTGACAGGGCTGTTTACGTACCGCTTTACAAAGCAAAATTGATAAACTCAAATGCAAATCCATCTTACACTATCACCGTTGCTGTACCTAATAAAGCAATAATGGATAATGTTATTGGCGAGGCAACATCAACCTTTAGAAATATTAGAAAAATCAAGATCAAAGAGCCTAACAATTTTGAGATTACTAAAAGTGATTCTGTTGCGCAAAGTTTAGATGAAAACTTAAAGTACATCGTTTTGGGCGGTATAGCCATTGGTGCTATTACTCTACTTGGTGCTTCAATTGCGTTAATGAATATCATGATGGTTTCGGTAACGGAGCGTACCAGAGAAATTGGCGTTAGAAAAGCTATTGGTGCAAATCCATCGGTTATTAGAAAACAGTTTTTAATTGAAGCAGTTGTAATTTGCTTAATGGGTGGCTTTTTTGGGATAATGCTTGGCGTGGGAATTGGGAATTTGATATCCTTTTCTATGGGTGGAGCATTTTTGATGCCTTGGACATTTATTATCACCGGTTTTATACTATGCGTGATAGTAGGGATTTTCTCAGGATATTATCCTGCGCTAAAGGCATCTAAACTGGATCCTGTTGAGGCATTGAGATACGAGTAAGTATTGAAAATAGCTTTAATTTAGAAGTTGTTTTGTTAAAGCAATAGATTGTTTAGCTGAGGTTGGGACAGAATATTTTGAACTCTATCTAACTCTAGCGCAGCCTTTAATGCATCGGCATGACGAAGGTGGTGCATATCGCTTCCCATAAAATCTATCATATAATTATCTACCAACTCTTCGGCGGTTTGCTTACAACCTTTGCCGTAATATCCTGTTAAGGAAATGGTATTTAACTGCAATAAACAACCTGCATCTTTTATCTGCTGGTAATTATCTGTGTCTCCGTAATAATAAGGGTAACGCTCTGGATGCGCCAAAACGGGCTGATAACCTGCAAACTGAATTTTTGAAATGATGTCGTAAAGGTTGTGTGGAGCATTAATGTACGATAGCTCGAACAAAAGATATTTTTGCGCACCAAAAGTAAGCACCTCCTTCTTCTCCACTTTTTTCTCAAAAGTTTCATCCAAATAGTATTCGGCTGCTGCTTCAACCATAATATTGATATTATTTTGCGCTAAACCTTCTCTTAAAATATCAAGCGCTTTATTAATTGTATCTGGCGTATTACGAAAATAATCGGCCATAACGTGCGGTGTTGCAAGCAGTTTCTGGTAACCTAATTCCTCAAATCTTTTTGCCAATAGTATAGCATCATTGATGTTTTTTGCACCATCATCTATACCGGGAAGGATATGCGAGTGCATATCTGTTTTTACAGCTGAAAAATTAAATTCGGGATCCTTTTTCTTTTTAAACCAATTAAGCAAAACCTACCTCCCTTTATATTGACTGCTAATTACAAACCCGTTTACTACATTAAAAGCCATAAAATCATTGTTTACTAAAACATCTTTCATTAGAATATTATTCCGTTTAGCTATATAACGTATTTTTTAAAGCTACAGATGTTCTGGTAAGTTTAAAAAAATCGCGGTTGAATACATTTTACTTTGATAAATTTTATGTAGCAATTTCTCCATTTCATTTTTCAAATCGTATTGTAAATCTTCATGCAATTTTTCAAATTTCCTTAATGTAACCAATACCGCCTTTACAAAGTAAGTTGCAAAAATATCCTCATAGTTTTTTATACTAGAATGAACTTTTCCTTTAAAATCAGTTATGGCATTATTATATAGGAAAATCCTCAATTCAACATCCTCGAGTACAGCTTTTGTAACCCTTAAATTATGATTAACCAATTTGGCCAACTTACGTAAACTGGTTAGCACATCTCTTGCATTTAGGTACTTATTTTTGCTAAGCAACTGCATCTCTTCCAAAATCGTGCTTTTTATTGCTTCAACCCTATCTTTTAGATCTTCTTCGTTTTCTAACAATAGAAAATGAAGGTGTTCGGTAAGCACTTTATCTTTTGCCACCAAGCGCAATAGCAGTTTGTCTTTTTCTTTTGGTGGCAAAGCCAGAATTTCTAGCTTAAGATTTTTATGCTCACTTAATTTCATCTAAAACGGATTGTCTTTTAAATATTTTTCCCAGTTCCAGGCAGAACTCATCATCTCATTTAAATCCAGCTCTGCTTTCCAGCCTAAAACTTCGTTTGATAATTTAACATCGCCATAGGTTTGTTCCACGTCACCTTCTCGTCTTGCACCTATGGTATAGTTTAATTTTTCTCCAGTTGATGTTTCAAAAGCGTTGATAATTTCTAAAACTGAAGAGCCTTTTCCGGTGCCAACGTTAAATACCTCGTAATTAGCGGTATCGCCTTTTTCTAATCTTTTTATTGCCGAAACGTGTGCTTTTGCTAAATCTACTACGTGAATATAATCTCTAACCGCAGAACCGTCTGGCGTGTTATAATCGTCTCCAAAAACTGTAATAGGGCCACGTTTGCCAATCGCAGACTGTGTGATAAAAGGCACTAAATTTTGTGGAACGCCAATTGGCAATTCGCCAATTAAAGCAGATTTATGCGCACCTACCGGATTAAAATAACGTAAAACGATTACATTTAAATCTGGCGAAACCGCACAAGTTTCCTGCAAAATTTCCTCTGCAATTTGTTTAGTGTTGCCATAAGGCGATTCTGCCTTTTTTACAGGGGCATTCTCATTAACAGGTAAAGTATCAGGCTGTCCGTAAACTGTACAAGAAGATGAAAACACCAATTTAATTTTGCTATTAAATGCTGTTAAAATATTAATTAAACCGTAAAAATTATTACGATAATATTTTAGTGGATTTTGAACCGACTCTCCTACTGCTTTAGAAGCAGCAAAGTGGATGATTCCATCGATGTCTTGGTTTTCCTTCGCAAACGCAATTACTTCTTGTTCATTACATAAATCAAGTTGCTTAAACGCTGGTTTTTTACCAGTTATTTTTTCAATTTGATCTAAAATTTTTGGATCTGAATTTGAGAAATCGTCAACAGCAATAACATCGTAACCTGCGCTAAAAAGCTCTACAACTGTATGCGACCCAATATAACCTGTACCGCCAGTAACTAATATTTTCATTTGTGTATAGTTTATTATTTAAGACAATGAAGCCACCAAGGAAGAATGCGCTTAGCAGTTTAGCATTATTTATTATAGGTTTTAAAATTTTTATGTTCTTTGTTTGTAAGTGCATCCTTAGGTAGCGATTTGAAATACTCATAAGTAATTTTTAATCCTTCTGCCCTATTCACTTTGGGCTCCCAATTTAGCAACTCTCTAGCTTTTGTAATATCTGGCCGTCTTTGCTTAGGATCATCCGTTGGAAGTTCTTTGCATACAATCTTTTGATCTGTACCCGTAAGTTTGATGATTTCCTCAGCAAAGTCCATCATCGTTATTTCATCCGGGTTACCAATGTTTACCGGCTGTGCATAATCGCTAAAAAGTAAGCGATAAATTCCTTCAACTAAATCATCAACGTAACAGAATGATCTGGTTTGAGTTCCGTCTCCGAAAACGGTTAAATCTTCACCTCTCAATGCCTGACCAATAAATGCTGGTAAAACTCTACCGTCATTAAGTCTCATTCTTGGCCCGTAAGTATTAAATATTCTTACAATTCTGGTTTCCAAACCATGAAAAGTATGGTAAGCCATTGTCATTGCTTCCTGGAAACGTTTTGCTTCATCATAAACACCACGTGGGCCTACCGGATTTACATTACCCCAATATTCTTCTGGCTGAGGATTAACGGTTGGGTCTCCGTAAACTTCTGATGTAGAAGCAATAAGCAGTCTTGCTTTTTTATTACGAGCTAAGCCTAATAAATTATGAATGCCCAATGAACCAACTTTTAAAGTTTGAATAGGAATTTTTAGGTAATCTATTGGGCTAGCTGGTGATGCAAAGTGTAAGATATAGTCCAAATCTCCAGGAACGTAAACAAATTTAGAAACGTCATGATGGTAGAATTCGAAATTCTCCAACTTAAAAAGATGTTCAATATTCTGTAAATCGCCAGTAATTAGATTGTCCATTCCAATTACATGAAACCCTTCCTTAATAAATCTATCACAAAGATGTGAGCCCAAAAAGCCCGCTGCTCCAGTAATTAAAACTCGTTTGGTATTTGCCATTAGTCTATTAATTTTCTGCCTATGCTATTGTAGTAGTAGCCTAAATCTACCATTTTCTGTAGGTCGAAAAGATTACGGCCGTCAAAAATCACTTTGTTGTTTAAAAGACTTTCCATTTTTTCGAAGTCGGGATTACGGAAAACTGACCATTCTGTAGCTATCAATAATGCATCAGCATCATTTAACGCATCGTACTGGTTTTCTGCAAACTTAATTTTGTCTCCCAAAATAGCTTTTACGTTAGCCATGCCTTCTGGATCGAATGCAGTAACCGTAGCCCCATTTTTTACCAATGCATCAATAATATACAATGCCGGAGCCTCTCTGATATCGTCAGTTTCTGGCTTAAAAGCTAAACCCCAAAGTGCAAAATGTTTACCTTTTATATCGTTTTTATAATATTTTAGAATTTTGTCTACCAAAACAGTCTTTTGTCTCTCGTTAACGTTCATTACAGCTTTCAGTATTTGAAAATCGTAATCATAAGTATTTGCAGCTATGGCAAGTGCTTGCACGTCTTTCGGGAAACAACTTCCGCCGTAACCAATCCCCGGAAAAAGAAAACGTTTTCCGATACGATCGTCGGCACCCACACCCTTACGCACCGCATCTACGTCAGCTCCAACAATTTCGCAAAGGTTGGCAATCTCATTCATAAACGTAATTTTTGTGGCCAAAAATGAGTTTGCTGCATATTTTGTCAGTTCTGAGGAACGTTCGTCCATGAAGAAAATAGGATTTCCCTGGCGAACGTAAGGCGCATAAAGTTCGGCCATTAACTTTTGAGCTTTCTCACTTCTTGTACCTACAACTACGCGGTCGGGTTTCATGAAATCATCTACTGCTACGCCTTCCCTTAAAAACTCTGGATTAGAAACCACATCTATTTCAACAGTAGTGTTTTCTGCAAAAACTGCCTGAACCTTATCTGCTGTACCAACAGGAACCGTCGATTTGTTGACGATAACTTTATATTCGGTTACTAGTTTAGAAATATCTTTTGCTGCGCCCAAGATATAGGATAAATCGGCTGCACCGTCTCCGCCCGGAGGCGTAGGCAAAGCCATAAATATAATCTGTGCTTCATTTACCGCCAATGCTAAGTCTGTTGTAAAAGATAAACGTCCCTGCGCAATGTTTCTATGAAAAAGAACATCTAAACCAGGTTCGTAAATTGGTACTTGGCCGTTAATCATTTGTTTTACTTTGGCTTCGTTCACATCAACACAAATCACGTCGTTACCTGTTTCGGCTAAACACGTGCCTGTTACTAAACCAACATATCCTGTTCCAACAACAGCTATTTTCATAAATTATCTCTAAAATTTGTTGGAGCGAATATACTAAAACAAAGGTAAATATCGGCTTTACATGCCTAATATTAAACCAAATTAACGTTGCTACATCTTTATTTTTCCTTTATAGAATTTACAAATAGCGCTAATAATCAGAAAACAAAAAATTTATTGTAGCGTTTATGTTATCTTCGTCGTTATCTCCAATGTAAAAACAGATAAATTCAATGTTAGAATGCCAAGTTTGAATGATGGCTAATTTTATTTGTTTCTATTATTTGAGAGCAAAAAGCAACTAAAAACTAAAAACTTGAGAATCACCGATTATCTAATTTCCAAAGATATTAATTGGACATCGTTTGTCACCAAATGTCATCATTTTTTAAGTCGCAGCTTCTCCTTTTAATACACTTTTTAAATAAAACTGAAGACTAAGTATATTTATGAAACAAATTCTCTTAATGATGCCAAGCTACTACAACTTTGATGAAGTAATCAAGGAAGGTTTGATTAAGTATAGTGGATTTAAAGTAAATAGCATCGATACGTCGCTTTCTTACAAAAATATTTTCGAAAGAGGCCTAAATTTTCTATCAAAGGTATTTCTTAGTAAGAATCTCAAATCAAAAATGAGGGATAAGCTACTTTGCACGGGAATTAATAAATTTTCTGCATATGAGTATTTAGTTGTAAACAGACCCGACATCATTCACATAGACATTTTAGAAGCTGCGATTAAAAAATCAAAAACTGCCGTTCTTTTTCTTTGGGATAGTCAAGAGAAAATGCCAACTGATAAGGAAATAATTAACAAATTTGATATAGTTTACAGCTTTGATATCGAAGATTGTAAACGATACGGCTTCCAGAAAATTGAAAATTTTCATTTTTTTGAAAGCTCCCCATCGCATGTAATAGAATACGATGCTGCATTTTTTGGCAGTTTAGACGGGAGGATAGGTGACCTCAAAAAAGTATTAAATTATTTAAGTGAAAACAACAAAAAAGGACACGCTTATATCAGTATTCCAAAAGGGGAATGTCTTGAAAAACATCCTGACATAGAAATATTAGATAAAATAATACCATATAAAGCTTCCTATAAATATGCTATGAGGGGCAATACCATTATAGACTTAGGCCATAAACATCAAAATGGACTTTCTTTTCGATTTTTTGAAGCAATGGCTTTCAAGAAAAAGATAATCACAACTAATAAACAAGTAGCACATTACGATTTTTATAATGAGAACAATATTTTGATTATAGAAGATATTGACCATTTAACAATACCTAATTCCTTTTGGGAATTACCTTATGAAGATTTGCCAACGACCGTTTTAGAAAAATACCACATCAAAAACTGGGTAAAAAGAATATTAAACAAAAAAAACTCTCAACTAACTATCTGACTTAAAAACGCATCGTTAAACTTCTGCTAGGATATTCTCAAATTCTTCACCTCTATACTCCACTGTGAATGGTTTCACTTTTGATTTAATTTTGATTGAATCAAATTGAGCAAATTGTTCTTCCACTTTTAGCATGGCATCCGCTAAATCTTCAACTCTCCAACTATCTATCAAGTACCCCATATCGGCATCCACAAACTCCTTAGCACCGCCAGAATTGAATGACACAATTGGCTTTCCAAAATACGCTGCTTCAAGCATTACTAATGGAAAAGCATCTTCCCTAGAAAGCAGAAGAAATGCGTCAGCACAGTTTAGATAATCGTAATAATTCTCTTTTTGCTCTCCTAAAAATATCATTTTCCCTTTAAAATGGTGTTTGATTGTCTCTTTAACATAAAAATTTATTCCCCGATCTACCTCAGTTCCAATCCAAATTATTTTCGCATTACTTTTCAATGTCTTTAATAACGGAATTACAAACTCTATGCCTTTTGTTAAAAGTGTGTAACCTGATATAGCCCAAACAAAATCATTGTCAGTTAGATTAATCTGTTTTCTAGCCACAGACTTATCGCAAGTTAGATTTATCCTTTTAGTATCAATAAATCCATACAAAAGCTTAACATCCGTAGCTCCCATATCTTTTATTTTATCACAAACAGATTGAGAACATCCGACAAAAAGCCTCGAATTTTCTAAGATGCCTTGCATTTCTGATGCAGTATTGTGGTTATAAGCTGCAGGTAATTCGTGAAAATGAGTGATAACAGGAATATTCATCTTTTTTGCAAAAGCATATATTCCAGGATTTACGATTGTATTTGCGTACCAAAAGTCTGCTTGAATTTCATTTTGAATTTTTTGCAGTTGATAATGTAATGGGTTAATTTTAAAAATTTGAAGCATCTTTCTAAAAGCTTTTCTTAGAAACTTCTTCGACCTTTTATACGCGACGAAACTTTTAATATCCATCGGCAGCTCTCCAATTAATTCTCCATTATGTTGACTGAAAATAGACGCCTCGAATTTAGCAAAATTCATATTTTTAATCATGTAGAGCAGTAGCATTTCTGAGCCTGATCGTCCAAATGTCGGTGTAATAAAGAGTATCTTTTTTTTTATCATTTTGCAATTGTTTAGCCTAAATTATCAATCGTAAACTAGCAAACCAACTATACCTTTTTTTGTCCGAAAGCCAATTTTCATTTTCAAATTTATAATCCTATAAGTGTTATAGTTTTATCATCAAAAAACTAGCAATATGTTTGCTTTATAAATAGGTATTGTTTAACGAAATTACGTGATTGGATAATATAAACGAACAAAAATAGTTATTTTTACGCTAGCTAACTTGATAATTAAAATGTTAAAAAAAGTGAAGAGAATATTTGAGAATATTAGCGCAATAATAAAATATCCTAAAATACTAAATGTGCTATCAAAGAAAAATAGGCTCTATTTTTTTAGTTACTCGTGGTCATTTGGTGGAGGAGAGAGAGCATTCATAGACATGCTGAGCCTTTTTAAAGATCAAAACCCTATCTGTTTCATTACCGGCAACTCTGTTACTGATGGGTTTAGAAAAGAATTTGAGGCAATTGCAGAAACAATTAGCTTAGATAGATGGTGTCAAAAAAAAACATTTAAACGGTATCTTTTAAAAAAAATGAGCAGTGCTATAAATGCACAAGATCAACCTATCGTTATAGGTTGGACTAGTGCTTTTATGTACGAGCTAATTCCGCTTTTGGCACCTCACGTTAAAATTATTGATATCACACATAATTTCACTGACAACGGTAAGGGAATGGAGTTAGAAACACTCGCTTATGTACCAAAAATTGATAAAAGAATTGTGGGGTCAAATCTACTAAAGAGCCAATTCGGATCTTTATATATAAAACACAATATTCCCGTAGAATTTGCAGACAGGATTATATTCATTCAAAATAAAATACCGTTTAATAACTTAACGCCAGAGAAAAATTACGACGACAACCTGCAAATTCTTTTCGTATCAAGAAACAGTCCTGAAAAACGAAGTAATGTATTGCTTAGAATTGCAGAAATATGCCTAACTAAAAATCTTCCTGTAACCTTCAAAATGATTGGTGATTATGATCCAGAAAAATTAGTGCATCCGGCAAATGTAGAGATGGTGGGTATTATAAATAGCAAAGAAGCTATAAATGAATATTATAAAAATTCTCATTTACTGTTGTTAACTTCTGAAAGAGAGGGATGGGGACTTGTAATTTTTGAATCAATGAATTTTGGGATTGTACCAATTTCAACAACGGTTGGCGATCTTTCGAGCCATTTATCAACCGCTAAAAAAAACGGTGTATTAATTGAAAATGGGGATGACATCGAATTATTGGCTCAAAAATTCACTTCAGAAATAACGCTGTTTTGTAGAAATAGAGCATTGCTACAGCAGTTTAGTAAAAATGCCTTTGAAACTGTAAAGGAACTAGCCAAAAAAGCCGATTTCGAAAACTCTTATTTACAAACAATTTTAGGCGATTAAAAAACAGCAATTATTTACAATGAACAAATTACTAGTTAATAAGCCTTACGTTACAGTTTTTATGGCTGTTTTTAACGGCGAAAAGTATATAAAAGATGCCATTGAAAGTGTTCTTAATCAAAATTTTACAGATTTTGAATTATTAATTGTAAACGATGGCTCCACAGATGGGACGCTTAACTTAATTGCTGAATTTAAGGATCCGAGAATTAGATTGCTTCACAATGATGGCAATAAAGGCTTGACTTTTACCCGGAATCATGGTTTGGCTGAAGCAAAGGGTAAATATTTTGCAATTTTAGACAGTGATGATATTGCTATGCCAAATCGCCTAAAAACACAAGTTGATTTTATGAATGCCAACCCCAAAATAGCAATATGTGGGGGGCAAGCTAAATTTATCGACGGAGCTGATAAAGAAATAACTGGTTATAAAGTACCAGTTGGAGACAACTTATCTCATCAACTTTCTCTCTACAATGTATTTATCAATTCTACGTTGATGATGAAAACCGATGCTATTAGAGAGGTAGGAGGCTACAGAGAAGTTGCTCCTGCGGAAGATTACGACCTCTCTTTTAGAATTGCGTTAAAAAATCAAGTGGCTAATCTAAATGATAAACTTGTAGCGTATCGAGAACACGGAAACAATATATCTAAAGTTCAAACAGAAAAGCTCAAAAATTGTTTAACACATATTATAGCAAGCATACATTCTAGTCTGAGTATACCTTTTGAAAAAAAGAATATTCTAATTCATCAAAACATATTAAATTCCGATTTTGCTTATACAGATTCAAGTGAATTTGGACTACTATTGTCAGTTTTAAAAGTGAGCAATGATCAAAATAAAATTTATGACCAAAAGCTTTTCACGAACTTCTTATTTGAGACCTGGTTTAAAATTTTACGAGAGAAAAAGGAGAAAAAAATATTACAATTATATTTTAAAAAACCGTTGTTCGATTGGTCATTCGTTACTTTCAAGCATGTAAGGAAAGTAGCAAAGCAGGCATTCTTTATGAACATGCCTTTTTCAAAAAATTAGTTTCAGTTGTTACACTTAATAGTTGTTGATGAAAATAGTTAAATTCCTTGGTGGTTTAGGTAATCAGATGTTTCAGTATGCTTTTTATCTATCGTTATCTAATAAACAAAGTAACGTCAAGGCTGATGTAAGTGATTTTGAAACCTATGAACTTCACAACGGTTTGGAACTAGAGAAAGTCTTTAACATTAAATTGAATAAAGCTTCTCTTTTTTCGATAAAAATTTTCAATCCGTTTTATCGTACTTGGATATTCAGGAAACTAAGGCGAATCTTAAATTTGAAAAAGGCTTACTTTACGGAAAAGACACCATTTTTTTTTGATAGCGAAGCATTGAATAGTTCCAAAAGTAAAATGTATTGGGGCTACTGGCAACACCTTGGCTATTTCGAGCAAATTAGTGAACAAATCAAACAAGATTTCTCATTCAAAAGCCCACTAAAAAATGAAAATTTGGCTATTAGCAACTTAATTACAACAACTGAAAGTGTCTCTATACACGTTAGAAGGGGAGATTATGTAGGGCATAGTTTATTGGGAGGCATCTGTGATTCGAACTTTTACGAAAATGCTATTCAAATTATCAAGCATCAAGTTTCTGCCCCTACATTTTTTGTATTTTCAAATGATATCAACTGGTGTAAAGAAAATATAAAAGTTAAAAACGTACATTATATTTCGTGGAATCAGAACGAAAATAGCTACATCGATATGCAACTAATGAGCATGTGTAAGCATAACATTATTGCAAACAGTAGTTTCAGTTGGTGGGGAGCTTGGCTTAACCCCAATAAGCACAAAATCGTGGTTTCGCCAAAACGATGGACAAATGATTCTAAAGATACTTTGGCATTAGATGAATGGATAAAGTGTTAACAAATGGTTGTTAATTTTTGCCCGCATTGATTTGTTCTATTTGAACTAACAACCTATCCAAATTTTCCAATCTTTCACCATCAAAATAAGTAAGCTTATGCATGCCAACAGCAGCTAATAATTGTTCCGATGGCATATACGCCGTACCATCTATTAATACTCTTAAATATGAGTCAGTGTATCAGAAACTATGGTGCATTGTACATCCTTTAGCTTTCCATTCACCATACAGTATTTGAAAAAAGAAATAGTTGACAATGCTATTTTGCGTTTTCCAATAATGTAATATTAAATCAAGTTGCTTTTTAAAAGAGCCCAGAGGTGTAACCATGATAATTTGAATTTCACTAATACAGCATTGTAAGATAAAAATAGAAAGAATAGCTTTTTACCACCTATAATGATTGGAATGTATTTTCAACAAAGGTAGTAATGAACATACTCTTATTTTATTAAAATCATCTGATCACTATTATGAAAATTCAAATGACCACTTTGTACAAAAGACGTTGCAACATTTGAAAATACCTCAATTACTTTTATGACATTAATTCAAAAGTCTAAAAAGTTTATTAGTAGCCGGTTTTTGCCAGCTACTAATAAAAATTTCTAAGCTTTTTCCTACAAATGATTAAATACAATATTACATTATATAATTCATTCTTTATTGCAGGTTAACTCACAAGCTTTCATTGTATCAATTCGCTGGATATGCATAAAACGAAACTCCCATTTTTGTCCATCCCGAAAATTGACTTGTAAGATTCGGATTAGATGTTGTGTAATGATTATTTTTACCACTAGTACGATAATATACGTAAATTGGAACTGTGCCAGGTTTTTGTGTGGGATAAGCATAAAATGATATTCCTTGAGATGTCCAACTTGGATATCCATTTACAGCGTTTATATTAGCAGTAGTATAATGATTAAAATGAGGGCCATTGTAGAATACATAAACGGGAACTGCACCGTTTACTGGACTCGAGAAAGCTTTAAAATCTATTCCTTGAGATGTCCAATTTGCATATCCATTTACTGCATTTACATCAGCTGTTGTATAATGATTAAAACTATTATTATAGAATACATAGACTGGATCTGGGGTTATGACAACTTGGTTGTTAAGTAGATATTGCATTACATACGTTTTAACAGCCTGAGCCTTAACAGCATCAGGGATCAATTCCCATATCGGGATCAACCCATTTTCTGAAAAGTCAATTAACTCTGCATTAGCTTCACTTGATGAATTTTCCCAAGCTACTGTGCTAATTGATGGTGCCAATCCCGCAGTTGCACTTCCAGAAAGACTAGCGGAAGGTTCGCCTCCGATTGTCTCGAAGACTAGTTTCCAATTTGTATTATTACTGGTTTGTTGAGTGGTGGTAGTTTGACTCGTATTAATTCCAAATATTCCAAACACATTGATGTCAAGACCGGTTGTCGAGGCATTTGTCCTGTCAGAAGCATTTGTTTCTGCACGATATTTGATTGAAAGTTTCGCACCCAAAATGATATCTTTTAAAACGTGAGTACCATAGTTGGCAACTATTTGCTGTGGCGTACTACTCTGAATATCAACAACAAACGAAGGCTGCAAATACTGTTTCAACAATTCCACATCTGCATTTATTTTAAGCCTTTTTTGTTTAAGAAACAAATTATAACTACTATAAACATACTTCGAATTAAACGAGTCACTACTCTCAAAAGATTTGTTCACACTTAATTTAAATAATGGAATCGGGAGATTTTTACCATCAGACGGCGATGTTTTTGGAATTTCGCCCTCAGGTATCGAGGCACTAGCACCTACTTTATTAGTGATCTTACTTAAATATGAAACAGCATTTTCACCTCCTAGAACCTCGCCATATTTTCTACTAGAAAGATCGGTCTCCACTCTATCAAAATAATCTGTTTTTAGCTTTGAAACATTAATTACTGAGAACTTTGCGGCATCACTATTCGCATACTCACCTGTAACATCATATCCGTAGCCCAAGAGATCATATAATCCATCAACGGCAGAGGCTAGATTCTTATGGTTTCCTTGTATTTTTTTTTCTTCTATTAACTCATTTCTTTTACTGCATCCACCTATAACACATGCTAAAGCTGTTAAATAAAAGGCAATTTTTAATTGTTTTTTCATTTTTTTTATTTTTTGTTCTTGATTTTAAAACAAAAAAAATCATTAATTATTATTATTTTGACAAGTGGTAATTGTCAAAATAATAATAATTAATAGCCTCTCAGATGTCTTATGAAATTGAATTAATTAAAGTATTCTTAATGATGAAGATGCAATCGATTTTCGACCATGCCCGTATATATGAAACTATTTTTAGTACCTTTTATGGTTGCTGGTATCACAAGTTTTATTTTTAGCAGTTGAGATTTCATCCCCTTCATAGCTGTTATATCTAAAATTGCTGCTCTAAGACACAGTTCGTCCAAGCTACCTAATTCTGGAGCATCCGAGCCCTCAATAAAGATATCCGGCTCCATACCAGTAAAATAGTTAGCCCAACCTTGGGCATTTTTTATTAGGAAACTACTCAAAAAAACTGTATACTGATCTATATTGATTCCAAAAAAACCGATAGGTTTGCCAAAGGTTTTTTCGCCAACCAATTTTACTTTGACGTAAGGCTTTAAACAACTGATCAACATTTCGCTAGCTGATGCTGTTTTCCCTGAGACAATGAAATACACTTCTTCAATGGTCTCCAATCTTCCTTTTTTATCAATTTTATATGTATTTCCTGCTTCACTGTAGTCTATATCTGCCATAGTAGCATTTCTCCCATTATAACTTATGGGTTTACCTTCAACATCTAAATATGGTTGTTGTTTTAGTATAGTCGCATTTCCAGCTTGCATTATCGAATTAAATTGTTCGACATACATTATCTTGCCGTTAAGCGTACTTGGCAGTATCAAATTAGCAACATATTCTGCCGTTTCTACATAACCTCCACTATTTGAGCGTAAATCTACGATAAGATATCTGGGATTTCGTTTAGCTAGATCACCAAAAATGCTATCTAATGCAAGCTTACTATTTCTTAGTGCAGGAAACGAAGTTAGGGAAACGTACGCTATCATTTTATCACCAGACGCAAATATAGAACTTTTATAAGACATTTGTTTGATAAATAAAGATGCATCAGCTACATTAGCGCCTATCGTCCTACCATATTTAACGAATGAATATTTAGGAGTTCCATCATAAGAAGGAAACTCATAGGTAAGTCCCGAAATGGGATTAATTTTATATTGCGATATATCAAAAAGCTCTTGTTTAAAAGCTATTAACTCCGGCATAATATGTCCATACCTTTGCCTTGGATTGAAATCGATGTAGTTTTTCGGCAAGGCATCATTCCATAAATATATTTGACGAGCATAAAGATAAATAGAATCCAATGTAAATTGCGTCCTAGTACCTGAAGTGGGTGAAATGATCTTTTCATTTTCAGACTTTTGTAATTCACTCTTTCTACATCCGATTAATGAAAATAGAAGTAAAAGTAAGATTGTATTTATTTCAGAAATTTTATTTCTCATTATAATCGACAGAAAGTGAGATGTTAAAATTGATTTATTATTTTCAATCTCCAATACTAAAATAAAAAGTTAATAAATCCTCATTATTCAAAAACCAAAATCATTTTGACAACAAAAAGTTATCATTTTGAAAATATTATTTTTAAATATTGCATCCTCAATACTCTCACATGAATATATCTAGCTATTTAATAATTGACATTGGTTTAACCCTCCGAAAACTTAGAAATAAATACAAATATACTCAGCAGTATCTTGCCAACTGTTTAGATGTAAGTCGGGTGACATATAGAAAATGGGAGAATAATGAAGTCGACTTCACACTTTCTCAACTCGTTAGAATATCTGAATTTTATAATGTTTCGGTGGTCGATATTATAAAAAAATCACATATTTAGTTGGTTGAATGTAGGAAATTGGACACTTAGATATTTTTTCCCAGATATATAATTTTGTTCTATTGTTAGTATTGTGTTGTCAGCAACTTCTGGAAAAAAAATTACTACAAACATTTAGAAAATTTGTAGCTGAAATCGTTAAGCAAATGCGCAAATGCGACGATTTATCCTTCATCACTCGCATCAATTTTGTTAGTTTGCTCTAACAACTCATCCAGGTTAGCCAATCTTTCACCCTCAAAGTATGTAAGTTTATGTATGCTTACCTTGGCTACTAACTCCTCCAAAGGCATATATGCAGTACCATCTACCATTACCCTTAAAATATGAGGCAGTGTATCCGATATAACAGAACATTGCAAGTGTTTCAGTTTACCAACAACTAATTCATTGTACAAAACCTGAAAAAAGAAATAATTAATGATTTTGTCTTCCGTTTTCCAGTAATTTAATATTAGGTCAAACATCGTCGCAATCATTACGCTACCTCTTTTTGCGAAAATGATGCTATTTAGCATTTTTACTTTATATCGGGGATTCCAACTCCAATAACTCGTATGTGGGCCATCCCAAAAAGATTTATTTGGTTCGTCGTTGCTACGCTGAAATACAAAATAATCTTGTTCGGTGTATTCTTTTGACAATGGCGCTGTAAGCAAAATTGTTGCATCTAACCAAACGCCACCATAAACTTTTAGCAATGCAAGACGTAATAAATCTGAAAAAAACACTCTTGAAAACTTCAATTCGTTTTCATTGTTCCATATAAATTCGGGAAAATCTAAATAATCTGATATTGTTTTATCATTTAAACGCACCACTTCATAATCGCCTCTATACCTATCAACCGAATCAAAACAGCGCTGTACTACAGGTGGCAACTCAACATCATCGGCCTGTTGGCCCCAATATTGCCAAATAACTTTCTCACCAATATGCTTTTTAGGATACAAAGAGTTTCTCTCAATTTTTCCATCAAAATAATCCACAATTATCGGATGCCAAAATTCCGCAATCCTTTTATGTCTACGAGCTACTATCTGATTTCTAATCAATCCCCAGATTCTATTTGCCAAATATTTAAGGTTTAAGAAATCCTTCCGCTTACTCATAACCTTAATGTCCTGCTTTAGATTGAATAATACAAATACCGAACAAATACCATTTTGTTGTTCCGCTAGCTAACAGTTTCTTTTTAAAAATGCGCAATCCTAAAAATCTGTAGCGTATAATAATTCCAGGATCGCCGACTATCTTAACACCGTGTTGCTTTTCAAAATCTCGCTTAAAAACACGTAACGGCTCCATTTTTTTGCTCCGCTCGCTTTTAGCACTTTTATTTAGCATCGTTAATGCAGAGCTAGGGTGATACTTATAGTAATAAATTGCATTTGGTACTGCAACAACTTTATTGGCTTTGCAAACAGCGGTTAGGGAGAAAATCATGTCTTCGGCAATTTGCACATTCTGATCGAACTCAATTTGCTCAGAAATTAAAAATGAAGTTTTGAACAAATATTTAAAGCAATAGCCCTCGCTTCCAACTTTAGCAAGCTTTAACTTATCTTCTTTTGAAACCGCTAAAAACGCTTGTTGATTAGTGTAGGATAAACTCGGTTGCCTTTCATTTATAATTCCGCAAAAAACTACTTCTGCATCATATTTCAACGCCGAAGAAAGCATTTCTTCATAAAAATTAAGACTGATTAGATCGTCCGGATCCATAAAATGAACATACTGCCCCGTTGCATTTTGCAATCCTACGTTTCTGGCAGCAGATACGCCCTTATTTTGCTGGCGAATAAGTTTTACTGGATACTGAGCTGCGATTTTTGCCGTATCATCGATAGATCCGTCATCAACAACTATGATTTCTATGTTTTTATAAGATTGGTATTTGATATTTTCAATACACTGCGACAAATACAAAGCCACATTGTATGCAGGAATAATAACTGAAATGAGTTTTTTATCTTCCATGTAAAATTAATAACCAAACCACTTTTTTATAACATATCTTAATCTTCCTGTTGTTACGCCTGGAATTTTGAAGTTGTGTTTTCTAGCGAAATCATGCATTATTTTTTTGGCATGTTTTCTATCTTCACGTCTTTTCTTCACATGAACTGGATCATTGCTCGTCATAATAGAATTTTCCTGATGGCGATACCTATATTCGGCACCAGGCACTACTACCAATTTCTCAGCAAAATAAAGTGCAGGAAGCGAAAACATTAAGTCCTCCATCAGTCTGCCTTCCATAAAACGTAAATTTTGCGCTTTTAGAAAATCGACGTTAAATAAATAACGCCAAACGTAACCAATCTTGCCTACATAAGTAGATTCTAATCTGGTTTTTACCGTTGTGTAAACGACTTTTTCAGGAAACAGTTGTGCTTTTTGCGGTCTAGCTTCATTAATCATTCCACCACAAGCTACGTCTGCGTTGGTTTCACTTAAAGCGGCGTGCATCAAAGTATAATAATCTTCATTAATAGAATCATCAACATCCATAAAATGAACATATTTACCCGTAGTAGCATCTAATCCAGTATTTCTGGCGAAAGAAAGTCCTTTATTTTGTTCCAGTTTAATCAGTTTTACTGGATACTGACTGGCCAGCTCTGCCGTAGCGTCTTTTGAGCCGTCGTCGACTACAATAACCTCTAAGTTTTTGTACGATTGGCCTAAAACATTTTCAATGCAGGTTTTCACATACAGCTCGCCATTAAAAATTGGTATAACTACCGAAATTAAATCTTTTTCCTCCATGATTTTAAAGTTCGAAACTAGATTTATCTGGTAAAATACTGTTAAAAGCTTCTTCTACTCTTGCCATGGTTTGCTCATAGTTCCTCATGTGTTCGTTATCATTTATGCAAACCAGCGAATAAGATTGATCTTTAATAGCCTTAATTGCTTTCTCTGCTTTAAACAATAACGGAAACATTTTGGTATTTTGATAGGTATTGTACGCGTTAAAGTCTGATTTGCAAATTTGCCACGTCCTAAACAGCTCTTGTGTATAATCTTTCGGACTACGGAATCTGTTCACAGACATTGCCGTTAACTCCTCGCCTTCTTTCTCCCAAACTTCTTCAAAAGTAGATTTTAAGTACGGCTGTGCATTGTGCGGCGTTCTTAAGGTTATAAACTTATCGTAAAATGATAATCGTTTAGTTAATCTACCTCTGCTACCATAACTTTCATCGTACCATTTATCATGGTCCCGCTTTAAAACTTCTTTTTTATCAAAATGCTTATTAATAATGCGAATATTGTTTTTTAAACATTTGCTCCACAAAGACAAACCAAAATTCAATCTAAAAGCAGCAATATCGTTTGGTAAACCATTTTTAAAAAATCGCTCTTCTGTAATGTTATTAATAATGAAAAAGTCATCATTGAAGTACACAAAGTGTTCGGAGAGTCCCGGAATTTTATGCAGATAAATCTCAATTAAGCTAGAGTTAAATACCGGAAGAAATTTCTCTGGAATATAATCTGAATGATTAACCAGATTTAGCTTTGGGTGGTTGATATTCAGCCAGTCTGGATGCTGTCCGCAAGTTACAAAATGGATCTTCCTTACCCATGGTGCAAACTTTTCTACTCCTCGAAACCAGTACTTCAATAGGCCGTGATCACGAAAGCGAGATTCTGCCACTTCGTTTTTAGTATTATCTATTTTACCCGAATAGGTGGCGAAATCCTCCTTCCATTTCGGATCTTCCATATCTACCCAAGTTACTACAAAATCTATCTCCATAAAGCCGTTTTAGTACTCATCATTCAAAGAATGGATAAAGATATAGAAATTCATTTATATCAATTAAAATACGAAGCAAAATATCATTCCGCTACACCTATCAAAGAAAATATATTGGCGTAGCTACAATTTTGGTAAATTTGAAACCGGTTATGATAATGTAATAGCCCAGAAATCTGAATAACACGCGTAAATGAATCAAGCAGTAGCAAATTTTATAACGGCATTTATTCCAAATAAAGCAAAACGAGAAAAATGGCGTGGCGCTTTGGTTAAAATTAATGTTGCAATGGTTATCAAAAAAGCGCTAGCTGAAATTGTTGCGGGTCTCATTCCACATAAAATGACAAGGAACAGGTGGCGGGGCATTTTACGTTACGGACCTTTTAACGCCATCGGTTTGATGCTAAAAATGCGTAGAAACAAGGCAGTTAAACCAACACATTTTCTCGCTGTTTGTGCTATAGCTAAAAATGAAGGCCCGTATTTTAAAGAATGGATTGAATGGCATCAAAAATTAGGCGTAGAAAAATTTTATATCTACGATAACGAAAGCACCGACAATACTAGAGAGATTTTAGCTCCATACGCCGAAAGCGGTTTGGTGGACTATATTTTTTGGTCAGGATTAAAACAACAATTAATTACCTACGATGATTGCCTAGAAAAGCATCGATTAGACGTACATTGGATTGCGGTTATTGACATGGACGAATTTATAATTCCCATAAAGGATGAAACCATCCCTAAGTTTTTAGAAAAATTTGAAAACGCGGCGGCTGTAGAAATTAATTGGCTGGTTTACGGTAGCGGAGGCGCAAAGCAAAAGGAAGCAGGCACAATTATGGAGCGTTTTAAAAAACATTCGCTACCAAATCATTATTTAAACCGCCACGTTAAAAGCATTGTAAATCCTCGTCGTGTATTTTCTTTTATCGGTTGCCACGAAGTTGCTCGAATGAACGGCAAAACATTTGATTCTCATGGAAATCCGTTGAAAAAACATTTTAGAGATAGAGAACCGCAGCACGATGTAATTAAAATCAATCACTATGCCGTAAAATCTTACGATGAGTTTTTGCAAAAACGTGCCAGAGGCAGAGCGAGAATTTTAGACATAAGAGGCTTGGATTATTTTGAGGAATATGATTTAAATGATTTGGAAGATAACCAAGATTTTTCAAAAAAATAAAAAAGCCTTATCAAAAATAATTTCCCAGAATATTTCAGAAGGTAGTTATGCCCAGCTTAACTGGACATCGTAATGCATATATCTTTTTAAGTTATTACGCTTTAAGATTCCCACCTGCGTGGGAGTGACGATATATCTTTTTTAGACAGCACCTTGTTAATTACTGATTTTTAGCTTAACTCACAGACATTTCTGCTAGTGCTTCTATAAATTTCGGGTGATCGTTTAGGCTTTCTACCAACTGTACATGTTCACCTCCTAAAGCTCTAAATTCTTCGTGATATTCTACCGTAATCTCGTAAAGTGTTTCTAAACAATCGGCAACAAAAGCCGGACTAAATACTAACAAACGTTTTTTTCCCTCAGCAGCTAATCTTTTTAAAACATCTGTAGTATAAGGTTGTACCCAAGGTTCTTTACCTAAACGAGATTGGAAACAAACGGTATAATTTTCTTTGGCAACACCTAATTCCTTGGCCAATAACCTTGCGGTATCATGCCCTTGGGCAGAATAGCAAAATTTATTGGTATCGTTAAAAGTTTGGCAACAATCTGCACTTTTTAAACAATATGCGCTGGTGTGGTCGCATTTTAGCAATTGTCTTTCTGGCAAACCGTGAAAACTGAATAACACATGATCGTAAGTTTCAGGCTGGTGTTTTCTTGCGTTTTCAGCAAAAATCTCAATCATCTGTTTATTATCATGAAAAGAATTAATGAAAGAAATTGGTGGAATAGTTTGCCACTTACTTACCAGCTCCATTACCAACTGCATTACCGATCCTGTACTTGCCGAAGCATACTGCGGAAACAATGGAATTACCTTAATACTTTCTACTAAACCAGCTTTTAGTTTAGCTAAAGCGTTTTCTATCGACGGGCTCTGATAGCGCATTGCTAGCTCCACTTGGTAATCGCTACCCAACTTTTCTTGCAACAGCTTTGCTTGAATCTCGCTATAATAAAGTAAAGGAGAGCCGTTTTCGTTCCAAATTTCTTTATAAAGTTTAGATGTTTTTGGACTACGAAAAGGGACAATAATACCTTTTACTAGTAATGTACGATTGAATTTCGGAATATCAATTACTCTTTCGTCCATCAGAAACTGATCAAGATATTTTCTTACGTCTTTCGTTTCCGGACTATCTGGTGTACCCAAATTCACTAGTAAAATTCCCTTTTTTGCCATGTTTTGTGCTTAACCAAAATGGTTATTTGGTGTTATTTTTAGAGTTGCAAATATACGTTAAGTAAAAATCTCTTAAAAGGATGCTTAGTTACGAATTAGCAATTAATAGAATAATTACTTTTTTATGATAGGATTAAAGCGCTTCCAATTTTGCTTTCACGTCTTCCATTAACCACATCGGGGTTGATGTTGCTCCACAAATGCCAACTTTATCATTCTCGCTAAACCAAGTACTGTCCAGTTCTTCTACGTTAGAGATGAAGTATGAAGATGGATTATATTTTTTGCAAACATCGTACAGAACTTTTCCGTTAGATGATTTTTTACCAGAAACGAATATAATTTTATCAAAGTCGGCTACAAATTTCTCCAACTCTTCATAACGATTAGAAACCTGTCTGCAAATGGTATCGTTAGCTTTAACATCATACCCCCTGCTTAACAACTCGTCTTTAATTTGGTAAAACTTATCAGTGCTTTTTGTGGTTTGGCTATACAAAGTAAACTTGTTTGGGAGCGCTAAAGTATCTAATTCTGATATATCTTGAAAAACAATTGCGTTACCATTAGTTTGCCCCTGCAGACCAATAACTTCTGCATGCCCATGTTTACCGAAAATTAAAATTTGCTCGTCATCGTCATACGAGTTTTTAATTCTGTTCTGCAATTTTAAAACCACCGGACAAGAAGCGTCAATTAGCGTAAGGTTATTGTTAAGCGCCAACTCGTAAGTAGACGGTGCTTCGCCATGTGCTCTAATCAAAACCTTTTCGTTATGTAACTGATGTAATTGCTCATGGTCTATAATGCGCAAACCTTTTGCTTTTAACCGAAGCACCTCTTCATCGTTATGTACAATATCTCCTAAACAATAAAGATAGTCCTCATTATCTAATATATCTTCGGCCATGTCTATTGCATAAACAACACCAAAGCAAAAGCCAGATGATTTATCTATTGTTACGTTTAAATTGTATGCCATTTTATTTATCCAATGTAGATACAAAAATACATAAAAAGAGTTTTAGAATTTAACGCTTAAGATGCTTTTTGCGTTTGTTTTAGTACAGCACTGTCATAATGTTTATTGAACTCGCTTTTTAAAAGCTGTAAACTTACATACTCTTCTGCTTGCCACTTGGTTAAATAGGTTTTCGCTTTTGGCCTACGGCTGTTAAAATAATCTACCAGCGTTACCGAAAAAACGGTCTGAAATTTCTTTTGCGAAGCATTTAAAACTTGCATAATTCCTTTTTCAAAAGCAATTTGGCTTACATGTATAGATCTTATTTTACCTTGCGGAAAAATTAAAACCAGATTTTGCGGATCGTTTAACAACTGGCCTGCATAAGTTAACGTTTCTAACAGATCTTTTCCTTTAGCTTCTGGCGCAAAAGCACCAAAATATTTAAGGTAGCTCGTTTTTTGATAATCGTCGGCAGTAACTAAAACATGAAATTTCTTTTTTAAAACACGTTTGTTAAGTTGAAAAAGCATATATCCATCCCACCAACTAAAACGATTGGCTAATAGCAATATCGCTTCATTAGGGTTAATTGATATTTTGTTGTTGGTAAAAGCACAAAAATTTTTATTAATGATATAGCTGATATACCATGAGTAGAAATTATAGATAAATGCGTTTTTACGAGGGAGATACATTTACGGAAGTTGCAAAAAAATTAAGGTATTTGCAACACGAAAAATAAGTTAGCTTTTTATGTTTTGTAGCGCAATTTCAGTACAAAAATTGTAGTTAGCTCCTTCTTTTCGCTGTATTACCTGTATACGTTTGTGGTAAGCCCAATTTTACAGCAACAGGTAATGCCACTTCAATAAGGGCTATTTAACTTACAGCAATGCATTTTTTACAGTTAACTTTACAGCACGCAAATTTCTACTTGCTTAAAAAAATTGCAACATGCCACGCATACTTAAATTGAAGCAAATGCCTGCGTAAAATAAACCCGATATACGAGGAAAGCGCCGAAAATGAAATGAAGGCCTTGTAGCATTAGCGGGACTAGCCTAACCAATGAAAAAGAGGCTTTGATTTTCTATGTTAACTTAAATAAACACGATCTTCCTCGCCATCTACATCCATAACCACATCTACGTGTTCTTTTAAAATGGTAGAAAGCTCGAGCCCTACAAAATCTGTAGCGATAGGGAAAATTTTGTGGCTTCTATCTACCAATACCACCGTACGGATTTTTTTATGCGGTGTATTTAAAAAAACACCCAAACCGTAGGCCAAGGTTTTGCCACTGTTCAACACATCATCTACCAAAATAATAACCTTATTTTTCCAGTCGGCGGGTTCTAAATCTGTTTTAGCAACCAGTTTGCTATTTTGCTTTTCTAAATCTACACGCAGTAAGGTAGATTTAAATGGTGCTATTTTTTGCAAAACTTTTTGCAGGCGAATGGCAAGTTTATACCCTCTATCCCAAATTCCGGCAAGTACAATTTCTTTTTCATTAAGGTTGTCTTCTAAAATCTGGTAGGCGATTCTATTTATTTTCTGATCTATTTGTTTCTTATCTAGAATTAAAACCTGGGTATCTGGCATGGCTTGCTTTTAATTTGCTATACAAAAGAACGATTTTAAGCCTCAAAAACAAACACAAAAAAATATTTTACTTTTTTTGCAACGTTTAGCTACCTATTTGCGTCTAATGATTACAGACCAATAAATATCCCTATTATGAACTTATCAAAGACTTTTAAAAGCAGCATACTTTTATTCTTAGCAACCATACTTTTTAGCGTAAGCGCATTTGCGCAGGCTAGCAAAAATGTTGTTGTAAAATCGTTTAATACCGTAACTATTAGTAGCGGCATGGATTTGTATTTAACGCAAGGCAATACAGAAACGTTAGTTGTAAAAGGTTCTACAGATGCTATTAAAGACGTAATTGTTGAACAAAGCGGAAGTGCAATTAAAATTAGATATAAAGATGGTGTTAACTGGGGCAGAATTTTTAAAGGACAGAGCATTAAGGTTTATGTTAACTATAAAACTTTAAAATCTCTTAGCGCAACAGGCGGTAGCGATGTGTACACAGGAAACACCTTAAAAAGCGATGCTTTATCTTTAACCGCAAGTGGTGGTTCTGATCTTAAATTAACTTTAGCTGTTAAAGACTTGAGCCTAACGGTAAGTGGCGGTAGCGATGCAGAGCTAAAAGGAAGTGGAGAAAATATGCAGGCAACCGCAAGTGGTGGTAGCGACATAGATGCTTTTGATTATGTTGTTAGCAATGCCAAAATTCAGGTAACTGGAGGTAGCGATGCTAACGTAAATGTAAGTAAAGCATTAGAAGCAAGTGCAACTGGCGGTAGCGATATCAACTATAAAGGCAATGCAGCTTTAAAGCAAATATCCTCATCTAAAAGTGGCGATATAAAACGCGTTAAATAAAATATTTAGCTTGATGCCAGCTGTAAAAAGAAAATAAATTTTAGTTTAGTTTTTAGTAAAAAAGCCAATACCGCGGATGCGATATTGGCTTTTGTTGTTATTATTAAAATGGATAAATTTTACTTCGAATAAGGATAATACACAAAGTTTGCACCCTCTGGCACTACAACAAAAATGCACATAAATGCATCTGGCTTTTTATAGCTTTTTAAAAAGTGTTCTTTCTTATCGGGATTAATAATTCCTTTTTGCACAAACTCTTCTAAGGTAGAAGCTTGTACTGTCCATTCGGTATTTAACTCTGCTCTGTTTAAAATAATTTCGCCAATATTAACTTCGTGCTGATGCGCAATAAAAATTGGGTAAGATGAAATTCCTTCCACCATAATTTCTACTGCTACCTCTTTAATAGACTCGGCATAAAAGGTTAAGTCTTTTTCTAAACTAACTAGCGGACTAACTTTTTTTGCCTTATTCTCCCCGCCTTCTCCGTTATTTAAATTTAATAATTCTTCAGATTCCATAAACACACTAATTAGCTATTCAATATTTTTTAATTGTAAAAGCACTACATTTTCTACGTGTTGCGTATGCGGAAACATATCAACAGGTTTAATGCGCACAACATTATATTTTTCTTTTAATAATGCCAAGTCTCTAGCCTGCGTAGCTGCGTTACAACTCACATAAACTATCTTTTCGGCCTCCATTTCCAATAAGCGTTCTACAACATCTGTATGCATACCGGCTCTTGGTGGATCAGTAATAACCACATCAGGTTTACCATGCTCGCTAATAAAATGAGGGGTTAAAATATCCTTCATATCGCCAGCGTAAAAAATGGTATTATCAATACCGTTTAATGCCGAATTAAACTTTGCATCTTCAATTGCTGTAGGCACATATTCTATACCAACTACTTGTTTTACATTGCCAGCAACAAAGTTGGCTATTGTTCCAGCACCAGTGTATAAATCGTAAACCAATTCATCACCTTTAAAACCAGCAAACTCTTGTGTAATTTTATACAACTCGTAAGCTTGCGCTGAGTTGGTTTGGTAGAAGGATTTAGCACCAATTTTAAACTTTACCGTTTTGCCATTTTCTGTTGGCATTTGCTCAAAAATGTGATCTCTACCCGCATAGGTGATTACTTCTTGATCAAAAATGGTATCATTCTTTTTCTGATTCTCGATGTATAATAAAGAAGTGATCTGTGGGAAAGAAATTTTTAAATATTCCATCAAGCCTTTGATCTGCTCCTGTTCTGCATAAGCAAAAACAACAGCTACCATTATCTCGCCGGTCGAAGAAGTTCTAATGATCAAATTTCTTAAAGCACCTTCGTGATTACGCAAATCGTAAAAACTTAACCCATGTTCTAAAGCATAAGCTCTTACACTTAAACGGATGTTGTTACTTGGCTCTGCCTGCAAATAACAATGTTCAATATCTAAAATTTTATCGAAACGTAAGGGAACGTGAAACCCTAAAGCATTCATCTCTCTGCCCTCTGCTTCAAACTGCATATCGTCGGCGTTTAACCAACGTTTGTTAGAAAAAGTATATTCTAATTTATTACGGTAGTATTTATTAACCACAGAACCTAAAATTGGCTCCATGTGTGCGGTATCTATTTTAGCCAAACGCTGTAGCGCAGCCTCAACATTTTTATGCTTAAACTTTAATTGCGCTGCATAATCCATATGTTGCCATTTGCAACCACCACAAGTACCAAAATGACTGCAAAAGGCCTCTGTCCTTAATTCAGATGGCGTTATTAGCTTTTCGATAATCGCTTCGGCAAAATTTTTCTTCTTCTTTACCAAACGCACATCAACCACATCGCCAGGAACGGCTTTGTCTACAAAAATTACTAATTCGTCGGCCTTGCCTACCCCTTTTCCCTCTTCTGCAATATCAATAATGCTTAATCCTGCAATACGGATTGGTTCAGCATTTCTACGGTTTCTACTCATTGCCGCAAATATAATAAAAAGGTATAAGGTTAACGGTTTTCGGGATTAAGGAAAAAACAAATGGAAAGGATAAGAATTAAGGAGCAAAGAATAAGGATTACAGTTTGCAACTATAAAAATTTAGCGCATACAGCTCCATTGAGCTTTTATAAACTCGCTATCGATTTAAATAGACGACAAAATGTATTAGCCAAGAACTTTTAGAATTAAGCCAAAAGCACCTTCTAGCCAATTAAAATTCATGTCGAATTGTTCATCAACCATTACTGATATTTCTAACGTTTCCTTGCTCATTTCAATAGGTTTACAATGATAATTATACAAATGTAAGCTATTTTGAACCAAAAACCAAAACGGTATATGTTATTTAAGTGTTAAGTTTCTAATTAACTAGAAAGCAAGGCTTACTGCATTTTTTAGGGGAAAGTCCCGCTATTGCTTCAATTCCCGATGAAAAATCGGGAGATTTTCACTTTATCGGGTTTAGTGAACTCGGGATTGAACAACGATTTGAGCTTGCATTGATTAGAAAAAAAGGATTGCTCAATTGGTATTTCCCTCTATCCAGATTTGCAATCTTGAGTCAATATCGGCGAATCTGTAATTTGATTACAACTGATGGATAAAATAGCTGGATTAGAAATACGCAGACCTTTGCGATTACAAATCGCGAAGAGCATAAGTAGAAAAGGTGTTCTTCTAGCCACAGATTTTGGCTATACCAGATCTGTAACCCGCAACGAAATGGAAAAATTAGGTTGGTTGTTGAGACGCCAACTGATAATTAAAAAGAATTATAATGCTGCCTTAACCAAGTAAGGCAAAATCTCTTTCTGAAAAGTTACAAAGTTCTTGCGCACATCGGCATCACTTACCGAAGTAAATGCAAATGAGAAAACGATGCTCTTACTTGCCTTAAGCAAGAATGCCAATCCACCTCTGCGTGCTGGGTTTTTCTTAAAATGATCTAGTTCTAAGTATGCAGAAAGCAACAAAGCCTCTAGCTGATCTGAAAGATGTTTTAAAAATTCTTGTGAGTTAGCATTTTCACGTACAAAATCCCAACCAATAAACTCGTTACAAACCGTGTAAGATAGCCTACAAGTTTTCATCACCAAAGCTTTTAAATGTTCTTCTTCACTAGCAAATTGCACCTTCTGACTTAAAATTTCATGCAAATTCACGTCAAGATAGTCCATTAAAATAGCATCTAAAACCTGTTCCTTACTGTCAAAGTACTTGTAAATAGTAGCCTTAGCAATACGAGCTTTTTTGGCAATCTCGTTTACGCTAGTTTTATGGTAACCATATTTTCTAAAAAGCTCTTTAGCAGCTTTAATTATACTTTCTTTAATTTTTTCTGGCTCCATTAATTAACTACGCGTAAAACATTACCAGCAATGATAACATTATATTGTTTTAGGGATGTTTTTGCTGGCGCTTTAACTGGTCCGCCATCAAACAAAGAATATTTAGCGCCAGAAACTGGGTCTGTAGCTGTTAAAGATCCTTCATCAATTACTATTGGTGTTTTTTTCTCAGGGTTAACAGTGCTACATCTATCATAAGCAACGTAAGCGTCTGGTCTGCGGTAAATAATAATGCCGGCTACACCATAACCAGAAAAACTAACAGCACCACCTGGAGAGCTTAATCTATTTAAGCTCGGATCTGTAATTGGTTTGCTAAAATTAACCGGATAATCGGGTATTAGATTTTGCTCTTTAGCGCAAGAAGCGAAAAGTGCAAGCACTAAAAGCAAACCACACAGTTTTTTCATATTATATAATTGCAGTTTTAAACTGTTTTAAAAAACGCACATCGTTTTCAGAGAAAAGGCGTAAATCCTTAATCTCGAATTTTAAATTGGCAATACGTTCTATACCCATTCCAAATGCAAAACCACTATATTTTTTGCTATCGATACCGCAATTTTCCAATACATTCGGATCTACCATACCGCAGCCTAAAATTTCTACCCAACCACTGTACTTACATAATTGGCAACCATCTCCCTTACAAATTGTACAAGAAATATCCATCTCTGCGCTAGGTTCTGTAAATGGGAAATATGATGGTCTGAAACGCACCTTTGTACCTTCGCCATAAAGTTCCTGTACAAAATAGAAAAGCGTTTGTTTTAAATCGGCAAATGATACGTTTTCATCAACATATAAACCCTCTACCTGATGGAAGAAACAATGCGCTCTCGCGGAAATCGCTTCGTTACGGTAAACACGACCAGGCATTAACGCTCTAAATGGTGGTTGACCAGCCTCCATCATACGCACTTGTACAGAAGAGGTATGTGTACGCAAAGCGATATCGCCTTTTTCGCCTCCTTTTTTAATAAAGAAAGTGTCTTGCATATCTCTTGCAGGATGTTCTTCTGGGAAGTTTAAAGCAGAGAAGTTATGCCAGTCGTCTTCAATTTCTGGACCTTCAGCTACGCTAAAACCAAGCTTGTTAAAAATTTCTACAATTTCTCTCCTAACCAAAGCTAAAGGATGGCGAGTGCCAACTTCAAAACCTTCGCCAGGTAGAGTCATATCAAAATTAGCGCTAGCAGTTTCCGTTTTAGAGTTTGCGGTTACTTCGTTTAAGGCTTGATATTTTGCTTCTGCAAGTTGTTTAAATTCATTTAAAACTTTACCGAGTGTACGTTTTTCCTCAGGCGAAACTGCCTTAAACTCATCAAAAATATCTTTTATAATACCTTTAGTCCCTAAAAAACGAATGCGGAATTTTTCCAGTTCGTCGGCACTTGTTGTTTCAAAAGAATTGATTTCTGCCGTATACTGTGTAATCTGGTCTTGTAACATGCGCCAAATATACGGCATTTTAAAGAATTATTTTATAGCCTAGCGGTTCAAAAACAAAGTTGAAATGGTTTTATTACAAGGAAATGAACTAGGATTACAAAAATTCTATTTCAAATTTTTGTTAAAATAATCTACCGATTTATCTAAAATTAATTGCCAATCGTCTGTTTTAGAGAAAACATGGTCGGCACCTGCAACAAAAACAAACTCATTAGGAACCTTCAAACCGTTTAGTTTATCGGTGAAGTTTCTAAAAGTTGTAAAGTCCTGTTTAGGTAAACCTGCCACATCGTTATTTTGAGGAAAAACATTTAATGTTGGAACAGGTCGTTTTTCGTTAGCTACAAATAACGGACTTATATTTTCGTATGCAGTTTTGCTTTCTAAAGAAACTTCGGCGCCAGTAAACCTTAACCCTGCTTCAAATAAATAAGGCGGATAAGACTGCCAATTCGGAACATTTGTAAAAACCAAATCCAAAGCTCCAGCCAAATTGGAAACAGCTTTAACTTTATTTGCATTTACATCATTATATGCATAAAGAAGCGATAAAGTAGCACCAGCACTGTGGCCAACCATTGCAACTCTATTTTTGCTTACCACCCAATTTTGCACATTAGCTAATGCGTACTCAACCGCCAAAGCCATATCCGCAACTTGGTCGCTAATTTTAATGCTACTCATTTGTTTTTGGCGTGGAATATTGTAGAGTCCTGCCGAGTTTACCAAACGATAATTAACATTCAATACCGCATAGCCCGAGGCCGCCAGATACTTGGCTTGCGATGCCAACTCCCTTTTATCGCCACCAATAAAACTACCTCCATGAACCAAAATAATTACACTAGTATTTGTTGTACGGTTTGGGGGCAAATAAACATCCATTGTTTGCTTTGGATCTGGGCCGTAAGCCACGTCAACGAGCAATGAAGTTTGTGCTTCAGATTTCCACGAGGGCTCAACAGATTTCTTACAAGACGCTAAAAAAAACAATACTAAGGTAACAGCAATTAAATTTGCGCTAAATTTCATGGGGATAATTTTAATTAGAACGAATTGGGTGTGATTAAATTACACCCAATTCTTTACCAACTTTAGTAAACGCAGCAATTGCTTTATCTAGATGATGTTGATCGTGACCAGCTGAAAGCTGAACCCTAATTCGAGCCTTACCTTGCGGTACAACTGGATAGAAGAAACCGATTACATAAATTCCTTCTTCTAACATTTTAGCCGCAAAAGTTTGTGCAATTTTCGCATCGTACAACATTACAGGTACAATCGGGTGAAAACCAGGCTTAATGTCAAAACCAGCTTCGGTCATTTTTTCGCGGAAATATTTAGTGTTGCTTTCAAGTTTATCGCGTAAAGTTGTAGTACCGCTTAACATATTTAAAACTGCAACAGAAGCACCTGCAATTGCTGGAGCCAAAGTATTCGAGAATAAATATGGGCGAGAACGTTGACGCAACATATCGATAATTTCTTTTTTACCAGAGGTGAAACCACCCGATGCACCACCAAGCGCCTTACCTAACGTACCGGTAATAATATCAATTCTATCCATTACATTAAAATGCTCATGCGTACCACGACCAGTTTTGCCTATAAAACCAGAGCAGTGTGATTCGTCAATCATTACTAATGCCTCATATTTATCTGCTAAATCGCAAATTTTATCTAAAGGAGCTACCGATCCGTCCATAGAGAAAGCACCATCTGTTACAATAATCCTATGGCGACAATCTTTTGCAGCAATCAACTGTTTTTCTAAATCTTCCATATCCGCGTTTTTATAACGGAAACGTTGCGCTTTACATAAACGAACGCCATCGATAATCGAGGCGTGATTTAGTTCGTCAGAGATAATTGCGTCTTCAGCATTAAACAATGGCTCAAAAACACCTCCGTTTGCATCGAATGCCGCCGCATATAAAATAGTGTCCTCGGTGCCTAAAAATTCAGAAATCTTTGCCTCTAATTCTTTGTGTATATCTTGGGTTCCACAGATAAAACGCACCGAAGACATGCCGTAGCCGTAATCATCAATCGCTTTTTTGGCAGCCTCCAAAACTTTCGGATGCGATGAAAGTCCCAAATAGTTGTTTGCACAAAAATTAATTACTTCTGCCCCAGAGCTAACTTTAATATCAGCACCTTGTGGCGTAATTATAATACGCTCACGTTTAAATAAGCCAGCGTTTTCTATTTCTTCTAGTTCTTTTTGTAATACAGGTTTTAAGGTTTTGTACATAATATTTTATTTGATGCAACCAATTGGGAGTAAAATTCGTCACAAATATAATATTTTGCTCGTTAACAAACTTTAACACATTATTTGCGTTAACTTCTACAACTTAAGCAGATATTTATAGCTTTAAACTTTATATGCGTAAAATTTACCTGTTGCTAATGCTCTCATTAGCCATATTTAATTCTTCTGTTGCCCAACAATTTCAAGTAAGCGGAAAAATTACCGAAACTTCTAAGGAACCTGTTGCCTTTGCTTCGGTGTACGTAAAAAATACAAACAAAGGAACATCGGCAAATGCCGAAGGTTTATACACGCTTAATTTAGATAAAGGAACTTATACTTTAATGTATAAGGCTATTGGGTTTAAAACTATAGAAAGGCAGGTTACTGTTAATAGCAATTTGATAGCAGATCAGGTTTTACCATCAGAGAGTTACACTTTAAATAATGTTGTAATTACCTCAAATGCAGAAGACCCGGCTTATAATATTATTAGGCAAGCGATTGCTAAACGTAAAATACACTTAAATGAGGTTAAGGAATATAGCACCAACGTATACATTAAGGGCTCGCAAAAACTAGTTGGCGCACCTAAAAAGTTTTTTGGAAGAGATATACAGAAAACGCTTGATTTAGATACCAACAGAAAAGGCATCTTATACCTATCAGAATCAAGGTCTGTATTTAGTTTTAGAAGACCAAATGATGTGCATGAAGAAATGATATCTTCCAAAGTATCTGGAAGAAATAATGCATTTAGTTTCAATAAAGCATCGGATTTAATCATCAATTTTTACGATAATCTTCTATTTGAAAACAGTGGACTGAGCTCTAGAAGTTTTGTATCGCCCATTGCAGATAATGCTCTTTTCTATTATCGATATAAACTGATAGGGCAAACGGATGAAAATGGTGCAACTATTAATAAAATTGAAGTTATACCACGCAGAAAAAACGATCCGGTTTTTAGAGGTACAATTTATATTTCAGATGAAAGTTGGAGAATTGTAGGTACAGACCTTTACTTAACAGAGGAAGCGGGAATTAATTTCATAGACACTTTGAATGTTAGTCAGCAGTTTGAAAAATTTGAAAATGTTTACATGCCTACTACAACTAAATTCCAGTTTAACGGCGATGTAATGAAGTTTAAATTTGAAGGCTATTATGTAGGTATTTACAGCGATTATAACTTGAAGCCTAATTTTCCAAAAGGACATTTTACCGCCGAAATTTTAAAGATCACGAAATCGGTTAATAAAAAGGATTCTTTGTACTGGATGAATGCCAGACCAATTCCTTTATCCGATGAGGAAAAGCTTGACTATCATCGTAAGGATAGCATCGCCCTGCGAAAAACTTCAAAGCACTATCTAGATTCCTTAGAAAAAGTTAACAACGATTTCAGCTTATCGAAGATTATTTTTACCGGCTACAGCATTAACAATAGATACGACAATAAATATCTTTCATTCGATCCAATTTTACGTTCTGTATTTTACAACACAGTTGAAGGACTGGCAATGAAATACGGCATAACCTATAGAAAGAATTTAGAAGACAGAAAATATTTCAGTATTAGACCAGAGGTGAGATATGGATTTTCAAATCATATATTTACTGGAAACTTATATGCTAATTATTTTTATGATCCATTAAAAAGAGCTTCTGTTAGCGCAAGTTTCGGTACTGAGATATCTGATTTAAATAGATACGGCTCAATGAGCTTGCTATCTAACTCAATTAATACGCTTATTTTTGAGCGAAATTTATCGAAATTTTATAAAAAGGAATTTGCTAACATTACCACCACCAGGGAACTTGCAGATGGATTACAAGCGGCCGTTGCGGTAGATTATGCAAAAAACTCAACCCTTCAAAACACTAGCAATTACAGTTTTAGAGATTTAAAGGACGAAGAATTTACCTCAAACAATCCTTTTACCCCAACTGTAGAGACGCCTTTGTTTCCTACACATCGCTCGTTTAATATATCGGCTTCGCTAACCTACACTATAGGGCAAACTTACATTACTAGACCCGATGGTAAATTTTACCAAGAATCCAAATATCCCCGTTTTCAGTTGATGTACAGAAAAGGTATAAAAAATATCTTCAACAGTGATGTAGATTACGATTTATTGAGTTTTGAAATTTATCAAGAAAGAATTAGTGCAGGCTTATTTGGCTATACATCTTTTGTAGTGGGTGCCGGTAAGTTTTTAAACAACAAAGCTGTTTATTATCCCGATAGCAAACATTTTAGAGGTAATAACTCTACTATCTTTCCACCAAACCTGCGTAAATTCAGGTTTCTAGATTTTTACCAATACTCTACTGATGAGCATTATGCAGAGGCACATATTGAACATAATTTCGCTGGTTTCTTTTTAAATAAAGTTCCGCTTTTGCGTAAATTAAAACTAGAGGAAATAGTTGGCTTCAACTACCTAACTCAGCCAGACAAGAAAAACTACAAAGAACTTTATTTTGGAGTAGAACGCTTAGGTTTTGGAGTGAGTTATGGTTACTCATTTGATGGTGGCAGAAAGGTAGATCAAGGTTTTAGAATTACTTACGGTTTTTAAAACCTTATTTAACACGGAGGGGAATTAATTAACGCTCAAACTTATAGCTTATAAATTCAACTCAATTTATTATCTTTGCCCCTATTAAACGCCGTTTGCAACGGTATCAATAGCTTATGAAATACAATACTTTACTTTATTACTGCTATTCTCCAATAGCAGATGCAGAACAATTTGCAACAGACCACTTAGCTTTTTGTAAATCTTTAGGTTTAGTTGGCCGTATTATAGTGGCCGAAGAAGGCCTAAACGGAACGGTTTCTGGTACGCCCGAAGCTTGCCAGGCTTACATGTCTAATATTCATGCCGATGAACGTTTTGCTAAAACCGAATTTAAAATTGATGAGGTTGAAGAACTTTCGTTTTTAAAAATGCACTGTCGTTACAAAGCAGAGATTGTACATTCGGGCTTAAGAGATACTTCCATCATCGACCCAAATAAAGCAACCGGCAAATATTTAGAGCCAAAAGAGTTTAGCGAAATGTTAGATAGGGATGATGTTATTGTGTTGGATGTTAGATCTAATTACGAGCACAATCTCGGCAAATTTAAAAACGCCATTACATTAGATATTGAGAACTTTCGCGATTTTCCGGATCAAATTGATGCGCTTGCCCAGTATAAGGATAAAAAAATAATGACCTACTGCACCGGAGGTATTAAGTGCGAAAAGGCATCAGCTTTGCTATTACACCACGGTTTTAATGATGTTTACCAATTGCATGGCGGTATTATCAAATACGGTAAAGAAGCAGGTGGAAAAGATTTTGAAGGTAAATGCTATGTTTTTGATAACCGTATTGCAGTTGATGTAAATTCGGTAAACCCAACGGTTGTATCTGTTTGCTATAATTGTGGCAAAACCACTCCAAAAATGATTAACTGTGCAAATCCAGAATGTAATGAGCACATTACGCAATGCGATGATTGTGGAGAAGAATTGCAAGGTTGTTGTTCCGTTGCCTGTACTACAAATCCGCGTAAACGCCCTTATAATGGAACTGGTTATTATGTAAAAGTACCACAGCCTGTTGCAGTTAAGGAAATTTAAATTCTGTTTTACCAACTAAATTACTGTAGCTTGCCTTAATTGTTTTTCGTAGTTTCGCGAAACAGTACGCTCGTTTTTTCTAAGTTTATTATCTCCATTTTTTATTGGAGAACTTGTTTGTGTAGATGAAAGACAGTTTTTTTAAGTTAGTATTCCTGGTAATTTTATCGTTCGTTTCGAATAACGCATCGAGCGATGAGATACAAAGCATTGGCGTACCTTACGTACAGAACTATCCTAAATCGGCATATTTAGCTGGCAACCAAAACTGGTCAATAGCGAAAGATAAGGAAGGCATTATGTATTTTGGCAATGCCGAAGGTTTACTAACTTTTGATGGCAAGTATTGGCAACAATATAAAATGCCGAACAGGCAAATTGTTCGTTCGGTTGCTACATCTGGCGACGGCAAAATTTATACCGGTAGCTTTGGTGAGTTTGGTTTCTGGTCTTATCAGGATAAAAGGCTTACCTATAATTCTCTGGTAAATCTTATTCCGAAATCAAATAAACTTACAGATGAGATTTGGAAAATTTACATTCACGGAAAAAAGGTTCTGTTCCAATCTTTCTCTACAATATATGTATACGAAAACAACAAAATAAGCATTGTAAAAGCGCCCAACGCTTTACTTTTTTTACACCAGGCCAACAAAAAAACCTTTGTTGAAATTTTAGGCAATGGGCTTTTTGAATTACAAGGAAACAAACTTGTGGAACTACCCGGAAGTAAAATTTTGGGCATCTCGGGGATTTTATCTGTATTGCCCTACAAAGGCAATTCATTGATAATTGGCACAAGTAAAAACGGTTTGTTTATTTACGATGATAGAGGCTTTACACCTTTTAATACTCCGGCAAATAATTTCCTTAAAACGTATCAATTGAATAATGGTGTACGCATTTTAAACAAGTACTATGCTTATGGTACTATTTTAAATGGATTAATCATCATTGATGAAAATGGGAATATTGTACAGCGGATAAACAAATCTAGCGGCTTGCAGAATAATACAGTTCTAAGTCTTTACGCAGATAATGAACAAAATTTATGGGCAGGCCTGGATAATGGAATTGATAGAATTGAGTTAAACTCACCACTGTATTTCTATTTCGACAAAATTGGCCAATTCGGGACAGTATATTCTAGCATCATAACGCAGGGTAAAATCTACCTAGGCACCAATCAAGGATTGTTTGTTAGCAATTGGATCCCGCAAAGCGGAAATCTTTTTAACAATTTCGATTTTCGCCTAGTTCCGAATTCTCAAGGCCAAGTTTGGGATTTAAGTGTTATAGATGGACAGCTAATTTGCGGTCATAATGATGGAACATTTAACATTATTGGAGATAAATTTGAAAAAATATCTAACATAAGTGGCGGTTGGACCGTTAAAAAACTTCATTCCAACCCAAACTATCTAATTCAGGGAACTTATACCGGTTTAGTAATTTATGCAAAAGATGCTAGCGGGAAATGGAAATTCAGTCATAAAATAAATGATTTTGGAGAGCCTTCTAGGTATGTGGAACAAGATAGCAAAGGCGATATTTGGGTGAGTCATGCTTATAAAGGTTTGTATAAACTAACTTTAACTCCTGATTTAAAAACTGCAAAAAACATTCAGTTTTATAATGAAACAAACGGATTGCCAAGCAATTATAACGTAAACATGTTTAACGTAGAAAACCGCATTATTTTTTCTTCGGATGCAGGGTTTTTAGTGTATGATGAAATTAGCAACAAGTTTAGCAAGTACGAGGCGTTGAACAAATCTCTGGGTAGCTTTAACGCATCAAATAAAATTATCCCGGCAGGTGCAAAAAAATACTGGTTCATCAATCACGGAAAGATGAGTTTGGTTAACCTGTCTACTCCTGGAAAAATACAAATAGATTCGAGCAGATTTAGTGTATTAGATGGCCGAATGGTTCAGTATTATGAAAACATTAGTCAAATAAGCAATAACATTTATCTTGTAAGTGTAGATGATGGCTTTGTAATTTATAATGCGAACAGCACCGCCAATAAACAGAAAGCATTAAAACTTCCCTCTATTTTGATTAGAAAAGTAGAGGATATTACAGATAAATATGTTTTACTAACCGAAAATGGCAATTTAAACGAGGATATAGAGATTCCATTTGCCAGAAACAATATTCGAATTTCCTATTCCCTTCCCTACTACCGCCAATCGAAAGTTAGGTTCCAGTATTACCTAGAAGGATATTCTAAACAATGGTCTGAGTGGAGTTCGGCTTCTCAAAAAGACTTTACCAACCTTGGACGAGGTAGTTACGTTTTTAAGGTTCGTGCAAAAATCAACGAAGAAAGCATAAGTGAAATAACAGAATTTAAGTTTACCATCTCACCACCTTGGTACGGCAACAACTTTGCTATCGCGATTTATTTGCTGATTGCCGTAGGTGCGTTAATTATCGGTAAGAGAATTTACGAAGGGAAATTGAGACGAGATCAGGAAGCAATCACGTTAAAATTGCAGCAAGAGAAAAATGAATTCCTAAAAAAGGAAACAGAAGCAAACGAAAAACAAATCAGTAAAATCCAGACCGAAAAGCTACAAGCTGAATTGGCTGTTAAAAACAGAGAGATTGCCAACTCGGCAATGAGCTTGGTTTACAAAAACGAATTACTTCAAAAGATAAGTGAAGAAATGACCAAACTTAAAGACGAGAATGGCAAACGCTTATCTGAAGATCAACTGCGTAAAATACAAAAGGTAATAGATGATGGAATGAATGACGAACGTGATTGGAATTTGTTTGAAAGAAGTTTCAATGATGCGCACGAGAGTTTCTTTAAAAAGCTAAAAGCGAACCATCCAGATCTTGTACCAAACGACCTAAAACTTTGCGCCTATTTGCACATGAATATGAGCAGCAAGGAAATGGCATCTCTGCTAAATATCTCTTTAAGAGGAGTAGAAATACGTAGATATCGTTTGCGTAAAAAACTAAATGTTCCACATGATAAAAACCTAACCGAGTTTTTACTGGAAATTTAAGACTACATCATTACCTCTCAAGAGCTAAAAACTTACCACCTAGAGTTCCGTATCATTACGCTTTCAAAACTGTATTTGTAGTAGTACTAATTTTCTTGTTACAAACCAAAAAACGAGGTTTTTGAACCAAAAATCAAATTATTCTGTGTTATTGAGATAGTAAAAACAAGCACCTTGATGTAGTAATGTTGAGGTAACTATACTTGTTTAAATCGAAACAAAAGCGAACATTAGAGTAATCAATTAAAACAAATATAAATCAGTATGAAAAAAATCTACACAAAGTTTTCTTTGTTGACTTTATTGTGCGTGCTTTTATTAAACGTTGCTTTTGCCCAAAATGTTACAGTTAAGGGTGTGGTAACGGATGGTAAATTACCGATTCCGGGAGTAGGTGTAACAATAAAAGGCACAACGAATGCAACGGTTACAAATCCTGATGGGGAATATTCCATCAGCGTTCCTGCAAACTCAATCCTAGTTTTTAGTTCAATAGGTTTTTCACCTAGAGAGGTAGAAGTAAAAAACCAAACCGTTATTAATGTGGCCATGGCAACCTCCACTCAAGATCTTGAGCAAGTTGTTGTGGTAGGTTATGGTACTCAAAAAAGGAAAGATGTTACAGGTGCGATTTCTAGCGTAAGCGGAGATGATATAGCCAGAATGCCTGCAGTAAGTCCGTTAGCATCTTTACAAGGTAAGGTTGCAGGTTTAACGGTAGTGAATTCTGGTGGCGCTGGTTCTCAACCTGTAATACGCATTAGAGGTATTGCAAGTACCAACAACGCAACTCCTTTATACGTAGTCGATGGCTCTATTCAAGACAATATTGATTATTTAAATCCCGCAGATATCGAGTCTATAGATCTATTAAGAGATGCATCGTCTTCTGCAATCTATGGTTTAAGAGGTGCTAACGGTGTAATAGCTATTACAACTAAAAGAGCGCCTAAAGGTCAAACTCGTGTTAATTTTGTGAGTAACGTTGGTATTCAAAAGGTTATTAACAAAATTGACGTTACAGACGCCGAGGGTTTTAAAAAGCTATACCAAACTCAATTGAACAACATTGGTGCGGCACCTTACGATTTCAGTAATTACACCGGAAATACAGATTGGCAAGATCAGATTTTTCAATCTGCCTTGATTAATAGCAATAGTTTAACATTCTCAAATACCGGAGAGAAAACAACAACCTTAATTAACTTTGGTTACAATAATCAGGAAGGGGTGATGAAATATAACCAATTCCAAAAATTTGTATTGAGATTGAGCGAAGAAATTAGAGTTACCGATAAATTTAAGATCGGTGCAGATTTTACGGGTTCACATTTCATCACTCAAGGTTCGGGCGCAAGCTTAAACACGGCAATATGGGCCGCTCCGGTTGTACCTGTAAAAAGAGACGATTTTACTTATTATGCTATGCCTGTTTTACAACGTGCACAGGTGGGCAACGTTGTGGCTGCGATGGAGCGAAGCAAAAACACATCTATAAATAAAAGCTTAGGTTTTAACGGTAGCGTTTTTGGAGAGGTTAAATTCCTTAAAGACTTTACCTTAAGGTCTACTTTTTACGCACGATACGGATATAGTTACAACAGAGGTTACAGCCCACCTCCTTTCTCATTCATAAACGTTGGCGAAAATGGTGGCGAAACTACTATTGTTAAAGATAACCAGTTCCGCTCGTCGATCAACCAAGGTCAGTCAGAAAGCCATCGTTATCAACAGGATCATACGTTAACTTACGAAAAGTCTCTTGAAGGAGGACATAGAATAACCGCAATGGCAGGTTTTACTTCGTTGCGTTTTGCCGGTTCAAATGTTAGCGCATCACGTACTGATAGTACTCTGGTTGTTCCTGGAGATCCAGACTTATGGTATATCAATTTGATTAATGCAAACAATATCATGAGTAATGGTGGCGGTGGCGACGAAGAAACAAACCAAGGTGCGTTTGCTCGTTTAAGTTATGCCTACAAAGATAAATACCTTTTTAATGGTACTATCCGTAGAGATGGTAGCTCAAGATTTGCACCTGGCAACAGATGGGGAACATTCGGAAGCGTTGGTTTAGGATGGGTTGCTAGTGAGGAAGATTTCTTTAAAAACAACGTCAAAGGTATAGATTATTTAAAATTCCGTGCATCGTTTGGTAGATTAGGTAACTCGAACGGCGTATCGCCAAACCTTTACCAACTTGGGTTAACAACTGGTCAGACTGCCGTATTCGGTGATAACGTTTTTACCGCTGTAGATCAGGCCTATTACCCAGATCCTAATTTGACTTTCGAAATTATACAAGGGGTTGATTTAGGATTTGATTTAAAAGCATTTGATAATCGCTATAATGCAGAAGTTAATCTTTACAATAAAAAAACCGACGGTCTTTTGACAAGTTTTCCATTAATTGCAGGTCAACGACCTTACTTTACTAATCTTGGAGAGGTAAACAATAGAGGTATTGAAATTAGCATGGGCTGGTCAGATAAAATAGGTAAAGACTTAACCTTTAACATTTCTGGTAATTTCAGTTATAATAAAAACAAAGTTGTTTCAATTGGTAACAATATAGAATTTCAGATTACAGGCAACAGTGGTGTAAACTTAACAAACACGGGCCAATCAATCGGCTATTTTTACGGATATAGACAAACCGGCATCTATCAATCATTATCAGATCTAGAAAGATTGCCTAAAATGCCAAACTCGTTAGTTGGTGATATCGTTTACGAAGATTTGAACGGTGACGGCGTAATTACACCACTTGACAGAACTTACTTAGGTACACCATTCCCTCCATACAGCTTTGGCTTGAGTCTATCGTTGGGTTATAAAGGTTTTGATGCTTTAATTGAAGGACAAGGTGTATCTGGCAACAAAATTTATACGCAACGTAGAACATCTAACTTTGCTCCGTTAAATTACGAAAGCAACAGATTAAACGCTTGGTCTGGCGCAGGAACTAGTAATGTTGAGCCAATTTTAGATAATACTCGTGGGAACAATTACCTTTTCAGCAGTCATTATTTAGAACCAGGAGATTACTTTAGACTGCGTACAGTTCAATTAGGTTACACTTTTGGACCAAGTACATTAGCTAAAGCAGGTATCCAAAAATTGAGGTTATTTGTTAGTGGCCAGAATGTTCAAACTTGGAGCAAAGTAACGGGTTACACTCCTGAAGCACAAATTGGTAGTATTTTAGGTGGTGGTGCAGATAACGGAATTTACCCAGTACCAGCTGTATACACATTTGGTTTGAACGTTACTTTTTAATTTTTAGAACATTTAATTTACATAAAATGAAAATATTTAATAAAAGAAATATCTATCTAGCAATTGGCGCTATTAGTCTTATTTCTATCAATTCTGGATGTGAAAAGTTCTTAGATACGCAAAGACAGGGAACTTACACTGCTGATAATTACCCCTACCCACAAGGCGGAACGCCATATGACACTTATCTTTTTTCAGCTTATAATGCTTTAAGGGCCTATAACTACGTTTCAGATGGTTTTATGGTGGCAACAAGTATCAGAAGCGATGATGCAGACAAAGGAAGTACCCCTACAGATGGTGGCGCAGACGTGATCGGAATGGATGATTTCCCAGCATTAACCAATGGTAGAGTAAATTCATTATATACAGAATACTTTACAATGGTTAATAGATGTAATACAATTATTGATCAAGTTCAAAATAACACAGAGATTGTAGCAACGCCTGAGGCTAAATTACAAGCAGAAGCAGAAGCAAGATTTCTACGTGCATACTCGTATTTTGTTTTAGTTAGGTGTTACGGCAGGGTGCCAAAAATTGATAAAGTTTTAGCTGTAACGGCAAATATTCCTCAAAGTAGTCCAGAGGAAATTTATGCCTTCATTGAAAGCGACCTACAATTTGCGGCCGCTAACTTGCCAATAAATTGGGACAAAAAATTTGCAGGAAGATCCTCTAAAGGTGCCGCAAATGGAATGTTAGCAAAAGTATACTTGTATCAAAAGAAATGGGGACAGGCGATGGCTGCCGCAAATATGGTAATGACATCGGGTCAGTATGATTTATCGGTGAATTATACTACAATTTTTGGAGAAGCTGGAGAAAACAGCAAAGAATCAATCTTTGAGATTCAAGGTACTGCGAGTGCTACAGTTCCGACTGCAAATGGTATTCAGTATGCAAGTATCCAAGGTACAAGAGGTAATACGAACGAATGGAATAGAGGCTGGGGATGGAACATGCCAAGTGCAACTTTAGAGGCAGCTTACGAACCAAATGATCCTCGCAGAACTAGAACAATTCTATATTCTAGTCAGGCTGGCGCACCTCGTACAACTATTTACGGGCAAGCAGCACCACTTTATCCTACAGAAGTTCCAAATACAAAATACAATGGAAAAGTTTTAGTAAATCCATCTTTTATAACTCAATACAATAGCAGAAGTGGTTGGTGGATGAACGTTAGAATCCTTCGCTATGCTGATGTTGTTCTGATGTATGCAGAAGCGGCAAACGAATTAGGCGGAGCAACCAACATTAGCAACGCTTTAGCAGCGGTAAATAGCATTAGAGCTAGGGCAAGAAGAGATTTACCTTCTTCAGCTCCAGCTGGTTCATTGCCAGATTTAAATATCACAGATCAATCTGCTTTGAGAGACGCGATACGTCAAGAAAGAAGAGTGGAATTGGCGATGGAACATGAACGCTTCTTTGATATTGTACGTTGGGGTATTGACTTGGCTGCAATGCAAGCTGCAGGAAAAACAAATTACAATCCAGCTCGCGATAGGCTATTACCTATACCTCAACAGCAAATTGATTTAAGTAAAGGTGTTTTAAAACAAAATCCTGGTTATTAATAACTTATGAAAATGAAAAATTGGATCAAAATATTTACTAAACAAAGTGCTATACTTTTAGCACTTTGTACAATCACACTGTTTAGCGCCTGTTCTAAAGACGGCAATCCTAATGGTCTTCCAGATGCAAATCCGAACGAGTATGCTCGTAAGTCAAATCCTGGCGTTATTAAAATTTTAGCTATCGGAAACAGTTTTTCGGAAGACGCTATCGAAAGCAACTTATATGAGTTGGCAAAAGACAAGGGCATTAAAGTAATTATCGGCAATATGTATATCGCTGGTGCTTCACTTGCTAATCACAGAACTAATGCTGAACGCGGAACGCCAGTTTATGAGTATAGAAAAATAGGCGAAGACGGCGTAAAGAAAAATACTACAAAAGTATCCTTAGAACAAGCAATTCAAGATGAGCAATGGGATTACATCAGTTTTCAACAGGCAAGCCCTAATTCTGGTCAATTAGAAACGGTTCAAAAAGACTTACCTGCAGTTTTTAACTACGTAAAATCGAAAGCAACGAACGAGAACGTGAAATACGCTTATCATTCAACCTGGGCGTATGCTACAAGCAGCACCTATAGCGCTTTTGCAAACTACAATAATAATCAAACAACAATGTATAATGCGATTATTAATGTATCGCAAAAAATTGAATCCATTGCACCAGTTAACTTATTAATCCCTGCAGGTACAGCTATTCAAAATGCAAGAACAAGTGCATTAGGCGAAAGTTTTAATGTTGCAGATGGTTACCACTTAAATGCTCTTGGTAAATACATCGCAGCTTGTACTTGGTTCGAAAAAATATTCGGACAGTCTGTTGTGGGCAACAATTACAACGGTGGATTTTCGAGTTTCGAGGTTAAAGTTGCACAGAACGCTGCGCATTTAGCTGTTCTAAAACCTAATGAAATTACATCGATGTCTACTTACGAGGCTGAACCTATACCATTAACAAATCCAGTTTTAGTAGATTTTGGTAATGCTACACCGTCTCCTACTTGGAACCAGATGAGTGGTTACACTGTAGGAAGCAAGGTTAACTTGAAAGACACTAAAAATGTATTTGTTGGGATGTCTTTAACTGTAACCGAACGTTTTAATAACATCAACACAAACGGTGCTATCGGTACTACTACTCCGCTAAATATGCCAGATAACGTATCGGCTCGAAATTTCTACGGTAATGCAAAAGGCCCTTTATTTAACGGCATCGTTACGCCAAAAGGGGTTATAGAAGTTGCTGGTTTAATACCTACACTAAATTACAGTTTTAGCTTCTTTGGTTCTAGAGATGCTACGGACAATAGAGAAACTTTATTTACCGTAAGTGGAGTTAATTCTGGTTCTGCAAGTCTTAATCCCTCATCTAATAAAACTCAAATTGCTACCATAGAAAACATTAAACCAAATGCGCAAGGTAAAATTACAATTACTGTTACCGCTGGCCCTAATAATGTATCTGCTAATGGATGGTTTTATTTAAATGCAGCAAAAATTACATCGAACTAATAAACGAAAACTTTCAATATATAGCCATCACTTTGTAGATACTACAATGTGGTGGCTATTTAATCGTTAAAGCTCTCCCAAATTCTTATACAACATCTGCCTGCAACCAAACCTTTTAATGCAACACACACCATGAAATACATACTTACTTTATCCCTTCTCGTTTTTTTAGCCGGTTGTTCTGCGCAGAAACATAAAGATGCCATTACTACAAACAAAAAGTTAAGCGATGACGAATTGCTTACACTCGTTCAAAAACAAACCTACAAATACTTTTACGAAGGTGCCGAACCTACTTCTGGTTTAGCGAGAGAACGCTATCATAGCGACAATATATACCCTCAGAACGATAAAAATATTATTGCTACAGGTGCAAGTGGTTTCGGTATTATGGGAACAATTGTAGCCATAGAACGTAAATTTATAAGCAGAGCGCAAGGCTACGAGCATTTAAAAAAAGGAATAGATTTTTTAGCTAAAGCAGAGCGATTCCATGGCGTTTGGCCACATTGGATACTCCCATCTGGAAAAGCAAAAGAGTTTGGTAAAAATGATGACGCAGGTGATTTGGTAGAAACTTCTTTCCTTGCACAAGCTTTGGTTTGCGTTCGTCAATATTACGCTAACGGAAACGCTGAAGAAAAAGCTTTAGCAAAAAAGGCCGATGAACTTTGGAAAGGCATAGAATGGGATTTTTATAGACAAAACAACCAAAATGTATTGTATTGGCATTGGTCGCCAAAATCTGCTTGGAAAATGAATTTTGCCATTACCGGATATAACGAATGTTTAATTACCTATGTTTTGGCAGCCTGCTCTCCTACTCATGGTGTACCTGCAGAAGTGTATCATCAAGGTTGGGCAAAAAGTGGAGCCATAAACACTAATTTATCGCTTTATAATCACCCTGTTAAGTTAAAACACAATGTTGTTGGTGAAAGTGTTGGACCACTTTTTTGGGCGCATTATTCGTACTTAGCATTAAACCCAAAGGGACTTAAAGATAAATACGCCGATTATTGGCAAGAAAATAAAAGCCATACCTTAATAAATTACGATTATGCCATTGCCAACCCTAAGGGTTTTAAAGGCTACGGCAAAAACTCTTGGGGTTTAACGGCTAGTTACTCTGTTAAAGGTTATGCAGCACATATGCCCGATGAGGATTTTGGTGTAATCAGTCCTACCGCAGCACTTTCATCATACCCGTATGCGCCTAAAGAAAGCATGCAAATGATAAGGCATTTGTATGAAAATTTAGGAGATAAAGTTTGGGGCGAATTTGGTTTTTATGATGCGTACAGCGAAACGGCAAATTGGTTTCCTAAACGTTACATCGGTATAGATCAAGGCCCAATTGTGGTAATGATAGAAAATGGCCGTACCGGTTTAATATGGAACTTGTTTATGAGCGCTCCAGAAATTCAACAAGGTCTAACCAAATTAGGTTTCACTTACAAGAAATAATATAACACACGTAAAATGAAAAGAATAATCTCCTTAATTTTTTTAGCGGCTATTTGTGCCAGTCCATTAATTGCACAGCAGAAAAAAGCTGTAAATCCAGCACAGCAGAAAATGGATAGTTTTATCACTGCGTTAATGGCTAAAATGACTGTCGACGAAAAAATAGGGCAGCTAAACCTCCCAAGTTCTGGCGATATAACTACTGGTCAGGCGAGCAGTTCTGATATTAGCAAAAAAATAAAAGCCGGCCAAGTTGGTGGTTTGTTTAATATCAAAGGCGTAGATAAAATTAAAGCGGTGCAACAAATTGCTGTAGAAAATAGCAGACTTAAAATACCTTTGCTTTTCGGAATGGATGTTATCCATGGCTATCACACGGTTTTTCCAATTCCTTTGGGCATCAGTGCTACATGGGATATGGATGCGATAAAAAAATCGGCCAGAATTGCAGCTACTGAAGCAAGTGCAAGCGGCATTAACTGGACTTTTTCACCTATGGTGGATATTTCTAGAGATCCAAGATGGGGGCGAATTTCAGAAGGTAGTGGCGAAGATCCATACTTAGGTTCTCAAATTGCGAAAGCAATGGTAACTGGTTATCAAGGTAAACTTCAGGCAAACAACGAAATTTTAGCTTGCGTAAAACACTATGCACTTTATGGTGCTGGAGAAGCTGGGAGAGATTATAATACGGTTGACATGAGTCGTGTGAGGATGTACAACGAATATTTACCTCCGTACAAAGCAGCTGTAGATGCTGGTTCCGCAAGTATCATGGCGTCTTTTAACGAGGTTGAAGGCATTCCTGCTACAGGAAGCAAATGGTTAATGACCGATGTTTTACGTAAAGAATGGGGCTTTAAAGGTTTTGTTGTTACAGATTACACCGGCATTCCAGAAATGATAGAACACGGCATGGGCGATTTGCAAACAGTTTCTGCATTGGCCTTAAATGCTGGTATAGATATGGATATGGTAGGCGATGGTTTCCTTAACACCTTAAAAAAATCTCTATCAGAGAAAAAAGTAAGCATGGATCAAATTAACCGTGCTTGCAGATTAATTCTAGAAGCAAAATACAAGTTAGGCTTATTTACAGATCCTTATAAATTCTGTGATCCAACCAGAGCAGAAAAAGAAGTTTTTACGCCACAAAATCGCCAGGTAGCAAGAGAAATTGCGGCAGAAAGTTTTGTGTTGTTAAAAAACAACAACAATACTTTGCCTTTAAAAAAATCAGGTACAATTGGATTAATTGGGCCATTATCTGATAATACCGCAAATATGTACGGCACTTGGAGCGTAGCTGCATTGTTAGATAAATCTGTAACGGTTTTACAAGGATTGAAAAATGCTTTGGGCAACGATGCTAAAATTTTAACGGCTCGCGGTTCTAACTTTTTGGCAGATTCGGTAATGGAGCATCGTTATGTAAACGTTCATAATCCAACCTACAAACGCGATTCGAGAACCGAAGCAGCCTTGATAAAGGAAGCGTTGGATGTTGCTAAAAAATCTGACGTAATTGTTGCCGTAATGGGCGAAGGATCTGAGTTTAGTGGCGAAAGCAGCAGCGTAACCAGTATTGATCTTCCAGAAACGCAAAAAAACTTATTAAAAGAATTAGCCAAAACAGGCAAACCTGTGGTACTGGTATTTTTTACCGGCAGACCATTAGCTTTAAAATGGGAAAATGAAAATTTACCAGCTATTTTAAATGTTTGGTTTCCGGGCAGCGAAGCTGGAAATTCTATTGCCGACGTTTTGTTTGGCAACGTAAATCCTTCTGGAAAATTAACCGCAACTTTTCCTCAAAACGTTGGTCAGGTGCCACTTTATTACAGCCATAAAAACACCGGCCGACCAGAAGCTGGTAAATTCACTAAATTCCGTTCAAATTATTTAGATGTTACTAACGATCCACTTTACCCGTTTGGTTTTGGTTTAAGTTATACCAACTTCAGCTTTAGCGACATCAAACTAAGTTCAAATACCTTAACAGCCGGAAAATCGATTACCGCTACAGTTAAATTAACCAACAATGGCAAATACGATGGTAAGGAAGTGGTACAACTGTACACCAGAGATTTAGTGGGAAGCATTACCAGACCCGTTAAAGAATTAAAAGGTTTCCAAAAAATTAGTTTAAAAGCTGGCGAAAGCAAAGATGTTACCTTTACCATTACCGAAGAAGATTTGAAGTTTTACAATTCTAACTTAAAATTTGTAGCCGAACCCGGCGACTTTAAATTATTTATTGGAGGAAACTCTAGAGATGTTAAAGAAACCAGTTTTAAATTAGTAAAGTAAAAATCAACCCCTAAGACGAACAATATAGTTCAATAAAATATGAAAAGAATATCATTAATCTTCGCGTTTTTCTTCATTATCTCTTCAGCATTTGCGCAGGATTTATCTCTATATAAAAAGGAGAATTTTGTAGTGGGTGCCGATACAATGAAGTATCGTATTCTTTATCCTGAAAATTTCGATGCAAATAAAAAATACCCGATTATGTTTTTTTTACATGGCCGAGGTGAAAGTGGTAATGATAATCAGAAACAATTGGCTAACGGCGGAAAGTTGTTTTTAAAAGATGATTTTAGAAAGAATACCCAAGCAATTGTTATTTTTCCGCAATGTGCCGAAACCAGCTATTGGGCTAATGTAGATATCGATGTTGTTAGCGACAAAAGGTTTTTCACCTTTATTAAAGGCGGTACGCCAACAAAATCAATGGATTTGTTATTGAAACTAACCGACGAATATGTAAATAAACCTTTTGCCGATAAGAGCAAAATCTATGTTGGTGGCCTTTCTATGGGCGGTATGGGAACTTTCGAACTTCTAAGACGCAAGCCAAAAATGTTCGCCGCTGCGTTTGCTATCTGCGGTGGCGATAACCCGGCTAATGCTAAAAAATACAAAAACGTTCCCTTATGGATTTTCCACGGCGGCTTGGATGATGTTGTAAATCCTCAGTTATCTTATAGCGTTTACCGCGAGCTGCGTAAATTGGGCAATACACCAAAATTTACCATTTATCCTAAGGCAAACCACAACAGCTGGGACGCTACTTTTGCAGAACCGCAGTTGTTACCTTGGCTATTTAGCCATAGTAAATAAGATTTATTACTTTTAAAGTCCTGCCATTCAGCATGAGCGGTAAGAAAAAGTTATTAGTTTACTTTGAAAAGCAGTGTTCGGCATCTTATCGGATCAGCAAGTCCTGCCATCCGCTTTACTCTCCCGATGTAAAATCGGGATTCGTGTTCGCTCTTGTCGGGTCTATGTTACTTAGGCAGACCTAAGTAACATAGACCCGACATAAATGAAAAGCCCGGAGCGAAATGCAACGAATCGAGGACTTGAAATGATGGCGGGACAGAAGTAAAAAAGCAGCACAGGAATTGCTCTTCAAAAACGTTAAATAAAAAAGGCTTGAAGAAATTATCTCCAAGCCTTTATATTTTTCTTAATAAACGCTTTTGTCAGCGCATTACGCAAATGCTATTCTGCCATGTTGTGATAAACGGCCTGAACGTCATCGTCCTCTTCCAATTTATCGATCAATTTTAAAACATCCGCAGCCTGCTCTTCGGTAACCTCATGATGAGATAACGCGATACGCTCCAACTTCGAGCTTTTCAATTCGATCCCTTTTTCCTCTAATGCTTTTTGCAATGATCCGAAGTTTTCGAAAGCACCTTGCGCAACCGCAATATCGTTTCCTTCTTCATCAGATTCTACATAAAGTTCCTCTAAACCAGCATCAATCAATTCGAATTCCAATTCTTCCAAATCCAAATCTTCGGCAGGTACAAATCTGAAAATTGATTTACGGTTAAAAACGAAATCCAACGAACCTGTTTTACCCAGCGAACCATCGGTTTTGTTAAAATAACTACGAACGTTTGCAACCGTACGATTAGTATTATCGGTAGCTGTTTCAATTAAAACTGCTACACCATGTGGCGCATAACCTTCGTAAACAATTTCTTCGTAGTTAGCCATAGATTTATCAGAAGCACGTTTTATGGCTGCTTCTACCCTATCTTTAGGCATATTTACTGCTTTGGCATTTTGCATAGCGGTACGTAAGCGAGAGTTGGTTTCTGGATGAGGCCCAGACTCCTTTACTGCCATTACAATATCTTTACCAATACGCGTAAACTGAACGGCCATTTTAGCCCAACGCTTAAACTTTCTCTCTTTTCTAAATTCGAATGCTCTTCCCATTTTTTATTATTTTGAGTTAGCGATAAGCGGAAAGCGAAAAACGCAGACACTTAACGCCAAACGTTTTTATTTCTTTAAATTCTTTAACATATCTTCCGTCATTTTAGCCAAATCAAATTCTGGCTTCCATAACCAATCTTTTTTTGCAAAACTATCGTCAATAGACTTTGGCCAGCTGTTAGCTATTTCCTGTCTCGGATCGTTTTCAGTATAATTTAACTTAAAATCAGGAATATGCTTTCTAATTTCTGCAGCCAAAACCTCTGGCGTAAAACTTACGCCACCAAAATTGTAACTAGATCTAATCGAAATCTGATCGGCTGGTGCATCCATTAATTGAATAGTTCCCCTAATGGCATCGTCCATATACATCATAGGCAATTCTGTAGTAGCCGACAGAAATGAAGAATAGCTTCCCTTTTTTAATGCTTCGTGAAAAATGTGTATTGCATAGTCGGTAGTACCGCCACCGGGTGCGGCTTTCCAACTAATTAATCCCGGGTAACGGATACTTCTTACATCTAAATTATATTTTTGGTGATAATACTCGCACCAGCGTTCGCCCGCTAATTTACTAATGCCATAAACCGTATTGGGATCCATGGTACAAAATTGTGGTGTGTTTTCTTTTGGCGAGTTCGGGCCAAAAACAGCTATCGAACTTGGCCAGTAAACTTTTGCGGTTTTGTAAACTAAAGCTAAATCTAGCACGTTTAACAAGCCATTCATGTTTAAATCCCAAGCCAGCTTCGGATTTTGTTCTCCTGTGGCAGATAATAACGCTGCTAATAAATAAACCTGTGTTGGTTTATATTTCTGAAAAATGTCTTTCAGCGTGTCTTTTTCTAGTACGTTTACAAACTCAAATGGCCCTGCATTTTTAGTTTCGTAATCTGGTCTGCGTATATCGCATGCAACAACATTATCATTGCCATAACCTTTACGTAAAGCGGTTACCAATTCGGTTCCAATTTGGCCGTTAGAGCCTAAAACAAGTATTTTCTCAATCATACAATTTTGGATTGCAACAAAGTTAAAAAAATGCTACAAACCTTATCATCCGCTTGCAATTAATTGTGTAAACTAATTTTTACAAAAGGCTAAATGTTGTAAAACCCTACCTAAGTGTATATTGTACAATATTTGCATTTGTAGCGTTTATAAATAAGTGTGTTAACAATACATCTTCACATTTTTTATTTACTTTAAAGGCACAAAACAAATAATGTAATTTATATGGACAGAAGAGAAGCCGTAAAAAGCGTTGCTTTTTTAATTGGCGGAGCCTTATCGGCTACTACAATAGCCACTTTATTCGACAGTTGTAACGAACCCGGAAAAAGTGGAGTTTTATTTACCGACAACCATGGAAAACTAGTTACAGAACTTGCTGACATCATCATCCCTACTACAGCAAAATCGCCAGGTGCTAAAGCTGCCAATGTTGGTCCGTTTATTACCATGATGGTAAAAGATTGCTACCCCGACGATGCTCAAAAAGCATTTGTAAAAGGATTAGATGATTTGGAAGCTAGCGCTAAAAAAGATTTTGGCAAATCATTCCTAGAAATTTCTGTTAAAGAACGCGAGCAATTGGTTACCAAAGTTAGAGACCAAACTGTTGCAGCGCAAAAAGAAGAAAACGATAAAATTGCTGAAGCCGAAAAGCTAGAGCAACAAACTAAAGGTGCAAGGCCTGAAAAGGAAAAGGCCGGCAACCCAATGGCTTTTAAAGAAGGTCCAAAAAAGGCACCTCAATTTTTTGCTATCGCGAGAGATTTAACCATGCTTGGTTTTTTTACGTCTGAAATTGGTGCAACCAAAGCATACGAATTTGTAGAAATACCTGGCCGTTATGATGGTTGTGTAGATTTAAAACCTGGTCAAAGAGTTTGGGCATAAACAATATTATCATTAAAAAATGAATTTAAATACTAAAGCAACAGCGCAAAATACTTATGATGCGATTGTAGTTGGATCTGGAATTAGTGGTGGTTGGGCTGCTAAAGAACTAACAGAAAAAGGACTAAAAGTGTTAATGCTAGAGCGTGGCAGAAACATAGAACATATAAAAGATTATACCACGGCAATGAAAAAGCCTTGGGAGTTTGAGCACCGTGGAAGGTTAACTGAAGCGCAGAAAGAAACACATCCAGTTCAAAAAAGAGATTATCCTTATCAAGAATATAACGAGAGCTTTTGGGTTAACGATTTAGAATGCCCTTATACCGAAGTTAAAAGGTTTGATTGGTACCGTGGTTTCCACGTTGGAGGTAAATCTTTAATGTGGGGTCGCCAAAGTTACCGCTTAAGCGATTTAAATTTTGAAGAAAATGCAAAAGATGGCCACGGTGTAGATTGGCCAATCCGTTATAAAGATATAGCGCCTTGGTACGATTACGCAGAGAAATTTATTGGTGTAAGTGGCGAAAACGAGAATTATCCTCACTTTCCCGATGGACATTTTCTGCCTCCGATGCAAATGAACTGCGTAGAAAAATCTGTAAAAGAGCGTATCGAGAAAAAATATAACAGAAGCAGGATCTTAACCATGGGTCGTACAGCTAATTTAACTGTAGCGCATGGTGGAAGAGGAAGTTGCCAATACAGAAATTTATGTAGCCGCGGTTGCCCTTTTGGCGCTTATTTTAGTACGCAATCATCTACTTTACCCGCAGCTGTGGCTACCGGCAACTTAACACTAAGACCATTTTCTTTAGTAAACGAAATCATCTACGATAAAGAAACGCAAAAAGCAAAAGGCGTAAGAATTATCGATGCTGAAACGATGGAACATATTGAGTACTATGCTAAAATCGTTTTCGTAAATGGCTCAACCTTAGGTTCTACTTTCTTGTTATTAAATTCAACTTCCGCAGAGCATCCAAACGGATTAGGTAACGGAAGTGGCGAATTGGGGCACAATTTAATGGATCACCATTTCCGTTGTGGTGCTTCTGGCCAAGCAGAAGGTTTCGACGATAAATACACTTACGGCAAAAGAGCTAATGGTATTTACGTACCTAGATACAGAAATGTGGGTAACGATAAACGTGATTATGTTCGTGGTTTCGGTTACCAAGGTGGCGCAAGCCGCTCGGGTTGGCACAACGACATTGCCGAATTAGCTTTCGGTGGCGATTTTAAAGATTTAATTTCTACCCCAGGTATTTGGAGTATGGGACTTGGTGGTTTCGGAGAAACACTTCCGCATCACGAAAATCGTGTTTACATTGATAAAAATAAAAAAGATAAATGGGGACAACCAGTATTGGCCATCGATTGCGAGTTCAAAGATAACGAAGCAAAAATGAGGGTTGATATGATGAACGATGCTGCTGAAATGTTAGAAGCATCTGGAATCAAAAATGTAAAAACTTACGATAATGGTTCTGTTCCGGGGATGGCAATTCACGAAATGGGTACCGCACGTATGGGTCACGATCCAAAAACTTCGGTTTTAAATAAGTGGAACCAAATGCACGAAGTTAAAAACGTGTTTGTTACAGACGGTTCTTGTATGCCTTCGGCAGCTTGTCAAAACCCATCTTTAACCTATATGGCATTAACCGCACGTGCTGCAGATTTTGCTGTAAGCGAATTAAAAAAAGGAAACCTATAAAATGGCAAAAGGTAAAAGGTTTGAGGTTTTAGGTTAATGCCCTAAACCTTAAACTTTTTCCCAAACCTTAAATTATGAGAGAAAAAATAAGAATGGGATTGATTGGCGGTGGCAAGGGTGCGTTTATTGGTGCCGTTCACCGTATGGCTGCCAGTTTAGATGGATTAATCGAAATCTGTTGTGGCGCATTGAGTTCAAATCCCGAAACTGCAATTTCCTCTGGCAAAGATATTTTCTTGCCAGAAAACAGAACCTACACATCTTACACAGAAATGATTACCGCAGAAAGTAAACTTCCAGTTTCTGAAAGAATGCATTTCGTAAGTATAGTTACGCCAAACAATGTACATTTCGAGCCAGCTATGATGGCCTTAGATCACGGTTTTCATGTGGTAATTGATAAGCCAATTACACTTACTTTGGATGAAGCGAAGGCTTTAGCACAAAAAGCAGATGAAACCGGCTTAACTGTTTGCCTAACACACACTTATTCTGGTTACCCAATGGTTAAGCAGGCCAAATATCTTGTTGCCAAAGGCGATTTGGGAAAAATAAGAAAAGTAGTGGTAGAATACCCGCAAGGATGGTTAAGCCAACCTGCACCTAATGAAAATAAACAAGCAGCTTGGCGTGCAGACCCATCTAAAAGTGGCATAAGTGGCTGTATGGCTGATGTCGGTACGCATGCTGCACATTTAGCAGAATATATCTCTGGCCTAAAAATCACTAAGATTTGTGCCGATTTAAATATCGTTGTTGAAGATAGATTATTGGATGATGATGGTAATGTACTGCTAAAATTCGATAACGGTGCAAACGGACTTTTAATGGCTTCGCAAATCGCCGCTGGCGAAGAAAATGCAATAAAAATTTACGTTTATGGCGAAAAAGGTGGATTAGAATGGCACCAAATGGAACCAAACACCCTAACTGTGAAATGGTTAGACCAACCAATGCAAGTTTACCGTACCGGAACCAGCTATATGTCCGATATCGCAAAAGCAAATACACGTACCCCATCTGGACATCCCGAGGGATATCTGGAAGCGTTTGCGAATCTTTATAAAAACTTTGCACTCACTTTAAACGCAAACTTAACCGGCGAAAAACCTACCGAGGCGATGTTGGATTTCCCAACGGTAGTTGAAGGCGTAAGAGGAATGGCATTTATAGAAAACGTAGTAGCATCTAGCAAATCGGATCAGAAATGGTATGATTTTAAAATTTAATTAGAAATGACAACGATAAAAGGTCCAGCAGTATTTTTAGCCCAATTTATTGGAGACGATGCGCCGTTTAATTCTCTTGAAGGAATTTGTAAATGGGCGGCAGATTTAGGTTTCAAAGGTATCCAAGTACCTACGCTTGATAAAAGATTTATCGATCTAAAACTTGCCGCAGAAAGCAAAACTTATACTGATGAGTTAAAAGGAAAAGTTGCAAGTTTTGGCTTGGAAATAACTGAACTTTCTACGCATTTGCAAGGACAGTTGGTAGCCGTTAACCCAGCTTATGATAGCTTGTTTGATGCATTTGCAGCAGATGAAGTTAAAGGCAATCCTAAAGCCAGAACCGAATGGGCCGTACAGCAACTAATGTACGCGGCCAAAGCTTCTCAAAATTTAGGTTTAAATGCACATGCTACTTTTAGTGGCTCGTTGCTATGGCATACTTTTCATCCTTGGCCACAACGCCCAGAAGGTTTGGTTGATGATGGTTTTACAGAATTAGCAAAACGTTGGTTACCAATTTTAAATGAATTTGATAACTGTGGCGTAGATGTTTGTTATGAAATACATCCAGGCGAAGATTTATTTGATGGCGAAACTTACGAGATGTTTCTTGATAAAGTAAATCAGCATAAACGAGCTTGCCTGCTTTACGATCCATCGCACTTTGTGCTACAACAACTAGACTATATACAATACATTGATTTTTACCACGAGCGTATCAAAGCCTTCCACGTAAAAGATGCGGAGTTTAATCCGACAGGAAAGCAAGGAACTTTTGGCGGTTACCAAAGCTGGGCTAACCGTGCAGGACGATATCGCTCTCCAGGTGATGGCCAAGTAGATTTTAAACGCATTTTCAGTAAATTATCGCAGTACGATTTTAAAGGTTGGGCGGTAATGGAATGGGAATGTTGTATTAAAGATTCTGAAACCGGTGCTAGAGAAGGTGCCGAATTTATCAAAAAAAATATTATTCCGGTTACCAGCAAAGCATTTGATGATTTCGCCGCATCTGGCGGAAACCAAGATTTTAACAAAACAATACTAGGTTTATAACTAAATCGATTTATTAATGACATATTAGTAAATATTATTTATGTTTACACTGAGTGATTCTTAACAAAACAACAATAAACACACAATGAAAAGAACTTTATTAATTCTGAGTGCAGTAACCTTATTTTTAGGCGCTTGTGGTGGTTCATCAGAAAGTACAGATACCGCTAGCTCAACTGCAACTACCGCTCCTACTGTTTCTAAACCAGCAATGGATCCAGGAGAACTTGCAATCGTAAAATCTGATTGTATTGGTTGCCATAACAAAGACAATAAAATTATTGGCCCATCTTATTTAGAGATTGCCGAAAAATATCCTTCTACTGACGAAAACATAGCACTTTTGGCAAGCAAAATTATTAAAGGTGGTAAAGGTGTTTGGGGAGAAATTCCGATGACGCCACACACTAAAATAACAGAAGACGAAGCAAAAACAATGGTTAAATATATCCTCTCGCTAAAAAAATAACTTTCACTCTAAAAGTCTAACCAAATGGACAGTGTAAAAAAAGAAACGGCTAACCAAGGGAGAAGAAATTTCCTGAAAACCAGTGCTGTTGCAGCAGCTGCGTTTATGATTGTACCTCGCCACGTTTTAGGTGGGCCAGGTTTTTTGGCACCTAGCGATAGGCTAATTGTTGCTGGTGTAGGCGTAGGTGGTAAAGGACAAAGCGATATTGCTATGTTTGCCAAAAGTGGTAAAGCTGATATCGGTTTCCTTTGCGATGTACACGACAGCAGAGCGGCAAATAGCGTAAAAGCATTTCCAAAAGCTAAATACTATCGCGATTGGAGAGAAATGTACGACAAGGAGCATAAAAATTTCGATGCCGTTTCTGTGTCAACTCCAGACCACAATCATGCTGTACAAACATTGGCAGCTATGCAGCTGGGCAAACACGTTTACGTTCAAAAACCATTAACACACGATATTTACGAAGCTCGTGCCTTAACCGCAGCTGCCAAACAATATAAAGTTGTTACGCAAATGGGTAACCAAGGTGCTTCAAATAACGGCCCTCGCCAAATGAGAGAGTGGTATGAAGCTGGTTTAATTGGCGATGTGCACACAGTTTACGCCTGGACAGACAGGCCAGTTTGGCCACAAGGTATTCCATGGTCTGCAAACCGTGCGGAGGTACCGAAGGATTTAGATTGGGATTTATGGCTAGGTACTGCGCCTTACAAAGAATATGTAAATAAACTCGTTCCTTTTAACTGGCGTGGATGGTGGGATTACGGAACCGGTGCGCTAGGAGATATGGGTTGCCACCTTTTAGAAGCGCCATTTAGTGTGTTAGACTTAAAATATGCTAAATCTGTTGAAGCTAGCGTTGGTTCTGTTTACGTTGATGAATTTAAACGTGGTTATTTTCCAGAAAGTTGCCCTCCTTCTAGTCATGTAACCTTAAAATTCCCAAAATCTAGCAGAACCGAAGGTGATGTTACAGTACATTGGATGGATGGCGGTATACAGCCAGAAAGGCCCGAAGAATTACAAGCGAACGAAATTTTTGGCGATGGTGGAAATGGAACTTTATTTATCGGTACAAAAGGTAAAATGATGAGTAGCACTTATAGTGCGAATCCTCGTTTGTTGCCTTTATCAAAAAATCAAACTATCAACGTTAAAGAAAAATATGCCCGAGTTAAAGACGAGGCAAATGGTCATTATGCGCAATGGGTTGAAGCTGCAATTGCAGGACATGGTAAACATCAGTTAAGTTCGCCATTTGAAATTGCTGGTCCATTAACCGAAGCTTTGCTAATGGCTAATTTGGCCATTCGCGGTGCAGATATTCAACGCAAGGATGCAGAAGGAAAAATCACCTATCCTGGAAGATATACCAAGTTACTTTGGGATAATGATGCCATGAAGGTTACCAATTTTGATGATGTTAACCAATTTGTAAAACGCGAATACCGTAAAGGCTGGACTTTAGGTTCTTAAATTATTATAAAATAAATTTCAATGAAAAAATATATATTGTCTGCATTAGTTTTATTTGCTACCACGCAATTAGCCAATGCACAAAAAGGTTTTAAACCTTTATTTGATGGTAAAACTACTACAGGATGGCACACCTACGGAAAAACAACGGTAGGAAATGCGTGGAAGGTTGAAGATGGCGTTTTACACTTCGACCCAAAAGCTAAAAATAATGATGGTGGCGATTTAGTTACGGATAAAGAATACAGCAATTTCCATTTAAAAATAGACTGGAAAGTTTCTCCAAAGGCCAATAGTGGTATTATTTTCTTTGTTAAGGAAGAACCTAAATACAGGCAGACTTATTTAACCGGACCAGAAATGCAGGTTATTGACAATGATGGCCACCCAGACGCAAAAATCACTAAGCACCGTGCTGGCGACTTATACGATATGCTTAAAAGTACATCAGAACCGGTTAAGCCTGTTGGCGAATGGAACACTGCTGAAATCATTAGTAAAAACGGAAAACTAACCTTTGTTTTAAATGGTGTTAAAATAGTAAAAACCACCATGTGGGACGATAATTGGAAAGCTCTGATTGCTGGCAGCAAATTTAAAACCTGGCAAGGTTTCGGTACCTACAAAAGCGGAAAAATTGCTTTGCAAGATCACGGAGATGAAGTTTGGTTCAGAAATATACTAATTAAAGAATTGTAAAAACTCAGCCAAAAGCGTTGAGCTTTTTTGCTTTTCGCTTTCAGCTTACTAAAACCTAAACAAATGAACTCAATTATCCGTACTAAACTATCTTTCATGATGTTCCTAGAATTTTTTGTCTGGGGCGCATGGTTTGTTACATTAGGTACATTTTTAGATAAAAATTTAAGTGCAACAGGTGCTGAATCGGGCTCTGTGTTCTCTACTCAATCTTGGGGCGCAATTGTAGCACCGTTTATTATTGGCTTAATTGCCGACCGTTATTTTAATGCCGAAAAGATATTAGGTATTCTACACATTATTGGTGCTTTTTTGATGTATCAAATGTACAATGCTACAGACGTAACAGTATTCTACCCTTACGTACTAGGTTATATGATTTTGTTTATGCCAACCTTGGCATTAGTAAACTCGGTATCTTTTAATCAAATGACCGATCCAGAAAAAGATTTTTCGAAAATTAGAGTTTGGGGAACCATTGGATGGATTGTTGCCGGTTTGTTAATTAGCTTTGTTTTCCATTGGGATTCTCCGGAAAATATTACCGCAGGTTTGTTAAAAAACACTTTTTTAATGGCAGGCGGAGCATCATTAATCTTGGGTTTGTTTAGCTTTATGCTTCCAGCAACGCCACCGAAAGTATCAAAAGACGAGAAAATTAAAGTAAGCGATATCCTAGGTTTAGACGCACTTAAACTTTTAAAAGACAAAAACTTTGCTGTTTTCTTTATCTCATCTATTTTAATTTGCATTCCTCTGGCATTTTATTATCAAAATGCAGGCTTATTCTTAGCAGATATTAAAATTTCTAATCCGACAGGAAAAATGGCAATCGGGCAAGTTTCCGAGGCATTATTTTTATTGGCCATACCAGTTTTCTTTAGCAAATACGGATTTAAAAAAACCATTTTGGTTGGTATGTTGGCTTGGGCAGTGCGTTACATTTTGTTTGCCTTTGGTAATGGTGGCGAATTAAGCTTCATGCTAATTATTGGTATCGCTTTACACGGTATCTGCTACGATTTCTTTTTTGTATCTGGTCAAATTTACACGAATTCTAAAGCTGGAGAAAAATTTAAGAGTGCAGCCCAAGGTTTAATAACACTGGCAACTTATGGTATAGGCATGTTAATTGGCTTTAAAGTAGCTGGCTTAATTACAGATACCTATAAAGCTGGTGAAATGGTAGATTGGAAAATGGTTTGGATAATACCTGCAGGCATCGCATTCGTAGTTTTTTTATTATTTTCTTTATTATTTAACGACAAATCTAAAGCCGACGTTAACGTTTCACACTAAATCCCAATTTTATTAAAAGCACATGAATTCTAGAAGAACATTTATAAAACAAGCTGGTTTATTAGCCGCTGCAGCGGCAGTCTTGCCTTCTTGCGCATCTATGGCTAGCCCCAATGGCAAACCTATTGGCTTGCAACTTTATAGTTTAAGAGACGTTATTAAAAACGATATAAAAGGCATTATTAGCAAAGTTGCAGCAATTGGCTACAAGGAGGTAGAAACCTACGGCTACTCTTTAAAAAATGGTTTCTGGGGATTAGACGCCAAAGCTTTTGATGCTTTATTAAAGCAGCATGGCATGTCGTCTCCTAGTGGGCATTTTGATTTTGATGGTTACGTAACTGGAAAAAACAGCGACGTACTAAAAACGTATATAGATGCAGCTAATGTTTTAAGAAGCGAATATGTAACCGTTCCATATTTACAAGGTGGCGTTCGCTCATCAGCAGACGATTATAAAAAAATAGCAGCGAAGCTTAATGAAGCTGCGCAACTATGCAAAAGCGCTGGATTGAAATTGGCTTACCATAACCACGATTTCGAGTTCACTAAATTTGGCAGTAAAACTGGTTACGATATCTTATTGGCAGAAACCGATAAAAATCTTGTGGATTTTGAACTGGACTTATACTGGGTAAGCCGAATGAACTTAAGTGCCTTAGACTTGTTTAAAGCACATCCTGGCCGATTTACCATGTGGCACATTAAAGATATGGACAAAACCAAAAAGGAAGTAAATACAGAGGTTGGTCAGGGTTCTATAAACTTTAAAGAGATTTTTACCGGCGCTAAATTAGCTGGCGTAAAACACTACTTTGTAGAGCACGAATTTAATTACAAACCAAATGAACTTGGTTCTATAGAAACGAGTTATAACTACGTAAAAAAAGAGCTGTTGTAAACAGCTCTTTTTTTATTCCTAAGATTCGTCTGGTTGATCAGAAGCGTGTGCCTCGTCAATCAAATCTTTAATATCAGATTTGCGTCTCTTTGTTGTTTCTCTTACAAAATGCGGAATCTCAGTCTCTGGCGCTAACTCCTCAACTTCTCCTACAATTTTATTTTTTAGCGATGCATAACTATCTCTAACACCATCTCTTACGCCCCTAGCACCATCGCCAATTTTCTTGCGTGTATCGGCCCCACTGTCTGGAGCAAATAAAATTCCTAACAATGCACCTGCAGCTAGACCCGCCACTAATGCTACTGCAACATACCCATCATTAGATTGTTGCTTAAAACACTTCGATAATATTTTTCCGTACTTCATAATTTCAATCTTTTAAAAAAAACAAGTTCCTAACCGTATTGTTTTGCCAAATCTTAATTCAGCCTTGCTGCCAAAACACAGGTTTGTTTAAAACTTTCTGTTTTTCCGCTTAATGCAAAAACATCAAATTTAACAACATACATGCCAATTTTACTCAATCTACCAGAATCATCAAAGCCATCCCAAGTAAAATTACCCGTTGTTGAAATAGTGGTATTTCGTTCCAGTTTTTTCACCAACAGTCCCCTATCCGTATAAATATTTACTGTTGCTATATTTCCCGGTGTCGCAAAGCGATATTCAATATTCAATTGATCATCGAAACCATCGCCATCTGGCGAAAAAACCTTGTTTGCTAACACTACTACATTTTTATTGATGTCGGTTACAAAATTTTGCGAGTTTTTGTAGGTAGGTGTTGCAAAACCTACCGATTGGGCTGCAGAAGTAAAATTACCAGTTGCATTTACATCAGCGTCAAATGATATTCGCTCTAGCGAAACACCATCACCATCTTTTAGTAAACCCATGTGCATTTTTTCGCTGTAGCTAAAATTTTCTAAAATGTCTGTTCCATTCATCAAAATAACCGTCCCCTTATCATTATTAAAAGAAGGCAAACTGCCCATTTGTACAAAATGATTTTCGAATTGTACTTTGTAATGTTGCTTAATAATTGTTGGATTAGTAGTTAAAACCCAAAAAGTTTTTGCTGGTATATATACCGAATTTGCACTAATATTTTTAATGTTAGCGGGATTTCCACTTGCATCAGCGTTAGCTAGCTGTAAACCTTTAATATCTAAAATCTGATTGGTATTATTATAAATCTCGACAAAATCTACCCCGCCAGTTCTGGGATTTGCCAAAACCTCACTTAACAAAACATCACCTTTTTTTATAGTGTACGGCGCAACGTAAAAAAAAGAAGCAGTATTTTTAGCACTAATTACGTTGCCTCTTAAATCCTTTACATTAGTTACAGTTAATTTATATTCGCCATTTGGCAAAGCCGATGAAAAATTAAGTTTGTAAGTGTTATTGCCAATGGCCGTTACCGACGATGGCGAACCTATTTGACCAACGTTATAATTAGTGTTTGATAAACCAGATGCAAATTCTAATCGTTCAGAGAAAACGGCTTCTAAAGTATTGGCGTCAATAGCTTTTACACTCAGCAAGCTAGGAGGCGTTACATCCGGAGTTAATTCGCTAACTGCAAAGTTGTCAAATATAAAGCCTGTAGACCGAGTGGCAGTATATTTACACGAAACCCCAAACCAATCTGAGTTTTGATGAGTAGCGTCGGTTACTGTTCCTTCAGAAACGTAATTTGAACCTGCGGTTATGTCTGTAAAAAGCTCCCATTTTCCAACTGCATCTCGGGTAACCCTAATATTTGCTTGTAACAAATCGGTATTTGCCCTTGGCTTAGTTGCACCATCTATTATTTTGGTTACGGTTGTGCCAGTTTGCCGGTATAAATCATAACTGTCGGCACTGCCACTTTCGCCAATTTGGATAAAATATCCGTTTAAAGCTCCTCCTAAATCCTGTTTATCAGCAATTAAATAAATTCTTGCCTGATTAGCTGTCGATGGATCGAAATCCATCCACACAAAAAATTCCCACTTGGCATTAAGCGCTAAATAGCTCTCTGTAGCCAACACAACTGTTTGAGCAACAGAGCTTAAAGAACTTTGCAATTGTTTATTTGCGTTTATGTTAAAAGCTCCAGTGTTTCCGATCCAGGTAGGATTTATAGTGAAATTACCGTCAATAAAGTCGTCAGAAAATTGACCGAATGTAAGTTTAACACTCAGTAACATAAATAAAAGTAAAGTTTTTCTCATATTTGGTAGATATTAAGAATTAACTAAATATAATAAAAAACAGAAAAAAATGAAAGTTGCAGTAGTAGGTGCTACCGGGTTGGTAGGCACCGTAATGTTAAAAGTATTGGAAGAAAGAAATTTCCCGTTAACAGAATTAATTCCAGTTGCTTCTGAAAAGAGCGTGGGTAAGTTAATTACGTATAAGGGTAAACAGTTTCCAATCGTTAGCATGGACACTGCGATTGGAATGCGCCCTGATATTGCTTTATTTTCTGCTGGCGGAAATACATCGTTAGAACACGCCCCACGCTTTAAAGAGGCTGGAACTACTGTAATTGATAATTCTTCGGCTTGGAGAATGGATCCAGCAATTAGGTTAGTTGTACCAGAGGTTAACGCAAACACTTTATCTATCGACGATAAAATTATCGCAAACCCAAACTGTTCTACTATCCAAATGGTAGTTGCATTAAAACCATTGCACGATAAATATAAAATCAAACGTGTGGTAGTTTCCACTTACCAATCGGTTACTGGAACTGGCGTTAAAGCTGTAGATCAGATGATGAACGAGCGTGCCGGCAAATTCGACGGCGAAATGGCTTATGCGCATCAGATAGATTTAAATGTAATTCCTCAAATTGACGTATTTACTGAAAATGGCTACACCAAAGAGGAAATGAAAATGATTAACGAAACCCGTAAAATTATGGGCGACGATAGCATCAGACTAACCGCTACCACTGTTCGTATTCCTGTTATGGGCGGTCACTCAGAATCTGTAAACATAGAGTTCGAAAACGATTTTGACGTTACAGAGGTAACTTCGTTATTAGCTAAAACGCCTGGTATTATCGTTGTTGATGATATCGCGAATGCAAAATATCCGATGCCTAAAGATGCACACGAAAAAGACGAAGTATTTGTTGGTCGTATTCGTAGAGATGAATCGATGCCAAATACTTTAAATATGTGGATTGTTGCAGATAACTTGCGTAAAGGTGCTGCAACTAACGCCGTTCAAATTGCAGAATATTTATTGCATAATGAATTAGTATAAAACGAGTAATAAGTTTTACGTTATAAGTAAAAAAGTGGTGTATCAATACATCACTTTTTTTGTGCAAAATCAATTTTCCTATAAAAATCAGCTTACAATTTAGAGTTGAGTTTAAAAACTATTATCTTCCCAAATGAAACAACTTAAACTGATTTTACTACTAATTACAATATCTGCAAATACTTTCGCCCAATTTCCAATTGCGAAACTAGAGCAAGCTTATCAAGCTTTAGCAAACGACGAACAGGCAAAGTATGCCATTACATCGCTTTGCGTATTAGATGCAAATACAGGAAAAGTTGTTTTCGCCAAAAACGAAAATATTGGTTTAGCAACGGCTTCTACCTTAAAAACAATTACTTCGGCAACTGCTTTTAGCATACTTGGTAAGGATTTCAGATATCAAACTACTTTAGCCTATAGCGGAAAAATCAATTCAGATGGAACACTACAAGGTGATTTGATTATTGTAGGAAGCGGCGACCCGACTTTGGGTTCTTGGCGCTACGAGCAAACTAAAGAAAATGCAGTACTAAATTCTTGGGTAAGCGCAATTCGCAGCGCAGGTATCAAAAAAATTGAAGGAAGTATTATTGGCGATGATAGTTTGTTTGGCACACAATCTATGCCCGAAGGTTGGATTTGGCAAGATATGGGCAATTATTACGGCGCTGGTGGAACTGCACTTTCATGGCGAGAAAACCAATTTGACGTGCATTTACAACCCGGTTCAAGCACAGGTTCGGCAGTTAGCGTATCAAAATTATCTCCTTCTATGCCGTATGTTAAAATAATTAATGAGTTAAAAACAGGTTCTGCAGGTTCTGGCGACAATGCTTACGGATTTTTACCTCCGTACAGCAACCTAGCTTATTTGCGTGGCACTTGGGGATTAGGCATAAAAAAAGCAAGTATCTCATTAGCATTACCAGATCCTGCTTACGATGTTGCCTATCGATTAAAAGATACTTTAGCTCGATTAAATATTGCCACAACTAGCGAGGCTACTACCACTAGGCGCTTAGATGCGGATGGTAAAGCTATACCGACCATTACTCAAAAACTTGCTACCACGAGTTCTCCAGATTTAAGTGAAATTGTTTATTGGTTTAACAAAAAAAGTATCAATCTGTACGGCGAACAGCTTTTAAAAACGATTGCCTGGAAACAAGGAAAGGCGCCAAGCACAAAAAATGGAGCCAGCGAGGAAATAAAATACTGGAGCGGAAAAGGAATAGATAAAAATGCCTTAAATATTTTAGACGGAAGTGGGCTTTCGCCAGGGACAAGAGTAACTACCATGGCTATGGCTTCCATCCTATTCCAAGCGCAAAAGGAAGATTGGTTTACACCTTTTTATAACTCACTGCCAGAGAACAATGGCATGAAGCTAAAAAGTGGCAGTATAAACGATGTATCGGCATACGCTGGTTACTATACGGCTAAGGATGGAAACAAATACATTGCGGTAATAAACATTAACAACTACAATGGCTCTGGCATTAGCAAAAAGCTGTTTCGGGTTTTAGACGCACTGAAGTAATCGTATATTCAAACTTAAAAATTAGCAATGCAATTCGAACTACGTCCATTTCAAGTTAGCGACTTACAAAGCTTGGTTAAGCACGCTAACAATTATAACATCGCTAAAAATTTAAGCAACAAATTTGCATATCCTTACACTCAAGATGATGGCATTAGGTTTATAAATTTAGCATTATCGGCTACGCCTGTTGAAATATTTGCTATTGTAATTAATAATGAAGTTGCCGGATCTATTGGCGTACACCCAAAATTAGATATCCACTGCAAAAATGCAGAAATCGGTTATTGGATTGCTGAAGAATATTGGGGAAATGGAATTGTTCCGGAGGCCGTAAAACTAATGGTTGCCTATGGTTTTAAAACTTTTGACATTACAAGAATTTACGCATCAACTTATGATATCAACATAAAATCTCAACGTGTATTAGAGAAATCTGGATTTGTTCAAGAAGCTTCTTTTAAAAATACACTTTATAAAAATGGCACTTTCCATAACGAAGTAATTTACGCCATTAGAAAACCTACAAACTTGTAAAACTTATAAAAACTATGGGATATTTTATCAAAAACCTACAATCACAAGACGGTTTAATTTCAAATCTTTACACAGGCACAAACGTGGCCCAATTAACACAATTCCTTCATCAAATGATGGCACAAATAGGTTATTCGGTTAAAGAAGAACAGCCTGGAACTATTACTTACGAAAAGGGCAACAGAGTAATGAGGATACTTTTTGGTGCATTTGTTAAATATTTCAAATTTACGGTTACCATAGTGCAAACTGCCGAAAACGAAATTACGATTAACATATTTAAGCAAAGTTCTGGTGTTTCTGGCGGATTAATTGGCATGAATCAAGTTAAAAATGAAATGAAAATGATTGGAACCATGATGCAAACTTTATAGTTACCCTTCTCTACTCGCAAGTAAATAATTAACTTGCGAGTTGAAATTCAACAAAATATCAGTTTCCATGAAATATTTTATTCAGACTTTATTTTTCGCTCTACTTAGCTTTAATATATATGCCCAATCTATAGACGGAGGTTCGGAAAGTGAAGAAAACAATGGTTCAATGGCGAATGCGGAAATTGCTATTATTCCCGAACCTGTAACGCTTGTAAAAAATACCGGTCATTTCGTGTTGCCGACTAACATTGTTATAGAGGCCGTCAAAAATACTCAGCTAAATCAAACTGTTGCTTTCTTAAAAGAACGTTTATCTATTCCAACAGGGCATTACGTTAGTACAATTAGTGTCCCGTCTGCAACTGCTACTATAAAGCTTTTGTTAAACGAAAAAACCGATGCGGTTATCGGCAACGAAGGTTATCAGTTATCAGTAACTCAAAAACACATTATCATAAAGGCAAATAAATCTGCCGGATTGTTTTATGGCGTACAGTCTCTACTTCAGCTTTTGCCAAAAGAGATTGAAAGCAAAGAGGAAGTTAAAGGCATTAAGTGGACAATGCCTTGTGTGGAAGTAACAGATTATCCACGTTTAGGCTGGAGAGGATTAATGTTCGATGTGGCTCGCCATTACTTTACAAAAGATGAAGTAAAACAGTACATAGATGCAATGGTGCGCTATAAATACAACATTTTGCATTTACACTTAGCAGATGACGAAGGTTGGAGAATTGAAATTAAAGGCTTACCAAAGTTAACCGAAGTTGGTGCTTGGCGAGCAGATAGAACTGGAACTTTCGGCGATTTTATTCCGCCTAAACCAGACGAACCTCGCAGTTATGGCGGTTTTTATACGCAAGAAGATATTAAAGAATTGGTGGCCTATGCCGCAGAGCGATTTGTAAACATAATGCCAGAGATTGATGTACCTGGACATAGTTTAGCTGCCATAGCCGCTTATCCTGAACTTTCCTGCACGCCTGATGCGGTAAACTACAAGGTTCGCAGTGGCGAAAAAATTATGGATTGGAGCCGTGGCGCCCCACCCTTAGGTTTAATTGATAACACGCTTTGCCCGGCAAACGAAAAAGTTTACGTGTTTTTAGATACTGTTTTTACGCAGATTGCAAAACTCTTTCCTTTTGAGTACATACATGTTGGGGGCGATGAAGTTGCCCGTAACTTTTGGGAAAAGAACGATCAGATTAAAGAATTGATGAAACGCGAAGGCCTGAAAACAATCCCACAGGTACAAGCTTATTTTACAAAAAGAGTAGAGCAAATCGTTACTTCAAAAGGGAAAAAATTTATGGCCTGGGATGAAGTTTTAGAGGGCGGCGTATCGCAAAATGCCGCAGTGATGAGTTGGAGGGATATGAAATATGGTGTTGAAGCTTCGAATGCTGGTCATGAAGTGGTAATGAGCCCAACTCAATATGCCTATATAGATTATATGCAGGCTGATGCCATTACCGAACCTCGGGTTTACGCTTCCTTGCGTTTAAGCAAATCTTACGAGTTTGATCCTGTTCCGGCTAATGCCAATGCTAAATTTATTAAAGGTGCACAAGCCAACCTGTGGACAGAGCAAGTTTACAATATCCGTCAGGCAGAATATATGACCTGGCCTCGAGGTTTTGCTATTGCAGAATCGGTTTGGAGCCCTAAAGAGAAAAAGAACTGGCCTAACTTTTTCGCTCGTACCGAAAAACATTTTGAGCGTTTAGACATTGCCGAAACCAAATATGCACCGAGTGTTTACGATCCTATTTTTACCGTTAAACGCAGTGCCGATAGAAATCTTTCAGTTACCTTAAGCACCGAAGTTGAGGGACTGGACATGTATTACAGTTTTGATAATTCTTTCCCCGATCATTTCTATCCAAAATATTCATCGCCTTTGGTGCCACCTATTGATGCAAAAGTTTTAAAAGTGATTACCTATCGAGGTAAAAAACCAGTTGGTAGAATGATGAATATGCCGATTGAAGAACTAGAAAAAAGAGCTGGAAAAAGATAGCTCATAAAAAAACGCCGTTGAAATTCAACGGCGTTTTTTTTGTTTAGTTTTCTACTTTCTTTTTACCAAATAGCCCACCTAGCTTTTTACCAATTTCACTGGTTACTTTTTCGGCAGCTTTCTTTTTCAAGGTATCAACCTTTTCTTGGGCTTTAGCCTGTAGTTCTGCTTTTTTCTCTGCCACAACTTGGTTAACAACCGTTTTTGCAGTACTCGTGCCATCACCAGGCCCATATTTTAGTTTAATATTTGGCTTTAGGAAAGTTCCGCCCATTAGCGCATTAATTTTTACATTATCGCCTAAAGCTACATTACTACCTACTTTACTGTTTAAACCCGCTATTATTGCATTAGCTGCTTCATTTGCTTTTGCACCCAGCATCGCCCTTGGTACATTTAAACCTAAGTTATAGTCCATGGATTGATCGATGCCGTTGGAACCAGCAACGTTCATTACCACTCCTTTTGCCTTAATGTCGAACGGAGAAACATTCAATCGACCGTTTTCAATTTTAAACTTCGCTAAAACATTATTTAGCTCCAACTTTTTTAAATCGGTAGCCCCCAACATATTGGCTAGTTTGGTAACCGGTTCAAAACCATCCACTACTGCTTGGATAATGTTTGTAAGTCCGTTTGCATTTAACGACGAATAAATCGGCATCATTTGTTCATCTAAATCAGAATCAAATTTTAAGCTTGTAGAGAAAGTTCCTTTAGTAAATTTTGCAATTGGTGCTAATAACTTAATGGTATTAAAGGCATTAAAAGCTTGTTGAATATCCATTTTTTCAATACCAAAATCAATATCAACTTTAGGCTTTTTAGGATTTACGGTTGCGTAAGAACCATTCATTTTAACCGTTCCAGCCAACATATTTAAAGCCATATCTTTAAAGTAAATTGCCCTATCTTTTATTTGCAAGGCACCTTTAGCATTGCTGATGTCATATTTGTCGTAATTTACTTTTGCAGCTTTAACACCTAAATTAAAATCGATATTTGCCGGCACTTCTATTACACTCATTTTTGCATCTGGAGCCTGTGATTTTGCGGCAGCACTTGGTGGCCCCATTAACTCATTAACATCAACCAAATTAGAGCTTACATTAAAACTTCCTTGTAATAACTGATTTTTCTTAAACACATAATTCAAGTAATTATTAATTGCACCATTTGCTGTAAAATCGCTTTTACCAACTTTTGCCACTAAATTGCTTAGGGTTATGTTTTGCGGACTAAAACTCATTTTAGCAGAAGGAATGCTTACCGGCATCGGAACATTTTTACCTGCGTAAGTGAAATTATTGGCTTGCATTTGTCCACTCGCTTTAAAATCCTGGTATTGTCCTTTGTCAACAGACGACTTTCTGCCAGCGGCTTGTACATCTGCAATTAACATCCCGGCTAAAGTCATGTCTTTCATTGGAAAAATAGTAGTCAATTGCTTAAGGTCTAAGTTTCCTTTTAACGCCATATCTACAAACGGATCGCTAATTGGGTTTTTAACCAGTAATCTACCATCAATTGGGGCATTGCCAAATTCCAAATGAAAAGCAGGAACATTTACAACTGTATGGTCCATAACTCCATCAGGATTCGCAATAGTAGCCTTAACTTGTATGTTATTTATCGCCGATGGCAAAGAAGGATATTTAATTTTGCCGTTTTCTATTGCCAGATTAACGTTAAAAGCCGGAATAGATTTTTCGTTGTAAGTTCCTTTAGCGTTACCATTCATAGAGAATTTGCCGCTCGCATCTAAATCTTTAAAATTAGAAGCGTAAATAGCCGGAATTAATGAAAGGAAGTGCTTAAGTTCTGATTTTTGTGCATCAAACTTGAAATCAACTACCATGTCTTTCTCATTAGGCATCGCTAAATAACCTACAGCCGATAGTAGAAGCTCGTTTAACTTTATCTTGTTTTCACCAAAAGTAAACTTCATTTGCTTCATGTCTATATCCAACGGGAGTTCTGCATTTAAAGCAACTTTGTTTAGGTAAGGGATACCGCCGTATTTAACCGTTAATTTTTCGATCTCAGAGCTAGTATTTAATGTAAAAACATCTTGCGTAAAATCTCCTTTTCCAGTATGATTCAGTTTATCAGCCTGCATAAAAAGGTTAAGCGACGCATCATCATAAGTTATTTTGCCATTTTCGATCGTATACTTTTGCAATGCTGCCTTAAATGAAGTTTTAGCGGTATCTGTGGCTACAGCAGTATCAGGTTTCATGATGTCCCAGTTTGCTTTACCGCTTTTTAAAACCTTTGCATAAATTGTAGGTTCATCTAAATTAACAGCGTTGATTTCGTAAGTTTCGCCATTAATTACACTCATTAAATTTAAGTTTAACTGCAACTGTTTAACGTTTGCGAGTGTGTCAAGTGCAAAACTATCGGTACCTATTACGGTTAGGTTGTTTAATTTTATGCCCAAATTGGGGAAGGAACTAATTAAACTTAAATCAAATTCCTTAAAATCCACTTTCGCATTAAGCTGATTATTAACTGAGGATTTTACTTTGGCAATAATTTCTTTCTTAAAAACTAATGGAATTATTGCCGCTGAGGCTAATAAAACCACTAAAAGAATACCTAAAGTGATTGCAATTTTTTTTAACATGGATATTTGTGTGCTAGTGTTACAACACTGATTTTGCAAATAATGCGCCAAGGCAACAATTGTTAAATTGATTGTACTAATTAAATTAAACTCACTAAATTCGGTTTCAATATAAAAAATGAGAAAAATATTCCTTTCAGCATTATTAATTGCAAGTGCAATTTCTGGCAATGCGCAAACCCAAATAGATAATTATTTTAAGCTAACACGAAGCAATTTCAACGAAAAAAATGCTTTGGCAACTACTTCCTTTGTCGAGAAATATTTTAGAGTTCCAGGAAATACTGGCTTTAATGCTAGTATTCACTATGTGGAAGATATTTTAAAAAAAGCAGGATATGTTGAACAAAAAATAAATGAATTTGAAGCGCCACTAACCTACCGAATTGAAAAACGCCCAATGAAACGCAACACTTGGGAACCTGTTGATGCTAGCATAACTATTCTGGGAGAAAGCCAAGCCCTACAAGCCTATAAAACCAATAGAAATATGATTCCGATAAATTGCGCATCAACTGCGATTGGTGGTGTTACTGCGGAGGTTGTTTACGTAGGTAAAGGTTCTGCTGGCGAATTATCTGGCAAAGATTTTAAGGGCAAAATTATTTTTGTAGAAGGCGCAGCCGGAAGATTGGTTAGCGTAGCTGCAAAGGAAGGCGCAATTGGTGTTTTAGGTTATTCGATGCCTAAATACAATCAGCCAGAAGTTCACCAAACTTCTATTTCTTTTGGCAGCATGCAGGCAAATGCAGGCATTTGGTCGTTACTGCTTTCTTATGCTACTAAAGAAAAGTTGAAAGCCGCCTGTTTAAAGGGAAAGGTTGAGTTAAAAGTAAATATAGAGACCAAAATATACCAAGCCGAAGAGCTTACCATTGTGGCAAATGTTAAAGGTAGCGTAAAACCAAATGAACGTTTTGTTTACAGCGCACACGTGCAGGAACCTGGCGCAAACGATAACGCAACAGGCGTTGGCACTTTAGCAGAAATGGCTCGTGTTACCGCAACCTTGGTTAAAAATGGCAAATTAAAACCAGAGCGCACGTTAACATTTTTATGGGGCGATGAGATTGTATCGACCGGCAGATATATTACCGATGATAAAGAACGTGCTAAAGATATTTTATGGGGAATGAGTTTAGACATGGTTGGCGAGGATACTAAAAAGACCGGTGGTTCATTTTTAATTGAAAAAATGCCAGATCCATCAGCAATTTGGACCCGTGGTGAAGATAAACACTCTGAGTGGGGTGCCGGAGATGTAAAAGAAAAGGATTTATTCCCTCATTATTATAATGATTTCATCTACGACATCTGCAAAGCACAAGGAAAATTTGCTAAGTGGACAGTCAATTTCAATCCTTTTGAAGGAGGTAGCGATCATACTCCTTTTCTGCAAAATAAAATCCCTGGATTATTGATGTGGCATTTTACCGATGTTTTCTATCACACAGATAACGATAGAATTGACAAAGTTTCTGCCACGACAATGAAAAACGTAGGCGTAAGTGCTCTAACCGCAGCGTACACCTTAGTTACTGCTACGGAAAAAACAGCTAGTGAAACCGTTGCACAAGTAAAGCGAGATGCTTTAGTTCGTTTAAAAACCGAATTCGATTTAAGCAAAAAGGCTATCGCTGATGGAAAACCGGCATCTGAAGAAAAACACATTATTGAGGTTTGGGGCAAATACTATGTAGAAACTTTAGCTACGATAAATAAAATGCCTGTTAATGCAGAAACTACTAGAGTTGGCTCGGCAATTAAAGTAGCTACCCTAGAATTGGAAAAACAAACAAAGGCTTATTTGGATCAGCTTTAACCCAATTTGTATTGAACTATTAGCGGATTTTGAAGTTCTTAAAATCCGTTAATAATTTGAAATCCTAATCTAGATAATGACCCCCATTTTACTTTGAAACATTTTCATTTTATTAATTTAGCGCAAAAGCAAAGAACATGAATTTCCACACTAGAAAATGGATAAAACCAGAAGACTTAAACCCAAATGGAGGTCTATTTGGCGGAAGTCTTTTAAAATGGATTGATGAAGAGGCAGCTATTTATGCCATTGTGCAATTAGAAAACCCAAAAGTAGTTACTAAATATATGTCAGAAATCAACTTTGTTAGTTCTGGCAAACTTGGCGATATTATTGAAATGGGCATTACGGCAACCGCATTTGGAAACACATCTATCACCATGTGCTGTGAGGTTAGAAATAAAATTACGAGAAAAAGCATTTTAACAATCGATAAAATTGTATTTGTAAATATTAACGATTACGGCGATCCTACGCCACACGGAAAAACAAAAATCAAATACATTGAGGAGCAATTTGAGCAAGAGGGCGACTAAAATACCTGTTTCAAATATTTTTTAAAACCACTAACTTATACAAGTTAAACACCGCAATTTGTCCAAATTCTTATTTGGATAAAGACCTTTTCTATTAAAAAATTAGACAAATCGTCAAAAATTAAGCTTATCGCTAAAGTTAATTTACCATAAGTTATCTAGCCAAACAGCGCTTTCCAAAACCCCATCTCGACAAATATAAACACCTGCAAATCAGCTAAAATATAAATAAAAATGCTGTTACAGGTACAATTTGTCACATTCCTAGAATAGTACAAAAATTTTAATTTTCAGACTTTGATAGTCAAAGAAGTTATTTAAATATTAATTTTTAATTAAAATTTAATAGATTTGAAAATTAAACGTTAAAAAGACGATTAATAATTCATCGAAAGAATTTAGGTTTTAAAGCGCAATCACTTATTTACAAAACAGATAGATCCAATTTTTATTTCTTCTCTCTAGGATTCAATGCAATCCAGGAAAGCCAAATTCAAATCATTTTTCAACCAGGTATAAACAACAATTAAATGGCTAAACGATTATTATGCATAAACAAATGCATTTTTATGTTTTTAACAACATTTATTTTAAATGTATTTTTTTTAGAAACAACTAATGCACAAACCGTAAAGGTTGCTATTTCAGGAACAATTTCCGACGACAAAGGCGCTCCAATTCCAGGCGCAACCATTAAGGAGCGAGGCACAACTAATGTTGCAATTAGCGACACTGATGGTAAGTACAAAATTTCTGCTCCAAAAGGCGCAACGCTAGAATTTGCTTTTTTAGGCTTTGCCACAAAAACGGCATTAGTTGGCGACGCATTACAAATTAACATTAGTTTATTAGAAGACGAAGCACAAAATCTAGAACAAGTTGTGGTTGTAGGTTTTGGTACGCAGAAAAAGGTAAACTTAACAGGAGCTGTAGGCGTTGTAGATGCTAAGGCATTGGAGAACCGTCCGGTTCAAAATGTTGCACAAGCTTTGCAAGGTTTAGTTCCAGGATTGAACATCTCTCAAAATAATGGATCATTAGAGAGTTCACCGGGCATTAACATTCGTGGTACAGGAACAATAGGTAGTTCTTCTGGAAACCCACTTGTTTTAGTAGATGGCATGGAAGGGTCTTTAAATGCATTAAACCCACAAGATGTTGAAAGTATTTCTGTTTTAAAGGATGCCTCCGCTTCATCTATTTACGGTTCTAGAGCCGCTTTCGGGGTTATTTTGGTAACCACCAAACGTGGAAAAGCTGGAAAAGTACAAGTTAACTATAACAATAGCTTAAGATTAACTAGTCCGGTTCTTTTGCCAGAAATGATGGATTCTTACACGTTTGCAACTTATTTTAATGATGCTAGCGTAAATGGTGGTAGTGCACCGCATTTTGATGCAGCTGCTTTAAAGCGAATTCAAGATTATCAAGCAGGTTTAATAACTGCTTCTGTTATTCCAAACCCAAACAACACCCAATTTTGGGGTGATGGCTATGCTTATGGAAATGATAACAACGATTGGTATAAAGAAATGTACCGCGATCAGAGTTTTTCTCAAGAGCATAACATTAGCTTAAACGGCGGTAACGAAACAACTACATATTATCTGTCTGGTAACTTTATGGACCAAGCTGGTATGATGCGTTTTAACCAGGATAACTATGGTCGTTACGGTGCAACTGCTAAAATAAATACTAAACTTTCTGAAACGCTACAAGCAAATTACAGCAATCGTTTCATCAGAGAAACCTATCGTCGCCCCTCGGCATTAACCAACGGTTTCTATGAAGCTATCGGTAGACAAGGCTGGCCTACATTGCCATTATATGATCCAAACGGATTTTTATACAGCTCACCATCACCAGCATTAGAAATGAGAGATGGTGGTGAAGATAATCAAGTTAAAGATTGGATGTATCAACAATTGCAGTTAGTTTTTGAACCAATTAAGGGTTGGAAGACATTTGCCGAGGTGAATTATCGTACGCAGACGCAGTTCCGTCATTGGGATTCGCAACAAACATATAATCATGATGTAAATGGAGTGCCGTACTTGTATAAACGTACTTCAAATGTTAACGAATATGGTTTTAAAGAAAATTACTTTAACACAAATATCTATTCTGAATATGCTAAAAGCTTAGGAAAACATAATTTTAAGGCGATGGCTGGTATGCAGTATGAAGATACAAGATATCGTGACTTTAACGCACAAAGAGATGGTATTATCGTAAGAGATATCGCAACTTTAAATACCACTACTGGTTTAGATCCAGACGGTAAAGTAATTGCTCCAACCGTTGCAGGACAGTATCAAAACTGGGCCACGCAAGGTTTCTTCGGCCGTTTAAATTATGATTATGATGGAAAATATTTAGTAGAAGCCAATCTACGCTACGATGGTTCTTCACGTTTCCGCTCTGACAAACGCTGGGGCTGGTTCCCATCAGTATCGGCTGGATGGAACATTGCAAGAGAAGAATTTTTCCAAGATAGATTTAAATTTGCGAACACATTTAAACTTAGAGCATCTTACGGTAACTTAGGTAATCAAAATACCAATAACTGGTACCCTACTTACCTTACAATGCCAGTGGGAACAGCGAATGGTGCTTGGTTAATTAATGGTTTAAGACCAAATACAGCTAGCGCTCCTGGCATTATCAGCTCTGCTTTAACTTGGGAAACTATCGAAAGTTACAACGTAGGTTTAGATTTCGGTTTCCTAAATAATAGATTAACAGGTTCATTCGATTGGTATAACCGTAAAACATTAAATATGGTTGGCCCAGCGCCAGAACTTCCTGTTATTTTAGGTACGGCTGTTCCACAAACCAACAATACAGATTTAAAATCTCTAGGTTTTGAATTCGAAATTGGGTGGAATGACAGGTTAAAAAATGGATTGGGCTACGGAGTTAAGTTCTTATTATCTGACTACCAAACAACTGTAACTCGCTATCCAAATGAGACAATGTCTTTAAATACTTACCGAACAGGACAAAAATTAGGTGAAATTTGGGGTTACAGCACCATTGGAATTGCTAAAACGCAAGCAGAAATGGATGCTCATTTAGCTACCTCTAGCAATGGTCAATCAGCATTTGGTTCTCAATGGGCTGCTGGTGATATTATGTATGCTGATTACAATGGCGATGGAAAGATTGATTGGGGAAGCTGGACTCAGGGAGATTCAGGTGACGCACATCTAATTGGTAACAACACACCTCGTTACAGAGTTGGTTTAGACGTTAACTTGGATTACAAAGGCTTTGACTTTAGAGCATTCTTTCAAGGGGTATTAAAGAGAGACTACTGGCAAAACAGCTACTTTTTCTGGGGCGCAACTAGCGATAAATGGTGGTCTACAGGTTTAGTTCAACATACTGATTATTTCAGAAACGATCCAAACAGTCCGCTAGGTTTAAACTTGGATTCTTACTATCCTAGACCAACATTTGGTACAGGTAAAAATCAACAAACCCAAACAGGTTATCTTCAAGATGCATCTTATATCAGGTTAAAAAATGTTCAGTTAGGCTACAGCTTACCTCAAAAAATTGTACAGAAATTTGGTGCGCAAAAACTTAGGGTCTTTGCCTCTGGAGAGAATTTAATTACTTGGACCAATTTGGCAAAAATGTTTGATCCAGAAACTATTGATGGAGGCGCAAACGGAAGCGTTTACCCACTATCTAAAGTGGTATCATTTGGTTTAAGTTTAACTTTTTAATTTAATAGAAATGAATTTCTCTAAATATATAAAAAACAGCTGCTTGGCAGCTTCATTAGCTACTGTTCTATTAGCTGGAGCATGCAAAAAGGCTTTAGACAAAGAGCCTTTATCTAACATTACGCCAGAGAGGTATCTACAAGAAGAAGGACAGCTTGCTGCTTATGCAATCGCAAGATATACTGATATTTTGCCATCTCATGGCAACTGGTCGTTTGGTACATTTGGTATTGATGGCAATACCGACAATATGGTATTACCAGTTTTAGATAACAAATTTATCCCAGGTTTGTGGAGAGTAGATGCTACCGGTGGGGAATGGAGCTTTACAAATATTTATCAAACCAACTATTTTCTAAGTACTGTCGTTCCACGTTGGAAAGCTGGTCAGATTATCGGAAATGAGGACAATATTAAACAATACATTGGCGAAATGTATTTTTTAAGAGCGTTTGAGTATTTCAAAAAATTACAAAACGTTGGAGATTTTCCGATTATAAGAACGGTCTATCCTGATGAGAAGCAAGTTTTAACAGAGATTAGCAAAAGACAACCTCGAAACGAGGTAGCAAGATTCATTCTATCGGATCTAGATTCTGCAATTACATTACTTAAAACTTCTCCAGATGCAACGAAAAGCAGAATATCAAAAGTTGCTGCACAATTAGTTAAATCTCGTGTTGCTTTATATGAAGGAACTTGGTTAAAGTATTTTAAAAATACTGCTTTTGTACCAAACGGAACAAATTGGCCAGGTAAGGCAAAAGATTATAATGCGAATTATCAATACCCAACCGGAGGCATTGATGCTGAAGTACAATACTTTTTAGGCGAAGCAATGTCTGCTGCAAAAAGTGTTGCAGATGCGGTACCTTTAGTTAACAATACCGGTATCATTGAATCACCGAATAACGAAAATCCTTATATAAGCATGTTCGGTGCGGTAAACATGTCAGGTTATAGCGAAGTTTTACTTTGGAGACAATACGCTGCTGGAGTTGTTACACACAATGTTCCGGTAGCCGCTCAAGCTGGAAACTATGCAGTTGGTTTAACCAAAAGTATGGTAGAAAGTTTCTTAATGGACAATGGCTTGCCAATTTACGCAGCTGGTAGTAATTACCAGGGTGATGACTATATTGCCGATGTAAGAAAAAACAGAGATGGTCGTTTAAATCTGTTCTTAAAAGAGCCAGGACAAAGAAACATTCTAGTAAACCCTAATCAAGGTACACACGGTACACCTGTTGAACCAACACCTAGAATATGGGAATCAAACTATGAACAAAAATACACTTCTGGTTACGCGATTAGAAAAGGTATTAGTTATGATGGTGCCCAAACTAACAATGGCCAAGGTTTTACTGGAAGCATAACTTTTAGAGCATCTGAAGCATACTTAAATTATATTGAGGCTAGCTACGAAAGAAATGGTGTAATAGACGCTGATGCAACAAAATACTGGCAACAGTTAAGAACGAGAGCAAAAGTGAATACTGATTTTAATCAGACTATTGCTGCTACAGTTATGTCTAGAGAAACGCAAGATTGGGGCGCTTACTCTGCAAATGTTTTAGTTTCTCCAACCCTTTACAATATTCGTAGAGAAAGAAGAAATGAATTGATGGCTGAAGGTTTAAGATTTATGGATTTAAAAAGATGGAGAGCTATGGATCAAATGATTGCTACACCTTATCATTTTGAAGGCTTTAAACTTTGGGGACCGATGAGAAGTTGGTTTACAGCAGCTCAAATTGTTTTCGGAGCGGGTAGTAATACTTCTGTAGTATCAGATCCAGCGTTAAGCGTTTACCTACGCCCTCAAGAAATTCGCTCAAATGCAGATTCTTACAGAGGTGCTAGATGGACAATGGCACACTACTTAAGCCCTATTGCTACTCAACATTTTAACATTACGTCAAATGGGTCAGATTTCTCAACCTCTCCTATTTATCAAAACCCAGGCTGGTCTACAGTTGGTGGTTCTACACCTACAGGATTATAATTTAAAATCCTTTTTAAACAAAAAGGGTTCTCGTTTGAGAACCCTTTTTGTTTTGCCTAAAAAACTATTGCTGAAATATCTTCTGCTCCAAAGTTTCCGCATCCAAATCAAATGAATTAACAATCAGCTTTGCTTTATAATAGAATGGATTTCGCTCTGCTAATTTCATATTGATGAAAGCTAAAAGTTGCTCATCGTCCATATCCCTAATTAATGGACGTTTTTGGCGATTATGTAAACGAGAAACCAATTGCGCAGGCTCCATTTGTAAATAAACCGTTGTCCCGTTGTCGTTCATCCACTCCATATTATCAAAAAAACAAGGTAAACCACCACCCGTTGCAACCACACAAGTTTCTGGATAATTGTATGTTCTCAGCGTTTCTCTCTCTAGATTTCTAAATCCAGATTCACCATGTAACTCAAAATACTCGGCTATGGTTTTACCTTCACGTTCTACTATTACCGCGTCAATATCAATTACTGGGCAATTTAACCTGCTGGCTAGTTGTTTAGCCTTTGTACTTTTACCACAGCCCATAAATCCTACTAAAAAAATCTTCATCTTAAATATTGTTCAATTGATAAATGTCTTATTGTTTGGCAAAACCGATTACTAAGAAAGTTTAACCCTCGGATCTACCCATGCGTACATTAAATCGACCAAGATATTTACCACTACAAATACAAAGGCGATAAATAAAATGGACCCCATTACTACGGGGAAATCAGACATTTCTAGTGCTGTTACCGTTGTTCTGCCCAAGCCATTGTAGCCAAAAATATATTCTACAAAGAATGACCCAGCTAAAAGCGACGCAAACCATCCAGATATTGCAGTAATTACCGGATTTAAAGCATTCTTCAAAGCATGTTTATAAATTATCGCATTGCGACTTAAACCTTTTGCTCTAGCGGTTCTGATGTAATCCTGTGCCAATACATCTAACATCGCACTGCGTGTTAATTGCACAATAATGGCTAATGGTCGTAAGCCTAGCGTAATCATTGGTAACCAAAGGTTTTTCCAAGTAATAGTTTCTCCTTCAAAAGGATCGTAACTATACAAACTTCCACTCATATTTAAGCCAGTATAATCTGCTAATACAAATCCGAACAACCAAGCGATAATAATTCCCGCGAAAAAAGATGGAGCCGAAATACCTAATATAGCAAATGAGTTAGCAGCATTATCAATCCAAGTGCCTTGTTTTACGGCAGAAACAACACCTAAAAACACTCCAATTATTGTTGCAAAAATCATGGCGGTTAAAGCTAATACAAATGTATTGGGTACGGTTTCAGAAAGTATGGCAGTTACATCTCTCTTGGTTTGATAAGATCTGCGTAGATAAGGCGTTTTTATAACCAGGGCATCATCGCCTATGGCAAATAGCTTTTGATAACCGTATTTATCTTCATTTTCTTTGAGGTTCGGGTGGATACTTAATGGAGATAAATCATTCAAATACAGAAAAAACTGAACCGGCTTTGACCTATCCAAACCAAACTCTTTACGCACTGCATCCAAAGATTGCACATCAGAACGTTGTCCCAAGGTCATTCGAGCAGGATCGCCGGGTAAAATATTAAAAAGCACAAAAACAACCAATATAACACCCGCCATTACAGCGAAACCGTACATTATCTTTTTAAGTGCGTAGGTACCCATTTACTTCGAGAAATATTGTTCTGCCAATTTATCAAATGATGGCAAACGGTTATAATGCCATTTTTGTACAACAACGCCATTTTTCAAAAGCATAACACCAGGATTTGCCCTAACCATACTTTTTAACGGAACAGCGTCTGCGTAAAAAACCTCCATAAACAGTTTCATTTTTGTACTAAACTCATCCGCATCCTGTGCCGAGTTTGAAGTTAATAAAACCGTACGAATATTAAACTGCTCAGCGGCATTTAAGGCCAATGCATTTGTTTCGCCAATAGCCTTTTCGTTAGCATTATCTAAACTATAAGCTACCACTACTAAATTATAATACGGGTTTTCGATTATTTCTTTGGTATAATCAGTTCCAGATGCATCGGTAATTAGTAAATCTTTAATCTTAACATCGTAGCCCTTTTTAATTAGTTTCTTTTCTGGCGTGCCTACAACTTCCCAATCTTCATCTTTCCAAATTTCCAATTTCATGTAGTCCTTATCGCTCATGGTTTTGGTTTCACCAGTTTTCTTATGCTTAAGCTGATACATAATCAGATACTCGTCTTGTGGTGCTCCCTCTGGTATTTTCATATTCTCAGGTATACTTGCGCCAACTTTATAAGGTAGAAAATCTATAATCGGTAAAAAATTATACGTAAACGTTCCAAAAAATAACGAAGCGGCAAAAACGGTCGAAAATAATCCGCTTTGCCAACCTGGGTGGTTGGTTACAGGCTGAATTAGTTCTCGTTTAAGATACAGATAAACGATCATCACCAATAAAACAAGATCTTTGCTAAACGATTGCCACGGAGTTAAAGGAATGGCATCGCCAAAGCAACCGCAAGAAGTTACTACTTTAAATGCGGCAGATACAAACGTTAAAAATGTAAAAAAGATAATAAGCGCTAGCAAACCTTTAGTAACTGTATTTTTCCAAAAACCGAAAAGCAATAATGCGCCCAAAACTATTTCTAACACACATAAAATGATAGCTATACCAGTTGCCCAACCATTTAAAAACGAAAGGTGAAAGACATCAAAATACTCTTGCAGTTTATAGCCAAACCCTAAAGGATCATTAGCTTTAATTAAACCAGAGAATATAAATAGTATACCAACAAACCATCGTGAAAAAATTAGGGTTAATCTCTGCATAATTATTGTGTATAGGCTTAAATTTCTATTTTACATCGAGCTTTATGAGCGCAAAAACGGCATAGTTTAACATATCCTGGTAGTTGGCTTTTACACCTTCAGAGGCTACGGTTTGCCCCAAATTATCTTCAATTTGTTTTACCCTGAAAATCTTCATCAGAATTAAATCGGTTAATGAGCTAATGCGCATATCTCTCCAAGCCTCTCCGTAATCGTGGTTTTTGGCAAACATCAATTCCTTGGTTTCATTTACACTTTTATCAAATAAGGTTTCTACCAATTGAACGTCCAACTCATTTGGGTCTTTGTCTGTTAACTCCAGTTGCAACATAGCAATTATGCAGTAGTTTACAATACCTATATATTCTGAAGTAACATCCTCTCCTACCTTAGAAATTTTCTTTTCTTCTAGTGTTCTGATGCGTTGTGCTTTAATAAAAATCTGATCAGTAATAGACAAAGGCCTTAAGATGCGCCAAGCCGTACCGTAATCTTTAGTTTTTTTTAAAAAAAGCGATTTACACACCGCTATTACGTCGCTATATTCTTGTGATGTATTTACTGGCAAAACAATTAAAATATTTAGTTTAAAGGTATTTTAATACCTATTTTTGTATTAAATGATGGCTAAAGATACATTTTTAAACCGAAAACTTACATTAAATAGCAAAGGTACGCTGGTTGATCTGACTAAGCCATCGGTTATGGCAATTTTAAATATTACTCCCGATTCTTTCTTTGCCGGCAGTCGTGCTAGTGGGATAAAAGACGCTTTAAAAAAGGTTGAAACTTTTATAAATGAGGGTGCTAAGTTTATTGATATTGGTGCTTACTCATCAAGACCTGGTGCCGCTGATGTTAGCGAAAAAGAAGAAATTGAACGTTTAATTCCAATCCTAAAAGCTGTAAATAAAGAGTTTCCTAACACTATAATTTCTGTAGATACTTTTAGAGCTAAAGTAGCAGAGGAAGCAATTTTTTCTGGAGCAAATATTATAAATGATATTGCTGGAGGCGATTTAGATGCGGAAATGTTTAATACTGTTGCAAAACTTAAGGCACCCTACATTATGATGCACATGAAAGGTACACCACAAAACATGCAACAAAATCCTGTTTATGAAGATGTAGTTGCAGAGGTCTTTTCTTATTTTAACACCAAAATACAGAAACTGAAAAATTTATGTATTAAAGACGTGATTATCGATCCAGGTTTTGGTTTTGCTAAAACAATAACGCACAATTATCAACTATTGCAGCAAATGGAAAGCTTAAGTGTATTTGAGCTCCCAATATTAGTTGGTTTTTCTAGAAAATCAATGATTACCAAGGTTTTGGACATAAATACAGAAGACGCCATGAACGGAACTAGCATCTTAAACACCATCGCTTTGCAAAAAGGCGCAAATATTTTACGAGTGCACGATGTTAAGGCGGCAATGGAGTGCATTAAGTTAAACGAAAAGGTAAACAACCCATCTAATTAGCAAGCTTTGGAAAATTTGAGAATTTTTTTTTGAAAATTCCGACGAAATACTGCTATAAAACTCGCTCATTTATAAATTAGCCAGGCAAATTGATTAACTTGTGCTCAAATGAAGAGTTTTGATTTCGACTTTCTGATAGATAAGATCACTTGGATGAGCATAATTGACATTATCGTGGTGGCGGTACTGTTATATTACGTTTATAGCCTAATTAGAAACACACTTGCCGTAAATCTTTTATTAGGCATGCTGATTATCTTCTTGTTTTATCATTTAGTAACCAGCTTACACATGGACCTGCTCTCTAGCATCATAAATAAATTTATGAGCGTAGGAATTATGGCTATGGTTATTATATTCCAACCAGAAATCAGGCGCTTTTTACTACATATAGGTAAAAGCACTTTCTTACAAAAAAATAAAGCTTGGTGGGGATATCTTTTCGGAAGTAAGGATTTAGAACGCGACAATCTGATTAGAATTAAACCGATAATAGATGCTTGTAAAAGCATGAAAAAAAGCAGAACAGGTGCATTAATTATTTTTGTGAAGTATTACGATGATGAACTTTTTAACAACAGCTGTGAATTAATCGACGCTAAAATTTCTAAACGTTTGCTTGAGAGCATATTCCAAAAATACAGTCCACTACACGATGGCGCAGTTGTCATATCAGAGAATAAAATCAAAAGTGCCAGTTGTATTTTGCCACTTACAGATAACGATAAGCTTCCTCCGCAATTTGGCTTGCGTCACCGAGCTGGCATTGGCGTATCAGAAACTACAGATGCTGTTGCCGTTATTATCTCTGAAGAAACTGGCGAGATTGCCTACGCTAAACAAGGTAGGGTAAGAATGAATGTTTCTTTTGGAGAACTAGAGAAATTGCTGAATAAGGACTTTTAGAGCAAAGAGCAAGGAATAAAGAACAAGGAATAAAGAGCAAGGAACAAGGAGCAAGGATTAAGGACAAAATCACAATAAAAACTAGCTATAAATTCATTTAGGTAGCTGCGATGCTAAAATTTTAGAAACAAAAAAAGGAGCAAAAATTAGAGATAAACATCTTTAATCTTTGCTCCTTTATCTTTTATAGTCTAATTAGCAATATTGCTCAAAAGCGCCAATTAGGCTATCAGCAATCATTTGCGCAGGGCGACCTTCAATTTGATGACGCTCAATCATATGTACTAATTTGCCATCTTTAAATAACGCCATTGATGGAGATGAAGGTGGAAATGGCATCATATAACCTCTAGCTCTATCTACCGCTTCTTTTTCCATACCTGCAAAAACGGTTACCAATTTATTTGGGTGTTTTGCATTTGCTGCCGCTAATTTTGCCGCCGGACGAGCATTTGCAGCAGCACAACCACATACAGAGTTTACCACTACAAACACAGTACCTTCTGCTTTAATTGCACTGTCTACCGCATCAGCAGTTTTCAATTCTTCAAAACCTACATTGGTTAACTCGGCACGCATTGGCTCTACTAAATATTCTGGATACATTTCTTTATCTTTTAATAATTGATGCTGCAAAGATAAGAAATAAGCTTCGCTTAAATTTATTGCTAAATAAAATAACAATTTACTGACGTATAGACCACAAAAAAACGGCTTACTGTACGTAAGCCGTTTTAGGAAAATATAAGATGAGCTTATTGCATTCCTCTTAACACGTCCTGCATTGCTTGTGGGTCGCTTAACATAGCTGTACCAAACATTGCAATAATTGCGATGTAGTAGACTAAAGTTAAAATATTAAGAACCAAACCAACAATAGCACAAACTCTACCTGCATTTAAGTTTTTAGATGAGCTTTCGGTATAAAGCGTTGGATTTGCAGCATACAAGGCTCTATCTTTTTTGCTTAATACCAAAGCAATAATTGCTGGTATTAAACCAAGAATACCATAACAGCAACATAACACGATAGATAAAATACCTAACACTAATACTACAGTAGCATTCGGCAATGCTTGTTGCATACCAAATCCGCCGTTGTTTGGCGTAAAACCACCGCCATTGTTTGGAGGAAAGCCACCATTATTCGGTGGAAAACCGCCGTTGTGCGGTTGAAATGGAGTAGGTTCTACTGGCGCCGCAGGCGGAACTACAGGCTCTGGAGCCGGCGTAGATTCAGGCGTACTTTCTGGGTTTAACCCCTCTTCTTGTTCGTCTCTTTTTTTAGGATTTTCTTCTGGTAATTGTTCTTCAGACATAGTTTTAAATTAATTGGTTGTTTAGTATTTTGTAAATGTAATTAGCAACTATTGTAATTGTGATAGCAATATAAAGCATTTTTATAATAAATGCTCCGTTTTTGAAATCAAATTTTAAATGAACTGCCGTAAATATTAATAAAACTACAATAAAAATTGTAGGCGGATAGAATTTAAAAGAAGCTGTAAAATTGCCCTGTATAAGCTGCACGAAGGATCTTTGCAAACCGCAACCTGGGCAATCTATGCCTGTTGAAGCTTTAAATGGACAAGTTAATAGGTGATGCTCCAGCCAATGAATAAAGCCACTACCTTCGGTTAAAACAATAAGTAAAACAATAGCAAGCTTGGCTTTCATGGTAGCACGAAAATATAGATTATGCCGTTGCTACACAAATTTTGTTAAATAAACCTGATCTAAGCGAGCACGACGGCCAATTTTCTTGGCCTAGTAAAGCGATGAGCAGGGCTAATTTAGCCAAACACTACTGACATTGTTTTACTAAAAATTATTACATCCAATCTACTAAAACAAATGTTAAGTGGTTTGGCTTTCACAAAGCTATGCCGTAACTTTGCAGTTCATTAAAAACAAAAAAGCATGTCATCAGTAGAGACTTCATACGTTCCTTATAAAGTTAAGGACATTTCACTGGCAGAATGGGGCCGTAAAGAAATTGGATTAGCAGAGGCAGAAATGCCTGGTCTAATGTCGCTTAGAAAAGAATTCGGACCATCTAAACCTTTAGCGGGCGCTCGCATTGCAGGTTGTTTGCATATGACCATCCAAACTGCAGTTTTAATTGAAACATTGGTAGAACTTGGTGCAGAAGTTACTTGGTCGTCTTGTAATATTTTCTCAACTCAAGATCACGCTGCCGCTGCAATTGCTGCTGCTGGTATTCAAGTTTATGCTTGGAAAGGCTTAAACGAAGCCGATTTCGATTGGTGTATTGAGCAAACTTTACATTTTGGTCCAGATCGTCAGCCATTAAACATGATTTTGGATGATGGTGGTGATTTAACCAACATGGTTTTCGATAAATATCCTGAGCTAATTGCAGCCATTAAAGGTTTATCTGAAGAAACAACAACTGGTGTACACCGTTTATACGAAAGAATGAAAAACGGAACATTGCACTTACCTGCAATTAACGTTAACGATTCTGTAACTAAATCTAAATTCGATAACAAATACGGATGTCGCGAATCATTAGTAGACGCAATTCGTCGTGCAACTGATGTAATGATGGCTGGTAAAGTTGCCGTTGTTTGCGGTTATGGCGATGTTGGTAAAGGTTCTGCAGAGTCGTTAAGCTCGCAAGGTGTACGTGTTATCGTTACCGAAATCGATCCAATTTGTGCTTTACAAGCAGCAATGGAAGGTTACGAAGTTAAACGTTTAGATACCGCTATTAAAGAAGCAGATATCGTTGTAACTACAACTGGTAACTGTGATATCGTTCGCGAAAAACATTTCCGTGCGTTAAAAGACAAAGCTATTGTATGTAACATCGGCCACTTCGACAACGAAATTGACATGGCTTGGTTAAATGGGGCTTATGGCGATACTAAAGTTGAAATTAAACCTCAGGTTGATAAATATACGATCGACGGTAAAGATGTAATTGTTTTGGCAGAAGGTCGTTTGGTTAACTTAGGCTGTGCAACTGGCCACCCAAGTTTTGTAATGAGTAACTCGTTCACAAACCAAACTTTGGCGCAATTAGAGTTGTGGACTAACCCAGGTAAATACGAAAACAAAGTTTATGTATTACCTAAGCATTTAGACGAAAAAGTTGCTCGTTTGCACTTAGAAAAAATTGGTGTAGAATTAGACGTTTTAGATCAGCACCAAGCAGATTATATCGGCGTAGCTGTAGAAGGTCCTTTCAAACCAGATACTTATAGATACTAGGAAAGTTTGGAGTTAAAAGTAGAAAGTTATCTTTCATCCTTGCTCCTTATTCTTTAACCTTAAAAAAGGGATGTGCAAATTGCAGATCCCTTTTTTTATATCGTCGTCTTTGTAAGGTGGCTTTTTCAGCCGATTAATCAATTTTTTTGCAAAACTATGTCAGTAGCGTTTCGGGTTGTTCAGTCCCGCTGTCCGTTTTACTCTCTTCGTTCGTGCTCACTTCCATCTGGTTTATTTTACAAAAGCTTAATGCCTTTTTGTAAAAACTTGTTTCCTGCAAAAGTGCTAATTGGTCGGTATTAGACAGCAACTCGCAATCTACCTTATTCATTGCCGTTATTGCTGCCAACAAACACCAAAACAAAACACTGGCTTTAGCCAAAAATTACACAAAACAGTTTATCAATAGTTAATGATAAGCTACATTTGCTTTTTCAAACTTAATTTTCAAAAAATATGAAGGCCTTAATCATTGCGCTTTTTGTAACTTTTGCTGGTTTATCGGCTAGTGCACAAACAAAACCTCAACAAAAAACCACAAAACAACAAACGGTTATTAAAGATAAAGTTGTAGAAATTGCCTGTGGCGAATGCAAATTTAAAATGGAAGGGAAAAGTTGCGATCTAGCGGTAAGAATAGACGGCAAACCTTATTTCGTAGACGGAAAAAAAATTGACGATTTTGGTGATGCCCACGATGAAAAGCATGGTTTTTGCAATGTAATTAGCAAAGCAAAAGTTACCGGCGAGATTGTTAACAATCGCTTTAATGCAAAGTCTATTGCACTTATAAACGATAAAAATTAAAGTTCGTAAGCTAAGTGCATCGAAACTAGGTTGTAATTATGTTTGGTGCTTTTATAGCTTATCGTAGAGGTTTCGGTATTTATAATCTCGTATGATTTTACTTTATTAGCATCTAAAAATAGCTGCAGCTTCTGGTTCAAACGTTCGGCAACAACATTGTCTTCAATAATGTTATCAGTCAAACCTTCGGCCATAAAGGCATAAGAGATTCGCATATATTTTTGCATCGTTTTATTTGTAAATCTGCTTAATATTTAATCAATAAACAAAATTTCCGCTAACAATAAAACCCATTGAGCGTTCAAAACCTTAAACCTTACGCCCTTCGGCTTCAACCTTAATTCATATCTTTGCTTTATGACAAAATTATCAGTCAACATTAATAAAATAGCTACACTACGCAATAGCCGTGGTGGCAACAATCCTGATTTGGTTAAAGTTGCACTAGACTGTGAGCGTTTTGGCGCACAAGGTATTACCGTACACCCACGTCCAGACGAAAGGCATATCCGCTACCAAGATACTTTTGATTTAAAAGCCGTAATTGCAACAGAATTTAATATAGAAGGTAATTGCAAAGAGCAAAAATTTATAGATCTTGTTTTAGCAAACAAACCAGCACAAGTAACTTTGGTACCCGATGTATTAGGACAAATAACCTCTAACCACGGCTGGGATACTATTAAAGAGAAAGATTACTTAAAAGAAATGGTTTCTGTTTTTCAAACTGCCGGCATCCGAGTTTCTATATTCGTAGACCCTGTTTTAGAAATGGTTGAAGGTGCGCTAGCAACCGGTACCGACAGAATTGAACTGTATACCGAAGCTTATGCCAGCAATTATCACAATGATAAAGAACGAGCAATTGCACCTTATATCAAAGCAGCAAAAAAGGCAGACGAATTAGGTTTAGGCTTAAACGCTGGCCACGATTTAGATTTAGATAACCTGCAGTATTTTGCGCAAAACATTCCTAATCTATTGGAGGTTTCCATCGGCCATGCCTTAATAAGCGACGCAATTTATTTCGGTCTGGAAAAAACCATTCAACTTTATTTAAAACAGCTTGCATAATATAAGCGAAAAGCCTAAAGCAGAAAGCTTCGGACTTTAAGCTTTTGCTTTCAACCTAAATCTATGTTAAAAGGAATTCTCCTCGTATTATTTGGTGCCTGTAGTTTCGGCATCTTGTCCACTTTTGTAAAACTAGCTTACGCAGAAGGTTACACTTTGTCTGACGTAACAGGTACGCAAGCATTTTTCGGCATGGTCCTTTTATGGGCTGCCTTCCTCATACAATCAAAAACAAAATCTAAAAACAAACCAAACCCGGTAATTAAAACCCATTGGTTAAAGTTGGTTGGCGCTGGTATGTTTTCGGGCATGGTTAGTTTGTGCTACTATCAATGCGTAAAATTAGTTCCTGCATCCGTAGCTATCATTTTGCTCATGCAATTTGTATGGATTAGCGTTCTTTTGGAGTTGATTATCTACAAGAAAAAACCAACCGGAAACCAAATTTTAGCAATCATATTTATTTTAACCGGCACTATTGCCGCAAGTGGTTATTACGAAAGTGTGTCGGCTAATTTTAATATCACTGGCATTATTTACGGCTTAATTTCCGCGGCGTTTTATGCATCGTTCTTAATGCTAAATGGCAAACTTGGCACAGAATATCCGGTACTTAAAAAAAGCGCCTTAATGATAACTGGCGCTTGTATTATTGTCTTTATCCTACTTCCACCCTATTTTTTAATTAATGGTGCTTTAGGTGGCAGTTTATTAAAATGGGGATTGATATTGGCAGTCTTTGGAACCGTAATTCCACCCTTATGTTTTGCAGGTGGCATTCCAAAAGCAGGTTTAACGTTAAGTTCTATTTTGAGCTCGGTAGAACTACCGGTGGCCGTAAGCATGTCGGCAATTGTTTTAAAAGAACCAGTCAGCGCTATACGTTGGTTAGGCGTTATAATCATTTTAGGAGCGATGATTTTACCCAATTTGGAAAATTTAAAAAAGGGAAATATCTTTAGAACAAAAACCGCGTAAAAACGTAGTTAACAGTGATTGCTTTACACCCGCATCAACTTAAACCGAAAACCATGAAAAAACAGTTATTTTCAGCATTATTACTTGTAGCATTTGCATTTGGCGCCTGTAAAAACGTAGCAACAATTAACGAGGAAGAAGCTGGTACCGTTATTACTACTTACCTAAAAGGAAACCCAGAATATAAAACCGATAGATTTCATTTTGGCGAAATGAAATTCAACAGTAAAAAGGACATGGCTGAATTGGCAAAATATAAAACCCTTGCCAACGAAGGTTTTGTAACTTTAACTTTAAAAGAAGCCAGCAAAAAATTCTTGTCAAAAGATAGTAGTTATGTTTACCAAATTACATTAACTGACAAAGCAAGCGAATTGGTACTTAAGCAAGATGAAGACAAAGCAACGGTGAAAGTTGTTACATACGAATTGGCTAGCGAAAAGCCTGTAGACTTTAATCGTGTTAACGACAATAATGCAAAAGTTACGGTATCGCTTAAAAAAATAAACACCGTTTTTGCACCATTTCAAAAAAACAGCAAAGACAACAGCGATTTCATAACTAAAACCTATCGCTTAAAATTAGATAAGGAAGAAGGCTGGAAAGTGAATAAGTAAGTGTAGGGGTTAGGGAAAAAATCAGTTCGTTCTCTTTTGTTAGTGTTGAGGTTTATTCTTTTAAAATTTATCCTCAACTTGCCTGGAACATCCCAACTTTACAGCATTCCAGCTTTACAACCTTCCAACCAAGTTACACCCCTAATATGCCACCAAAATATGACGTTTTTGCTAACTTTTTGATACCAATAAATAGTTGCGGATTTCTTACCTTTGCGCAATCATTTATTGCTATACTACATGAGCTTAAACATTCATTACCAAGAAGATTTTCAAGACCGCCATATTGCGCCAAATAGCGAAGATACTGCGGCTATGCTACAAACCATTGGCGTAAATTCTATTGATGAGCTGATCGAACAAACAGTTCCTCAAAAAATTAGGTTAAAACAGCCTTTAAACTTGCCGAAAGCAAAATCTGAGGTCGATTATTTAGCCAGTTTAAAGCAAACTGCATCATTAAATAAAGTTTACAAATCTTACATTGGGCAAGGTTATTATGATACGGTTACACCTGGTGTAATTTTACGTAACGTAATGGAAAACCCAGGATGGTACACCCAGTATACGCCTTACCAAGCAGAAATTGCACAAGGTCGTTTACAAGCGTTGTTAAATTTCCAAACAATGGTTATAGATTTAACCGGAATGGAAATTGCCAATGCGTCTTTGTTAGATGAAGGTACCGCAGCTGCGGAAGCTATGTTTATGCAATACAGCTTACGCAAAAATCAAAAAGCTACTAAATACTTTGTGTCTGAGTTAATCTTCGCACAAACCATAGATATTTTAAAAACCCGTGCTAATCCATTCGGTATAGAATTGGTAATTGGCAACCACGAAACATTTACCGCAACCGAAGAATTTTTCGGTGCAATTGTTCAATATCCGGCAGGTAATGGCGAAGTGTTTAATTATACAGATTTCGCATCTGCTTTACATACGCAAAACATAAAATTAACTGTAATTGCTGATTTATTAAGCCTAACCTTATTGACTCCTCCGGGAGAATGGGGGGCTGATGTGGTTGTTGGTACTACGCAACGTTTTGGCGTACCAATGGGTTTTGGCGGTCCACATGCTGCATATTTTGCAACTAAAGACGAATATAAACGTTCAATCCCGGGTCGTATTATTGGTGTAACTATCGATAGCAATAACAACTACGCTTTGCGTATGGCGCTGCAAACTCGCGAACAACACATACGTAGAGATAAAGCAACCTCTAACATTTGTACAGCTCAAGCTTTATTAGCTATTATGGCTGGTTTTTATGCAGTTTATCACGGACCAAAAGGCTTAAAACTAATTGCAGAGCGTACTCATGGTTTGGCTGTAACATTGGCTGCATCTTTAAAAGAGGCCGGCTACAATGTACTAAGCAAATCATTTTTCGACACCGTTCAGTTGGATTTAGGTGACTTGACCGGATCTATCCACAAAGAATGTTTAGACAATAACATCAACCTTAATTATAACGGAAACGTAGTAAGCATCGCTTTAGACGAAACAACTTCATTTGATGATGTAAAACTACTGGTACGTATATTTTCCAAAGTTAAAGGTATTGCTGCCGACAGTATAAATGTTGCAGAAAAAGCGAATACCACCATAGCTTCGGCTTCTCAACGTACTTCTACTTATTTAACACACCCAGTTTTCAACTCGCACCATTCAGAGCACGAAATGTTGCGTTACATTAAATCTTTAGAAACAAAAGATTTATCGCTTTGCCACTCTATGATTGCCTTAGGTTCATGTACCATGAAATTAAATGCAACTACAGAAATGATTCCGGTTACTTGGCCTGAGTTTGGTAAAGTGCATCCTTTTGCGCCGAATGACCAAGTTTTAGGTTATTATACCATTTTTGATGAGTTGGATAAATGGTTAAGTGAAATTACTGGTTTCGCTGCTATGAGCTTACAACCAAACGCTGGCGCTCAAGGCGAGTATGCAGGTTTAATGGTTATCCGTGCTTATCACCAAGACAGAGGAGATCATCACCGTAATATTGCATTAATTCCTGCATCTGCACATGGTACCAACCCTGCTTCTGCAGCTATGGCCGGTATGAAAATCGTTGTGGTTAAATCTTTAGAAAATGGAAACATCGATGTTGAAGATTTAAAAGCAAAAGCGGCTGAACATGCAGCAAACCTATCGTGTTTAATGGTAACTTACCCTTCTACACATGGTGTATTCGAAGAAAGCATTATCGAAATTTGCGAAACTATACATCAACATGGCGGACAAGTTTACATGGATGGTGCAAATATGAACGCACAAGTTGGTTTAACTAGTCCTGCTAATATTGGCGCAGATGTTTGCCACTTAAACTTACACAAAACCTTCTGTATTCCTCACGGTGGTGGTGGTCCTGGCATGGGCCCTATCGGTGTTGCTGCCCACTTGGTAAAATACTTACCGGGTCACGCTGTGGTTAACATAAACAACGAAAAATCAATTCCGGCAGTGTCTTCTGCGCCTTGGGGTTCGGCTTCTATTTTAATTATCTCTCATGCTTATATTGCAATGATGGGTGGCGAGGGCTTAACAGATGCAACTAGATACGCCATCCTTAACGCCAACTACATGAAAGCTAGGTTAGAGAAACACTACCCTGTATTGTATTCTGGTGCTCAAGGTCGTTGCGCACACGAGATGATCTTAGATTGCCGTAGCTTTAAAAACTTCGGTATCGAGGTAGTTGATATTGCAAAACGTTTAATGGATTACGGTTTCCACGCTCCTACAGTTTCATTCCCGGTTGCCGGAACCTTAATGGTTGAGCCTACAGAATCTGAGCCTAAGCACGAACTAGATCGTTTCTGCGACGCTTTAATAGCAATTAGAAATGAAATTACCGAAGTAGAAAACGGAAGCTTGGACAAAACAGATAACCCATTAAAAAATGCACCACATACCGCAGCAGTAGTAACTGCTAACGAGTGGGAACATGGTTATAGTCGCCAAACGGCAGCTTTTCCGTTGCCTTACGTAGCGGCTTATAAATTCTGGCCTTCAGTTGGCAGAGTTAACGATAGCCATGGCGATAGAGCATTAATTTGCGCTTGCCCTCCTATCGAAAGCTATATGGAAGAGGAAGCTTTAGCATAAGCTATTCATCATACAAAAGTGTTATCCTGAGCATTGCTGAAGGATTCCGAGAAAAAATAGCCCGAGCAATTCGGGCTATTTTTTTGTAAAAAACTTTAAGGTTTTCTTTCCAAATTCAAAGAACCTGCCATTTGCATTATAAATCGCATAGGTAGTTTTTGAAAAGCAATTGCAGTTTTTCATCTTAATGTTAGTCCTGCCATCATTGCAATCTTTTTGCCATTGCTAGTTTACATCGTCATCGCAAGGAGAGCAACGACGAAGCGACTTATCTAGTTGATTACTGGCAAAAGGATTTTCACTTTGTCAGGTTTATTGTACAAACAGCACTGCCATTATTAAAAAACCGTTCAATTCCATATTTCTTTTCAGGCCCGTTGCTTATATTTGGTATAACAAAACTAACCAGATGGAAACACTGCCTTTTAACACCACTCCAGAAAAAGAGATCGTAACCACAAGGATTTTTAATTACCCTCAGCAATTGGTTTTCGACGCTTGGGCAAATCCAGCTCACTTAATAAATTGGTGGGGACCAAAAGGTTTTACAAACACTTTTAACGAATTTGATTTTAGAGAAGGTGGCAAATGGAGCTTTGTAATGCATGGGCCAGACAAGGGCAACTATGCGAATGAATGTGAATTCGTAAAAATCGAAAAACCATCTTTTATTGCTTGGAAACGCCATTCGAAACCTTTGTTTCAAGTAGTTGCAAGTTTTAAGGAAATAAGTAGGGAACAAACCGAAGTTATTTTCAAAATGATATTTGCAACCGCGGATGAGTGCAGTAAAATAAGGCCGTACGTAATTGACAAAAACGAGGAAAATTTCGACAAGCTGGAAGTTGAATTGAGTAAGATGTAATTTGTTTAGTATTAATACGAGTGGCCGACCTTATCTCAACCACGATGAGAGTCTTCGACAAGCTCAGACTGATATTTTTTGTCTTGGTAGATTGCTTCGTGCTACCCGTTGCGCAAGGACGAAAATCTGTTAGCGCTGTTTAATGCCGTTCGAGATTTGTAATCTCGAACATACTATACCTCCTATACGTAAATCCCTAATGTAACCCATTCTAATTTTTTCGCGTCTCAGGATCAAAGTAAAACTCATGAAAAAACACCTTGTTATTGCATTATTCTTATTTATCTACAGTTCTTCAAACGCTCAAACGTTTGAAGCTAAAGTAGACAGTCTAATTTCTGTTACTTTTAAAGATAAAACCAGCCCAGGTGGAGCCTTTCTTATTGCAAAAAATGGAAAACCTGTTTACCGTAAAAGTTTCGGCAAAGCAAATTTAGAATTGGGTGTCGATTTAAATAACGAAAGTATTTTTCAACTAGGTTCTATAACTAAACAGTTTACTGCAATTTCCATTTTGATGTTGGCAGAACAAGGAAAAATCAGCCTTGATGCGCCAGTAAAAAGATACATTCCTGATTATCCGAACGGCGAAAACATTACGGTTCATCACCTGCTAACGCATACATCTGGTATTAAAGATTTTACCAAAATGAAAAATTTGCAACAGATTGCGCAAAAAGATCTAAAGCCAAAGGAAGTTATTGATTTCTTTAAAAATGAAACCCCAGATTTTCTACCTGGTGAAAAATTTGAGTATAACAACTCGGGCTATGTTATTTTAGGTTATTTAATTGAGCTCACCTCTGGAGAAACGTACGAGAATTATATACAAAAGCATATTTTCGAGAAATTAGGAATGAAAAATTCTCGTTATGCGAGCGACAGAAGCCTAATAAAAAATCGAGCGTACGGCTATCAACTAAAAAACAACGTTTACGTTAACAAAAGTGTAATTAGCTTTAATATTCCCTATGCCTCAGGCTCATTAATGTCAACCACCGGTGATATGCTGATTTGGCAAAATGCGTTAAAAAATAACCTTCTGTTACAACCCGCTACTGCTAAAAAAGCCTTTACAAAGTACAGCTTAAATAATGGCGAACACCTTAGCTATGGCTACGGTTGGCATATAAAAACCATAAATGAAATAGAAAGTAGAGAACATGGCGGCAGTATATTTGGATTCAAATCTATGGCGGTTTATATTCCAACGGAAGATATTTATGTAATTGCGTTAACTAATTGCGATTGTAATTCACCTACCGAACTAGCTCGATATTTGGCAAAAGTGGCTCTATCATATTTTAAGAATTGATAAAGAACATCTTCAATTTTATGCGCAATGCAACTTTAAATAGTTGCACAGCCGGAACGATGCTAAACCCGATTTAGCGAAAATACTTTTTATAAAAGCTTGCAGGTTGTACAAACCTGCGAGGTTTAAAAAGATTGTAGCGAGAGCGGGACTGCTTTATCCGAAAAGCCTTTGTATTTGCTTTTCAAAAAAAATACGCCTACAACAATGCAAAACTGGAAAAAAATAACCAATGACATTAACCAACTAATAACATTTGAGCGATATATTTGGAATGGAACGAAAATTAGGATAGTTTTGGTTTGAAAACGTGGCCAACAAAACCCACGATTATTTAACTAGCAAAAAAACTATGATTATTGAACCTAGAATGCGAGGATTTATATGTTTAACCGCACACCCTAAAGGCTGCGAGCAAAACGTAATTAATCAAATTAACTATGTCAAATCTAAGGGCGCAATTAACTCACCTAAAAAGGTTTTGGTAATTGGTGCATCAACAGGATTTGGTTTAGCATCTAGAATTACTAGCGCATTTGGCAATGGCGCATCTACCATTGGTGTTTATTTTGAAAAACCACCTAAAGAAGGAAAAACTGCTTCGCCAGGTTGGTATAATACTGCAGCTTTTGAAACCGAGGCGCAAAAAGCCGGACTTTATGCAAAAAGCATTAACGGCGATGCATTCTCTGATGAGGTAAAACAGCAAACTATTGATTTAATAAAAGCTGATTTAGGTCAGATCGACTTAATAATCTACAGTTTAGCTTCGCCAGTTAGAACAAATCCAAAAACTGGTGTTACGCATCGCTCTACGTTAAAACCAATTGGTGGTACTTTTAGCGATAAAACTGTAGATTTTCATACTGGAATTGTTTCTGAAGTTTCTATTGAGCCTGCAAACGAAGAAGAAATTGAAAATACCGTTGCTGTTATGGGCGGCGAAGATTGGGAAATGTGGATTGATGCCTTAAAAGCCGAAAACCTTTTAGCTGATGGTTTTACTACAGTTGCCTATTCTTACATTGGCCCGGCGGTTACAGAAGCTGTTTACCGCAAAGGTACTATTGGCCGTGCAAAAGATCATTTAGAGGCTACGGCTTTTTCAATTAGCGATAAGCTAGCAGATGTAAATGGAAAAGCTTACGTTTCTGTAAATAAAGCTTTGGTTACGCAAGCTAGTTCGGCCATTCCGGTTATTCCGTTATATATTTCTTTCTTATATAAAATTATGAAAGAAGATGGCATACATGAAGGTTGTATTGAGCAAATTCAGCGTTTATTTGCAGAGCGATTATATAGCGGTGGCGATGTGCCTGTAGATGAAAAAGGCAGGATTAGAATTGACGATTGGGAAATGCGTGAAGATGTGCAAGCAAAGGTTGCTGAACTTTGGAAACAAGCTACAACCGAGACTTTACCTGCAACTGGCGATTTAGCTGGATATAAAACTGACTTTTTAAACTTATTTGGATTTGATGTAGCTGGTGTTGACTACCAAGCAGATGCCAATGAAATGGTTGAAGTACCGGGTTTAGTTGAGCCTAAGAGCTAATTAATTTAAAGTATATAATTCGGAAGTTAAAAACCTCATTCAATTAATTTTGGGTGAGGTTTTTTAGTAATTTAGCAAAACAAATCGTTTAAGGGCATGTCAAATATTAAACTTATTATAGAAGAAAGGCCAAGTGATATAGGCAATTTTATGGTTGGAAGGTTGTTGCCTTTTAGAGAAAAAAGAATGGTTGGTCCATTTTCCTTTATAGATCATATGGGCCCGGCTTTGCTGAGCGACCACGAGAATTTGGATGTTCCGCCACACCCGCATATTGGTTTATCTACGTTAACCTACCTTTTTGAAGGAAGCATGATGCATCGCGATAGTTTGGGTACAGAAATAGAGATTAAACCTGGACAAGTAAATTGGATGACTGCTGGAAAGGGAATCGTGCACTCAGAGAGAACGCCAGAATACCTGCGCCAATCTGAAAAAAGCCTGCATGGATTACAAATTTGGGTGGCTCTACCAAAAGATTTAGAGCAGATGGAACCTGAGTTTTATCACGCAGATGCGGATGATCTGCCGAGCTGGAATACAGACGGGGTACAATATAAACTCATTGCTGGCGAAGCCTTTGGTAAAAAATCGCCAATACCCGTTTACAGTCCTTTGTATTTTTTAGAACTGAAAAGCGAGGAGGAAAAAACGGTTAAAATTGGCGAATATTTGTTTGGCGAAAGTGGCATATATATATTGGATGGTGCCATTGAAAATGATGGTAATATCTTTTCTCCTAAACAGTTACTTGTTGCTAAAGATAGTTCGCTTTGCGAGTTTACGATGAAAGCAAACACAACCATTTATATTTTTGGTGGCGATGCATTTCCGGAAGAGCGTTTTATCTATTGGAATTTTGTTACAACAAGCAAAGAGCTGATCGAAGAAGCAAAAAACAAATGGGTAAACCAAGAATTTGAAAAAGTACCGGGAGAAACAGATTTTGTGCCTTTGCCCGAACGACGTATTTAGTTTTTACCACATAGGCTCTTGGAACTGTCAGTTATCTTTATAAACGTTTAGGTTATGCATATAGAAGATTGCCTCAGTGAATTAGCCTTGATTATTCATTATTTGTTGTTGTTTTTAAAGGTATTCAAGCTTTCGCTTTGCTCAGGTTTAGTTACCTTTTTATCAAGAAAAAGGGAAGAGCCCTCGGTGGCGGTGAGCCACGGCTAGGTTGAAGCTTAAGGATTAAAAATCCTCCCCCTCGCCCCCTCCAAAGGGGGACATGCATGATTTATAACCTTGAATTAATTAAAATTTTCAATCCCAAGTTATGGTTGTTTCGTTTTCTGTCGGGCGACCGGTGCAAACTAAAACTCTTCCATTTGCCACTTCTTCATCGGTTAAAACTTCATTATAATCCATTCTTACGCCACCGCTTATGCAAGTAGCAGTACAGGTGCTACAAACACCGCCACTACAACTGTAAGGTAAGTTTATTTTATTAGCCAAAGCCACTTCCAAAATCCTTTTAGGCCAAGGTATTTCCAATTGATGGATATTACCTCTAAAATGTAAGATTACGTTGTAGGTGTTTTTATCCACTACTTTCTCGGTTGCATCATCCTCATCTACTTCATCTTCTGGCAACACAAACGTTTCTCGCTTAACCTGTTGAGGTTTAAAACCACTACCTAAAAGCGTAATTCTGCAAACGTCCATGTAGTCTACTGGTCCGCAAGTATAGCATAGCGCATCTTCCTTATTAAATTCTAAAAATTCTTTCGTTAACTGGTTAATTAAAAATCCATTCAACCTTGCTCGTAAAAGGTTTTTAGAGTTGCTAAATAAGTGTATTACGTTTAACCTATCGGGATATTTTAACTGCCATTCTGCTATTTCCTCTAAAAACAATGTGTCGCTTGCAGAGCGGCTGCTGTAAATGAGTACGATTTTAGATTTTGACTCTTTAATCAACGCCGTTTTTAAAATAGAAAACAACGGTGTGATGCCTACTCCCGCTGCAAATAAAAATACGGTACGTTGCAGGTTATTGTCAACTTCGTATGTAAACAATCCGTTAGGTTCTGCAACTTCAACCTCATCTCCTACCCTTAATTGATGATGGATAAATCTTGAAATTTCACCATTCTCTACTAATTTAACGGCAATAGCAATTGGCTCTTCAACATCTGGCGAACTACAAAAAGAATACGATCTTCTGAGCTCTCTTTCCGCAAACTTAAACACTAAGGGCAAAAACTGACCAGCAACATAATTCAATTTCTCGCCATTTAAGGTTTCGAAACAGATTTTTATTACCTCAGTAGGTTGTGGTATTACAGCTATTACTCTAAGTTTCTGCATAGACATTTTCGAAATTAATAAAAATCTTTAAAGGCTATTTAAAAACAAAAAAGCCATTAAGTGTTTCGGATAAAATAAAATAAAAAAAGCCATCCCTTTTTGTGGATGGCTTTCAGCTTAATTTAAGTCAAAAAATTATTCTGCGGTACTGGTGTTATTTCCAGTGTAAGCAAGTAAAGCTTTTTGGTTTTTATAACCATTACGTTCTGGATTTTCCAAGATTTCTTTCATAGAAATGAGCTTGTAAACATATCCCCCTGTTTCTCTGTTAAGCTTCATTTTGAAATAATTATCCTGATTTTGCCTGTTGATTTGCTTTCTCATATGACCATCGCCTACGTTATAGGCAGCGGCCACTAAAGTCCAGCTATCAAAAATGCCATACAACTCTTTGATGTACTTGGCTGCAGCGATAGTAGATTTACGAAGATTTTTACGCTCATCTACTTTACTATTAACCTTTAAACCGTACATACGAGCAGTACCCGGCATAAATTGCCAATAACCGGCTGCACCTTTAGGCGATGTTCCGCCTTGCAAACCTGATTCTACAAGAGGCATGTATTTAAAATCGTTTGGAATACCATAAGCAGCCAAAATAGGCTCTATAATAGGAAACCATTCTTGAGCTTTGCGGTGCAAGCGATTTGTCTGCAGACTTTCGTAACCGTAAGAAGCTAAAACACGCTTCATTTTGCCGGTTATTTTCTTATCGCCCATAGGCAAAGATTCTTCTGCAAATTCTAGTTGAGCTATGGTAAATGCTGGCTCTTCAGCAGGGGTAACTATAGGGGTGGGATTGTTGTTTTTTTGACTTGTTTTTACTTCTGGTAGTGTGTAAGCAAACACTTTTGCCATAACCAGTAATGATAAAATTACCGTACATGGAATGAGGTGTTTCTTTAGCATCTTCCTCCTTTTTTTGGTGAACAATTATTTTTGGTGCGACAAAGGTAAAAATTATTTATCTAATTATCAAATAGTTACGAAAATAACTGCCAAAATCAAGCTTTAAAGCGGTTTAAACTAAGATTTTAAAAACATCATTTTAACACATTTTTTACTTATTTGATTACATCATTTTTAGTATCTTTGCGCCCCGTATGTTTTGTACGGGCAAAATCGTATCATGATAAAAAACAATAACAGGAACAGTCGGGATGACAAGTCCAAATCGGGCAAACCAAGTGGAGGTAGAAGAACTACTAGCACAAGTGATGACAAACCCAAAAGTAAGTTTGGCGATAGAGATGAGAAAGACGACAAACGCAAATCTGGTTTTGTAGCAGGAGATAAACCGGCTTACAAACCAAGAACTTCGAGAGATGGCGATTCTAAGCCTTACTCTCCAAGATCATCTGCTGGAAAAGACTTTAAACCACGCACAGATAGAACTGGCGAAAGCAGAGATTACAAACCTAGAACAACTCGCGATGGCGATTCAAAGCCATATACTCCTAGAACTGGAGCAGGTAAAGACTTTAAACCACGTACCGATAGATCTGGCGAAAGCAGAGATTACAAACCTAGATCTGAATCTAAAGGTGGTTTTAAACCTTGGGAAAAGAAAGATAGTGGAAACGCTGATTACAAACCAAGAGCGTATAAAGAAGGTAGTTCTAGAGACGATTCTTCAGAAAAACGTAGCTACGTTAAAAAAGACAACTATATAACAGACGGCGACAAATCTAAATTCGCTGATAAAAAAGGTAGCTCATCTAGAAGTACAGATAGCCGCCCATACAGAAAACGCGATGAAGGCGACTTTAAACGTAAAGATGATCGTGGCGAAAGAGTTGCGCCTACCACTAGAGCCAGAAAAACCGCAGAACCTAAAGACGATGGCTTAATTCGTTTAAACCGTTACATTGCCAACTCTGGTATTTGTTCTCGTCGTAAGGCTGATGAACTTATTGAAGCTGGTGTAGTTTCTGTAAACAATATTCCAATTACAGAACTTGGCCACAAAGTAGACCCATCTAAAGACGAAGTTCGTTACAATGGCGAATTGTTAAAACGCGAAAAGAAAGTTTACGTTTTATTAAACAAGCCGAAAGATTATATCACCACAACTGAAGATCCGCAGGAGCGTAAAACAGTTATGCAATTAGTTGAAAAAGCTAGTCGCGAACGTATTTACCCTGTTGGTCGTTTAGATAGAAATACAACAGGATTAATTTTAATGACCAATGACGGAGATTTAGCAGACAAGCTTTCTCATCCTAAAAATGGAATTACCAAAATTTATCACGTTGAGTTAAATAAGAGCTTAAGCCAAGGCGATTTCAACAAAATTCAGTTCGGTTTAGAATTAGAAGATGGTTTGATTAAACCAGATAATGTTTCTTACGTAGCCGGTGCAAGTAAAAAAGAAATCGGTATTCAAATACACAGTGGTAAAAACCGCATTGTTCGTAGAATTTTTGAGCACTTAGGGTATGATGTTGTAAAACTTGACCGTGTTGTTTATGGCAACCTTACTAAAAAAGACTTGCCACGTGGCAGATGGAGATTTTTAGAAGAGCATGAGTTAATTCAAATCAAACATCTTATCAAATAAGATTTTAAGATATAATTTAAAAGGTCGCTACGTTTAAACATAGCGACCTTTTTTTTTATAGCTACAAAGTCAATTCTTCAATAAATTTGCTCGCACTTTTTTTCTTTGCGTACTTTGCAACAAAATAAAATAGAATGAAGAAATTACTGTTATTACTCGCAACTTCCTTTTTAGCACAACAAGCAAGCGCTCAAAGCTACAATTTGTTAATTGGCACTTATACCAACAAAACTACTAGCGAAGGAATTTACACTTACGATTTTAGCAGTAAAACAGCCGATGCAAAACTCAAAAGTATTGCTAAAAACGTAGCCAATCCTAGTTTTTTAACGCTAAGTGATGACAAACAATATGTTTATAGTGTAAACGAAACTGGCGAGAGCAGTACGGTAAGTGCTTTTGATTTTGATAGCAGATCGGGTAAATTAAATTTCTTAAACAAGATGCAATCGCAAGGTGCAGACCCATGTTATATAATTGCAAATGGAAAAAATGTAATTGTGGCCAATTATTCTGGCGGTAGCATTGCCGTTTTTGCAACTGAAGGGAATGGGCAACTTTACAACGCAAAGCAAGTTATAAAACATACTGGCAAAAGCATTGATCCTTTAAAAAGACAAGAAAGTGCACACGTACATCAAGTATTATTAACGCCCGATAAAAAATATTTAATAAGTAATGATTTAGGTGAAGACAAAATCTATCTGTACAACTACGAAGAAAGGAGCAAAAGCTTAACATTAACACCAAAAACTATTATCAATACAAAAGCAGGCGCTGGTCCGCGTCATTTAACTTTTAGTCCGAATGGGAAATTTGCTTATCTAGCACACGAGTTTGATGGAATAGTTTCTGTTTTCAGCTATAAGGACGGCACACTTACCAAAATACAAGATATCGGCACCACTGCCAAAGAATTTAAAGGGAAAATTGATGGCGCAGACATCCATATTTCTGAAGATGGAAAATTTTTGTACGAAACAAACCGAGGCGATGCAAACACAATTAGCACTTTTCGTGTGTTGCAAGATGGGAAACTAGAACTTGCAGAAATTACCAGCACTTTAGGAAAAGGCCCCCGAAATTTCGCAATCGATCCGAGCGGCAAGTTTCTGCTGGTTGCGCACCAATACACCAATAACGTTGTTATTTTTAACAGAGATAGTGCAACTGGTAAACTAACCGATAGCGGAAAAAGAATTGAAGTCGGTGCGCCTGTTTGTTTGGTTTTTACTAAGTAAACACCCGTATTCTTACTTAAATAATATTACGATGTTGCGGGACCTTGGCATCAACCTAAAATACTGTTACGCATGTTTGTGTAATACTTCGTTCTTTGCAATAAGGCTCTTGTAAAACCTACGCTTCTGCTTTAGATTTTTCTAGGATCTCAGTATAAAAATCGATGTACAAGGGCAAAATTTTCTTCAGATCGAAGTCTTTGGCTCTTGTGAGCGCATTCTCCTTGAAGTATTTTAGCGTGTCTTCGTTTGATAAAATGGTAATTGCCTTGTTTGCCATATCATCAACATCGCCTACGTTGCACATATAACCGCAAAAATCATCAACGTTTAATTCTGGCAAACCACCAGCATTAGAAGTAATTACCGGAACCTTGCATGCCATAGCTTCCAGCGCAGCCAAACCAAAACTTTCCGATTCAGAAGGCATTAAAAATAAATCCGATACTGATAAAATCTCCTCCACCGCATCTTGTTTACCTAAAAACCTTACATTATCATCAATATTTAATTCTCGGCACAAACGCTCGTTTGCAGTACGCTCCGGACCATCGCCAACCATTAATAATTTAGACGGGATGCGTTCTTGAACTTTCTGGAACATTCTAATGACATCCTCTGTACGTTTTACCTTTCTAAAATTTGAGGTATGGATAAGAATACGCTCGTTATTTGGCGCAATTGCCTTTTTAAAATGATCTTTTGGCTGTAGACTAAAACGACTAAAATCAATAAAGTTATGGATAACCTTTATGTCTTTTTTAATATCGAAATGTTTGTAGGTATCTTGTTTTAAATCCTCCGAAACTGTAGTTACACCATCGCTCTGGTTAATAGAAAAAGTTACGACAGGTTTATAGGTTGCATCTTTACCTACTAAAGTTATATCTGTACCATGCAAAGTTGTTACAAACGGAATGTTAATACCATAAGTAGCTAAAATTTGCTTGGCCATAAAGGCAGCCGATGCATGCGGAATAGCATAATGTACGTGTAGGATATCCAACTGCTCAAATCTAACAACGTCTACCAGTTTGCTTGCCAAGGCAGATTCATATGGAGCGTAGTCAAATAGCGGATAATCTCTAACAGAAACCTCGTGATAAAACAAGTTTTCTGAGAAAAAATCTAATCTGGCAGGTTGGCTATACGTTATAAAGTGAACTTGATGACCCTGGTTGGCAAGCGCCTTGCCCAATTCTGTTGCCACAACGCCACTACCGCCAAAGGTAGGATAACATACTATTCCTATTTTCATTACAATGTTGCTAATACCGAATTAAATCGGCAGGGCAAATTAACTTATATCTTATTTAATTTGTGTTATCTATTGGTAATAATATTGATGATTTAGAAACAAAAATGGCCTCCGTTGTGGAAGCCATTTTTGTTTATTTATAATCGAATACGATATAAGGTTTTTTGTAGGTAAGTTTTCGCTCTTCTGCTTTAATCTCATTTCGCAAATTCTCTACCTTTTCAATTTGTTTGTTGTAGCGATCTAAAGCCTTTTGCGCATCTACCACATCACTCTTTGCCTTTTTGGCAATCTTTTCTGATGCTTTCGCATCTAAATTTCCTGTCTTGGTTTTTTCCGCTGCATCTGCCTGATCTTGTGCTGAAGCTTTTACATTCCCTTCAGCTTCCAAAACTTTTATGCGAAGCTTCTCCACATCGTTCTCTTCTTCGGCCTCTTTAATTTTCAGACTCTGGAGTTTTGCACTTGCTTTAACAGCCTCTAACCTAGCCATTAAAACGCCAACAGAATCTTTGGAAACCTTGGGCGTAAAAGTTTGCGCATTCGCAAAACTGCCTAAGCATACCAAACAACCTAACAAAAACCCTATCTTTTTCATATCGTTTTAGTTTACGTTTTCGCTAAATTTCAATTGCTGATCCATTTTATCAATCTTAACTTTTAACTTCTCTATATCAGCATTTAGTTTGTTGATTTTTTGTTGGGTTGATAAAAGATTGTCGGTAAGTTTTTGTGCTCTTCTAGCATCACTATAAGAATCTTTAGCAGCCTTACTTGCTTTTTTAGCTAATTTTTTGTCGGCGGTATTTGCATTCATTTTGTTTGCAGCATCTTTGCTCTCTACGGCCGATTTTGCCGAACGCTCATTAGCTCTAGCTACATCATCTTCCAATTTAGGCATTTGTGTGTTAAGCTCGGTTAATTTTATTTTAAGCTTGTTTAGGTTAGTAGTTTCTTTTAATAGAGAAGCTCTTGTTTTTAAAACATCGATACTTACTGGTGGAGTTGTGTTAGTTTGTGCATTAGCAACGCTTGCAAAAAACAGCATTGCGAAAATGCCTAATAGAATTCTTGTATTTTTCATTGGACAATTAGTTTGCATAAATAATGCAATTAAAGTGCCCTATAGCAAAATACCGCAAAACAGCTTGTCAGCAAGGTCTTTCAGGGTAATCGAGAATATTTGTATTGATTTTTGGGGAAATTATTCCATAAAGCGTTAGCCTTTCATTTCGTTTTGAATAACCAAATACATTTCGTTGGGGCGTTGCGTACCAATAAAATACTCTAAACCATCTCTATCGGTAAGTACAACAGCATCTCGGCCAGAAGAATAAAAGCGGATACTACCTTTTCTGTGCAAATTGTAAACCGGATTGTTAAAAATATAATTACTATAAGTAGCCTTGCGAACTTTTACAATGCTGTTTAAATCAATTTTTACAGGTTTCGATGACCATAACCCATCAATAATTACCAGCTTGTTTTCTATTTTAATTTTATACTGAATCAGAAATAATAAAATTATAGAAACACCGATAATACCAAAACCAACCACCAGAAACAAGTCAACCGTATGGTCGCGGTCCCTTTCGTAAACGTAAGCGGCAAAACAGAATGCAGCCATAACCAATCTTATCGCAATGCGGATGTAATCTCTGCCGATATACTGTTTTTCGATATAGCTGTTTTTCTGATCCATTGTACTGCTAAGCATCAATTCGCCTACGATTTTTTTTATTGGTTTGACAATTCGAATATAGCAACTTTTTTTGTTGTTGCATTTACTTTATATCTGTCGTCTTGGCGTAAGCCTGCAACCCAAATAACTTCGCCGTTTCCATTAATTAATAAAATTACACGTTCTTTTTGTGGTAGCGGAATTTTCTGGTTGATGAGGAAATCGCTTAGTTTTTTAAAATTACGCATCCCCAGTGGCATAAACCTATCTCCTTCTTGTTTATAACGAATTATTAGCGGAAAAATAAGTTTATCAGCATCTACAAAAGCTTTAAATTTATTTGCTTCAAACAACAAACTATCGGTTTTAAATAAAGAAATTTTCTGGTTGCCAACCAACTTAAATTCTTCGTTAATATGAAGGAAATGATGTTCAGTTGACGAAGCTTTTGACAGTTTTGAGATAATTACAGCTGTCCTATCAATAGTCGCCCGATGTGTTTGGCTGTAAAAAGAAGTTCCCGACTGTTTAGCTAAAGAATCCAAAATTTCATCAGCTACGCTTTCTGTAAAACTAAAGGGCTTTATTAACTCGTAAAACAATAATCTTTTTGGAGTTAAGTTCTCAATTGAAGCCAAGTCATAAGAAACATCATCGTTTTCTCGTTTCTCCAATTTTTGGCGTGTTTCGGCAACAACTTGTTTTAGAACTTGTTCCGTTTCTGCAAAGCGGTTTATATTTTGAGCAAATGTGCGCTCCAAATTGGGATTTATAGCCTGTAGATGGGGAACAACGTTTAACCGAATACTATTTCGAGCATATTTTGTAGTTTGGTTAGAACTATCTTCTACAAAATCCAAACTATTAACTTCTACAAAATTTTCAATCTCCTGTCGGGATAGAAATAGTAACGGACGAATAATGAAATCCCTTTTAGGTAAAATACCATGCAACCCGCTAATACCTGTACCACGAGTTAGGTTTAGCAAAAGCGTTTCTATTGCATCGTTTTGGTGTTGCGCTACCGCGATAAACTGATAACCATTCTGCGCTCTTATTTCTTCAAACCAATTGTAGCGCAAGGTTCTGGCCGCCATTTGCGTAGAAACATGGTTTGTTGAGGCATAAGATTTAGTATCAAAATGCGCAACATGAAAAGGGACATCTAAAGTATGTGCCAGTAACCGAACAAAACTCTCATCGCGTTGCGCTTCATCGCCCCTTAAATTAAAGTTGCAATGGGCAATACTAAAGTTGTAGTTGCACTGTTTAAATAGCTGTACCATTAAAACAGAATCCTTGCCGCCACTAACTGCCAACAAAATCTTATCATCTGCCGAAAAAAGGGCATTGGTTTTGATGAAGTCGCTAAACTGTTGCAGAGGTAACATGTTTCAAAAATACCATTAAATAACAAATATATTCTAACGAATATTTAAGCAAAAACATAACTTTGTACCGTGTATAAATTACGTATCTTACTGTTATTGTTACTAATGCCAAGCGTATTGTTTGCGCAAAAGCGAACCCTTATTAAATTATTAAGCTCAACCAGCATTAGAGTTGAAACAAAAACAAATGTTAGTTATGTTAAAAATCCGGTTTTTCAGCACGACAATGCAATTTTAACTTGCGATAGTGCAGTTTTATACCAAGAACGCAATTTTTTTGAAGCTTTTAAAAATGTTCATATTAACCAGGGCGATACGGTAAACATTTATTCTGACTTTTTAGATTATGATGGCAATAAGAAAGTTGCCAACCTAAATAGCAATGTTCGAATGATTGATGCAACATCAACCCTAACTACCAATAAACTGATCTATTTTATGGATACTAAAATTGGCAGGTATGTAGATGGCGGAAAAATTGTAAATAAAGAAGTAACCATTACCAGTAAAAATGCTTGGTATTTTTCTAACTCCAGAGATGCATGGTTTAGGTACAATGTTAATGTACAAACGCCACAAACGGTTATAAAATCAGATACCTTACGCTATAATACGCTAACCGCTTGGACGTATTTCTACGGGCCAACCAATATCAAAGGCAAGGATGATAATCTATATACCGAAAACGGCTCTTACAATACCAGAAACGAAAATGCATTTTTCGGAAAAAAGAACCTATACACACAAGGAACCAAGTCTTTAAAAGGCGACAGTTTATTTTATAACGGTAAAACCGGATATGGAAAGGCTATAAAAAACATTGTTTTTAAAGATACTTCCGATAAAATGATTTTATACGGTCAGTTAGGCGAATATTACAAAGTTGACGAAAGGATTGTAGTGACACAAAACGCTTACTTTGGAATGGACACCAAAGATTCTGTAACCATTAAAGACGTTAAAAGACCAGATACGCTTTGGCTTGGCGCCGATACTTTAGAAGCGCAAAAAGTACTGCAGCAAACCTTAAAATTATTGGTTAAACCTGTTGTATTAAAGGATAACGAATTAGGTGTAGAGGAAGAAAAAGCAAAGGCCGAAAAAGAGAAAGAAAAAGCCGAGGCTAGAAAACTGGCCGCCGAAAAAGCACAAGCCACGCCGGCAAAACAAGCAGTTAGTGTTGCTGACAATAAAAAAGGCAGAAAAGATAAAAAAGCCGATAAAACAGCTAACGAACTCGTGAGTTTACCACCGCCAAAGGTTTTAGATTCTGTAAAAAAAGTTATAGACTCTGTAAAAACCGATAGTCTGAAAATAAATATCCCGAAATCTACGCAGCCAGTTGTTGCAAAAACTGACAGTGTAAAAAATGCCATAAAACCTATCTTTCCTAACAAGGCTGCCAAGGATATGGCATCGCCTTTGGCAAAAAACAACGCAAAAATTGATACGACTAAAAAGCTGAAAGTAGACAGCACAAAAATTTCAAATCCACTTGATACAACGCGTACTAGGGTTATTAAAGCCTTTCACAATGTGCGGGTTTACAAATCAAACATGCAGGCTACTGCCGATTCGTTGTTTTACACCGCTGCCGATTCTGCTTTAAGATGGTACAAAAATCCAATGCTTTGGGGAGAAGGTTCGCAGCAAACTGGCGACACCATACATGTATTTTTTAAAGGAAACAAACTGCATAGCTTCCAAGTGTTGCAAAATGGTTTTATCGTAAATGTAGAAACAGATTCCACCAAATTTAACCAAGTTAAAGGGACAATAATTACTGGTTTTTTTAAAGACGGTAGTCTTAAAAACATGTATGTTGATGGCAATGCAGAAAGTATTTATTATACCAAAAACAATAAAGACGAATACGACCACATGAACCAATCTGTAAGCAGCAGAATTAGGTTTAATTTTGATAAAAAAGAGCTTACTGATATAGTTTTTATTAAGGAAGGAGAAGGTGCAGCCTATCCTATCGATAAATTGCCAAAGGAAACTACGCTGACAGGTTTTATTTGGAAACCCGAATCTAGGCCGAAAAGCAAAGCCGAAGTAATTAAAGGCAATCCGAAAGTTAAAGCTCCGGCCGTTAAGAAACCAAGTGCTACAACCAAAAAAGTTACGCCTGCAGTTAAACCGCCAGCTACCAAAACAAATGTTGCCCCAAAAACAGCAGTTAAAACTGTAGAAGCTAGAACTACCAAACCTCTAGACAGCGCAGTGCTTTTAAAACCAGCAATAAAGGCAGATACGGTTAAGAAAACAGTAAGCGGTAATTAAGCTTCTTGCAGAAAAGCAATTAATTTTTGCATCGCGATGGCTCTATGGCTAATGCGGTTTTTCTCGGCACTATCCATCTCGGCAAAAGTTATATCGTAACCGTCTGGTACAAAAATCGGGTCGTAGCCAAAGCCGTTCTGCCCCCTTGGTTCGGTTACTAACTTGCCAAAAATCACACCTTCAAAAAGGTAATTTGCACCGTTTTTTATAAGTGAAATTACGGTTTTAAATCTAGCATTTCGGTTGTTTTCAACTTCCATTTTTTGCAAAAGATAATGCATGTTTGCCTCGTCGCCTCTTTGCCCGCTATATCTTGCAGAATAAATACCGGGTTCGTTATTTAAGGCATCAACCTCTAAACCACTATCGTCTGCAAAACAATCCATCTTAAAATGGCTAACCACGTAAGAACTTTTTAGCGTAGCATTTTCGGCAAATGTATTTCCCGTTTCCGGAATATCAACGTCGCAACCAATATCTTTTAAATTCAGCACCTTATATTTCGGGCTCAAAATAGCGCTAACTTCTTTAGTTTTATGTTCGTTATTTGTGGCAAAAACCAATTGATTTTCCATTATTTAAGCTTTTGTAAACTGGTCCACAAGATTTTTTTGGTTTCCTTATCGGCACTCAAGTCGTGAAGATTTGAAGTAAAAACCATTTTAGCATCAGCCGTTAAACTAAGCTGATTTAACGGATAATCGACGCCCAACTGTTGCGGCGAAACCCCAAACGAAAGCAAAATATCAAACTTAAAAAAAGCTTTAAGTTCATCAAGTTTTGCATCGCTGTAATTTGTATAATTTAAAACAGCAAAATCATCATTTTTAAACTGTATTGCATCAACCAAATTACGTAGCAACAAATTGCCTTCGGTAGTGCTTACTTTGTTTGCTTTATCATTAACCAAAATCAAAACCCCTTTTAAGTATTTTCCTATGTAGGCAAACTTGCGTGGTTCTGCAATTGGAGCATTGGTTTTCTCCACTAGTGGAATGCTTGATATTGGTTCGGAAACAACACTTGGCGTAGCCATCGATTGGGTGTAAGAAACTGGCGTAACCGGCTTTGCATCTGCATTTTTAGTTTCATCTTTTACCAAATAAACATCATCTGTAAAAAATAAACGCAAAGCTTCGGCGTTACTAGTAAGTTGGTTAGCCATCCCGTTGGATTTTAATGAAATAATTTTCTGTTAAAATTAGTTAAATATCTTATTATAGCGCCTTAATTTGTTACTTTTATCCATTAAAAATTATAGCTGTTGTCTTTTGTGAGAAAAGTCTGTTGCATTTTTATTTCATGTTTTATTGCCCACGTTGCTTTTGCGCAAAATGTTGCCTCCGTTAATGGTAAATCTATTAGTAGCAAAGAGTTTATGTGGGTGTATAAGAAAAACCACGGCGGTTTAACCAATGCAACTTACCAAGAACTGAGCAATTACCTAGACCTTTACATCAATTTTAAATTAAAAGTTATAGACGCCAAAGCGGTAAATTTAGATGCCGATACCGCCTATAAAAAAGAGATTAATGGTTATGAAAGTGCGCTAAAAAAGCAGAAAAAAACTTCTCCGAAAAACGTTGATTATGATTTTATAATGAATGAGTACCGCGAAGGTGTTTTAATGTTTAACATTTCTGAAAGAAAAATCTGGAGCAAATCTCAAGAGAACGAATCGGAATTACATAACCTTTATACCAAAAACAAGAGCAAATACGCTGGCAAAAGTTATGAAGAAGCCAGAGGCGATGTAATTGCATCTTACCAAGATGAGTTGGAAACGGCGTGGATTAAAACTTTAAGAAACAAATACAGCGTAAAGATAAACCAAGATGAGCTTAGAAAGCTAGCCAAGCCATAAGCCTTTGGGATAATAATATTAACTTTGCAAACGAAAATTTAAGTGAACAACAATACAATGAAGAAATTTTTATGGATGGCAAGCGCATTAATTTGCTTGTTTCTAAATGTAAACGCTCAAAAAGCCAACTTAGATAAAGTGGTTGCCGTAGTTGGAAGTAATATTATTCTACTTTCTGACTTGAATCAGCAATATGCTATTTACTTAAATCAAGGAAATCCGGCAGACGAAAAAGCCAAATGCTATTTTTTACAGCAAATGCTTGTTCAAAAATTGCTTAAGCAACAAGCAGAAATCGATTCGATTATGGTTGAGGAAACCCAAGTTGATGATGCTTTGGATAAACGTATGCGTTACCAAATACAACGTATGGGCGGGCAAGAGCGTTTAGAGCAATTTCTTCAAAAATCTGTATTGCAATATAAAGACGAAATGAGACCAGAAATTAAAGAAGGTCTTATTGCTGAAAAAATGCAACAGAAAATTACCGAAAATACAAACGTTACGCCTTTAGATGTTAAAAAATACTTCGAAACTTACCACAAAGACAGTTTGCCAGATATTGGTACTGAAGTTGAAGTTGGTGAAATTGCATTGTATCCAAAACTTACTAAAGCCGAAAAACAAAAATATTACGATAAACTAGATGCTATCCGTTTACGTGTTAAAAGTGGCGAAGATTTTGCTTTCTTAGCTAAAACCTATTCAGAAGATCCAGGTTCTGCATCAGAAGGTGGCGATTACGGTTTTATCGACAGAACAACCATGGTAAAAGAATTTACAGCTTGGGCTTTTAAACTTAAAGCCGGAGAAATGTCGCCAGTATTCGAAACAGATTATGGTTACCACATTGTTCAGGTTTTAGAGCGTAGAGGCGAGCAAGCACACGTTAGGCACATTTTAATTAAACCGCAAACTACACCAGCGAGTTTAGAGCGTGTTAAAATGAAAGCAGATAGTATTTTTAAAGATATTCAAGATAAAAAATTGCCTTTCTTTACTGCTGCATCACTTTACTCGGACAACAAAGAGACACAGTATAATGGTGGTATGATGTTATATTCAGACAATCAGACTTCTAGAACAACATTTATCCCGGTTGAGAAATTAGACCCATCGGTATTTGTGGTAATAGACACCATGAAAGTTGGAACAGTTTCTAAACCTGTTTCTTTCAGCAGTGAAAAAGATGGAAAAGAAGGTTATAAAATTTTCTTATTAAAATCTAAAATTCCACCTCATAAAGGAAACTTAGAACAAGATTATCCTAAATTTAAAGAAATAGCGCAAAGCGAAAAACAAGCTAAAGTAATGAGCGAGTGGTTTCAAAAAAGAAGAGAAACTACGTATATTAGAATCGACGAAGAGTTTGAAACCTGCGATGAGATGAAGCTTTGGGTTAATAAGGATAAAGAGAAAAAATAGTAAATGCAGTTTAACAACGAGGTAGAAGCCGTAGACGCCCTGCACCAATCTTTCAACAAAATACAAGCCGAAATTGGCAAAGTTGTAATTGGTCAGGATGAAATTATTAAATCGGTACTGATTGCTATTTTTAGCAACGGGCACTGTTTATTAGTCGGCGTGCCAGGATTGGCAAAAACCTTGTTGGTACAAACCGTAGCTAGTGTATTGGATCTGAATTTTAACCGCATACAGTTTACACCAGATTTAATGCCTAGCGATATTATAGGTGCAGAAATTTTAGGAGAAGACCGCCATTTTAAATTTATAAAAGGACCAATTTTCTCTAACATTATTTTGGCCGATGAGATTAATCGTACACCGCCGAAAACGCAAGCTGCCTTGTTAGAAGCCATGCAAGAGAAAGCGGTTACTGCGGCAGGTTACACGCATCAACTTCCACAGCCATTTTTTGTGTTGGCTACGCAAAACCCTATCGAGCAAGAGGGAACTTACCCCCTACCAGAAGCGCAACTAGATCGTTTCATGTTCAACATCAAGTTGGATTATCCAACTTTTGCAGATGAACTAACCATTGTAAAAAATACTACGAGCAACCAAAAACCTACGCTCGAGAAAATAATTTCGGCTTCTGAAATACAATATTTTCAGACCTTGGTTAGAAATATTCCAGTTACAGATAATGTATTGGAATACGCCGTAAAACTAGCTGCTAAAACCCGTCCGAATACCGCTTACGCTTCTGAAGCTATCAACAACTACATTTCTTGGGGCGCTGGTCCTAGAGCATCTCAATTTTTGGTTTTAGGTGCAAAATGCCATGCTGCCATTTCCGGTAAGTATTCGCCAGATATTGAGGATGTACAAGCCGTTGCCGAAGCAATTTTACGCCATCGTATTGTGCGTAACTACAGAGCAGAAGCCGAAGGTTTGTCTGTAGAGGATATTATAAAGGGGTTGTTTTAGGAATTCTTTGTATCTCTATATTAATATTAATCGCTAATTTCTTACGAGCGAAATAAAATCGATATTAGTTAAGTGAAGAAATAATTTAACGTTTACAAATAATAATAGGCACAACTTCTGATTATTGTTTAATGGATTTCAAAAACATTCTGATCTATAAATAACTGTTAGACTATTGAAAGTATCTCTAATTAATTTTTTAAATAATTAGGCTTATATTGACAGTTTATACAACACGCTATCAATAATAATTAACAATGAATTTTTTTTCAATTAGAACAAACGATCAGGACACTATTGGTCAAATATTAAATGGGAATAATAATATTTCTTTTGACAGATTAGCTTGGCATAAAGACGATATTACTATCGGAGACATTGTTTTCATTAGTATAAGTGGTGACGCTTCAAAAAAAGTTCACAAGTATAATAATGGTCTAAGAGCTATCGGTAGGGTTTTAAATCTTCCGAAAGATGACTCCGACAATAAGTATTTTACCATAGACGTCAGTGTTGTTGAATTTCTTCCTAGAACACTCACAAAAGACGACTTCTATCTTTATCCTTCATTAAAAGATGCGCCAAACATTGGCCCCGACACAAAATCAATTGCAAATCAAGCATTTAGAAGGGTGCATTATGAAACAGGTAGACAAATTTTTCTTGCAATTTATGACCTTCTAAAAGAAGATTTTAATATAGCTCAATACGACTTTCTCACGGAAAATAACCGTAAAATCGAGAAACTCAAGATTGAGAGTAAAATCAATAAAGCTACAGTATCGGAAAATTTTATTCAAGATTCATTTGTTGAATGGTTTAAGGATCCGATTAACTTTCTAAAATCTTATGATGGGTTAGTTACTAGGAAAGTTTTGAATTTCTGGAATGATAACTACTTTGATGGAAATCTATTTAAAATCGACCCAAAAAATCCTGAGCAATCCGTAGATCAAATTGAAAAATTGATTTTTTCCAAAAGCAATAAAGAAAACCACGAGTGGAAGAGCTTTAGTTATGCTACTAATAGGGGTGCGCCTGAAGCTGTTTTAGGTAAGAGAAATTATATTAAATTTTTGAGGGAATTTATTTCAAAACAAAATAATTTGATAAAAATTTCTGATGTAAAATTGAAATCAGATGAAACGTCAGATATTTCTCAAAGTCAATTATCTTACGATGCATTCCAAGAAAAAGCTAGGGAATCCAGCCTCAATTTCGATCCCTTATTAATCCTGCGATTTATCGCTTCGCTTACCTCGAAACCTTTCGTAATCTTAAGTGGATTATCTGGTTCAGGGAAAACCAAAATAGCACAAAGCTTTGCTCGATGGGTTTGCGAAAGCGATTCTCAATATAAAATTGTTCCGGTGGGAGCAGATTGGACGAATCGTGAACCTTTGGTTGGTTATCCAAATGGTTTGATAGCCGAAGAATACATCACTCCGGATAGTGGTGTCATTCATTTATTATTGGACGCGACAACTGCAGGTAATGAAAATAAACCTTTCTTCCTGATTTTAGATGAGATGAATCTTAGTCATGTAGAACGTTATTTTGCAGATTTTCTAAGTATTATGGAATCTCACGACAAAATGAAACTTTACACGGGGGATGATAGGACAAGTATTGACGGAGTAAAAATCCCTAAAGAAATTGGTTGGCCAAAAAATGTTTTTATTATTGGTACGGTGAATATAGATGAAACAACGTACATGTTCAGCCCAAAAGTTTTGGATAGAGCCAATGTAATAGAATTTAGAATTACTGAAGATGAAATCCAGAAATACTTTGCGAATCCAAGTGTTCCTAATTTGGATTTATTAGACGGACAAGGCGCTTCAATGGCTAAAGATTTCGTTACTCTTTCTGAAGATAACAAAGTTGAAAATAGTGATGAAATTACAAAAGAGTTGGTTTTATTCTTTAATCAACTCAAAAGTGTCGGCGCTGAGTTCGGCTATCGTTCTGCAACTGAAATCTTGCAATTGGTTTCTAAATTAAAAATGCTGGAGCCTTCACTTCAAGATAAAGACAATGATTGTTTAGATATAGCCATTATGCAAAAATTGTTGCCTAAACTTCATGGTTCGAGAAGTAAGTTGGTAGGAATTCTCGTTGCTTTGTCAGCACTGTGTGTTAATGGAATTTCTAAAGAAGAGTTTGAAAAAAAGTTTGATGATCTTTATAAAAATAACTTCGACGGAATAACTATCAAATACCCTATTTCTTTTGAGAAGCTAATCAGAATGTATAAAAATGTTTTGGCAAATGGGTTTACAAGTTATGCAGAAGCATAAAAAACTATGGGAGAAACGGAGCAGTTTATTAGAATTCCATTACCATTTTTTAGTGATGAAGATTTTTTAGAGATCTATCCGGAAAATAGAGCGAAACTTTTTCAAATCTCTGAAGAAGTGGCTCAAGAAAATGGTGAAAGCACCTTTCAAATTTTGGAAGGGAATAGCTATGAATATGCTTTTAGTAATGAGAAATATCAATTAAAATGTAGTATTGATGGTATTGTTTCTCAATCAAGACGTAATACCTCTTCTGGTAGAATTGTACCGAATATTTATGTAGGAACGCTCACTTTGTTTGTAACAGATGAAACTCAGGTGGGAAAAGAGTGTGAAATTACCATTGAGGTTTTAGCAACGAAGTTCGATACTAAAGAAGACAAAAGCTATCGTGAAAATTACCGGTTTATGCTTAAAGATATTACCGATAAGTGTACGGAACTTTTAATGCAAATCAATTCGCCAGTACATCAAAATTTCGAAACCGATTTTTCAAGAGATAATGAAACGATTTATCAGCGTTTTAGTTTTGTAAATAGCATCATTCAGAATAAAGATTTTGAAGAAGCTGTACTTAAAATTATGGCTTCTCCGAAAACCAATTGGAATACGGAGAAAGAAGTAGTTGACATTAGAAGAATAAGGCGATTTAATAATTCCGCAACAAAACAAATTGTATCAGGATCTAATAGAATTCCGTTACAGCCATTGCATCCTTTATACCAAAATGGGATTGAATCTATCCCAAGTAAAATCAACAGTTTTAGGAAAATTGAACATATTGATACACATGAAAATAGATTTGTAAAACACACATTAGAGGTCTTCTTGAAATTTGTGGAAGACTGTCAGCAATACTTTAAGGAAAAGAATTATCCGAGACCATTAATGGAAGCTAACAATTTGGCAACTCAATTAGATGGTTATTTAAGTCAGTCATTTTTTAAAGAAATTTCCAGACCAACTTCCCTAAAATTAAACAGTCCGGTTTTACAAAGAAAGAGCGGTTATCGCGAAATTTTAAGTGCGTGGTTGCAGTATGATTTAGCATCAAAATTAGTTTGGAAAGGCGGTGACGATGTGTATAAAGCAGGAAAAAGAGATATTGCTACTTTGTACGAATATTGGCTGTTTTTTACCCTGTATGATTTGTTTAGATCAAAATTTAAAATAAAAGATATTGAGTATGAGGATCGACCTTATGAGCATTTATTAGAGCCAACGAAAGACGGTTTGAACGTAATGGTAAAGCAAGGGAAACATACAGCACTTTATGGTGATTTCATTACAGAGAACAGAACTTTAAAAGTAAAGTTTTCTTATAATCGTTCTTTCAAAGGTCGAACTAAATACGCGGAAAATGTTGCCGGAAGTTACACGACAACCTTGCGACCGGATTACACATTGTCGGTCTGGCCATCGATATTAAATGAAAAAGAAGCTGAGATACAAGAGTTAATCGTTCACATTCATTTTGACGCTAAATATAAAGTCACACAATTTCAGATTCCGACAAATACAGATATTGATTTAGACGAGGAGGAACAAAATGAGCGAAAAGGTATTTATAAAAACGTAGACTTACTGAAAATGCATGCCTACAAAGACGCAATCAGAAGATCGGGCGGTGCATATATTTTATATCCAGGTACTGAAAAAAAAGAAATAAGGGGTTTTCATGAAATCATTCCTGGCTTGGGTGCTTTTTCAGTTAATCCAAACGGAAAAACAGATAACATCAATGAATTATCTAAGTTTATTGATTTGGTGATTAATCATTTGTTAGATCGGTCTTCTCAAAGGGAGAATGTGAGTCATAAGTCGCATCAAATTTATAAAAATGCCAAAGATGATGACACTCTACTGCACGAATCTCTTCCTGAATATATAAGCGGTAAAAAGTTGATTCCGAGCGAGACTTTTGTGTTGGTAGGATATTCAACATCCGCTGATCGTTTTAATTGGTACGAACAAAATAAAAAGTACATTTTCCGCATGGATGGTGACACTGGATCATTAGAACTGAATAATGATGTTGTAAATGCAGAGTACTTACTATTGAGAAGAAAAGGTGAAGCGTACGCATCAGATTTATATCAGATTAAAAGCAAAGGACCAAAAGTATTTTCAAGTACATATCTACATACTCTTAATTATCCACCATCAAAAAATCCGAAAGAATATTATTTAGCTATTGAGATTGAAAAAGTATCAGATATAGAATTTAAAAATGTTAGTTGGGATTTTAAAGATTTGGAAACATACAAAAAAATCTTAGAGGCTGTGACAAATAAATATTCAAAAGCAGGTTTACCATTTACTGTTTCTTTAAGTGATTTGATGAAAACGAAGATAAAGTAAGCTCAATCTTTTGATACATTCTAGTAACTAAGTCAACTTCCTTACTTCTCACAAAAATGAACCAAAACGATATCACCAGACTTTCTCGGTTAAGCGCTATTTTAATTCAACTACAAACAAAGCGATTAATTACCGCTACCGACTTATCGAGTAAATTTAACGTAAGTACAAGGACGATTTATCGAGATATTAAGGCTTTGGAACAGGCTGGCGTACCCGTTTTAACAGAAGAAGGCAAAGGTTATACTTTAATGGAAGGCTACAGAATACCGCCAATCATGTTTTCAGAAAGTGAAGCGAACGCTTTAATTCTGGCAGAGCAATTGGTATTGAAGAACAAAGACGCTTCTTTCGTTAAAAGTTATAGCGAAGCAATTGACAAAATAAAAGCTGTTTTAAGGCAATCTGAAAAAGACAAAGCCAACTTACTAGTAGAAAGAACACGTTTTGAACAAAACATAAATAGGGAGAGAAATAGCAATAACATCAGCCAGATACAACAAGCCATAACAAATCTCAATTTGCTAAACATAAATTATACAAATGAGAGTAGCCAATCGTCGAATAGATTAATTGAACCATTCGCATTAATGAGCACTACCGAAAATTGGCTTCTTATCGCATGGTGTCGTCTACGCGGAGAGTTTAGGTTTTTCCGTTTAGATAGGATTGAGAAAATTGAAATGATGGCTGAAAAATTTAAACAGCACGATATGACTTTGCAAGAATATTTCGATAAATTTCACAAACCCAAAACACCCTTGACATAGGGCTGTCGCAAGTGCATTTACTTTTGTTATTCAACAATTAAACATAAGTAAAATGCAAAAAACATCATTCGACCCTTGGGCTTGGGGAAAGCACACAAATTCGGTTCAAGCTGTAGAAGTAAAAGAGCCAAATGGCACATTGTACTGTTCTGGTCAAGCCGCTATCGATGATAACGGCAATCCGAGCAATGCTGATATGCGAGGCCAATTAATCCAAACTATTGCAAATTTAGAAGAGTTGATACTGACCTCCAATTATGAGTGTAGTGGCATCGTTCGACTGAATGTTTACACTACTTCAACTCAAGAATTTTTTACAACTTGCATGGATGTATATGTACCTTTCATTCAGAAACATGGAATTGAACAAGCTACTACCCTAATTGAAGTTAAAGGTCTTTTTGCGACCTTGACAGTTGAGCTTGAAGCTACCGTTGTAAAATAAAAAAATCAGAAACCTTAAGTCTTATAGATTTGGCTTCCCAAACTATAAGACTTAATCCAACATAAAACCACATGAATAACTTAAAAATAATCGGAATTTCAGTCGAAACAACTAACCAAAACGGTAAAGCAATTGAAGATTTAGGAAAACTTTGGGGACGATTTTATGCCGAAAATGTAATTGAGAAAATCCCGAATAAAATCAATGAAGAAGTTTACGCTGTTTATACCGATTACGAAAATGACTATAGAGGGAAATATACAACGATAATTGGTATGGCAGTTTCTTCGTTGGATAAAATCCCGGATGGTTTAGTGGGAAGAGCATTTGAAGCGCAGAACTTTAAAAAATTTATTGCCAAAGGCGACATGCCAAACGCTGTAGGCAAAACTTGGAAAGAGATTTGGGACAAAGATGCGGAGCTGAATAGAAGTTATATTTACGATTATGAAGTTTACGGTTCAAGATCTCAAAATGGTGCTAATGCAGAAGTTGATATCTATATTGGAATAATAAATTAGGGTAACTTCATGCCAGCCTGAAAAAGCTTACCTATATCGCGAAACAAACGCTTTTAGATTTAGCTGAATTAGCAGGGAATTGGCATAAAAATAGCATATTGACAAACAGATAAATAAATCAGATAGTATGCAAGTTCTTAATAAATATAAATTTATAGCTTTTGCCATCATCGCAATGGTGTTTGTTATTTCGTCTAGCAACAAAATAATGGCTCAAGAAAAAACGCAAATGGTACGTATTGCAAAAATAAAGGTTGATCCTTTGCAGTTAGAAAAATATAATACAGCTTTAAAAGAACAAATGACTACAGCAGTGAAGCTTGAACCTGGCGTTATAACTTATTATGCGGTTAGCGATCAAAAAGATCCGTCCGTAATTACGATTTTAGAAATTTACGATAGCAAGGAAGCTTACAACACGCACATAGAAACTGCTCATTTTAAAAAATATAAAGAAACCGTTAAAGATATGGTTAAGTCTTTAGAGCTTGTAGATGTTGACCTATTAGGTTTTGCTACCAAGCCAAACTAAGAAATTCTATTACGAAGGGTAATTGTTAATCAATTACCCTTTTTTATTTGCCCCATTAAGTTAGGATAATCTGTGATGATTCCATCAACCCCCAGGCCAATTAAATATTCTAAATCTTTAACAGAATTAACCGTCCACGGAATAATTTTTATGCCTGCTTTATGGCATTTATCAACCAAATTTTTGCCCACCAAAACCGAATAAGGACTATAAATTGTTGGTTTAAAACCTAAGTCTCTAATATTATTCTCAAAATCCTCTTTTTCATCAATTGCTAAAGCGGTTCTAATTTTAGGATATTTCTGATGCAGGTATTGCAAACTCCTAATGTCAAACGATTGGATAATAACCCTTTTTTCTAGCTTTTTTTGTTTCACCACATCCATAATCAGTTCCACAAATTCCTCCGGACTAGGCTGAAATTCTCCATCTCCTTTTCTAATCAACTTTGTTTCGATGTTATAATCTGGCTTGTTTAATTTATTGGCTTTAACGTACAGCTCTACAGAATCTATCAACTCGCCCAACAAAGGCTTGTAAGCCTTAAATTTTTGTTGTCCCGGAAATCGAGCATGCACTTTACTACCCACATCGTATTTTCTTACTTCAGCATAATCCATTTTAAAAATGTTGTGCTTTTTCTCGTCTTTTAAAAGAATTGGTTTACCTGCTGGTGTTAAACTAAACTCGTGATTAAAATAAGGTTCTTGAGAAACTACGGCTTGTTTGTCCTTAGAAACAACAATATTCATCTGCAAAGTAGTTGCGCCTAAATCTAACGCCTTAAGCATGGCAGGAATTGTATTTTCGGGCATAATGCCCCTTGCACCACGATTAGCCTGCACATCGAACTTTTTCTGTGCAAAAATTGGGGAAGTGATTGAAATAAAGGCTATGGATAATATAAAAGTGGAGGCTGAGATTGAACGTAGATATTTTTTCATGTTTAAAATTCTTTAATAATAACGCTTATTTTAAGGCTTTAGCATTACATTTTATCGCTAATTTATGTTTTTCGGCATAAAAAAAGGGATTTCAACACTGTCAAAATCCCTTAGGTTTATATTTGGTTATTGGTTTATCTTTCTGCCAAGGTAAATATTTGGCTCATTATGTTCCAGTTACCGTCTGCCTGGCGTTCCCAAACAAAAATATAATGGAAAGTCTCACGCAAATCTGTTTTATAATCTATAGTAGCTAAACCATATGTGTAAGCAAAATCAGCGCCTAATGCTTTATCAAAAGCTGTAGTTTTGAGGTTAATTTTATCAATCATCCTGTTGTTAAAAGCCGTAATGTTTTCTTTGCCCACAATTGCCTCTGTACCTGGAAAAAGTAAACGAGCATCTTTATTTAGGAAACCAGCAAATGCACTTGGTCCGTAAGATTTTAACGTAGTGTTTAATGTTTTTTCTGTGGTATTGATAATTTCTCTGCTAACTTTAAGGTCTTTTTCGGTAGCAAGTTTTGGTGCATAATGATCTTTTGGTTCCACAAAACTAGTTGCCAATTTCTTTAACGGTTTGTTGGTATCGGCACCTAAATCAAGTATAAACTCCCAATTACCATTTTTGTTTTTACGCCAAACGGTTAAATAATGTCCATAAGCTTTATTGGTATCATCAACCACAAAAGTTCCGCTTGTAAAACCCAAATCGCCGCTTCTACTTACTCTTGCAAAATCCGCACTCCAATCGATATTTTTCATATCAGGTTGCGATTCGTAGTATTTTCTTGCATTTACAGGATTTGGTCTAAATGCCAAAGCATCTGGTGCTGCAAACTTTGCGAAAGCTTCTTTTGTACCATCTTTAACTGCGCTAGTTGCAAAAGCCTTTTCGGCTGCAAGTAAAGATTTTGTACTTCCATCGGCCTTTTGTGCGTAGGCTCCAACTCCAACTGATGCGATTAGAACTGTAAATAAAATTTTCTTCATGTTTATGATTAAATAGAGTTACGAATATAAGATTTGAAAGGAAATATAGCCCAAAAAGTAATTAACAATTAAACATTAGCTAGCCGGTTGCTCTCTAAAAATAGTTTCAAGCACCGTTTGCCCAACCGCTTTTAATGTATTTCTGTCGATATTATTTAGGTTATCTAGTTGCGTATGCCAATTCATGTAAAAACCGCTTGCATCAGAATAATGTATAACATCTATACAAGGTATGCCAGCTTGATTTACCCAAAAATGGTCGTCGACTAAGTTTCCGGAAGTTACATTTATAAAGTAGGCCGAATAACCTATTTCGTTACCGATATCCCACACTTTTTTTACTACCTGCGGTGCATATTTTCTAGAGATTTCGTCTTGGGTAAATTGGGCGTTACTGCCGCCAACCATATCCAAGTTTATTCCGTAAAGTGGCTTGTAGCCTTTTTTATGAGGATTTTTAGCCCAATATTGCGAACCTATGCACCAAGTTGTTTCATTCTCAGATTCGTCATTTGCCTTGCCATAATCTTCAATATCCCATAAAATGAAATCGACACCTACATTCGGTTGTTTCTTTTGCAACTGACGAGCCATTTCTAACATTACCGCCACCCCACTTGCGCCATCATTTGCTGCATCGAAAGGTTTGTTACGCATACTTTCATCCGGGTCCTGGTCAGAAAACGGACGAGCATCCCAATGGGCAGAAATTAAAACTCTTTGCGTTTTTTCTGGAGAAAAAGCGGCAATAATATTTTTTAAACGATGAGTCTTACCGTCGTAGGTTTTAGCTGGAGCTTCTTGCACCATAACCTCACCGCCAAATGATTTAAACTTGGCCACCAAATAATTTAAAGTGTTGGTGTGCGCAACTGTTGATGGAATACGCGGTCCGAAATCTACTTGCGCTTTAGTATAAGCTAATGCGCTATCCGCATCAAAATCTGGCGATAGCAATTTTACAGTCGCATTTTCGTCTGTGTCCGTTTCTTTTTTATCATCAGATTTACATGCTTGTAAAAACAGTAATGCCAGTACCGGAAGTATTAAAAGTTTATTAATTTTCATTTCGAATGATGTTTTTAACTTAGCTTTTACTCCAAGTTGTACCCTCTTTGCTGTCCTTAAGTTGAATGCCAATATTTTGCAAACCCACTCTTATTTTATCAGACGTAGCGTAATCTTTATTTTCCTTAGCTTCTTTCCTTAGGTCGATAACCATATTTAACACTTCGTTTAATTCAGTGTTGCTAGTATCTTCATCTTTTAAACCAAATACCTCAAAAACAAAATCGTTCATTAAGGTTTTCAATTTATCCAACTCTGTTGCAGAAATTTTTAAAGTGCCGTCGTAAACAGTGTTAATAATACGTGAAGCCTCAAACAGTTCGGCAATTACCACCGGACTGTTAAAATCATCGTTCATGGCATTTTCGCAGTTTACACGAAGTGGATCAATCTCTACATCGCTCTGCTCGCTTACAGAAAGTTTAGGCAATAGACTCACGGAGTTCATTAGTCTTCTAAAACCTTTTTCAGAAGCATCCAATGCATCGTTAGAAAAATCTAATGTACTTCTGTAATGCGCTTGCAACATAAAAAACTTAACCGTCATTGGGCTGTAGCCTTTACGCAAAAGCGGATGATTTCCTGTAAAAAGTTCACCCGGTAAAAACCCGTTACCGGCAGACTTTGACATTCTTGTGCCGTTTACGGTAAGCATGTTGGTGTGCATCCAATATTTTGCTGGCTGGTGTTGGCTGCAAGCTTCAGACTGTGCAATTTCGTTAGTATGGTGCGTTGCCGCCAAATCCATTCCTCCGCCGTGTATATCAAACTCCTGACCTAAGTACTTGGCACTCATTGCAGAACACTCTATGTGCCAACCCGGAAACCCCATTCCCCAAGGAGATTGCCATTGCATTAACGTTTCTGGTTTGGCTTTTATCCAAAGTGCAAAATCCAATCGGCCTTTTTTATCATCCTGCCCTCCTAATTCCCTAGTATTGGCCAACATATCTTCTAAATTTCTGTTGGTTAAAATGGTATAGTTATATTTTTTGCTGTATTTATCTACATCAAAATAGATGGTTCCATCAACTTCGTAAGCATAACCATTTTCCATAATTACCTTAACCATTTCAATTTGTTCAATGATATGGCCGGTTGCGGTTGGTTCTATACTCGGCGGCAAGGTGTTAAACATCCTTAATACATCGTGAAAACCTAAGGTGTACTTTTGTACAATTTCCATAGGCTCCAGCTGTTCTAATTTTGCTCTTTTTGCGAATTTATCGTCACCTTCGTCCCTATCTCCCTCCAAGTGGCCAGCATCGGTAATATTTCTAACGTAGCGCACTTTGTAGCCGCTATATTTTAAGTACCTAAAAATTAAATCGAATGAAATAAATGTACGACAGTTACCTAAATGCACATCACTATAAACTGTTGGTCCGCAAACGTACATACCAACATTTGGTGCGTTTAAGGGTTCAAAAAGCTCTTTTTTTCGTGAAATTGTGTTGTACAATTGTATATTTTGTTTCATGATGCAAATGTAAATAAAAGCAATAGTAAACGGTAAGAATATTAGCTTACAAAGGTTTAATTGCCGAAAGATTACGTTTTATGGATTGTTTACCAGCAAGCGTAAATCGCTACGTACGGGAAAATGATCGGATAATTTGGCTTCCACAATGTGATAATTAACCACTTCTATATCTTTTGTGGCTGCAATATAATCGATTTGGAAGTTGGGAAATTTACCGTTATAAGTTCTGCCTAAACCGCTCCCCTTTTTCAAAAAGGCGTTGTTAAGCGAATCGGTCATTTTTGTTACCGCGTAGGAAGCTGGCGTATCGTTAAAATCCCCAGCTATAACATAAGGAGTTTTGCAATCTGCCATGTGTTTTTTCATCAAATCAACTTGATCTGCACGCTTTTTAAAAGCGGTGCGTAACATTCGCAAAATTCTCTTCGATGAACTCTTTTCCACATTCATCTCCTTGGTTACCTTTTCGAGGTAGTTATAATCTTCTTTTTCGAAAGAAATAGATTGTAAATGAACGTTGTAAACTCTTAAATCCTGATTATTAATATTTAAATCGACATAAATACTGCCATTACCTGCACTATTGTGAAACATTATTTCGCCTTTGTCTTTTATAGGATATTTGGAAAATATAGCAAACCCCATAGCTTCCGACTGTGTTTTTTGCGTAGGTACAAAATAATAATATTTCGCATCCAACATTTTTTTTAAACTGTCAACCGTGTCATAAGGCCCTTTTGGTTTGGTGAAAAATTCCTGGAAACATACTACATCAGGATTTTGTCCTTTTACAACAGCAAGCATTTTTTCTTTAACTTCTATGGTATTGTCTTCGCCATAGGGTTTAAAATTATGCACGTTATAGGTCATAATCCTTAGCAAACCTTCTTCAGTTTTTTCGCTTTTTCCGGCTGTGCCGATTAAGCCAAACGTGGCAATTAGGCTATGCCAACCAACACAAATGACTAGTGCGGTTAAAGCAGAAAAAATCCATTTTTTACGCAGTGCCCAATAAGCTAGCATAACTACATTGCCTAGTAATAAAAATGGATAAGCTAATCCAAAAAAAGCAATAATAACATTTTCCCTAGGATCGCTTTTACCTGCGTAAACGCCAAGCCACAAACAAATGACCAAAAAAATAGCCACCAGCAACATTAGCTTATCAAAAAAAGTTAGCTTTTTCTTCATTAACTTTTACTCGCCTTAAATAGCGTTTCTTTTTCTTCTTTACTTAATTTATCGTAGCCAGATTGAGATATTTTATCTAAAATGGCATCAATTTCTTTTTGGTTAACGCTAGTATTGCTTGGTTTAAAAGCATCGTTTTTAACCACTTTTAATTTAGGTTTCTGCTTAAAAATGCTACTTAAATCGGTTCCATTTTGCAATAATTTTATATAGATGAAGCCGAAAAGTGCACCGCCTAAATGCGCTAAACTTCCGCCAGCATTTGTGCCTGTAGTTCCTAAAATATCCAACAAAATAAAAGCAAGCACCAAAAACTTAATTTTAACGTTACCTAAAAACATTAACCTGATGGTGTAATTTGGAACAAGCGTTGCACATGCGACCAAAATAGCAGAAACTGCCGCCGACGAACCTATTATAGTTGCATTCTGGTTAGCGTAATACGGCACAAAATTATAGATTAACGCAAAGAATACTACACCTATAATGCCACCCAATAAATACACAAAGTGGAATTGGCGAGGTTTTACAAAATCCATAAAAAGCTGTCCCATCCAAAATAGCCAAATCATATTAAATAGGATATGAAATACATCAGCATGGAAAAACTGATAGGTAATTACCGTGTAGATGTGAGACAACCAAAGGTTTGGCGCCGAAGGAAAAGCCAAATATTCGCTAACTAAACCTGATATTAGCCCTTTTTGCCCCGCAAAAGTGAAGATAACACCAAGTAATGCAGTCACTACAAACAGTGCCACATTAATAGCAATGTATAAAAAAACCGGATTGCCGGATTTAAACACCTTTTGCTTAATATCTTCTAAAACGTTAGTCATAATAGTCGTAATAAGTACTTTTGTTTCGCCATAGTTTTACTAAAATAAAACCAATTAAAGCACCGCCCAAGTGAGCAAAATGGGCAATTGAATCGCCTGGAATACGACTAAGGCCTAGTACCAATTCTAAAACAATATATCCTGGAATGAAGTATTTAGCTTTTATTGGCACTGGTATAAACATCAGCATTAATTCTAGGTTTGGATATAAAACTGCAAAAGCTGTCATAATACCAAACACCGCTCCCGAGGCACCTACCATAGGATATAAGTATACAGATGCAACAGTTGATGCTTGAGAGTTGGTAAATTGTTGCGGATTAAATTGCCCTGCAGAAAGTTGTTCTAATGGTAGATTTGAAGCATTGAAAACAGACCCAGTAATTTGATAAATTTCAAATGCTTGCACGCCCCATTGCAAAGCTAAAGCTCCTAAACCCGTTATTAGATAAAAGTTTAAAAACCTCTTTGCTCCCCAATGCGCCTCTAAAATACTTCCGAACATAAAAAGACCAAACATGTTAAAAAATATATGCATGATGTTCTGTTGAGAGTGCATAAACATGTAGGTAATCGGTTGCCAAATCTTAAATTTAGGCGAATCGAAATAATAGACTCCCAAAACTTGCGAAAGATCAATCTGTTCTCGTAGCAAAAAAGTGGCTACATAAAATATCACATTAATGATAAGCAGGTTTTTTACTACTGGTGTTATATTATTCATTTGTTATAGAAACTTATTTATCAAATTTTTGTGCAATTTCTCCCAATGTAATTGTTTGGATTACCGGTTTGCCACTGATACTGAAATTCGGCGTTTTACAGGCAAACAATTCCTCAATTAAAGTATTCATTTCTTGCTGCCCTAAAACCGTACCACCTTTTATGGCGCTATTTTTTGCCATACTTCTCGCTAAGGCATCTCGCTTATCAAGTTTTAATTCCTGCTGCGAGTTTTTAAAACCTTCAATTAAATGCTCAAAAAGCTGGGTTTCATTAATATTCGAACTCCCTAAATCAACCGGAATACCTTCTATTACCAAGGTGTTTTTTCCAAACTCACGCACTTCAAAACCTAAACTTTTAATATCCTCCAGCAAACTTTTTGCAAGTTCGTAATCATTTGGACTTAGTGTTACCGTTTGTGGAAACAAACTTTGTTGCGATGCGCCTTTTCTATCATCAAGATGGAGTAAAAAACGTTCGTACAAAATCCTTTCGTGGGCAGTTTGTTGGTCTATAATCATCATTCCAGACTTGATCTGCGAAACAATATAACGATTGTGCAACTGCATAAATTGCTTTTGCAAAGGTTCAAATTCGCGATCCTTGTGCTCGGGTTCAATTTCTAAAGTAGTTTGCTCTGGCACATCTTGGTTGGTAATTTCGTACAACGAGCCCCAATTTTTGCTTTGAGGCATACTTTGCCGAACACTGCCACCGCCATTGTACGATGGCCTTTCTGCAGTTTTATCTGCCGAAAAAGGATTAAAGTTAGGGTTAAAATTGATACTCGGTGGCACAATATCTTCAGGCGCCATCTGACTAATCATATTGCTGAAGCCAGTTTCTTGGTCGAAATCTATTGTTGGGCTAATGTTAAACCTACCCAAAGAGCGTTTTACAGCGGAGTGAATAATGGCGTAAATAGATTTTTCATCCAGATACTTAATTTCAGTTTTAGTTGGATGAACGTTTACATCGATATTTGCCGGATCTATCTCGATAAACAATACGTAAAGCGGAAAATTGTCATCAGGCAACAACTCCTGATAAGCTTTGTTCACCGCATGATTTAGGTAGGCATCTTTAATAAACCTATCGTTAACAAAGAAAAACTGCTCACCTCTGGTTTTTTTAGCAAACTCTGGCTTGCCAATAAATCCCTTTAGGTTAATAATAGTAGTTTCCTCCTCAACCGGAATTAGTCGCTCGTTATAATTATTACCAAAAAGATGCACAATACGCTGTTTCATGCTAGCAGACGGCAATCGGTAAACTTCCACCCCATCGTGGTGCAAGCTAAAAGCAATATGTGGTTTTGCCAATGCAACACGCTGAAACTCGTCTATAATATGACGCATTTCTGCAGGATTGCTTTTTAAAAAGTTTCTACGAGCAGGCGTATTAAAAAATAAATTTTTAATGCAAATACTCGTTCCGTTTGCAGTACCTACAGGTTCTTGTTTAACAAATGTTGCTCCTTCAATTTCTATTAAAGTCCCAACTTCGTCTTCGTAACGTTTGGTTTTTAACTCTACCTGAGCAATAGCAGCAATAGAAGCCATGGCCTCGCCCCTAAACCCCATCGTTCTAATCGAAAATAAATCTTCCGCTTTGCGAACTTTAGATGTGGCATGTCTTTCAAAACACATCCTAGCATCTGTAATACTCATCCCACATCCGTTGTCAATTACTTGTATAAGAGCTTTTCCAGCATCCTTAACAATCAATTGTATTTTATCGGCACCCGCATCTATGGCATTTTCTAGCAGTTCTTTTACCGCTGATGCAGGTCTTTGCACCACCTCTCCGGCCGCAATCTGGTTTGCGACACTATCGGGTAAAAGTTGTATAATATCAGACATTTATTCCTTTTTGTAAGGTCGCTAATTTAGTGAAAATAAGCCTATATTACTGTTATAAATTGATGGTTTAATTGTAAAAATGCCTAATCAGTTAGTATCAATTTAGTTAAGTGCCTGATATTATTTTATTGGATTTGAAAAACTGTAAACCGATTTTCTATCTTTAAAAAATGAAACAATTTGTCCTTTTAGTTTTGCTTGCTCTTACTTTTGGCGCCTGCACCAAAAAAAGTGCCGACCTGATTGTATATAACGCAAAAGTGTACACCGTTAATGATAATTTTGACATGGCTGAAGCCATTGCTATTAAAGACGGTAAAATTTTAAGCGTTGGCAATAGTGCTGATTTAAGAAAAGAGTATAGTGCCAATGAAGAATTAGATGCCCAAGGTAAGGCAATTTATCCTGGGTTTATCGACGCACATGCCCACTTTTTCGGCTACGGAGAAAGTTTGCAAAGCGCAAACTTAACAAACACTAAAAGCTGGGATGAGGTAATTGCCAAGGTAGATGCATTTGCAAAAACACATCCAGATGGTTGGTTAACTGGCAGAGGTTGGGACCAAAATGATTGGCCCGACAAACAGTTTCCGAGCAAAGAAAAATTAGATCAATTGTTTCCTAATAGACCGGTTTTATTAACCCGAATAGACGGACATGCAGCGGTTGCAAATCAAGCTGCCCTAAACCAAGCCGGAATTAGTAAATCTTTTAGTTTAACCGGAGGTGATATTGTTGATGTAGATGGAAAATTAACGGGCTTGTTAATTGATAATGCCGTTGCTCTAGTAGCAAATAAAATTCCGCCAGCCGATGAGAAAAAAGCCAGAAAAATTCTAACTGATGCACAGCAAAATTGTTTCGCCGCTGGCCTAACTACCATAGACGACTGCGGTTTAGACTATGAAGCGATAGATCTTATCGAAAAAATGCATAAAGACAATACTTTAAAAATGCGTTTGTATGTGATGCTTTCTGACGCTGAAAAGAACTTCGAGTATTTATTTAAACGTGGCGCAGTTAAAACAGACAGGTTAAACGTAAGAGCATTTAAAGTTTATGCCGATGGCGCTTTAGGGTCGAGAGGTGCTTGCCTAAAACATCCTTACAGCGATATGCCAAGCAAATCTGGTTTCTTACTAAGCGATATTAAGCACTTTGAAGAGGTTGCGGATAAGATAAACAAACATAACTTTCAGATGTGTACGCACGCCATAGGCGACTCCGCAAATCGTAGCATTTTAAAAATCTACAATAAAGTTTTAGGTAGTAAAAACGATAAACGTTGGCGCATAGAACACGCTCAAGTTGTGTCGCAAAGCGATTTTGATCTTTTTGGAAGTGCAAGTGTAATTCCATCTGTACAACCTACACATGCAACTTCTGATATGTACTGGGCAACTGAGCGTTTAGGAACCGAAAGAGTTAAAGGTGCATATGCCTACAAACAATTGCTTGCGCAAAATGGTTGGATACCTTTAGGAACTGATTTCCCTGTTGAACAAATTAACCCGATGTTTACTTTTTATGCCGCAACAGCTAGAAAAGACAATAAAAACTATCCGGCTGGTGGTTACCAAATGGAAAACGCTTTAACTAAGCAAGAGGCACTAAGAGGCATGACTATTTGGGCTGCTAAAGCAAATTTTGAAGAAAAGGAAAAAGGAAGTTTAGAAGTTGGAAAATTTGCCGACTTCGTAATCTGGGAAAATGATATAATGACAGGTTCTGATGAACAAATTTTAAAAAACAAGGCACTAAAAACCTTTTTGAATGGAGAGAAAGTATATGAAAAAAAATAGCCTGGCGGGCATTTTTACAGTAGGTTTGGCGGTTATTTTTACATTAAGCGCTTGTGCGCAAAGCCATAAACAAGCAGAAGACAGACTGAAAAACATAAATGCAATTATAAATAGTTCGGTTCTTTTGAATAACCAGCAAAACCAAATTCCACTAACTAAACTAGCTAGCCAAAAATTTGCTTCGGTTGATTTAGGCTTTGTTTATCAAAAATCTTTCGACAGCCTTTTAAACAAATATGCGGCGGTAAAAAGCCTGAGCGCTATTAAATACAAAGACTCTACTACGCTAAATGATTTAGAAGACGATTTGAAATTTTACAGCACCGTAATTGTTTCAGTAACAGATCAGCTGGCCAAAGAAGGAAAAATTTTAAATTTCATAAGCAACATTGCTAAACACAAACAAGTTGTTGTGGCTGCCTTCGGCGATGGAAAAAGCTTAAGCTCTTTTGACAATCTTACTAATCCAATTGTTTGGTCGCCAACAGTTTCTGAAGAAGCTGCCATGATTTTACCACAATTTATTTTTGGTGGTATTAGCGCTAACGGTACCCTAAGCAAAAATTATTCAGCCAAGTATACCGCAGCATCTGGCTATAAAACCACTGCAACCCGGTTAAAGTATACCGTACCGGAAGATGCTGGCGTAAATACAGAAGACTTGCTAGAAATAGATAAAATTGCTGCTGAAGCAATTGCGGGAAAAGCCTCCCCTGGGATTGTAGTTTTAGTAGCTAAAGATGGTAAAGTAATTTATAACAAAGCTTATGGTTACCACACCTACGATAATTTAGTGAAGGATCAGGTAACAGATATTTTTGATATGGCTTCGGTTACTAAAACTTCGGCAACTACGCCAACCATTATGCGTTTGGTAGAAGAGAAAAAGCTAAATCTTGATACCAACATTGGATTTTATATACCTAAAGCACGCAACACGCCAATGAACAACATTAAAGTTAGAGAAGTAATGTTGCATCAAGCTGGTTTTATCCCATACATTCCATTCCACAATTTTGTAAAAGAAGGCGATTATAGCAGAGACTCTTCGGCAGTATTCCCCACAAAAGTTGCTGATAATTACTTTATCAAAAAAGGGTTTTTCACGGATTTTATGTGGCCTAAAATGTTAAACTCACCTATCAAAACCCGTGGCAGTTATGTTTACAGTGATATCAGCATGTACGTAATGAAAGATATTGCCGAGCAAATTACTCAAGAACCAATGGCGCAATACATTTTGGATAATTTCTATACTCCATTGGGCATGCAAACTGCAGGTTATTTACCCAGAAATCGCTTTGCGAGAGAAAGAATTATACCAACGGAAGATGATAAAGTATTTAGAAAAACGCTATTGGAAGGCTACGTACACGATCAAGGCGCTGCATTAGCTGGTGGAGTTGCCGGACACGCAGGTTTATTTGCTAGCGCAAACGACATTGCCATTTACAACCAACTTTTATTAAACAGAGGTACTTATGGTGGAGAACAATATTTTAAACCAGAAACGGTTGATATGTTTACCAGCAAACAATCTAATGTAAGCAGAAGAGGTTTAGGTTTTGACAGGCACGACGCCGATTTGACTAAAAAATATCCTTCGCAATTGGCTTCTTCTTCTACTTATGGGCATACTGGCTATACCGGTATCGGATCTTGGGTAGACCCTGCAAGAGGGTTGGTTTACATTTTTCTATCAAACCGTGTACACCCAAGTGTTAGCGAACAATTAGGCAAACTTAACATCAGACCTCGAATTCAGGATGCAATTAACAGAGCGATAGATAAAGGGAAGAAATAAAATTGAATTTAAACTAAGTTAGGCCGGATGAATGTTTCTCATCCGGCTTAATTTTTATACACCAACCTTATAAATAACAGTTTCCAAACTATCACTATCACTGTCCTCGCAAAGCAGAAATTCTAGTTTTTCATCTACTTGTCTTAGAAACGAAATTCCTTCGAATTTTTGATGAGCCGATATCTTTTTAGTAAAATCTAATCGGAAGTTTTTTAAATCAATTTTACCAAGATAACTTCCTAATATGTCTCCATCATCATAAGTAGAGGTTGTATTTTCCGCAGCTGCGATAAAATAAATCTGATTTTGATGCAAAACCGCATCTGTAAACGATACTAAAACATTGTTAGTTTTAAGCAAAGCGATTGGAATAAATGATATGGAGGAAGCTTTTGCTAAATCATTTCCTTTAATTTTGAAAATGCCATTTTTGTTGGCATCTCCATTACCTCGATTAAACAAATACCAATCGCTTTCTGTTGCAACAGCTCCTTCAATATTTAAGTTCTCCTCATCAATGCCCGTTGATTTTCTGATGTTAGCGTATAAAAACGTTAAATCGTGACGTGTTACTTTTTTAGTCTCCAAATTGTAACAGGCCATTAAATTTCTGTTCGGCTTGGAACCAGAACCTAAAATAAAAAGCTGATTTTGATAATGGCAAAGTACTTCAAAATCGGGCTTTAAATCTTTCGGAATATTTTCTGACGGATGGAAACCATCTAGTAGTTCGACTTTGTTAAGTTGTTGCTGATTTATATTATACTCGTACAAATAAGCGCTATTATCGCCAATAATATAAAGTAGATTCTCCTTTAAAAAAATTCCGGATGCAGCTCCAACTCCTTTTATTTTTGCGAAAACTTCTAGCTCGTTTTTGTTCATTTTAAGCATGATATAAATAAAGCGCCAAAAAAATTTAGCGCTTTATGTAGGTTTGCGTTAGGGATAACAGCGGAAATACTTTTTGTAAATCCTGAGCATGCGAACGGATACAAAAAGATTGTAGCGAATAGCCCGACCCCTTTTCGGGGTAACGCCCCAATTATTATAACCTTAACCTATCGGCAGGGAATTATCCTACTTTTTCAATCCTATTTCTCTTAGTCGTTCGTCCAGATACTCGCCGGCAGTCATATCGGTATAAACTTTTGGATGAGTTTCGTCGATTGTAGAAGGCAGGCTTGTTAAATCCATATTACTTCTGGGATGTAAGAAAAACGGTACCGAAAAACGAGAAGTTTTCATCAATTCTCTAGGCGGATTTACTACGCGATGTGTAGTAGATTTTAATTTGTTGTTTGTTAGACGTTGCAACATATCGCCTACGTTAACAACTATATCTGTATGCGCCGCTTTAATTGGCAACCACTCGTTACTACGCGTTAAAACTTCTAAACCATCGGCGCTAGCACCAATTAATAAGGTAATTAGGTTAATATCTTCATGCGCACCAGCTCTAACGGCATCACTTGGCAAAGCCTCCGGATTTTCAATTGGGAAATAATGAATTCCTCTTAAAATCGAATTACCATTATGAACATGTTTATCAAAATAATCTACCGGAAGTTCAAGGTAAGTTGCAATTGCACGTAAAAGATGTTTACCATTTTCTTCAAGCTTTGTGTAGATCTCTCTTGTAACCGGATTAAATTCTGGCAGTTCTTCTAAAACTTCATTATCTGGATATTCGCTTTTTATGGCATCACCATCGGTAACTTCATTGCCAATTTGCCAAAATTCTTTTAAATCGGCTGTTTTTGCCCCTTTAGCAGTTTCTTTGCCTGCGCTTGTGTAACCACGTTGACCCGCTAATTCTGGTTTTTCGTACTTACGTTTTACCTCTACCGGCAAAGCGAAAGCGGCTTTAATGTTCTCGTATAATTTATCAATCAATTCTTGACTTAAACCATGGTTGGTTATGGTTACAAAACCAGAGTCGTTAAAGGCTCTTCCTAAATCATCAGAAAATTGTTTGCGTTGTTCTTCGTTGCCGTTGATGTAGTTCCCTAAATCAAGACATGGAATATAAGGTGTAGACATAGCTTATTTTTTAATGTTAGTTAAATTTAAAAAGATTTGTTAACAATTACGGAAATTGATAATTTAAGTAAAATAATAAACTAAATTCCAAACCTTTAAGTTATTAACAAAAATCCTGTTACATTGAATCTAAAGATTAAGGCTAAAAATTTTTCAATAAAAAAAGGAGCAAATTTGCTCCTTTCAACATAATTTTCGAGGTTACAGACCTATTTTAATACCAACATTTAAGCCTAAGCCTCCAATGCTAATGTAAGATCGCAAATCATCGCTTGGTTTGTTTGGGTCATAACCAGCATGACCAGCAACGTTAGATGATGCCGTAAGCCTTTTCTCATAATTAACTTCTCTAACTGCGGTTGGCAAATCGCTCAATCCTACATTTACCGTACTGCCGTTAGCTAATGTACCAACTGCATTAAAAGCTTTAATTTCTTTACTATCGCTATTTACAGATACGTTTCTATATTCAATTTCGCTAAAGAAACTAATGTTGTTTCCTATTGGATAATTAAAACCTGCAGCGCCGATAAAACCTAATGTTGGTTTGGGTTTTATTCTTTCTGTGCGTGTTGCCTGTACCGCTACAAAATTTGGATTGATGGTAGAAGCAATAGCACCGGTTCTGTCATCAATTGTAGTATTGATTTCCATAAAACCATAAACAGGCAATACTGCACCCATTTTTAGGTAAGGTCTAAATTTATTCTCTGTTGGCAGATGAAAAACAAGCGTAGGTGTAACATCTAAAGCTGTAACCTGGCCCACAGCCTCTAAGCCTAAAACTTGATTAGACGCTACGAACCCGGCTTGTTTAGCCATTGTATTTTTTTCGCTTCTGTAAAAATTAACGCCCATTTCAAAAGCAACTACGCTGTTAAATCTAAAACCACCGTTTAAACCGGCTCTCCAACCTTGCCCGAAAGAACCCGTTATTGCTTCTTCAGAAATTGTGGTTCTGGCTCCCGTATTAGGATTAATAGAAAATGAAATATCCCTTGGTTGTAATGGACCTACATTTGGAAATTCTACTGGCGTAACTTTTATAAAGTAACTCCCTGTTGGCTTAAGATAAAACCCTCTTCCCTCTTGTGCAAAAGAAGCAACTGACGTTCCTGCTAAAAGTATAGCAGCTAATAATAGCTTTTTCATAATACTGGTTTTTAATTTTGGCTAAACAACACCTATGCTAGCATAGCATATTTTAAAAACACGAAGTAACAAACAAAAGTTTTAATTGTTGCAACAACTATCATTTTTCCGTCACAATCCTTAAAACGTTTTTAAGTAATTTTTTTGAGCATTACTTTTGCTAACACTGTTAACTTTAATAATGGTGTTAGCAAAAATATGGCTATAAGTTTAAGGCGAGAAGCCCAGAAAAAAGCAATTAGAGAAGCAATATTGGATGCTACCAGAAACATTGTAACCAATGAAGGCTGGCAAGCGGTTTCTATAAGAAAAATAGCCGATGCAATTGGCTATAGCCTCCCTGTTGTTTACGATTATTTTAAAAGCAAAGATGCTATTCTAGAGGAATTTGTAAAAAATGGATTTGCGATGTTAACGAAGGAAGTTACACAAGCAAAAAACAAACTATCTGAACCAACTGCACAATTGGAAGCCATAGGCGATGCCTACTTTAACTTTGCCTTTAAACACAGAGAATATTATCAGATGATGTTTGGCTTAGGCATGCCCACCTGCGATAGAGTTAGAGAAGTGGAGGAGATTGGCAATTTTGGCTCTACCATTATTGGCATTATACAAGGGATGATGACACCACCCGTAATTAAGGAACAAACTATATTAAAATTTCATACTTTTTGGTCTATACTACATGGTTTAACATCTATTAACATGGTAAATATTGCAGCTACTCCAAATCAGTTGCAGCAGCAGGTTTTGCAAGATGCGATACAAGGATTTATAAAAAACATTAATAATTAAAAAAATAAATACAACAATAAAATGAGTTTAATACAAGCACTTAACTGGCGTTATGCCACTAAAAAAATGAATGGCAAAGCCGTTCCGCAAGATAAAGTAGATGCAATTATAGAGGCAGCGAGATTAGCACCAACATCGTCTGGTTTACAACCTTACAAAGTTATTGTAATCACCAACCCAGAATTAAAGCAACAACTATTGCCACACACTTTTAACCAGCAGCAAATTGTTGATGCATCGCATGTTTTGGTTTTTGCAGCTTGGGACAATTATACAGAAGAGAGAATTAACGAGGTATTTGACAGAAATAATTCTGAGCGTGGCCTACCTGCTGACACCGCAGCAGACTACAAAAACATGCTTCTAAGCACTTATCCTCCACGCCCTGCAGAAGTTAATTTTCAGCACACTGCCAGACAAGCCTATATTGGTTTTGGTGTAGCTATTGCAGAAGCGGCTTTACAACAAGTAGATGCTACGCCGATGGAAGGATTTGATAACGCTAAATATGATGAAATTTTAGGCTTAACCGAGAAAGGTCTAAAAAGCGTAACAGTTTTACCTTTAGGCTATCGCGATGAAGCTGGAGATTGGTTAGTAAACCTTAAAAAGGTTCGTCAGGCTACTAGCGATTTTGTAATAGAATTCAAATAAACTCAATCGATAGAACAAAAAGGGGTGCAAAGAAATTTGTATCCCTTTTTTTATTTTGGTTCCTTTTGTAAAAATATGTTAAAGATTGGTCAATATGGCGTCGCATCAATGTATAATCAATATATTAGCAACATGAGAATTCTTTTTACCTTAATAACCCTCAGTTTTCTATTTACCTTATCTGCCAACGCACAAGAAGCAGATAGCGTAGTTTTAAATAATATTATTAATAAAACCAAAGCTCTATCAGATAATCAACCAGTTGAAAAAGTGTACGTACATTTTGATAAGCCCTACTATGCAGTTGCCGATACAATGTGGTTGAAAGCTTACGTAACAATTGAGCAAAATTTGCCATCGCCTTTAAGCAAAATTGTTTATGTAGAGGTATTTACAGATAAGGATTCCCTGGTACAAACACTAAAGCTACCTGTAAAAAATAGCGTCGCATACGGTAATATCCCGCTAGGGATGCAAAACTACAAACAAGGCAATTACTACGTTAGGGCCTATACGCTTTGGATGGTAAATTTTGGAGACGCTTATTTTTTCAAGAAAAACATTACCCTTGGCGAAGCTATAGACAAGCAATTAATTACCAATATAACCTACAACAACGAACCCACCGATAAAGGTGTAAAAACAACTGCCAAAATTCAGTTTAGAGACCTTGGCAAAAAGCCAATTGCTAATAAAGCCGTTAGCTGGAGAGTTTTATCCAACTACGACGAATTTTCTAAAGGCAAGGCAGTAACAGATCAAAATGGTGTAATTAGTATTGTAGTAACAAGCAAGGCTGGCGAACCAATAACCAAAGGTGATATTATTACCGATGTTAATATTGCTGAAAAAGAAACCGCTAGTGCTCGATTTAACCTAAAACAAACAGCAAGTACCATCGATCTACAATTTTTTCCGGAAGGCGGACAATTAATCGCTGGCATACCAAATCAGGTTGGGTTTAAAGCAGTAAAAGTTAATGGATTGGGTGCAGAGGCAAAAGGAAGTATAATTGACGACCAAAATAACGAGATAGCAACTTTCACATCGGCACATGCCGGAATGGGATCTTTCTTTTTAAGCCCAGAATTTGGCAAAACATACAAGGCGAAAGTTACTTTTAAAGACGGCTTATCTAAAACTTACGACTTACCTAAATCGGTTGAAAGTGGCATTACGTTACAAGTTATAAACTCTAATGCCGAATTTATCAACCTAAAAATTATTGCGAACGAATCATACTTTAAAGCAAACACAGATAAGACATTTTTTATTGTAGGCCAAAACACTAACGTGATTTATTATGCTGCAAAAGCGAGTTTAAAAAGCCAGGTTATCATTACCAAAATTCCTAAAAAGAACTTTCCATCGGGGATTGCCCAATTAACCCTATTTAACATGCAGAACGAAGCAATAAGTGAACGTTTAGCTTTTGTTTTACATACTACTGGTTTAAGTTTGGGTTTAAAATCTGATTTGCCAACGTATAAGCCTCGCCAAAAAGTAAAACTTACTTTAGACGCAAAAAGTGCTGGATTGCCTACTTCCGGAGATTTTTCTATCGCCGTTATCGATGAGCAGAAAGTACCCGTAGATGAGACAACAGAAACAACTATACTTTCGTCTCTGCTATTAACATCAGACTTAAAAGGTTACATTGAAAAGCCAAATTACTATTTTACAAAAACCGATGAGAAAAAACTCGCAGATTTAGACAAATTGATGTTAACGCAAGGTTACCGTAGATTTTCTTTTAAGGAGATTTTAGCTGGCCAATATCCAAAACTTTCTTTTTTACCAGAGCAAGGTATAAATATTACTGGTACACTTAGAGACAGAACAGGCATGCCAATTAAAAAAGGTGCAATGCGATTGATGGTTACAGGAAAACCAATATCTTCAGAAACGGTAACCAGCAATATGGGTTTATTTAACTTTCAGAATTTGAATTTCCCCGATTCTTCTGATGTTGTGGTTAGTGCAAAATATAATGCCAACGCTGCCAACCTAATGATTATGCTTGATGGTAGCCCGATGCCTGCTGCGGGAAAAAATATAAATGCCCCAGACGAAGTGGTTAATATTGATACCGTTTTATCATCTTATTTAAGCAACAGTCAGCGCCAATACCGCTATTTAAGAACTTTAAAAACGGTTGAAATTAAAGGTGCACCAATAAAAAAACCTAGCCACGCAGACCATAGTGCTTTATCTGGCTTGAGTATGATCCCTGATCATTTATTAAGTTCTGATAGATTTTCTGCAGGCTGTAACTTTCTTTTGCAGTGTTTACGAACAATGGCAACGGGTTTAACATTCGACGTTGAAGATTTCTATGTTACAAGAAGTTTTAACCAAGGAGATAGAACTAAAGTGCAAGCATTTATAAACGGAATGCCTGTAGACACACGCGATATTAATAATGTAAGCGCTACAGAAGTAGAATCAGTTGAAATATTTTTAACAGACCAGCTAGGTACTGTAGACAGGGTGTATGGCACAAAAGGTGTAATTGTAATTAACACCAAAAAACAACCTGTCGGCCAAAAAATAAGCAAACAGGAGCTTTTGGATATGTTGCCAAAAACCAACATTATCACGTTCAACCCGATGGGTTATAGTAAGGAAAGAGAATTTTACAACCCAAAATATTTACCAAATGCACAAGTAACAAGTAACGATTTACGAACAACGATTTATTGGAATCCGAAGGTTGTTACAGATGAAAAAGGTAACGTAAGTTTCGAATTTTTTAATGCTGACGGAAGAGGAAGTTACAGAGCAGTTGTAGAAGGTATTGATAAAAATGGAAATGTCGGTAGAGCCATATATCGTTATACGGTTAAATAAAAAGATAAAGCCTCTCGTTTCTTGCGAGAGGCTTTATTATTCTACTTCAACTGCTCTTTTACCCCTGAGCAAAGCTTAACTAGCTCTTTGTAATTAGTCTCTGAATTTTCTTTTTTCCTGAATTCAATTTCTAGAAAACCTGGTGATAATTTGACGCGAAAGTTCTTGCCATCATTTAAAACAACAGCGCCAGACTTTTCTCCCTCGTCGCTAGCAAAAAAGCTATCGTCATTTAATACCTTTTCTATGTAGTTTACAACCCTTTCCGTTTTTTCTTTAGGATATTTTGCCTCAAAGACATAAGTTCCTTCAGTTACTACAACTTGTATAGATTGGTTTTCATTATTAAAACGACAACTCGTTGCCAGCATAATTGTTATAAAGCCAATAATGACATGTATTTTTTTCATTTTGATTGTTTTTGTGATTTGTAAATTTCTATCAATACAATTTATAAGGTCCTGATATTAACCTCCTGCCCTGCCTTTAATATCATCTGTAGCTGTTTTTCTGTTTCTGGCCGATTTAACATTTTGATTTCCGAAATTATAGCTGATATTTAAGGATGCCCTTCTGCTTGACGATCTATTCTTAATCCGGAGATCTAAATTTTGATAAATAATTTCGCCTTGCCATTGGTTGGTTAAAAAAACATCATCTATGGTAGCTCTTATTTTCATTTTTTTATTCATTAAACTTTTTTGCAAACCTAAATTTAGCGCATGGCGAAAAACAGTTGATCTCTCTTGGCCATTTATACTTGGAGAATTTAACCAATAATTCATTTCAACAGAATAATTATTTGGCAACCGGAATGAGCTAGAAGTATTAAAATTGTAAGCTACATTAGATACGTCATAAACTCCGCCAGATAAATTTCCATCATCAACTTTGTTGTAATAAACACTTGCATTATTTTGCATATTCCACCATTTCGAAATAGTTAAAGGAAAGTAGATACCGGCGCTATAATTTTGCGATCTACCGATATTTACCCTACCTACGGTTACAATGCGAGTTACATCATTTTGCTCTGTAATTTGCACGATCAGATTACGTGTATCTGAGTAATTAAGGGATAATGAAAACGCAGTTTTATAACCGTAAGATATTTCGAAGTTATTGGTAAACATTGGTTTTAAATAAGGGTTACCTGTATCAAAAGCATACGGATCCATATAAAAAACAAAAGGATTAAGTTGCTGATAACTTGGCCTGTCTACCCTACGACTGTAAGCGTATCTTATGTTATTGTCTTTATTTAACTGCTGACTAACAAACAAAGTGGGGAAAAGCGACAGGTAGTTTCTATCGAATTTTTGGTTATCGGTTACCGAATGCCCATTAGCATTTGTATTTTCTGCTCGCAAACCTGCCTGAACTTCCCACTTATCCCATTTTTTTGAAATGTTTATATAAGCCGCATTAATGTTTTCTTTGTAAATAAACTTATTCGATTTCCCTAAATCTTTCTCCCAAATGTTACCAAGAAATTTTTCCGACAGAAAATCATTTTTTGTTGTTACGAAACTGCTCTTAAAACCTGCTTCAAAACCTATGGTTTTAGAGATGGGCAAGGTATAATCTGTTTTTAAAGCATATACGTCTATTTTAGTGTCGCTACTATTTCTAAGTAAGGTATTTCTAACTAACTGCTGGTTAGCATCCAGGTAATCGGCATCAAAAGTTTCGTCCCTTTCGTTGCTAAATCCCGAGTAATCGGCATCAAAAGTTAAGCTTTCCCCTGCTTTAGAGAAATCGTGTTTAACGTTAAAGTTTGCCGTAATGTTATTTGCCGGCGATTTAGAATCTGCTTGTTGATTAACGGAACTTAAAGTAGCAGAACCATTAAGTACCTCATTAATGTTTGTTTGGCTAAAATTACCAAGTTTTGTGTCTACTGTATTCGCATCTACCATTACCCCAAAAGTTGTTTTTTCGGAAGCGTAATAATCTGCACCAATTTTACCAGAATAGCCTATACCTTTATTAGACCTTCCGAAGTCTTGCAAAAACCTACTGGTTATATTATTAGAAACCGAAGTCCTGTTAACAGTAATCTGATTAAAATTCGATTTTCGGGCAAAACCTGCATTCCCAAAAACGTTCCATTTATCCACTCTGTGATTTAAGTTCAAATTTAAACCAGCCCGATATAAATCTGATGGAAATCCACTGACAACACCCTGCCCCAGCGTTGAGGAAAGTGTACCATTTGTGCCAAAATTTTTGTTCTTTTTTAGTTTGATATTAATGATACCTGCATTACCGGCTGCATCATATCTAGATGATGGATTCGTAATAATTTCTATCGTGCCAATTTGATCGCTACTCATGTTGCTTAACATCGTGGTCAAATCTGCACCTGAGAGAATGTTTGGTCGGCCGTCAATCATTACCGTAATTCCCGATTTGTTGTTAAGCCTTATTTGATCGTTTTGTTTGTCTACAATTACACCTGGTGCTTTTTCTAAAACTTCCAAGGCTGTTCCGCCACTGGCAACAATACTGTTTTCTACATTAATTACCGTTTTGTCAACCCGGCGCTCTATAAAAGGCTTCTTGCCTTCAATTGTAACTGCACTTAATTGTTTTGTTAAACTTTCCATCTTAAGAGTTGGCAATACCAAATCAGCGTCTTTGATGGTAAAAACTGACGTTTTGATATCTTTAAATCCGACCATTTTAACGCTGATGGTATAATTTCCGCTTTTTACAGATTCGAAACCAAACTTACCATCAAAATCTGCCTTTGTTGTTTTTATTTCAACCGTATCCGGATAGGCCAACAGTTTTACCAAAGCAAATGGTATAACTTCTTGCTTTTCGTCTACAATTTTACCGGTAATCTTACCTGTTTTTTGGGCAAAGGAAGTCCCCCATGCCAAAAGGCACGTTATTAAGAGTACAATATTTCTCATGATTTATTTTTTAAGATTTATCATTCAGCGCAAAGCGAGGAATGTGTTTGGAAGTTCCACTTTGAGATTTCTGGCCGATAAATCGCTACAAGCTTCCTTTTAATAAAAAGTATTATTATGGGTTAATTTCTTCCTTTGGTTTGTCTAATTCCGCTTTGCATTTCAGGCCATCTTCCGTCATTACCCATTCTCTGTAATCACTTTTTTTCTCGTTATGGTCATCGCAAGAGTAATAATAGAAATGCAAATAATCATAAATGTTATCATTCAAAAACAAATGCGTACCTACCGGAACTTTTAGCGTTATAGTTACTTCTTGGTTGCGCCAAATACTCTCCTGCTTTAGTGCCAATCTCGGGCTAAGCGTAATTAACGAGTCTGTTTGTTTGTATTTATAGTTTATATTTTGTGCATTGCGCAAAGCGATGGGAAAGGTTTTGCCTTGAGATTGGTAGTTTTGAACGATGCTGGTTTTACCATTTTCGCTTTTCGAAATCTCTACCCTAACGTTTCTTGGCACTCTAAAAGGATGATTATCGTTATCATCATAAATCACTCTACCATCTAAGTTATTGTTCGCAATTTCAAGTGCTAAACTATCAGCTTTGCTAAAGGCAACACTTTTGTCTACATCTATAACATAAGTAGGATAAGACTTTAGCTCATCTGTTTTTACCATTTCTGCATGTTCCTTAAACTCGGAAGTAATTTTTGCGGTGTAGTAAACACTATAAGCAACGCCAATTAACCAAACTACAAGTAAAGCAAACGAAAGCGATTTATTAATTGCTTTTTTATTAAAAGCTACCCTAATAGCAAACAACACCAAAGCCAAAACCGGAACAAAGGCAGTAACAAAGGCTGCCAAAACAATACCATCTCTTAACTCTTCATTAATAACCGAAAGTGGCCAAGCTTCAAAAGTATTTGCATCTAAAAATCCTAAAAATGCCGCCAAGCAAACAATTAAACATACGAGCGTAGCAAAACCACATACTATAAAAGCGCCAGCAATAAATTTTAAAATTAGCTTTCCGGTAGTGCCTAATAACCTGCCAATTGCCTGTACAACTTCAGTTATAAAATTTCCAGAGCGTCTAGCTATTGGTCCAAACTCGGCATTAGCCGATTTCATTTTTTCTTTAAACATGGCCAACTCGTCTTCAAAGCTTTTATTGTAACCATATAAATTTGTCGCCTCACCTTTCATCTCCATTTTCTCAGATCTGCTTACCGCTCTAGGCATGGTAATCCATAAAATGATATAAGCTAGAATACCAGCTCCACCTAAAAAAATGGTTAACAAAGCCAACAACCTAACCCAACGTGCCTCTACGTTTAAATAATGTCCTAAACCAGCGCAAACACCTGCAATAACACCATCATCAGTATCACGGTATAACTTCTTAACGCCAGAGTGGTTATAGGCGAAATCACTTTGTGGCATTTCCTCTTCTTCTTCAGAAGCGAAATCTTTTACGCTGCCCATTTGGGCAATTACACTTTGTACATCGGTAATTTCTATTACCTGTTTTTTATCAGCTGCCAAAATCTCGGCAAACATTTCCGCAATGCGATTTTCTATATCGGTTACAATTTCAAAATCATCAGCATTTTTGGCAAAATGTTGTTTAATTTCGTTTAGGTAGGCAGTTAATATTTCGTAGGCGTCTTCTTCAATATGAATAATTGAATTACCTATATTTATAATCAATGTCTTTTTCATAGTCTTCGTTAATTTTGAGTTTTTTGTGCTGCACCGCTTTGCGATGTAGTAACCGCATAAGCCAATTCGTGCCAAGTACTATCTAATTGCTTTAAAATCTGTCGGCCGTCTTCCGTTAGAACATAATATTTTCTTGGTGGCCCGGAAGTAGACTCAACCCAATTGTAACCCAGCAAGCCATTATTTTTTAAGCGAGTTAAAAGTGGATATAGTGTTCCTTCTACTACAAGAAGTTTTGCCTGTTTAAGTTCTGCGATAATATCCGAGGCATAAATTTCTCCCCTCGAAATAATTAAAAGCACACAATATTCTATTATGCCTTTTCGCATTTGTGTTTGTGTATTCTCTGCTATCATATAACAAAGATATATGTTTTATAATGTACTATGCAATACATAGTACTATAAAAATTCTAATATATTTTTTAAAACGTTGATTATCAGCAAAATAAAATATTAATTATTTTTCATTTGAAAATGATTGATAGTATTTCATGGCAAATTAGCCCCGCTCTTGTTACAAGTCCCGCAGAAAAAGCGGGAGCTTTTCACGATGATCGGGTTTAGAATTTAAAGCTTATGCTAATAAATAAAAACTTCTCGATTCGAAAAACCTTTTGGAATTGCAAAACAAAATATCGTACAGGATTTAAATGGAGCATCATTTCAAAATAATATTTTAAGTCTACTATTTTAGTAGCATTAATTTGTATACCTTTGCGCTCTCAAAAAATACGTGATGCTGAAAAAATCTATCGCATTAATAAAACAAGAAGTAGCCGACCACGGCGGTATTTCGCTAAAAAGAACATTGGGCCCTTTTCAATTAATTTTAATTGGAGTAGGCTTAACATTAGGTGCTGGCCTATTTTCTATAACCGGACTTGCTGCCGCAAATTATGCCGGCCCAGCGGTAACCATATCTTTTATCATCGCAGCGGTTGGTTGTGGCTTTGCCGCACTCTGTTATGCAGAATTTGCATCAATGATACCGGTTGCCGGGAGCGCTTATACTTATGCCTACGCCACCATGGGCGAATGGTTTGCATGGATTATCGGATGGGATTTAGTGCTAGAATATTCGGTTGGATGTGCTACGGTAGCCATTAGCTGGTCGCAATATTTAACCAAGTTTTTAGGATCTTACGGCTTACACTTGCCCCCACAACTAACCTTATCGCCTTTTGAAACCGCAAAACTTGCAGACGGAACCGTGGTAAACGGATGGATAAATATTCCAGGTGCGCTAATTGTTATTTTAATGACGTTGGTGGTTATCAGAGGAACGAAAGGATCGGCAATTGTAAATGCTATAGTTGTATTTTTAAAGGTAGGCGTTGTTTTAGTTTTCATCGCTTTGGGATGGCAATACATCGATCCTGCAAATTATAAACCATATATCCCGACAAACACAGGCGAATTTGGACACTTTGGCTGGAGCGGAATTTTAAGGGCTGCAGCATTGGTATTTTTTGTATTTATAGGTTTTGATGCCGTAGCAGCTTCTGCACAAGAAACCAAAAACCCTAAAAGAGATTTACCTATCGGGATAATTGGTTCGCTATTGGTTTGTACAATTTTATTTGGGCTTTTTGGCCACGTGATGACAGGTTTAGCTAACTACACAGAATTTTCTGACAGCGGTGCACCTGTGGCTATTGCAATTGAAAAAACACCCTTTGCATGGTTAAGCCAAGCGATAATTTTGGCAATTTTAATTGGCTATACTTCTGTTATTTTAATCGATTTAATGGCGCAATCGAGGATGTTTTATGCCATAAGTAAAGACGGACTTTTGCCAAAAGTATTTTCAGATCTTCATCCGAAATTTAAAACACCATACAAATCTAATGTGCTACTTTGCATTTTTATAGCATTGTTTGCGGCGTTTGTGCCCATTAGAGTAGTTGGCGAAATGACCAGCATCGGCACCTTATTAGCTTTTGTAATTGTTTGTGCAGGAATTTTAATTTTAAGAAAAACAGACCCAAATGCAGAGCGACCATTTAAAGTTCCATTAGTTCCGCTAATACCGATTTTAGGCATTTTAGTTTGTTTAGCAATGATGATTTTTATGCCTTGGGAAACTTGGTTACGCTTGTTTGTTTGGCTGGCTATCGGCTTTGCCATTTATTACTTTTACGGTAAAAAGAATAGTGTATTAAGAAAGCGTTTGGAAAAAGAAAAAATCAATGATCAAAAGCATTAACAGCGTCTTCGGTAATCGTATTTAAGTCGAGCAACTTCCTCGGCTTAATATTTTTCCAAGTTGTTTTGGGTTTCCCGCCATCTTTAAACGCATTTGTACCACTGGTATAATTCATTTTCATGGTAGAGAAATTCATTGTTGTAGAGGTTTCATCGCCAGACGAACGGTGTAAACTAGATTTGTTATAACCTATTAACTCGAATTTCTGGTGCTGAAAACGGAAGATATAATCAAAGTTATAAATCTCCCAAGCGCCACAGCTATAGAAATTTTGAAAATGTATTTGGAGCAATCCTTTTACAATTTCAATGCCTCCTTCTTGCCCGAATGGGTCGGTTAAACATGGGCTATCTTGTGAGTTTTCTGACGGAATAAACTTGGTGTTTTTTGCAACCAATTCATACAATCCATTTGCCTTTTTAAATGCAACCAACAAATATCTAGGGTTTGTATTTAAGGTATCGCCCCCTAATCCACCAGCATTGCTGACAAAATTTTTACGGTCCGTATTTTCAATTACCATCGCTACATCAACTAAACCATCTTTATTTAAATCGCCTTTTGCTTCGGTAAGTAATTTCCATCCGGCAGGCACAAAGTCGCTTATTTTAGAAACTGTTTTTTTGAGAGCTGGTACATCGCCTTGCGCAAAAGAAAATTGAGCGCAAATGATTAGAAATATAGTTAAGATAAAATTTTTCATAGAAATAAATTAAAAATAGGTTTTAAAAGCATCATTTATAGTCAGTGTCATTGCGAGGAACGAAGCAATCTTTATGCTATAGTTTAATGTCGTTCCTCGCAACGAAAGGCTAAAGCTAACTTTACGTTAAAACAATACTTGATACAAGCCCAAACTTGGAGCGTACAAATAGGTTTTACCTTTTAAGGTTAACGTCTTCGGCATTGTCATATCATCGCACTTAAATTTCTGCTTATTTAATTCATAATAAGCCAAATAAACTGGATTTGGCAAACGTCCATTATTCCAGCCGGTTAAAACATCATCATCAAATTTCGAAATCTCGAACTTTGGTTTAAAAATTTCTGTTTTAAAAAGCTCTGTTTGCCTAACAACTAAAGCTCCATTTCTAATCGTGAAAACATTACAGCTAGCAGTATTTACAATGGTATATTCACAAGGTTTTAAGCCGTAAGGTTTCAATAATTCTACTTCATATTTATCAATCGCTTTTAACCTTAAACTGTCGTTGAGGTCTTTTAGTTGCTCAGATTTTTTGCTCAGGCTATCTGCAAAAACAATGGTCTTAAACTCTTCTTGTTTTTTGTAATCTGGTTGATGAAATTTCTTTCGATTGAAATATAAATTACCTTGTTTATCCACGTAAAACGGAAGCTTCCAATCGTAAATAGACTGAAAAATTACATTTTTTTCTACATCGATAATCTTAAATGGCAAATTGCTGTTATCTGGTTTAACAAGTATTCTATCACCACTTAAAAAAACAAGTTCGCTTACATCGTTCATGTCGGCAACTTTCCTAAATTTCGAAGTGTCCTTTAGCAGTTCCGATAATAAAGGCACATCAGGATGCGCATCCTTTTTGGGGATTGGATTGCAACCTAAAACAAATAACAAAGCAATAAAAATGATATATTTCATAAACTATTCTTTTGTATAATTTGATTTTCCGTTTACATCAACCGTTTCTCCAAGATATTTAGGTTTTCTATTCCTCATTACATCAAAAACAGACTTGGTGATGGATAGTTTCTCCCTAAACGAATAATATTTATAACCTGGATAAACCCCTCGATTTGCACTGTAACCATACGATTTCACGCCCAATTTATCGCCGATATAAACGCACCTGTTCAAATGGTATTTTTGCGAAACCAGAATGGCAGTATCAACCTTAAAAATATGCTTAGCTCGGTACATGGTCGAATAACTATCGAAACCTGCATAATCGATGTATATTTTTGTCGTGTCTACTCCATTTTCGTAGCAATATAATTTCATTACCGTAAGTTCATCGTGTTCATCTCTACCGTTATCTCCCGATAGTAGAATTTTATCAACTTTGTTGTTTTTAAAGAGTGCAATACCAGCGTCTAACCTGTCCTTCAAATACCTGCTTGGTTTATCTCCATTTATACCGGCACCAAAAATAATAGCAACTTTGGTCTTAGGCACATCGTTTAAATTGGTATAAATAACACTTTCGGTTTTTGATTTTACGTTGCTATTTGTAACCCAAATAATTACAATAGTTATTAAGCATAAAATGATGGCAGGTATAAGGAACTTTTTTATCTTTTTCATTGATAGTGGTTAAAGCTAGACGGATGCTGAAATAAATTCAGCATGATGAATTCGGTTAAAAAATAGACTAATCTACAACGATTTATAAAAATCGGTTTCCATTACTTCTTTAGCAAAACTACTTTTGGTTTTAGTAAAAACGCTTAAAAAGAAAACCGTTTTGCCATTAAACATATAAGTGTAAGTACCATCGCCCCTTAAATTGCCTAGCGTTTCAAAAGATGCATCTAATTGCTTTTTCAAAGTTTTTTTATCTATTTTATATTGCTCAATGTAGGTATTTAGTAATGCTGCAGCTGAATTTATGCTGCCATTTCCATTTAACAATGGGATTAAATATCCAATCATTTCATCGGGTTTACCAATTTTTTCGTACACCTTACTTAAATCGTAGCTAATTCGGTTGGCGTCGTTTTGAAACGTTGTTCCTCCTGCAGCAATAAGTCTGTAACTCAACAGCGAACGTATAAAATTATTTTCAGCTAATTTAAAATCTCCGCTACCAAAATAAATATCAGCCAATGCATGTGCAGAAGTATGCTTTAAGTTCAGCACTTCATCGCTTTTGTATTTCCAAAACTTTTCATCAATCGTTAAATCCAAAAAATAATTTAATTCTGCCTTGTAATTTCTAATGTTCGTGCGGTCTAACTTCTTATTCATTCCTTTGGCGAAGTCCATCAACTTTGCGTCGTTTTTATAAGGCTCTTCACGCAACAAATAAGCCACGGCAGTACGAATGTCGTCTATCCTAACATCATGATAAAGCGGAAAAACATCCCTTAATTTGCTTTCCTCTGCCCACTTTACCTTTCTGTTTTTCTCCATTTGGATGAGCAAATAATCGTCGTTTGGGATTACCTTCGTGTCAAATTTGTAAAAGATAAATTCATCGCTGGTTTTACTCATTCCGATGGCATAAATTAAGTTGTTTTTTATAGTGAAATAAGTCGTGTAATTCTGGTCTTTCAGTATTAAATCATCACCCTTTTCCAATTTTGTTTCGTTAGTAAAAGTGTGGTATTTAAATGCTCTAAAATATTCGTCTTTGGCAAGCGCTGAGGGATTTTTGGTATAGGCTGACAAATAAGCCAACTGTTTGTCAGTCAGTTCCGGTTTATCTAAATCTACCACGCCAACTGCAGATAGCCGTGTTTTTATATCAAAAGTATATTTTGCAGGCAGTAGTTTTGTGCTGTTATTTTTTGGATTAATAACGATACCAAAACCCACGTAATCTTTTATTAAATCTAGTTGCGTGATTTGTTCGGTCTCTTTATTATCGGCGATAAAGCTTTTTATCAAATCGGCATGTTTGCTGGTTTTAGCAACTTTTAAAGCCTGGGCTTCAAATTTTTTAAAATCGATGTTTTGCGCAAAGCTGATTTGCGTTGCGAAAAGTAAAAGGTAAAGTAAGTTTTTCATTTTGGTTGGTTGTTGACTTATTTTATTTAGACCTAATTTTTTCTCTTATGAGATACAATTTATTTCGATCTGAAGTGTAAAAAGCAAAGCTGTTTGGCACCTTATAAATCAGAGGTGTAAAAATGATTGCCGAGGCATTAGGTTCTGAAACAATATAAAATCTATTTTTATTTCCGTCAGATTGTTCATTTTCTACGGCAATATTTGGCTCAAAAAAATGAAAATCCCTATCGTCAACGCTCGTCTTAAAAAAGGCTTTACCTCGCCAATTGGTTACATCAAATCCTGGATTTCCACCCCCAATGTTGTGACTGTAAGATAATTTTTCTAGCCGATGGTGATGTAGGTATGTAATATCCTCTGCTAAATGAGGGTCTGTTTCACCAGTTCGTATCACTTCAACGCTATATCGGCCCGCACTTTCCTCGTCGCGAACGGTTTGAAAACCTTCAACCTTTTGCCATAAAATTTGCCATTGTTTGTTTTGGTAATAGTAAAATTTCAGATAGCTGGTTTCGTTGTTGGTTATATATTTATAAAACCAATATTTTGAGTTTGCTTTGGCATTTTCAATATGCTGGTTTACTTTAACAGCGCTCCAATTTAAGTCGGCATTTAAAACTTTAAAACCTCGTTTCATCGTGTCACCGTCCAATGGCCAAGTTGTATAGTAGGCTTCTTCGTAATTCGTAAAAACCATAAAATCATCTATGAGCTCGGCCCAATATCCTTTGTAGGTTAAATACAAGGTATCTGTTATGTTGCCGGCTCCGTTAAGTTTATAGAAGATATAATCGCCCTGGGTTTCATCACTTTTTTCCGCATCAGCTTCTATAATCCACTGCTTGTTTATAGATGGAAAAACACGGATTGGATGAGGATAACCTTGTGCTTCGCAAATTAATTTCACCTCAAAATCTGTAGAACGATAGTTTTCATTTAGTTCTTGAAAATTGGCGTAAGCTGATGCTAACGGCTCTTCGTTACGCTCCGTAATACCATCACCCAAATTACAAGCCGATAAAAATATCGATGTAATATAGGTAATTAGGAAGAGATTTTTTGTAACTAACTTATTCATTCTCTTAATTTTTTTTAACTGGAAATTTCCCTTTATCCGCCATCAGCATACTTTGTATTTTGGGGTATAATTCTAAGTCGGCGTAAGCACCATTCAGTTTCCACACGCCATTCAGTTTTTCGAAATCCAGATTTGCGATACTGTTTGATTTGGTATTTAACGTCTGCTCTGCAAAAGCATCAGCTTTGCTAAAAATACTCTTAGAATACCAGGAAACCAGCTTACCATTGTCCCGCATATCGTAGTTTTCTTGTTGCATTAGAAGTGGCCATATTTTAGCAAACTGTTGTTTGTTAACTTTTAAAACAGGCATATCATCGTGCTCGCCATTAATAGCAAATGGAAACTGAACCAAGGGGATGAGTTGTTCTAAATTAGCATCTTTAGTGCTAGCCCTCAGTTTCTCCCAAAAATCTAAAAAATCGTTTTTGAACTGATTGTCGTAATAATCGGCACTTTCAAAAGCCGTGATGTATTTGATATTTTCTTTCTCAACATGAGTTAAAAAAGGCGTTATATTTTTAAAATGGTTCCATCGGTAATCTGGTTTTTTATTGAAATGCTGATACCACTTTCCACCTTCCTTAAACGCATAATTGTAACGGGCATAAACAGTGTTTCTCATTTCTGCCAGTTGTTGTTTGTTGTACTTTTTTACATCTACTTGGGTAAAACTGCGGATTGAAATTTCAGGGTAATCGCCCTCCACTTCCCAATAAACTTTACGGTAAAATCTTTCTCTATCTGCATCGTGAATACCAAACTTGGTTTCTTTATCGCATTTGTAAAATCTATAAAAATGCCTTTTATCTACTCTAAAATAACTTTCTCCAACAAAGAATTCTGAGGCTACAAATTGTTTGTTGATGGCATTTTTCGGTTCAAAAATGTTGTTGCCAACCCAACCGCCATCGTGTACATTCGGCAAGGTTTCGCAATTGGTTACTTGTTTGTTGATCAGCCTTGCCTTACTAAAACTAAGGTGCTGGTAATACACAAAAGTGCCATACGATTTTGGATCTACAATAATTTTTATTTGGTAAACCGTGTCTCGGTCTTCGGCAATGTAAATACCGTTAACGCTATAAGCAAAATTGTTAGCGATGCTTTTTTGGTCGTATCCCTTTTTCAGTTCTGGTGTCCAAGCGCTAATTTCTGTAGAGCTGGTGCAGGGGCAGTTTTTAACAGCTGTTTTTTGTTGTGCCAAGCAATTAACGGCGCAACAAAAAATCAAAAACAGAAGCGAAAAATATTGTTTCATAACTATTTAATATGTTGATGAATTAGTCATTTTTTAATTTTTTGCGGGTGGTGGAGCTTTCATTTCTGCCGGTTTCAAATGTCTTTCGGTTAAGTTCTCCAGCTTAATACCCTTCATATCATCGCTTACTTTTTTCAAGCCCCATTTATCGGTAATGTACTTTGTGGTGATGCAGAAAGAACCCATATAATCGTAGAAATTTTCGGTAATTATCAGCGTGTCGTTTAACAGTTTATAACTTCCCTCGAGAATAATTTTACCGTTTTTTGTGCCATATTTTACAATCTCCAGGTGACTGAAATTGAGTTTATCTCTTGTAATTTTGTACACCTGTAAAGTATCTCCCTTGCTCTGTTGGCGTATTTCATTAGGTTTTTGATAGCCCAGATAAACATTAAACTTTGTTTTTTTTATACTGAAATCGGCCAAACGTTTATCAGTTTTCAAAATATCTGAAGTACCAGCAAGTCTTACAGCTTTTGGCGGAGGTCCTTTTTGTGCAAATGCGTTTAAGCTTATCGTGGCGATTATTAATGTGAATATTTTTTTCATGTCTTTATTTTTTTGAAAAGCAAGTTTCTGTTTCAATCGGTTCCGAAAGTCCCGCCATACGCTTTACTTCTCCCGATGAAAAATCGGGATACGTGTCCGCTTCTGTCGGGTTTAATTTGTGAGGATAGTACACCTATGTTCGTACTACTTTGCCACTATTAATAGCAGTAAGCCTTATTGCCATAAACGGGATTGCAACGGAAATCCTTTTTGTGCATCACTGAACACTCGAGTTTGCTCAGTTTTATGGTACAAAAAGATTGTAGTGCAAAGCCCGACTACCGTTGAATGACGCTTCGGAAATTGCTTTCCTAGTAAATAATAGCTAACCATAACTTAGGGTTTAACTTTTTTAAAGACTTGTACATCACTTCGTTTTATTTTTGTAATATTCAAATAGCGCTTCGCTTAAATCCCTTTCATACTCATCAGGGTTGGCAATAGCTATGCTATCTTCAATGCCTCTCGAAAATTCCCTCGTTACCTTTCCTTGCTCATCATATTCGGTAACTAAATATTGTTGTTTACCTTTTACGCCGATCTCTTTTTTTGTCAATTTTCCATTTGTATAAATAAAATGATCGTTATCAATCCATTCATCTTTATAGTTTACTTTGCCGTCAGTGGCATAGCGTTCAATTAAGCCAGGTTTTTCAAATTCGGTGAGTTGGCCTTTACTGTTATAATGTTCCAGCATCTTTTTCTCGAAGTCTTTTTTAATTACCGAAATACGAAATCTGGTAGTGGTTTTGGAAACAGGTTTACGATTACGGAAGACTGTAACCACTTCTTTATCGCCATTACTTGGGCTTTTAGTAGTTGTTTTAATGGTAATCAGATAATCATTTCGTTCTTTAACCACAGAGGGCGTAAAGCTTGTTGAGCCCAAAAGTTTACCATCTTTGTAAACAATTTCCGAAGTTAAAACGCCATGGTCGTAAGTTAATTTACTTTCTTTTGAGGGCGATTGGCTGTAATCTTCGGCATAATGATATTCGTAATCTCCGTGGAGCAAACTATCTTGGTCAAGCGTAAAAACTAAACTTTCAACAGCTGGAGCCATACTAGTTGCCCGATATTTTCCGGGCGCCAATTTTTCGCGTTTTTTGGTGCGCATGTAGGCTAATCCATCTTTATTGGCAATGCGACTATCCAAATCTCCAATGGCCAAGCTGGTGTAATTCTCTTTTGGTTCTGGTGGTAGCGGTGGAGGTAAGTTTGAAACATAGTTTTCGGTAACTGGGACCTGTACTTCAACCTCTTTTTTTCTATCGAGAAAAAGCTTTGCTCCTAATCTTTTCTGAAAATAGGCTACCATCTTATCAATGTTTTGTTCTGCATTTTTTGAGGAAACGCATTTCACAACAATTAGATAATTTTGAACTGTTAAAATTGCACCATAGAACCAACTGTTGAATTTTGGCAGTACCTTTTCTAATTCCGAAACCGACGCAAACTGTGCCACTTCGTACCCACAATCACTATTTTTTATTGTAGGGTCTTTCCAAACTTCTAAGTAAATGGCTTGTACGCCAGGCGTTTTGGCGGTAAAAAGTGCGCCCTTGGCTTTTGCAATATTGGTAACTAACCCTGGGTTTTTGTTAATACCGTATTTGGTTTGAATGTCTTTGGGAATTTCGGAAATTGCCATCCCCTTAAAAAGCGAAGAGTTTGAGCGGAAACTTTCCGGAAATTTAAGTTCTTGTGCCTGCACTTTTATCGCCATGATGGCAATAAATAAAAAAGTAGATATCTTGATTAATCGTTTTTTCATGAGGTTTTATGTTAAGTCTTCTTTAGTGAAATAGCCATCCAGTTTTCGGTGGTTCATTAAAAAAGCAATGGTGGTGCATATAAAAATCGTAGCCCAAATGCAAAAAATTCGCGAAAAATCCAGTTCAATCATATAAAACAAACACAGCAAAGGGAAAGCTAAAAAAGATACACTGAAACAAATTCCAGCTAAATGGGTGAAGAATAATTTGGCAAAACCATCCATTCGATTACCAATAACACTTAAAATTAAAGCTAAAATTGGCATGCCGAAAATCGCGAAGTAAGGGAAAATCTCGCTTTCCACTATTTGTATTTTCATTGGTGCAAATAGAAAATAATTTACGCCAACGTACATTAAAATAAGGTAGGGCAATAAGTCTTTTAAAACTTTAAATGCTTTCCGTGTTTTGTCTTCTACAGCCGGCGTAGCAATTACCAGGGGGTTATCGACTTGCTCCCTTAACTCAAATTCGTGATGAGCATTTTTTATTGCATAGCCTAAAACGCTTATCAAATCGCCGTTTTTTAGGGTTCTTTCGGTGTAACGGATATCGTCAACTGCGTATTTAACGCTATGTAATGTGTCAGTTTTGGCAGGCAGAAGTGCCAGGTTTAATTTAGTAATCATCACCTTTATTCTTCCTGTTGAGTTACTTAAATAAAAATCCTGAAATTCTTCTTTTTCAAGGGTGCTATTTACATGTTCCGAACCCGTATCACTATCGTAGGTAATGTTTCCTTCTTTATAAGTGTAGGCAATACATTGTTGTTTGAAGTAGGGCGTTTCAAACGTTTTTGGAGCGCTAATTGTTCCCTCTATTTTAACTACACCTTCCGTTAATTCGTAAATTGCTGTAGCTTTTTTATTAATCAGCGTTCGTTGTGTTTTGGTAACTATAACAACAATAACTGCTAAAATTATAGGCACAGCAGGAACAATAAATCGGCTGGACAAAACCAATAGTAAAACGGATGACAACGCCAGCATAACCACCCAAATTAATATGTTGGAGAAACAGCTTTTCAATTTATATCGTGTTAGTTAAACAAATCATTTTAAGTATTAGAAAGTGTAATCGTAACCATAGCGCCCAAAAAAACAATAAAGGACAATATAATGAGGTTTGTTCTTGCCAGCTTATTTTGCTTTACTACAAACAAGCTGATGGTTTCAACGATTAAATACAAAATCCACGTTGCAGAAAAATAGGCGCTGATGTAAAATGAACCTAGCGTACCAGACCTGCCTTCAATGAGGTAAACGATTAAAAATGTAAGCGCAATAAAAGCAATCAACACGCCTAATCTAATGATGACATGTTTGTTGACATCTGCTTTTTGCTTTGCTTTTTTAATTGAATATACCAGCAAAACGATAAATAAAATGATTGGAATAGGTAGAAGCATATTTCTTTATTAAACCAATTATCTATTTACATCTCTATAGTACCAACCAGGTAAAGTATCGTCTCCGCCTTTGTGATAGATTACCGATTGAAGGTTTTCTGCTGGATATAACCTGTAGAAAGTAGTGGTATAAAAGTGATTTCGGGTTAAATTGCTTACGAGCAATCTTGGCTTTTTCACGTCAGTATAGTAAGCGAATTCGTAATTCAGCAACTCATGCATTCTCATCTCTGTTTCATACTCATCTCGCTCTGGCAACAGGTAGGCGATGTTAGAATTATATCCATCAGCTATTTCAATTTTTGTGGTGTTAATCTGATAAGCATCTTTAATAACTACATTATAACTGATTTTATATTGTAATAACAGGCTATCGTTAACAAACGATTTTTTCAGTATCAATTGTTTGTGGTCATCATAAACCAAGCTATCGCTAATCATAAATTTTAAATTGTTGATATGTTTATAGCGGATAAACTTAACTTTTTGACCCTTTACATATAATGATTTTTCAAATGGTTCATTTGGTTCAGATGATGAATATCTTAATTGCCAACCATCGAGGTGATTTTTACTAAACGTAGCGGTTTTTTCAATTCGTCCGTGATCATAATCGGTTTCTAAGCCTTCCTGCAAACCATTTTCATACCTACTTCGTCGCCTAATGGAGCCATCTTCATTGTAATAAAGCCATTCGCCTTCTCGTAAATTATTTTGGTAAGCCCCCTTTTCTGCCAGTTTTTTGTTTCTAAAAACCTTGAATTCGCCGTTTTTTAAACCGTTTAAAAAAGTTTCGTAATTGGTTTGGTAACGATTAAATCTGATGGCATACTTACCATTTAAAGGCTGACCAGTTTTCTTTAGACAGGTTTTGTTGGTTGCATACACGTATGCGGTTTCCTCAAGATCAATATTAATCCAACCTTGTTGCGCAACGCAAAAGTTCGAAACAAAAAATAAAAGAAACGCAGTTAGTGTTTTCATCTGGTTTATTTTTTCGCTCGCCTGTTCTTTTCTGCAGTTTTATGCTTTTCAACAATATCCTCTAACTGGGTTTGATAAGAAAAATAGCTTTCTTCACTAAATTGTTCCAGGTAAATTTTGCTGAATTTCATCTTAGTTTTAATGGTGGGGATTTTAACCAGTTCGCCATTTTCGTTATTTGCCAAATGGTCGAAATAATTCCAATTGCCAATGTAATCGCCGGTGAGTAAGTTTGCGCTCGCCTCGCCACTGCCATCGTTAGCGGCGTTGCCAAAAGCGTACTCGGTAATCCCAATCAAGCGGATGCGTTTCTCGCCTTTCTCGTACCTGAACTGGCAGGCATAACCTGCCCGCATCCAATTGTTTCTTAGTTCAAATCCGTTTCTTGTCGATTTGATGTATGTATTGTCGCTTGACATTTCGATTGTCTTGCTTCTTAGTTTTTTGAACTTTTGTGTCGATAGCCTGCAGACAATTTGCAATGCCTTTTGGTCGATGTATACCGTATCTTTTTTGCCATCAAAATCGATGTCTTTTACGAGTTTTTCTTGGCCAAAAACTGAAATATACGCCCCTAGCATGATCATAAGCATGAGTAGTTTTTTCATCTTTTTTAGTATTTAACTTTTTTCAACAGATTTCCTTTGTCATCATAGTATACCCACTCATTGATGCATTTTCCATTTTTATATTCGCCAACGGCATTCAACCTGCCATTTTTGTAGTAATATTTCCATTCACCGGTTTCAAAATTTTCCTTGTAGATCCCGTGGCTCATTAGTGTGCCGTCTTCGTAAAATCTTTTCCACTCGCCCTCTTGTTGCCCGTTGATGAAAAAGCCAAAGGTTTCCAGCGCACCCTGTTCGTAATATTCAACCCATTTGCCAATTTGCTTTCCATCCTTATATCTGCCCGTATTTTGCAGTTTTCCGTTTCTGTGGAAACGTTTCAATTTTCCTTCTCGTTTTCCGTTTTTATACCGTACAACATCGGTTAGTAAAGCATTTTTATCTTCATAGTAAAATTTCCATTTACCCCTGGCTTTTCCATCTTTGAACTTTCCAGTTTTCCAAAAATTTCCATTGTTGTAAAAAGCAGTCCACCTGCCATTTTCCTCGCCATTTAGAACGTTTCCGTATTCATATAACAATCCATTTTCGTGGTAAACCATTACATCACCCGATAACGTTCCATTTTCAAAACTTCCAATTCGCCATAGTTTCCCATTTTTATGATAGTATTTCCACTGGCCTGTTTCCTTTCCGTTTGCATTAAGTTGTCCAACTTCTTTTACGATACCGTTATCATAAAATAGTTTATGTTCTTTTTGTGCTTTGGCGAAAACACAGGTAAAAAGCATTGCAATGATTAAAACAACTTTCCTCATAGGTTATCCGTTTAAGCCGTCCTTCCAGCGTTCCCAATTTGTTCTTTCAAATTGCCTTTTAAGGGCAACATTTTCATGCGAACGATTATCATTCTATCACTCCAATCTCATAGTGATTTACTTCACGCTTCCACTTTAACTCACTGCTGTAAGTGATGCAATAAATTTGATCTCCAACTTTTAACAATAGCGGTACTTTTTGTTCATCGAAATTAATTTTCGTTTTACCTACTTTTCCACCTACGTTGAACTCATAATAAATCATCGGAACGGCATCATAAGTGTAATTAATTCCGTTGTTTAAGCCTCCAGTGAAGTTTCCATCAGAACCAATTGTAATTCGGTCTAATTCTTTTACGAATGTGCTATCAAACGGTTTATAGTCTTCCGAGATTAACTTATTACTAAAATTCCAGGTGTAAGCCATCATGCTGTTGTTTACCAAATCATCATCGGTTTTATCAACTTTTGTAAAAGTTAATCGTGGTGCTTTCACCTCAAGAACCCGAGTACCGACTATCAAAGTCTGGCCATCGTTGAAAACTGGCAAATCTTGATCACAGCTCTCTGTCCAAACTAATTTTTCGATTTTCTTGTTCCTCAACCTGGTTAGTGTTATAAAATTTTTTGCCGGGAATTCCATCCCAGGTTTTATCGCTTCGCGATAGCCGGTGATTAGGAACAAAGAACTATCCGCCACTGCGTAAAAGAAATAATCTTTTGTGTGAATTACCAAATCATGCCCGTCTACTTTGGCAGATTTATACGCATTAAATGATACTGTGGCAACATCAAGTTTTTTGTAAAGCAATGCATTTTTTGCAAAGGCAGGAAAAGCTGGAATTTGTGGATATTTATCTTTTTCTCGCTGAATGTGATCTCCGCATGATGAAAACGCCGTTAAAAAAAGCAATCCAAAAACCAGATTAATTTTGGTATTTCCTTTTAACTTATTTTTTGCCCAAAGGGATAAATAACAAATACCAAGCAACGCGATGAATACCCAACCAATGAAGGATAAAAATTGGCCTAAATTGCTAAATTCCCAGCGCAACTCTTGCCAGTTTTTAGCCAATCGATTTATAAAAATGTCGAAACTATAGGCGCCATTTTGGGCTGTCTTTACATAAAACCTAAAATAATGCGCAATAATATCGATTACAAAAACCTTTACAGTCAGAAACGCAAAAAAAGAAACTGTTGTAATAACTAAAGCATTGCCTTTAATTTTATCAAACATTAGCAACGCCGATACCAAAATATAAACTAATAAAATGCTAAAATCTGCGTAGCCATCATAAACAGTAAAATTTGCCAATCGCGTATTTAAAATCAATTTGTTTACAATTAAGCTGGAAATTAGTGCAACTAAAACATGTACCGCAAAGCAGATGGCAATTACCATTGTAACCTTGATAAGTTTTGTTTTAGTTGAATTCTTCATTTTTGCTTAAAAATTTACAGGTATAAATACTATTCCGGCAACATCGTAACCCTGAATTTTAGTTTCCCATTTGGGCATTTTGCTTAATTTCTCACGTAGCTTATTTAATGTTTCAGAGCTTGCCTTTAGGTTTTTCACCTCGCTTAATTTCGCCGAACCGTCTATCGCAATATCAAGTACCATAACAGCATTGCCCTTTGCATCGCTTTTATGCTTTTGCGCTAAAATGGGGTACACATTACTTTCTACCCATTTATAAAGTGCCATACTTTCGCCTGGATAAATTGGATGAATGGGTTTGTTATTCTTGAATTTTGGCGGAAAATCTTTCGGGTAAGCGTCGAGGTTTTTGCTTTCTTTAATCAGCACCAATCTGCCTTCTTTATTTGGCGCATAAACTTTATGGTTCATTTTATCACTTTGTAAATCGAACTGCAAAAAGTGTATTTCCTGTCCATTTTTACCGTAAATGCCTCGGTATAATTCCTTGTCAGCCTTTAAGTCTTTTATTAAAGCATCATGAAAAATAGTATCGGTTTGGTTAGGAATAACATAAACGGTTTTATCTTCAACAGCGCTCTTCGTCTGCTTCGTATAGATTTTATAGCCGAAACCTGACAGATTAATTTCTTCTCTTCCTTCGAGGTTTTGCGCATAACCGAAACTGGCGCTTGCGGTTACTAATAAAGTAAGGATTAAGTTTTTCATTTAATTAGGTTAAGTCATAAAAATACCAGCTTAAACCCACACCAAAATCCAGAATTATTATTCGCCGTTTATTTTTTATTATTCGTTAACAGACTGGCGTTTTTAGCAAAAAATCAATCCTATTTCGCCACGCGTAGTTGCGAGGCACGAAGCAATCTTAAAGCAAATAACATGTTCGTTTATAACGTTGGCGGGGAGGCCAACATAAGAATACTTCTGCGTTAGCGTCCCCGCCGACGCTTAACTTGGTAAATCGGGCTACAGCTTCCCTAATTGGTATTATTTCTTGTAGGTTTTAATAAACGAAGCAAAATCCATTGCCTGGCTTTTATCTTTTAAGCAGAATTTTAACTTTCCGTTTTTATCAAACTCTTCGCTCATGTGGCAGAAGATAAACGGCGTAACTTCTTTGCCTTTTTCGTCTATAATTCCGTACCAATAATTGCTCCCATCGGCAGTTCTAATTCCTGCCATAAAATAATTGTTGACACCATAGAAGGGATTGATAAATTCGTATTTAAACGGCGTTAACAAGTTGAGGTTTTTGTCAACCAGAGCTTTTTTCTTGTTCACATCTTCTGCCTCAAACAGCGTTGGATATTTAATATCAGAAGCGATAAACTCATCTACCAGATGAATTTTTCGAATGCCTTTATTCGGAATTTTTTTGAAGTTTAAATCGTACAGTTCATCCAAATTGTGGGTTTTGCTGGCAATGATAAATTGCCCGTGTTTTTCAAAACGGTAATATTCAAATGGCAAAATAGTTTTTTCTCTATTCAGCATTACGCCAGATTTATCTTCGTTACCTACAGTTTTTTCAAAAACATCGTAACCTGGTTTTAAAGTCTGCACATAACTTACAAATTGCGGTAGTGGAACCATCTTTTTGCCAGCTACATTTAGCCAGTACAATTTTTCATCGCCTACAAAATATTCATTTGCTACCTGTCTCAATTCATCAAATTTAGGCTCAATAATGGTTTCGCCATCCCGGTTTGAGATACCAAATTTTCTACCACTATTTTTACTGTAAAAAACGATGTTCGGTTTAGCTTCATCAAAATATTTTGGGTCTAAGTAATGGTTGCCATATTTTACCATCGCTTTATTTTGCAACGAAACAGATTTTGTCGCCACAAAAACATCAATGCTTTCAATATCATCCGGAAATTCTACGATAACAAATTGCGTTTGCACTCCAATTACTTTTTTGCCTGCGTTAGCAATTTCGTTGTACAAACCCACATCACCCAGTTCTTTTATTTTCTCCTTATCCTCAAATAGTTTGTTCAGGTAAGCATCAAATTCTGTCATGTTTTCTTTCGCATCAACCTGGTTCTGGCGGATTTTATCTAACTTTTCTTTTCCGCTTTTCTCCTCGTTTTCTTTCAATACTTCAGCGAAAATATCGAGCAGTTCTTTTAAACTTTCGCTTACCTTTTTATCAATACCTAACATGGGTGTAGCGCTTAATGCACTGCTATTCATCCTTAAATTTTGGTTATTATAAGCCTGATAACCGATAACTTCGGCATACAACTCCATCGGAATTTTGAGCTGAGCCATATTTTCTTTTAGGCTTTCAACTTCTATTGTAGCATCTTTATAATCTTCCGTTTTGGCCGATTTATCGATAGAAAATTTCTCCAAATCGGTTGGGAATTTTAAACTGATTTCCGCTTGAATACTATCAATACGTTTTAACCCGATATCAGTTTTAGCTATTTTTCTACCTCTAAAAAAGTAAGCTTTTTCGTTTGTTACCACATTGTCTTTAAACGGTTTAAACAAACTGTCCTTTTTCTCCAAAATGTGATTGTCATCCGTTAGGCTAAACCTACTTTCGTATGAAAACATATCCTGCCCGTAAAGACTAAAAGTGCTGTCGGCGTAGCCATCATTAAAGTTTTGTTCAAAGAGCAATTTTTTGCAGTAGTCATCAAATAGTGCCTTAATTGTTGTTTCGTCATGGTTAATTTCAAATTCCGGAACCGATTTATCAACCTTAGTTTTTTCACCTGATGAAAAATGTGAGGTTAACTGCAAGGTGAAAGTGGCCGTTTTGATCAATTTGTTTAGCAATGCAGTATCTTTTCTGAGCTGGTTTTTGAGCTCATCGTATTTCATCGCTTTCAAAGAGGCAATGTATTTCTTTGCTTCAGGCGCCTGAGAGGTTGGCGTTTGACTACAAGCATATAAAAACGTACTCGTGAGCAATAAAATTAAGATCTGTTTAAGTTTCATGTTTAACTTTAAATATTATTTATTTGAAGCGCAATTGAGGTGCCTTTTTTTAACGCTACTCCCGCTTTCCGCTCTCATCGCCGATAAAAATCGGCGGATTTCCGCTACAATCGGGGCTAATTAACTTAAGTCGGTGCACAAGAAACCCCTCAAAAGCACTACCTACTTTGTAATATAAACCCGATTGGCCTTGCAATACTTTTTGTTGCTGTCATCTTGAGCTTGTCGAAAGATTGTTTCTGGTTAGTAGGTGCTTCGACAAGCTCAGCATGACAATTTTAATTGCTGTACCAACAAAAAGATTGCAACAAAAAGCGGGGCTACCATTGCCGAAAAGTACTTCCATTGTTTTTCTAATATTTTTAAAATTTGGTTAACGTTTTGGTGTTTCGTGATGCTGGCAATCGAAGCACAAATATTGAACTTTGCAATATCGTCCAAGGGTTGCAAACCATTTTTGTTGTTTTTATTTCCAGGGTAATTCTTTCTTTATCAAATATTTAGATGCTGTTTCTGCGTATAAAAAATTCATCAGTTCGTCTTTAAAATCGTGGTTTAAATGAATTCCTATTTCCATATAAAAATCTGCAAAAAACTCTCGATCAGCAGTTTCAATATATGTGTTTTTTAAAAGCACTATCGTATTTTTAACATTTTCTATAGATTTTTCGTAATTATTTTCTTCTATATCGTTTAGTAAAATTTTCGTTTTTTCTTCTAACTGAACTAAGACCAGACTATCCATTAGCTCATCTTTTTTGATAAATTTGAGCCTCCTGTTTATGTCTGTCTTTAGCTTTTTAAGAGCAGTTGGCTTTCTTTTAGCGTGCTTATTGAACCATGATAATAGGAAACCGTCAATATTGTGCGTTAATATTTTTCCTAATTCAGAGTAGATGCGTGGCAAGTTGTAAAGCAAAGTCATGTTTCCGTTGCTTTCCACGATTTCAAAACCATCGAAAAAGGAAAATGAATTTGACGTAAGATTTATAAAATCTTTATTAGAAACAGTGTCTTGTGAAAGTATCGTTTCGAAATCGTTTTGGATTTTGAGGTTAATTTCTTTTTCACTAAAGTTGTACGCATTTTCTAAAAGAAACTGAGTTCTTTCTTTTTGAGATAATCGGGTTGAAAACCAATTTTTGATAACATCTTCAACGATATTAGGGAGAATTTTGCCGTTTGAGTTTTCATAAATTATTGTTCTGAAAGATACTCTTAAACGTTCTCTAAAATGGTGGCTTTTTAAGAAAAATGAAATTTCTTCATCCAAAATATCATACATTAGTTTTTCAATTTCTTGCTGATTACTTGTATTTGCAAGTGTTTCGATGATATTATTTAAATTATTTCCAATGCGGAAATAATCAGCTTCCGTAATCGTATTATCTTCAACAAGATAATAGATGGTATCTATAGGTCCTTGATAAAAATTCATTTTCGTGTTTGGTTTAGATATAAGGATGCATCATTTTCAGGGCTAGAGAACTTAAGGCGGTGCAAAAGAAACCCCTCAAAAGCACCGCTAGCTTGGTAATATAAACCCGATTGTAGTGGCAATACTTTTTGTTACTGTCATCATTGCAAATCAGTAGATGCTTCGACAAACTCTGCATGATAAATATAGTAGCAGTACCAACAAAAAGATTGCAACAAAAAGCGGGACTGCAATTGCCGAAAAGCACTTCCATTGTTTTTCTAATATGTTTTAAAACTCGCTTTCGCTAGCGTATTCACCGCTGTGTTTCTGCTAAAAACTCTTCGGCAGTTTGTTTCTTACTAAAATGTGCAAATTCGATTTCCTTTTCGTCTTTACCGTCATTAGTTTTAGGCCAAACCAGTGTTCTGAAACGGTTTTATTTACTACGTTAATTCTTACATTTCTGCCTAGTTTGTAGGCGAAAAGGCCGATAGGAAGAACCGTAAATGCGTAATAGGGTATACCATCGTGGTTGGTGCCGTTAATTAAAGAGTGTACACCAAGGCTGGCAAAAACCGAAAGTGCAAGAATTGGAAAAAGTAGCAGTCTTTTTAAGATGTACTCATCGCCGTTTTGTTGGTAAAATTTGTTTTCCATAGGTTTGTTTATGCAATAAAAATAACAGCATATACTAAAACTAAAAACACTAGTTATTATTTGCTGAGCATTATTTATTATTCGTTGGAAAGTGGGAGATTTTACTTATTCCGTTGTATCTAAAAATTCTGCTGGTGTGTAAGTAACCCTTGCGAAGTTTTTCATAATAAGTTCTGTGGCTACAACTTTGCCACCTTCAAATTTTAATATTTTATCTCTCCAGATTTCATTTTTTCGGTGAAACTGGTTACCAATTTTTAAAAACTGATGTTCTTTTTCGCTCACATGGTAGGCGTAGTTAAGTTCGGTATCGATGCGTAATTCGCCTTCCAAACATTTATCAGTAAACCAAAGGTTAATTTGAAAAGTATGCTCTGTATTATTGGTAAATTGATAGTCGAGGTAATTGTAAAAAACGGTAGCGCCACTACCAAATGGCAAAACCCGTCCGTCATCTGGAAATGGATCAAATGAATGATGATATCGTTCTATAACCGTTAACGAACTATGAATAACCAGCCAATGAATGAGGTTAGAAATTTGGCAAATGCCACCGCCAATACCTGCTTTTGCTTCTCCGAATGAAAGTTCCATTCCTAATAAATAGCCTTTCTTTTTGGTTGGCAAACCTACCAATTTGCAAAACGAAAACGTTTCGCCTGGTTTAATGATAATGCCGTTTATTTTTGCCGAAGCGATTTTGAGATTGGTTACTTTGTTAATTTGCAGTTGCTCATTGTTATCGCCAAGTTTTTTAAGCAGAACCGATTGATGTTTTTTAACCCGGAAATTGAGTTTGTCATTAGCTTTGGTTTTTGCATATTTTTTACCATCGAAAACCCATTCCAATTGTCTTTTCATCCGCCTTGCGTTTACTGCTAAAAAATATAAAAAAGGATGCCTTTGGCTGAGTAACTTTCTCTTTTTCACAGGTTAACTTTTCATTTTAAGATATTCCGAAATTTCAAAAATCCAATCGCCACCTTTGGCAAATAAAAACGACACTACGCCTAAAATGATCAGGTAAGAAACCAATCTTTTAAAGAACAATTGGTAGCGATTTTCATCTTTCAAAAAGCGGGCGTTTACGATTAGAAAAATTAACCCAGCAATTATCCCTGTTACGGTACCCATGTAAAGCTTTGCAAAATTCTCGAAGAAAGAAAAAATTGCGATTGTTAGCTCAAAAGTTTTGGAGTTAGATTTAGATAATCCGCTCTCTGGAAGAAAGAGGAACCAACAAATAATGCTAAAAATGCAACTGCAGAGAAGAAAAAGTAAACCCTTGTAAGTATTCCTACCCATAAAGGCGTACATTAAGATGAGCATAGCAATGCCCAAAGTAAAATAGGTAAATTTTAAATCGCTAACGAAGCTGGCCTTACTATATTCTATTGGAAAGATGACGCATAAACTGATGATTAAAATTACTGCTCCCGCGATTAATATTGGTTTTTTAGGCTTAATTTCTTGTATCATCTTATTTTGCAATTATTTTTTATCTCTTGTCTTTTTGCCAAAAGAATTTAACTCCGCTTCGTATCTCGCTATAATTAAAATCTCGCTTAATTTTAAAAATGTTGTTTGGGTTAGAGAACAGAAATCCATAAAACGACATCGTTAAAATTGCAATACTGTACAGTCCGAATTTTAAATATTTATGAACTATAATCGGCTTTAAATAGTTATCCACCAACCAAATTACAGTTGATAGAAACGTAAAGTAAACTAGGAAATTAAACACAAGTTCTGAAACAAATATTTGAAATGAAAGCGAGGTATGCCAACCTCTGCACATAAAAGCCAAAGGAAAACCATATAGAAATTCGTTTGTACCATCTTCAACACTAACGTATCGCCAGTGCGTAATCATACCAAAAAAAATAATTGTCAACGGCAATACAATTGACAAAACGAGTGCTATTACTCTTTTCGTTGTTACTAATTTTGGCATCTATTATTCATTCGTTTCTTGCTTATATTTTTCTGTTAATTCCTTATCTAAAACAAACTTTAATCTTCCGCCTTGCGTTCGCAGTGTATCAGCATTAATAAAAAAAGTATATGATGGCGAACCTCCAGTTCTACCAGGCGTGGCGAAATCGTTCCAAGCTCTTTTAACCCGTGTGCCTTTTATTCTTTTAACCTTCATTTTTGTGGGCGATAAAATCTCGAACCAATCTTTAGGTTCATCTTTAAAAAGGTTCATTAAATCTGGTGCTTTGTCGCCACCTCTAAATGCAAAACCTTTATGCTGAATGGTTTTTTGATCCACATCTACTTTGTAGAAACCCCAGTAAATTTCGCTTTTATATTTCTTGTCCCACAATTCGGTAGTATCTCTAACACTATAGATTTTGAGGTTCTGAGCATGGGAAGTTAGTATGACGATAAGCAACACAGAAAGCAATGGGATTGTATAAAAAATAATAAACTGGCTGAATTTTATCATGATTTCCTTCTGATGAGATAAAATCCCAGACCAAAAATCGCCAACGCAAAACCACCGATCGCATAGTAATTTAAACCCGAATTAGTCTTTTTTTTTATCGACCCTTTTACATCTTTAATTTTATATAATTCTTGCAAAGCTTCGTAATTATCGGCTTTATAATCTGACGGATCAGCAGTTTGTATAATTTGCAGTTGTTTCGTTTTTTCATTTAAATAATACACTGCATTTTTATCTTTAAAAAAATGATGATACTTCACCTGAACCGGAGGCGTATTCGGCATATCGCCAGCACAAGAATTGATGACATCCACGAAAGAACCTAAAGTGCTTAAGGTTTCGTAATCTGCTATAATGGGGTAACTTTTTTCGCCATCGAATAAAGCGTTATTGAACAAATAAAACATACCCAGTTGTTTAACAACCTTACTGGTTAATTTCTTTTTGTTATCCATGTGGATGTTGAACCGATCGCCTATAAAATGGATGTAATCATCATCTACCAAAGCTTTCGATAAATAGGCTCTGTAGCTGTAAACACCAGGAAAAAATTTGGCATCAGCAGAAATTTTTGTGCTAATAATTTTATAATCGTTATCGGCTTCGAAATAGTAAAAATCATCGCCTTTAAATAATTTTCCCTCTATCGCTTCAAGTTTAGAAACATCAGTTCTTATATCGTACGATTGGCTAAAATCGTCGTCCCAAATGGGATAGATTTTGTTTTGGAAACGAACATAACTGCTATTGCCAAACTTTGGTAGCAAAGGTGTAGAAGCATAATAGCTAAAATAGATCTCTATGTCTTCGCCGGTTAAGGGGTCTCTGCTCGATACCGAATGACCATCTCGTTTTTTAAGTACTTTATCGCTCCACCACATTACGGTAGGGTTATCGACCAGTTTTAGCTGATTGAATTTTCGGTTAACCTTTAACGCCCTAAATTGAGGTGTAATATCTTCAAAACTGCCATCATTTCTGATGGAAAAAATGTGCTGTTCATCCGCAATAAAATCTTCGTTTTCTCGGGGATTACAAGCGTAATAAACTAGTTGCGCTGGGTTTAAGTTTGGGATAGTTTTTACAGTTGCCTTTTGGGTGTAGAAATCGATATAAACTGAAAACACCTGTTTATCGCTTTTTACATATAGGCCAGAACTGAAGCATTTAACATTTGTAATATTTTGGGGTAATTCATTCAGCATTATTTTTTTTGTATCCTTTCCCCATGCAATAATGTAGCTCCACTTTCCATCAATTAAAAACAAACGTCCGTTGATATGTTTTTGGTTTGGATTTGCGCCTAAAATCTTCGAATAAATGGCTGAGTGATCTTCATGTTGACGTTCTTTTTCTAACTGATAGAAGCCATTTTTATCACTAAACATAAAAGTGCTTTCATCTTCGCCAATGGCTTTATAAGTTGCCAGGTCTATTCCTTTTATCGGTTTATCAATTTGTCGAACATAGCTAAAACCGTTCGGGTCTTTTTCTGTCAGCTGGTAGAATAAGCCACGCTCATTTTTGATAATGGCATGTTGTGTGGAAGTATGATAGTGATAACATTCGCTGGCATTTAGCGATTGACCAATAATTAAAACCAAAAGAAGAAAGATTAATTTTTTCATTTGATATTAAGATACCGCTTATTTAACAATCAAAATCAGCATTCTGTTATTCGTGTTTATATAGCCCATATTTGCGTAGTTAGACTGATTATTTGATTAATTGACATTGTGTTTGTAAAAAAGTTGTCAAACGACTTACGAACAGCCAGCCGAAAAAATATTTATTCTTCCTTTTTTTACCGCTAAAGCTTTAGTCCAAAATTTCATTTAATAATAAACTATTTTCCGTTTGATGATATAGGTTGGGTCAGGGATGTAATTTTTTATATTTGATGTTTTTGTCTCCGTCTTTTCAATCCAGTTATCATTAATATCATATTTAAAGGCATATTTTGTAGTGATTATGGTTCCCTCGCTTTCGTATTTATTTTCTACAATATCGCCCTCTTTATTATATTGGTACGTTACGGTTGATGGAAAGCGTTTTGATTGCGTATCTTTAATGAGCTTATTTTCAGAGTTATAGGTTAAATCATTTTGCTGATAGATTTCGCCGTGCTTGTCTTCCAGTTTTTCTTGGATCAGATTTTTTTTAGCATCGAAAAATTTATGCTGAATGTAAGCTAAAACGAAAGTTTTTTTCTCTTCATCATATTCGTAAACTTTGCCTGTTTCTTTGTTAGGCTCGTAAGTATATTCAGAATAAAAACTGCCGTTTTTCTTTAGCACTTCTTTACCGTTTTCTATAGTTTTAACATCTTTTCTAAGCAATTTATTTTGTTGGTATTTACACGAAATTTCTTCGTAAACCTCGCCAGTTCGGTAACCTATTTTTTCTTTTTTGGTCAGGTTTTTACCCTCATAAAAATAGCGTTCGTGTAAGTTGTAAGTGTTTTTGTTCTTCGCTTGATCGAACTCAATTACATATACTTTTTCTATATTTCCATCGGAGTTGTATTCCACCAATTCGTCCATTCCTGCTCCTTCTCGTATGGTTCGGGTGCCACCTTCGTCTACTTTGTAAAAGATTACTTCTTCGGATTTTATTTTTGGTTGATTAGCCATTTTTTCTTGTGCGCAAGAAAATAATGTTGAAATTAAAATGACGAATAAGATGTTAAGTTTTTTCATTTATTTTTATCTTTTTTGAAGCGCAGAACCTGTGCTAATTTTAAAGTTTGTTCCCGCCAATGCTACTTCCGATAAATCGGAATTCGCGTATGTCGGGGCTATATAACTTCTTTTTTATGCTTTTGGGTGGGTTTTACTTGCACAAACTTTGTACATAAACCCGATAGCGCCAAATAGCCCGGAGCGAGGCAAAGCCTCTCCCGATTTCTCGGGAAGCGAGGACTATTGGCAATAGCGGGACTGAAAACTGCCATCAACTCCTGCACTTTAATTTTCAAATTAATGCCCAACTTTTCTAAAGGCCTCAATCATAATCGCCCTCGGATCGGCATCTTTAAAAATTGCTTTTGGTATTTTATACTTTTTGGTGGTGGTTTCGCTAGGCATATCTTCTTTCATGGTATTGATGTCGGTTTGCTCGTAAATGCCTTTTAGCAAATCGAATTTTTGCTCGGTTTGCCCACCGGCGCCCATGTTAAAAGTGGTAATGTGAGTGAGCACCATTTCTTCGTTGATGTATTTGTAAATACCTTCTAAACTACCGTTAGGACCAGTTGCCTGCTTAGTTGTTACCAGTTTTCCGCTATCGATGCTTACCTCTTCGAAATCATAATTTTTAAAGCCATCTTCACGATATTTTGGGTCGAAAGCGGTATAAGAAATGGCGTCAACGCTATAAGCCTCTCCTTGTTTGAGCAATACCAACGTTGGGCGAAGCGCTGTGGTATCGGTAGTTTTAACTAACACAATTACTTTGTCTGCTACGCCATCATTGTTCAAATCCCCATCGGCTTCTAAGTCAATTTCGTAATCTTTTGGGATGAAATTTTCGACTTTATATGCCATATTGGGGAATGCAGGCAATGGCGTTTCCAGTTTATTTGTGTTTAAGGTATCGGGTTGATGCGCTATCGTATCAGTTGGTTTTGCCTTTGGTTTTTCTTCGTTTCGGCAGGCAGAAAATGAAACTAAAGCCACGCCTAAAATTACAATAACCTTTATTGGTACTTTCATAGTTTATTAATAATTAAATGATGTTTTCTCTTTGAAAACGTGTATGGTTTCTACAGTATCTTTCTCAAAGCAATACTTTACGGTAATGCTGGTATCGGTTTGGTTAATCAATCTGGCGTTTTTAGCATCTCTAATCTCTAAAGTTTTTAGCTCTGGAGATTTGATAATATTTTTCGGATGATTAACGTCCTTAACTTCGATCCAAGTGGTATCGTTTGTAAAAATCTCATCGCCATCTTCCAGTTTGATCTTATCAAACAGCAAACCATCCTTTACAATCTGCAAACGTGGTCTGCCCATTACACCATAACTAACAGTTTGTACACGAATGTTATTCCCGAGGTTGAAATGGTTTAATCTACCGCTACCAGAACCAGACAACAGAATGCCAAAAAAAGGCAATGCCATTGGTAGAATTGTTAAAATTAATCCGGCAACGAGTAACCAGAAATATATTTTAGTTGCTATCTTTTTCCAGAAAAGAAAAACCACAATTGGCGTTGCCAAAAGCCAAATCCAAAAGATTACTCTATCGCTCCAATAACCAACAAAGCTCATTCTTGCGAAACTGTAAAGGCAAATGTTCAGGATAATTAATCCCGAAATGAAGAGGTAAAACCTGAGAAGGATTATTTTATTTGCCATATTTAAACTGTTTAATGGTGCTAGAAATCAAGAAATAAATTGTTCCTAAATATAAAATGCCACAAATACTGGTGGCTAAAAAGTTATTGTCGCTCCAGTGTTTTTGGTTGATGAAATCATCGTAAATGGCTTCTTCTCTAGCTAATTCTACGGGATAACTTGCAGGCATATCCTGCATGCCTAAAGGCGATTTATAGTAAAACTGAAAACTGGGGCGATACTTTAAGAAAGTGCTGTGCTCACCAAATTCATCATCGGCATAAATGCCTGTAAAAAGCCAGGTTGCGATGAGGAAAAGTATGCCGATTTTAAGTTTTTTGTTCATTGTTTTAATGTTCGTCAATCTTAATGCGTATAGTTTTAAGATTGCCTTGTGCCTCGCAATGAGGTGTTATTTTTTTTAACCTATAACCCAACCAAATACCTGTAAGCAAGGTTGGCAAACCACCAAATGCAAGAAAAACAAGTATTATCGAAATAACATCTTGCAGATCCACACGATCCCAGTTAGGAAGTAGCAACGTAGCCATTACCCCCATAACTATGGCAATTATTAGCAATGCAAAAATGATTGCCACACCATGCCATATTTTAAAATTAAAGCTCTGCGAAAAGGAATTACCAATTAAAATACCAGCAAAACACATTGCTAAAAAACCAGCTAGAATTGGAAACCATAAAACCTCAAAAAACTCAATCGTTTCTGCAAAAGAAAAAAACAAGGCATAAAAAACCGTAGCTAAAAGGAATGCTCCAATACCTACAATAAAAACTGCTTTTGTAATATTTTTGGCTACGATTTTCAATTTAGTTGAGCTACTTATTATTTAAATATTTTACCTGAAAATAATCATGGTATTCTTTTTTAAAGGTCTTTTTTAAAAGCACAGCAAACTTTTTGGTTATAACATCATATTTTACAATCCCTTGTTCGGTAGCGTAAATCAAATCTTCGTTTTTATCAATTTCGATATTTGAGATTGGCGCAAATTGTTTTTCTGTTTTAATGGTAGAAACGGTTTTTCCGTCGGTGTTTAACAAATAGATTAACTCGCCATCAGTCGCCGTAATTTTATCGCCTACCAAGCGCCATTCTTCGATACCTTTTAGTTCAGTTTTCCATTTCAATTTTCCGTTACTTTTATCAACTGCAATAATGGCGGGCTGGGTTTTATCTTTTTGATTTACACAGGCCAGAATATAATTGTCGTAGATGTAAGTGTTGCCGTCTTCCTGTATTGAGCTAATACTTGCATCTTCAAATACCCAGTCGAATAGCTTTGGATTTTTAGCAAATGTATTGTTCGGATCTGTTATATCAGAAACTGGAAGACTATTTTTGCTGTCAAAATGCAAGGCATAAAATTTACCATTTTCATCGCCAACGTATAGCTTTTTTCCATCGCTTTGCATTTGCACGTAAATAGGATTTACAAATTGGCTCTTCTCTGCATTTGGTAATTCGTCTGCACCGTCAAAAACACCATAGCTTGTATTTGTGCCTTCATTTTTACTGTACATATTTAGGTAAACCGCCGAATTAACAAATACAAAATCGTTATGTAAAACAGGTTTAAAAAGATTAAAAACCGTAGGTAAATTTTCTACCCACATCTTTTCGCCAGTTTTTTTGTTGAAGTTATACAAAGCTGGCACATCTGAACTTTGCGGTTGGTTGGTAGAGGAAATGTAAACACTGTTACCAGCAATTAAGGGCTGGGTCATAAACAATGGTTTCTTTGAATTCACAAAAGCCGTGTCGAGTTGCCCATCGGCTGTTGCTACGGCATCTTCATTACCACCGCCACCACCTAAAATATGTTCTTGCCATAAAATTTTGCCGGTATTTAGGTTAAAGGCAATCAACTCACCACTTTCAAAAGGCTGTACCAGTAAACTATCACTTAGCGAAAACAGATTTCTATTTCCCTCTGGATTGTATTTACTCTGAAATTGCCATTGGATTTTATTCTGCTCCAGATTAATATTCATCACTTTTCCGTGGGTAGAAACGATTAAAGTTTCATGGTCGGCAATGGTTTTTTCTTCGGCAGATTGATTGCTACAACTAGAAAATAGTAGAGTGCTTGTAACGCCTGCTAGCATTAATTTTGCAATCGACTTTTTTAGATTGGTTTTTAACATCATATTTATTTTTGGGATGAATTATTTAGGATAGATTACTTATCTCGGCGGTAATTGATAATTTATCAAACCATATTTTTTAATTAAAGTCCCGGAGCCAGCATCTTGCCCGTTTATTTTTTCATAGCCTCCACCTCTGCACTCACATGAGCCAACAGGACCGAACATCCCGTAATTGTAACCTGCAGTGTAGCTAAATCCGGATAATACGTAATAACGTTTGCCTACATAAACAATCAGTTTATCATTTATGTTGAAATGCTCAAATGGTAAAATCACGGTTTGTAGCTCTACCTGGCTATTAAGTTCGGCGCTAACAACCGTATCTTTTGCTAATAATTTATTTTGCTGAAGGTAAAAGCGAATTTCCTTTAATTCCTTTTTACTGAAACCTCCTAAATAGATTGGCAATTTTCCGTCGACCGTTGTAATCGTGTCACACACTTCTTTTTGCATTCTAATGGCTTCCTTCTTTGAACTATATCGGTTCCACTCGAAACTGCCCCAAAAAAAAGCAACCAATAATAAAATCACACCAATTATAACGGCGATAAAAATTGCTATGACCTTAAAAATTTTCCTTGCTGTCATTATTCCGTTGTTTTAAAACTTATTGGCATTGTGAAATATGATTTCACAGATTTACCTTTAAGTGTAGCAGGCTTCCATTTCGGCATACTTTTTAGCACACGAATTACCTCTTCATCGCAACCATAACCCAATTTCTTTACAATATCAATGTTGGTTATAGAACCATCAACTTCAATGGTAAACTTGGCTTGCACGGTTCCATTAACACCATGTTCAACAGCCTTATTTGGGTATTTTAAATTGTTGGCAATAAACTGTCTTGCTTTGTTTATCCCGCCAGGAAATTCTGCTACTGTTTCTACTTGTTCTTGTTTAGACTGACCGTAGTTGTGGTAAGGTGGCGACGGTTCAATTGGAGCTGGTTTTAAAGCATCCTGAAATGAATAAACCTTAAGTATAGTTGCTTCGTTTTTTTCATTCCGATCAAAAAGTACCCGATTATTTACCACTCTGTAACTACCACTCTTAATCGTATCGCCAGTATTTCTATTCACAATATGTTTGATCTCTTTCGCAAGCAGGTCGGTTTTTCCATACCTATAAAAATTATAAAACACGGTATCGTATTCAGATTTTGTACTTCCTTTACTCAGGTTCACGAAATAAGTTGTGTTCTCTAGTTTAAAAGTAAAATCAGGTGTTTTACCTTGCGCAAAACTTAGTGCAGTTAAACCGACGATCAGCATTAACGATAGTGTATATTTCAACATAATTTCTCAAAAATTAATCGGTTGTCCTAAAACTTACTGGCATTGTAAAATACGACCTCACAAATTTACCATTTAGCTTTGCGGGTGTCCATTTTGGCATTCTTTTCAACACGCGAATTACCTCCTCGTCACAGCCGTAACCCAACTTTTGCACAATTTGAATATTGCTAATAGAACCATCAAGCTCAATGGTAAACTTTACGCGTACTGTTCCGTTAACGCCCTCTTCAACAGCCTCATCGGGATATTGAATATTGTTAGCAATAAATTGTCTCGCTTTGTTTATCCCGCCAGGAAACTCTGCTGGTATATCAACTTTTTCAGGATTTCCTGTATTGTCGTAAGGTGGCAACGGCTCAATTGGCGCCGGGTTTAGAGGCGCTACAAACGTAGAAACAGCTGTTTTTACAGATAGCAAGCCTTTGTCATTTTGTGTATAAACTCTAAGTATAGTTGCTTTGTTCGGCTCTTTTTGATAGAAAAATATCTGATTTTTAATCACTTCGTAACTACCACTTTTAACCGTATCGCCCGTATTTCGGTTTACAATATGTTTAATCTCTTTTCCAATTCTTTTCGCATTTCCCCAACGGTACAAATTGTAAAAAGCCGTATCGTTTTGGGCTTTAGCACTGCCTTTGCTAAGGTTCATGAAGTATCCCGTTTCGCCCACCTTAAAAGCGAAATCAGGAGTTCTACCTTGTGCGTAAACAATCGTAGCCAAAATTGAAAAAGCGAAAACCATGGCAAGCTTTCGTTTTATAGATGTTTGTACAATAATCATGTTTGTTTTAAATAGGTAATTGAAGATAGAACATTAAAATTTCATGTATTAATAGAACTTGTTATTCGTAGATAACCGTCTATTATTTGTTACAAAAACCTTATTATTCGCAAACGATGACCATTTAACAACTATAGCATCAAACTAACGAAATTCAAATACGATAAGTTTGAAAGATTTAAGTGGATAAAATTAATACCCGTTTTAATGATTTTTGTAAAATATCTATTGCGTTTTCCATTTCATTTCTATCTAAATGCCCGAATCCCAAACGAATTGCCCGAAGGTTTTTGGTTTGATATAATATTGTTTTAGGTAGACACAAACCTCCTTTTGCGCACTCTTGCTTAAGTTTTATTAAGCTAAAATCATCAAGCCACTCTACCCAAACGGCTAGGCCACGTGCTGGTATTTCAAATTTGATGCTAGTACCCAGTTTTTTGTTCAACAAATCCACAAAGTCATCTCGGCGCTCCCTGTATATTTTTTTGTTTTTTTTCGCAAGGCGATGAACTTCTCCGTCTTCTAACCAATGGGTTAAAACCTGTTCTTTTATCACATCAATTCCCGGTTCTAAAATTCGCTGATGTTTTTCCAACTCAGCAATAAAATCGGCGGGTGCTGTAATAAACCCGTAGCCAAATCCCGATGGCAACGAACGAGCAAACGAACCAATATAAACTACATTAGCGTTCGGATTTACAGCTGACAAAGGCAGGATTGGATTATTATCATAATGAAAATCAAAATCATAATCATCTTCTATTACTACGAAATTATAAACGCCCGCCAAGGCTAAAATTTCCATTCTTCGCTTTGCGCTCAAACAATTTGTGGTTGGGTAATGATAGTTTGAAGTGAGGTATAAGGCTCTTATTGTATTTTCTTCACAAACCTTTTTTAACGCTTTGGTAGCTATGCCCTCTTCATCAACCGGTATCGTTATAATTTGTGCGCCACTGTCAAGCAAAGTCATGTTTGCACCATAATAACTGGGTGATGCCACTACTACTTTATCGCCCTGCGAAATTAATAGCTTGCTTACTAAAAACAAGGCTACTTCATGACTGCTGGTAGTAAGAATATTTGACGAAGCAATTCGTAAACCGCGAGTTACGTTCAAAAAATTAGAAAAGTGATTTTTAAATTCGGTATGTGATTGCGATTGTAACTGTTTCCAACTTATGCCATTTTTCTTTCTTTTTAATCTCGAAACATATAGTCTTGCCAGAATATCGGTTTGCACCAATCGTAAATCTGGTAATCCGTCGTTAAATTGATAAGGCAAATTGCTGGTTTCAACCGGATCTTCCAAAATCAGCGAATGCTTAAAAGAGAAACTTTTACTTATGCCACCTAAAGGCTTTACTTCCTTAATTTGCCTTTGATTGGAAAGAATAAATGTTCCTTTATTAGGCAATATTTTTATAAAACCTTGCAGTTGCAAATCATCAAAAGCCTTTATTAGTGTATTACGGTTTACATTAAGCAAACCACACAACACACGCGTACCCGGAAGTTTTGTTCCCTCGGGTAGCAAACCCATCTGAATAGCCTTTATAAACTCGAAAACAATTTGCAAATAAACTGCAATACCGTCGTTTTTTTTAAGCTGAATAAAACTTTGAAAAGGAATTTGAACCGGACTACTCATTTTATACAAACTGGTACACTTTAGTGGTACGGCAAGATACTACTTTTGCAAAAAAACAAACGAATGAAAAAAATTTACTTTAGCATATTTTGTATTGTCCTAACGGGAAATCTTTTTGCCCAAAACCAAAAGGACACTGTTATTACCATGAAAGATGTAGTAATTAACGAGAACCGATTTAATACACCAATTTCAAAACAAAACAGAAATGTATATGTGATTGATAATGTAACAATTGCGAAATTGCCAGGCAAAACACTTCAAGAAGTACTACAATATGCTAATGGAATAGACATAAGGCAACGAGGTGCTTTTGGCGGGCAAGCAGACATTAGTGTTGATGGTGGAAGTTTTGAGCAAACGGTTTTGCTATTAAACGGCACAAAAATTATCGATATGCAAACGGCCCACAACATGCTTAATTTACCAATTCCGGTTGAGGCAATTGAAAGAATTGAAATTGTTCGTGGCCCAGCTGCACGTATTTACGGCATTAACAGTTTAACTGGCGCAATAAACATTGTTACAAAAAAACCAACAAGCTCTGGCGTTTTGGTCTCTACTTATGCCGGTTCAAATTTCGAAAAAAATACTGATGGAAATGGAAATACCTTTGTGGGAGGTGGCGTACAGGCTGGCGGTGTTTTGAGCAAAAAAAATCATCAGCATTCTCTTTTTGGCTCCTATGATAAAGGCAACGGTTATCGTTTTAATACGGGCTTCGAAAACAACAAATTACTTTATCAGGGAAACTTCCAACTAGGTGAGCTAAATACAATTGATGCTTTATTTGGCTATGTTAAGAGTGGTTTTGGCGCCAATGGTTTTTACGCAAGTCCGGGAGATAGAAATTCTGACGAGCATGTACAAACCACACTTGCTTCTATACAATCCAAACATCAAATTTCTAGCAAGTGGACATTAATGCCTCGTTTAAGTTACCGCTACAATTTTGATGATTACCGTTATTTTGGCCCGACGAATTTAAATGCCGGCAGAAGCAGACATTACAGCAACTCGTTTTCTGCAGAGCTAAATACCAGCTACAAAATTGCCAGAGGCGAATTTGGGTTTGGAGCAGAGGCCAGAAAAGACGATATAAATTCGACTAGTATTGGCGAACGCGATAGAGATAATTTAGGAATTTATGCGCAGTACAGAACACAATTATTGGAAAAACTAAATGTAAATATTGGTACTTATCTTAACTACAATTCTGACTATAAATGGCAAATTTACCCAGGCTTGGATGCTAGCTACGAGATTGCAAGTGGTGTGAAATTGGTTACCAATATTGGTACAAGTCAGCGTATTCCATCTTTTACTGATTTATATTTAAACCAACGCCCCGGAAATATTGGCAACGAAAACCTTTCTCCAGAAAATGCTTTACAAGCAGAATTAGGTTTAAAGATTGATAAAGGGAACTTCAATTTTAATGCAAACTATTTTTACAGAACCATAGATAAGTTTATTGATTGGACGCGTTCTGTTACTACCGACCCTTGGCAAAGTAATAACATTGGCGATTTGCAGACTAACGGCATTAACTTTAGAGCTAACTATAATTTTGCAGTTGCTGAAAAATCCAAAATCAATATTAATTTAGGTTATTCTTATCTAGATTCTGAGTTTAAAGACATCAACTCGCTATTGGCATTTAAATACTTAATTTCATCATTAAAACATCAAGTTACCAACACAGTTGATTTTCGTTATTCAAATTTTTCTGTATTGCTTGCAACGCGTTTTAACGAGAGAATGCAAGGCCCATCTTATTGGATAAACGATGTAAGATTATCGCAATCGGTAGATAAATTTACTTTCTTTCTGGATGCGCAAAATATATTTGATACTACCTACAATGAAATTGGCGCTATTCCACTACCATCAAGGTGGATGAGTTTGGGTGTTAAGTTTGTGAGTTTCTAAAAACACCAAAAGCGCTAGCAGAACGTTAGCGCTTTTTTATAAGCTATTTTAAGCCGAATGTTTAGAGTGTGTTTTAGATTTGCAGAGTTACGTTAGAGCGGAGAAGTTTTATTCACTGTATAAACAAAAATAGCCCCGGTTGTAGCGAGCATCCCGATTTTTCATCGGGATAAAGCGTAAAACGGGACTATCTTTATATAGTTGCAGTGTACCTGCGCTTCAGAAAACGAGATTAACTCTGTTTAATTTCAAAGCTACTTAAGTTTACAAATTGCTGTAAACGCAAAGCGATATCTTCCTGACTTAGCGAAAGTAAACGCTCTGTTCCAAATTTTTCTACACAGAACGACGCTAATGCTGAACCGTAAATTAAAGCGTTTTTCATATTGTTGAAGTTTACGGTGCCAACTTGTGCCAAGTAACCGATAAAACCACCAGCAAAAGTATCTCCAGCGCCAGTCGGATCAAAAACATCTGCTAGAGGAAGGGCTGGAGCAGAGAAAATTTTGTCTTCGTGAAACAACAGTGCGCCGTGTTCTCCTTTTTTGATGATAAGGTACTTAGGGCCCATGGTAAGGATTTTTTTAGCTGCCTTAACCAAAGAGTATTCGCCAGAAAGTTGGCGAGCCTCAGAATCGTTTATGGTTAGAACGTCAACCATTTTAATGGTTTCCAACAAATCGTCCATCATAATGTCCATCCAGAAGTTCATCGTATCTAGAACGATTAATTTAGGGCGATTTTTAAGGCGTTTAATAACGGTTTGCTGTATTTGTGGCGTAAGGTTGCCTAACATCAAATACTCGCAGTCTTGGTAGCTTTCTGGAATAATTGGGTCGAAATGTTCTAAAACGTTTAGTTCTGTTACTAAAGTATCTCGACTATTCATATCGTTGTGGTATTTGCCACTCCAGAAGAAAGATTTTTCTCCAGCTTTAATTTGCAATCCTTCGGTATCTACACCTTTGTCGTTTAAAGTTTGGATGTCTTCTTTTTTGAAATCATCGCCAACTACAGCAACAATTTTTGTTTTATTATAGAAGTAAGATGCTGCCAAACTAGCGTAAGTTGCAGCGCCGCCAACAATTTTATCCGTTTTTCCAAAAGGTGTTTCAATGGCGTCAAAAGCCACAGTACCTATGATTATCAAGCTCATATATATCTTGTTTAATTTTTTTTAAAAATTTTCACTGCAAATATTGCATAAATAATTTAAAAGCCCTAATATTGCATTCCCAAAACGAACAAGGCATTTTGTTATTTGCATTATTCCAAAGGCGTTTTCGGGAAACAACCAGCACTCCTTCTTAGCTCAGCTGGTTAGAGCATCTGACTGTTAATCAGAGGGTCGCTGGTTCGAGCCCAGCAGAGGGAGCAAAAATCCTCACAGTAATGTGGGGATTTTTTATGAAAACATTGCCAAAGGAGTTTGGCAGCATTACAATAACCAGAATAAATATTCCTTCTTAGCTCAGCTGGTTAGAGCATCTGACTGTTAATCAGAGGGTCGCTGGTTCGAGCCCAGCAGAGGGAGCTTGATAGCTCAAGCCAATCCCCACTCTTTTGGAGTGGGGATTTTTTATGCTCCATAATTAATCTCTTCTATCTATATTCAAAAGGTATTGCTATTTTTAAGCATGCCATTCTTAAGTGAGATCAATATCCCGAGCTTCAACATTAACGATTACCCTTTTAATATCCCTTCAATTAAAAACGGGGTAAAACTAAAGTTACGTAACAACGTTACTTTCTTCGTTGGCGAAAATGGTTCGGGTAAATCAACTTTATTAGAAACTGTTGCCGAAACTATAGGCTTTAGTTTAAGAGGAGGCAATAAAAACCATAATACCACGAACGGTCACGAGAGTTTACTCACCAAGGAAACAAAATTAACTTGGATTCCGAAAAGAATAACAAACGGATTTTTTATGCGGGCAGAAAGTTTTTTCAATTTCGCAGATTATATAGATGAATTAGCAAAAGAAGACTCGAGAGCTTACGATGCTTATGGCGGGAAATCGTTACATCATCAATCCCACGGTGAATCATTTCTGTCGTTATTTACAAATAAGTTTGAGAAGGGTATTTATATCCTCGATGAGCCAGAAGCCGCTTTGTCGCCAGCTAGAATTTTAAGTTTTATTACGATCATTAATCAATTAGAGAAATCTGGCAGAGCACAGTTCTTAATTGCCACGCACTCTCCTATGCTACTTTGCTATCCGGGAGCCAACATTTTCAGTTTTGATGAAAACGGCATTCAATCTGTAGATTATGAAGCAACCGAACATTACACCCTAACTAAGATTTTTTTGAACAACCCAGATGCTTATTTTCGATTTTTATTCAATAACGACGACTGATGAGATGATGCCCTAATCTTTAAAAACAGCTTAACTTTAAACTTTCAGTCATCAATCTTATAACAACACCCCTACCACTTCAAACTTCTCAAATACAGTTTCGGTATGCGGTGCATCGGCAAGTTCCTCAGTTAAATCCTGACCCGCCCAATGCTCGTAATGTTTACCGTTTTTCCAAAGTCTACTAGCACCAACATCATAAATTAAACCTTTGTAAGCTACCCAAATTTGCGGTTTATCTTGTCCGTTGCGCAAAGCGAGTTGTTGCTTGGTATAACTTAGTAAATCCATCACTTTGTTGCGGGCTTATAGTTAAAACGTTCAAGCAAATAAGTACCTAAAAGCAACATTGCCATCAAACAAAAATGATTTTCAAGGGGAATATTTGCGAATTCTAAGGCAACTGTCTCCCTGCGCTCGTAAGCTATAATTGGAATATTGCACAAAATGCCGTAGGCGATATAGAACAAAACCAAACTCGCCACGAAACCACGGTAAAACCGGTACATAAACCTCAATCGATTAAAATACTCTACAAATAGTAACAGCAGAATTAATATGCCAAATACAATTGTTGGATAGGATTTTGTATGTGCAAAAAACAAAAAAGCTACGCAAATACCAATTAAGGCATTACTAATGGCCAAACTGTATTTCTGTCCTTCGTTATTTGGAAATTTTGAATTTAAGTAACGATACAAGTTTAAGCTTGCAAATACCAAACTAAAGTTAAAAAGTAATTGCTCGACAGGTACTTTCCTAATATTGATACCTAAAGTGTAAGGTGCATTAAATTTAAATACGGCAAAATCGGTTAAAAAAATTGAAACGCCGGCAAATAATAACGCAACAGCAAAACTAGGCAACACAGTAGTTTTAATAGTGTTATAGTCCAAATTTACTTTATCAAAAGCTAGCAAGAACGGAAATAGAATTAGACAAATATTTATTAAAAGGAATATGTAGTTCATTAGCTTGTGCAAAATTATTTGCCAAAAGTAGTCTTTTTGTTAGCGTTTCAGCAAATACTTTAAACGTAAAAAGGCCACGAACAAAATTCGTGGCCTTTTACATAGATATATGTTGATGTAATTATTTTCTATGCTTCTGCAGCAACAGATAAATCTTTGTTATAAGTTTTTAAATATTTTTTTAGAATACCTCTAGCTACGTGGATTCTGGTTTTTACAGTTCCAATCGGAATTGCTAACTCTTCTGCAATTTCGTGATATTTAAATCCTTCAAAATATTTAATAAATGGCACATAATATTCAGGCTGAAGGGTTGCTAGCGCTTTATGTATATCCGTCATTACAAATTTGCTCTCTACAGCATTTCTAGTAGCACTGTAATGCAGGTTTGCAGAAGAAATGTCTTCGCTTTGCGTAATTAAAGTATTTGTTTTAACCATACGACGGTAATTGTTAATAAACGTGTTACGCATAATCGTAAATAACCATCCTTTTAGGTTTGTACCTTCTTTAAACTTACTGTAATAAGTTACGGCTTTAAGCATCGTATCCTGAACCAAATCGTTAGCATCTTCTACGTCTTTTGTAAAATTTAAAGCGAATGAGTGCAACGAGCCAGAATAATCATTCAATTGGTGGTTAAATTGAAGCTGTGTCATAGTTTTTTAGTTTTAAGTTTTAAAAAAGAACCTTTGCTGTTGGTGGTTCCTAGCAAATTCTGTTATACTAAAACTTATACAACTATAATACCAAAAAAATGGAGAATTTAATTTAAACTAAAAAACTGCTTCAACACGCTTTCAAACGCATGTCACAAAATGTTTACTTCTCTTTCTAACGTTACGCCAAACTTGGTATGCACAGAATTTATAATCTGTTCTGAAAAACTGTACACCTCTTGTCCACTTGCATTACCATGATTTACCAAAACCAAAGCCTGATTTTTCCAAGTTCCGGTGTTACCAACTACTTTTCCTTTAAAGCCACACTGCTCAATTAACCAGCCAGCTGCTAACTTGACACCGTTTTGCACTGGATAATTTACTACATCTGGAAATTTTTGAATTAGTTCTTGAAACTGTGCTTCTGTTATAACCGGATTTTTGAAGAAGCTACCAGCGTTGCCAATTGTACTAGGATCTGGCAATTTACTTACCCTAATAGCCGCAACAACTGCTGACACGTCGGCAATATTTGGCGTTATTATATTTCTGTTAGTTAGCTCGGCGGTAATGGCGCCATAGTGTGTTTGTAAGTTTGCAATTTTCGTTAAACGAAAACTAACTTGTGTTATAATGTATTTGCCTTTTAAGTCATTTTTGAACACACTGTCTCTATAACCAAACTTACAGTCTTCAAAACTGAACATTTTAGTTTTCAGGGTAGCAATTTCAAAAGCTTCGCATGATAAAAAAACGTCTTTCAGTTCTACACCGTACGCACCTATGTTCTGTATAGGTGATGCGCCAACAGTACCCGGAATTAATGTAAGGTTTTCTAATCCGGCGAAGCCGTTATTTACACAAAAGGTTACCAAATCATTCCAAACTACCCCTGCACCGGCTGTAACAATAATTTCATCGCCTTGCGTAGTGTAACTTATGCCTGGTATGCTTAGTTTAACAACAACGCCATCAAAATCTTCGGTAAAAAGCATATTACTACCGCCGCCCAAAATCAGCAACTTCTTGCCTTCTATTGCAGAATTGGTAAATAGCTTCATTAAATCATCTACCGAGTAGATGTCGGCAAAAAAATTGGCTTTAACATCAATACCAAAAGTGTTGTAAGGTTTTAAAGAAACATTTTGTTTTAGACTAAACATGCGTACGATTTTGTACAAATGTATTTATAAAAAATGATTGAAAACGATAAAAAGCCGCTTTGCTCACGGTTACTATCTATCATTTTCACCTAGATAAATCCTCTATTCACCGATTTTCTATAGTTAAAAAACCTTGTTGAACCGTACTTTGCTGGCGATTATCATAGAAATAACATAATTAAAGAACAAAAAATATATTTCACAGGAAACTTTGGAATTAAAAAAAGTTTCCATAGTTTTGCCCGCAATTTAGATGAAACGCCATGGATATTAATCAAGCAGAAATTACAATAGCCGAAGAGATTAAAATTTTAATCAGAAAACTTTGGAGTTAATTAATTTCTAAAAAACACAAAGGGAGAAAAAAATTGGAAGTAAAGGAATACATAGTAGAGGAAGCCGATAAACTTTTTTGCCAGTATGGTTTTAAAAGTGTTACGATGGATGATATTGCCAAACATTTGGGCATTTCTAAAAAAACCATCTACCAACATTTTAGCGATAAAAATGAATTGGTGAACATTTTAATTGAGGACAGGTTAAACTGCCAAGAATGCCTTACGCAAGAATCTGCTAAAAATGCAGATAACGCTGTTGAGGAGATTTTTTATTCTTTGGTTAGCATGAACCAGTCTTTGGCAAACATGAATCCAAAAATGTTTTACGATTTACAAAAATACCATCCGCAAGCTTGGATATTTTTTAAGGAGTTTAAAGAAAAAGCTTTAGGAAAATCGATACGTAAAAACCTGGAGCGTGGAATTACCGAAGGCGTATACAGAGAAGATATTAAGATTGATATTTTAACGCAGTTGAGGTTAGACCATGTAGAGATTATTTTTAATAACCACAGCCATTACATTATGGACAAGTACAATATTGCCCAAGTGATGATAGAAATTACAGAACATTTTTTATATGGTATTTGCAACGACAAAGGTTTAAACCTATTAAAAAACTACAAACAACAAACACTAGAAAAAACCAAAAATTAAAAACCTTAAAAACACAATACATATGCTTAAAATAAATATGGTAAAATTATTAGTCATCCTATTAACGGTTGCTGTTTTGCCAAAGGTTGTTGTAGCGCAACAGCCATTAACTTTAAAAGACGCTTTAACTTTCGCTTTGCAACAAAACACTAAAGTGCGCAAATCGAAATTAGACATAGAAGGCGGAAGATATAAAGTACAGGAAGTTAGAGCGCAGGCCTTACCGCAACTTAGCGGCAACGTTGGCTTAACCTATAATGCAATAATCGGCCAGCAGGTAGTAGATTTTGGTGGGCAGTTGCAAACATTAAAATTTGGCCAGAAATGGAATTCTACAGCTGGCTTACAACTTTCGCAACAGCTTTTTAACCAACAGGTTTTTACTGGTTTACAAGCTGCAAGATCTAGTGAAGAATATTACAACCTCACTTCTCAATTAACAGAAGAACAAATTTTAGAACTGGTTGCCAACAACTACTATCAAGTATTGGTTAACAGAGAGCAATTGAACGTAATTGACAAAAACATAAAAAATGTAAAGGTTATCGAGAAAATCATTAACAATCAATACGAAAACGGGCTTGCCAAAAAGATTGATGTTGATCGTATCAAAGTAAACCTAACCAATTTAGAAACCCAACGCGAGCAAACTTTAAATGCAATTACGCAGTTAGAAAACCAATTAAAATTCTCTATGGGTATGCCGGTTAATAATGAAATTATTTTACCTGCTACTGAACTTACCGAAGTTACTCAACTTCCGGTTTTTACAGATTCCATTAGTTTGGCTAACAGAACAGAGATTAAGCTTTTAAACAATCAAGACAAATTACTATCGTTACAAAGAAAAGCTTATGTTGCAGAATACTATCCAAGTTTGGCACTTACAGGAAATTATACCTATTCTAGCCAAAGCAACAGTTTCGACTTTTTGACCACGAATGCCTCGGCAATTGGCTTTGGTTCATCAGCCATTGGCTTAACGCTTAAAGTGCCAATCTTTAACGGTTTTTTAACTCGCTCTAAAGTTCGCCAGGCAGATGTAGATATCGCGAAAGCAAAAGAAGATAGAAAAGAAACGACTAACTCTTTAAATCTAGCTTACGAGAATGCCAAAATTCAGTTGCGCAATAGTTTAAATACTATAAAAGCGCAAAAGAAAAATGCTGAGTTGGCTGACGAGATTTACAGAAGTACGCAAAACAATTATAACAATGGCCTAGCTACTTTAACCGATTTATTGGATACGGAAAGCTCACTTACCGAAGCGCAAAATAGCTATACACAAGCTTTGCTAAATTATAAAATTGCCGAAATACAACTAATTAAATCAAACGGAAACATCAAATCTCTAATACAATAAAACTGTAGTTGAAGAAATAAATAAACAGAAAATGAAAAGAATAATAATCATAGTAGTCGTAGTAATAGCCGTACTTGGTCTTATTGCTTATGTATTAACCAATAACAAAAAGAAAAGTGAAGAAACTACAGCTTTTATTGCTAAAGGTAGTGGATCTGTTGCCGTTAAAACTGCCGAAGTAGCCCGTAAAGAGATTGATCTTGATTTTACAGCAAACGGAAACTTTGCGCCAAACCAGGAATTAAACTTTAGCGCTGAAAATTCAGGTCGCGTTAGCAAGATTTATGTTGAAGAAGGCAGCAGAGTAAGCAAAGGAACTGTTTTAGCAAGAATTGATGCTGAGATTTTAAATACAGATAGAGAAACGGCCGAAGCAACTTACCAAAATGCCGTAAGAGATTTATCTCGTTACGAAAGTTCTTTTAAAACAGGTGGTGTAACCCAACAACAGTTAGATCAAGCTAAACTTACTGCAGAAAACGCAAAACTACGTTTACAGCAACAACAACGTAAGTTAAATGATGCTAACATTCGCTCATCTATTAATGGTATCGTTAACAAAAAAATGATTGAAGTTGGTGCTGTAGTAGCTCCTGGAACTCAATTGTTCGAGTTGGTTGATGTTTCTAAATTGAAATTGAAAGTAAACGTTAACGAAAGTCAGGTTGCTAACTTAAAAATTGGTGATGCTGTTCAAATTCAATCGTCGGTTTTCCCAACTGAGAAATTTTCTGGAAAAGTAACTTTTATTGCAGCAAAAGCTGATGAAACTTTAAACTTCCCGATTGAGGTTGAAGTAACGAACAATGCTAAAACCAGCTTAAAAGCAGGAATGTACGGAACAGCATTATTTAAATTTCCTAAACAAGCACCAGCAATCTTGGTACCACGTACTGCTTTTGTTGGCAGTGTAAGTAGCAATGAGGTATATGTTTTAAACAAATCTAAAAACACCGCCGAAATACGCAAAGTTGTTTCTGGACGTATTTTGGGAGAAAACGTAGAAGTTCTAGAAGGCTTAAAAGAAGGAGAAACAGTGATTACTAGTGGTCAAATTAACTTGACCGAAGGCACTCCTGTTAGTATTATTAAGTAAAAAACAGATTTTGAGACATGAGATTTGAGACCGGTTCTCATCTCTCATATCTAACTTCTAACATCTCAATAAATAGAAAATGAAAATCACTGATATATCCATAAAAAGACCTTCATTGGTAATTGTAGTGTTTACCGCACTTACTTTGCTAGGTTTACTGAGTTATTTCTCGTTAGGATATGAGCTTTTGCCAAAGTTCTCTCCAAACGTAGTATCTATCTCTACTATTTATCCCGGTGCTTCGCCAAATGAGGTTGAAAGTACCGTAACCAAAAAAATCGAGGACGCGGTATCTTCGATGGAAAACATCAAGAAAATTAACGCAAACTCTTACGAAAGTTTATCGGTTGTTATTATAACCTTAACTGATAAAGCAGAAATTGATATCGCCCTTAACGATGCGCAAAGAAAGGTAAACGCAATTTTAGCCGATTTGCCAGACGATGTTAAACAACCATCGTTAAGTAAGTTCTCGTTAGATGATTTCCCTGTAATCACGATGTCTGCATCGGGTAACATGGACGATATTTCGTTCTACGATTTAATGGACAAACGTATTGCGCCGATTATTTCTCGTGTATCTGGTGTAGCACAAGTAAACCTAATTGGTGGTGCAGAGCGTGAAATTAAAGTAGCCTTAGATGCTAAAAAAATGCAAGGTTATGGCTTATCTGTACCTGCAGTACAACAAGCTATCTTAGCTTCTAACTTAGATTTTCCTACGGGTAGTGTAAAAACTAAAGCACAAGACATTTTGGTGCGTTTATCTGGTAAATATGCCAACGTAGAAGAAATGCGTAGTTTGGTAGTAAGCACAGGTAAAGATGGTGCTCAAATCCGCTTAGGAGATATTGCCGATATTCAGGATACACAAAAAGAAACTGAAAAAATTGCCCGTATCAACAGAGGTAACTCAATTGCGGTACAAATTATTAAACAAAGTGATGCTAACGCAGTAACGGTAAGTGAAGGCACAAAAGAGACCATTGCAAAATTAAAAGAAGATTATAAAAACATTGGTCTGGATATTAAAATTGTAAACGATAGTTCTGTTTATACGTTAGAATCTGCAGATGCTGTAATCCACGATTTAATTATTGCAATTATACTGGTAGCAGTTGTAATGCTTTTCTTCTTACATAGCTTGCGTAATGCGGTTATTGTAATGGTTTCCATTCCGGCCTCGTTAATTGCAACCTTTATCGGTATCAGTTTATTTGGTTACACCTTAAACTTGATGTCTTTACTAGGTTTATCGCTCGTAGTGGGTATCTTGGTTGATGATGCGATTGTAGTTTTGGAGAACATTCAACGCCACATGGAGATGGGTAAAAACAAAGTTCGTGCTGCTATAGATGGTACACGCGAGATCGGTTTTACCGTAGTTTCCATCACTTTCGTAATTGTGGTAGTGTTCTTCCCTATTGCTATCAGTACGGGTATGGTGGCTAACATTTTACGCCAATTCTGTGTGGTGGTAATCATCTCTACCCTATTATCATTGGTAGCTTCGTTTACAATCGTTCCATTAATTTTCTCTCGTTACGGTAAGCTAGAACGTATTGAAGGTAAAAATGCTTTTGGTAAATTCATTTTATGGTTCGAAAAACAACTGCAAAAATTTACGAACTGGATTACTGGATTATTAGAGTGGACACTTAAAAACAAAGCAATTACATTGGTTTCGATGTTTGTGTTGCTTCTTTCTTCTTGCGGATTATTAGCAGGCGGTTATATCGGTTTCGAGTTCTTCCCTAAATCTGATAAAGGTGAATTCTTACTACAAATTGAGATGCCTAAAGACGTTTCTTTAGAGCAAACCAACCTTTATACCCAAAAAGCGGAGAACTACCTAAGCGAGAAAAAAGAAGTTGTTCAGATGATTACCACCGTTGGTCAGTCTAGTGAAGGTATGGGAGGTACAACTGCTACCGCTTATAAATCAGAGATTAACATTAAGTTGGTAGAGAAACCAGAGCGTGACAATAAATCTTCGGATATTATTTCTACAACTTACACTCGTGAGCTAGAGAAAATATTGGTAGGTGCAAAAATCAAAACCGTGCCGATAGGTATTTTAGGTACAGCCGACGACTCTCCTATTCAATTTGTGGTAATGGGCTCTGAGCTAGACAGCGTTATGGCTTTTGCAGAGAAAGCGGCTGGCGTTTTAGCAAAAATCCCTGGAGCTACGCAAACCAAGCTTTCGGTAGAAAAAGGAACACCAGAAATTAACGTAAAAGTTGATCGCGATAAAATGTCGGCATTAGGCTTAAATTTATCAACTGTAGGTTCTACCATGCAAACTGCTTTTGCTGGTAATACCGATGGTAAATTCCGTCAGGGCGAATACGAGTACGACATCAATATTCAATATCAAGATTTCGATCGTAAGGATATTGACGATGTACGAAACCTAATATTCGTAAACCAGGCTGGACAACAAATTAAGCTTTCTCAATTTGCAGATATTAAAGAAGGTTCTGGACCAAGTTTATTAGAGCGTTTAAACAAATCTACTTCGGTAACCGTTAAAGCGCAAACTGTGGGCAGACCAACAGGTTCTGTTGTAACAGATTTCCAAACAGCTTTAGATAAAATGAAAAAACCTGCCGGCATTAGCTTCTACTGGGCAGGTGATCAAGAGAACCAAAGCGAAGGTTTTGGTACTTTAGGTATCGCCTTATTAGCTGCTATTGTTTTGGTTTACCTAATTATGGTTGCTCTTTACGATAGTTTTGTTTATCCGTTTGTGGTAATGTTCTCGCTACCGCTGGCGTTAATTGGTGCTTTGCTAGCATTGGCTTTAACCAACAACGCTTTGGGTATCTTCACCATCCTCGGTTTTATTATGCTAATGGGTTTGGTAGCTAAAAACGCTATTATCTTGGTCGATTTTACCAACCAAATGAAGGCGCAAGGAAAATCTACACATGAAGCCTTAATTTTGGCCAACCACGCTCGTTTACGTCCAATTTTAATGACCACCATTGCCATGGTTATCGGTATGTTGCCTATTGCATTAGCAAGTGGTGCTGGTGCCGATTGGAAAAACGGTTTGGCCTGGGTAATTATTGGAGGTTTAACAAGTTCGCTCTTCTTAACCTTGGTAGTTGTACCAGTAATGTATCAAATTTTTGATAACCTGTTAGAGAGATTTGGTTTCAATAAAAAAGGTCAGACTATTGAAGAAGCGATAGCTGAACCTTACGAGCACAAAGAAGTAAATGAGTGGGAACAACACCACTAAAAGATAATTTTTCCCAAAAAATGCTTAAGCGGCCGTTTATTAATTTAAACGGTCGCTTTTGTTTTAGAGCATGTTTTTTATTCGAAAAGCAAATTTCGTGGTCAGTCTGTTATTTCAGCCGGGCTATCCACTTCAATCCCCGAAGAAAAATCGAGGTATTTCCGTTGCTATCCCGTTTAGTTAACTTAAACCTGCTCTACTTAAAAAAATTCTATTAGATGTAAGTTTTTCTAATAACCTGCTACTAATGTTAAAAACAACATCAATTCAAATAAAGCAGAGACCATGAAAATCAAACTTCTTATCGCCATCATCATAACCTTGTTTATCAGTTGCGAAAAAACATCTTCGCCAGATGGAAGGGCTCAATTAAGAGATGCAGAACTTTCTCAAAGAATAGACAGATTAGAGAAAAAACAAATCATTATTTTAGATAGCTTACAAATTCTAAAAAAGAAAATCGAATCCTTAAATTAAAAAGATAATTTAATCGATGAGTGAAACCCAATTTCTTCAATTGCTTTCCCAAAACCAAGGAATTATAGGTAAGGTTTGCAGCATTTATTGCAATCACAGGGAAGATTATGAAGATTTATTTCAAGAAATTACCTACCAAGCTTGGAAGGGTTTTGCTTCTTTTAGAGGCGATGCCAAATTTAGCACTTGGTTATATCGTATTGCTTTAAATACAGCAATCAGCTCGTTTAGAAAACGCAAACCCAACATCGACTTTTTATCAGAAATTCCAGATACCGTTACAGAAACCTCCACTTTCGAAGAAGACGAAAAAAAACATTTACTAGCTGCTATTAAACAGTTAAATGAAGCTGATAGAGCCGTAATTGCACTGTATTTAGAAGAAATGAGTTATCAGGAAATTGCAGCCATTATCGGTATTACTGAAAACAACGTTGGCGTAAAAATTACCCGAATTAAAAACAAATTACACCAAATTTTAACAAATGGAAAAAGATAAGCTAAAATCGATTTGGAAAACAATACCAGTTCAACCCAAAAGTGATATTGAATTAACGAAAATGCTCAAAGAGCAAAATCATCCTGTTTTAAATGCTATTAAAAAACAGGCATTTTTTGAGTTATTTGCTTTTGCCAGTTTTTTAGTCTGCTACTATACTATGTTTGATGGAGCAAAAAAAAGCTCTTTAGCAAATTTAGCATTGGTTTTTGCCATTTCAATAAATATGCTGCATCACTTTAAAGGATATAGATTACAACAGATATTTAGGGCTAGTGAAAATGTTTTGGAAGATTTAAAACGTTTTGCCGTTAAATTAAAATCGTATCAATTAGAAACTCTCATTGCCAAAATCGTTTTTATTGCTGGCATGGGTATTTTTTTTACCAATGGCATTCAACTCACAGCAAATAAATGGTGGGCAATTGGATTGATAGTGATCATTTTTACAATGCAACTTATCTTTTTAAATAGCGTTTGGGTAAATAGAATAAGAAAAATTAAAACAACACTTATGGAATTTGAGAACGCCTAATTTTTTATAAAAAATGGTATAATTTACCACCACCTTTGTTATATAAACCCGGTTAAAGTGAAAAACTTTTGATTATTGGCATTCTGAGCTTGTCGAAGACCAATAAGCAAAATTTGCAACGGAAACGGGACAGAAATTGCCAAACGCAAATTCCAATCGTTTACAAAAAATTAAACTATTTAATAGCACTAATTTTAGCAACTAAAAACGTAATAAGCAGGCCAAAACAACCAATTACCGCATAAGAGTAACGCAAGCTAGAAAGCGCAGAGATATAACCGATTAACGGAGGCCCCATTAAAAAGCCGAAATAGCTAACCCCAGAAACCATGGCTAAGGCAATACCCGGAGAAACTTTGGTGTTGCTGCCTGCTATGCTGTAAACCATAGGCACTATACCCGAAACGCCAATACCCACCAACATAAAGCCAATGGTTGCCGGTACAATTTGCGGGTAAATTACCGAAAGAAACATACCGAAAGAAATGATTACTCCACTTACTTGTAGCGAGCGTTTTCTGCCGTACTTACCTATTATTTTATCGCCTATAAAACGGCCCGTTGCCATCATCACCATAAAAGATGCGTAACCTAAAATTACCAGTTGCGTAGGCGCTTTTACAATTTCCTTAAAGTAAACACCACTCCAGTCGAACATCGCTCCTTCGGTTGCCATGCTACAAAAACCAATTATACCTAGTTGCACTAAAACGCCCTGTGGCTTTGTAAAAAAACTCGTCTTTTTAGCCTCGGTTGATTTTTCGCCTGGAACTAAAAATCTGTAATTTATAAAGATGTGCAACCAAACAATTGCCGCAATAATTACAAAATGTACAAGGGGCGTAAAATCTAAATTAACCATAAGCAGGCCAATTAAAGCCCCAGAAAAACCACCTATGCTCCAAGCACCGTGAAAAGATGTCATAATGGGCTTGCCGTAATATCGCTCTGCAGCAACACCTTGTGTATTTAACGCAATGTTGCAAATGTTGCCCGCAATACCGAACAAAAACAAGAAAATACCCAAATGCCAACCTGCCGTAGCGAAAGCTAAAATACTAAGCGCCAAAGCATACAACGGACCGCCAATAGTTAACATTCTTCTGCTACCAAATATGGCAGTTAGCCTACCAGATATAGGCATTGTTAATAGCTGACCAAGTGGTAAAGCAAGCAGTATGCTGCCTAATGCTGCATCAGACAAATTCATTGCTGCTTTTAAATCGGGGATTCTACTTGCCCAAGAAGCAAAACAAACGCCTTGCCCAAAGTAAAATAACGAAACCGCTAACCTAACTCTTTTAGGACTATATTTTATTTCAGAAGCATATTCTAATTCGGTAAGCGAAGCTGACATAGATTTTAATATTTTACAAGAGCGAGGCAAATCTCGGTAAATTAGCACATAAAGCGAGCAATCGTTTTGTAAAATATGTTACTTTATAGATCTTCCAACTTCTTGCACGAAACCGTGGAAATTGATTTTTTTCTGGCGACCTCCAAGGCGAACGATAATTACGTTATTTTGTGGATTTACGTAGACCGACTGATTGAACATCCCTTGCGCTTTATAGTCGTAAACTTTTTGGGCGTAGAAATATCTGCCGTCAGGATTTTTCTCTATTCGATAATCCATTTGGTCTTTTTTTAACTGATTTGCAGCGCCAACAGAATCCTTAAAATACCTAAAATCTCGACATGCCCAAAACTGGTTTTTATAACGTTTGCTGGTTAAAGAATCTGGGTGTGTCGTAGCATCAACCCATTTTTTAGAAACGATTTGTTTTCCTTCCCAATTTCCACCTTTAAGGTATAATCTGCCCAATTTTGCAAAATCTAATGCAGTAGCATTTATGCAGCAAAAAGCTTTTACGTTATCTTTATTATCTAAACTCCAAAGCGCATCGCTTTCTGTACCTAAAGGTTGCCACAAGTTCTCTTGAAATAAGGTCTGTAGTTTTTTACCCGTAGCCTTTTCTAAAACCATAGCTAATACCTGCGTATTTATACTTTGATACTCGAAAGTTTTGCCCGGTTCGGTTTTCATTTTCATCTTACGCACCATTTTTTCTAAATCGGCTCCATAATAGCTACGTACAATTTTAGAAAATGGGTTAAAGGCTCGTTCGGTAAATCTAAATCCGCTTCTCATATCCAGCACATGCTGAATGGTAAGTCGATTAAAACGCTCATCGTTTTTAGCCAATTCGGGCAAGTAGTTAATCACCAATTCGTCGGTAGATTTTATTTGACCGCGATCTACCGCAATACCAACTAAAGTGCCCACAAAAGATTTGGCCATAGAAAAACTAGGTTGCTTTGCATCTATGGTATTCCCATCAGAAAGGTATTGATAGATAATGCTATCATTTTTAATAACCAAAAACACACTTGTTTTGGTGGCAATTATCGAACTATCAATTCGCTTTTTTAAAGCGCTATAATTTGTATTTGGATAAGCATTTTTAAAACGAAATGGTGTAGCCGATTTTTGAATGGTTAGGTTATTAAATTTAGCGCTATCGCTAGCATCTGGAACTAAATACCTAACAGATCTAAGTGGAACGCAGGCGGTAAGAAAAAGTAGAAAAATGGCTAAGAAAAAAGTTGCTCTCATTATTGCTAAAATACGTATCGAGATTAGAAAACGTTAAGAATTACAAATTGTTACAAAAATTTAATATTGGCTTAAATGCAAAAATAAAAAGGCCAGCAAGATGCTGGCCTTTTTATTTCTAATACGCTAGACTTCGAACTTTATACTCTAGACTATTAAATATGTATCGCCCTGTTTTCAGTTGCAGCCATTGCAGCTTCTTTTAAAGCTTCGGTGTAAGTTGGGTGTGCATGGCAAATTCTTGCAATATCTTCTGCTGAAGCACGGAATTCCATTGCAACAACAGCTTCTGCAATCATATCCGCAGCACGAGGGCCAATCATGTGCACACCTAAAATTTCATCCGTTTTCTCGTCGGCCAAAACTTTAACAAAACCATCAGTATCCATGCTTGCTTTAGCTCTGCCACTTGCTTTGAAAGGGAACGATCCAGCTTTATACTTCGTACCTTTTTCCTTCAATTGTTCTTCGGTGTAACCAACAGAAGCAACCTCTGGCCAGGTGTAAACCACACCCGGAATTAAGTTATAATTAATGTGCGGTTTTTGTCCGGCAATGGTTTCTGCCACATAAATACCTTCATCCTCTGCTTTGTGTGCTAGCATAGCACCGGTGATTACATCGCCTATGGCATAAACACCTTTAACATCAGTTTCTAAATGTGCATTAACCGGAATTTTCTTCCCTCTTTCCTCTACAGTAATTCCAATTTTATCTAAGCCTAAGCCTTCGCTATAAGCAGTTCTACCAACGGCAACAATGCAATAATCAGCATCAAAATTAACCGCTTCTCCTTTTGCATTTTCTGCAGTTACCGTAACGGTTTTACCTTTTGTAGTTGCGCCGGTAACTTTATGGCCCATAAAAAACTCCATGCCTAAAGATTTCTTTAAAACACGTTGCAATTCTTTACCTAAACCACCATCCATAGTAGCAATAATAGATGGCATATATTCTATTACCGAAACTTTAGTACCTAAACGAGCGTAAACAGAACCTAATTCTAAGCCTATTACACCTCCACCAATAACAATCATTGATTTAGGAACTTCTTTAATATTTAATGCCTCTGTAGAAGTAATGATACGTTTCTTATCGATAGGCAAAAATGGCAATGCAGTAGGTTTAGAACCTGTAGCAATAATTACATTTTTAGCCGTTAATTTCTCGGTAGATCCATCAGCTTTAGTAACAATAATGGTATTTTTATCTTCGAAAGAACCAACACCTTCGTAAGCATCAATTTTATTTTTCTTGAACAAATAAGTAATACCAGCCGTATTTTGCGAAACAACATCGTCTTTACGAGCAATCATCTGTTTCATATCAACCTTTAAATCTTTTAGGTTAATACCATGTGTAGTAAAGCTGTGCGCTGCATTGTGAAAATGCTCAGAAGAATCTAGCAAAGCCTTAGACGGAATACAGCCAACATTTAAGCAGGTACCGCCATAAGTTTTATATTTTTCTACTACTGCTGTTTTTAAGCCTAATTGTGCACAACGAATGGCACCTACATAACCGCCCGGACCCGAGCCAATAACAACTACGTCATATTGCATATCGAAAGATTTTTTTGTTAAAGCAAATGTATTAATAATTTACGATTTTGGATTGACGAATTATGACTGTAGATTGTAAAATCTTGCTAATTTCCGCTCCAGTTAACTTCCATTTTGCTAAAAACAGAGATGCAAATAAGGATTTGAAAAGCAAAGGCTGTATTTCATCGGTGCCGAAAGTCGGGCTTTATACTCCAATCTTTTTGTGAGAGTTACTGCAACACCCCATAGGTTTCCATCTGCGCTAGGCTAAAAAACCGATGGGCTTAATGGCGCATCGAAACAAAAAGTATTTCCGTTTCAATCCCGTTTATTTAACAAAGGTTTGTGCAATAAAAACTACATGCTTATATTTGAATATGATAAGTTTAAGAAATATTCCATTTTTTGCAGTTGGCGTAGCTGCATTATTATTTGGAGCATTGGTTTTTAATGATATTTATGCCATTGCTTGGTACGTTATCGCCTTAATTTATTTTATTTTCGGATTTATATTCCGCAAACCTGTTAACACGTCAGACGGCGGTCACTAAAAATTTAAGAAAGCTTCTCAGACGGGAAGCTTTTCTTTTTTTAAATCAACCCTAACCCCGAATATATATTCATACAACTAAACAATTAACCAAATGAAACGTATTTTACTCGCCTTTCTTTTTGTTTCGCTCTTTTTAACAGAAAGTACTTTCGCTCAAGAAACAGATTCCGCCTATGTGCGTAGTCATTACACCAAAATAGAACGACAGATTACCATGAGAGATGGTATAAAACTATTTACATCAATATATCTCCCAAAAGATCAAAGCAAAAAATATCCATTTTTGATTAGTCGCACGCCCTACACCGTTGCACCTTATGGCCAAGACAAATACAAGTTAAGCCTGGGAACTTTTCCCGCCCTAATGCGTGAAGGTTTTATTTTCGTTTACCAAGATGTACGTGGCCGATGGATGAGCGAAGGCGAGTTTGACGACATTAGGCCGCAAACCACCAAAAAAGGTAAAAAAGATATCGATGAAAGCACCGACACTTATGATACGATTGATTGGTTAATAAAAAACATTAAAAATAATAACGGCAAAGCCGGAATTTCTGGCATCTCGTACCCAGGTTTTTATTCTACAACCTCCTTACCAAATGCGCACCCTGCTTTAAAAGCAGTTTCGCCACAAGCACCGGTTACAGATTGGTTTATCGGTGATGATTTTCATCATAATGGCGTGCTATTTTTGAATGATGCCTTCAGCTTCATGAGTAGTTTTGGTGTTCCTCGCCCTAAACCAATTACACCAGATCAAGGTCCAAAACCTTTTAAATTCCCTATAAAAGACAGCTACAGATTTTATCTGGAAGCAGGTTCGGTTAAAAACCTAAAAGAAAAATATTTTGGCGACAGCATCCGTTTTTGGAACAATCTTTTCAAACATCCAAACTTAGATACTTTTTGGAAAGCTAGGTTAATTACGCCACACTTAACCAATGTAAAACCTGCCGTTATGGTAGTTGGTGGTTTCTTTGATGCGGAAGATGCTTACGGAACATTTGCAACCTATAAGGCCATCGAAAAACAGAATCCAAACACCAAAAATATTTTAGTAGCTGGTCCTTGGTTTCATGGTGGTTGGGTACGCGGCGATGGTTCTTATTTTGGCGACATCAAATTTGGGCAGCCAACTAGTACCTATTACCAACAAGAATTAGAATTACCATTCTTTAAATTTTACCTAAAGGGCGAAGGAAAATTCGATGCTGCCGAAGCAAATATCTTTATTACGGGAAGCAATCAATGGAAAAAATTCGACAAATGGCCACCTGCAACTACAGAAAGCAGAAACTTGTATCTACAGCCTAACGGCAAATTATCTTTCGAAAAAGTTGGCAGAACCGATAGCTGGACCGAATATGTAAGCGATCCCAACAATCCGGTTCCCTACCAAGCCGGTGTACAAGAAAGAAGAACGCGAGAATACATGATAGATGATCAGCGTTTTGCGGCTAGAAGACCAGATGTAAAAACTTATCAAACCGATGCACTAACGGAAGATATTACCCTAACCGGAACCTTGTTAGCCAATTTAGTAGTTTCAACTACCGGAACAGACGCCGACTATGTAGTAAAACTGATTGATGTTTATCCCGAAGACGAACCAAATCCGGTTCCAAATCCTAAAAATATTATAATGGGTGGCTACCAAATGTTGGTACGTGGAGAAATTATGAGGGGTAAATATCGCAATAGCTTCGAAAAACCTGAAGCCTTTACACCAAATGCTATTACCAAAGTAAATTATGCTTTACCAGACGTAGCGCATACTTTTAAAAAGGGGCACAAAATAATGATCCAAATTCAAAACACGTGGTTCCCATTAGCAGATAGAAATCCTCAAAAATTTATGGATATTTACCAGGCAAATCCAGAAGATTTTCAGAAAGCCACACACAGAATTTATCATGACGTAAACAACAGTTCTTATTTAACTGTAGAAGTTTTAAAACCATAACATAAAATGAAAAAAATATGCTTTTTGCTTTTGATGGCCGCTTGCAGTTTAACTGCAAACGCTCAATTGCTTACTAACAAAAAAGCTTACTCGAGAGCAGATAGCTTAAGGGGAATGTTAACGCCTTTACGTACCTGTTACGACATTAACTATTACCATTTAGATGTTAAAATTAACATTGAGGAAAAATCGATAAGTGGCAGTAACGAATTTGCTTTTACTGCTACGCAGGATTTTACCAAACTACAATTTGATCTTTTCGAAAATCTGCAAATAGAAAAAGTAGTTTACAAAGGTGCTTCGATTCCTTTCACAAGAGAATTTAATGCGGTTTTTTTAACTTTTCCTAAGGCAATAAAAAAAGGAGCGAAAGATAAATTCACCGTTTTTTACGGCGGAAATCCAGTAGTTGCTAAAAACCCACCTTGGGATGGCGGTTTCATCTTTAAAAAGGATAAAGGTGGCAATCCATTTGTTTCGGTGGCTTGCCAAGGCTTAGGTGCAAGTGTTTGGTGGCCTACAAAAGATCACCAGAGCGATGAAGTGGACAGCATGTTAATTAGCATTTCGGTTCCAAAAGATTTAAACGAAGTCTCTAACGGTCGCTTAAGAAACATTGTTGACAAACCAGATGGTTATAGACAGCACAATTGGTTTGTTTCTAATCCGATAAACAATTACAACGTTACTTTTTATATTGGCAAATACGCTCATTGGACAGACAATTTTGCCGGAGAAGACGGCAATCTTACTATCGATTATTGGTCGCTAAAGGAAGATAGCGCCAAAGCACGTCCGCATTGGGATGCCGACGTAAAACCGATGTTAAAGGCTTTTGAACATTGGTTCGGGCCCTACCCTTGGTATAAAGATGGCTTTAAGTTAGTGCAAGCGCCACATTTAGGTATGGAGCATCAAAGTGCTGTTGCTTACGGCAATCAGTTTAAAAAAGGGTATTTAGGTGGCGATATGTCTGGCACCGGGCACGGGTTAAAATGGGATTACATTACCGTACACGAAGCAGGCCACGAATGGTTTGCGAATAACGTAACTACAAAAGACATTGCCGACATGTGGGTGCACGAAGGTTTTACCACTTATTCTGAAGCTTTATTTACTGAGTATACTCAAGGTAAAAAAGCGGGCGAAGAATATGTTATTGGCTTGCGTAGAGGAATTGGAAACCGAACGCCCATGATTGGCCCATACAATGTTAATGTAGAAGGTAGTGGCGATATGTATCCGAAAGGTGCAAATCTAATTCACACTATCCGCCAGCTAGTAAACAACGATGAGAAATTTAGGCAGATTTTGCGTGGTATCAACAAAACTTTTTATCATACAACCACTACAAGCGAAGCGGTAGAAAAATACATAATCAAACAAGGTGGATTAAAACTCGACAAGGTTTTTGATCAGTACCTGCGCTATTCAAAAATTCCGGTTTTGGAGTACAAAATCAACAATGGCGAATTGTCTTACCGTTGGATTACCGATGTAAAGGATTTTGATATGCCAGTTAAAGTCTCGCTAAAAGCGGATGAGTATACACTCATTTCGCCTACAAACGACTGGAAAACTACAAAAATAGATGCTTCTGTGAATATGGATAGCTTTAAAACTGAGCCAAATTTTTACGTAAAAGTTAAAAAGGGAGAGTAATAGGATTAGCTAATTAGCAGATTCTCCAATCAGCTAATTATTTTCCCGGTCGTGCAACTTTTCGTAAACAAACAACGTCTTATAAGAAAATAATAAAATCATGAAGAAAATATTCCTATCATTTGGCTTAATTATAGCATTTACTTGCCTAGGCATACAACCACTTTTAGCAAACGACCCGATAAACATTAGCGTGTCTAAAAATAAAAAAGAAGACAGGGATGTTAGAGATTTTAACGGAGTTGCTGCAGGTGGACCAATAACGGTTATTGTTACATTAGGTAATACAGAAGGCTTAAGATTTGAAGGCGATGCCGATGCGATCTCTACCTTGATTACCGAAGTGAGAAAAAACATTTTGATCATCAGACCGCAAAACAGCTGGACCAGTTGGGCAAAAAAATATGAGAATAAAAAAATTACGGCTTATGTTTCGGCAAAAACGCTTAGAAGCTTAACCATGAGTGGTGATGGAAAAATGAATGTAACCAACAAAATTGCTACCGAGAGTTTGAATGTAAATTTAAGCGGTTCGGGAAGCATAACCGCTAATATTAATGTAGAAGGTTTTGTAGCTAATGTAAGTGGTTCTGGAAGTTTAAATATATCAGGCGGTGCAGATAACGCTAGCGTAAATATCAGTGGCTCTGGCTCACTGACTAAAAAAGGATTTAACGTTGGCAACTTATCATCTGTAGTTAGCGGTTCTGGTTCGGTTTATGCAAATGTTGAAGATAGTATTAGTGCTACGATTAGTGGTTCTGGCACCATAAATTATAGCGGAGATCCAAAAGTTAAACAAACTGTAATAGGTTCTGGAAGCGTAAGAAAAATATAATCGCTTTTAAAAGCTAACACTAACAAAAAAGCTTCCCGAATGATCAGGAAGCTTTTTTGTTATGCCAACTTTTATAAATATGGGAAACCGTAACCTTATTTAAATACTTCTGCTGTAAAGCGTAGTCTCAATACTATTTCCAAAGTATTTCTTGCTTCCTTTTAGCTTCGTAAACTCAATATGATTTGAAATTTCGCTTGTAACTTGAGCTAAAATTTCTGGGTTATTTTGGGGGTGAATAAAACCTAATACGTTATTTTGCTGATCCATAATATCTAACTTATTTAAATTACTCATGTTAAGTTGCAATGCAAAAATTTCATTATAAAAAATCACTTTCTGGTTGTTCTTATCGCTTATAGTTAGATTATTTGAACCTAATTCTACCGTAACCTTTGGCATAATTAATTTTAAAATAATGATAAATGGCGTAAGTACGGCAAGCGCAACCGCAATACCGGCAAGTTTTGCACTTCCAAAATTATCTAGGGCATTTGCCATTCCAAATAAGCCACCAAATATTGAGTAGCAGGCCACAATTAACAATACAAAATAGCCAATTGCAAAAGGCACTGCACGGTTTAGGTCGTTCTGTTTAAATTCAAATGTTTTCATTTAAATAGTTGTTGCTTTTTTTAAGAAAATTAAATCAATGTAATCCCCAAACCAGCTAAATAAGCCTTAGGCAAGAAAATTTCTCCGGTTTTCCGATCGAAATAAAATCGGCTGTCTTCTTTCCCCGCAATTTTGATATTTATGTAATTATCAGATTTATAAAACTTTACTGTAGATGTTGGCTTAGCTTCAAAAATTCTTTTACTAATCTCTTCCGTTTCTTGCAAGGCAAAAATTGTATTGCCATTTTCTATTTTTTTGGTGAAGAAGTAAGGCTTAAATGGCCTTTTCTCTTCTGGTTCTGCCGTCGGATTTTTACTTTTTCCCATACTTGGCCCCACCATCATTGGTGGCGCACTTACCGTTCCACCAACACTTTTTTCAGAAACGCTACTCAGATTTTGTTTCAACGTTTTCTTGCAAAAATCTAACAGCATATCTTCACCGGCTTTTGCCAAAACAAAAGCTTTAACCAAAACCATTTTATCATTGTATAATTTGTGGTTGTTGCCTTGGCTTAGTATGATATAATCAAAATTAGGTTTCTTATTAAAGTCTTCGAGCTTAACTGTAACTGTTCTTACAACGTTATCGTCATTCTCCTCATCAACTTTATAAAGAGGCAAATATTTACCAAAACCTTTATCTACAATTGTTTTTAAACTTAAATCATTCGCCAATACCACATAATGTTTTTTCATTCCTCTAATTTTAGGTGGTAATGGTATTCCATTTTTATCTTTACCGCCAGAAACAAAAGGCTCATATTCATCATAATTAGCGATGATAACTTGTCCAACTGTTTTGAAATCATCATAATCTCTGGTAATTGGAATGGTTTTTTCATTTTCCTCGCTTAAAAGGTATTTTTTACCTTTATTGGTAATTACAGAGTAACCAACATCTTTTATCTGAACTTGATTGTTTAAAATACGTTCGTAGAGCTGCTTTGCGCCAGTTTTGTTATTAAAAATGATATCGGGCCTATCACTGAAATCTTGAAGATAAATCTGACCTTTGGACGGAATTTCCGTGGCGAAAGCATAAGTAGGTTTCATAACTTCATTACCCAGATTATCGGTAATTCCGTGTTTACCGTTAATGCTAAAAGGATAATACTTTTGTTGTGCAAACGCTACGTTGGCTGTTGCAAAAAGTAAAAGGGTTAAAAATATCTTTTTCATAATTACAGGTTGATGTTTATTATTGTTTAGTCCACTTTATTTTGTACTGTTTTCCTCTTATATAGTGTTTTCCGTCATGCAAAAAATAAAATCGAGAAAATTCCATTTTCATCAATAAAGCAAAAACTATCTTTTGCTGGTTGCGATAACGGCAATTACAAAAAGGACAAATAAGCCAATCAAAATCAAACCAAATCTGTAGCCCCATGGCGTTTTAACTTTTGCTTTTTCTTCGTTATAGACAGCTTTTAATCCATCGGGCATTTGGTTGGCATAAAGCGCCTGCTTACAATGACCGCATTGGCTAATACCGGTTTTGCTTAGCGGAAACATTGGTATCCAAAAAATATGGAAATAATTTAAAGCGAAACTTAGTCTTACTGTTTGTGTAGAACCGCAATGGTTGCAATTAGCGGTGGCGGTACTGCCGTTTAAGAATTTTGTACGTGTTCCAAAAATAATCATAAATGTAGTTTTAAATAGGTAATCTAAAACTATAAAAATTACTGTCTTAAATACACCTTGTTTTATTATTCGTGAATGCTTTAAAGAAATACGTTGTGTTTTATTTATTATTTGTTTGAGTGAATATTTAATAACCTGTAACCAATAAATTTCTAGATGCTTTTAAACTGCATTTCTGAAATTTTGTATAGGCCATTGCCCCTTTCGTTCTAATTTGCTCCGATGTTCCGCCAGCAATGTAACTGCTCAAAGCATCGTGCAATGTATATGCTTCGGGAGCCATTAACCCGGTTGTCCACAACAATGGATTTGCCTTTGCCTGTGCCAAATGTGGCGCAAAATATTTCTTACTAATACAGGCTAAAATAATCGCATCACGCTGTTTACCATCAGCATTGCTAAAATTTTCATTTAGTTGAAAATCCATTAAACCATCATGCCCTATGTAAGCCACCATTTTGGCATTGCCATTTATACCAATAGTTGTTTTGTTTATCTTAACGGTGTCCTTTAATTTTCCGGCGGCGCTGTAAAGAAAATCAGTAGTTGTTTTTTTTATATACTGTCCATCGTATGCATCTGCAACTAAGTAGTAATTTTTGCTAATGTGTTTAAAAACCAATCGTTCCATCCGTATTTTATCTAGCTTCTGGGTTTTTAACAACTTCCATTCCTTGCTTTTTTTAAAATATCCTTTAATACCATAAGCACATCCCCAGTATAAATTATTTGCCGGATCTTGACCGGTGCCAATAGCCTTTGGAACGGGCACAATACCTTGATATTTATTGTCGCAAAGCGCTACAAACACGTGAATTGTTTTGGTCGATGCATCAAAATTTGACACATTTTTCATCTGGTTTTGAACCGTTTTTACTGGTTTCGGTTTTGCATTGCAACTGGTAAATAGCAGAGCGAACAAAATGCACAACACTGAATATTTTTTCATAATTTTTACTCTATTTTTTTATCGCCTTTAACCTCATCAATGCCGATGTGCAACATTCCTGTAATTGCCAACAACACAATGGCCAATGGCAAATAAACCGCTATAGCGAAATTAAAGAAGTAATTGATGTACTCTTTAAAATCATACTGTTGAAAAGCCTCAATACATGGTTCATCACCTGTGTTTACAGCAATCCAAATGATTAAAAAAATCACTAAACAAGGAACCGAAAACCTGAAGATGAAATGAGGTGCCAACAGCCTTGTATTATCGAGAAATTTAATGATATAACAATAAGCGATTATACCTATTAAAACAGCTGGACTAATGCTTAAAAAAACAGCCCGGCATAACCCCTATTTAATTCTGGATTATTAAAAACATAAATCAAAAAACCTACGGTAATGATTAATGCAATGATGAAGGCTTTTAAAAATGGCAATTTTATTTTCATTACTATTTTTTAGTTTTAATAATATAATAAACATAATCCTGAGCGAATATCACATAAGGTAAGCCTTCAGGTTTATAATAAGCCATGTTGTATGCAGGGTATTTTTCCTGTGTGTTTTTCGGCTTTTCATTTTGAGCAATTTTCGTTTTTATTTTGATGGTGTCCGTTTTATAAAATAGATTGATATAAGCAAAACCTAACCATTCGTTCTTTTTAACACGATTTATTTTTTGGAAATCTGCAACGTAAGCTATTGGATTAGGTTTATCGAGACTGTTGTTGCTAAACATCAGATTTGGCAATGTGTTATCTGGGAGATCATCTAAATTTACATATAGGTTTTTTCCGTAAAGTGCATGCCATTCACCATCAATTAAAAAAACTGCTTTGTCTATTTTACTTCCCTTTCAGGGGTCGTTGTAATCCCACAACCGCTCATATTTGAAATAAAAAACATCTTTTGCTTTTTGCTTTAAACGATCAAATTCAGCTTCAACCTTTCCCTCAGTCCAATCGGCATCGGCATTAAATTCTACGTAAGTTTTCCTAGTGGTATCGCCGTCAACTATCCAACTAGAAAATGCGGTATTTTGTAAAATATACTCTCCAAAAATAGTCGTACTATGATCCTTACTGAACCTAATACTATCAACTAAATTCCCTAGGCTATCTATTTTATAAAATGAATGCTCGCTTTTATCGCCGTGATTACCAATAAAAATTACGTTTTTTCTTTCATGGAAATAGTAAGGTGCTGAAAGAGTTATGCCGTAAACATTTTTAAAAAGCGGAGAAACGCTATACTTATCAGATTTAATTCCTTCAGACAGCATTTTATATTCAACGTCTTTTGCGGTAAAACTAGGCTGATTTATGAAATTTCGAAAACAGTATCCATAGGCAATACTTATTACAAAGCCAATAATCAATGACAAAACTATTAAGCCGTTTTTCTGATAGATATTCATTGGGATATTTTAAGTAGTGTCATCGGTTTTACTTACTAAATAAACTGACGTTGTTAGGTTTTTTTTGTGAGAACATTAAGCTTAAGACAATAGAAAGCATAGTATTCCATAAAAGATAGAAAAAATAAATACTCCCTTTTTCAACTGTACCATCTAGTCCAAGTAAATAAGGTATTGGTATCAAAATCGTTAATAACACAAAGTGGATAAACTTGATTTTAACTTTAAATAAAGCCCAAATAGTAAGTAGAACGATGTAAGAACTCCAAACACCAACAAACATCCATCCAAAATCACCTCTGGCTAGTGTTGTTTCCACATCAAAACACTGAAGAATAAAAAATCCGCCACCAGCAGTAAAAAATATTGTCACAAATATAAAAGGCAAAAAATAAACAAGAAATTTTATACGTTGCTTCTCTTCGTAAAACTGATAAACGATAAATGAGCCAAAAACAAGAGGAATTAAAAATGGACCGCTGCCGTCAATCAATGCCAAAAAGGAACTGGAAAAAACAATAATCATCAACTTTTTTAAAGTCGAAAAAAATTGATTTCTGTTTATGTCCTTAAAAAATACATTTACCAACTTAATCATAGTTCAAAGGTTAATGTTGGCGACTAAACATTTCATTTTCGCCCATAAATTGCATGAAATCAAATAATTTACAACTTCTTAACACCTTTAGCTGGAACAAGCTTGTCGTGCTCATAGTACTCTTCTTTTAAAAGTTTACCATCAGCATCAAACGATTTTGCAACACCATTTTTTTCGCCATTTTTGTAAACCGTTGTAGATTTTATCTGCCCATTTTCATGATAAAATGTAGATAAACTATCTTCGTTATCATCTACATAATATTCGAGCTGGCTTATCTGTCCGTTTTCAAAATAAGATACGTCCTTACCTTGTCGCCTACTATTCGAATCGAGAAATCTCTGTAATCTCAATTTTCCATTTGGATGATAAATAGTTAAACTGTCAACCATTACACCCATTTTAAAATTCGATTTTGTACGCAACTGACTATTATCGTAATACGTAAGCCTACTGCCATTTAACTTTCCATCTTTAAAATTTTCATCCATCCAAAGCTTTCCATTCTTATGATAAATTTTATGGTTCCCATCCTTTTTATCTGATTGAGATTTTCCATTTTTACAGGCTGAAATCACAAAAAAAACGAATAGAAAAAATAATGACAAACGTCTTTTTGCTCTGATTTGATTACTACTTAATCCAAATTTCTGTTCCATTAAATTTTTTAGTTTTAATATTTTTCTGTGGTATTAAAAACGATTTAAACTCTTTTAATTGTTCCATATTTTCAGAAGATTTTATCGGAATTAGAATGATTTTTGTTAATGAAAAAAATGTCGATTTTAGTTCGAAAAAAACAACGTCTGCTAGACCAAAAGACTAAGTTTATTTTTCTCATCTCTCCCTCGTTAGCTTCATTTGAAATAAATCAACTTCTGAGATATTGTAATTACCAGAAAGCTGTTTAATATTACCCGCATCCAAAATCATTTTGCTGTTGCTTAAAACCCGATAACTTCCTTTTGTTATTGTGGTATCTGGTGGTCGGTTTGGCCCATCAAATGTGCTTCGATACTCGCAAATCATTTCTATTTTTAAAGGTGATTTTTCGTTTTCAAAACCTATATCTATCGATCTTCTAATCATTCCCTCTGGTAAATTTTTACTGCCGGAGTAGTAATTATCAATTAGTGCCTGGTACTCGCTATAAAAAGGACTGCATCTATCAGTTTTGCACCACTCTCGAAAGCCATTTTTAACTAAATAAATAGTATCTGCATTTTTGTTAAAGCCTAATTTCCAATCGCTACTTTTTAGCAAAGCTGATACATCAAAAGTTTGATTAACCTTCTTCAAAAAAATGGTATCGATCTTATACTTTGCACCCTTCCTTCGTCCACCGCCCCTTGAACTATGTATTGAAATGAAGTCTTTCTCGAAGCCTGTTTTTTCTACCATTTCCATAACCATTAATGGCGGTGCTTCCATGGCAAACATTTCAGTTAAAAAAAATGCATTATAGCGTTCTTCAACTAATTTAAATCTTCCATCTTTATCCGTTAATACTTCACCGACCTTGCAGTTTAGGATCGGGTTTTTATCATAGTCTACAATCACGCCAGTAATTTCTGGCCGCCTAAGTCGCGAAACGCAAGAACTTAATATTAGAACGCTCATAAAAGCTAAAGCAATGAAAAGGCACCTGCTTGCGAAAAATCGATTTTTTACCATTTTATTTTCGTTAAAAATTAAAATTGATAAATAAAGATATTCATCCAATCTTGCTTTAAAACACAGAGTTATTATTGAGGTAATTTTCGCTACGATTCGTCGGCTTTCTTTTATTATTCGTACAACTTAGCGAATAATTTAAGGACAGTAATTATAATAGCAGGAGTAATGTTACGTAGCTTTAACAAGTATAAATACCCAATAAATTTCATTTTTGTAAACGAAAAACACAAGTTATCAACATTTTAACAAAATGATTATCGCTTGGCGCAGAGTTTGTTTTATATGAGGCGTACCAAAAAATCATCTACCTATGATTATAAAACTACAAGCAACTTCTACTACTTATGCAAGGCATAAAGAAGAAAAAATCGTAAAACCGTTAACTAAAGCAGATAGGATCAAAGGCGATCGTTTGGTAATGCTTTTTCTGTTTCTTATTACTATTATCGGAGCGGTAGTATTTGCATAACCTGACTACAATAATAATGCATCTATCCGGTGCGCTTGCACCATATTTAAGGTTGGCGACCAGCTAAAAACGGTAAAATGCCCATCTTGTGATGCTACTAAAGCTTGTGCATCTCGCTGGTCAAAAATAAACTGTGCAGCCGATAAGTGTCTGGTTCCGCCAATTTTTGCTGGATGTAAAACTTTTGCCTCACCATCACTCACTGGTTCGGCATACGAGAGTTGTTGTATATGCCCATTGCTGTTTGCCCTACCTGTTTTTGCACCAAAAGCCAAAAGTTCGTACTTATCGTTAATAATGGTTGCCCCATCTATAGCGGTTAAACCGGCCAAGTGATCTACTTCACGCTTTAAGGAACTTTGCCAAAAAATTTCGCTAGCATCTTTCCCTTCTTTACTAACTAACTGTGCTAAACCTTTATATGGCGGTGTTAAAGAATACCCTATCGGATGTATTACAGATTGCTCCCATTCTGTTGTATCTTTTGGAACCATTAAAACGGCTCCGCCTCTACCGTGGGCACGCATAGAAACCGCCAGTTGGATAAGAATATTTGCAGAATCATTCCAATAAGAATGCGCAGTAAGATCTAATAAGGATAATAAAATAGGTGGACTGTCAGAGCCAACCGCTCCTTTTTCGTCGACTATTTTTATCTGGTCGCCTTTTAAAACCGCAACGTTGGTGTATTTGCCAAAACCATAAATACGTCTATGCTTAACTACCAATAATCCGGGTTCAGAAACATCTACTACGAAACAATAATTGGGAATACTTAATGTGCTTCCCCAAACGTGTAAATTATATCCATCGTGCCAAACTCCAATATGTATCCCACCACGCTCTACGCCAGGTGCCATTTTTGTAAGCACATTGGGGTTTAAGGGTAAAACTTGCTTAAGTAACAGAGGGTTTCCAGCTTGCTCTGGTGGTATAAACGCTATAGAAATCTTTGGCGAATGTCCTTCCTCCTTCCTTAAACTCGACCAAAAAGCCGCATCTAAAATTGCTTCAATTACCCTTGCCGGTGGCTGAGGCGCCAAATCCAATTCGCCTTTTGCATTTGCCTCTGCTAAATGTTGCGCAAAGTGTGCTTCTATTGTTGGCGCTACAATTTTTGCAGCTTGATATTTGGCTCGGTTTATCATTGCAATAAAGATAAGTTTTTTACACCGCTAAAAAAGTTGGCGAAAAGTAAAATATAGTTAGTAGGCTGGTTTTTTAGTTGGTTGATTATTGGTTGTTTAGACCTTGGACCGAGAACTCGAGACTCCAGACTAAAAACTGAGAACTGGTAACTGGCAACTATACTAACACTTCTTATCCTACATCAATGCACAGGCTTATGGGCAGGCTTATCTTTGTATCAATAAAAAACAAAACTTATGGCACAAACAGTATTGCACAAAGCTAACACCCGAGGGGTGGCAGATCATGGCTGGTTAAAAAGTTATCAAAGTTTCAGCTTCGCTGGATATTACAACCCAGAACGTATAAATTTTGGTGCATTAAGGGTTTTAAATGATGATATAGTTACGGGCGGAATGGGCTTTGGAGAACATCCGCATGATAACATGGAAATTATCTCTATTCCATTAGAAGGCAATTTACAGCATAAGGATAGCATGGGAAATACCGCAACCATAAAAGCTGGAGAAATTCAGGTAATGAGTGCAGGAACAGGTATTTACCATTCTGAGTACAATGCCGACCCAGAAAATCCTGCTAAGTTTTTACAAATTTGGCTCTTCCCTAACAAACGAAATGTAACTCCTAGATACGATCAGATTTTATTGAATGGGAACGATGTTAAAGATGAGTTTGTTCAAATCTTATCGCCTAACGAAGATGACGCCGGCGTATGGATTTACCAAGACGCTTGGTTTAATATGGCCAAATTTAATGCTGGCATAAATAAAACTTACACCTTAAACAAAGAGGGAAACGGTGTTTACATTTTTGTATTAAAAGGCGAAGTTGAAGTTAATGGCGAAAAATTGGAAACCCGAGATGGGCTTGGAATTTGGGAAACAGCTAGCTTCGAAGTTAAAGCCGATACCGATGCAGAATTTTTGTTGATGGAAGTTCCGATGAAGTTTTAAGATGAAAAAGGTAGAGATACTTGTTGTGGGAACGAACAAACCAATAATGCAAACTATTGCCAGATTGGTTAATGAAAACGAAAGATGGCTTGCCGTTATTGCAAATAATTATGCAGAGGCCTGCTCGCTTTGCGACGACAGAGAATTGGGCTTAGTACTGATTGGTGCGGGTCTTGATGAAAGGGAGGAGATGGAATTAAAACGACATGTATCGGCAACACGACCTGAACTACCAATTGTGAAACATTACGGAGGTGGAAGCGGTTTGTTATTTGCGGAGATATACCAGGCAATCGGTTAATTTTTAAACAAAAAAATGCCTGTGACCTAAAAATCACAGGCATTTTTTTATCAATCAATTTTACTTATAAGTTTCTGCCAATTTCAATGCATTATAGGTATTAACAATACCTCCGGTTACACTTAAATTTGCAAAAGGAACTGTTACTGGTGCTCCATCTTTCATGTTCTTAACATCGCGATTTACTTTTACAACAGATTTAAGAATAATCTCCTTAACCTGTGGCGCAGTTAATTTTGGGTAGTAAGAACGTATTAATGCAGCTAAACCACTTACCACTGGTGCGGCCATGCTTGTTCCATTTTCTTCTTTGTAGACATTATTATCTGGCACAGATGAATTAATCTTTACACCTGGCGCAAAGACGTCGACCGCAGTTTTACCAAAATTAGAAAAACCAGCTTTTAAAGTTTCGTCATCTTTTTCATCTGATGCACCAACTACAATCCATGAACCAGCAATGGTACCGTCCAAAAATTTTCTAGAAGGATAATTTGGCTCTACATCTATATCCGCATTGTCGTTACCCGCAGCCTGAACCAGTAAAACATCTTTACTAATTGCATATTTTACTGCTTCATCTACTACCGCTTTATCCCAAGAATACGATTTACCGAAACTCATATTCAGAACTTTCGCTCCATTATCTGCCGCGTAACGAATTGCATTAGCTACATCTTTATCACGTTCGTCGCCGTTTGGAGTATTGCGTACGCCCATTATTAAAACATTATCTGCAACACCTTTTACACCCAAACTATTTGTTCTGTCTGCGGCAATAATACCTGCAACGTGCGATCCATGCGATGCATCAGGTCCCTTAACATCTTTATTGCCGTAGAAGCGCTCTTTACTATCGTTAGGATTATCTCCTACTACAGTTCTCGGATTGTAATCTAAATTTAAATTATAGTTAACCATCTCATAGGCTTGTTTGTAACCGCCAGAAATGTCATTATCATAAAATTTCTTAAAATCAACCTCATCTAAAATCTCTAACATAGTTGCTCTTAAACGTTCTTCTTGACCAGTTTGCGCTTTGAAATTAGAAAAGTCTTCTTTAGTAGGATTTTCCTTGCCAATTTTTTTAACAACTTGATCTAAAACTGTTTTAAAACCACCTATTCCTTGCAGATCACTTTTTGCGGTGGCAAGTCGTTTTTCAAAATCTTCTCTGTTTTTAAGAAACTGATCATATTCTTTTTTATCCGTTTCCAGCATATCGTTGGTAGTAGGCGTAACATCTCTAAAGCGTATCGCGTCTCTACGAACTAAGCGAGTAAGCTCTAAAGTTTCGAACTCTACAGAACCGTCTTTTCCACCAATAAAATTCCAACCATGTACATCGTCTATGTAGCCATTTTTATCATCGTCTACGCCATTACCTGCAATTTCCTTTTTGTTGGTCCAGATTACACGTTTTAAATCTTCGTGATTAATATCCACACCGCCGTCTAAAACGGCAACAATTACTGGTGTAGATTTTTTGCCTTTTAATAATTCCTTGTAGGCTTTTTCGGTGCTTATGCCAAAAACTGAATCGGTTTTTAGATCTAAATTTTGCCAGTTGGCCTTACGTTCTTGAGCTGTTGCAAAAAAAGGCATTGTTGCAATAAATGCTACTGCAAGTGCTCTTTTAAAAAAGATTTTATTCATACGTGTGTTAAAATTTAAAAACGATTTACGTTTCTAGGTTATTGTGTTATGCTGTTTTTCATTCAACAATGATGCCGTAATTAGCTAATAAGCCTGGCAAACCTTGTACAGAAAATTTCGCTTTGCGGATTTGATTTCTTTCAGGATCAATGGTGTAATTATATGAAGTTGCAAAGTTTACACCCGTTAAAATTGTTTGCATGAAAACTGCAGTATTTAAATCGCATTTGTTAAAAACCGAAGAGCTTAAATCTGCCTCCGAGAAATCAGCGCCTTTTAATGAGCAAGAAACAAACTTTGCTTTTTTGTTTTTCCTTTTCATAAAAGCTATATAATCTAAAATGCAATTGTCAAAATCTACACCAAAAAGAAAATCTTTAGCGTTAGAAAAATCGGCACCAACCATTTTGCTGTTAGAGAATTGAACTTTATCAAATCCATTGTTAACGAATTTAACCATGCTCAAATTGCAGTTATCGAAAGTACAGTTTATAAAGTTGCAACCATAAAAATCGGCATCAGTAAAGTCGTTGTTTTTAAAGGTGCAATTATCGAAATGCGTTTCTCTGCTACCGAGCTCAGGTAGTCCGGTTTTCTCGTAAACTTGATCGGTGTAATACAAATTAGCTGCGCTGCTCATAAAAAATGTTAGGCGAGCAAATTAGGAAATTTTATCTTTTTGATTTGTAAAATTTATGGCAAACGGCTAATATTTGCTTAGCCACAACCGCAACTTTTATAGTTTTAGTTTGCTAAAAATACTGCTTACTTATTTAACAATCATCCTCTTAAATCCCGAAGTTAGCGTATCAGTAATTTTCCCATCCTTATTTTTATAGATGATATAGGCCTCTAGGTTTTTCTTCTTTGCAAGAAACTTCATAGCTTCTTTTAATCCCATGCCCATTAAGGCGTTATCATAACCATCGGCATCGATAGCCCTTTTAGCAAACACTGTTACACTTATCATTTCGTTTTGAAACGGATAACCGGTTTTAGGATTGATAAGGTGGGAGATTTTTTTATCGCCTTTGCTTATAAACTTGCGATAATTGCCCGATGTAGTTACGGCACCTTCCTTAAATTCGATGATATGTTTTATGGCAGGTTCTGTAAAATCGTTTTCGCTGGGACCTTCAATACCAATCCGCATTAGCTTACCATCTGGCTTCGGACCTTTAGCTCTGATCTCACCGCCAACTTCAACCACGTAAGATTTAATTTTACCTTTTTCGAAAAAATCGGCAATAACATCAACAGTATAACCTTGCGCAATACCGTTTAAATCTATCGTAACCTTAGGATTTGATTTTTGGAGAAGATTTCCTGATAACCGGACTTTATTCATGCCCACTTGAGCTAATATTTCTTTTACTGGTTGCTCTTGTTCTTCGCGGGTAACCGGCTTTGGCCCAAAACCCCAATATTGTACTAGAGGAGCAATTGTTACATCGAAAATTCCGTTGGTTTCTCGATTTATTGTTTGCGATTTTTTAAAAACATTAGCAAAATGCTGATCAATCACAATGCCTTTTTCAGCATTATTAAAGCTAACTATGGTAGAATTCGGTTTGTATAAAGACATAGACAAATCGATAACATTTAAAATGCTATCGATTTGTGTTTTTGTAACCACGCTATCTGTGGCAAAGTAGCTTATATTATAACTTGTACCTTGCGCATAACCGCTAATTTTATAGTTTCGCATAGGCGGATTTAAGCCTATCAGAATCCAAAAACCAGTTATTAAGAACAGATACTTAGGCAATGCCATTAGCTATATTAAGACCTTAGTTTTACCAGGCGTTGGTATTGGATAAAGTCCATCGGCATCTGGCAATAGTTTCGGTTTAGCATCCCAAGCTAAAACATCAGGCATTAAATTATTTTCTGCTTTTAATGCATCATCCCATTTTATTATTTCTCCAGAGTAGGTTGCGTAACGACCAATTATTGCCGTAAAACAGCTTTTAGCAGCACGTTCTGCATCCCAGAATTTGTATTCGCTTTTTGATATTGCTTCAAAAAGCTCATCGTGCTCTACTTGGTAAGGATTTGCGTTCCCTTTTCTGTTATGGTTATAAAGTTCTTTCCCTTGGTGATCCCATAATATTCCAGAGTTATTTGCCGATAAATACACTTTTCCTTTTGTACCTTGGAAAGTCTCATCAACTCTGTTATGCGTACCTTCAAAGTGGCGACATTGGCTATAAATTACAGATCCATCAGCATATTTAAGCTCAACTGCATGGTTATCGTAAATTTCTCCGTACCTTTTTCCTGTTCTCCAAGCTCTACTTCCAGTACCTTGTACAGATACCGGATAGGCATTTTTAGCCCAGTTAGCAATGTCTATATTGTGTACGTGCTGTTCTACAATATGATCTCCACATAACCAGTTAAAATAATACCAATTACGCATTTGATATTCCATCTCGGTTTGGTTAGGCTGACGGTCTTTTACCCAAACGCCTCCGCTATTCCAATAAACCTGCCCAGAAACTACATCCCCTATGGCACCATCTTCTATTCTTTTTAAAACTTCTCTGTAATTAGCTTGGTATCTGCGTTGCAAACCAACCACTACGTTTAGTTTTTTCTGTTTTGCTAGTTCAGCAGCAGCCAAAACTTTTCTTATCCCTGGAGAATCTACCGCAACCGGTTTCTCCATAAAAACGTGTTTATTTTGTTTAACAGCTTCTTCAAAATGGGTTGGCCTAAAACCTGGAGGAGTTACCAAAAGAACCACGTCTGCCAAAGCAATAGCTTTTTTGTAAGCATCAAAACCTACAAACTGACGCTCTTTAGGAACATCGACCTTGGCGCCAAAGCGTTCTGAAACTGCTTTGTAGCTGCTATCCAATCTGTCTTGAAAAGCATCGGCCATAGCTACCAACTTTATATTAAATTTGGTACTTAATGCCTGAAATGCGGCGCCTGTACCTCTATCTCCGCAACCCACCAAAGCAATTTTAATGGTATCATCTACAGAAGACGTTGGCACACCTGCCCACGAGTAACCACTCATCATTACACCTCCGGCAACCAATGCGCTTGCCTTTAAAAATTCTCTTCGCTCGTTCTGCGATTTTTTTTCATTGTTCATTTTAGGTTTTTGGTTAGGTTTTAATAATCTTTTATAACTGGCTTATTGTAATAAGCGTCAATTTCTTGTTTTGATGGTGCTACAGCTGGTCGAACTAAGCGGATACCTATAAATGGCGCATCTGGAAACCACCAATTACTTTTAGGTATTTGCGGATCTATTTGTTTCCACGATGGATCTGACGCCAATCTTGCTGCCGAACGAAGATCTTTTGCAACATCTTCGTAAGAACCTCCGCGTACTACTAGCGGATAAAGTTTATCAGCCGTTGCTACAGGATTTTTAACTTCTGCCTTAGCCTCGGCGTAAAAAGCTGGTTTATATTCGTCGTAAGTCCATTCGGCAACATTGCCATGCATATCGTACAAACCCCAGGCATTTGGCTTTTTCATTGCAACCTGGTGCGTTTTCTTTTCGCTGTTTTCTCCAAACCAAGCGTAGTCGGTGAGCTTGCTTTCATCATCTCCAAAATGATATTCGCTTGTGCTGCCAGCACGACAAGCATATTCCCATTCTGCCTCAGTTGGCAAACGGTAAAAAATACCGGTACGCTCGTATAGCCATTTACAAAACTGGATGGCATTATACTGGGTCATGGCAAGTGCAGGCTGGTTTTGCTTGCCCATACCAAAGGTCATATCTAAATAGGGTTTTGTAGGACGTGTTACAGCATCTACATTAGCAGGAATTTCGCCAACACTATTAGATTTCTCGTAATCTTTATATAAAAAGGGTTCGAATAAATCCCAGGTAACTTCAACTTTGCTCATCCAAAACGCATCAAGATTAACCTTATGCACCGGTTGCTCATCTGCATTGCCTTTAGTGCTTCCCATTGCGAAAGTTCCGGCGGGAATAGCCTGCATTTCGAAGGATAATTTAGTTCCGTTAATCTGTTGCGTATAATTAGTTGCTTTTTTTTGCGCTTGTAATTGCAAAGCGATGAAAACAAAACAAAAGCTTGATAGAAAAGTCTTTAACATGGCACTAAAAATAGCAAGATTTTTCTAAAAGAAAAGGTGAAGATTAACCAAAACGAAAACTTAAAGGTTTTTAAAACGCTTGAGAGCGCTAGTGGGAATATTACAACGTAATTGTTACCGATTAGGAGTGCTATTTATTAGCCATGCAAATATCGACAGGAAATTTATAAAGATTTTAAGCACAAAAAAAGCCTTAGATTTCTCTAAGGCTTTGGTGGGAAATGAGGGGTTCGAACCCCCGACCCTCCCGACTGAAAATGTCGGGATGCTAGGAACCAGCTGAGCTAATTAGTTTCTCAATCAGCCTTCTACTCTTCCATTTTTTTACAGCTCTTTCTCGTGCATATGCCTCTTCTCGCGTAGAATAATTTTCCGTGTAAACGATCTCCCAATCTCCTGTACGACCAGTAAATCCGCGATGATTTGAATTGTGCGCTTTCAACCTCTCAGCTAAATTACTTGTAGAACCAACATAGTATTTGTCTCGGCTAGCCGAATAGAGAATATACAAGTAGAACATGCTTAAATATAAAAAATTAAGCACAAAAAAAAGCCTTAGACTTCTCGAAGGCTTTGGCGGGAAATGAGGGGTTCGAACCCCCCGACCCTCCCGACTGAAAATATCGGGATGCTAGGAACCAGCTGGGCTAATTAGTTTTTCTATCCATTCATCGGTATCTGATGTTTAGCCAAAATAAAAAAATATAGAATTTAGATATTGAACGAAAATCCAAGAATTTTAAGCACAAAAAAAGCCTTAGATTTCTCTAAGGCTTTGGTGGGAAATGAGGGGTTCGAACCCCCGACCCCCTCGGTGTAAACGAGGTGCTCTGAACCAGCTGAGCTAATTTCCCTTTTGGTGTTTTCCCTTAACGTTCGTTTTTTTGAAGTGTTTCGTTCGTTTTGGGAATGCAAATATAGCGACATATTCTCATTCTGCAAATATATTTTCACTTTTTTTAAGAAAGTATATCCTCTAAAACCTGATGAGATTTAACTTGTCCGAAAGACGCCGTATGCAACATATAGTAAATCAATATTTTATCTAACAGAAATCTTCTTGTAGCGTTATCAATTTTTATTTCAAATATTTTTTCAAACGAGGTAGAAAAAAGCAACAAAAAGAAATCTGCATCTGTTTTTTCTATAAAATACGGATGGATCGGCATCAATGAAGTAAACTCTCCTTCTTGCAAATCGAAATATTTTTGGTCTTTTCTAGTTTGCTCGTGCGGAGCGAAACCTAAAAATCGCGATAGCTTCAGCAGAAATGCTAAATGAAAGTTTGCACTAGGCTTCTCTGTTTCATCAAACCAACTAATAGCGTTGTAAATAAAACTAAACAATGCATCCTCGGCCCCCTGTTGCCTAATGCTTTTATACAAAACCTCGTTCAAAAACTGTACGATGGTATTTTTAATTACATCATAAGGAATAGATTTAAAAACCGGCGATGGCCTAGCTTCAGAAACACGTTGTAGCTGTGTATTCACTTTGTGGTAAACCACCATATCCAAAAGATGTAGTGGTTGCAACACATTCATCGGAATTTTAGCTTTTGGTTTTTTCACCCCGTTGATCAAATAAGACTGAATACCAAATTTCTCTGTAAAAACTTGCACTATAACACTGCTCTCGCTGTACAACGTTGTTTTTAGCACAATCCCTCGTGTTTTATGCAACATGCTAAAAGAATTTAGGAAAGAAAATTAATAATCCAATTATCACCGCACCCATTGCTGCTACTAAAACCGCAGCAGCGGCTAAATCTTTTATAGCGCCCGCCTTTGGGTGTATTTGCGGAGAAACTAGATCTACCAGAACTTCTAAGGCCGTATTTATTAACTCGGCAGAAAGAACCATTACCACAGCAACTGCAATCCAAAGCCATTCGCCTTTATCGAGTTTAAAGAATAAGCCAAGACCTATTACCAAAATCAAGGCAATAAAATGCACCCTAAAATTTAGCTGTGTTTTAAATGCATATGCTAAACCTTTAAATGCGAAACCAAAACTTGATAAAAATCTTTTCATACAACCGCTAAAATAAATAAAATACCCGCTTAGAAATAAGTTATTTATACAAAAACAATAAGCTTTACGTTTCTGTTTAGAAACAGTAATATGCATAGCGATTTTGCATTAAGGCATATTTATAGTTTCTTTACCTTTTTTAAACAACGCCGTTGAATATGTGGGTTAAACTCTCTAAAGCTATACTTCAAAACCGTATCGTTCTTATTATTTTCTTTTTGGTTGCCACGATTTTTATGGCTTACCATGCTAAAAACCTAAAGCTTTCTTATGCAGGAAGTAAAATTTTGCCACTTACAGATTCTGTTTTCGTAAAATACAATGCTTTTAAAAAGACGTTTGGCGAAGATGGAAGCATTATGGTTTTAGGTATTACCTCCCCAGATATTTACAAAAAAGACACCTATAACAAATGGGCGTTATTGTCTGAAGATATTCAAAAAATTAAAGGTATTAAAGGCGTTCTTTCTATCGGAAAATTATTCGAACTGAGAAAAGATACCATTAATCAAAAGTTTGTGGTTAGTCCTATCCCTGGAGGAGTAATTAAGAACGATGCAGCGATGGATTCGCTTAAAAACCTACTTCAAGCTCAGCCATTTTACGACGGACTATTAATAAACAAAAAAACAAATGCCACTTTAATGGCAATTACCTTCGACCAAAAAATATTAAATACGGCCGAAAGAAATCCAATATTAAAAGAAATTGAAGCAAAAGCCACAGCATTTGGCGAGCAAACAAACTTGCAGGTACACATGTCTGGCCTACCCTACATACGTACCGCTACAAGCAAACTAGTGTCAAACGAGTTCGTACTATTTTTGGGTCTATCTATTTTAGTATCTGCACTTATCCTAGTCATTTTTTTTAGAAGTTTTTACGCTGTCTTCTTCCCTATTTTAGTTGTTATAATGGGCGTAATCTGGAGTATAGGAACTTTAGTTTTACTTGGCTACGAAATCACCATACTTACAGGTTTAATTCCACCCCTTATTGTAATTATTGGTATACCCAACAGTATTTTATTACTAAACAAATACCATAACGAGCTTAAAAAGCATGGCGACAAACACAAAGCCTTAAGCGTAACTATAGAAAGAATTGCTGTTACTACCCTGATTGCAAATGTTACCGCCGCCATTGGTTTTGGCGTACTTTACTTTACGGGAAGCGAACTATTGATGCAGTTTGGCCTAGTAGCTGCTTTAAACGTTATGTTTACTTGGCTAATGTGCCTATGCTTGGTGCCAATTATTTTCAGTTATTTACCTATCCCTAAAGGAAAAACAAATACCACACACGACCCAAATTTTCTTGATAAATTATTAGCTAAAACAGATGTTTTGGTGCAACAAAAAAGCACTGCAATTTATGTAGCAACGGTTATTTTAACCATTGTTTCTATCGTCGGCATCTATAAAATAAACATTAATGGATATGTAGTTGACGACCTGCCAAAAAGCTCTCGGATTTTAACAGACCTTAAGTTTTTCGAGAAAAATTTCGAGGGGATTTTACCGCTTGAAATTAGCGTAGATACCAAGCGCAAAAATGGAGTTTTAAGCATTTCTACCCTGAACAAAATTGATAAAATGGAGCAGATGATTGCTGAATATCCGGAATTTTCTCGTTCTATCTCTTTAAACACAGGCTTAAAATATGCGTCGCAGGCATTTTACAATGGCGATTCTGCCTTTTACAGACTTCCGACAGATATTGAGAAAAACTTTATCTTGATATATGCTGCAAATTCTGGCAAAGGCAATGGAAACATGTTAACCAACTTTGTAGACAAGGATAAGCAGACAGCAAGAATTAGCTTCCAGATGGCCGATGTTGGCTCGAAAAGACTTGACCAACTACTTTTAGAACTAAAACCGAGAATAGATTCTATTTTGAGTCCGAAAAGATTTAATGTTGAACTTACCGGATCAAGCATAATTTTTAGCAAAGGAACCGATTATTTATTAGAGCACCTTTTTGAAAGCATCGCTTTAGCAATTGTATTGATTTCGCTACTTCGCCTTGCGCAATTTAAGAGCTTAGGAATTATGTTTGTATCGCTATTACCAAACATTGTTCCGCTAATAATTACTGCCGGATTAATGGGCTTTTTCAATATCCCGCTAAAACCATCAACTATTTTAATTTTTACCATTGCATTCGGATTAGCATCAGATCAAACGATCTATTTCTTAACCAGATATCAACAGGAATTGAGCCTTACTAATTATAGCGTAAGTCAGGTGGTTTCAGATACGATTAGAGAAACTGGCGTTAGTATGACCCACATAGCCCTGATCTTATTTTTCGGCTTCGGAATATTCACTGCCTCAACTTTTGGCGGTACGGTTGTGCTCGGCTTGCTACTGTCGATTACTTTGATTGTGGCTCTAGTATTTAACCTTACTTTACTACCTGCTTTAATGCTTTGGTTAGACAAAAAGAAAACACGCAAACTAATTTCGGCGGAGGAAGTTGCAAGAAACGCCGACAAAATAGACCATTAATTTTTGATGATTGATTTTGGAAATATCCGCTATCTAAAAAATGGAAACGAAAGGCAAAAACGTGTATACGACGTTTTAATTAAACATCAAATTTTTGATATTTTAGTTGAATTTGACCCCATCCTAACCGGAACCTTTCCGATTGAGATAGACATACCCGGTAGCGATTTGGATATTTGTTGTTATTTTAGAGACGCTGATGATTTTGCAGAGCTGATAAAAAAATCATTCTGTAAACACACCGATTTTCTGCTAAGCGAAACCTATTTTAACCATCAAAAAACAATTATTGCAAACTTTAATGTAGAGGATTTTGAAATTGAGATTTTTGCACAAAACATTCCAACTAGAAACCAGAATGCATTTAGGCACATGCTAATTGAACATCAGATTTTGTTACAGAGGGGCGAAGAATTTAGGCGAGCCATAATTGATTTAAAACTCAAAGGCGAAAAAACCGAGCCGGCTTTTGCCAAGTTATTAGACTTAAAAGGAAATCCCTACCAAGCGATTTTGGATTACAACATCCATTAAAGAACTTTTCGCTTTTAAATTGATATTAGGAGCTTTTAAGAACTTTTTTTCTTCTTAAAAAGACTAAGCGCTACAAAAAACAATCCCACAAGTTCCAAAAGCATTGTAAGTAAAAGCAGACTAAACATCAGTATTTCGCTTAGGTTTCTTGCTAATACAGCTACCGGCATCAAAACTACCGCCGCAACCATAAAATAAATTCCTAATTTCAGTCTTTTTTCCATAAAACAATTTCCCCACAAAACTACCATAATTCGTTCAAAAACCTTAGCTTTGCATCCTTTAATTTTGGAGATACTTGATTGATGTATAGGGAATTTAAAACTTTAGAACTAGCAAAAATAGGCAAAGAGATATTAGAATTTTGGAAAGCGGAAAACATCTTTGAAAAAAGCATTTCAACGCGTTCAAAAGCTAAGCCATTTACTTTTTACGAAGGACCGCCATCGGCAAACGGAATGCCTGGCATACACCACGTAATGGCTCGTGCTATTAAAGATATTTTTTGCCGTTACAAAACCCTAAAAGGATATCAAGTTAAGCGTAAAGGTGGTTGGGATACCCACGGCCTACCGATAGAACTTGCCGTTGAAAAAAAATTAGGCATAACCAAAGAAGATATTGGAAAGAAAATTTCTGTAGATGCCTATAACGCAGCCTGTAAAGAAGAGGTAATGCGTTATACAGATGTTTGGAACGATCTTACCGAAAAAATGGGCTATTGGGTTGATTTGCAAAACCCTTATGTAACCTATCATAACGAATATATAGAAACCCTTTGGTGGATTTTAAAATCCTTTTACGAAAAAGGTTTATTGTACAAAGGCTATACCGTACAACCCTATTCGCCTGCAGCAGGTACAGGTTTAAGCTCGCACGAGTTAAACCAGCCTGGAACTTATCGCGATGTGAGCGATACGACAATTGTGGCACAATTTAAAGCCATACAAGATACTTTACCAGAGGGACTAAAGGCATTTGGCACTATCCACTTTTTAGCTTGGACAACCACACCATGGACTTTACCAAGTAACACGGCTTTAACCGTTGGGCCAAAAATCGACTATGTTTTAGTAAGAACATTTAATCAGTATACTTTTGAGCCAGCGCAAGTTGTTTTGGCTAAAGCATTGGTTGGCAAACAGTTTTCTGGCAAGTATTTTTTAGCAGAAAATGATGATGATTTAACTAATTACAAAGCTGAAGACAAAAAAATTCCTTACCAAATATTAGCCGAATATAAAGGCGAGGATTTAGTAGGGATAAAATACGAACAATTGTTACCCTATGCGCTTCCTTATCAAAACCCAGAAAATGCTTTTAGAATAATTGCTGGTGATTTTGTAACTACAGAAGATGGTACAGGTATAGTACACACCGCTCCTACTTTTGGTGCAGACGATGCTAGGGTTGCCAAGTTAGCTACGCCAGAAATCCCGCCAATGTTGGTGTTGGATGATAAAGGTAACGCAGTTCCTTTGGTAGATTTGCAAGGAAAATTCATTGCTTCTTTGGGTGGTAACTACGGCGGAAAATATGTTAAAAACGAGTACTACGCAGATGGATTAGCACCAGAGAAATCTGTTGATGTTGAAATTGCTATTCAGTTAAAAGAAGAAAATAAAGCTTTTAAAGTAGAAAAATACGTCCACACCTACCCTCATTGCTGGCGTACAGACAAACCAGTTTTATATTATCCGTTGGACAGCTGGTTTATCAAAACTACCTCGGTTAAAGAAAAAATGGTTGAGCTTAACAAAACCATTAACTGGAAACCAGAAGCAACCGGAACCGGTCGTTTTGGCAATTGGTTAGAGAACTTGGTTGATTGGAACTTATCTCGCTCTCGTTACTGGGGTACGCCATTACCAATCTGGCGCACAGCGGATGGTTTAGAAGAAAAATGCATCGGTTCTATAGCTGAGCTGAATGAAGAAATACAAAAAGCAGTTGATGCTGGATTTATGCCTGCGGGTTTCGAGCTAAAGGACATGCACCGCCCTTATGTTGATGATGTAATTTTAGTATCGGCCAAAGGCGAAAAAATGACCCGCGAAGCAGACCTTATAGATGTTTGGTTTGATAGTGGCGCTATGCCTTATGCTCAATGGCACTTCCCTTTTGAAAATAAGGAAGAGTTCGAGAATGCTTATCCGGCAGATTTTATAGCCGAAGGTGTGGATCAAACTCGAGGTTGGTTCTTTACCTTACATGCTATAGCTGTAATGTTAAGCGAAAGTAGCGAAGAGATTAAAGCTATTAACAAACACGTAAACAACTTAGGCGTTGCTTATAAAAATGTGGTTTCTAACGGATTGGTGTTAGATAAAAACGGCAACAAAATGTCTAAACGTTTGGGCAATGCGGTTGATCCTTTTAGCACGATTGACACCTACAGTGCCGATGCTACGCGTTGGTACATGATATCGAACGCATCACCTTGGGACAATTTAAAGTTTAGCTTAGACGGGTTGGATGAAGTACGCCGTAAATTCTTCGGAACGCTTTACAACACCTACTCTTTCTTCGCATTATATGCCAACATAGATAAGTTTGAAATTGATTTAGATAATCAAACGCCTATTGCTAATCGTAGCGAGTTAGACCGTTGGATTTTATCTTTATTGCAAACATTAATTAAAGAAGTTGACGAAAGTTACGAAGCTTACGAGCCTACCAAAGCGGCTAGAGCAATACAAACTTTTGTTGACGAACATTTAAGTAATTGGTACATCCGCTTATCTCGTCGCCGTTTTTGGAAGGGCGAAATGACGGACGACAAAAAAGCCGCCTACGAAACGTTATTTACGTGCTTAACCAACATTGCGCAACTAATGAGCCCGGTAGCGCCATTTTTTGCCGATTGGTTATATCAAAATTTAGTTGATGCAAATCCAAAAGTGCATAGTGCAAAATCGGTGCATTTAACTATCTGGAATGAAGTTGACGAAACGTTAATCGACTACGATTTGAACGAACGTATGGAATTGGCTCAAAATATTTCTTCTATGGTATTATCATTAAGAAAGAAAATGAGCATAAATGTTCGCCAGCCATTAGCTAAGGTTCTTATCCCGGTATTGGATGATAATTTCCAAGTTAAAGTTGAGTTGGTGAAAGATTTAATTTTATCGGAAACTAATATCAAGGATATAGATTTTATCAAGGATACGGCTGGATTTATCAAAAAGAAAATCAAACCAAACTTTAAAGCCTTAGGCACAAAAGTTGGAAAGGATATGAAATTGGTAACAGAAGCAATTAATAAAATTACGCAAGAAGAACTAACTCAGTTTGAGAAAGAAGGCTCTTTCGCTATACGCGATACCCAATATGAAATCTCGTTAACTGATGTAGAAATTATTGCTGAGGATATTCCGGGGTGGCAAGTAACCAATTTGGGGAGTTTAACTGTTGCGCTAGATATAACCATAACTAACGAATTGAAACAAGAAGGCTTATCGCGTGAGCTGATTAATCGCATTCAGAACTTAAGAAAGGAATTGAATTTCGAAGTAACAGATCGCATTACCATAAGTTTACAAGAAGATAACCTAATTGCTCCTGCAGTGCTGGCTAACAAAACCTACATTTGCGCCGAAGTTTTAGCAGATGACATAAAATTCGAACAAAATATTAATAACGCAAACCAAATCGTAATTGAAGATGTTGAACTACAGATTTTAATTGCCAAACACTAAATTATTATGGAAAAAACTGAGAAAACCCGCTATTCTGATAGCGAATTACAAGAGTTTAAAGAGCTAATCCAAGGAAAACTAAAAAGTTCAAGAGAAGAGTTTTTATCACTTACTTCATCATTAAGTAGCCCAAATTCCCATGGCACAGAAGATACTTCTGGTGCATATAAAACATTAGAAGATGGTTCTGCAACACTAGAGAAAGAACAAATTAACCAGTTGGCTGCCCGTCAGAAAAAATTTATCGACAACCTAGAGGCAGCTCTAGTGCGAATTGAAAATAAAACTTACGGCATTTGTAGAGAAACAGGAAAATTGATTCAAAAAGAACGCTTAATGGCTGTGCCACATGCAACATTAAGTATGGAAGCAAAACTTAAACAAGGTTAATGAAAGGCTATACAAAACCCTTACTACTTATATTCTTTGTACTACTTGCCGATCAAGTTTCTAAAACTTGGGTAAAAACCAATATGTACTTAGGCCAAGAATTTAAAATAATTGGCGATTGGTTTATTATCCATTTTACGGAAAACAATGGAATGGCCTTTGGTTTGGAGTTTGGTGGCGAATTCGGGAAACTTGCGCTTTCGCTTTTTAGGGTAATTGCAGTGGCTGGTATCGCCTATGGCTTACACTACCTTATTAAACGCCATTATCATCGCGGTTTAATATTAAACGTTGCTTTAATATTTGCTGGGGCTTTAGGCAACATTATAGATTCTGTTTTTTATGGCGTAATCTATAAATACGAAACTTTGTTTCATGGCAGGGTGGTAGATATGCTTTATTTTCCAATTATTAAAGGCACTTTCCCAACTTGGTTCCCGTTTTGGGCAAACGAACCTTTTGAGTTTTTTAGGCCCGTTTTTAATTTGGCCGACGCTGCAATTTCAGTTGGCGTTATAGCTATATTAATCTTCCAAAAAACTTATTTTAAAGAAGAGGTTAACGACGAAATTGGAATTAACAACGAAACTGTTGAAGATTAACAATAAACTTAAATTCATTTAAAAAAAGCCTGCGAATAAAACTCGCAGGCTTTTTTTTATATTTGAATAAAGCCCTATATAAATTACATGAAAAAAATCTCCTTACTCACAACCTTAATTTTTCTTCTTTTTGTTACGGTAACCATGGCGCAAAAAAGCCTTTTTGATGGTAAAACGCTTAAAGGTTGGCACAGCGATGTTCCTGCAAAAGATAAAGACGCAAAAACTCCTGATGCTTTTATTGTGCGCAATGGATTACTGGTTAGTTTAGGCGAACCTAGAGGCCATCTTATTACCGATGCAATTTACGAGAATTATAGATTAGAGGTGGAATATCGCTTTGCGGGAAAACCTGGAAACTGTGGTGTTTTGGTACATGCTTCTAAACCTAGAGCGCTGTATGAGATGTTTCCGAAATCTTTAGAAGTACAAATGCAACATAAGGATGCAGGAGATTTCTGGTGCATTGACGAAGACATTACTGTGCCAGATATGGAAACAAGGCGTGGACCAAAAGAAACTTGGGGAACTGTTGCAGGTAAATCTCGTAGAATAAAAAACTTAACAGACGACAGTGAAAAGCCACTTGGCGAATGGAATACAATGATTATAGAATGCTATAAAAATTCGGTTAAAGTATGGGTTAATGGCATCTTAGTAAACGAAGGTACTAATTGCACTGCTGATAAGGGCCAGATAGCTTTACAAGCAGAAGGTGCTGAGGTTGAGTTTAAAAAACTAATGCTGAAAAAAATTAAAAAGTTGAGCTAACAACACCGAAATGAAATTTGATATACAGCCTACACTTGAAAATGAAACAGTAAAACTCGTTCCTTTAGCTAAAGATGATTTTGAGCTTTTATTCAACGTGGCATCAGATCCGCTGATTTGGGAACAACATCCAAATAAAAATCGTTACCAAAGAGAAGTATTTAAGAATTTCTTTGAGGGAGCACTTGAATCTAAGGGTGCTTTTATTATTTACGAGCAAACCACAAATAAAGTTGTAGGAAGTTCTCGTTATTATGATTACGACCCAATAACCAACTCGATATTTGTTGGCTATACCTTTATTGCGAGAGAATTTTGGGGAACACAAGTTAATGCCGCGATAAAAAAGCTGATGTTCGATTATGCTTTTGAGCATGTAGAAAAAGTTTTGCTTCATATTGGCGCAACAAATTTCAGATCGCAAAAAGCAATAGAAAAAATGGGTGCCAAAAAAGTTGATGAACAAGAAGTTGCTTACTACGGAGAGCCAAATCGGTTAAACTTCGTCTATCAGGTAACTAAAGATGAATGGTATAAAAGAGCAACCGCAACTCAATAAATTCAACACAAATTAATCTATTGATAAACTGCTCTTTAGCCATGTGTTTAGTACAAATAAAAAATAGGCTATGGAATTGGTACGATTTTTACATCTGATTTGTAAACACACACAAATAAAATTAATAGAAATGAAAAAGTTATTAGCCCTTGCTTTTGTAGCAATATTAAGTTTAAACTCATTTGCTCAGACTGCAGATTTAAGAAAAAAAATTCACGTAAGCGGTAGTGCGGAAACAGAAGTAACTCCAGATATTATCTATATCGGTATTTCTTTAAAAGAATATTTTAAAGACAATAACTCGAAGAAAAAAGTAGACATTACCACTCTTGAGACTCAATTGTATAATGCTGTTCTAAAAGCTGGCATAGCTAAAGAAGATTTAATGGTAAACAATGTATCTAGCTATAACTACGCCACAGAGAAAAAGAAAAATCCTGATTTTTTAGCTAGCAAACAATACCGTTTAAAAGTTGCCGACCTAAACAAGTTTAACGCAATTTTAGAAAGTTTAGATGCGAAAGGCGTAGCAAACACAAATGTAGAAAGTTATGACTACAGCAAAATTGAAAGCCTTAAGAAAGACTTGAAGATTAAAGCTCTTTTAGCTGCTAAAGAAAAAGCTACCTATATGGTTACCGCTTTGGGAGAAAAAATTGGTGGTGTAATTGAAATACAAGATGGTGGCGACAATATGATACAGCCTATGTATAGAAACTATGCAATGAAAGCTGAAATGGCTGATGCGAGCGCTGCACCCGAGCTGGATTTTAAAAAAATAAAATTGAATTTTACAGTAAACGTGGTATTTGAGATCAAATAACCTGAAAACCTCTAAATTTTAGCATTTTTAAAACCTACCATAAGTTTTTTGGTAGGTTTTTTGTTTATAAGTTAAAATATCAGCAAGCTGATATTAGAAATGCAGAAAAGGTTACATTTGATTTTACTGCAACATCAAATTCTTAATTAAAAAACAAAAATTATGAAAAAATTTATTTACTCGTTGGTTTTAATCTTTACGTTAGGTGTTAGTGCAAATACAGCTTCTGCTGCAGACAGCAAAAAACCTAAAACCGAACTTACAGCTGAGCAGAAAGTACAGTTCGAAAAAATTACTTCTAGAGTGGAGGAAATCCGTAACATGGATAAATCTAACTTGTCTAGGGCGGAGAAAAAAGCTTTGCGTAAAGAATTAAGAGAAATGAAAGATCAAGCTCGTGCTTTATCTGGTGGCGTTTATCTATCAGTTGGCGCAATCATTATCATCATTTTATTATTAATTTTGATTTTGTAAGCACACGAACACTATTATAAAAAAGCCCTCCAAAATTAATTTTGGAGGGCTTTTTTATTTTTTCATACCCAACTCGGCTTTGTACCTAATGCGCAACATAATTGTATCCCATTAAGATTCCGCTTTTTTGGAGAATGAAGAATTTTTGTCTTAATCGATTATATCAAATCCAGTATATTTTCTTAGAACTTCCGGTACTACAATACCGCTTTCAGTTTGGTAATTTTCTAAAATAGAAGCTACAATACGTGGTAAAGCTAATGCACTTCCATTTAAAGTATGTGCCAGCTGTGTTTTTCCTTCTTTACCTTTAAAACGCAATTTCAATCTATTACTTTGGTAGGTTTCAAAATTCGATACAGAAGAAACTTCTAACCAACGTTGCTGAGCTGCGCTCCAAACTTCCATATCATAAGTCATTGCAGAAGTAAAGCCCATGTCGCCTCCACACAAGCGTAATACACGATAGTGCAAGCCTAATTGTTGCAACAATGATTGCACGTATGCACTCATATCCTCTAACGTTTCATAAGATTTGTCGGGATGCGAAATTTGCACTACTTCTACCTTATCAAACTGATGTAAGCGATTTAAACCGCGAACATGAGCACCATAAGAACCTGCCTCCCTACGAAAACAAGGCGTGTAGGCAGTATTTTTAATTGGAAGGTCTTCCTCCTTTAAAATCACATCTCGGTACAAATTAGTTACCGGAACTTCCGCCGTCGGAATTAGATATAAATCGTCTACAGTTGAGTGGTACATTTGCCCTTCTTTATCTGGCAACTGACCTGTTCCAAAACCCGAAGCAGCATTTACCATATGTGGCACCTGCATTTCTTTGTAACCCGCAGCCGTGGCGCTATCTAAAAAGAAATTAATCAAAGCACGTTGCAGCCTGGCTCCTTTTCCTTTATATACCGGAAAACCTGCGCCAGTAATTTTTACACCTAGTTCAAAATCAATAATATCGTATTTTGCTGCCAACTCCCAATGAGGCTTTGCATCACTATGTAAACTTGCAGGCTCGCCATGCGTTAAAACAATTTCATTCTCTTCTGGCGTAGCACCAGTTTTTACTAAATGATAAGGCAAGTTAGGCAACTGAACAACTAAGTTAAATTGATTTTCTTCCAGTTCATTTAATTTCTCTGTTAACGATTTAATTTGCTCTTTATAGTTAGCTGTGTTTGTTTTAACAACTTCAGCCTCTTCTTTCTTGCCATTACGCATCAGCTCGCCAATTTGTTTGGCAGCTAAGTTCGCTTCTGCAGAAATACTATCCAACGAAGTTTGAGTTTGGCGACGTTCTTCATCTATGGAAATGATTTGATCTACCAATTCGGGTTGTTTAAAATTGCGCACTTTTAAGCGCTCCAAAACTTTCTCTCTATTTTCGCGGATATAGTTAACTTGCAGCATTATTTTAATTTTTCACAAAGATAGTTTTTAAAGGCGAAAGGCAAAAGGTTTAAGGCATAAGCGTAACGAAGCATATTATACTAAAAACCCCAACCCCTCCCTAAACCCTAAACCTGATGAGCGGAATACTTTATCTCGTACCCACACCAATTGGAAACCTGGAAGACATGACTTTTAGGGCGATTAGAATATTGAAAGAAGCAGACATTATACTGGCGGAAGATACTAGAACTAGCGCACCCATGCTAAAACATTTTGGGATTGATAAAAAAGCCTACTCGCACCATCAGCATAACGAACATAAAGCCACTGCCGAAATAATTAAATTTTTAAAGGAAGGAAAAATGGTTGCTTTGGTTTCTGACGCAGGTACGCCTGCGATTTCAGATCCGGGATTTTTCTTGGTAAGAGAGGCACTGAAAAACGAAATTGAGGTAAATTGTTTGCCCGGGGCGACAGCTTTTGTACCAGCTTTGGTTAACTCTGGCCTGCCCAGCGATCAATTTGTTTTTGAGGGATTTCTTCCTGTTAAGAAAGGTAGACAAACGAGATTAAAGTTATTGGCGGAAGAAGAAAGAACTATGATTTTTTACGAAAGCCCACATCGGTTATTAAAAACATTAGAAGAATTTGCCAGTTATTTAGGTGAAGATAGACAGGCATCTGTAAGTAGAGAGCTTACCAAAATTTACGAAGAGACCGTTCGTGGCACAGTATTAGAAATAAAATCACACTTCGAAAACAATATATTAAAAGGAGAATTCGTAATTTGTGTAGCTGGAAAAGACTTGGCAAAGGACAAAGCATCAAAGAACAAAGACAAGTATAAAAAAGAAGATTAAAGAAATTCCTCAGCAAGGCTTCTTTTTATAAGGAAGTACATGAGCTAAAAGAAAATAAAATGAATTCAATAGATAGATTTTTAAGCGACGAGCAAGACCCAAAAGCGGTTGAAAAAGTAATCGGAAAATTAAATGATTTACTAACCAGTGGCGAAGAACTTTTGTATTTAGCTGTACAAAAAAAACCAGCTGTAAATTTGTTACCAGATAGCATTGCAATTAGCAATAAACGAATTTTTTATTGTGAGCCAGGAAATCTTGGCCTAACCATGAACTTCAAGGATATCTCTTGGAAAAATGTTAAGGAAGTTTCTTTTAAGGAAGGACTTTTAGGCTCTAAATTTATCTGTGTACCACAATCTGGAGAAAATATCGTTACAGATTTTATTCCAAAGGCTCAAGTACGCAAGTTACACCAGGCTGCCAACGAACAACTAGAGCAATACAAAGAGTTGTTAAGACAACAGAAACTAGAAGAAAACAGAGCAACAGCATCGGCAATTAATGTACCGCCGGTTGCGGAGAGTTTTTTTCAGGCACCTATTGAAATTGAAGAAGCAGTGGTAATTGCCCCTGCGCAAATTGAAGAACCTGAAGATGAAACAACCTTAAAATTAAGAAAGTTAAAAACGCTTTACGATAAACAACTTATTACCTTAGATGAATACGAAAGTAAAAAATCTGCCATTTTAGATAGTTTGTAATCTCTTTACGTCGCCCTGATTTTTATTCTAGCGTCTGTTTTTAAACGAAGAGAGCAGCCATAGATGCTGAAATAAATTCAGCATGACGAATTACTGAAAAAACGTTACTCTAATTTTATATCAGGGTCTGTTAAAAAAAAGCGACAGATGCACAATTGAATTCAGTAAGACGACAAATCGCATTGAAGACCACAATAAAATGACCAAAAAACAAACTTATCTATTAGCCTTGCTCAGCGCATTTTTAATGTGGTTGGCTTGGCCACCACATAATTGGCTAGCCCCTATCCTCCTTGTTGGTTTAGTACCATTATTCGTTGCGCTACATCAAATCATCAATAAAAAAGAAACTAAAACGGGTAAAAAAGTTTTCTTAACTGCCGGATTAACGTTTCTAGTTTGGAACACGGCAAGCATTTACTGGGTTTTTAACTCTATCAATGCGGTAAATACAGGTGTGGTTGGCACCATAATTTCACTTTTAGTTTCGCTTATACCATATTGTCTAGGCGCTTTTTTAATGACATCAGGATTTTGGCTTTATTATCGCCTAAGCAACTATACCAACAAATACCTTAGCTATTTAGGGTTGATCTCATTTTATGTAGCTTTAGAGTATTTACACGAAAGTTGGGATCTGGCCTTCCCCTGGATGACGTTAGGCAATGGATTTGCAGGCTTGCACCAATTGGCGCAGTGGTATGAATTTACAGGGGTTTATGGTGGCTCCATTTGGATTTTATTAAGCAATATCTTGGCTTTCGAACTTTATAATGCCTATAAAACCAAACAACGGGTTGGCAAAACTGCCATAGCCTTAGTTGCTACCATTGTTTTACCCATAGTAACCTCGCTTTACATATATTCAAACTACAAAGAAAAATCAGTACCGGTAAATGTGGTGGTGGTTCAGCCTAACATAGACCCTTATGATAAATACGGTGAAATTTCTGCTACCGAACAACTGCAAATTTTAGCAAAACTATCAGACTCGGTTGGACAGGTAAATACCGAATACTTTGTTTGGCCAGAAACTGCGATACCCAATTATGCAGACGAAGATAAAATTCGTGCTAACGGAGATTATATTAAAACGCAGGAATTTTTAAGTAAATATAAAAATGGAACATTAATAACCGGAATAGAAAGTAGGAAATTTTACGATGATCAAAAAACTTTATCAGCCAAAGTAAATCCAAATGGCGGCTTTTATGATAATTTTAATACGGCAATGCAAGTAGAAAATTCTGCAAATGTCCAGTTTTACCATAAATCTAAACTCGTTCCTGGCGTAGAGAAATTACCTTTTCCAACAGTGTTATCTTTCTTAGCTCCTGTTTTCGACAAATTAGGTGGCAGTGTTTCTGGCTGGGGATGGCAAGACAAGCCGGGTGTTTTCTATTCTCAAGGCGGTGTTGGAGTTGCTCCTGTTGTTTGTTACGAATCTTTATGGGGAAGCTGGATTGGCGAATCGGTTAAAAACGGCGCACAGTTTATAACCATTATTACAAACGATGGTTGGTGGGGAAATACATCGGGCAAAGACCAACATTTGCTTTATGCTAAGCTAAGAGCAATTGAAACACGCAGATGGGTAGCCAGATCGGCAAACACTGGTATATCAGGTTTTATAAATCAACGAGGTGATGTAGTTCAGCAATCTAAATGGTGGACAAGAACTGCGTTAAAAGCAGACATCAACCTAAATGATAACCTTACCATTTACGTAAACAACGGAGATTACCTAGCGAAAATATTTTCGTTTTTAGCCGTAGTGTTAGCATTAATTATTCCTTATAGAAAATGGGTAAAAAAATAATCTTCTCAATACTCTTACTGTTATCATTCGGCTTTAGTGCTAAAGCTCAAGAATATTTAGATAGTATAAAAAGTCAGTCTACTCAAATGGTTAATGCTTTTTCTAAAGGTGATTATGGTAAACTACTTGAATTTACACATCCTTCTATTATTAAAATAATGGGTGGAAAAGAAACTGCAACAAAACTTTTAGACACCGCTCTTCACCAGCTTAAAGAGTCTGGAATAACTGTAGAAGAGGCCAAAGTAGGAGATATCATACAGTCGCTCAAATCAAACGATACTATTCAATGCATGCTTCCGCAATACCTTAAAATGAAAATGGGCGATAAATTTTACAGTTCTAAAAATTACCTGTTCGGCATTTCTTATAACAACGGAAAACGATGGTATTTTATAGATACAAATGGTGGTACTGAGGAAAGCATAAGAAAAATGATTCCGGAAATTAGTAAGGAAATAGTTTTTTTGGAAGCTGAAAAGAGCTTTAATTAAGCCATGGGGAAAGTTAACAAAACCAGATTGATAATCTTATTCGCCATCATTTGCGTTAACGTTGCATTAGACCAAGTTTCTAAAGCAATTGTTAGAAACCAAATTAGCTACCAAGAACAGATCAGCATTATAGAAAATCATTTTATTTTAACCAGGGTAGAAAACACAGGGGCTTTTTTAAGCGCAGGCCATAATTTACCAGAGATTATTCGATTTCTATTGTTAACCGCTTTGCCTATCGCTGTTTTGGGTTATGGCCTATACTTCTTAATCAGCAACAAAAATATACCAACTAAAATGCAAATTGGAATCTCTTTTTTAATTGGCGGAGGAATTGGCAATATTTACGATAGAATTGTTCACGGTTCGGTAACCGATTTTCTCTTTATAGACTTCGGAATTTTCAAAACCGGAATTTTCAACGTTGCCGATATGTCTATAATGTTTGGAATTGGCCTTTTACTACTCCAATCCTTTTTACAGAAAAAAGTTGTTTAAACATCTAAAAATCAGTTATTTGAATATTATTTATTTTTATATATTTGAAGTTCATCTATAGAAAAATACAATGACAAACGAAAATCAACAACCAGAAGAAGAAAAAAGTTTTTTCGACAATTTATCGGATAAATTTGAAGAATTGAAAGACAAAGCAGAAGATAAATTCGAGGCCTTAAAGGACCAGGCAGAAGAGAAGTGGGATGGATTAAGCGATAAAGCCGCACTTGCAGCCGACGAAGCAAAGGTTAAGTTTAATGAACTTAAAGATCAAGCCGAAGATAAGTGGGATGATTTAACAAACGATAAAGAGGTTAAATAGTTGTAAATTATCTTCTAAACAAAAAATCCCAGTTCTAATAGAGCTGGGATTTTTTGTTAGGCTGTATATTTTCCAACAATAGGCATTCTTCGGCCCATACCAAAAGCCTTAGGTGAAACTCTTAAAATTGGTGGCGTTTGATAACGTTTAAACTCGGCCAAGTTTACCATACGTAAAATACGATGTACCAAAGCCTCCTCATATCCAGCAGCAATTATTGCTTTAGAACCTTTTTGCAATTCAATATGCTCAAACAAAATCCTATCTAAAATTCCATAATCAGGCAATGAATCTGAATCTTTCTGATCTGGCCTCAATTCTGCCGAAGGAGGTTTGACGATCGTATTTTCTGGAATAAGTTCACCATCTTTATTAATATACCTAGCAAGCTCAAAAATCTGCGTTTTGTAAACATCGCCTATTACACCAATTGCGCCACACATATCGCCGTACAGCGTACCATAGCCTACCGCACATTCGCTTTTGTTAGATGTATTTAATAAGATATAACCAAACTTGTTTGACATTGCCATTAAAACAATACCACGACAACGAGCCTGTATGTTTTCTTCTGTTAAGTTAAATGGTAAACCCGCAAAAGGTTTCGCCAGCATACTATCAAATGCATCAGCAGCTTCTTTAATGGGTACAATTTCATGCTTGCAGCCAAAATTATTAACTAAATCCAACGCATCTTTAATAGAATGATCTGTGGAGTACTTCGAAGGCATTAAAACTGCCATCACATTTTCTGGTCCTAACGCTCTGCAGGCTAAAGCGCAAACAACGGCAGAATCTATTCCGCCAGAAAGACCTAAAACTGCTTTTGTAAATCCAGACTTTCCAAAATAATCCTGTACTCCCAATATTAAAGCGTCATGAATTTGGCTGATATCCGATGCTCTCTCTACCGCTGGATATTTATTTTTTACGTTTTGTACTTCATCCAAATCAAATACCTGAAGATCTTCTTCAAAATATTTCATTTCTGCCTTTACATCACCTGCTTCGTCAAAAACCAAAGATCCACCATCAAAAATAATTTCGGTTTGGGCACCTACTTGATTAACGTAAAACAGCGGTAAATTATACTTCTTGGCATTATCAGAAAGTACTTGAATACGGTTTTCGTCATGCCTGTAATTAAATGGCGAAGCTGCAATATTGATCATTAAATCTGGCGATTCTTTAATCAATTCATCCATTGGGCAAGAAACGTATAACGGATTGTCGTTAATGTTCCAAAGGTCTTCGCAAATGGTTAGCGCAATCTTTTTGCCTTTAAAATCTACACATTCAAATTTCGTATTTGGCTCAAAATACCTGTACTCGTCAAAAACATCGTACGTGGGCAAAAGTGCTTTCTTAATTACTTTCTCAACTTTACCTTCACTAATAAAATAAGCTGCATTATATAAATCTTTACCTTCTAAAACCTCGTTTTTAATTGGCAAACCAACAATACAGGCAATATCTACACAATGCGTTGCAATTTTTTGCGCAGCCTCGTCACAAAGCGAAATAAAGTCTGTAAACTCCAAAAAATCACGAGGCGGATAACCGCAAATTGCCAGCTCAGCAAACACAACAATATCAGCTCCTTTGGTTTTAGCCAAATTGATATTTGTTATAATATGATTGGTATTATGTTCGAAATTACCAATGTGATAGTTAAGTTGTGCTAATGCTATTTTCATCTATGATTAACCTAAATAATTGTTTCTATTTAAAAGAAAACACCAATATTAATACCCACGTAATGGTTACGAACACTGTTTTTGTTGGTAGAAATATTGGTAAAACCGTTATTCAAAGACAAACCAGCCATAATACTTGTTTTCTCATCAATGTCATATTCTGCTCCACCGCCAATAATTAAACCAGCACGGTAAAAACGTGTCCAGTCAGATGAATTAACATCGTCAGCAATCATATTATTACCTACAGAAGCATCTTGCCTAGCACCAATCTTAAAATCGTTAGACAAGCCAAACTGACCATACCATCTTACATCGCCAATTTTATTTGTTTTTAATTTAACAGTTAGCGGAACTTCGATATACTGCATTTTGTATTTCAAATCGTAAGCGGTATTTGCACCGGTAACATGATAGGGTAAAGCATTAATTTCTGTGCTTTTACCATTAATAGTTGTAATAGTTAAGCCAGTTGCAAAGCTATAGTTTTCTGCAAAGTTAAAATCTCCCATTAATCCGTAAGAAAAACCTAAGCTTACGCCATCAGATTTTCCATTTTCTGCTTTAATAAAACCTAAAGTTGGGTGTGCGGTTAAGCCTAGTCTAAAACCAGAGAATACCTCTTGGCCATATACATTCGCCGTAAAAATTAAGCATACTAAAGCAATAAGTGTTTTTTTCATCGTACTTGTTTTTATATTTGTTATTAATGAATGAAAAAGGGAGATTACCGCAAATCTATTTAATTTTTTTATCTATCTGCATAATTATTTCGTGCAAACCAGCTAAGAAACCGGACGTAAGCAATATTAAACTCGATATAAAAATCGAACGTTTTGAACAAGATTTGTATCAAGGAAAAGGGAAAAATATTGCAGAAACAGACCAGAAACTTCAGTCTAAATATGGGTATTTTTATGATGATTTTGTAAAGCGAATGGTAGGAACCCCAGATTTACAAGGTGCAGAAGTTTTAGATATATTATATAAAAATCAAGCCTTTACAGATTTATATAACGAAATTGACAGCGTTTACCCAAACCTAAATAAGGCTGAAAAGGATTTAACAGAGAGTTTCAAATACATTAAATATTATTATCCGAAAACCAAAATACCGCGTTTTATTTCTTTCCTATCGGGATTTGCTTATCAAGTACCAATTGGCGACAATTATATAGGTATTGGCTTAGATATGTTTTTAGGCAAAGACAGTAAATTTTACAAAGCAATTGTACAAAGCGTACCAATGTACGCCTCAAAAAGGTTTACTCCAGCGTATATTGCACCAAGAGTTACAGAAGTTTTTGCTCGCGAAGAACTTTTTAAAGAGCGAGATGAAGACCAAACTTTATTGTCTAAAATGATTTTTAATGGCAAGATACTTTATTTTTTAGATCAGGTTTTACCAGAAAGCGTTGCCGACTCTTTAAAAATTGGCTATACTGACAAGCAAATTAGCTGGAGCAAAAATTACGAAGGCAATATTTGGGCCTACTTTTTAGAGAACGATTTACTCTACCAAACCGATATGCAGAAAATACAGGTTTATTTAACTGATGGGCCTTTTACGCCGGGCATTGGCGAAAAAGAATTTTCTGCACCTAAACTTGGTGTTTGGTTAGGCTGGCAAATAGTTAAGCGTTACATGGAAAAAAACCCGAAGGTTACTTTACAACAATTAATGGAAGAAACCGATGCACAAAAAATACTAACGCAATCTAAATACAAACCAAAAGAAGCTAATAACTAAATACCTAACTTGAACAAAAAAACCATGTCTGAAAATAATGTTTTAAAAACCGACAAGAAAATCGGCATTGTATTATCTGGTGGTGGCATTAGAGGAATTGCTCATTTAGGCGTGTTAAAAGCAATCGTAAACACTGGAATTAAAATCAGCCATGTTAGCGGTACTAGTGCAGGTTCAATCGCCGGTTCGTTCTTTGCTGCCGGCATAGACCCAGAAGAAGGTTTAAACATCTTTATAAAGACTAAGCTTTTACGTTTCATTCGCCCTGCTTTAGGCTCGTTAGGCTTAATCAACATAGAAAACGTTAGAGATATTTTAAAAGATTATTTCCCGACGGATAAAATAGAAGCGCTAAAAATTCCGCTTACCATTTGTGCAACCAATTTTAGCCAAGGCACTGTTAGCTACTTTAGCGAAGGACCGCTAATTAGGTCTATTCTTGCTTCGAGCTGTATACCAGGAATTTTTAAGCCAATTATGATTGAAGACCAGATGTATGTGGATGGTGGCATTTTAAACAACTTTCCTATTGAACCGTTACTAAATAACTGCGATTACATTATTGGATCGAGTTGTAACCATTTGAAGCCTGTGGATAAAATATCGAAAATTGCGGATCTCATCCAGCGTTCTGTAGTAATGTCTATCAATCATGATATGGAGCGAAAAGCAAGCCTTTGCAATGTTATGGTAGAGCCTAAAGGCATGGGAGAAATTAGCACCTTCGATATGAAAAAGGCTGAAACCATTTACTGGTTAGCTTATGAAGAAGCTTTAAAATCGATTAAAAACAATGAGAGTTTTCAGGAATTGTTAAAGCATTAAGTCCGCTATCCCGCTTAGGAATTAAGGGAGATTAATCTCTCACCTTCTAAAACAGGAATCGCTTTGCAAATATCTAACTTAAGGCAAAACTTCACATCTTCCTCAATATTTAGTTGCTCCAATCTGTGGTTATGAGAAGATTTTTTCAAATAACCACGCAGATCATCTTTCGCTAACAAGTACATATCTTCCGCGGCAACGCAAGCATCATCAAAATGAACAAAATCTTTGCGCAAAGTATTTACTACTGCACCAGCAAACAACGTATCCTCTAAATTAAACTTATCTTTCCAGCCAGCACAAAGCAATAGCACATCCTTATCTTGCACTTTTAACCAATCGCAAAGCGATGTTAAATTAAGAAATGAACCCACTACAACTTGATGTGCACGTTCTTGCGCCAAATGCATGGCTTTTGTGCCATTTGTAGTAGTTAGCACAATAGTTTTACCCTTAACTTTTTCGGTTGTATAAGAAAAAGGAGAATTACCAAAATCATAACCTTCTACTACTTCGCCATTACGCTCAGCTGCAAGTAAGTAACCCCTATCGGCATAAGCCAAACAATCATCTACCTGCGCCACCGGAATTATTGCTTCTGCGCCATTATCGATGCCGTAAGTAATAGAAGAAGTTGCCCGTAAAATATCGATAACTACAACAATACTTTTCTCAATAGTATATAAATCTAATAGCGCCGGTGTAAGGCAAACTTCAATGGTTCTAGACATATTTTTGGTATATAGTTATTAGTATTTAGTAGCTAGAGAAATCCAATTACTAAATACTAACTACTAAAGTATTATTTATAAAAAGGAAACTTAACTACTTTAGCCTTAATTTTCGCGTTTCTAATTTCAACAAAAATTTCTGTGCCTTCTTTGGCAAATTCTTTAGCTACATATCCCATACCAATAGCTTTTTGCAACGATGGCGATTGGGTACCAGAAGTAACTTTACCAATTACTTTACCTTGTGCATCAACAATTTGATAATCGTGACGAGGAATACCTCTATCAATCATTTCAAAGCCAACCAGTTTGCGTGTTACCCCAGCCTCCTTTTGCGCCTGCAAAGCTTCAGAATTAGTAAATGGCTTGGTAAATTTAGTAATCCATCCTAAACCAGCTTCAATTGGCGAGGTAGTATCATCAATATCATTACCGTATAAACAGAAACCCATTTCCAAACGCAACGTATCGCGAGCTGCTAAACCAATTGGTTTAATACCATATTCTGCACCTGCGCTAAAAATTGCCTCCCACATTTTATCTGCATGCTCATTATCAAAATAAACTTCAAAGCCGCCAGCTCCAGTGTAACCAGTTGCAGAAACAACTACGTTATCTATTCCTGCAAAAGTTCCTTTCTTAAAAGTGTAATACTCCATCGATCCTAAATCAATGTCGGTTAAGCTCTGCAAAGCATCTGCCGCTTTCGGACCTTGAACTGCCAATAGCGAAGTCTTATCAGAAATGTTGTGCATCTCTACGTTCGCTGTATTGTATTTCTTAATCCATTCCCAATCTTTATCAATATTGCTCGCATTAACAACCAACATATAGGTTTTCTCGTCAATACGGTAAACCAATAAATCGTCTACAATACCGCCATCCTCATTTGGCAAACAAGAATACTGCACTTTACCATCAATTAGCTTAGAAGCATCATTACTGGTAACACGTTGAATTAAATCTAAGGCATTTTCGCCTTTCAAAATAAATTCGCCCATGTGGCTCACATCAAAAACACCAACAGCACTCCTAACGGTTGCATGTTCTGCATTAATGCCTTCGTAAGTAACAGGCATGTTATAACCTGCAAATGGCACCATTTTAGCGCCTAATGAAATATGTTTTTCTGTTAATGCGGTATTCTTCATTTTATGGATTTTAGATATTTGGTGGGCAAAAATACTAAGAATAGCCCAATGATTTTAGCACAATTTGCTAACTTGTAAAAATTAATCTAAACACCCGTTTTATGAAAGCAAAAATTACCCTATTAGCTATTTCCTCTATTATCGCTTTGTTTTTTTCGTGCACCCAAAAGGCAAATGAAAATGCAACTACCACTCCGCCAACAGAAGCCCAAATAAAATCAAGCAAAACTGAAATAGCACAGCTTTTAGACTCTTTAAATGCTGCAGCCGCTAATGCCGACCTCGAAAAATATTTTAGTTATTATACCGAAGATGCCACTTATAACGGAACAGATGCTACCGAAAACTGGAACAAACAATCTTTTAAAGATTGGGCAAAGCCTTATTTCGACAAAAAAACAACTTGGAATTTTACCACAGTTAAAAGGAATATTTATTTCGGTGCCCATCAAGATATTGCTTGGTTTGAAGAATTGGTAAGCACTCAAATGAAAATTTGCCGAGGCTCTGGCGTAGTGGTTAAACAAGATGGTAAATGGAAAATTCAGCAATACGTTTTATCTATGACCATACCAAATACACAATTAGACAAAGTTGTATCACTTAAAACTGCCGAAGAAGATTCGCTCTTAAAAAGCTTTAAAAAATAGTTCGCAACTTTTGCAATTAGCTCATCATTTGTTCTTTTGTGGTTAGTAATAATTATAGAAACGATTTGCATAACTTGAAAACGACCGGCAGAATTTCATCGCAATTTTAGTCCCGCTTTCCGCTTCAATCTTTTTTGCCCTTCCACAAGCTCAGGATGACAGCAAAAAAGGATTTCGCTGCAATCGGGTTTAGATAACAAAGGTTTTGTTGCTATGTACAGTTGCAATAGCAATTTATCAAATATGCGTTATTCCAGATTTCTAGTCCGTAATTCTTATCCCCAAAATATTAATAAAGCAACAACATGTCATACTGCACAGCAATTAATAACATGTCTGGCGACAGACGAGAACTGCACAAGGCTTACCACGATAAGCTTTACGGCTTCCCCATAGATAACGACAATGAACTGTTTTGCAGGTTGATTTTAGAAATTAACCAAGCCGGATTAAGTTGGGAAACTATCCTTAAAAAAGAGAGCAGTTTCAGAAAAGCCTTTGATAATTTCGATATCAAAAAAGTGGCGTCTTACACAGAAAAAGATAGAGAGAGGCTTTTAGCCGATGCAGGAATTATTAGAAACAAACTAAAAGTAAATGCTGCAATAGAAAATGCTAAAACCATTTTGGATATTCAAAAAAAACATGGTTCGTTTAAAAACTGGTTAGACGAACATCATCCAAAAACTAAGGACGAATGGATAAAACTTTTTAAAAAGACTTTTAAGTTTACTGGAGGAGAAATTGTTAACGAATTTTTAATGAGTACAGGATATTTGCCTGGAGCACATGATTTAAATTGCCCAACGCATCAACAAATTTTAACACAAAAACCAAAGTGGTTAGAACATTAATAGCTAAATGCAAGAGATAAAAATTCTTAAACCAGTTTAAGTAATTTGTAACCAAAGAAGTATAATTTAACCAAATGGAATCAAAATCTGCTAATTACGCACAGTTCTTTTTACGCATTGCACTGGCTTTTTCTTTTTTATCTGCTACTGCAGATAGATTTGGGTTTTGGGGAAAATCCGGAGAAAGTGGTGTGAGCTGGGGCAATTGGCAAAATTTTGTTAATTATTCTAATACGCTTAACTTTTTTGTACCTGCAAGTATTGGAGAAGTGTTAGCCATAATAGCTACTGCATTAGAAATAATTTTAGCCTTGTTTTTAATACTAGGTTTTAAAACAAAGTTTGCTGCAATAATTTCTGGCTTATTATTAACTGCTTTTGCATTTTTAATGTCAATTAGCGTAGGCATTAAAGCACCATTTGATTATTCTGTTTGGACTGGCGCTGCAGCTTGTTTTTTGTTGAGTATTTTTAATAACTACAAATACAGCATTGATAGTTTATTCAAAAATCGATAAATAACTATTATTCACTCCGGAATTCGTCCTACGCTAAATATAATTAAGTTAGTTAGGGCAATAAATCAATAAACTTTCTATTTTTTACATCCAATTTTCTCGGCGTACCAATTCTACCCTCCCGTACATTAAACTTGCCATCTCCCATCGCATCAATTTTATCGTAAGTTGGATTGATGATCCAATTTCCTTGCACATCAACAATACCGCTTAATTGTTTGGCGTCGTCAACAGCTACAAAATATCCTTCTTTACCAATTTCTTCTCGCTCTTTAAGCAAGTTTACAGTAACTTTTCTTAAAGTATTGGTTGGTTTTTCGTCGCGTATATATACCGTTACGTATGCTACAGGACCTGAGAAAAAATGTTTGGAGAATTCTATTGTGTTGGTATCTGCTGGCTTTTTCGGCAACTTTTCCGCCAAGAAAGATTTTAAAGCGTGAGGCGCTCTTAGGCGTTCGTGATCAATTTCCTCCACAGCCTTTTTGTAAACCGGCAATGCTTCCTTTAACCACGCAACTGTAGCTTTAGACGAAATAGAATACGCCGTACTGCCAGATTTTCTGAGCGCCCTGCCATCTTTATAAAATCCTTGTACCTCTGCAACCCTATTAGCCAAAGCTTTAGGATAGTTTATTTTTACCTCACCCGCCTCGTTACTTTTAATTTCCAGCCAGCTGTTACCTACTTTAATTTTAGGTTTTGAAAGATCTAACCGATAACCGGTACTTTTATAGTTTTTAAACCACACATCAAAATCAATGTTTCTAATTGGCTTGCTAGCATCAATTAAAAAATGATTGTATTCCAATTCATCATTTGCAGGCGAAGCATTATAGTTTGCACTTGCCACCGTACCATCCCAAAAATGCAAGACATTTGGTGTAAATTTTGGCGCATTTTCGTAAACTTCATCTATACTTAAATCTAAGCCTAATAACTCCGTAACATTTATTAAATTAAGTGATATTGATACTGCACTTTTTGGTTTCCCGAATTGGGATGCTAAAAAGAAATCTTTTTTTACGGCTGAAATAAATTCATCTTCAGAGAGGTATTTATTTTGCTGATCAGTGAAATTACGATAGTCCTTTTCATCGAAATCATTTTTTGGAATTACTGTAGTAGGCTTCAAACTAAATTCTACATCTGCTAAATCTATCTGATTCTCCGCATCTGCAATTAGGTTCTCCAAATTCTCTTTCGACTCTGCCATATCGCTGTCCGGAAGACTAAGGCAACCACTAAACAAAAACACTGCGCAGCAGAAAAAAACTATGTTTAGTTTGTAAGTCATTATGCAAGAATTAATTTTTCGTAAATATTTAACATCCGCTTTGCATTACTATTGATCTCGTGGTCTCTTTCGGCAGTTTTGCGAGCGTTTGCTCCTATTTCTTGCCACTTATTAGGCTGTGTTATACATTGCAAAATTGCACGGTAAAACTCGTCTGATGTGTTTGCAATCAGAATATCCTTACCGTTTTTGTAGTTAATTCCTTCGGCCGCCATGCTGGTTGCTATGATACACTTCTGCATAGCCATTCCCTCTATAATTTTAACACGCATACCGCTAGCAGAAAGCAAAGGCACAATCATTATTGCTTTCGAGTTCATAAATTCAACAGCGTCAAAAACTTCTCCCTCCACAATCAAGTTATCTGAGTCGTAATCAAAAAACTGCTTTTGCATATTTTTACCAGCAATATAAAATCTCAACTCTCGGTTAAGCGTTTCTATATCAGGCCAAATTTCATCTAAAAACCATTCTAAACCTTCTTTATTTGGGCGCCAATCCATTGCACCAAGGTGGAAAAGTGTTGGAAAGCTGGTTTTTGTGTTATCTATGTTATATTTTTCAAAATCAATAGCTACGGGAAAAACATCCAATCTGGTTTGGCAGCCCATGCGTAAAATACTGTGCCTATCTGGTTCGCTTATGGCAAATACTTGGTGAAATCTGTTAATCTGTTCGGTTTCGTAAACCTTTAATCTTCTCGATAAAAATTCTAGATACACTCTACGCGGTGTAAATCGTTCTCTCAAAGCCAAGCGTTCCCAAACATCAAATGCAATGTTGTGTGCTCTATAAATCAGCTTTGCTTTACTATGTTCTTTAACCGTTTCTAAATACGGCACAACATAAATACCTTCGAATTGGATAACGTCAAAATCCCTTTCGCGTAAAATATTCTCTAATACTTTAGCGGCTTCATCATCAAAAAACCTAGAAACATTGTAAGATTGGTTGCTGAAAATATTAAAAAATGCTCCCCAAATATTTACTTCCGTATCGATATTATAAGAATGAAAATCTATTTTCTCAAAAATTGGATCATAGATATCATCTACATCTGTTTTCTCTTTATAAGGATTAATGCTAAACAAAGTAACTTCTACCCCTAATTTTAGCAAGCCTTTAATGGTATTATACACCACAATTGGATAGCCGCTATTTGGCGGAAATGGTACCTGATGAGAAAGCATGAGCAGTTTCATGCCCTGAAATTACTAATTATACTTCTTCTGTGAAAGAAATTAAAAGCTGAGGATCGCTAACGTTAAAAGTTTTACGGTGATATGGCGACATCCCAATTTCCATAACGGCTTTCCTATGCGCAATTGTTGGGTAACCTTTGTTGCTTTGCCAATTGTAATGTGGAAAATCTGTAGCCAATGTAGCCATATATTCATCTCGGTGTGTTTTTGCTAAAACAGATGCTGCCGCGATATTTAGGTATTTTCCGTCGCCTTTTATTATGCAACAATGCGGAATATCGTTGTACTTTTTGAATCGATTGCCATCAATAACCAAGTGTTGCGGAAGAATAGACAATTTTTCGATTGCCCGATGCATAGCCAGAAACGATGCATTTAAAATATTTATCTGGTCGATTTCCTCGTGATCTACGAAACCAACTCCCCAAGCAAGGGCTTGCTGCTCAATTATTGGGCGCATTAAATCTCTTTGTTTATGATTTAGCTTTTTCGAATCGTTTAGTCCTTCTAAGTAAAAATCTTTGGGCAAAATTACGGCAGCAGCAACAACCGGACCGGCAAGGCAACCTCTACCGGCTTCATCGCATCCGGCTTCAACTAATTCTGTATGGTAGCAATTGATTAGCACTTTGCAAAGTTAATGATTTTATTAGAAACGCTGATTTGATATCTAAACGCTTGTGTTCTGCCCTTTAACGTCAAAAGCATCACGTAAACCAATTGCTAAAACATTAAAGGCATAAACGGTTAACATAATGGCCAAACCGGGTAAAATGGCTAGGTAAGCCGCATCCATAATGATATAGCCATAATGTTCCTTAATCATTGTTCCCCAACTTGGCATAGGCGGTTGTGCGCCAAAACCTAAAAAGCTTAACCCGGTTTCTAACAAAATTGCCGAAGCGAAATTTGCTGATGCGACTACCAAAATTGGTCCGGCAATGTTGGGCAAAATGTGCTTTACAATTGTTCTAGTGGTAGAAAAGCCTAAAGCTTTTGATGCCTCTACAAATTCAACTTCTTTTAGCGACATTACCTGTCCACGAACTAAACGAGCTACATCTACCCAAGTTGAAAGGCCCACCGCAATAAAAATTTGCCAGAATCCCTTTCCTAAAGCAAAAGATATGGCAATAACGAGCAGTAAAGATGGCAAGGACCAAACTACGTTCATAAACCAGCTGATTAAAGCATCGGTCTTACCGCCAAAATAACCGGCAATTGCTCCTAAACTTACCCCTATAAACAAAGAAATTAGCACTGCCATTAGCCCTACCGACAATGAAACGCGAATGCCAAGAATGAGCCTGCTTAGCAGATCTCGGCCGTAAATATCTGTGCCTAGCCAAAAAGTTTGCTCGTAAATATTTTTCATTTCGAAAAGCATTTGAGTATTACCCAACTTACTAGGCAACATGCAGCTGGCACAAAGCTCACGAAGCTTGTAAACTGTTGGTGTTGTATTTTTCTCCTCGCCAATATACTCGTAAGCTAAAACTTGTTCGTTAACAATTTTGTACGATGTTATGGGCACACTTTTAAATTTGGCAGGTTGGCCGTAGATCATTTTCTCAAAAAAACCAACGTCTGCCACATTATTATAGCGTTGAACAATTAAGAATTTGAATTTCGCACCCGGCTTTTCTTTGCTAATCTGTAAGCTTTGATTATTCGCATAAGGTGTACTATCTGGTGTAATTAAGTAACCTAAAATACCTATTAACACCATCAGCAAAATAAACACAAGTCCGCCAAAGGCGAGTTTGTTGCGTTTAAAACGTTTCCATATTTTTTTAGATGGGCTGTTGTTACTCATTTCTTACTTTACCACGCGACCTTTCCAGTTGTATTTCCCAGAATTTCCGGCTATGCCAATGTAAACAATATAAATAATATGTAAAATTGAAATTATCGGCGTTAGGACTAATAATTGTCTTCTTCTAAAAAACTTGGTAATGGTACTTAAAAAAGTTAATTCCATTCCCAGTTTAAATATCAATTGGAATACTAAAAAATGTACTGTTTCGCTTGCAGGGAAGATAATCGCCAAAATACCATTAAGGATAATGCTAACGTTGAAAAGCCAAATGCTTACACCTAAAATAATTACCGATTTATCCTTGTACCTAGTACTTTTAGATGCCCATCTTTTTCGCTGCGAAATAAAATCGCCTAAGGTTGGTTTTGCATGCGTGTAAACAATAGCGTCTTCATTTTTTAGAAAACCTATTTTCTTATCATAAAGTGCAGCCATTTTATGCAATAACAGTTCATCATCTCCAGAAGCCAAATCATCTATACCTGTAAAACCGCCAACTTCAAAAAAGGCATCTCGCTCGTAAGCTAAATTAGCTCCATTGCAAGTACTCGGATTATTATTTCCAATGGTAGATGCGCCTAAACCTATTAAATAAGAAAACTCTAGCGTTTGCATTTTCTCAAACACACTTTTTTCTTCAAAATAAGCCACAGGCGAAGAAATCATCTTATAACCATTGGTTTCATAGCAAGAAACAATAGTTTTTAGCCAATTCGGGCCCATTCGGCAATCGGCATCAGTAGTTACAATCAATTTTCCACTTGCCTCGCCTATAGCCGTCTGTATGGCTTTTTTCTTGTATGAGTTTAGGGCATTAGGTTCATTTAAAACAATAAGCTTTACACCACGATCTGCAAAAGAACGAATGATTTCAGAAGTGCGATCTGTAGAATGATCGTCTATAACAATAATTTCTACGAGTGATTTTTCATAGTCTTGGGCTAAAATATCTTCTATTGTTTTTCCGATCAAAACTTCTTCGTTTCGAGCTGCAATAATTACCGAAACCATTGTTGCCGGAGCATTTCCTACAACTTTAAACCGGTTTATTTTTGCCCAACCCCTTATAAATGTAGCAATAACAAAAACATATATCAGGGTTAAAAAGACCGAAAAATAATTAACTGCGCTTAATACTTCCAAAGAAATTTAATTTAAAAACGAAATAAGATCCTAATATAGCAGGAATAATAATATTGATTAGCCAAATACTTGCAATACATGCTACTACCGCTGTATTTTGATCGGTTACGTATTTGAAAAAGAACAAACCGGTAACACTTCTAATCCCAATATCCAATAAATCTAAAGAGGGTAAAGATGATTGAACAAAAAACAGAATGCTTACCAGCATCATAATGTCTAAAAAGTTGATGCTTGGGATCAGCCAAAGAAACATAATAAAATATTGGGTGCTAAATACAGCATATCTTGCCAAACAAAACATAAGTATTTTAAACAGTTCTGCTTTTTTATATCGAGCTAAAATTGCGTAGAACTTTTTATATTTTCTGGTAAAACGCATAGAAAGCAAAATGCCGTTTAGCCATTTTATATTAAAGTAAAAGACGATAAAGAATAGGCAAAATGCTATCGCGATAGCGCAAATTGCCAAATATAAACTTGTTTCTATGGGTACAAACCGATATACAAAAATGCAAATTGCAATGGCGCCAAAAATGTTTGTTAAAACCAGCTGACCAATATTACCTACCGCCATGGCTACAATACCTACTATTCGTCTTTTAGGTGATAGAAAAAAAACTCTGCCTCCGTATTCGCCCAGACGGTTTGGCGTAAATACAGCCCAGGTTAAGCCGCAAAAAACAGATTCTATAGCAAGCCAAAGTCTTATTGGTTCTATTTGTTTAATTAACCGTTGCCACTTAATTGCTTCTAAGCCCCAATTTACCAACATGAGCAAAACAACGGAACCTATTGCAAGCCATATTTGTATTGAGGGCATAGTTTGCAATAAGGCAACAAATTTCTTTAAATCGTTATTAGCAATGAGTTTTATATAGATAAACCAAAAGGCAAAAAGTACTATTGCAATTTTTAAAATTATGGAAAGTGATTTTTTGAATCCTGTTGTCAATTTTTTGCGCTTTTGAACTGCAAATATGCTTAATATTGTGTTAATGTTGGCTGAAAAAAAAGAGCGAGTAATTATGGGCATAGACCCAGGTACTGCAATAATGGGTTACGGTGTTGTTTTAGAGAAAGGTAGCAAGATAGAATTGGTTACAATGGGTATTGTTAGAATGGATCATTTAGACGATCATTTTTTAAAACTCCAACGGATTTTCGAAAAAACCATGAGCTTAATTGATGAATATAAACCAGATGTTTTAGCAATTGAAGCTCCCTTTTATGGTAAAAATATTCAGGTAATGTTAAAATTAGGCAGGGCACAAGGCATTGCAATGGCGGCCGCTTTGTCTAGAAATATTTCGGTAACTGAATATGCACCACGTAAAATAAAACAATCTATTACCGGAAAAGGCACGGCAAGTAAAGAGCAAGTAGCTCTAATGCTTCAACGGTTATTGAATTTTAAAGAAACACCAGAATTTTTAGATGCTACAGATGGTTTAGCCGTAGCGGTTTGCCATTCTTTTCAAAGAATTAACACTTCAGCGGGAAGCAAAAAATCTTACTCTGGTTGGGATGCCTTTGTACAAGACAACAAGAAACGGATTAAGTAAAACACAAAAGGACAAGCAAAATAGAATAAGCCGTTATTATAAAAGTAAAAGCTTTGGTTATTACACGTTTTCTTTTGTACGCCCAAGCCATAAACAAAGTAATTATCGCATAAGGCACAAGAAAAACTAGGAACATTAAAAAATCTTCTCTATAGGTTTAAAAGTTAATTTTATCAATCTACATTACCAACCGGTCGAACTTTTTGAAAAGCTTTTTTTTGAAAATGAACGTACATTATTTCATAGGTACTGCAGTCCCGCTATCGCCCATAGTCCTCTCCCGATAAAATCGGGATTGCGGGCTATTTAGCTCTATCGGGTTTAAGAACAATGGTTTTACGCCTTGCAAACCTGCCAATAGCAAATTAACAGTGTAAAATAGCCCCGATATAACTAAAATACTTTTGTGGAAACCCAATAAGCTTTTTTCTGCTTATTGGGTAACAAAAGATTGTAGTGTTAGCGGGACTATCGGTTAAAAAGCGCCACAGGTTTTACGCTACTTAGAGATATTTTGTGGTTTGTTTTTGCTTCTCAGGTAATACTTAACTCCAAAGAACACAGCAAATCCGGCTATAAAAAACATCCACAAATGCGACAGAGCGAGAATCAATTCTTTAAAATAATTCCAGCCATCAATTAAGTTTAAGCCCAAACGTTTAAAGAAGCCGGGCTTGTAATTGTACAGGTTATCGTTAGCTATAATATGAGTCTGTATGGTATTATTTTGATAAAAGCTTAGTGTGATAGTGCTAAACTTTACACGATCGTCAATACTTATGTTTTCTATCTTTTTATCCACCAAACCGTCTTTTACATATAATGAGGTTTCTACATTATTAGATTTTCTGGTGGCCGTTTTATTTATTTGTTTAATGGCCTCTGTCCTATTTTGCGCTTTCAATTTATTAGCTAAATAAGCTATGCTCTGGTCATCAAGTTTCATATCCTGACTATCTACAAATACCGCCATTTTAGCAACCGTATTAGTAAACTCATCTAACTTATCTGATGGAACTTTAGCTACAAGCATGCCGGTTTTTCTATAAGAGCTTATCTCTTTAAGTGAATCGAGGCTGTAAGCAACCTTTGTACTTTCTTGGATATGGCTTTGTATAGAAAATTCTATTACCGTGCCACCTTGAGATTTTAAATGAGAGGATAACGTTTCTTTAGCTTGCTGTACATCTTTTACCCTAAACTGCATGCCTGCAGTTTTAATAATTTTGGGTGTTGCTAAGGTGTCGGTTGCAGATTGATCTGTCAAAACTACTTCCTGACTTGCCCCATCTGCGTAACTTTCTTTCTTATCGGCGTTACAGCCAAACAAGATTATAACTATGGCGATACAAAACAAATTCTTTTTCATTTCCTTTGGTTTTAGGTTGCAGAAATCCACAGCAAAAGCCAGTTATTTGAGCTTTGTACATAGAAATTTCTTATTAATAGCTGAGTTATTAATTATTGTACCGGCCGGTATTGCTTAATGCCAATATGATGGAGAAGTAACCTAAAATACTTACACGTAACAGAAATGCTACAAAAAAAGAAAAGTCCGTTTCGGGGTACGAAACGGACTTTAGAAAAATATTTTGATTAAACTATTTTGCGTCTAGAATCTTAAAAACCGCTTTACAGCAAATAAATGCTCCGATAAAAAGGATTACCCAAGAAGCAATTGAAAGCATTGTTGAGTCGAAAGCAAAACGTAAAAACACGCCTATAACGCTTACAATAACTCCAACAGTTATCATCATGTAAATTGACGACTGATTAGCAGTTTCCATGCTTCTTTCTCTTTCTTCAGCTTGATTCATCTTAATTAGATTTTAAATTGTAATTGCACAAAAGTAATATTAATAGGTAATTAAACCAACAATTTAGTAACTTTTAAGTTTGTTTAATCTTTGTTTAGCTCTGTCCTGTTCCGTAAGCTTATCTCCATTGTATAAAAGCTTCTCCCAATCGCCATACATTGGGTTTGGCAATACAATAAACTTAGTGCCAAATAGCTGTTGTGCTTTATCAACTTCCGTTTTAGTATCCTTCCCTTCTCGGTAAAAAACATTAGAGAAATCGCTTAAATTATCTCCACACAGCAAAAGTATATTGTAGTTTTTTAATATTTCTTGTCTGCGAGTTTCTTTATCCGAAGTGGTTGACTTTAATAAAATGTGTTTATCATCTACGTTAGGAAAACCGAACTTCTTTAGATTTTTTACCGTTCCTTCCCTATCAGCTTCATCTCTATTGGTAACATAAAAAGTTTCCACGCCTTTACTAGCAGCAAACCTTAGAAAGGCTAAGGCTCCAGGAACAGTGTCTGCTTGGCCTAAAGCCGTCCATCCTGTCCAGTCTTTTTGCACATAACTAACCCCTTTTCTAATCTCATGTCCTTGAAATGGAGAGTTATCTAAAATTGTCTCGTCAGCATCTACAATAACGCAATTTGGTTTGCCGTTTGCTTGCTCCCACAAAGCTTCTTTTAAGGATAGTTTAGCAAAGTTATACGCTTGAAAAGCCAATGCTCTATATTCACCACTATGTTGTTGCCAAAGTACAGCATTGATATAATCTCTTTCTGGCGTTTTTTGTGCGAACCCTAATATCGGCAATATGCCAAATGTTAATATTAACAGGTATTTTTTCATTGATTTAGATTTACTTGATGATGAAAACAATAGAAACATTACAAAATAATCATAATAATTTTGGATTAAGGAATGTCTACTCATTAAAAAACCCTTTATCAACTAAGATAAAGGGTTTGTATTTTTAAGTCCCCTTTTAGGAGATCTACAGGTTTATCCATTCAATGCAGCAGCACCACTTACAATCTCAGTTAATTCGGTTGTAATTGCAGCCTGACGAGCTTGGTTGTAAGATAATTTTAATGCTTTTAATAAATCACCAGCATTTTCAGTAGCCTTATCCATAGACGTCATACGAGCACCATGTTCAGAAGCATGAGAATCTAATACCGCTTTATACAATTGAATTTTGATTGATTTAGGAATCAACTCTGTTACAATTTCTTCTTGGTTTGGCTCTAAGATATAATCTACGTTTGATGCTTTTTCTTTAGCTACAGGCTCTGCTTTAGGCAAAGGCAATAACTGCTCTGTAGTTAAAATTTGTACAGCAGCATTTTTAAATCTATTGTAAACTAATTCAACCCTATCAAACTCGCCTTTTTCAAAACCAGCCATAATAGCATCGGTAATTTTAGATACATTTTCAAAAGTTAATGCACTGTAAACATCATTGTTATTACCAATAACATTGTAGTTGCGTTTCTCATAAAAATCCTGAGATTTTTTACCGATAGCAACAATGCTCACTTTTCCGTTTTTAAGCTGTTCGCTGTATTTTTCGGCTATTAAATTATTGGTGGTTTTAATTACGTTCATGTTAAAAGCACCAGCCAAACCACGGTTTGATGATACAGTAACCACCAACACTTTATTAGGTTCACGTTCCTGAATAAATGGAGATGACGAACCTTCTAAACTTGCAGAAAGATTTCCTAAAATCTCTTTCAATTTAGTAGCATACGGACGTAATTGAATAATAGCATTGGTAGCACGCTTTAACTTAGCAGCCGAAACCATTTTCATGGCCTTGGTAATCTGCTGTGTAGATTGCACCGATGATATACGAATTCTTACTTCTTTTAAATTAGCCATTTTATATTAGATGTGAGATGTGAGATGTGAGATGTGAAACGATAAACGCTCAATCTCATATCTCTTATCTATTTTCTCAATTACAGATGTGAGATATGAGACGCCAGACTAAGTCAATTCTCATATCTCATATCTAACTTCTCAAATCTCAGTTAGTATTTACTTGAAATCTCTTTAGCTACAGTTTCTAAAACCTCTACTGCATCATCTAACTTACCAGCTTTTAAAGCTTTTAAAGTCTCTGGGTGACGCAATTCTAAAGCTTGTAAAAACTCTACTTCGAATTCTTTCACTTTGTTTACAGGAACAGAACGCATTAAGTTTTTAGTACCTAAATAAACAATAGCAACTTGTTTCTCTACAGTAAATGGCGAGAATTGCGCTTGTTTTAACATTTCTACGTTACGTGCACCTTTATCTAATACAGATTTTGTAGCAGCATCTAAATCAGAACCGAATTTAGAGAAAGCCTCTAACTCGCGGTATTGAGCCTGATCTAATTTTAAAGTACCAGCTACTTTTTTCATCGATTTAATTTGAGCGTTACCACCCACACGAGATACAGAGATACCTACGTTAATTGCCGGACGAACACCTGAGTTAAACAAGTTAGACTCTAAGAAAATCTGACCATCAGTAATCGAAATTACGTTAGTTGGAATATATGCAGAAACGTCACCAGCTTGAGTTTCGATAATTGGCAAAGCGGTTAATGAACCACCACCTTTAACAATACCTTTTAACGACTCTGGCAAATCGTTCATGTTTTTAGCAATATCATCGTTAGAGTTGATTTTTGCAGCTCTTTCTAACAAACGGCTGTGTAGGTAGAAAACGTCACCCGGATAAGCCTCACGACCTGGAGGACGTTTTAACAACAATGAAACCTCACGGTAAGCAACAGCTTGTTTAGATAAATCATCATAAACAATTAAAGCTGGTCTACCAGTATCACGGAAAAACTCGCCAATTGCTGCACCAGCAAAAGGAGCATAAAACTGCAATGGAGCAGGTTCTGCAGCCGAAGCAGCAACAACAACAGTGTAAGCCATTGCACCGTTCTCTTCTAAAGTACGTACAACGTTTGCAACTGTACTTGCTTTTTGTCCACAAGCTACATAAATACAAAATACAGGATTACCTGCTTCGTAAAATTCTTTTTGATTGATGATGGTATCGATACAAACCGCAGTTTTACCAATCTGACGATCGCCAATAACCAACTCACGCTGACCACGACCAATTGGAATCATCGCATCAATAGCTTTAATACCAGTTTGTAAAGGTTCAGTAACCGGCTGACGATAGATTACACCTGGTGCTTTACGCTCCAAAGGCATCTCATAAGTTTCGCCTAAAATTGGTCCTTTACCGTCAATAGGTTCGCCAAGTGTGTTTACCACACGACCCAACATGCCTTCGCCAACTTTAATCGAAGCAATTTTTTTAGTACGTTTAATTGTATCACCTTCTTTGATCTCGTCTGATGGGCCTAACAAAACCACACCCACGTTATCCTCTTCAAGGTTTAATACAATACCTTGCAAGCCATTTGCAAACTCAACAAGTTCACCACTCTGAACTTTAGTTAAGCCGTAAACACGAGCAATACCATCGCCCACTTGCAAAACGGTACCAACTTCTTCAAGCTCAGCTTCTGATTTAAAGCCCGCCAATTGCTGTCTGATAATTGCCGAAACTTCGTCTGGTCTTACCTCTACCATAATTTTATATTATTTTGATATCTTTTTGTAAAATCTAATCTCTTACTCTTTTGTTATTTCAGTCCCGCTTTCCGCTTTACTTCGTGTCCGCTTCAATCGGGTTTATATTACTTATTGCTGTAGTTCTTCTTTAATTTCCAGTACCCCTCAAATTAATTATCCGAATACTCGGTACTAAAATCTAATTAGCAAATTCTTTCTTTAACTTATTTAGGCTACTAGCAATACTTGCATCAAATTGTTTATCACCTACCTTAAGAATAAAGCCACCAATTAAATTGGCATCAACTTTTTCCTTAAGTAAAACTTCGTTTGCACCAAGCTCTTTCTTTACCAAGGCAATTACCTCAGTTCTGTTTGCCTCGGTTAATTCTGTCGCCGAAACAACATTTGCAGTAACAATACCTTTTATTTCATTGTACTGCTGTACAAATTGCTTAGCAGTATCAAACAAAATAGAAGAACGACCTTTAGCAACAACCAACTTTAAAAAACTAGCACTAATTGCATGTATTTTACCTGCAAAAATACCCTCTAAAATACCTTGTTTTTTATCTAACGGTACGATAGGATTTTTTAAAATAGCCTCTAACTCCGAGTTGGCATCTACCACCTCTTCAAAAAACAGCATATCACTTTTAACCTCTTCAACAGCATTTTGCTCTTTAGAAAGGTCTATCAATGATTTTGCGTATCTAGCTCCTGCTTTACTCGACATATATTTTAGTTGTAAGTTGTAAGTGGTAAGTTATAAGTTACTGTATAAAATCAGTACCAAAACTTAAAACCTAAAACGTAATACTTATAACTTAGTTCAATTCAACGTTTTTCAACAAGCCGTTTACTAACTCTTGTTGTTTTGCTTTATCATCTAACTGCGAACGTAAAACACGCTCAGCAATATCCAAAGACAATGCAGAAACTTGTCCTTTTAATTCAGCAACAGCTGCCTTTTTCTGATTTTCGATCTCAATACGAGCTTTTTCGATCAGTTTAGCACCTTCAACCTGCGCAGAAGTTTTTGCTTCGTTAACAATGTTGTCTTTTAATAATTTAGCTTCTTTTAAAATTTCATCGCGTTCTGCACGAGCTTGTTTCATCAAATCTTCGTTTTGCGCAGTTAAACGAGCCATTTCTTGTTTGGCTAATTCAGCTTTGTTTAACGCATCTTCAATACTGTTTTCACGCTCGCTGATTGCTTTCATAATTGGTTTCCAAGCAAACTTGCCTAGTAAAAAAACCAAAACTAAAAACGCAATGGTATTCCAAACTAATAAACCAATCTCAGGAATTAATAAATCCATCTTATATAATTAATATTCTTATTATGCTAAACAATTAAACAAGAACCTTAACGGCAACCCCGAAAAGGTTCTTGTAATAAATTTTTCTTTGATTATTTTGCGATCAAAGAAACTACTACTGCGAATAACGCAACAGCCTCGATAAAGGCAGCAGCGATAAGCATAGCAGTTTGAATTTTTGAAGCAGCCTCAGGTTGACGAGCAATTGATTCCATTGCAGATCCACCGATTTTACCAATACCTAATCCAGCGCCAATTGCAGCTAAACCTGCGCCGATTGCAGCTAATGTTCCAGTCATTTTTTCTATTTATTTATATTGTTTAACAATTATTGTTCTAATTAATGGTGTTCTTCTACGGCCATACCTATAAATAAGGCCGAAAGAATGGTAAAAATAAACGCTTGTATAAATGCTACCAAGAATTCAATTAAGCCGATAAATACAGCAAAGAAAATTGAAGCCGGAGCTACAGCGTAAGAGTTAAAAATAAAGATTAAGCACAATAGCGACATTACCAAAATGTGGCCAGCCGTTATGTTTGCAAACAAACGAATTGCTAATGCAATTGGCTTTGTAAACATACCAAAAATCTCTACCGGGATCATTAGCGGTTTTAACCACCAAGGCACAGGCGGATTTAAAATGTGCCCCCAATAATATTTGTTTGCTTTAAAAGTAGTAATTAAGAAAGTACAAGCCGCTAAAACCATGGTTAAAGCAATGTTACCTGTAACGTTAGCACCTCCCGGGAAGAAAGGAACCAAGCCCAACATATTGTTTATCCAAATAAAGAAAAACACAGATAATAAGTAAGGCATAAAAGCCGCATATTTATGACCCAAGTTTGGCCTAGCGATATCATCACGAACAAAAAGAATAATTGGCTCTAAGAAAGACTGCATGCCTTTTGGCGCTTTACCTTGTCTTTTCTTGTAAGACGAAGCCACTTTAGTAAACACAAGCACCAATACAATAATTGACAGTAGCATACTAAATACATTCTTAGTTACCGAAAAATCTAAAGGACGAGCGTTAGTTACAACTTCTTCGCCATCTTTAACTTCATGAGAAACATAAGAACCATGTGCATCTGCAGTTGCATTAGCATAGTATATTTTATTGTGAGCAATAGCAAAACGCTGGCCGTTTTTCTCTACTACAACTTTACCATCGTCATTAAATTTAAATTCAGAAGAACTAAAATTAACCAATCCATTATCCGTCCAAAGAATAATAGGCAAGTGCAAAGTTACACCATGATCTCCATGACCGAACAATGTAAAGAAGTGGCTATCACTGATGTGATGAAAGATGAATGAGGTAATATCAAAAGCTTTTTTTTCTTCGCCATGGCCTTCTGCATGAGCTACCGCTTCATGACCAGAAACACTAACGCTATCAACTTGCGCAAAAGCCGTAGTGCTAAAACCTAAAAACGCCGAAAAAAGCACAAAAACAACAATTAGCCTCTTAACTTTTGACACAAAAACTTGGTTACAATCCATTTACTCGCAGATTTTTACTATTTATTTTGGTGGCGCAAGTTACGTAACAAACCTAATATTTCAAAGAGGGTAAACAATAAATATAAAGAAAAAAAATTAAAGACAAATGGCAAGTCGCTTTCTGTGTGTTTTAAGCTGTAAATCAGCACGAAAGACATTGAAAATAGCATTTTTAAAATTACGGAGCCCATTATTGCAAAAACACCCATTTCTGGCTTACGCCTTATACCAAAATCAGCCAATATATATGCAATTAGGGTTAATCCACACAAAAACCAAAAAACTAACCAAAACTGATCAGTAAACAATTTTACACCTGGAAAGAGGGTCGGCAGCAAAAAAGCAATGCCCGCTAAAACGCCTGTATATATACTATAAGAAATAAGAAATTTAGGTAAGCTCAAAATTTTGCAAATTATTTGTGCAAAGGTAACAAAGCAAGTTCAATCAATTGCAATTTGCTAAAACTATAGGTTAACATTGTAGAAAACTATCCGCACATTGCGCCAAAATTATTTCCTCGGTTTGTTTAAACTTCTAATTAATTGCACCAGCGAAAGTATAACGCCCAACAATCCTAATAGCGCAGTAAAAATTAAGGTAGTTGAATTTCTATATCCATCTATTTTATAGCCGAGAAATACAAATAGACCAATTGTAGCCAACATCTGAAAAGCCACACCTGTGTATTTCACAAAATTTGTTGTTTCTCTTTTAGCTTTATTGCTACCTAAACCGCCCATAAAAAAAACGTATAAATAAAAAACTGATTCAAATATTAAGATTTTATTGCCGAATAAAATATTTTTGCATACATTTTGTTATATTGTAAGGTAATAAACAATAACCCGTCCTTGAAGAATTACGCCGCATTCAGCATAAAAACCTTGTTATCTTGTTTAAGCATAGTCTTTTTATTGGGCTGTAGCACGCAAAAAGATAACGCTACAAATAGAGGATTGCAAAATCTTTCTGCTCGTTATAACTACATTTACAATTCAAATGTTTTGTTGGATCAATATCAAACCGATCTTTCGCAAACGCATAAAGATAATTATGATGAATTACTGGAAGTTTACATCGCACCAGAAACCATAGATTATTTAAATAGTAGCGCAACCAACAAACCAAATGCATCATTAGAAGAAATTAACAAAAAAGCCCAAGCTATTATTAGCGAAAAAGGATTGAGTAATTATATAGATGAGGCTTACATCCTTTTAGGAAAAACAAATTTTTATACTGGAAGCTATTTTACGGCAGCAGAATATTTTGATTACACTTCTCGAACCTACAAAAAGAACAAAAAAATTCATTTAAATGCACTTAATTGGAAAGCAAGAAGCTTAATGCAACTATCCAATTATAATGATGCGGCCAAAGTTCTAGACACTGTTTATTTCTTACTAGATTCTGTAAAAAGCGAAAAAGCAGAGCCTTTGGCAACTTTAGCGCAAATGAGCATCTATACACAGAACTATAAAAAAGCAATCGGTTTTTTAGAAAGTGCTATTAAGGAAACTAACCAAATCCAGAGCAGAACGCGTTGGCCATATATTTTAGCGCAACTTTACGAGTTGGACAAGGATTATAATGCCAGCATTAGAAACTACACCAAAGTAGAAAACAGCAATGCTCCTTTCGAGATGTATTTTAATGCGAAATTGAGCAAGATTCGTATAAATGATTTACTGAACGACCAAACATCTAATCGTAAGCAACAATTATTACGTTTGTTAAAGGATGATAAAAATGCAGACTATAACGACCAAATTTATTTTGAGGTTGCTGAAGACTACTTAGCTGATGCCGATTTTCTTAAAGCAGAAGAGTATTATAAACTATCAACGCAAAAAAGCACTACCAACCAATATCAAAAAGGCTTATCATACATCAAGTTAGCCGATTTAAATTTTACCCATTTAAAGAACTACGTAAACGCAAAGTTGTATTACGATAGTGCGGCATTAACTTTACCTAAAAATCATCCAAACTATGAGGCTACCGTAAAAAAAGCTCAGAATTTGGAATATTTAACCAAACGTTACCAATTAATTGCCGAGCAGGACACCTTACAGCTAATTGCGAAAATGCCTGAACAGGCAAGAGCGAAAAAATTAGACGACATGTTTACCCCTAAAGTAGCTCCTGTAACAGAAACTAAGGCTGCTAATAATGGAAAGGCAGGAAGAGAAGTAGATTTCACGAAACAGCAGGGCGGAACATTTTATTTTAGCAACAACAACGCTCTAAGCAAGGGATTTACCGATTTTAAGAAACGTTGGGGAAATAGACCTTTAGAAGAAAACTGGAGACAAAGTGTGAAATCTTCAGCTCAGGTTAATAGAGAAAATCAAGTTGCAGTTATAGGTAATGGGGCAGATACCACAAGCGCTAACCTTGCGATAGAAAAAACGGAGAAGATTAAAGCGTATGCAGCACTTCTCCCATTGTCGGCAGACTTAATGGCAAAATCTGATCAGCAGATTATAGATGCCTATTTTGAAATTGCAGGTTTTTACCAGCAGGTATTAGAGGACGAACCGGAAGCGATAAAAGTTTATGAAATTTTGCTAGCTAGATATCCGCAGAATAACCATTTAGATGCGATATACTATAGTTTGTACTTAGGCTATTCTAAAACGGATCAGGCAAAATCTAATAGCTACAAAAACTTGGTGTTAGCAAAGTTCCCAGGAAGTGTTTATGCTAAAACAATTTTAGACCCTAACTTCTCATCTAAACAAAATGCTTTAGATACAGAGGTAAATAAATTATATAATAATGTGTTTGCCGTTTACGAGAAAAAAGATTTCCCATCGGTTATTACCAACGTTGATCAGGTAAATCAGCGTTTTCCAGGTAATTCCTTGCAAGCACAATATGATTATCTGAAAGCAATTGCAATTGGTAGAATTCAAAATGTCGACAGTCTTTTAGTCGCTTTTAATTCCATAATTACGCAACATCCTAATGATCAACTCATCAATCCGCTAGTTAAAGATCATATTGCCTATATCAATGCCAATTTAGCATCATTTAAAGCCAGAAGAATAGCATTAATAGATTTTGATGGTACCGAGCCGAGGTTTATTGCACAACAAGAACCTCAAAAACCCGTTGTTAAGACAGAGCCAGCTAAACAGCAACCAAAAGTTGAACAACCAAAACCGGTAATTGTTGAGCCAAAGCCAGTTATTCCGCCTGTTGAAACTAAGCCGGTTATTGCAAAAACGGTAACACCGCCTGTAAAAACTGATACAATTTCAAAAGTTGTGAAGCCAGATACAATTATTAAGGTTAAGCCAGATACTGTTGCGATCAATCCGGTAACTCCACCAGTTAGAATAGATACTCCAGTTAGCACAGTTAAAGCACCAATTGTTGCAGATAATTTCTTTAGCAAGGATGAATCTAACATCTATTATTATGTAATTGATGTTGCAGACGTAACGGTTAGTGTAAGTTCTTCGCGTTTTGGAGTTGGCCAATTTAACAGAGGTAATTTTTCTGGAACAGGAATTAAGCACCAATTGTTAGAATTAGCAGAAAATCAACTGATTTATGTTGGCGACTTTAGTAGCTTAGCAGACGTAAAAGTTTACGCTGATGGAATAACCCCACAACTAAGCAGAATTATGAAAGTTCCAGCTAGCACATATAAAGGTTTCTACATCAGTAAAGAGAATTTCGATAAAATAAAAGACAGAGAAAAATTAAATAGATACATTGAATTTTTCAGAAACAACTACCAATAAAAATGAGCAAATCAACGTCCCTAACGCAAGAAGATATAAAGAAATACAACGGCCGAATTTGGAAGCTACTCATCGGTGGATTGGTTTTCTTTGCCTTGTTTATTGTAATGATAGGCTTAGGTGTTTTCGGGGAGATCCCTTCTTTTCGAGCAATTGAGCACCCTAAAAGCAATGAAGCTACAGAGATTTTGTCTGAAGACGGAAAGGTTTTAGGAACATATTTCGTAAAAAACCGTTCTAATGTAAATTATGCTCAAATATCTCCAAATGTTATCAATGCATTGATTGCAACGGAAGATATTCGTTACCGTACCCATTCTGGAATAGATTTTAAAAGAACCTTTACCATTTTCGCCTATGCTTTAGTTGGTAAAAAACAAGGCGGTAGTACAATCACCCAACAATTAGCGCTAAATTTATTTTCAGATGAGGGTAGACAGAAAAACTATTTAAAGCGTATTATCCAAAAATTTCAAGAATGGGTTATTGCCGTTAAGTTAGAGCGAAACTACACAAAGGAAGAAATCATCACTATGTATTTAAATACGGTTGATTTCGGCAACCAGGCTTACGGAATAAAATCTGCAGCAAGAGTTTATTTCAACACTACTCCAGATAAACTGACAGTTCCTCAAGCTGCCGTTTTAGTTGGCCTGCAAAAAGGAATTACAAGGTACTCTCCTACTAAAAACCCTGATAGGTCGTTAACTAGAAGAAATACGGTTATGGCTTTAATGGTTAAGGCCGACTTATTGACTGACCAGGAGTTCGAAACATTGAAAGAAAAACCGCTTGGCCTGCATTTTAACGCTGCTACCAACAATGATGGCATCGCCCCATACTTTAGAGCAGTACTTAAAAGCGAAGTGAAAAAGATTCTAGAGGAAAGATCTATCACTAAAAATGGCGTACCTTATGATTTGGACCGAGATGGTTTAAAAATAACGACGACCATTAATTACGACATGCAGGTTTACGCCGAGCAGGCTCAAAAAGAATACATGAAAACCCTGCAACAGCAATTTGCTAATAGCTGGAAAGGCCGAAACCCATTTAAAGGAATGGAATTACAGCTAGACCAAGGCATGAAACGCTCTGACAGGTACAAAGCATTAATGCTCGAAGGCAAATCTGAAGAAGAAATAAAGCAAGATTTTAACACACCGACCAGACTTTCTATCTTCACATGGAAAGGAAATATAGATACTTTGATGAAACCAATGGATTCTGTAAAGTATTACAAGTTATTATTGCGCAATGCGATGATGTCTATGGATCCAAAAACTGGATTCGTAAAAGCTTGGGTGGGCGGTATAAACTTTGAGCACTTTAAATACGATCAGGTTAAAATAGGTACCAGACAAGTTGGCTCTACCGCCAAACCTTTCACTTATGCTGTAGCTATAGAAAATGGATATTCACCTTGTTATTCTGTATTAAACGAACCGGTAACTATAGAGGGTTACGGTAAGCCCTACACCCCTCGTAACTCGGGTACGCCATTAGCTGGGTCCATTACTTTGCAAAAAGCACTTGCTTATTCTCAGAATTACATTGCAGCTTATTTAATGAAACAGGTTGGACCTACAGCTGTGGTTAACGAAGCTAAAAAAATGGGTATCACTACAGATATACCGGCTGTACCATCTATTTGTTTAGGCACTTTCGATGCTTCTATTTATGATATGGTTGGCGCATACGGTGTTTTCGCTAACAAAGGCGCTTGGACACAACCAACCTATATTACAAAGATTGAAGATAAAAACGGTGTCGTGTTATATGATAGTAAACCTATCATTAAAGTAGTAATGAACGAAGAAATTGCCTACGTAATGACCAGAATGTTGAGAGGTGTAATAACCGGAGGTACAGGTTATAGATTAATTGGCAAATATGGTGTTAATGCGCCAACTGGCGGAAAAACAGGCACCACCCAAAACAACTCAGATGGATGGTTTATGGCTATCACGCCAGATTTGGTTACTGGAGTATGGACTGGGTGCGAAGATAGAGCGTTCCACTTTACAAGTACACGAGATGGTGAAGGAGCAAATTCTGCTTTACCGATTTATGCAGGCTTTATAAAACGTGTTTACGCTAATTCAAGCTTAAAAATAAGCAAAGCTGATTTTGAGGCGCCTGCAAGTGGCGTATCCATAGTTTACGACTGTAACCAATACACACAACCAGAACAAGAAACTACCGAGCTAGATAAGAAGCTAGGCTTCTAATTTTATCCCTATTTGTAAAGATGAGTGCGTTTGATTATAAAAAGGCCTTAAATGATATTCCCCATAGACCTGGTGTATATCAGTATTTCGATGCTGATGATACGCTAATCTATATTGGTAAAGCTAAAGACTTACGTAATCGTGTAGGGTCTTACTTTAACCAAGAAAACAACCAAATTAATGGTAAAACACGTGTACTAGTATCAAAAATTAGGCGCATCAGCTTTACCATAGTTGATACCGAAATTGATGCCTGGCTTTTAGAAAACAGCCTGATCAAAAAGCATCAGCCAAGGTATAATATTATGCTTAAGGATGATAAAACCTACCCATGGATTATCATAAAAAAAGAAGATTTCCCACGAGTTTTTTGGACCAGAAATAAGATAAAGGATGGCTCTATTTATTTTGGCCCGTATGCCTCTGTTGGCATGATGCACACTATTTTAGATTTAATTAAGGAAACCTATACTTTACGAACTTGCAATTTACCGCTAACGCCAAAAAACATACACGACGGAAAGTTTAAGGTTTGTCTAGAATATCAGATAGGAAACTGTAAAGGCCCCTGTCAAAACTATCAAACTAAAGAAGACTATGATAGTAACATCGAGGAGATTAAGGATATCCTTAATGGAAAGATTGGAAATGTAATTAGAGATGTAAAACAGGTAGTTAAAAAAGCTTCTGAGGATTTAAATTTTGAACTTGCCCACTCCTATCAAAAGAAATTGGCTGTACTTGAAAAATATCAAAGTAAGTCTACCGTAGTAAACAGCGCCATTACCAATGTTGATGTGGTAAGCATAGCTTCTGACGAACGTTACGCATTTGTAAATTACCTAAAGGTGATGAATGGAAGCATTATACAGACACAAACCATCGAAATAAAAAAGCGTTTAGATGAAACTGACGAGGAACTTTTAACCCTCGCGATTACCGAGTTTAGAACTAAATTTAAAAGTACCTCTAAAGAAGTGATTGTACCTTTTTCCATCCCACTTAGCGATGAGAATATAAAACTAGTGGTGCCAAAATTAGGCGAAAAAAAGAAGTTGCTTGAGTTATCGCAGAAAAACGTCTTGTTCTTTAAACGCGAAAAATTAGATCAGTACGAGAAGTTAAACCCAGATTTAAGAACGGATCGTATCTTAAGTCAGATGCAAAAAGATTTACGATTAACCCAATTGCCACAACATATCGAGTGTTTTGATAATTCTAATTTTCAAGGTAAATATCCGGTTTCGGCAATTGTAGTGTTTAAGGATGCTAAACCTAGTAAAAAAGACTATCGCCATTTTAATGTTAAAACAGTAGAAGGGCCTAACGATTTTGCCACGATGCAGGAAGCTATTTACAGAAGGTATAAGCGAATGTTGGAGGAGGAGAACACATTGCCTCAGCTTATTATTATTGATGGCGGTAAAGGTCAGCTATCGTCTGCAGTTAGCAGTTTAAAAAGACTTGGCATAGATAAGAAAGTAACGGTTATTGGTATTGCAAAGCGATTGGAAGAACTTTACTACCCGGGAGATAGTTTGCCTTTGTATCTTGATAAAAAATCTGAAACATTAAAAATTATTCAACAGCTAAGGGATGAAGCACACCGTTTCGGTATTACTTTCCACCGTAAAAAACGCGATCAAGGCACTTTAAAAACGGAGTTAGAGCAAATCCCTGGCATTGGTAAAACAACGGCGGATAAACTTCTGGTAAGATTTAAATCTGTTAAAAAAATAAAGGAGGCTAAAGAAGAGGAACTGGCGCAGCTGTTAAATAAAAAGCAAATGGCAACACTAGCAGATTTTTTTAACGAACACATTCAAGGCGAGTAATATTCTCAGTTTTTAAAAGAGATTTCTTCTGTTCTCGTAAGTTCGAAGCTACACTATAAAAAAAGGAGCAAATTTACATTTGCTCCTTTTTTTATAGATTATCTTAAATCATTTTAAGCATTAATACTCCCAGAGTCCTTGCTCAAAATCAGCCATAATCTTTTTAATTCGTTCTGCTTCCAACAATCTTTCTTTTGAATTAGACAGATAATCTTCAATTCTATTATCTGCAGAATTAGATTGTTTAACAATGTTGCTATAGAATAACCTGCGTGTAAATACGTCATCAAAATTAATTCCAGAGTTGTCATTGTTATCGTTAGCAACTTTGGTTTTAACCAAAATCTCTCTCAAATCATCAAAATACAACCACCCAGCAACAGTTCTTAGTGTATCTGTTCTGGGCGCATTTGTAGTGGGATCTAGCACAGGATTGCCATTATTATCTGTTTGCGTTTTCACGTCAATTCTAACTGGTGCTATACCAACAATACGAGGTTCAAAAATTCCTCTTTTAATATCTAAAATCCAATCTTCTTTAATTCTTAATGTAGTAAAACTTGCAGCGAAAAACTCATTGTTAGCTCTGTTTATTTCACTCGTACCAGGATTAACGCCTAAAAAAGCAGTATCAACAGCCGAGCTATTGGTTGCATTAGGGTCGTTACCCTTAGTTTGACTTAAAGGCTCTCCTTGAAAATCTTCATCCTCTGAAGAATACAAATCAAGTTCGCCGGCCGCCAAAGCCTTGTAAATTGTGTTTAAGATGTTAACTTTTGGAGAAGCCAATATTGAATTACCCCTATCGCGTAAATCGATTTCCCTCCAAATTCTTTTGGTATAAGCTACATCTTCCTTTGCTACCTTGGCATAAGGAACAACCGTATCAGCTTCGCTTTCTTCTCTATAAATAAAACCGTCTTTTTTTGGCCCTTTTTTCTTAGGCGTAACCTTTTTTTCTTGTGCTGGCGGAGTTGTACCACCAGTTTGCGCAAAAACCGTTGCACTAGCTAAGAAAAATAACGATAGAAAAAATAATCTTCTCATAATTACAATTATTGTACGGTAAACACCATTGAGTTTAACGTTGGTGTACGTCCATCAGGCATTTGCGCCACTATATTATCTATATAAACCACCGATTTAAAAGGCAAGTTAGATAATGCAGCTTTTGCTTGTGCGTTAAAATTATCACCTTGACAATAGTAAACTTGCGCATCCTGACGAGGCCTAACTACAGTTACATTAAATTTCGTAACTCTTGCTTTAATATCGAATTCGAAATTATCTAAAACTGCTGATACTTGGCTTTCTCTTGCCATAACGTTTCCAGATATTACACCGCCCATTTTACCAGCAAATTTCGCTACCGGATTTGGAACTGGTTTTACTCTAAAAACAGTGTTGCCTAAGCTCAGGTTTTTACCAGCATTATTAGCAGAAACACTTATAGTAACTTGGTTACCAATCATACTGCCAGGAACGTTGATCATAAACTTACCAGAACCACCAGACATAGATCCGCCAGAAATACTTGCTTTAATACTTTCTAAAGGAAAGCCTGGAGCCGATATAGAAAAAGGATTTGGTATACCTGCGTAAATAACATTTAAGTTTGTAGAGGCTACGGTTGCAGATGGTTTAGCAACTTGGTAAGTAATTGGTTGGGTTTCGTAAGTTTGAACTTCGCCATTGGCTTGTTTAACTCGTATTGTACCTTTCCACGTAAAGGAACCAACACTTCCAGTTCCGCCAGTATAAGTACCAACACCATCTTTAACACTTAAGGCACTACCACCTACTGATATTTCTGGATTGGATTTAGAATCACTTGCAGTTAAAAATACCTCTGCTTTATAAGGCTGGCCTTGAATAACGTAGCTACCTGAAGGAACAGCTACCGCTTTAAATTTATCCAAAGTCATTTGCGTTGGATTTAACTCGCCAAATATTTTAGTAACAACTTCAGCTTCCGCATTATGCAAATCAGCTTGTATTTTCGTTAAAATGGTGTTAGCAGCGGTTAATGGCGTACCTTCACCGAAGTTAATGTCTTCCCAGCTTTTTTTACCGTTAACAGGTTTTTTAGGATCTAAAGCGTCTAAGGTAAAAGATACGTTAGCACGGTCTTTAGGATCTAGCAAAGCAATAAGTTTCGCTCTAGTATCGTTAATTTTAGCTTTAAGTTTTTCGCCTTCTTTCTGATTAATCATCACCGCCTGAGCGATGTCCATGTTATCTCTCAGCACAAAATCACCAGTTTCGGGATCTAAACCATCGCCTCTTTGCAGAAATACGTCTTTTAGTCGTTGTACTTCTTTATTTAAATCATCGGCGTACTTCTTCGCCATTTGAGCTTTGTCCCAAAGTGGCTTAGCACGCTCTGGCTTATTTTTTAATTCTGTATTTTGAAAAGCACTGAACTTTTGGTCTAAACTAGCACTAACATTTGATTTAGCTGCATCTAGACTATCATTTATATTCTTAAAAGCATTTAAGATCGTGTCTGAAACGTTTAAGGCAAGCATAGCCAACAACACCAAATACATGATATTGATCATCTTCTGCCTTGTCGTTTCTTTTCCTCCAGCCATGTTTAATTAGATTTTGTTGTTACCGATTAAATAATTTTAACTTCACTAATTATACACGTGGTTGGTTCATAGCTGTTAACATATTGCCATAAATTGCATTTAATGACGATAGGTTTTTAGCTAACTTGCCCACTTCCTCTTTAAACTGTTTAGAGTCTTCCATCGATTCGTTGAAATTATTCATCGTTAATGAAAGGTTTTGGTAGAATTTATTCATCGATTTTAAATGTGCGCTAGAATCTTGCAATTCTAATTCGTACACTGCGTTTAAAGCCGAAAGATTTTTTGCCAAGTTATTTACCTGCTCGTGATAAGCTTTTGAGTCTGCGCTGCTTTCGCCCATTTCTGCTAATTGCGCTGTTGCTTTACCGAAAGCGTTATTCAAATTATCAGCGCTTGTACCTGCCGTTTTAATTTTAGTAGCAAATTCGTTAGTAGCTACCGCAGCGTCTGAAACATTTGATATCGTTGCAACTTTGTCGCCAAATGTACGTAGCCCTGCTCCTAAACTTTCGATAAGCTCCGGACCAATTTTCGCATCTGCTAACATATTATCTAAAGCAGCTGTGTTTGAAAATCCGCTTTGCGCTACAACTGGTCTTGCTGTTGCTTTTGGCAATTCGCCATTAAAATCTACAGCTAACTCCGGGTGCACTCTCTCCCAAGGTAATTCTGGCTCTGGCGGAAAAAATCCTGTTAAGAAGAATAGAATAGCTTCTACTCCTAAACCAATACCAATTAACCAGTTAGCATACTGCCCACCCAAGTGTAAAATTTTGGCCAAAGCACCTACAATTACGATACTTGCACCCCATGAAATTGCTACGTGTAACCAGGCTGGTTGTTTTTTTGCTGCCATAATATTTTTAGTTTTCTGTTTTATCTTTGGTTGATGGTTTGATTTAGTTTAAAGCGTTACCAGGATAATCTGATACGCAACGGAAGCCGATGTAAGATTTGGCTTTATCCTGAAACTCGTAAGTTCCTACTGAGTTTTGTAAAAAGAATCCCATGTCTTTCCAAGATCCTCCTCTTACTACTTTAGCTCCTTTAGCAACATTAGTATAATTAGGGCTAAAATCAGAAAGCAAGCTAGTTGCCGATCTGTTATATGCTGTTACCGTCCATTCTGCAACGTTACCAGCCATATTATACAAACCATAATCATTTGGCAAATATGCTCTTGCATCTACAGTGTACAATCCACCATCGTCGGTGTAATTACCTCTGCCTACTTTGAAGTTGGCCTGTAGACAGCCTTTGGTGTTTTTGATGTATGGTCCACCCCAAGGATACTTAGTTTGTGTTCTACCACCTCTAGCTGCATACTCAAATTCTTGTTCTGTTGGGAGTCTATATCTTAATCTACCGTTTTCTGGTTGTCTTCTTGCCGAAGCTACGTTCCTGTATAATGATGTTCTCCAATGGCAGAAAGCTGTTGCCTGATCCCAACTAACTCCTACAACCGGATAGGTATCATAAGAAGGGTGGTTAAAATAAGCATCGACCATCGGGTCATTCTGCGAATAAGAAAAATCTCTTTTCCAAACCATTGTATCAGGGTAAACACTTACCGATGGATGTTCGTTAGCTTTACCTGGCGTTGGATTATCGGTATAAGATTGAATAAAATCTTGTCTGCTTTTCGTCGGATCATTTTCTCCGGCTAAAGCCAAATCTTTATCTAAATAACTATAAGCGTATCTAAATTTTCTAACGTCAAATTCTGTTTTGCCTTGAATTGCATCGTTGCCAGAATAGTACATATTTTGCAGACGAGGTTTCAAAGTGCTTGATTTGCCCCATAACGGACTACCATTTCCTACCCGTTTCCAATCTATTTGATCTTGACCAACAACAGCTGGACCACCTGCGGTTGCAGTTGGCTGCGCTTTGTAAAGGTTTGGAGCACCAGATCTGCCTAAAGAAGTAATTGCAACAGAATCTCTAACCCAATTTACAAATTGCCTATACTCGGCATTGGTAATTTCGGTTTGATCCATATAAAAAGCTGGAAATGAAGTCATCCGGCTTTGGGCACCTTTATAAAAGGTATTGTCTTCATCAGTCATGCCAATCAAAGTTCTTCCAGCAGGAATAAAAACCATACCCATAGGGATAGTTTTATTTTTGAACTTTTTATTGTAAGCACCTACAAGCTCGCCTTGAGAACCTCCCTTAGAACAACTTGCAAGAAAACCACAAACAACAATGAAACTTAATAGGTATAGGTTTCTCATAAAATCAATCGATACAGTACTGTAATATTAATAGCAATTTTATCAAAATTCTGTGATATTAACAATTTTTTACACATTTATTAGTATGCTGCACAGCCACCAAACAACTTACAAGCATAAAATTAACTATAAGTTATTGAAATTAAACTATTTATTAATAAATAATATTTAAGTTAAAAAAGCGTTAATCAGCTTAAAAATTGCAAATACAGAGATAGTAACGACAGAAATTACGCTTTATTACTTGTTAGATTTTTTAATGTAATTCTCTATCGCCATAATCATAGATGGAGCCTCTGGACTCGGCGCAGCAATGTCTACAATTTGTCCTGCGTCTGTAGCTGCCTTATTCGTATTTAAGCCAAAAACTGCAATTCGAGTATTGTTTTGTTTAAAATCAGGAAAATTAACGTATAAAGACTGGATACTTGACGGACTGAAGAAGGCAATTACATCGTAGAAAACTTCCGCTAGATCAGATAAATCACTTACTACTGTTCTAAAAAGAACTGCAGGGGTAACATCATAACCATTTTTCTGCAAAAAGTTCATGGTGTCTTCCGTAGCTACATCAGAACAAGGATATAAAAATTTCTCGCCAGCATGTTTCTTTAAAACTTCTGCCAAATCAGACGCAGTTTGTTTGCCGAAGAAAATTTTACGCTTTCTATACTGGATATATTTCTGAAGATATAAAGCTGTCGATTCAGAGATACAGAAATATTTTAAATCTACAGGCACCTCGTATCTCATCTCCTCACATATCCTAAAGAAATGATCAACCGCATTGCGACTTGTAAAAACTACAGCAGTAAAATCTGCCAAGTTAATCTTGTCTTTTCTAAAATCTCTCGCTGGCACTCCTTCTACATGTATAAAAGACCTAAAGTCGATTTTTACATTATACTTTTTCGCCAAATCAAAATAAGGTGATTTTTCTGTTTCGGGTTTTGGTAGTGTTACAAGTATACTTTTTACTTTACGTACCCTATCGTTAGTTTCCTGCATTTTAACTATTTCCGCTTAAAATCCTATTGCCTTGATTAATATTAATATAGGGCAAATTTCGAGGGTGCAAAAGTACAAAAATAAATAGACTTTTGAAAATCGATATTGAGATAAAATATTTATTGTGGCTCTAATAAACTGAAAAACAAAAATTATAAGCAACAAAACAACCGCTATTGCAATATATAATTTGCCGTTTTTAAGGGGCGACAAGGCGAAAGCTACTACTAAGGGCATAAATAATAACGATGCATTAAAATAACTTAAATATAATATAGAAATGTATTCGCTTACTGGTTTTTGCACGTCAAAAATCAAACCCAACAAGCGTAGCAATAAAATCTTTAGCGCATAAAGTAAAATGATTATTATCGATATAGTTAGGAAAAATTGAAATCCGTTTGCCACATAGGATAAGTCTTGTTGTTGCGCTACCAGATAGAAAAACATCCCTATGGTAAAACCAAATTGTACAAATAAAAGTAAAAATGGCCAAGAGGTAAATAAGGTGTCTTCCTTATTTAAATTACCCAATGCCCTGTTACTAAAAAAAGATTGCACAATAGCCATTAGCTGTTTAGAAAACATACTGTTTATTATAGCAAACACTACTATTAAAAATCCTACTACCGCTAAAATCCAAACATCGCCCCTAACTAGCAAGTCTCCCTTTTGCTGTTCTACCTTACTTTGCGAGCTAAGCAAAAACAAGTCCACAAGCTCTTTTACATTTATTACTTTAAATCCGCCGAAACCTGTAGCTAAACTATCGGCTATATGTGCCACAGTCGCAGAATCTAAGGGTTTAAGCAACTTTGGGGTAAGCGTATCCGCAGGTAACACAAGGGCAGAAGTAGAATCTACAACACTGTAACCCAGATCTGATTGTTGGAGCGAATCGATGGGCGCAGTTTGTTTCGCCTGAGCCCCAAAAGAAAATGCACCTATCAGCAAAAAAAATAATAAAGCAAATCTTTTAACCATTAAGGTGTGTTTTGTGGTTTTGTGCTGCAAATTTACTGCTTTATTATTTGTTTACTAAAGCGTAGCTTCAAATTAATTTATCTTTGCAGGATGGCCGGCATCTACATCCACATACCTTTTTGCAAAAAAGCTTGCAATTACTGCGATTTCCATTTCACAACGTCTTTAAAATATGCCGATGAAATGGTTGATGCGATTTGCAAGGAAATAAAACTGAAAAAAAACAGAATTACCGAACAAGTTGGAAGTATCTATTTCGGTGGAGGCACGCCATCTGTACTTTCATCGGTTGCGCTACAAAAAATCTTCGATACACTTATCAGTAATTTTTCTATATCGGCCGATGCCGAAATAACCATAGAAACCAACCCAGACGATTTAGATGCAAAAAAAATAAGCGAACTAAGGCAATTGCCAGTAAACAGATTTAGTATTGGCGTTCAATCTTTTGTTGAGGAAGATCTTTTGTGGATGAATAGAGCCCACAATGCTGAAGAGGCTGTTAGTTGCATTAAAAGAAGTCAGGATGCTGGTTTCGAAAATTTAACCATCGATTTAATTTATGGCTACCCCTTATTAACAGATAGCAAATGGCTCAATAACATAGAAACCGCGATAGCATTACAAACACCACATATTTCTGCTTACTCCTTAACCGTTGAACCACGAACAGCATTGGCAAACGCTGTGAAATCCGGAAAACAAATACCGGTAAGCGACGAACAAAGTGCTAACCAATTTTTAACCTTAACAGAAAAACTAAGCATTGCAGGTTTTGAGCATTACGAAATTTCTAACTATGCACAACCAGGAAAATATGCTGTACATAATACCAATTACTGGAAAGGCGTTCCATACTTAGGCATTGGACCATCGGCGCATGGTTTTGATGGTTTTTGCAGGTACATTAACATTGCCAACAATGCCAAGTACTTAGATTTATTGGCCAAAAATGAACTGGCTGAAGCCGTTGAGGAACTATCGAAAACCGATCGTTTTAACGAATACATCATGACTTCGTTGCGTACACAGTGGGGAACAGATTTAAAGAAAATAAACAGTGATTTCGGCTTTGCTTTTGGAGATGAAACGCGTAGGCAAATGAAACCTTTTGTTAAAAACGGCAAACTATTGCTTGAAAACGACACAATAAAGTTGAGCAAAGAAGGCAAACTATTTGCCGACGGCATAGCTGCCGAGTTATTTATTGATGATACCTATAATAGAATTTAATGAAAGATAAAATTGTGTGGATTACCGGTGCTTCATCTGGAATTGGAGAAGCATTAGTTTACGAATTTAACAAAGCTGGCGCAAAGCTTATTATCTCGTCTCGTAATAGAGATGAACTTTTTAGGGTAAAAAACAAGTGTAAAAACCAAATAGATGTACATGTACTTTCTTTGGATTTGGCAGACCAGGATAGTTTGACAAAAAAAGCTGAAGATGCTTTAAGAATTTACGGACGCATAGATATTTTAGTTAATAGCGGTGGCATTAGTCAGCGTAGTTTAGCGCTAGAAACAACATTAGAAACTGAACAAAAATTACTAAATGTAAACTTTTGGGGAACTGTAATTTTAAGCAAAGCTGTTTTACCGCAAATGTTGGCCAGAGGCGACGGCAACATTGTTTGTGTGAGTAGTTTAGTAGGTAAGTTCGGCACAAGATTTCGTTCTGCATATGCAGCATCTAAACACGCCTTACATGGCTATTTCGATTCTTTAAGGATAGAGATCGACAATCCGAATATACAGGTGTTGCTAGCTTGCCCAGGTTTTATAAAAACAAAAGTTACTATAAACGCGCTAACAGCAAACGGAAGTGCTCAGGGAACAATGGACAGTGCTCAAGAAAACGGCATGCTACCCGAGGCTTGCGCAATTGAAATTATAAAAGCCATTAAAGATAAAAAAGAGGAAGTTTACATTGGTGGCAAAGAAACCAAGGGAATACTTTTAAAAAGATTTTTCCCTGGTTGGTTTTCCAAAATCATCCGGAAAGCAAAAGTTACCTAGCTATAAAATAAGCATTTAAAACATATTTTTCCTTTTTTCAATCCACCATCTTCTAATCTCCGTATGTCCTTTCATAAAATCTAAAAATTATGAAAAGAATATTATTATCTGCAATTGCCGTAGTAGCTATGGCATTTACATCTAACGTTTACGCACAAAAAAACCCAATGGTTGGTGGTGCTGAAATGTACGCCAACAAAGACATTGTAGACAACGCGGTTAATTCTAAAGACCACACAACCTTGGTAGCCGCTGTTAAAGCTGCAGGTTTAGTAGAAACCTTAAAAACCACTGGCCCATTTACTGTTTTTGCACCAACAAATGCGGCCTTTGATAAGTTGCCAGCAGGAACGGTAGAAACTTTAGTAAAACCAGAAAACAAAGAAACCTTAACCAAAATTTTAACCTACCATGTAGTAGCAGGCAAAATGGGTAGCAAAGAAATTGCCGCTGCAATAAAAGCAGGTGGTGGTAAAGCAGAGCTTACTACCGTACAAGGTGGCAAACTTTGGGCTTGGATGGATGGTAAAAAACTAGTGCTTAAAGACGAAAAAGGTGGAACATCTACAGTAACCATTGCAGATGTTTTTCAAAGCAACGGCGTAATTCATGTTGTCGACACCGTATTAATGCCAAAATAAGAGGTTAATCATCCCAATCAATTAGCTTTTAAAAGCGTCACGATAACTCGTGACGCTTTTTTATTTTACATCGAATTATCATCAGCTTAACATTTATGAGATTAATCATATTTATTTCGAATATTAATTTACATTTTTGTAATGGTAAATAATCAACCATTTACCTACTATTTACTTATCGCACATTATGAGCTTTATTTTAAAACCTGTTGATATCGTCGAGAACATCACTCCCGAAGATTTTAAAAAAAACTACCTTAAAACCAAACGTCCATTAGTAATTAGAGGTTTAACCAAAGATTGGCCTGCTAGAGAAAAATGGACTACCGAATACTTAAAGGAAATTGGTGGCGACTTGGAGGTGCCCTTATACGATAACTCTAAAGCAGACCCGTCAAAGCCAATTAATGCAGCAACCGCTCATATGAAGTTTGGCGATTATCTTGACCTTATCAAACGTGAGCCAACTGAGTTGAGGATTTTCTTTTTCAACTTATTTAAAAAAGTACCAAGCCTAATTAACGATATCAAAATTCCTAAAGATTTAATGGGCGGATTTATAGAAAGTATGCCTGCAATGTTTTTTGGAGGGTCAAATTCTGTTACTTTTTTACATTACGACATCGATTTACCACACATTTTCCACACCCATTTTGGTGGCAGGAAACATATTATTTTATTCGACTACAAATGGAAGGATAGGTTATATTGCTTGCCGAATGCAACCTATGCTTTAGAGGATTACAAAGTAGATAATCCAGATTTCGAAAAATTCCCAGCTTTAAAAGGCGTACAAGGTTACGAAGTGTTTTTAGAGCATGGCGATACTTTATTTATGCCTACGGGAATGTGGCATTGGATGAAATACGTAGACGGTTCGTTCTCTTTAAGCTTAAGAGCTTGGGATCAGTCCATCTCTCGTAAAGTTGCTAGCGTGTGGAGCTTATTTAGGCATGGCGCAGTAGACAGTTTAATTAAAATGGCATTTAAAGAAAAATACGCCCATTGGAGAGAGAAAAAAGCAGTAGTTATTGCCGAAAAAGCAATGAAAAACGGAAATCCAAGATAATCATACTTACTAACTCTCTTACAGAAATTAGGGTAAAGCAAACACAGCGGGGCGTCGGATAAGACAGCCCCGCTTTTTGTTGCAATCTTTTACCACTTGATCCCCTTAAGGGGAGTGGTAAAAATATTTTCACTTCAATCGGGTTTAGATTTATAGGTCAGCAAAAGACACTTCCATATCATAATCTCAAAAATAATTACGGCCTACACATTCATATACTTACTTTAGCAGTGCAATGGAAGAAAATCTAGTTACCGAAAAACAAAAAATGCTTGCCGGTAAAGCTTATCAAGCTGGCGATGCAGAACTATCTAAAGAACGTTTACAAGCCCGCGAAATAGTTTATGAGTTTAATAATCTGGCTCCGAAATTTATTAAACAACGAAAAGAGCTATTAAAAAAGCTGTTCGGAAAAACAGAAAGGATGTTTTACGTAGAACCTCCATTTCGTTGCGATTATGGTTATAACATAGAAATTGGCGATAATTTTTACGCCAACTTTAACCTGGTGGTTTTAGATTGCGCCAAGGTAAGTATTGGAAATAACGTATTTATTGCACCAAATGTAGCAATCTATACAGCTGGCCACCCTATGCATGCGTACTTACGCGATCAAGAATACGAGTGGGCGCAAGAGGTTACTATTGGCGATAGTGTGTGGATTGGCGGTAACGTAGTAATAAACCCGGGGGTAAAAATTGGTTCTAATGTAGTTATTGGTTCGGGTAGTATTGTTACTAGAGATATTCCCGACAATGTTTTTGCTGCAGGAAATCCTTGTAGGGTAATTAAAGAAATTACTGATGCTGACAAAGATTTCTACTATAAAAATTTAAAGCTGGGCGAATAAGGTTTTAAACTTTAACGATAGTCTTGATATTCGTTTAAATACCTACACTCTTTTTAGCAAATCTTAAAGAGAAGAACTGCCCAATGGGCGGATTATTTCTATTGCCTTTTTTTTTTGGCCGTAAGTAACTACAAAGCATCAAATTGTGCAAGCTAAATTTTGTGTATTGAGGGGATTAAATTCCGAAAAGCACAAAGCCTTTATTAGCTAAACCTTATTGGAGTGAGCACGAATCCCGATTTATCGGGAGGAGTAAAACGGAAAGAAGGACTGCAATTGCCGAAACGTGATACCATTGTTTTTCTGAAAAAATTAGCCTGCATTCAAAAACGGAATGCTTAGTGTTTATGCGGATAAAAAACAATAACAATTTTCGGCTTATACGCTCGAAGCGTTATCGCTAATCTGCTTAAACGGATTAGATTCCTACGATATAGGTTTCGACATTAAAAATGTCGAACAGCAAACCCCAACAGCTAATTAATTTTTAATGATTTAATAACGGCATCAACAACTGCTGTATTTTCCTTACTGTCTTTAAATTCGGCGCTGCCAACTACTGAATAAGTTTTGCCGGCATAATCAAAAACACTAAAAGAACCTTTGTTTCGGGTTGCAATAACTTTAGTTTCAAACCCAACCCTAAGAACTTTATGTTGCCCAAAAACAAAAGGCTTGGCCTGGCCTAGTAAGCCAAATTGCATTTTACGTTTGCTAAAACTAATTCGCGATTGTTTGATCAGGTTATTTAATGTAAATCTTAAATTATTAGCACTTTTAACAGCAGTTAAAACAAAATAGCTATCATCTGCAAACGGTTCTTTATTGCTAACTGTAATAAAACGGCTATCTGCCACACCATCAATAGGCCTGTCTTTTTCAACTTCCCAATATTTCGGGAGTTCAAAACTCAAACCATCTTTTGTGTAAATCTGCTTATCTGGCTTCTTGTTTGCCGAATAATTACAAGAAAAGCTTACAGTGATTAAGAGCAGAAAAATTAGGTTTTTCATTATTGCGCTTTTAACTACTATGGTCAACAATTACTTTCCAAACACCTTCAATCTTTTGCAACAATAACGTAAAGTAACCTTTAGGTTCATCTTTATCACGTTTTAAATGCCAACTACCTAAAACAAATGCCTTATCCTTTGCTAAAAAATCTACCTTTTTAATACCGAAAGTTAAAAAGCCCATGGCACTTTTATCCGGATATCCTCTTTTGTAATTATCCAATGTTTGTTGCCAGCCATAAGTTGGCCCGCTTTTGCCTACAAATAGCAAACTATCGCTTTTAGCATAAGCTTGCATAAATGCTTCTAAATCGCCTTTGTTCCAATCGTTTCTTTGCTGTTCTAAAATATTTAAAATTGCGGTTTTATCTTTGGCAGTTTGAGCCATGGCAGTACTTGTAAAAGCAACAAATAAGAGTATAATAATTTTTTTCATAATAGGTTCATTAATTCAAAATCTAAATTAAATTAGTTTTTTAATAAACCGCATAAAATGGAAAAACAAAAACACATGTTCCGCTTTCATCTTACTAGTTTTTTAATCGCGATAGCAATATTTATTATAGAAGTTATAATTGCCCTCTACATAAAAGATAACTTTATACGCCCCTACATTGGCGATGTTCTGGTAGTTATACTAATTTATTATTTCGTAAAAGCTTTTATAAAAGCACCAGTTTTGCCAATGGCCATTGGAGTTTTAATTTTCTCTTATTTGGTAGAAACTTTACAATATTTTCAATTTGTAAAGCTGATAGGATTAGCTAATAATAAGCTGGCAAATATTGTAATTGGAAACTATTTTGCCTGGGAAGACATTGTTGCCTACACAATTGGAATAACTATTGTACTCTTTATAGAAACTTATTTTATAAAACCACAATAGTCCTTCCACCCTAACCTACCATGAATGATTTTTTTGACAAATTCAAACAAAAACCCTCGTTTGATAACCACGCCGAAGCAATTTCTAAACATTTAGACCAAAAATACAAATCTGGAGAAGTTACTGTTTTTCATGAAATTTTCTCCCCAGATTTCCACCTTGATGTTTATGTGGTAGACTCCGAACAACATAATTTTAAAATTTTACTTACCGCTGGCATGAGTACGTTGGAAATGACCGTGCCAGATGCTGTGGAAAATCCCGAGCAATATAAATTCGCAGAGCTGATGTTGTTATTGCCTAAATCGATAGAATTTGGTAAAGTAACCGGGCAAGGCGAAAATGATTGGCTAATAGAAATGCTTAAAGAAACTGCTCGTTTCCCGCACCATTACGATACTTGGTTAGCTATTGGGCATACCCTACAAGCCACAGCAGATATGGATCCGTACAGCGAAAACACTGATTACACTGGCATTGTAATTTTGCCTTCGGTAACTTTTGATGAGGAATTTACCACAATACCTGTTGGAGAAAACCAAATTAACATCTATTCTGTTTTTCCGTTGTACGAAAACGAAATGAAGTATAAAATAGAAAATGGCTACAATGCTTTATTAGATAAGTTGATTGAAAACGATGCGAAAGAAATTTTCGATTATAACCGGGCAAACCTATTAGGCTAAAATCAAAATACAATGGATAAAAGAATTGAGCAGTTAAAAGAAATTAATATCACCATTGCTAAGGCAATCTCTAAAAGCAATAAGTTTTGGTTCGAAAATATTTTACCTTCTCAATCATCTACGCCATTATTTGAAGAAGCTGAGCTACAATTAAATGCTATTTTAATTGACTATCCACAAGACGCTAATTTTTGGAGAATGCTTTGTAATGTTAAAACTTACACCATGGATTACCCAGAAGCTATTGTTGCATTAGAAAAAGCCATCGCGTTAGAAAACAAACAAAAAGACAAAACACAATTGCTCGAACTTTTGGAGCATAAAGATGTGCAAAAACCAAAGCCCAAAGCTAAAAAGACACAAAGTGAAGTAGCGAAAAGAGCTTTGCCGTTTTTCAAATACCATCCGGAGCCCACTCTTACCGGAGCTTTTAAAACTGATACTATTGTAAATTGCGACTGTTGCAAGAAACCAACAGATGTTTATTATAGCGGTCCGTTTTACGCGGTTGAAGATATCGATGCACTTTGCCCCTGGTGCATAGCCGATGGCAAAGCCTCTAATAAATTTGAAGGCAGTTTTCAGGATGATGTAAGTGTAGACGACGTTAATGATTCTGAAAAATTAAAAGAATTGGTTGAGCGCACCCCTGGTTATAGTGGTTGGCAACAAGAATATTGGTTAGCACATTGTAATGACTATTGTGCATTTAAAGGCTATGTGGGCTGGCAAGAAATTGAACCTATTTTACAAGAATTTGCTGATATTGAAACAGATTTGGCCAATGCTGGGGGAATAACATTGGCCGATTTGCCAAATTATTTACGCGACAACGGTTCTTGTCAAGGTTATCTTTTTCAGTGTACTTGTTGTAATAAATACCGTTTGTATTACGATTTTGACTAAAATTGGGTTAAACACTAATCTTTTATTCAAACATTACCAAAACAATATAGATGAAAAAAACTGTTGTTGCCATTGGCGAAATATTATGGGATGTTTTACCAGATCAGAAAAAAGCTGGTGGTTCTAGCATGAACGTTGCTTTAAACCTTCATAAACAAAATATCAATAGTAAATTTATTAGTGCCATAGGCGATGATAACGATGGAATAGAGTTGATCGATTTTCTAAAAAACGAAAACTTTCCAACGGATTTAATTCAGGTTAACAAGTTACCAACCAGCACCGTAAATGTAAAGTTAGATGAGCAACAACAAGCAACTTATACCATTGTAGAACCTGTAGCTTGGGATGCTATTGAACTTTCTTACCAGGCAGTTGAAACAGTAAAAAATGCCGATGCCTTAGTCTATTGTAGTTTAACTTGCAGAAACGAGCAAAGTCGAAATACAATTTTATCTCTTTTAAAAGACGCTAAACTAAAGATTTTCGATATTAACTTAAGGGCGCCTTTTTACGAGACCACAACTTTAGAAACTTTGCTTAATTATGCTGATGTCTTGAAAATTAACGATGAAGAGTTACTTATTCTCAAATCGGCATTTGCCTTAACTGGAAACGATGACGAACAACTCCTAAAACAACTTAGCAATAATTTTAATATTGCTACCATTTGCCTAACACTTGGGGGCAAAGGCGCTCAAATTTTACACGAAGAAAAATTGTATCATCACAAAGGATATCCGGTTAAAGTTGCCGATACCGTTGGTGCTGGCGATGCATTTTTGGCAACTTTTGTAGCAAGTTATCTTAACGGATTTCCAATGGACACCACTTTGGATAGAGCTTGCAAAGTTGGTGCTTTTGTGGCATCTCAACATGGCGCAAACCCATCCTACAACGAAACAGTTTTCGATTAAAACAAAAATCCAAATGAAAAAACACATCTACCTTACCGCTATATTTCTTTCCTTTTTTGCCGTTTCAATGGCTCAAACAACTAAAAAAGATATCAAATCGCTTTTAGAGGGAAAGTCTTTAACCGATGCAAAAGAAGTTATTATAAAGCAAAATAAAAGTATAGAAAGCCTGCTCAAACTAGCTTCAACATCTATAAGAATTACACCGGGCAATAGTAATGTAGCAGAAAGCAAAACGACAGAAAAGTTCGATAGCTCTCCAAAAAATCAAATTATCAAAAAGTTTAACCAGACCTTGAACAAACTCTACTTTAACCAAAAAGTATTTTACCCAAACACCAACCTAAGTATTAGTTATAGCGAAAAAAGCTTAATGTACAGCGTAACGGATTACGATGATTATAAATTTCCAAATCCGGAATTAAAGCTTAAAAAAGTTTATTATCAAGATGGCACAAGTGCAAGTTTCGATAAGCAAGTTTACGGCAGGAACGATGAAAAAATAAACGAAATTAAAGGCACAAAGTGGATTGACAGCATTGAGTTAGAAGCAAGTTATCACTATCCAGAAGCTATGCCTGTTATAAATTTAAGTCCTGAAACTGCTTTGCACCAGTCCGCTTTGGGCAAAATAGAACTGATTTCTATAGAAGATGCTACTGCCATTCTAAAAATCTCGCCAGAGCTAAAAGAAAAAATTTTAAAGGTTGAGGGAATTAATTCGGTTGGCAAAGCACTAGATCAAAGTGGATCATCCTCTTCTAGCAACACCATAAATTATTCTCCCGAATTTTTAACAAAATACTTGGAGGCCTGCAAAACTGCTATAAGCAACATTGATAAGGGTAGCTATAAAAACACAGACGAACTAATTGATGATTTGTACGATAAAATTCCGAAGGAAGATAAAAACAAACCAGAAAATTTAGTAAATGCCAGCTATAGTTTTAGAGGCAATTTAAAGCAGATCAACATCTTCTTAAAGCCCGAAAAAAGTGCTGTGAACAATTACAGTTTCACCTTAAAAAACACCGTAAAGTATGTAGATGGTTTGGGTGTTGCTTACAACAAAAATGGTTTAGCTGGCATTTTAGACAAAAACGGCAAATGGATTGCGCAACCAACTCAAAAAGAATTATCTCATTACAAAGGCCCGTACTTTTTTGGCGGAGTAATGGAAGATGGTTACCGTTCTATATTATGGTTAGACAAAGCCAATCAAAAACTGGTTCCTTTTAACTATCATTTTTACAAGAACGATGCGATGTTGGATAAATATTATGCGATTGAAAAAACCATTAATGGCTCAAAAGGTTTAGTAGAAATTGAAACCAACAAGGTAGTTTTAGAGCCTAGTTTAGATAATATTAGCGTAAAAGGAAATTACATTGTGCTTACTTCCGATGATGAGGTTAATACTATCGTTAACAAAGATTTAAAAAAGGTATTGAGCGTAAAAGGCTACAATTATAAAATTAACGGCGATTTTATCTTTCATAGTAAGCCTTACACTTCTAAAGAAAAATTTGCAGATTACAGTATCCTGAGCAACACAGACGACGTATACAATGCTGATGGCAGAAAAATAAATAAGGAAGATTACGTGATAGACACTTATGATTTTTTTGGGATGGACAGCTTATTACTGGTAAAAAATAAGTTGGGTAAAAACCTTTTTATCAATACCAAAGGCGATGTTATTATAGATGGCTCTAAGTATGCTGATGTTGAACCATTTTCGAGCGGACTTGCACCGGTAAAAAATGCCGAAGGCAATTGGGGCTACATTAACAGCAAAAATGTGTTGGTGATCCCTTTCATGTACAACGAAGCAAAAAATTTCTCAAAAATTAGCGCAATGGTAAAAACCAGCGATGGATACCAGTTAATTGACCATAAAAACAAAGTAATTAAAAAATTTGACGACGGTTTCTCTAGCTACAGCGTTAAAAAAGACGCTGATAATTTGGAGTATAGAAATTATAATAAACAAACTTATAACTCAAAAGGCGAAGTTGTGAAAGATTAGGCAGGTTGATTTTCCACGCCGATTGTTTTAATTACCCTAAGAGATTAAGATTTGAAAACGGTTTGCACTGCTTATAGGTAATACCAGCCCTGCTAAACGCTTTACTCGCCCAAGAAAAATGGGCTCGTGCTCGCTTATATCAGGTTTATTCAACAATCGTAAACTACTATCCATCATTACTAGGTACGAAGCAATCTTGCAACTAAAGCCAATAAAAATTTGGCTATAAGATTAATTCGTGCCTCGTAATAACTTGTTTTGATTGTGCGTTAGGTAAAAAACTTTGAGGGGCTTTTGCGCTAGGGATTGTAAGGGTTTAGTACCGCTTTTCGCGGTACCGAAGCGAAGCGGAGCCCTGCAAAGCCCGACCCTTGGGGAGCGCCCAAATCAATAAGCAGTTTTAAGTAGATATTTTGTTTGAGCCTGTAATTTTGGATTTAATCTTTCTTACTTGAGCTTTAATGCTTTTGCCTATTTGCAGTCTTAAATATGACATCCGCCTTAAAATACTGATGCATTAAACATTTACCTTCGATTATCCGTTTATATAAGCACATGAGAGGTTTCGAATTTTCTAAGTTTTTGCCAAACGAATTGCCAAAAGGTGGTTTCGACGAATTGCTGAAGCTTTTTACCGAATTGTTAAACTACACCGCTGGCGATGCTGGCGAGACTTTGGCTTGGATGAATGAGCTGGACAAACAATATAAATTTACCAATAACGACTACGGGATGGGTGATTTTATTGACGAGCTGAAGGAGAAAGGTTACTTAAAAGAAGAAAACGGAGAGCCAAAGATTACCGCAAAAACCGAACAAACTATTCGAAAATCGGCATTAGAAGAAATTTTTGGAAAGCTGAAAAAAGCGGGCAAGGGCAATCATAACAGTAACATGTCTGGCATTGGCGAAGAGAAAAACGCCGATAGACGCGAGTATAATTTTGGAGATAGCTTAGACCAAATTGACATGACGGCGTCTATACAAAACGCACAAATTAATCATGGCATAGGCGACTTTACCTTAACAGACCGCGATTTAGAGGTAGAGGAAAAAGATTACAAGACGCTTACCTCGACAGTGCTGATGATTGATATTTCGCACTCTATGATTTTGTACGGCGAGGATAGAATTACCCCTGCAAAGAAAACAGCCATGGCTTTAGCAGAGCTGATAAAAACCAAGTATCCAAAAGACACTTTAGATATTGTGGTTTTTGGAAATGATGCCTGGCCGATTACGATTAAAGACCTTCCCTATTTACAAGTTGGTCCTTACCACACCAATACTTTTGCTGGTTTAGAATTGGCTACCGATTTGCTTCGCAGAAGAAAAACCCACAACAAGCAAATTTTTATGATTACCGATGGTAAACCAACTTGCCTGAAAGAAAATGGCAGGTATTATAAAAACAGTATGGGTTTAGATCGAAAGGTAATTGGAAAAACACTAAACATGGCGGCACAGTGCAAAAGACTAAACATACCGATAACTACATTTATGATTGCGCAAGACCCTTATTTGCAACAATTTGTGCGTCAGTTTACGCAAGTTAACGGCGGTAGGGCCTTTTACAGCTCGTTAAGTGGATTAGGCGAATACATTTTTGAAGATTATATTAAGAATAGAAGAAAAACAATAAGATAGATAAAAGAACAAAGAGTAAGGAACAATGATTGGGCGATCAATCTTTGTTCCTTGCTCTTTCATCCTTATTCCAAAAAAAATGCAAGCAAAAACATTAGGCGAATTAAAAGCCTCCAACTATACCTCATTAAGCGTAAAAGAAGAACTTAGAAAAAACCTCATTAGCCAACTACAAAATAAAGAAGCTGGTTTTGAAGGTATTTTAGGTTACGATGAAACGGTAATTCCCGAACTGCAAAACGCTATACTTTCTCGCCATAATATTTTACTGTTGGGCTTACGCGGACAAGCAAAAACAAAAATTGCTCGTTTGTTGGTTAACCTGTTAGATGAATACATTCCCTACGTTTCGGGAAGTGAGATTTTTGACGATCCGTTGAACCCAATTTCTTGGTACGCTAAAAATGAAATTGCAACGCATGGCGATGATACACCTATTTCGTGGCAACACCGCAGCGAGCGCTATACAGAGAAACTAGCTACTCCAGATGTTACTGTAGCCGACTTAATTGGAGATGTTGACCCAATTAAGGCCGCAACCTTAAAGTTAACCTACAATGATGAACGTGTTATACACTTCGGATTGATACCAAGGGCGCACCGTAGCATTTTTGTAATTAACGAATTGCCAGATTTACAAGCTCGTATCCAAGTTGCTTTGTTTAACATGTTGCAAGAAAAAGATATTCAAATACGTGGTTTTAAATTACGTTTGCCTTTGGATGTTCAATTTGTGTTTACCGCCAACCCAGAAGATTACACCAATCGTGGTAGCATTGTAACACCATTAAAAGATAGGATTGAAAGCCAAATTTTAACGCATTATCCTAAAACCATTGAAATCTCTAGAAAAATCACTTTCCAGGAGGCCAAACTAACGTCAGAACAACGCAGAGATATTGAAGCTGATGGCTTGGTAAAGGATTTAGTAGAGCAAATTGCTTTCGAAGCCCGTAAAAGCGAATTTATTGATCAAAAATCTGGTGTTTCTGCACGTTTAACTATTTCTGCATACGAGAATTTAATTAGTAACGCAGAGCGAAGAATGCTCATCAACAATGAAAAAAATACTTTTGTTCGTTTAGCAGATTTAAGTGGAATAATTCCGGCAGTAACCGGTAAAATAGAATTGGTTTACGAGGGTGAATTGGAAGGCCCAGCCAAAGTTGCGCATACGCTGATAGGCAAAGCGGTTAAACATTTATTTGCAAGATATTTCCCAGATCCAGAGCGAGCTAAGAAAAGTAAAACGGCAAATCCGTATACCAAAATAACCGAATGGTTTACCGAAGGAAATACGATAGCAATTGCAGATGACCAAGATTTAGCCAAATACACCAAAGAGCTTATGGCAGTTGACGGCCTACATGAGCTGGTTAAAAAATTCCATCCTAAATTAAGCGAAAACCAAACCTTGTTACTAATGGAGTTTGTTTTACATGGCTTGGCTGAATATTCTCAAGTAAGCAAAAACTACATAAACGGTGGTTTTGGCTTTGCCGATATGTTTGATAGCTTATTTAATGTAGATTTAGATGAAGAAGATGAGGACGATTTCCGCTAACATTGCAAACAATTTAAAACTTAGCTAATTTTCCAATTTCGGCCTATAAAATATATGAGACCCAATTTTCTACTTTTCCTTTGCGTTTTTGTTTTACTAATAGATTTTTATTGTTACAAAGCCATAATCGGCACTTTTAAAAAATGGTCGCCTAAAACCAAAAAGGTTTTTACTATTACCTGGTGGACAGTAAATGTGCTACTGATAGGTGGAGTTTTCGCTGCCATTTACCTAAACCTATTTCTATCGGCCAGAGCTGTAATCCTAGTTGCCTTTTTCTTGCTGTCGGTTGCCAAGTTTATGATGATACCATTCTTGTTAATAGATGATATTAGAAGAGGTTTTATTAAACTTTTCAAAACCGTTAAGAAGTCTAGTCCGGTAGTAAATAAAGAGGAAGAAGTTATAGAAGAAACTCAGGTCGGCGAACCAATTTCTCGCTCTGCTTTTTTAGTTAAAGCAGGTTTAGTTGCTGCAGCAGTGCCGTTAAGCTCTTTGAGTTGGGGCATTATTTCTGGTGCCTACGATTATCAAATTAAACGTCGAACGTTGGTTTTGCCAAACCTTCCATCTGCTTTCGATGGTATTAAGTTGGCACAGATATCAGATATCCATTCAGGTAGTTTCTATAACAAAGTTGCGGTAAAAGGTGGCGTAGAAATGTTAATGGCCGAAAAGCCAGATTTCGTATTCTTTACTGGCGATTTAGTGAACAATCTCACTAGCGAGGTAAAAGATTATCAAGATATTTTCTCAAAGGTAACTGCACCGCTTGGGGTGTATTCGGTATTGGGCAACCACGATTACGGCGACTACCATTTTGGCAGAGAAAGCTCTCCTGCAAAAGTAAAAAACCTGCAAGATATGGTTAAAACCCACCAACTTATGGGATGGGATTTGCTGATGAACCAAAACAGACGCTTAAAGGTTGATGGGCAGGAAATTGGTATCTTAGGTATAGAAAACTGGGGCATGGGTCGTTTCCCTAAATATGGCAAAATGGAATTAGCTACCGCAAACACAGACGACCTTCCGGTTAAATTATTGCTTTCTCACGATCCCTCGCATTGGCGAAACGAAGTATTGCAAAAATACCCTCAAATAGATGCCATGTTTGCCGGCCACACCCACGGAATGCAGTTTGGCGTAAGGCTAAAAGAATTTCAGTGGAGCCCAGTGCAATACATTTACAAAGAATGGGCAGGCCTTTACGCAGAAAAACAGCAACAACTTTATGTAAACGTGGGCTACGGATTTTTGGGTTATCCCGGACGTGTTGGAATCTTACCGGAAATAACGATATTTGAGTTGAAGCGAGCGTAGTAAATACTGAATTATGGGATGAGCAAATTATTCAATTAGCCTATAATTCAAAACTCAATCATTACTTTTATTGTATGATTAAAAAGGCAGTACTTGCAATTGTAGATTTTTTACTTTTTAGCAATTTATTTATTGCAAGTTGCGCCGTTGCTCAAGGTTTAGTAACCTATTATTTGCTTCGTGTGCCGGCTGATAAATATGTATTAGCCTTTTTATTCTGCTCTACGCTTCTTATTTACAACCTTAGCATGTTGTTATCCAAGCCTAAAGAGCCCCAAAAATCACCTTTTAAACGTGTACGCTGGATTTTCTCACACCACAGGCTAACCATATCAATTACACTAATTGCCGCACTTTGTATCATTCCTTTGTCGCTTTGGTACTTGAGCATACAGTCTAAATTATTAATGGGATTTGTAGGTGCTTTAGCGTTAGCTTACAATTTTCCGTTTTTAAACTTTAACGATAAAAAAATAGGCCTTCGTAATTTGCCCGGCATTAAGCTTTTTTTAATTGGTTTTGTATGGTCGGTTAGTTGTGTGCTTTTACCAATTGTACAGATAGAAAGCACTTTTGGCATCATGATTTCATTAAGCGAAACACTTCTTTTGGTGGCGAAACGTTTTCTATTTATTTGTGCCATTACCATCCCTTTTGATATTAGGGATTTATATCAAGACAAGCTCTACGAACTAAAAACAATTCCGGTTATTTTAGGAGAGAAAAAAGCATGGATTTTCTGTCAAGCTTTACTTGTTGTCTACGTAATCATGTTGGTTTTGTTTACTAAAGAAATCAATCCGCAGGTAATTGGTTTGGTGCTTACCGTTGCACTTACCGGCTGGCTAATCTTTAAATCCAACATCAAAAAAAACGAGTACTTCTACTTCCTCTTTTTAGACGGAACCATGCTATTGCAATGGCTAATTGTCTACCTAACGCTTTTCATCGGCAGAGCGCCATTGTTTTAAGTCTCTCGCATTATTTTTTTTTAAAAGCTTTTTCCCTACAACTATTTAAGCTAGTCGGGCTGTACGCTGTATCTTTATTTTCTGGGTTTATCTTCGTTTAAAATAAGGTCGAAAAAGAAAATAAAGGATGCCGCTTCCATCCCGTTTAATTTGGCAAAACCTATTAAAAACACTAAAATATAACGCAAAAGTAACCGCATTCAATACCAGCTTTTACAACTTTCACGCAATCAACTTAAAAAATTGTCTGGCTATCTTCCACTCAAGAAATTTCCAAACTATTATTGCAGCATCAAGTTATTCAGCTTTATCGAAACTGGCTCTCCATCCCACTTGATATGGATTTTTAAAACCTTAGTTTTTGCATCGTAAAAATAAAAATTAGAGGAAGTTAGCAACACCTGATCAGATATCGCCTTGCGTAATACCAATTTGCCATTTAACATGTTTGCAGGCACACTCTTTACCCTCGGAATTTCGATAAAAACATCCCTCAATTTGGGCGCACCGTCAAAAGTTCCTTTTTTTGTAAGTGTTATTGTATGATTGTTCGCAATATTACTTGCTTTGAAACTTAGCAGTTCGAACGCTCCATTTTTGTCGGCATCAGCAGTTTTTCCATCATCCAGATACATGGTAAAAGCACTGTTTTTCACCTCCTGATCTGCGTAATAAGTTAAAATTAAGGTAGTAGCATTATAGCCATCGGTATTAGGCATAGAATTGGCAGTAGGTATCAAGCTTCCACCTTTGGCAAAAACGGGCATCGAAGAAATTGGCGCCATAACTGTCGCTGAACCACTAAACTTTTTATGGTCTCTTATGTCAATCCAATTACCTGTCGGGAAAACCACTTTTCTGGATGTATCTCCACGTTTTGTTATAGGCGCCACTAACATGTTGGCGCCCCACAAGTATTCGTCGTCCACGTTTTTAAGCAATTTATTTGAGGTGTCGAAATAACCAACCGGCAAAACGAGTGGCCGACCAATTTGTGTATTAAGCCAACTCAAAGAATAATTGTAGGGCAGGTATTTATAGCGTAAGTTTAAATAATCCCTAACGATAGTTTTGGTGCTATCATCCCAAAAAACAGGTTCCGGATACGGAATTTTATCTTCAGCTTCCTTTTTAATACTGTTGCCTACTGCATTAGGATCTGAGGATGCCAGTTTTACATCTGCATGTGCTCTAATAATTGGCAAAAAACTCGCCATTTGCATCCAGCGTATATATAGTTCTGGTTCTTTATCTCCGCCAGTAAAACCGCCAGCATCTGGGTGCATGTAACCAATGCCACTCATTCCCATTCCGGTAATGATTGGTATCTGAATTTTCAAGGCTTCCCATGTTCTAGATACATCACCACTCCAAGTAAAAGTACCATAACGTTGCATTCCGGCACCGCCAGAACGCGTTAAGTTAAAAATCCTTTCTTTAGGAAAATCTTTTCTATAATTGTCAAAAATAAGTTTGTTCCAGGTTAAGGGGTATATATTATGTATTTCGCGTTCGCTACCTAATACAAATTGCATGCTGTCATTGTGCATTTCAGGCTCGCCCAAATCTGTCCAAAAACCAGCTACGCCTTCGTTAATCCTTGCTTTGTAGTTACTCCATAAGTATTGTTGTGTTTCTGGCTTAAACACATCCAACAGAGAAGCCGGACCGGCCCAAAACTTTTGCAAAACATATGGATATTGATTAATGCCTCCTGCAAAAAGTTTTGCTTTAGCAGAACTATTGTAATTGGTAGATTTTAGGGTAGCAAAAGTTTGCGTAATCGGAATGGTTTTAATACCCATTTTTCTTAAATCTGCCATCATCTTCGGCGCATCCGGAAACGTTTTTTTGTGCCAATCCAAATTTCCGATTCCAGAAATATCTTCTCCATACCAATACAAATCCAGTATCATTGCATCTATCGGAAAACCTTCTGCCTTTGTTTTTTGTGCTACATCCATCATTTCTTGCTGACTTCTGTAGCCAAATCTCGACTGCATAAAACCTAAAATCCAACGCGGTGGTAAAGGTTGTTTACCTGTTAAATTGGTGTAATTATTTAAAATTTTATCGTAACTATTACCAGCAACCACAAAGTAAGATGCTACGCCAACATTTGTTTCGTAACTAACAACATCGCTTTTAGTCTTTCCTAAATCAAAATTTCCTGAACCATAATTATCGAAATAAATGCCATATTTTTTATCCGTAACAAAAAATGGAACCGAGATATTTAAGTTTTTTTCGCCAGCTGTATAACCGTAATGCGCTTGGTGGTAGTTTTCCAGCACTTCTCCTTTTCGGTTTGAAGCTAAGGCATGAGAGCCTAAACCATAAATGCTTTGCGTACTGTCTATCTTAAAATGGAGATATTTTTTTCCATCGCTTTGCGTGGCATAACTGTGATTTTTAAGTAAAGGTGTTTTACCGTTTAGATAAAAGCTTAGCAACAAATTTTCCTTGTCGATTTTAAGCGCTAACGATGTTGAACTTAACCAAATTGATTTTTCATCTTCCTTTAAGGTAGTTTTTACACTGTCGGGCATAGCTACTAAAGTATAAGGTGTGTCGTATTTAACTTCTTTGCCAAAGTAGGCAACACGAAAAACTTGCTTGGTATAGGGTGTGATTTCGATAATACCATGTGTACCGAATATCTGTAGGTTTTTACCCTTATACTCATGCTTTTGGTACTTACCAATTGTGGTTTGCTGGGCAAAAATTGGTGCTAGAAACGCAAAAAAAAGCACACAAAAAATCCTGAATTTCATAAGGTTAAATTTTGCGAAAACTACAAAATTCAATTCAGAAATTCAGGATTAAAATATTAGCCCGCGTTAAAGCGGTAACCTACGCCACGCACCGTTTGCAACAACTGCGGGTTATCTGGGTTTAATTCTATTTTTTTACGCAAACGAACAATGTGCATATCCAACGTGCGTGTATTTACATCAGAGTTGTAGCCCCAAACTACCAACATTAATTCATCGCGGTTAATAACTTTGTTTGGATTACGCAAAAAGTAAAGTAATATTCTGTTTTCTAAAATAGTTAATTCTATTTTTTTGCCTTCTCTGTACAAGGTATGGATATTTGGATGGTGCTCCATATTTCCAAAACGATGAATTTCAGAACGATCGCTATTTAAAAGGAATTTAGATTTGCTATCTAGCATCGCTACCAAAACATCCATGTTAAATGGTTTGGTTACATAATCTGAAGCGCCAAAATTATACGCATCGATTTTGTCGACATCCTGTGCCTTTGCAGTCATCATAATTACCAAACCCTCATAGCCAGCTTTACGAACTTCTTCGCAAACTTCAGCACCTTCCTTACCAGGCAACATCCAATCTAAAAGTACGATGTCTGGTTTTTCGTTGGTAATGGTAGAAACCGCAGTTGCACCATCGCTATTTTCAATTACCTCATAACCTTCTGCTTGCAAACGATGAACAACCAAAAAGCGTAGATTTTCGTCGTCTTCTACTATAAGTATTTTTATTCCTTTAGACATATTTATTTGTTTTAAGGCTGTAAAATTTAAAAATTGAAAAGTTGAAAAACCTTACAACGTTAAACATTACAACATTTCAATTAATTATTATAAGGTAGTACTATTTTAAATTCCGTCCCTTTGTCCACCACACTTTTAACGCTAATTTCTCCGTTCATAAAGTTAACAAGTTCCTTACAGAAAGCCAAACCTAAGCCCACACTTCCGTTCTGGTTGTACCTATTTTGTATGCGGTAAAACTTTTTAAAGATATTATTAATTTCTGACGATGGGATGCCGATGCCTTCGTCTCTAAATCTTAACACAACGCGGTCTTTAATCATCCTTGCGGTAATATGCAGTTTCTTGTTATTAACCGCCGAATATTTATAGGCGTTTTCCGCCAAATTATCGAACAAGCTGCCTAACAACACCGGATCTGTTATAAATGTTTTAAAGCCAGAAACTTCGTAACTAACTTCAAAATCGGGATATTTCAACGCGTAGGCATCTAAACTGCTTTCAATAAAATCTTCTATCGTAACCGAATCCTTATTTAGCGTAATGGCTTTATTTTCTATCTGCGTAAATGCCAAAAGTTTGTTCATTAAGCCATTTAGCTTATCAGCCTCTTCATCTAATATTTTACCATAAAGTTTCTGCTCTTTCTCACTTAAACTCGTGGCGCTTTTAATGTTGTTGCCTGCTATTTTTATTACACTGACGGGGGTTTTAAACTCGTGGGTTAAGTTGGTAACAAAATCGTACTGAAGTTTAAACATTTTATGGTTGATGTTTAAGTTTCTATAGATTAAAAAAGCTACTAATACCAAAACGCCGTAAAAAAGTAAAAGCAAGGCTGCAATTGGCCAAAAGAAGCTGAAAATTTCTTTTTTAACGAAGTCTCTCGAAGACGTAAAATATAATTTATAATCTGAAAATGGACCGCCTAAGGTTATTTCTCCGGTAATGTACTCAGAAGTTGTATCAATCGGATCGTAAGTGATAGGCTCAATTCTTATGTTCTGATACAGTAATGGTCGCGTATTTTTTATTCTGATTTTATTTGGGTCCAACTCAAACGAAAGCATATCCTGCTGATAAACAGGTTCGGTTTCCAACTTTGTCGAAATCATACGCTTGTAAACCTTCAGAATTTCAAAACTCGGGATATTGAAATAATCGATTCTATTATGGCGGATATCTGTAAAGTTGCTAAACAGATCTTCTTGGGTAGGCACTTTGGTCGTATCCAGCTTCTGAATAAAATTTATCAGTTTTAAGGTAACTGGATTAAAATCTTCTAGGCCTGCTCCTTTTACAGTCTCATTTTGCCCAAACAACCTAACTGAATCTTTATGTACTGATTTACCGAATTGGTAAACGTTTTTCATACCGATGGCAAAATCGCCAAGGTTAATTCCATGATCCTCGTAGCGTTCGTTTTTAACCTCTGTATCGTAAAACGTAACACGAGACACGAAAGGGTATTGCATTAAGATGGTATCTGTAAACTTACTGGCGGATGCAGAATCCAAATAACCATTGTAAAAAGAAATTTCTGGCAATTTGTTCAAGAAAAAATCATTGTAGGGCTTAATGCTTTCCTCTAAAACGTTGGCTTTGGCCGATACGAAATCGTTCTCTATGTTTTTTTTACTGAAATTAAAAGCCAAAAAAAGCGATAGTATAAACACCACCGATATTAGACCGATAAAGGTGACGATTAACGAGAAATTTTTACGGTAGCCACTATCTTTTTGCGAAACCATTTTTGCTTTGCGAAACTATTTCTTTTTCAAATTTACGGCTAGAAACTCTTCTAACGCAGCATATACTTTTTGCCTACTTTCTTCACGATTGAAAGAACTATCGTCTTTTTCTAAATACGTAACCTGAACATTTCGTTTTTTAAGCTCTTTAACAAATCGAATTGCATCGCCAGAGTTACCTCTCGGATCTTTGATATTCTGTGTAATAAAGATAGGAATATTAACCTTATCTGCATGAAATACCGGTGAAACCTGACTTACATAGTCGACATCTGTATCTGGATTACCGAAAATTTCATAATACATTTTTAAACTAGATTTAAAAAATGGTGGTATAGATTTTAAATAGGTTAATAGATTTAACACCCCTCCGTTAGATGCGGCACACTTGTATAACTTCGGATTTTTAATAGCAGCGCTCATCGCAATGTAACCACCAAAGCCGTTTCCGTAAATGGCAACTTTATTTGGATTAGCAATTTTCTCTGCTATTAGCCAATTCACACCGTCATCAACATCATCTTGTATTTTATTGCCCCATTGCTTAAAACCTGCTGCGTAAAAATTCTTTCCGTAACCGGTAGAGCCACGATAGTTAACCTGTAACACCGCATAACCTCTGTTGGCGAAAAACTGTACCTCGGCATTATAACCCCAAGTATTTCTCTGCCCTGGCCCATTGTGTGGCACAACTATAACCGGTAAATTTTTACCTTCAACATTTAGAGGCAGGGTTAAATAGCCATTTATTTTCAACCCATCTCTAGAAGTATAGCTAATTGGTTTCATCGCACACATTTGCGCTTCGTTAATGGCCGAATTAATATCGCTTAGTTTTCTAATTTTGCCCGTACTGGCTACATAAAGATAATAAGACCCTGGATTTCTATCGGTAAACGTTCTAACTACAAATACATCTTCTTTCTTATCTCTGTCTGTAATTCTGGTTTCGGTATTTGGCAATAATTTATCTAGTTTTTGATTAAGTAATTTACTTTCCTCATCTAAATAATGTTTTTCCTTTTTCCAGGTTTCACAAACAACGTAAGCCATTTTCCCTTTTTGCCTTGAGTATTGCGCATCAACTACATTTAAAGTATCATTAGCAAAGAGCACACCTTTTTCTTTGCCGGTATTGCAATCTAATTCTACTAATGCACTTTTGTCTCTGTTGGCATCCGTAATTACATAAAGACTGTTTTGTTTGGTTTCAGAAAATGCTATCGGATACAAAGTTGTCTTAAAGTTGTTGGTTAAAATTGGTCTAAAAGCTTGGTTTTCAGTATTACGATACATTAGCGTTTCGTTTACGCCATCACTTGAAATGGCCATTCTTAAATGCCCTTTGCTATCCGTCATCCAGCTGGTATAATTACCAGGGTTTTTAGCCGCCATTTGCATCTTGCCATCTCTAACGTTTAATCTATAAACATCAGAAACTGTCGAATCTCGTTGATTTGATAGTACTAAAATGTACTTATTTTCAATTAACTGATCTTCTAACACCCTAATCCTGGCCTTAGTATTACTACTTAATTGCCTCTCATCTTTACCGTTTTTGTTAATGATAAAAAGATCTGATTGAAATCTATCTCCAGGTTTTTCTTTGTGATAAATAATTTCATTATCGCTTACCCATGAATAGAACGTAATATTTTTCTCTTTTAATTGCGTTAGCTGTAAAATACTTCCGCTGGCAATATCTTCTACAAAAAGGTTCTGCTTCTGACCCTGAAGTTTTAAATAAGCTAGACTTTTGCCATCTGGCGATACACGATAAGTTGCTTTATCTTGTGATTTGAAAAAATCATTAACCGGAATAACCGCTACCTTTCCTTCTTGCTTGCATGCAAAAAGAAAAGCCATCAGTATCAATAAAACAAAATCCTTAGCAACCTTCATATTTCAATTATCGTACAAAAATACACAACCCCATTGGGCAAAAGCAATCAACATTAACATTGTTACTTTTAAAAAAACAACCGGGGAACTCAATGTAGCAACATTGCTGGTAATCAGAATAATTTTGTCGGTAACAATTAGAATACGCTTATTTATTTTACGTTATTTTAAATCAGCAACACTTATTTGACGTTAGAATTTTTAAATTTAAAGCGCTGGCAAATATCATCATCAATGAAAAAATTAATTGTGCTTTTGTTTTTATGCTTTACGAGCATCGCTTTGCGGGCACAAACCAACATAGACGAGGCGCTAGCTTACCAATATTACCAGCAGGCAGATTACGAAAAGGCTTCAGTTTTATTAGAAAAACTTTTTAATCAAACTAAAAACGACAACTATTTTGAGCTCTATTTTAATTCGTTGATTAAAATAAAAAAATATACAGAAGCAGAGGCAAATCTAAAAAAGCTCATTAAACAGTATCCTCAAAAAACCAATTACGCGGTAGCACTGGGCAGGGTTTATCAAGAAAATGGTCGCGTAGCGGATGCAAACAAAGTTTTTCAGGACGCAATTAACAATACCACTAAAGACGAATTTAAGTTTAGAGAGTTGGCTAACAGCTTTTACCGGTTTGAAGCTTATGACATGGCTATTTCTGCATTTTTGCAGGGTCGAAAATTGTTTGGCGACGAGCAAATGTTTGTTTACGAGTTGCTAAGCATTTATCGCTACAAAAAAGACAAGGTAAATTTAGTAACTGAATATATTAACGTATTAGAGAGTACTCCACAATTACTTCCGCAAGCTCAATCGGTGTTGGCTTCTGTTTTTGAAGATAACAGCGACTATCAAATACTGCAATCAGCTTTGCTAAAAAAACTGCAGAAGAACCCCGATCAAGAGATTTTTAACGAGTTGTTGATTTGGCAATTTATACAAAAGCAGGAATATGAAATGGCTTTAAGGCAACTTATTGCGCAGGATAAAAGAACCAAAGGTAATGGCGCACTTCTATACAACACAGCAAACTTGTTTACAGCTAACAAGGCTTTTACTACTGCAATAAAAGCATACGAATATTTGTTAACCAAAGGTGAGGCAAGTGAATTTTATTTGCCCGCAAAGCTGGAGTTAATTAATGCAAAATACGAACTTGTGATTGACGGTAAATTTGAAAAATCTGCCATCCAGGCTTTAGCTAATGAATATGAGGAGCTATTAAATAAATATGGCAAAGTGGGGCAAACACTTTTTGCACTGAAAAAGCTGGCGCATTTACAGGCTTATTACCTTAACGACTTAAAAAAAGCGGAAGCAACACTGGAAACGGCAATATCAGTGGAGAAAATTTCGCCTATGGACATTGGCATTTTAAAAATGGATTTAGGCGATATTTATGTACTTACCAAACAACCTTGGGAGGCAATTTTAACTTACGAACAGGTTGCCAAACAATTTGAGAGCCAACCAGTAGGTAGCGAAGCTAGATATAGAACTGCTCGCCTCTCTTTTTATCAGGGCAATTTTCAATATGCAAAATCTCAAGCGGATGTTTTAAAAGCCTCTACTTCTCAGTTAATTGCTAACGACGCCTTAAACTTAAGTCTGCTAATTTCAGACAATTTGCAAAGCAAAAACGACAGTTTAGCGCTAATAATGTACGCCGATGCAGAAATGCTGCAGTTTATGAATTTAAACGACCAAGCATTAAAGAAGTTGGATAGCATTGCATTAGCTTTTCCGAGTAATAGTTTAGCGGATGACGTATTAATGGCAAAATCTAAAATTTTTATCAAAGGCAATGATTTTTCTGGTGCAAGTGTTTTATTAAAAGAGCTTATAAATAGTCATAATACAAGTATTTGGATAGATGATGCGCTTTTTACTTTAGGGGACTTGTATGAGAAAAAATTAGGGGATTTGGATGAGGCCAAAAAGCTCTATCAACAGTTGATGAACGACTACCCTGGCAGTATGTTTAACGCAGAAGCGAGAAAACGTTTTAGAAATATTCGTGGCGATAATTTAGGCACTTAACCTTATCTTTGTGGCATGTTATTATACAATGTAACCCTAATTTTAGAAGACTCTATAGCAAACGAGTGGCTAACTTGGATGCAAGAAGTACATATTCCGGCTGTTATGGCTACGGAAAAATTTGTTTCTTATCGTTTATTAAAAGTATTAGACTCGCCAAACGAAGGTGTTACCTATTGCGCACAATATGTAGCCGAAACGCAAAGCGATTATGAAGATTACAAAAATAATTTCGCCCCCGCGTTGCAACAGGAGTTGCAAACCAAATTCGACAATAAGTTTGTTGCTTTTAGAACCTTGATGGAGTTTTTGGGTTAAGGTCTTCTCTTATAATTTCTCGTCATGCTCAGCCAATCCTATCGTGTTGGCAAATCTGTGTCGAATCAATAATAGGTAAGTTGTTGCCAGCTTTACTGTCAATCGTAATGAGCTCTTAATATCAGCCTAGTATTAACTCCATCGCATTACGTTTATCGCTTTCGCGGGAATGGCGAAAATCGGACAAAACTCAAACAAAAAAGGCGGAAACTAATGCTCCGCCTTTTAAATATTTACTCGAGGTTACTGTTTAATCAAATCGTACAATTCATCCAATTTTGGCGAAAGTACAATTTCAATCCTACGGTTTTTACTACGACTTTCGGCACTGGTATTTGGTCCTAAAGGCTGAAATTCTCCTTTTCCGGTGGCTGTCATTCTAACACTTTCTACTTTTTGCTCTTCGGTTAGGAATCGCACAACAGAAGTAGATCTTAATACACTTAAATCCCAGTTATCTTTAATCTGACCAAGATTATTTATTTTTTGCGAATCGGTATGACCTTCAACAGCGATGTTAATATCACGTTGTTGTTTCAAAACTTCCGCTAACGATGTTAGTGCTTGTTTACCTTTTTCATCAATAATAATACTACCTGATGGGAATAATAATTTATCCGTTAGGGAAACATAAACTTTACCGTTTCTAATCTCTACCGTTAAGCCGTTTTTAGTAAAGCCTAGCAAAGCTTCTTGAAGTTTAGCTTTTAATTGGTTTGTAGCCTCGTCGCGTTTACGCAAAACTTCTTCAACTTCTTTTAAACGTTGTTCGCGTTTTTTTAAATCTGCGCTTAGCTTGTTAATTTCTGTAGAGCTGTTGCTACGCAGTTTGCTGTAATTAGCATCCATTGTTTCATACTTCGCCCTTAAATCAGCTAATTCTCCGTTTAAGTTTGCGGTATCAGCTTTTAAGCGAGCTAAACGGGTTTCTAAACTTTCGTTGTTAGATTGCGATGCAGACCAGCCAGAATTTAAAGAATCTTGTTTGGCCAATAATGCTTTGTATTTTTTAGGAGATAGAATTACGCATGCACTAAATGAGCATACAATTAAAGAGAGTGTAAATGCTAGAAAGATTTTTTTCATTAATGTGTGTTTTAGTTTATTGGTAAACGTACAATTTGCGTTGATATTTTAACATTAGGCATCAACTGCTTTTCTCAAAAATAAAACAAAGGGTTGGATATCACGGAAAGCAGTTATCAACTTATCCACGATATCAGCTTTTAAAAAAGCTTTATCTGGAATATTATAAACTGCAATAAAACTTTTAAGTTTCAGGTATTCTAATTGTGGATGATCAATCTCGTAACCTTTTGGCGCCTTTTTTAAAGAGTCGTCCGTACTTAACTTAAATGTGTCTGTAAATTTCTTATCGTTAACAACTTCTAAAAATTCGCTGGCGTTATAATCAATCTCTTCCCTAATCATTTTAAGAACCGGTGCCTCTGGCTGCCAAAAGCCCACGCCAAAAAAACATGCCCCAGGTTGCAAATGCAAATAATAACTTGGTGTTTTTGGCCCGTAGCCCTTAACATCAAAAGCAATTCCGTAATTAAGTTTATACGGATCTTTATTTTTGCTAAACCTAACATCTCTGTAAATTCTCATCAAGGCCTTTTTTGGCTCGGTGTCTGCGGCATATTGTGGGTCTATTGCAGCAAATTCTTTAATCAGCTTTGCTATAAAAGGAAATAGATCTTCCTTAGCCTCTTCATACAAGTGCTTATTTGTTGCAAACCATTCGCGGTTATTGTTGGTTGCAATTAAATTCAAAAAATCGAAGGTTTCTTTTTTTAACATAGTTCAATCATCTAGATTTTACTTAACAGCGGTATCGTAAGCTGGTTTATATTTTATTTTAGGCGAAAGCAGATGTAATAATATTATACGGGAATAACGATAATTAAACGGCGATAAAATTAGAGAACCTAAAATAATTACGCTAACGTATAACCAAATATCGTCAAAGTCTATCTTAGCACCAGAAAGATAATAAGTAGCAAAACCCATCCCTATCATCTCGGCCATATTCATTGCGTAACTAACGTACATAGCTGCGTAAAAATAGCCTGGTTCAATTTCAAACCTTAAACCACAATTTGCACAATTTTTATTCGTTTTTTGGATATTAAAGCCGAAGACACTTCCCGTAAAAATATCACCACGCCTACATTGCGGACATTTTCCATTTACAATAGCGTACAATTTAGACGTTCGCTGCATATTAAATGGATTTACTTTTAAGAATGATTGGAACTTGCCAGTGCTGTGCTCGTTTTTTTACGGTAGTTTCTATACCAAAGCAAACCAATACCGGTAATTAGCAAATAAGGAATTGCTAAAAGATAAATGATGCCATTGTTTAATCCTTTACCTTGTGTATTACCGTTTTTCGTGCCTTGTTCGGCATTAATGGTACACATACTGCACTGCGCTTTTACCGTTGGATTAACCGCAAAAGATGCAACTAGAATTAAAAGAAGAAAAATTATTCGCTTTAACATCGGCACAAATATAAACATAAATGCGAAAGCAAGTTTTAAAATTTATGTCATAAAAAAGCCCCCAGAAAATTCCGGAGGCCTTAAAATATTTTAATTTCCAATTACACGTAATACGGAGATATCATCAAATAAACGATAACACCTGTAACCGCAACATACAACCACATCGGATAAGTGATGCGAGCTATTTTTTTATGCCTTTCGAAACTTAAAGCTAATGCTCTAACATATGTAATCAATACAAAAGGAATAATGATGATTGACAATAAAATATGCGTAATTAATATAAAATAATACACGTATTTAATAGCTCCTTCTCCACCAAACTTTGTAGAATCCGATGTCATATGATAAGCAACGTACATTCCCAAAAAAAGAACAGAAAGTGTTATAGCAAACTTCATTAAGTTTTCGTGCAGTTTACGTTTACCTCCTTTAATAGCCCAAACAGCAATAATTAAAACTATGGCAGTTATTCCGTTTATTGTTGCATAAATAGGAGGTAAAAAACTTAGTGGTTCAACATCATAACCAAGCTTTCTTAGGTTAACACCAAATAACAATGCAACCACCAGAGGAATAGCTATTGATAAAGTGATTATCCATTTATTATATTTTTGTTCTACCGAATTTTTTACTTCACTCATTTTTAAAATCACTAATTTTTATGCCCTTATTTCAAACCTCCAGATTTCCCAATTCAGATTATCTTCCGTCTCTCATGTTCCTCAACTCCTCGGCAATCAACACCTTAATCTCATCATCTAACTTAGACAAGGCTTCTTGATTAGTGGCTTCGTAATAACCTCTTATCCTTTTGTTGATATCAACCAAAACGAACATATTACTATAGTCGAATTTCGTTTGGCCGTTCGCTTGAGTTTTAAGCGCATCTAATAGTAACCCGTCTTTTATTAATTTCTTTACGGCTAAACTGTCTCCCGTAAGCAAATCCCATTTTCCCGCATTTGCGGAGATTGATTTGGCATAATCAGCTAATACGGCACCTTTATCCAACGTTGGATCTATACTTAGGCTAACAAAATTTACCATATGATTCTTTTCATAAACCTTTAGAAAACCTTCAATAGCTTTATTTGCATACTCTACGCCGTAGGAACTACCACTAGTGTAGAAAAGATTCAATAGCATGATTTTACCCTCGTACTGTTTCAAGCTAACTGAATCAGCATTTTGGTTAACTAATTTAAAATCTCCTACTTGATGATAAATGGTATCAGGAATTTGTTTGCCCCTAACAGAATGAAAGGTTTTTGCCACTACTTTCTCACCGTAAAAAGGTAGGGGTTTATATCGGTTTTTCCCTTTATCCTGTAGTAAATAATATAAAAATCCCGGTACCGCTAATATGGTTACCAGGATTAATACTTTTTTTATTTGATTTTGTTTCATTAAACTAGTGGCATGTGGGCATGCAAATAACCACCTTCGATTAGCATTAAAACAATAAAATAAATAATAAATACAAAGGAAACTGAAAGTGATAATTGCAACCCTAGTTTCTCGAATTTTAAGTGCATAAAGTAAGCAACAATGTAGTATGCCTTTAATAACGTTAACGCTATATAAACATAATTACCTACCGATTGAGACATATATCCTTTAGGAATTACCCACAGTGCGATGATGAACTCAATTACTGTAATCAATAATAAAATAAAGAATACAGACCATATTTTCTTTTTGCTCATTGAAGCATGCTCATCATGCGCATGTTCTTCTGTATGTATGTTGTGCTCTGACATAATATTTCTTTTTAAAGCGTAATAATTAAACTAAATAGAAGAATGTAAATACAAACACCCAAACTAAATCTACAAAGTGCCAGTATAAACCAACTTTCTCAACCATTAAATAATGACCACGTTTTTCGAAAGTTCCATTAATTACCATTAACAAGATAATAATGTTGATGATAACGCCACTAAATACGTGGAAACCGTGGAAACCAGTGATAGTAAAGAACAAGTTAGAAAACTGTAATGCCGAAACATATGAAATTTGACCGTCGAAAAATGGCTGTAATGCTTTAGTTATTGCACCTGGTTCTGTTAAACCTGTGGCCGGATTTGTTCCGAACCAGAAACCTTCGTGATGTAAGTGTGTCCACTCAATTGCCTGACAGCCTAAGAACATAAAACCACCAATAATTGTAGCAACCATCCACCATATAACTTCTTTCTTAGAACGACGGTGACCAGCCTCAACAGCAAGAACCATAGTTACAGAACTCATGATTAGGATAAAAGTCATGATACCCACAAAAACCAATGGATAACCATGATCTGCAAAACCAGGGATTGACTGGAAAACTAAATCTGGATCTGGCCAAGTGAATTTAGAAAAACGTTGCGCACCATAATAAACCAATAATGATGAAAAAGTGAAGGCATCTGATAATAAGAAAAACCACATCATTATTTTACCATATTCTACCGACCATGGCGAACGGCCACCGGCCCACGGAGTGGTTTTAACTTGGTCTAATTTCGATAATGAATCCATTTAGTAATAGTATAATAGTTTGTTAAAAAATCTAACTGTTCAAAAGTAAAAAAACATACAGATATATCCATAATATATCTATAAAATGCCAAAAAATAGAAGTAATTTCTTGACGATAAACCGCTTTCTCGTGGGATACTTGCTTATAAGAACTATAAACACTGCTCAATATAAAACAAAGGCCGCCAATTATGTGCAATAAGTGAAATCCAGAAAGGATGTAAATCATTGAAATTGCCGCGTTGTTATTAATTAAAGCTGCCCCCGTGGTATAAAGACTTGTCCAACCCTGAAACTGTAAATAACCGAATACAACACCCAGAGCAAGTGTTATCCATAAAAACATACGTTGCTGACTTCTATTCTCGTTTCTTAAAGCTTTAGAAGCTAAAAACAAGCAAACGCTACTTAACAGCAATACCACAGTACTGTACATAAAAGCGTCTGGCAAAACCAAACCGTGTCCTTTACCTTTAGAAGCGGCAAAAACGATGTAATAACTTGTCCACCCACCAAACATGATGGTTGATGAAACTACAAATAACCAAACCACAAATTTTTTGGGCTTGGCATCAAATTTCAAATCTTGTTTTAAATCTTCTTGTTGCATTGTATGCACCATATCAAAAATGTTAAACTATTAAATCAAATAATAAGACTAATTGTACCAGAGGGATATAAAAAAACGATGCGAACATCACTTTTCTAGCACTCGCCAGTTCCAAATCAACCATTAACTTATACGCGTACCAACTGAATATTAGTCCAGCTACGAGCGAAAAACCAGCAATGTAATATCCGCCAAAGCCTAAAAATGTTGGTAATAAACTTACGGGTATTAAGATAAGCGTACTTATAAATGTAATTACTGCACTTGTCTTATCTCTCTTTTTTGTAGGTAATAATCTAAATCCGGCTTTTTTATAATCATCATCCAAAACCCAAGCAATTGACCAAAAATGAGGAAACTGCCAAACAAACTGGACTAAAAATAAAATAATAGCAATCTGATAATCAACCGGAACATAGCCTACCTCAGATTGACCTCCAATTGCAGCGATGTAACCAATTAGTGGTGGTAATGCACCGGGAATTGCACCAACAAAAACTGCAATGGGCGATTTTTGCTTTAAAGGCGTGTAAGCGAAAGCATAAAGTAATATAGAAAATACAGAGATCAACCCTGTTTCTAGATTTAGCTTGCCTAACAGCCAGGTACCAGCAATACCCATTACCAAACCTAAAACCAAACCTTGTCCGGTTGTCATTCTTCCGGCAGGCATTGGTCTGTCTTTCGTTCTAGACATTAACTTATCTAGATCAACCTCTATAATTTCGTTAAAACAATTTGCTGCACCTGTTACTAAGAACCCACCGACGATTAAAATCAACCAATTTGTCCAATTTATACCTTCAGCAATACCCCTATCTATTTGTATTTTAGAGCCAATTAAGAAAGTTACAGATGCAGAAAAAACCACTAAAAATGTTAGTCTGAATTTGATTAATTTCGAGAAATCCGCAAAAAAAGCTTTCAATTGATAATGATTAATTTGGTTTATAAGTTGCAGTGCGATACACTAGTAAATACAAGTAATATTGCAAGCTAAATAACAAGCAAGAAAACAGAATATGGATGGCTTGAGCGTAAGGTGGAAGTGCTAAATATGACAGTAAGAAGCCCGAGGCTATCTGAACCAATAGCGTAATCATGATATAATTAGCTGTTGTTAACGGCCAAGCCTTTCCACTAAACCTATCTATCACCATCTTATAAACTACAAAATTACAAACGCCCACAAAAATAGCTAAATCTCTGTGGTAAGAGAACATATCACCTACTTTACCAACCCAAGTTCCTCTATTATTAAATTCTAATGACTTAGCGATAGAATCTATTGCTTCTCTAACTTCTGTACCCAATACAATCTGTAAAATTGTAACAATGATCGTAAAGCCTAAAAATCCTTTTAGCCAAGCAATGCGATACATAATTACGCTTCTATCTTTATGCAGTTGTTTCGCATAATTGTAAGTGTAGATTAGTATCGCCAAAATAACAAGTGCTAGCAACATGTGAACAGTAACCACCCACTGCGTTAAATTGGTAGAAACTACAATAGAACCTAACCAAGCTTGATAACCAACAACGAAAATGTTAAGTATACTCAAGATGATAATTCGCTTTGCGGTTTTTTTATAAGCAAATGAAAATACTACCGTGAGTAATAAAAAGATGCCTAAAGTTGCACCCGCTAAACGATTAATATATTCTACCCAGGTTTTAGCAGGATTAAATTCTTCCGGAACGGTAATAGACTGATCTTTTCTAATCTTATCTGCCAATTCGGCTTTGCCCATACTTTCCAAGTATTTGGCAAACTTCTCGTTCTTTTTTAATCTGCCCTCTACATATTTCTCTTTGTAGTCGGCAGGCAATTGCGAAACATCCGTAGGTGGGATATACTGATCGAAACATTTAGGCCAATCAGGACAACCCATTCCAGAACCAGTGCTGCGAACAATACCACCAGCTAAAATAACCAGTAGCGTTACAACAATGGCAATGAAATTTATTCTAATAAATCTATTTTCAGATTTAGTATTCATGGATGATAGTCGCTTAAAAAAATAAGGTATCTGTTGAAAGTAAGTTAACTTCAGCAGACACCTTATTTCATATTCTTAAACAGAATAATATCTGCTATTCTGCGTCTTGAACAGGTTTGTTTTTAACATCCCATGCTTTTTGGATTTCTTCTGCCTCAGTGTTTCCTTCAAAGTCATGAGGCAAGTTAGAGCTCATCGTTTCAGAGAAAGGAACGGTTTGAGGAATGAAATCATGTTCAGCACCTGGTTTGCTATAATCATATGGCCAACGGTGAACTGTAGGAATTTCTCCTGGCCAGTTTCCGTGCAAATGCTCAACCGGAGTAGTCCACTCTAAAGTATTCGCTTCCCAAGGATTTTGAGGCGCTTTTTTACCTCTAAAAATTGAGTAGAAGAAGTTCCATAAGAATGCTACTTGCGCTAATGCGGCAATGATTGCAGCCCATGTTACAAATACGTTAACGGTTAACCATTTTTGCATAAACTCAAACTCGGTAAATGCATAGTAACGACGAGGCACACCATCTAACCCTAAAAAGTGAAGAGGGAAGAATACTAAGTAGGCACAGATGAACGTAAGCCAAAAGTGCAAATATCCTAGTTTAGCACTCATCATTTTACCAAACATTTTAGGGAACCAGTGATAAACACCAGCCAACATACCAAAAATAGCTGCAGAACCCATTACCAAGTGGAAGTGGGCAACAACAAAATAAGTATCATGTAAGTTAATATCTAAAGATGCATTACCTAAGAAAATACCTGTTAAACCACCTGAGATAAAGAATGAAACCAAACCAATAGCAAATAACATTGCTGGTGTAAATCTGATATTACCTCTCCAAAGTGTAGCTAAATAGTTAAATGTTTTTACTGCTGATGGTACCGCAATAATTAAAGTAGTGATCATGAATACACCACCTAATAGCGGATTCATACCAGTTACAAACATATGGTGACCCCATACGATAAATGATAGAATTGTAATACCAATCAAAGAATAGATCATCGCATGGTAACCGAAAATTGGTTTTCTAGAGTTTACCGAAATAACCTCTGATGAAATACCTAAAGCTGGCATAATTACAATATATACCTCTGGGTGACCTAAGAACCAGAATAAGTGTTGCCATAAAATCGGAGAACCACCTTCATTAGGTAAAATCTCTGTTCCGATAACAATATCAGACAAATAAAAACTTGTACCTGCGCTACGGTCGAAAACCAAAAGTACCACACCAGCAACTAGTACTGGGAATGATAAAATACCCAAAATTGCAGTTAAGAAAAATGCCCAGATAGTTAAAGGCATTTTCCAAAGGTCCATACCTTTTGTACGCATGTTTAATACTGTACTAACATAGTTGATACCACCCATTAATGATGAAGCAACAAAAAGCACCATACTTACCAACCACAACGTCATACCTAAACCAGAACCAGGAATAGCTTTTGGAATAGATGATAGCGGAGGATAAATTGTCCAACCAGCACTTGCAGGACCAGTTTGTACAAAGAATGAACCCATCATGATAACACATGCCGTAAAGAAGAACCAGTACGAAAGCATGTTTAAGAATGGCGATGCCATATCTCTAGCTCCAATTTGTAAAGGAATAAGTAAGTTACTAAAAGTACCACTTAAACCTGCTGTTAATACAAAGAATACCATGATAGTACCATGTATGGTAACTAGCGCTAGATAAAAATCGGGTCTTATTCTTCCGCCTTCAGCCCATTTACCTAAAAATGTTTCCAAAAGTGGGAAACTTTGATCAGGCCAAGCTAATTGTAACCTGAACAAAATTGATAGTACCATCGCAATAACTGCCATGATAATACCAGTTATTAAAAACTGCTTGGCAATCATTTTATGATCTTGACTAAAAATATACTTAGTTAAGAACGTCTCATGGTGATGACCATGTGAGTGATCGTCATGGTTATCGTGGTGGTGTGTATCTTGTAGTGATATAGTTGACATAATAAGGGTTTTCCAGTATTATTATTTTTTTAATGCTATTTGGTTAGTTTGTGCTACAGTATCTTTTGCAGTAGTATCAGCTACAGCTGGAGCTGCAGTGGTAGGTTCGGCAATTACAGGTAACTTAAACTCTTTTCTTAAATCGTTTGTTAAATAAGTAGTTTGTTTAGCAATCCACTCATCATATTCTGCTTGAGACACAACCCTAACTAGCTTCTGCATGTTATAGTGGTTAGTACCACAAATTTTAGCACATAGTAATAAATAGTTAAACTTCGGATCGTTAGTCTTCACCTTCATTTCCTCTGTGGTAATTGTTGGTGTAAACTCGAAGTAAGAAGTCATACCCGGTACGGTATTTAATTGCACTCTAAAGTGAGGCATATAAAAACTGTGCAAAATATCCTTACTTGTTAAAGTAAAACGAACTGGTTTGTTAACAGGCAACACAATTTCATCAGCTACCTGATCATCTAGGGTATTTTTATCTGTAAAGTCGATACCTAAAGCATTGATAGAAGTAATCAATTTATAATTTTTCTTACCTACAACACCATCCGCTCCTGGATAACGAATATCCCATTGGAACTGAGAAGAAGTTACTTCTATACTGATAGGCTTATTGTTAGGATCTTCAATTTTATAGAAAATAGATCTCCAAGTTAAAAAACCATAAAGTACTAAAACCGTTAAAACTAAAGCTGGAATTACAGTCCAAATACGCTCTAAAGCATTGTTGTGTGGATAATAGTATGCTTTTCTTTTACCATTACTTTTGTAGAAATAAGCAAAACACATTAAAACAATGTGCGTTACAATAAACACTATGGTAGTAAGTATCAACGTGATGTTAAACATCTGGTCAATTTTCTTACCATGCTCAGATGCAGCTTCTGGCAAAATCATCTCCCCATGAACTGTATATTCCCAGTAAACACCATATATACCTACAACCAAAAAGGCTGCGAATAATACACCGTTTACAGTATTCCAGTTAATGCCTTCAGGTTTACCCTCTGTTTCGCGTGTTAGCTCGTAAACCTTTAACGCTTTTCCAACTATTGCGATAAACAAACACAACAACAAGAACAACAATACATAGAATAAAGTCGTTTTGTAAATCGCACCCATATCTACAGGCTTAGCTGAAGCGGCAGCGGCTGCTTCTTGAGCAAACGCACTAGTATTTGCAAAAACAGTAAGAATTACTGCTAAAGCCGCCGTTGTTTTATTACTTATTAATTTTCTTAAACTCATTTTCTTAAAATAGTACGATGTACTTTTCTATTAATTTATATGTGTTAGAATCTATCCTACAAATGATGATTTAAACTTTCTTGTAAAAACGGGTGGTTTTTAGCAACCAAAGGTTTTTTACTTAGTGCGCTTAATACTGCAAAGGTAAACAAACCTACGAAACCTAATGCAGTACCTATTTCGATAATACCAAATCCGCTACCGCTTTTAGTGCCAAACTCAAAAATACCTGGCATAATCATTTGGTAATAATCAACCCAATGGCCACACAATACTACGATTGATACGGTTAACAAAATAGTTTCACTTCTTTTGTTATCTCTGTCCATTAATAATAATAATGGGGTAAGGAAGTTAAGTACTAAGTTCAAATAGAACCAGAACTCGTAACCGTTGAAACGTTTGTAGAAATAAACAGTTTCCTCAGACATGTTAGCATAGTAGATTAGCAAAAATTGAGCGAACCATACATATGTCCAAAAGATAGAGAAACCGAATATAAACTGGCCAAGGTTATGTAAATGGCTATTGTTAACCCAGCTCATGTAACCTGCTCTTCTCAATAGAATAATAATCACAGCAATAGCCGCTAAACAACTTACCCACATTGCAGCAAAGTTATACCAACCAAACATAGTTGAGAACCAGTGTGCTTCTAACGACATAATTGTATCGAAAGCAAAAATTGGTGTAGTAAAGCCATAAATTACTAAGAATATACAAGCGTTTTTAAAGCTCTTACGATAGTAATTTAAACCACCTTGCAAATCTTCGTTATAAGACCATTGGCCAAATTTAACTGCGAAGAAGCTGTAAATACCTAAAAATACTACTTGGCGACCCATAAAAAATGGGATATTCAAGAATGCAGATTTACCTGCAATTAATTTATCATATTTTGGTCCGTTCTCTACCAATAACTCTGGATCAGCCCAATGGTGATATAAATTATGTGTAAATAAACCTAAACCGATTACAACCAATAAGATTACAACCGCAATTGGCAATACTCTGGCCATTGCTTGTGGTACACGTAAAATAGAAGCAGACCAACCTGCTTGTGCTACATATTGAACGGCTAAAAAGAAAGCCCCAGACATACATACACATGCGAAATAGTATGCCATTAGTAACAAGTTAGCAAAAGTACGCTCTTGAGCGCCACTAAAGAAACCGTAAGCAATTGCACCGATACCTAAAACGATACCTACAATACTTAAAGTTTTTGCCTTCCCTGTAAACTCAAATTGTTCACTTAAATTATAATGATGAGTTCCCATTTATATCTGTTTTCTTATTGTACTTTTTGTAATTGTTGAACATACATTACCACTTTCCATCTTTCGTCTGGCGTAAGTTGCGATGCGTGAGATCCCATTGCATTTAAACCGTACACAATTGTGTGATAAATTTTACCAGCAGGCATAGTTGCCATTGCACCACCTCTAGATGATACAGCATCTGCGCCGTGATAAGCTGGAACACCAGAGATACCTTTATCTAGTTTAACGATATGGCCTTGACCATCTCCTTTTTCGCCATGGCAAGGTGCACAAAACACGGTGTAAAAGTGTTTACCTTCCACTAGGTTTTTCTCTGTTAACTGTAATGGGTTAACTAATGCTGCAGAAGCTTCGTAACCTTCTTTAGTGTTAGCATATTCGTATTTTACAAAACCAATCGGGTCTGTATTTGCTGGTGGAGTTTGTGCAGTTGCACCGTTCGCAAAATTTTTGTTTGGCTGATCCTGATTGTAAGCAATTGGATCATACATATTTCTTGCGTACTCTAAACCAGTACTTCTTTTGTCTCTACAAGCTGAAAGCATAACTACAGCTGTTAGCATTAAAAATGCTGCGTAAACTATAGATTTCTTATTCATAGCTAATATACTTCCTTTCATTATGCTTAACTTCTAAAGCGCCCGCACCTTTTAATAGTTCGTCAATTTTAGTGTGATCTGTATTTTCCTTCGCATCAACTGCAATGATAAAACGATCATCTGTAGCTCTAAGATCCATCACCCTTGGCGCTCTTCCTGGGAAAAGGTGGGTTGATGCGTAGTAAGATCCTACTAGACCAAAAGCACAAAACAAAATCGTTAACTCAAATGTAATTGGAATAAAATCTGGTAAAGCAAAGTGGGTTTTACCACCAATGTTTACTGGCCAGTCTACCGCGGTAGCTAAGTAAACACCTGTTAACATGGTAATTGTTCCGGTGATACCGAAAAAGAACGCTGCTATGTCTAACCTAGATCTTTTAACTCCTAATTTTGCTTCGATGCCGTGGATAGGCATAGGCGTATAAACATCATGTATTTTGATGTTGTTCTCCTGTAACTTTTCGATGCCATGCATCATTTCGTCAGGATCGCCAAAACTGCCTAAAATATATTTGATATTACTCATTGTTATATTTTTGCGTATTCTTCTTGTTTAACACTATCAAACTTTTCTAAAGACTCTACATATTCTGCAACTTGTTCTTTATCCAAGTGACCTTCTTTGATCAATTCTAATTTAGCTTGCTCACTAGCACCTTTCAATAATAATTTAACCTCTGCTATCGCGATTGATGGCAACACTCTTAAGAATAATAAGAATAAGGTAAAAAATACACCGATAGAGCCTACAAACACACCAACGTCAACCCATGATGGTGTAAACATTGTCCAACTTGATGGTAAATAATCGCGGTGTAACGAGGTAACGATAATTACAAAACGCTCAAACCACATACCGATGTTTACTACGATTGACAAAATCCAAGTCGCTGCAATGCTTGTACGAATTTTCTTAAACCATAACAGTTGAGGAGAAATTACGTTACAAGTCATCATCATCCAATATGCCCACCAGTAAGGTCCGGTAGCACGGTTAATGAAAGCATATTGCTCATATTCAGAACCCGAATACCAAGCGATGAAGAACTCAGTTAAATAAGCCACACCTACAATTGATCCTGTTAAGATGATAATCTTATTCATCGATTCAATGTGGAACATAGTGATGTAGTTTTCCAGACCCAATACCTTACGTACAACCAATAATAAGGTTAATACCATCGCGAAGCCTGAGAAAATTGCTCCAGCAACGAAGTACGGAGGAAAGATTGTTGTATGCCATCCCGGAATTACCGAAGTTGCAAAGTCCATTGATACAATGGTGTGTACAGAAAGTACAAGTGGTGTAGAGATACCTGCTAAAATTAATGATACCGCCTCGAAACGTTGCCAAGTTTTTACGTTACCGTTCCATCCGAAAGAAAGAACCGTATAAACTTTTTTACGCATACCTGCTGCTCTATCTCTAATTGTTGCAATATCTGGTAATAAACCTGTGTACCAAAATAATAATGATACAGAGAAATAAGTAGAGATTGCAAACATATCCCAAACTAATGGAGAGTTAAAGTTTACCCAAAGTGAACCAAATTGATTTGGTAGAGGTAATACCCAATAAGCTAACCAAGGACGCCCCATGTGAGAAACAACATACGTTGCTGCACAAATTACGGCGAAAATTGTCATCGCCTCTGCGGAACGGTTAATAGAGTTACGCCAATTCTGACGGAAGAGTAATAATACTGCCGAAATCAGTGTTCCAGCGTGACCAATACCTACCCACCATACGAAACCGGTGATATCCCAAGCCCATCCAACTGTTTTGTTTAAGCCCCAAGCTCCGATACCAAACCAGAACGTGTAACCTACAGAAACTATCCAAAGTGTAGCACCACAAAGTGCTACGATAAATCCGATCCACCAAGCTTTGTTTGGCTTGTTTTCTACCGGTAGTAAAATCTCATCCGTAATTTGCGCATACGTAATGTCTTTACCGGTAATTAATGGTTCTCTTAAAATTGATTCGTTATGTCCTGACATAATTTATATTGCTAAGTATGCGCTTACGCGTGTACTTCTTTAGTTTCTGAATCTATATTTCTAATTTTTGTCATGTAACCGATACCTGGTTCTACGTTGATTTCTTCTAAAACGTAGTAGGTACGCTCGCTACGCAATGCTTTTGAAACCTCCGAGTTTGGATCGTTTTTATCACCGAAGATGATTGCATTTGCAGAACAAGCTTGTTGACAAGCCATTTTAATATCGCCATCTTTTAATGGACGTTTCTCTAATTTGGCAGTTAATTTACCAGCTTGAATACGTTGGATACACATAGAACATTTCTCCATTACACCACGAGAACGTGTAGTAACATCAGGGTTTAGTACTAATTGAGTAAACTCGTTATTTAAGTAGTTATCGAAACGTGAATCATTCCAGTAGTTAAACCAGTTGAAACGACGAACTTTGTATGGACAGTTATTTGCACAGTAACGTGTACCAACGCAACGGTTGTAAGCCATGTGGTTTAAACCATCTGATGAGTGTACTGTTGCCAATACCGGACAAACTGTTTCACAAGGTGCGTGGTCACAGTGTTGACACATCATTGGTTGGTGAACTACAGATACATTGTTCATTTGGTTCTCTTCCAAATGTGCTATTTCTTTCTCTTTAGTTACCGCGTTTATACTACTAGCTTCGTGACCGCCATGGCCAGCCTCTGCATGTGCTCCTGGCTCTTGGTTGTAGCTATAGTAGCGATCGATACGTAACCAGTGCATTTCACGACGTTTTCTAACTTCGTCTTTACCTACAACCGGAATGTTATTTTCTACGTTACAAGCTACGATACAAGATCCACAACCAGTACAAGCATTCAAATCGATTGCCATTACCCAGTTGTTACCTACCATTTCGTGCTTATCGGTAGTCCACAAATCATAAACTTTATGTTTATGGTGGTTACCAGAACCTGCAGCAGGATCTTTTAAGTAATCTTTTAAAGTTGTTTCGCGAATGATATTTCTACCTTCGAAAGAATAGTGAGTTTGCGTTTGTGCTAACTCTTCTCTACCACCAGTTGCCGAAACAGTAACTGTTGTAGCATATTTTAAAGTACCGTTGCTTACAGTTACAAAAGGGAACGCATTTTTACCTACGTTATCACCTGCTTTACCAACTTTCGTACGTCCATAACCTAAAGCGATAGATGCTGTACCCATTGCTTGACCTGGCTGAACCAAAATTGGCAACTCGATACTATAACCGTTCTCACCTTTTACCGTTAAGATATCAAACTCTTTCAAGCCTAAGTTACTAACTTGTTTTGGCGCAAGGGCGATGTAGTTATCCCAAGTCACTTTAGAAACTGGATCTGGTAACTCTTGTAAGAATGCGTTGTTTGCATGTTTACCATCACGCATCGGAATGCTTTCGTAAACTTGTAATTCTAGAGCATCTTTACCGTTAGCTTTTGCAAATGCTTTGCTACCATTAACAATAGCAGAAGCTACATCGCCTAAAGATAAACCGAAAGTATACGCACCTGCAGTTTTTGCTGTTGCAGTTACTACACCTAATTGCAATACTTCGTTCCAAGTTTTACCAACCGTTGGTAAAATGTTTTTCTCCCAGTTGTTACGCACGTACTGATAGTAATCTTGTACGGCATTATCAGACCAGATTAATAGACTTTGTTCTGCTTGACGAGAGTTGAAAACTGGATTGATGGTTGGCTGTACGATTGAATAATATCCTTCATACGTATTTGCGTCACCCCAAGACTCTAAATAGTTTGGTGTAATTGCAACCGCATCACAGTTATCAGATGTTTCATCTACTCTATCAGAGAATGAAATTTTTGTTGGCACTTTAGCTAATGCTTCAGCAAATGCTTTACCATTAACCGAATCGTAAACAGGATTACTGTTTAAGAAGAAAATTGCACCAACTTCGTTTCTGTTAATTTCGTTAATTAATTCAGCAAACTCTTGATCGTTACCTTCGTAACGTTTGTTCGGGTTGTCTAAATCAATTGTAGTACCGTAACTACCGATGGCAACGTTTATAGCGTTTACTAAAGTTTGCGTAGCAACATCATTAGAACCTGCAACTACCAAGGCCTTACCTTTGTTCTGCAATAATTCTTTAGCTACTAATTTTAAAGCTTTAGCAGCAGTTGTGTTGTTACCCAAAGTACCACCTGGCAAATTGTTACCGGTAAGTTCGTTATATAAGGTAATTAAAGCCGGACCTTCTTCAGATAATTTTACCGTAATACGAGTATCGGCGTTAGTTCCAGTTAAGCTCATGCCAGCTTCAAATTGGAAGTGGCGAGACATTTTACCTTTTTCTAAAGATTTGTAGTTTCTATTAGATACATACTGAGATGTAAATTCCTCACCGCTAATCCAAGTTCCCAAGAAATCAGCTGCGAAACTTACAATTAAGTCTGCTTTATCAAAATTGTACTTAGGTACCACTGCTTTACCGAAACTATTTCCGTTAGCTTTAATAATACCAGTGTATGAAACTGCATCATACTGTACATTTTTGGTGGTTGGATATTTTGCTGTAAAATCTGCCACCACTGCTTTTGCAGAAGGGCTATTTAAACTAGACGATACAATGCGTATCTTTTTACCAGATGCTTGTACTTTATTTAATTCTCCTTTTACAAATGCATCTAACTCAGTCCAAGTTGTTTCTTCCTTTTTAAGTAAAGGAGATTTTAACTTAGAAACATCATAAAGATCTAAAACCGAAGCTTGTGCTTGCGCATCTGTACCATTATTAAATACACCTGCATTTGGGTTAGCCTCAATTTTAATCGGGCGACCAACTACTGTTTTAACCAATACACTATTACCATTAAAGGTAGAAGTATAAAAGTTAGGGATACCTGGAACAACCTCTTCTGGACGAACTAAGTAAGGAATTGATTTGTGTACAGGTGCTTTCTGACAAGCGGCCAAAGTAACTGCTCCTAATCCAAAACCTAATGCCTTTAAAAAGTCACGGCGTGGGGTAACGGTACTTAAACCTGCTTCACTTAAAACATCTTCTATTGGAAGTGGCTCTGCAAATTCGTTTTTGTTGTTTTCAACAAAATCGGGAGTGCTGTTGTACTCCTCTAAGCCTTTCCAGTATTTTTTATTGCTTTCCATTTAAGCTATATTACTGTTTATCGAACGTTCTTTTACTAAACTCTATTAATTAATAATGGCACTTACCGCACTCTAAACCACCCAACATGGCTGGAGTAACTTTTTCGCCTTTTTTAATTTTCTCATGCGCTGCTATTACATTCGCATAGAAAGCATCATTTTTCTTATCAGAAATATCTGCATCTCTATGGCAGTTAATACACCATTTCATGGTTAACGGAGAATATTGGTAAACTTCTTCCATTGTATTAACCGGACCGTGACATGCGAAACAAACTGGCTCTTCTGGTTTTAAACCTTTTTCTTTACGAATAGCCGCCTCGCCAACAACTACGTGCTGAGAGTGGTTAAAGTAAGCGAAATCTGGCAAGTTGTGTACACGTACCCACTCAACAGGTTTTTCTTTTGTTTTATCGTAAGTCTGCTTATCAACATCGTAACCCAAAGCGTTATAGATTTTTTGGATTTCTGGAGATACCTGACCATCTTCTGTTCTAGCTTGTACGTTTTTATGACAGTTCATACAAACGTTAAGCGAAGGAATAGTAGAGTTTTTAGATTTAAATGCTCCAGAGTGACAATACTGGCAATCGATTTGATTGATACCTGCGTGCAACTCGTGAGAGAATTTAATTGGCTGTACCGGCTGATAACCCGTGTGTACACCTGTATCCCACATACCCATCCAACCGAATGAACCAAGTACCACTACCATACATAGTACTGAGAAAAATACAAATTTCTTGTTTTTAAACAGACCTTTAACACCGCTAACAAGAGATACATTGTCTTCTTCTACAATCTCGATACCCTGTTTTTGCAAAATTAAGCGCTCTAACATTTTTACTGCACGGCCTAAAACAACCAATACAACAATAGATAGAATAATGATTGCGATAACACCGGCGATCGAAAGACTTGAAGTACCTTCATCTGCTACAGAAGTAGTCGGGTCAACACCAGCTTTTTTAGGCTCGCCCTCTTTAGCATAAGCGATGATGCTTTTAATTTGCTCATCTGTTAAAGTTGGGAAAGCTGTCATTTCTGAAGCCGAAAATTTTGCAGCTTCAATTGCTTGCGCATTTCCTGATGCTCTTAACGCTACGTTGTTTTTTATCCACGCAACTAAATAAGTTTCATCAAGTGACATTTTTGGCGTTAATGCCGGACCAGTTGCATCATGATCAAGTGCGTGGCAAGAAGCACATTTACCTTTAAATAAAGTTCTGCCTTCTGCTACGTCTTGCGCTTGTGCCCCAGCTACCATTAAAAAAGATAAAGTGGCAATAACAAATGCCGACTTCCATGCTTTCTTAAAAATTAATGAGATATTCCTCATAATGAGTGTTTTATGCTTTTTATTGAAATAAATTTTTGTTCTTTCTGCCGATTAGGCCTTAGCCATGCTTTAAGAATGCAACAAAAGTAAAATTTATTAAGTTACCAATGACATATTAATGACAGTGAAATACAATTTATAATCATTCTAAATTATTGGTTTTTCAGCCCTAGAAGCAAAAAAAACCAACAATTTATAAAATTGTTGATTCTCTTGAACTTAATAGATTTAAAACAAATTTGTATGTTAATTACATTTTTAATATCCAAGCAAAAATCAATGGCGCAACAATGGTTGCATCAGATTCTACAATGAATTTTGGTGTATTAATATCTAATTTACCCCAGGTAATCTTCTCGTTTGGCACTGCGCCGGAGTAAGATCCGTAAGAGGTAGTCGAATCAGAAATTTGACAGAAATAGCTCCAAAACGGAATGTTTTCCATTTCCATATCCTGATAAAGCATTGGTACAACACAGATTGGGAAATCGCCTGCAATACCTCCACCAATTTGAAAGAAACCAATTCCTTTACCTGCTGAATTGGCAATGTACCAATCTGCTAACCAGCCCATATATTCGATACCGCTTTTCATTGTGGTAGCTTTCAACTCACTTTTCATTACATAAGATGCAAAGATGTTACCCATGGTAGAGTCTTCCCATCCCGGAACAACAATTGGCAAATTCTTTTCCGCAGCTGCTAACATCCAAGAGTTTTTCGGATCAATTTCATAATATTGCTCCAAATCGCCACTTAGCAACATTTTGTACATAAACTCATGCGGAAAATAACGTTCGCCTGCCGTATCTGCATCTTTCCAAATCTTATGGATATGTTTTTGTAAACGACGAAAAGCTTCCTCTTCCGGAATACATGTATCGGTAACGCGGTTATAGTGGTTTTCTAATAAATCCCACTCGTCCTGCGGACTTAAATCACGGTAGTTAGGCACACGTTTATAATGAGAGTGCGCCACAAGATTCATAATATCCTCTTCTAAGTTTGCACCAGTACAAGAGATAATAGAAACTTTATCCTGTCTAATCATCTCAGCCAAAGAAATACCCAATTCGGCAGTACTCATAGCACCTGCAAGGGTAATCATCATTTTTCCACCTTCATCTAAATGGGTTTCGTAACCTTTTGCAGCATCCATCATAGCAGCCGCATTAAAATGAAGATAGTTAGTCTCCATAAATTTCGATATCGGTCCTCTTGTAGTACTCATTTCTATATTTTTAATGTTTGGCTGCAAAAGTACGTATTTCGAATGCAATCCGAAAGTTCATTGGTTCATTTGAATAATTAGTTCATAGTAGTTTATATCATACGTCGATTTTTAAAATAACAATTGGCAACCTTGAACCAATATTTTATAGAATTTGGGCGTTTTAACACGCTTTCCACTATATCCCCGAAGAAAAATCGGGGGATGCCGTTTCAATCGTTAACGCAAGAACCGCGAAATTGAAAAAGCGATAAGAATTTAACGGTACTGTCATAACCAACTCAATTGCGTTATAATAATGCTAAAAATCATTACATCTATTAACGTTTAATCCTCCATCTGTACGGCATTCAGTAGAATCTCACAATAATGGTAATCATACGCTCAAATAAGATTTTACAATTTTACAACCAACCACCGCTATTCAAGTCTCAGCTAATTTTGTTTACTTTGCAGCATGAAAAAAGCAGGCTTACTTATACTTATTTTAAGTGCAACTACGCTACAAAGCATGGCACAAATGAAATTAATTAAGCGAATGCTATCTAACGAGAAAGACACTACCAGAAAAGCGAGCTTTATGCCTGTTCCGGTTTTAGGTTACGCACAAGAAACAGGCTTTGAATTTGGCTTGGGGGCACTTTATTCGTTTTACATGGATAGAAAAGATACATTAAACAGGAGTTCAAATTTCTCTGGAACCGCTTCTTACTCTACCGAGAAAACTTATAATTTAACCCTAAAAGGCGATGCCTGGACTAAAGGAAACAAATATCATTTTATTGGCGAAGTTAGGTTTAGAAAAATGCCTTTTAACTTCTACGGCTTAGGAAATAATACCGCTCAATTAGATGCAGACCGATTAGTGCAACAGCAATTCAAAATGTTATTTGATGCGGAAAAAGCATTTGTAAAAAACGCTTACACTGGAGTTTCTTTAGGCTTTGAGCATTATCATTATACAGATAAAGTTGCAGGAGGTATTTACGAAACATCACCTAAAATTTTTGATAGAGGTGGTGGCCATACGGCTTTTGTGGGAGTTTCTCAAAGTTACGACACTAGAAACTCTAACAACTACCCTACTAAAGGTTTTTTTGGAAGAGTAACCTACCAATATGCGCCTAATATTTTTGGCGGAGATAATTTTACGGGTAGCCAAATTAAAGTGAACATTCGTAATTTCTGGCCAATTGCACCGAAAGTTGTTTTGGGGGTGCAAGGCTTATACCACACCGTACAGAGCACGCAAACACCGTTTTACCTTTTGCCGCAATTGGGTAATGATGAAATTATGCGTGGTTATTATACTGGGCGATACCGCGATGAAAATTTATTGGCTGCTCAGGCAGAAATCCGTTATCGCTTTATGAACAGATTTGGTATTGTCGCTTTTGCGGGTAGCGGGAAGGTTTTTGGCAACAGCAATTTTAATTTGCAGGACCTTAAACCAAATTACGGTGTAGGCGGAAGATACTTTTTTGATACCGCTAAAGGTTTAAGCGTACGCTTGGACTATGGAGTTGGGGAGAAAAAACCTAATGAAAAACGCCAAAATGGTGTTTACATTAGTTTGGCCGAGGCTTTCTAGCCTAAATGTCATCATCCCAAGTTTGGAGAATCTGGTAAAAAGAACGCTAATCAATAGATTCTCCGTTGTACGCTGAATTACAAAAGATTAAGAATTTATCACTTTACTGAATTACAAACCCTCAAAAAGATTTATTCGCTACTCTAAAAAATAATTCACAATTTAGTCATGTTGCCAATCCTTATTCAAATGACGGCATACATCGCTTATGAAAAACTTATTTCTTTTACTTCTTTTACCTGTTTCTGTTTTCGCTCAAAAATTTACTGCTACCGAAATAGCTTCATTTGAAAAACAGGCCAAACAGGTTCACATAATTAGAGATAAGTGGGGAATACCGCATGTTTACGGCAAAACGGATGCAGATGCTGTTTTCGGCTTGCTTTACGCACAATGCGAAGACGATTTTAAACGTGTTGAGCTAAATTACATTGAAAAGCTAGGTCGATTAGCCGAAATAAATGGCGAAAAGGATCTTTTTAACGATTTACAGATTAGATTGCTGATTGACACTGCCGAGGCAAAAGCCGATTATGCAAAACTGCAGCCATCGTTTAAAAAGTTGTTAGATGCCTATGCATCTGGCATAAACTATTACTTGTACAAAAATCCTCAGGTTAAACCTGCCCTACTTACTCGTTTTAAACCTTGGCATGCGCTTTTATGGACAGACGGAAGCATTGGCGCCATCAACACCGCAAACCTAACTATAGCAGAACTTAAAAATTTCTATACTGGCAACCATCAACCAACAGCCTACGTGCCGGTGTTAAAAGACCAGCAAAGTGGCTCAAATGGTTTTGCTTTTGCGCCGAGCATTACAGAAAATGGGAATGCAATTTTATATATCAATCCGCACACAACCTTTTATTTCAGACCAGAAGTACAAATGCAAAGCGAAGAAGGATTAAATGCTTATGGGGCTGTAACTTGGGGGCAGTTTTTTGTTTATCAAGGCTTTAACGAACATTTAGGCTGGATGCATACTTCTAACAATGTTGATATAGCAGATATGTACGCCGAGAAAATTACCAAAACGGAAAAAGGTTTATTCTATGAGTACGACAAAAAGAAGTTTCCGGTAGTCGTAAAGAAAATGACGTTTAACTATCGTGATGGAGAAACGCTAAAAAGCAAAACCTTTACCACCTACTTTACCAATAAAGGTCCCATTATGGCTATCAGAGATGGTAAGTGGATTAGCCTAAAATCTAAAAATAGAAATACGCAAAGTTTAGTTCAAAGCTGGGTACGTACAAAAGCGAAAAGTTTTGATGAGTATAAAAAAGCGATGGATTTGCAGGCAAATGCTTCGAATAATACGGTTTATGCAGATGCCAAAGGTAACATTGCCTATTGGCACGGAAATTTTATACCAATTAGAGATACCAAATACAATTGGGCCGATGTTGTTGATGGTTCTTCTTCGGCAACCGCTTGGAAGGGTTTGCACAAAGTGGAAGATATGGTGCACTTATATAATCCTGCAAACGGATGGCTACAAAACTGCAACTCTACCCCATTTAGTGTAGCTGGCAAAAACAGTCCGATAAAAGCTAATTACCCAAGCTACATGGCCCCAGACGGCGAGAATTTTAGAGGTGTGGGTGCGAATAAGTTATTAGCTCAGCCAACAAAATACAATTTGGATAAAGTTATTGCTACCGGCTATAACACTTATCTTTCTGCTTTCGAAGTCCTAATTCCTGCTTTATTAAAAGCTTACGACCAAATTCCGCAAAGCGATCCATTAAAAGCTGAATTGAAAGCACCGATAAGTTTATTGCAGTCTTGGGATTATTATGGAAGCAGTAGTTCTGAAGCCACGACTTTAGCCTTAGAATGGGCGCCGAGATTAAATCCAATTATTCAAAAAGTTTATATAGATCCGGGTGAAAAAGATCAGGTAGAAAATACGCTTGCTTTTGTGGCCAGCGCCAGACCGAATGAGTTGTTAGATCCTTTAAAAGCAACATTGGCAGATTTGACTAAGAGATTCGGCAAATGGCAAATTGCTTGGGGCGAAGTAAACCGCTTTCAACGTTTAACCGGTGCAATGACCGAAACTTATAACGATGAAACCGAAAGCTTGCCTGTTGCTTTCGGTTCTGCACTTTGGGGACAACTGCCTTCTTACCGCAGTAATCAATTTAAAACCAACAAACGTTATGGTTTTAGTGGAAATAGTTTTGTTTGTGCGGTAGAATTTGGACCAAAAATTAAAGCAAAATCTATTTTAGCTGGTGGCAATAGTGGCGATCCAAAATCTAAGCACTTTAACGACCAAGCAGAAATGTATAGCAAAGGCGAATTTAAGGATGTATTATTTTACAAGGAAGATGTATTAAAGAACGCTGAAAGAAGTTATCAGCCGGGGCAATAAAAATTCGGTTGGTGATACACCAACCGATAGAAAAAAAAATCGTCATTGCGAGGAGAGTAACGACGTGGCAATCTTTGTTAATGATAAAAGAAAATATATCCTTCTAAACAGCATTTGAGAGAAACTAACTTACAGTAAATCAATTATTATATTGTTCGCCTGTTGCTTTAATAACTCTGTAATCTTTAGAAACTACATCAAATTCTATCATATCGCCACTTATTTTCACACCACTTTTAGTTGTTAAGGAAGCTAAATGAGCCGTAATTTTCTCAGAATTTTGACCAGCTTCGAGCACCTTCGCCGTGATTCTATAACCATCTAAAGTGAGGTCTATTGTGCCTCCTAGTGTAACCCTATCCATTATTTTACTGATTTTTGCAGATTTGTCGTCAGCAAATAATTTTGACAACAAATCATACGCAAGAGAATTAGTATGAATTTTGTTTCCAGGCGTTCTATTAGTAACGTAACTATCTTTTTTTAAATCGTAAATAATATACCGCTCAAAAACTGTAGAAACACCCGGCAATTTAAGCTTCCCATTTTTGGCTGTAATTTTCTCATTTCGTTTGTCCCAAGCAATCTCATCGGCCTCTAAATTGTTAACGCCTATTTCCATTACACCATTCTTAATGTAAACTATATCAGATTTCGTATCAAGCCTCACATCAGTAGACGAGAGCAACTTAGGACTAATCGATTTTGCTGCCAAATTAATTTGTTCTTCATTTTTAGGTCTACTAAAGTTGTATGAAGATAATTCTTTAACCTTCTGTTTTCCATCTTCGTAATAAAATCTATCGAATAAGGCTTTGTTCTTTAACTCATATTTCTTCGGCCAGGAGTAAAGTACAATCATTTTATCAGTTGAATAGGTGTTTTTTGCTATCAGTTTTTCACCAAAGAATTTAACAACAACAGAATCGCCTACTTTAAAGTCTTTGGTCTTAAATTTTTGGCTAGCCACATTCAAGTTGATGGTAAACCCTTTATCATTTAAAACTATACTCCTAAGCGTACCATCGTTATTTTTATCTAATGTTTTAATTTTAGACCAAGCGTAACGAGCTTTGTTTGCTTCGTAAAGAAAAGCATAGCTCGGTATTTCATATATAAGTTTCCCTTTTGTTCCTAATACTTTAGATGGGATATAAAAAGCTGTTACATTTTTGAAACGATTTGGATCCCCAATTGGAGCTGGCGGTGTACCACTACCTCCGATAGTTACTTCAATTTCATCACCGACTTTAACTTTTCCCTTAAAATTATATGCAGACAATGGTATGGTATTTTTTCCAACTTGAAAATTCAAAATTTCGAGCTTATCCGTTTTTTTAAAACCGATAACTATTCCTTTAAAGGTTTTTCCAATCAAGGTATCGGTTGTTTTAAAATTTTGTTTTTTAGCAACTTGTCCTCTAACAATTGATTCCGATTCCAGTTGCTGCGCTTTAAGTCTCGCTTCAGTATCAGTTTCGTAAATTAACTTCCCATCAAGCTTTGCTAATTTTGACATTCCGAAAACTGGTCTCTCAAGCCCCCTTATTATATTACCATTTGAATCCTTTACTTCTATCTTATCGACAGTTCCACTTATGACAACTTGTATTTCGTCCCCTGGTTTTACCTTACCTTTTGCCATATTAAAAACTTCTAAAGTATTTTCACCATACTTGAAATTTAGTACTTCACCTACCTCTGTTTGTAAAACACTTTTAACTTTACCTTTTAGGGTTTTGCCCCACAAATGCGAATTTAATTTCAACCTAGGTTCGATTAGTGATGCTTCACTTTTAGGCTTAGAATTAACCTCAACCACCTTAACAGTAAAACCCCATAGTAAGCCCAGCCCAACTGGCAAAGCCAACAAGTACATTAATTTTTTCATATTCTTTGATTTTGAATTAAATAGCATTTTTATTCTCGCCTTAATTGGGCTTTTTACAAAGTTGTGCACCAAAGGCATTTCGCTTTTAGCAATAGCGAGTTTTAGCAATAAGCTGGCATACTGCTCTGTACCGAAGCTTTTGGAAGTTGCTTCGTCAGCTTCATACTCGTGGGCTTGTTCAAGAGCTTTGTCGTACAAGTAAATTATCGGGTTAAACCAGAGGATTGCCTTAGCCAACATCAAAAGCATTTTATCTGCAGAGTGGAACTGTTTTGCATGTACAGCTTCGTGTTTAAGCAACACCTGTAATTCGGCATCGCTTATGTTTTCGTTATCTATAAATACATAGTTGAAAAAAGAACAATTAGTAAATCCGCTTGATTTGGTTACAATCTTTAAACCGTTTATTTCGTCAAAATTCTTTTTCGTATGTCTAAATAATTGGAGCAATCTCCAAAATGCAACACATAGCAAGCAAGCCACAATGGCAAAATAGAGCGTTGGCAAAAGGGAATACCAATCGAAATTTTCCTCAATCTTCGGTGCAAGAGGCACTGCTTCTGAAATTATAGGTTGTTCAACTAAAGTTGGCTCTAAAAAAGTTTCGGTTGGTACATAAGCTATAGGAACTTCTGCAACTTCTCTTTCTACTGTAAAACTCAACGACGGGATTACAAAACTAAGCAATAGCGTGGCCAACAAATAAAACCGATTAGTTTTAAAGAAAGTTAGCTTTCTAAGCACCAAAAGGTAAAACGCATAGAACAGCGCTGTACAAGCAGTAACTTTTAAGAGGTAGTTGAACAGTTCCATATCATTTGTTTTTGTTAATTAACGCCTGCAACTCTTCTATATCCTTTTTGCTCAACTTCTCTTCTTTTACCATAAATGATAGAAGACTAGCCGGCGAACTATCAAAATAGCCAGAAAAGATTTTCGAAAAAGTAGTTTTGGTGTATTCCTCTTTGCTTATAGCCGGAAAATACTCGTAGGTTTTACCATAAGCTTTATAGTTTGCGTAACCTTTTTTCGCCAACAACCTTACTATAGATGAAATGGTATTATACGGCGGTTTTGGCTCATCGTCTAACTCATCTATAATATCTTTAACAAACGCAGTTTGTAATTTCCACAGAATCTGCATTATGCGTTCTTCGGCTTTGGTTAATTCTTCCATAACCTAAAGCTATAACTAAATTTTAAGTTTTACAACTGTTTTTTAAGTTATATAATTTAAAAAGCAGTTTTAAAAAGTTAAATAACTGACAATCAGTTAATTTATTTTAAAAATTGAAAAGAATTTTAATGTAGCAGAACTAGTTGATTTTTTTGCAAAAAGTGAATTTCTTAAACCTGATTGAAATGGAAATCCTTTAGCCAAAAGCCAATTTATTGGATTTTAGGGCTAAAGATTGAAATGTAAAGCAGGACTGATGCAAGCGACAAGCACTAACATTGTTTTACAAAAAACGAGCTAACTGTTGGTAAAAGAATGAGGAAAATTAAAACTTAATCTTGAAATGCTCTTTTGCTTGCCCTTTCTTAAAATAAACCAAGCCAATCCAAAATAAATCTACCGTAACACTAACCTCAGGATGATTTTTAATTTCCTGCCAAGCTTCTTTCATGCCATCGCTCCAGTAAATATCGTCGAATATTAATAGCGAGCCTTCGTGCAACTTTGGCAAGCACCAATTAAAATAATTTAAAGTTGCTTCTTTGGTGTGGTTCCCATCAACATAAACAAAATCCAATTGTTCGGCGGCATCTATGGCTTTCGGTAAAAGTTCGTTAAAATTACCTACTTGCAGTTCTGTATTCTGCAAACCTAAGTCCTTAAAATTCTGATACGCAACCGCAGCGGTTTCTGGGCAACCCTCTATGGTTAGTACATTGGCGTTGGGCACCGCTTTAGACAGGTAAGCAGAAGTTATGCCTAAACAAGTACCCAATTCTATAATATTTTTAGGCTGTTGCGCCAAGGCAAGGCGATAAATTAGTTGTGCTAAAGACGGCTTTTTTAAGGCATTTTTTGCAATTTCCTTAACCTTTTTAGTTCTGTTTTTATTCAAATGAGAACCTGCCCCGAGGTCGGTAACGGTAATTAGTTTATCGTCATTTAAAAGTTTTTTTCGTTGCGCTTCAATTGCTTCGTATTCTTTTTTAGCAGAAAAATCGTAAATTACCTCATCAGTAAGTTTATAAACAAATGGCGAATGTGTGCCATGTCTACTTTTTGCAGTAATGCGGTGCTTGAGATAATCAGCAATAAATTTAAAAACCATAGCTGCAAAAATAGGCAAACAGAAATTTGTAATTTGCATTTTAATGGAAAATCTTAAAGAAATTGGCGCTCTTGTTAAATTACTGGATGATCCTGATCAGGAAATCTACCAACATGTGCAAGAACGCCTATTAGAATATGGAAACGAAGCAATTTCTGAACTCGAAAGTGCTTGGGAGCAATCTTTAGATACGGTTTTGCACGAGCGTATAGAAAACATTGTGCATACCATCCAATTTAATAATGTAAAAGAAGATTTAAACTTGTGGTACCAAAGTGGAGCATTTGATCTTTTACAAGGCGCTTTAATTATTAATCGCTATCAATACCCAGATTTGGATGAGCAGGCCATTATTTTCCAAATTGAAGAAATTAAGCGAGAAATTTGGGTAGGCTTGCAGTACGAGATGAGTTCCATCGAAAAAATAAAGCTCATTAACCATATTTTTTACAATCAATTTGGCTTTAACGGCAATACCAAAAACCACCACGACCCGCAAAACTCTTACTTAAACCAAGTTTTAGAAAGCAAAAAAGGCAACCAAATTTCGCTGGCAATAATTTACGCAACACTTGCTCAAAAGTTAGATATACCTGTTTATGGCGTAAACCTGCCACAGCACTTTATTCTGGGTTACATAGATGAGAGCAACGCCGAAAAAGAATATGGCGTGCTATTTTACATAAATGCTTTTAACAAGGGCGCAATTTTTGGCAAGCACGACGTAGATCAGTTTTTACGACAGCTTAATTTAGAGCCACAACCTGGTTTTTACTCGCCTTGCAGCAATACAGAAATTATCCGTAGGGTTATTAGAAACCTGATTTCGGCTTACGAAAACCTGGGTGCTACCGAAAAAGTTGAAGAGCTGAAACAGCTACAGGATATATTAACCGTTTAATTCTAGTTGAAAAGCAGGGATAGTTCTATTTTTAAAGGCTAGTCCCGTTATGCGCTTTATTCGCTACGCTTCATGCTCGCTCCTACCGGGTTTAAGTAACCTAGGCCTGCGCACAAAACGAACGAAGAAAAAACGGGAAGACTTACAAATCCACTGCATTGCTTATTGAAACTCGTAAGCCTCTAAAAATCTATAGCCAGCTATTAGCCGTCATCCAATTTTTTAAAGTCTGGAACCAATCTTCTTTAGTGGTTTTATTGTTAAGTCCAAAACCATGTCCTCCAGCTTGGTAAATATGCATTTCTGCTGGCACATTAGCACCAACTAACTTTTCATTGTAGATTAAACTATTTCTAACCGGTACCGTAACATCATTATTTGCGTGCACCAAAAATGTTGGTGGGGTTTGTGCATTTACGTGATTTTGGTTAGAGAAATAATTTTTCTGGGTTTGCGTGGGTTCGTTCCCTAGTAATTTACTTACCGAACCAGCATGAGTGATGGTTCCGAAGCTAATAACCGGATAAATAAGGATAGAAAAATCAGGGCGTAAACTGATATTTTCTGCATTTGCTATCTTCATATCATTGTAGTGCACGCTTAAGCTAGATGCCAAATGCCCACCGGCAGAAAAGCCCATAATACCAACTTTATTTGGGCTAATACCCCAAACGCTTGCATTTTTTCTAACTAGGTAAATGGCCTGCAACGCATCTTGTAAAGGCGCTAAAGATTTATCTACCATTACAGTATCATTTGGCAATCTGTATTTTAATACAAAAGCAGTTACTCCGGCTTCAGCAAACTTCTTCGCTACATCATATCCTTCTTTTTTAATTGCCAAAATGCTGTATCCTCCCCCTGGGCAGATAATAACAGCGGTACCATTTGGTTTAGGTGGCGAATAAACGGTTAATGTAGGTTCGAAAACCCTGCTAACCCTAGTCACCCCATCATTGCCTGTAACCGATGCTTCTTTAAAATCTGCTGGCGCTTTTTTTGATCCGGGTACGGTGCCGTTATACAAGGGTATAACTTGTTGCGCATTTAGCTGCATTGCCATAAAAAACAACAAGAGTAAAAAAGATAGCCTTTTCATTTATTTAATTTAAAGTAGTTAAATGTTGCTTAAAATAGGTTTAAAATTCCATTAAATAAGCTTTTAAAAAATCATTTATACCACCATCTAACACAGCGTTTGGGTTAGATGTTTGGAAATTTGTTCGGTGATCTTTTACCCTCCTATCGTCTAGCACATAACTTCTGATTTGCGAACCCCATTCAATTTTTTTCTTAGAGCCTTCTATTGCTGCAGTAGCCTCGTCTCGTTTACGTTGTTCTATTTCAAAAAGCTGAGATTTTAGCAATCGCATAGCATTTTCTTTATTTTGTAATTGCGACCTTGACTCTTGGTTTTTAATGATGATTCCCGAAGGTTTATGGTGCAGCCTAACTGCAGTTTCTACCTTGTTAACGTTCTGACCGCCCGCACCACCAGCTCTAAAAGTTTCAAACTCTACATCGGCAGGGTTTATATCAATTTGAATAGTATCATCTACCAAAGGATAAACATATACCGAAGCAAAAGACGTATGTCTACGTGCATTAGAATCGAAAGGCGATATTCTTACCAAGCGATGCACACCATTTTCGCCTTTTAAATATCCATAAGCAAATTCGCCTGCAATTTGTATGGTTACCGATTTTATGCCTGCAACCTCTCCTTCGTTATAATCTTGTTCAGTAACCTTATAACCATTTTTCTCTGCCCACATTAAATACATACGCAAAAGCATATATGCCCAGTCGCAACTTTCTGTACCACCCGCACCAGCTGTAATTTGCATTACCGCATTTAGTTGGTCTTCCTTGGTTTTGAGCATGTTTTTGAGCTCCAAGTCTTCTACAACTTTTAAAGCAACCTCATATTGCTCGTCAACTTCGGCCTCACTAGCATCTCCCGCCTGAAAAAAATCGTACAAAACAACCGTATCTTCTACAGCAGAAGAGGCTTGCTTAAAACCATCAGTCCATTTCTTTTTACTGCTGATATTAGCTAAAATACCTTCCGCTTTTTTCGGGTCATCCCAAAAATCTGGCGCCAGCGTTACTTTCTCTTCTTCTCTTATTTGATATACAAGCTCATCGACGTCAAAGATACCTCCCCAGCGACGCTACTCTGTCCCTTAAATCCTGCAATAATTCTTTAGTCATAATGGCAAATATACAAGGTTGAATGGTAAAAGGCGAATGACCAAAAGGTCTGGATACATAAACAATATTCGCAGAGTAGTTTTTACCGCAGTTCTACTTCGGTAGTTTCCGCTTCCAAAACTCTGCCGTCAGATAAGTTAATTTTAACTTTAAACTTATGTCTTTTACTTGCTGTTGGCGCTTGCTGTAAAAATATCCCTTGGTAAAAAGCTATAATGGCCGAATGCTTCAAATCTTTTAAAATTTTTAGATAATCGGCTATGGGCATGTCCGCATTATTCCATTTCGCTTTAAAATACAAACTGAGGTCGGTATTTTTTGGATGACTAGCATCAAAATCATTGTTTGAAAATATGGCTACAGATGAAATATCTTCTTTACCTATTATATTATCCTCCTCGCAACTGCAAGCCATAGCGGCTGATATTAAACCCCAATTTACGCTATGTTGCTTTAACGCAACCTGTTCAGTTACAAACTGCATCTGAATTCCAAATCTCGTACTAGCAAATACAGAGTCTTTTGTAAGCCGAGGCTCAGGTAAATTGGCGTCCAGATTTTTTAAAGACAATGCTTTTTTTGTGAAATAAATGTCTTTTACGGGGCCACAATTACAATCTACACAACCACTAATCAGTTGTAAGCTCAGTGCAAGCCCAAAAATTACGAGTATCTTTTTTATCATTGTTAATACAAATTAGCGAAAATTTATTTTTTCTTCATCCCCATATAATCCAGCGTTAAATTTGCTAAGGCTTTTACTCCCAAGGTAAATCCACTTTCATCCAAATAAAAATCGGGTGTATGGTGCGATGGCGCTTTTAAAGGATCTTGCCCTTTTGGCATCCCTCCTAAAAAGAAAAACAAACCCGGAATTTTTTCTTGAAAAAACGAAAAATCTTCAGCGCCAGTTACTGGAGATTTTAATTTCACATTGTCTTTACCTGCGGAATATTGCAGAGTGGGCAACATCTTTTCGGTTAAAGCGATATCGTTAAAAGTAACCGGATAATGTGCACTGTAAGGGATCAGCACTTCTGCTTTCGCTCCCGAAGCCTCTGCTGTTTTAGTAGCAATGGTTTTAATACGCTGAATAAACATCGCCTCGTCTTCTTTAGTAAAATTGCGCACCGTACCTAACATCTCCACCTTTTCTGGAATAATGTTGGAGCGAACTCCACCATGGATGGAACCAATAGTTACTACTCCAGGGTTTTCTGTTACATCCAAATTTCTACTTACAATGGTTTGCAGGTTATTTACAATTTGTGCAGCAACTACAATTGGATCGATACTGCTCCATGGATAAGCACCATGAGCCTGTTTTCCAGTTACCGTAATTTTCATATCGTTAACTGCCGCCATTGTTCCACCTGGTTTGTAGGTAATTTGCCCGACAGGGGTTTGAGAATTGATATGCAAACCAAAAATTACATCAACCTTTGGATTTTGTAGCACGCCTTCTTTTACCATTAATTCGGCTCCTCCTTCTTGCCCTACCGGAACACCTTCTTCAGCAGGTTGAAAAATAAATTTTACTGTACCGGCCAAATCTTTTTTCATTCCTGCTAAAACCTCCGCAACGCCCATTAAAATGGCCATGTGGCTATCGTGGCCACAGGCATGCATTACACCAACTTCTTGATCGTTAAAGGTGGTTTTTATTTTGGATGCGAACGGAACGTCTACTCTCTCAGTAACTGGCAAAGCATCCATATCTGCACGCAAGGCTACAACTGGACCTGGCTTAGCCCCAACTAAAATACCGACAACACCAGTTTTGGCAACCCCGGTTTTAGTTTCAATTCCTAATGATTTTAAATGTTTTGCAATCACCTCGGCGGTTCGTAACTCTAAATTCCCAAGTTCTGGATGTTGATGAAAATCCCTTCGCCAGTTTACAACCTTTTGAGAAATTGCATCAGCCTTTTTTGAAACTTCGGGTTTTAAATCGCTTTGCGCAAAGATAAAAGAGGGGAAAATGAGTAATGCGGGGATGAAGAGTGATTTCATTTAAATTAATTTTCAACAAGTTAATCAAAAGCCAATAAAAAAGCCGAACTCAATTTAAGAATTCGGCTCACTCACCATAATTTATTTAGTTAGTTAAACAACCCTTTTAATTTATCTAGCACATTTCCTTCTGCGGGTTGGCCATTTGCTTGGTTTTGGTTGCCACCTTTGAACATTCCCATAACATCGTTAAGGTCAAATTTTCCATCTTCGCCACCGGCAAGTTTGCCTAACACATCTTGAATATTAAACGAACTATCGCTTGGATCGTTGGTTTTGTTTGCTAGCTTACCTAAAATAACTGGAATAATGGCAGCACCTATAGTTTTTGCAGTTTCTGCATTGATACCAAAACCTGCTAATTTATCGGTTAGCCCAGATGTTGCTTGTTGTACTACTGCATTACCTTCGCTAGCTTGTCCGCTATTAAACATACTTGCTAACTCGGCTACATTTCCAGAAGCTAACTGGCTTTTTAGTGCATCAAAAATTGAACTTGATGCTGCCTGAATTGCATTATCATTCTGTTCGTTTGGCACTGCTGCGTTATTTACGATTGCATCTTGTGCATTTTCTCTTACTAATTGTTCTAAATTTTCTAACATGATAGGTAGTTTTAGTTTATTTTCTAATTCGTACTTTTACCGTATAAACAGTCAATTATGTTACCAAAAATAAATTTCACAAAAACAAATGCCTACAAATACTTGGCAGACCATTTTATAACGATTAACGAAAATAATCTTAAGGATTTATTTACACAAGATGGGGAACGTTTTAAAAAATTCTCGATTTTGTTCGAAGACATCCTTGTTGATTATTCGAAGAATAGAATTGATGATACTACCATCGCTTTGCTAATACAACTTGCAAAAGAATGTGAGTTAGATAAAGCTATTGAAGCAATGTACAGTGGCGATAAAATTAACCAAACGGAAGATAGGCCAGTTCTACACATCGCTTTGCGTAACCAAAGTAATAAGCCTGTTTTGGTTGATGGTAAAGATGTAATGCCAGATGTGAATGCTGTATTGGCTAAAATGGAGAAATTTAGCAATGCGATTATCTCTGAGGAATGGAAAGGCTATACCGGAAAAGCGATTACCGACATTGTAAATATTGGTATCGGGGGCTCTGACTTAGGACCGGTAATGGTAACTGAAGCACTTAAATCTTACAAAACGAGGTTAAATCTTCATTTTGTTTCTAATATTGATGGTACACATTTAGCGGAGACGCTTAAAACCGTTAACCCAGAAACGACTTTGTTTTTAGTGGCTTCTAAAACATTTACCACACAAGAAACTATGACTAATGCACATAGTGCAAGAGCTTGGTTTTTAGAGGCAGGTGCTAAACAAGAAGATATTGCTAAACACTTCGCCGCACTTTCTACCAATGCAAAAGACGTAGCAGCGTTTGGTATCGACACTGAAAATATGTTCGAATTTTGGGACTGGGTTGGGGGTAGATATTCTTTATGGAGCGCAATTGGTCTATCAATTTCTTTAGGTATTGGTTTTGATAATTTTAAAGAATTACTTGCTGGCGCACACGCTAGTGATGAACACTTTGAAAATACGCCGTTTGAAAAAAACATCCCAGTAATTTTAGCATTATTAGGCGTTTGGTACATTAACTTTTTTGATGCTGATACCCAGGCCATTTTACCTTACGATCAATATCTACATCGCTTTGCTGCTTATTTTCAACAAGGAGATATGGAAAGCAACGGTAAACATGTTGACAGAAACGGTGAGAATGTAGATTATGAAACCGGGCCTGTAATTTGGGGCGAGCCAGGAACTAATGGCCAGCATGCATTTTACCAGTTGATACACCAAGGAACCAAGCTAATTCCATGTGATTTTATTGCACCTGCGCAAAGCTTAAATCCTTTGGGAGATCACCATCCGATTTTACTTTCTAACTTTTTTGCGCAAACCGAAGCTTTAATGAACGGAAAAACCGAGGAAGAGGTAGAAAAAGAACTAAAAGCATCTGGGAAGTCGGACAGCGAGATAAAAAAGTTAGCACCTTTTAAAGTTTTTGATGGCAACAGACCAACCAATTCAATTTTATTGAAAAAAATTACCCCGCGTAGTTTGGGTAGTTTGATTGCTATTTACGAGCACAAAATATTTGTTCAAGGTGTTATTTGGAATATATTTAGTTTCGACCAATGGGGTGTTGAATTAGGTAAACAATTGGCTCAAAAAATACAACCAGAGTTAAAAGGTGATGAGGAAGTGAATTCTCATGATTCTTCTACAAATGGATTGATTAATCAGTATAAAAGCTGGAGATAGAATAAGAAGCAAAAAATTGTAACAATGCTGTGTTTTAGTTTGTTGTAATAATAAGTTATTTATATATTTAGTAACACACAAATCCAAATCTGTTATGAAAAAAATATTATTAATTTGCTTATTAGCATATTTAGCGCCAGCAGCTGCTCAGGAAAAAATCGATAAGTTATCGAAATCTATAGAGGATAAAAATTTTGCGTTTGTTGTTTCCGAGATTAAGAAGAAACCTGGTTTTAATGGAAGCTCAGGCTATAATTTCAAAACTGCTAATTTTACGCAACAAAATCCGAGTACACTTTCTACACAGACCAGCAAAATGATTACGTCTTCTAGTCCTGTGGATAATAGTGAGTTAATTAGGTATTATAGATTATCTGCATTAGATGGGAGTTATTTTACTGCTTACAATATTGATAACTCATTAAAAAGCACCTCCAATGATACGGTTGCAGAAGCCATTTATTTAATTCAAAAGAATAATGAGTTACTAATTAGCACTGTTAAAAATCCAAATAGCGTGAACGAAATTATGCAAAAAGATTTTTATGCTATGAAAGAATCAACATACAAGCTAAAACATTCTAAAAAAAACAAGTCTAGTCAAGTCTTAACCTATATTTTAGGGAGTGGCAATAATAAAAGTAAAATTTATCTCGAGATTTTTTCCGATGGAAAAGCGACATTGCAACAAGAAGCTAAAGCGGAAACAACGACTTTTTTAAATGGATATATAAAAATCTAATTATAGATATTGTTCTTTATTTCCATTAAATAAAATTTAATTATTTTATGGAATTTAGCTGAAAAGCGAATCATAGATGGGTACAAGGTTTTAAAACTATGTACCCATTTTTTTGTTTAAATTTTAGTTAATCACATTGATATGAATAAGTTAAAAAGTTTATCAGCGGTAATTCTGTTAGCCATTTCTATAACTGCAAACGCCCAAACCGATAAGGCAACTACGAAGCGAATTGTTGATGACAAAAATTTTGTTTTTGTGGCTACATCGGCAATGCCTTTAAATGCCACCGACATTAGCAACGTTTTAAACCGAATGCCGGGAAATATGAATACTGGCGGTAATATTAACTTAACGGGAAGTAGTTATGATGTGCGAATAACGGCTGATAGTGTTGTTTCCTATTTACCTTACTATGGAAGATCGTTTTCTGCTCCGATTGGTAGAGATGAGAGTGGATTTAGATTTACCTCGAAAAAATTTTCTTACGCTAGTAAAGCAACAAAAAAAGGCGGCTGGAGCATCACTATAAATTCTAAAGACGTTAAAGATAACGTGAGGATGAATTTAAGTATTACGCAAAGCGGATATGCAACGTTAAATGTTGTGAGCAATAATAAGCAAAGCATTAGTTACAACGGCTATATCAGCGAGCCTAAGGCGAAAGAAGAACCGTCTAAATAATATTATTTGGCCAAAGTTTGATCAATTTTTATCTCGTAAAGCTTTGGCCATTTTTTTCCGGTTACAAAAAGACGATCGGTTTTCGAATCCCAAGCTATACCATTTAATACATTATTTTGCCTTTCGTCGTCGTCTTTGAAAAAACCTTTTGGCTCAAGCGCAGCTAAATCTATTTTAGCTTCTACCACACCAGAAACTGGATTTATAATTACAATGTTATTAGTCAGGTACACATTGGCATAAATTTTACCATTTATATATTCCAATTCATTTAGTCTTTGCACCTCGCCCAAATTATCATAAACTTCTATATAACTTTCAACTTCGTAGGTTGTTGCATTCATCGTCCAAATTTTGTTGCTACCGTCAGAACGTAATAATTTCTTACCATCAAAAGTTAAACCCCAACCCTCTCTACTACTTTGGTAAGGAAACGTACTTAGCAAATTTAATGTGCTTGCGTCATAAACTAAACCAACATTTTCTTGCCACGTTAACACGATGATTTTATCGCCTACTTTAACCGAACCTTCTCCAAAATATTTAGGTTCTAACTTGGTACGTTGTATAGTTTTTCCGGTATTTAACTCAACGTACTTTAGCTCAGATTTACCGTAGCTACCTGTGCTTTCCATCAACTTTCCATCTACATAGGTTAATCCTTGGGTATAAGCACTAGTATCGTGCGGAAAGGTATTTATTACTTTATAATTTAATGCCAGGGGAACATGATTGGTTTTTAACACGATGTTTGTTATTATGGTATCTCTTTTATCGCCCTGTGCAACAACAGCGCTTAGCTTTCGGTAACCTAAAGACAAACTGCCAGTACCCAGCAACACGGAATCAGCGTTTGAAGTTTTAGCAACAACTTTATCATCAATAAGGTAAATAACAGAATCTATTTTTTCGCCCTCCGTAATATCTAGTTTTACGTTAACATCATCGCCAAGAAAAATATTATCGCCCTGCAACGGTTGACTAAAAGAAACTAAAGACTTATCTGTTTTACAAGACGATATGGTTAAAGCTACAATAAATATAAAAGCTAAGGATAATAATGTTTTGTTATTCATAAGGCCAAAATGCGTCTTCAATATGATTAATTTTATAGTTGTTCTGCTTATCAAAAAGCACCGAAATTATGTCAAAACGTATTTCGCCTTGATGATTCATAATCGCTATATATTCCGCAGCCGCGGTTTCTAGTAAATGTTGTTTTGCTGTACTTACAAATTCTTCTGGTTGCCCGAAAATAACGGACGTTCTACTTTTTACTTCAACAAAAATAATCTGTTTGTTAATGTAAGCAATCAAATCTACTTCGGCTTTGCCATAACACCAATTTTCATCTAAAATTTCGTAACCTTTAGCAACCAAAAAAGCACTTGCTAGTTGCTCTCCTTGTTTACCTAAATCGTTGTGTTGCGCCATTTTGTTACATTTTTTTTCGAAAGATGGATTTGTAACCTACAATCTATTCTGCTCTATTTCACAATTACTGAACCTAAAAATTTGTTAATTTCTCGTTCTACGTTTTTTATGAAAGAGTATCGTTGCAGTAAAATATCCTGGTTGGTTGCGTCGGTTTCGGTTTTAATTTCTTGAAGCAAATCAAGTAAAATTCTGTCAACCTTGCGTTTTTTTAAGTGATACAAACCACCTAAAATAGTTGCTTTTAGGTTTACGGTTTCGTCTCTTACGTAAATATTATGCTTATTGTACCAATTTTCGCTTAAACTGTACGGAGATGTACTTAACGTAATCGCCAAATCGGCAATATCTCTATCCTGACTTTTTATAAACTGGTTTGCAGTTGGCAATTGACCATTTTCTATTTCAATTCTGTAGTGGTCGATAATTTTTCTGCAAAGCTCATTTTCGAATGTAACATCGGTTAAGTTCTGCATAATAAAAGAGCCAATGTACATGTTATCGATCTTGTCCCAGCTTACCAGCTCGTGGCCGAAAGCCAATAAAAGCCTAACAATTTCCTGTTCCTGCAAATCGTCGTTAGCAACCTTGCTTTCGGTAACTAAAGTTTCGCCACCTGGCGACGCCTGATCATCAAAAAGATTATCAGGTGGCATATCAGGATGATGCGATGGTTGGCTTCTGCTAGGCGTACTCGCTTTTTTCAGCTTTGCTGCACGCATGGTGTTTAGCTCGCTCAGCAAAACGCGTTCTTCTATCTGCAACAAGCCACTGCACTCGCGAATAAAAACCGAAGCTTTTATATTATCTGGAATTTTAGCAATACTTTCTACAATATCTCTAATAATGCCAGCTCTTTTTATCGGGTCATTTCCAGCATCCGCCAGTAAAATATTTGCTTTATATAAAATAAAGTCTTTTCTGTTTTCCTCTACATAAGTTTTAAATGCGCCGGCACCAACTTTATGCATGTAAGAATCGGGGTCATCGCCTTGCGGAAAAGAAACTACTTTTACATTAAGTCCTTCCTCCAAAATCATATCCAACCCACGCAATGAAGCTTTAATACCTGCAGCATCGCCATCGTAAAGTATGGTTACATTTTGCGTAAAACGACCAATTAGTCGAATTTGTTCTATTGTTAAAGAAGTTCCAGACGAAGCAACAACATTTTCGATATTGGCTTGGTGCACCGAAAGTACATCGGCATAACCTTCTACCAAATAACAATTATCTAAATCGCGAATGGCTTTTTTGGCATGGAACAAACCATATAGCACATTAGATTTATGGTAAATATCGCTCTCTGGCGAATTTACGTACTTGGGTACGTTTTTATCGGTTTTTAACGTTCTGCCTCCAAAACCAATTACCCTACCCGTAAAGTTATGAATAGGAAACATTACCCTGCCACGAAACCTGTCGTACAGTTTGCCTTTATCATTTCTAATAGCTAAACCTGTTTTTTCTAGGTATTCTTCCGCATGTTTATTTTTTACGGCATCTAGTGTAAGTGCATCCCAAACATCGGGCGAGTAGCCCAAGTTAAATTTTTTGATGATGTCTTCCCTAAAGCCACGCTCTTTAAAATAGCTTAGGCCAATGGCTTTACCCTCGCTACTATTCCACAGTTGATCTTCGAAAAAATTTGCAGCAAATGCTGAAACGATATACAAACTTTCGCGAGCATTTTGTGCTTCAACGTCTTGTACACTTTCTACTGTTTCCTCAACCTCGATATTATACTTATTGGCTAAAAACTTAAGCGCTTCTGGATACGAATATTTCTCGTGATCCATAACAAAACGCACCGAGTCGCCACCTTTACCGCAACCAAAACACTTGTAAATGCCTTTGTTTACCGAAACGTGAAAAGAGGGTGTTTTTTCGCCATGAAACGGGCAGTTACCAATTAAACTTGTTCCCCGCTTTTTTAGGTGTACAAAATCGCCAACTACCTCCTCTATACGGGCAGTTTCCATTATTTTGTCTATCGTTTCGCGGTTTATCATACCCCTCAATCCCCTAAAGAGGACTTCAATTTTCTATGGTTAAACTAATTTAATTCTAATTCCCTATTCAGGGGGTTAGGGGGTTTTTATAAAAGGCAACATGGTATCGGCTACCAGTTTATTACCCAGATCATTTAGGTGAACTCTATCGGTGGTTAAAATTCCTTTTTCCTTATCTTCTGGATTGTTTGTAGCAAGATAATCAACAAATGCTTTTCTTAAATCGCACAGCGGAAGATTGTTTTTTGCCGCTAACTCTCTTACACCTTTTGCGTAAAAGTTTAAGTCGCCATCAACTTCGTTGGTATTGTCTTTTTTCTCGCCAATTACCGTTGGCGTACACAATACAACTTTACTCCCGCCAGCTTGAATTTTGTTTATTAACGCTTGATAGAATTTAATGTATTTATCGTAATCGGTACCCGTTCTTGCACCTAATTTATGCCAAACGTCATTAATGCCAACATAAATAAAAACCAAGTCGGGCTTTTTGCTTAGCACATCATCTTCCATCCTTAAATAAAGATCGTAAACTTTGTTACCGCCAATTCCCGCTCCAGATAGTTGAAACTTTGAAGAATCTAATTGTTTTTTTAGCTGATTGATGTAGCCGTTTCCGTTTACACCAGCTTGGGTAATCGAGTCGCCAAAGAAAATTACTTTTTTTGGTTTAGGTTTCATCGCTATGCTTAAAATTAATACTGCCGAAACGGCAAGAAGAGTAATTGATTTGATATACGCGTTCATAACTATTTTTTTGGTTCAGTAATTTTAAAATCTAAATCTTGAAAATCGAAACTAAAATCTGTTAATGGCGATATAGCTTCAATTTTAAAGCCATCGGCTTTGCCTTGGTTGTTTAATGTAAAGTTAACAAATGCATCAGCATCTAAACTTCTGTCGTACCATTTAACAATAAACGTATTGCCTTTATAAAAAGTCATATCGCCTTTAAGCTTAGGCGAGTTTTTTGCCTGAAAATGCATTTTACCATTTCTCTCGCTAATGGTAACATCACCAAACCACGCATCCTTATAAGTTGCATAAAAGTTTTTAACGTCTGGCTTAACCGTGCTTGCTTTTTGAGCTGCTTCTATATCAGTCCAAACTTTTGCCACAATTTCATCTGCCTGCTTTTCGTTTTTTAACCGGTTATCGTTGTAGGTTTTAATCCTATCCATACCTGTTATACCTAAGTAACCATCTTTTATAGAATTGGTAATGGAATTAAAAGCTGCACCAGATTGTTGGTTAGTTAACACGATTATACCCAACTTTAGTTCGGGCAAAATAGTAACCTGTGTTACAATACCTGATAAACCACCAGTATGCGTAGCTTGGAATTTTCCGTTTACATTGCTTAAAAACCAACCTAAACCATAACTGCTAAAACTAGATGGATTACCGCCTGCAATAATGGTTTGCGGGGTCCAAAGCTCGCGGTGCACCGCCGGACTAAACAACTGCTTATCTAACTTTTCTCCGTATTTTCCTGCGTTAATCATCGTAATTACCCACTTACTCATATCGGTAACGTTCGAATAAACACCACCTGCAGCGTTAGCAATTTCGCCAAAGCTTAAGCCAACCGGCAACAATTTCCCTTGGTATGGTGCATGTCCATCTATCACATTAGTTTTATCTTTTAAACGATACCAAGATGCTGCCGTTTTAGACATCGCCAATGGCTTAAATATTCTCGTTTCAATAAATTCGTCATAGGTAACACCAGATGCTCTCGCTACAACTTCGCCAGCAACGATGTAAAGCAGGTTGTCGTAATCGTACTTTGTACGGAAAGAGGAAACAGGTTTTAGAAATCTAAGGTTATGAATTAGTTGGCTTTTGGTTACAGTTGATGAATCTGGCCAAATCATTAAATCGCCAGCACCTAAGCCTAAACCACTACGGTGCGTTAGTAAATCCCTAACGGTAAATTCACTTGTCACAAACGCATCGTACATTTTAAACTCCGGAATTACGTCAGTTACCTTCGTATCCCATGTAATCTTTTTCTCGTCAACCAACATACCCAAGGCGGCAGCCGTCATTGCTTTTGTATTAGATGCCACACCAAAAAGCGTATTTTCATCAACCTTTAAATTGGTTTTAATAGAGCGAACGCCGTAACCTTTGCTATGAATTACTTTGCCGTCTTTTACCACAGCTACCGCTATGCCGGGCACATTAAAGGTGCTTAACGTTTTTTCGGCAACGCTATCTATTTGTTTTGAAGATAATATTTGGGCGCTTAAACCAGTTGAAGCTAACAACAAGGCAATAAAGCCGAGCTTAGTTTTTAAGCTAGAGATTACATACATAGAATGAATTTTAAAGCTGTTAAAGATAAGAATCTTTTCAGTTTTACAAGTTTGATTTTGGCATTGCGAGAAAGCTGGCTTACTTACCTTTTGCTAGTTTATAATCTTTGTGTACTACGAGAAAACTTGCTCTTTCTTCTTTTTTAAGTGGATAATCCCAATTACCTTGATAAGTGATTTTGGTTGGCAATTTAACTTCGTTAAAATAGCTCATTTCTATATTCATCTGCACATCGAAATCGAACAGCATATTACTATACTTCATATCTACGTATCTACCTAAAATCTCGAAAGTGCGCATATCAAAAATCGTTACCAATTCCTTAATCATCAAACCATCTTTTGTCCATTTACTTAAATCCGGTTTTACCGAAACTTTAAAATGATAAACCGGAATGGAATCTAAATACGTTCCTTTGTAAAAGGTGTAATCGTAATTTTGGCGCATATTAGCGGTAAAAATCTGTGTTTTATTACCAATAAAAGGTAGCCCTTTGATGGGCCTTCCGGGATTAAAAATTAAGGTTTTTAACTTATCTTTATAACTTTCGTTGCTACCGCCTTTACCGTCGCTACTTGGTGCATTAGGCACAAAATCGGTGTTGTAGGCATTCATAAAGATATAGTCGAACATTTCTACCGTATAAAGCTGATATTTGCCATTCTTTTTGTAAACCTTGCCATTATCTTCTTTAACAAGATATTCCATTTTGTACGGCCCATCGTTGTTATGTTTTATTTTACGATAAACTTTTCCATCAACTTTGTTCTTTTTATCATAGGTATAAATTCTATTTTCGGCTATAAAGCTATATTTTTTCATATTCCGAAAAGCCTGATAAAAACTGGTATCGTTTATTATGGCGTTGATAAAAGTCTCAATACCGAATTTCTGCGCTTTAATGTTCACCACAGAATCTAACTGAATGGTTTTTATGGTATCAGGATTAAAACGTATAGTTTCCTGACTATTAGCATTTAAGAACAGTGCTACAATAGCTATAATTAGAATTAGTTTTTTCATTAATCTTTAGAAAGAGTTTAAAGTTTAGCGTTTAAAGTGGAAAATAAAACCTTTCTATTTTCTACTTACTACTTAATTCCCTAATTGTTTTAACGCGATGTATGCCATCAAACCGGTCGAGGTTCTCAACGCATCTTCGTCAATATCAAAGTTTGGAGTATGTACAGAATAGGTTGTACCTTTTTCTGCGTTGCCGGTACCCAATCTGTAAAAACAGGCATCGGTAACTTGAGAGTAATACGCGAAATCTTCGGCTGCCATCCAAATATCTAAATCAATAACGTTTTCCTTACCTAAATAGTCTTCAGCAAAAAAACGGGCATTTGCTGTTAATTTTTCTTCGTTAATTAAAAAGGGGTAGCCATGGGCGATTTTAAAATCACAAGTTCCACCCATACTTTCGGCAATTCCTTCGGCCATTTTTTTCATTAAACGATGAGCTTCTTTTCGCCATTCTTCATTTAGTGTTCTAAAAGTACCTTCCAATTTTACCTCGTTAGGAATGATGTTGGTTGCTCCGTTTGCATTCATCTTACCGAATGATAAAACAGAGGGTAAACGCGGATCAGCATTTCTGCTTACAATTTGTTGCAAAGCGACGATAATATGAGCCGTTATTAAAACCGGATCTATGTTTTGGTGAGGTTGTGCACCATGACCACCTTTACCATGAACAGTTACATAAAGTTCGTCGGTAGAAGCCATGTAAATTCCCGATCTGAAACCAACTTTACCTGTTTCTATTAACGGCATTACATGCTGACCAATAATAGCCTGTGGTTTCGGATTTTCTAATACGCCTTCCTTAATCATGATACTTGCGCCCCCTGGCAATAATTCTTCTGCGGGCTGAAAAACCAATTTAACGGTTCCGGCAAACTCTTGCTTTAACTGATTTAAAATATAGGCGGTACCTAATAACGAAGAGCTATGCACATCATGACCGCAGGCGTGCATTACACCTTGGTTTTTAGATTTGTATGGTTTATCATTTGCTTCCAAAATTGGTAATGCATCCATATCGGCACGCAAAGCGATGATTTTATCAGAAGGAATGGCACCCTTGATTAAACCAACCACACCCGTGTTAGCCATTTCGGTAAATTCAATACCCCATGCTGTAAGTTTTTCTTTTATAAAAGCTGATGTCTCAAACTCTTTAAATGAAAGTTCTGGGTTTGCGTGTATATGGTGTCGATAGCCAATTACATCATCGTAAATTTTAGCAGCTAGGTCTTGTATTTTATCTTTAATCATTTGTGTGTTGATGTGGGAAGGTTAATCGTTTAGTTTTTTCGGTTACGGTTTTGAAAACTGACAGCCGTTAACTATTTATATTCTTCTAATATCGGCGCATTTATTTTCTCCCTAAAAATAAAAAGCGTAGGAAAACTCGGTCTTAACTCGTTCATTAGGTTTTGAGCTTCCATGCGTGTCCTAAAATCGCCTACGCGTAAATAATAGTTTGGTTCCTTATAGGTGATATAAGTTCTTAACCTAGGGTAAGCAGTCTTAAATCGGTTTTGCTCGCTAAAGGCTTCCCGCCTATCTGCACCATAAAAAACCTGCACCCGGTAACCCATACTAGAAACGATAACGTTGCTAGCCGGATTTGTAGTGGTAGCTTTTTGTTTATTCAGTTCTATTCTCCTAGCAATTAAACTATCTATCAACGGATCTTTGATTTCGGTAACCTCGCCCTTGCTTTGCGCAAAACTTTGTTGTACACATAACATTACAAAAACCAGTAGATATTTTTTCATCATCATTATTTAACAGCTAAGCACAACATTTGTTGAGTATAAAGACACTCCAAAAAAAATGCCGAACTTTTTACAAAATTCGGCATTCTTATCTGGTATTACAAATTATGCATTTGCACCGTGGCAGTTTTTAAACTTTTTACCACTTCCACAAGGGCAAGGTTCATTTCTACCAACAGTTGCTTCTTTACGAATTGGCTGTTGTGCAACTTGCTCTCTTGTATCGCCAAACTCTGCACCTGGCTCTTCACTACCAAATTCTTGTTTAGTAGTTTGTAACTTTGGCTGAGGTTTTGGTGCCTGTGCTTCCCTAATATTTTCTGGCTCTGCTTGTACTGGAATACCTCCTTTATACAAGAAACTAACCACTTCTTTATTTACCACATTTAACATGCCTTTAAACAAGTTAAATGCTTCCATCTTATAAATGATTAATGGATCTTTTTGCTCGTAAACTGCATTCTGAACAGACTGTTTTAACTCATCCATTTCACGTAAATGCTCTTTCCAGCTATCATCTATCAGAGCAAGAATAATCGTTTTTTCGAATGCTTTAGTAACTTCTCTACCTTTATTCTCTATTGCTTTTTTAAGGTTTACAGGGACTTGAATATGGCGAATACCATCGGTAAACGGCACTACAACCTGTTCAATTTGCTCTCCTCGTTCTGCATAAACTTGCGATAAAACAGCCATGGACTGGTTAATTATTGCATCTGATTTACGAGCGTAGAACGTGGTAACTTCCTCAAACAAAATATCAGTTAATGAATTGATATTTTTGCTGTTGAATTCTTGCTCGGTAATAGCGGTATCAACAGAGAAATTTTTAATTACCTCTAATTTAAAACCTTCGTAATTTGATGAATCTTTATATTCGGTAACCACATCTTCGGCCACGTCAAATACCATATTATTCATATCGACATCTAAACGATCGCCAAATAAAGCATTTCTACGTTTAGCATAAATTACGGTACGTTGGCTGTTCATTACATCATCATACTCTAATAAACGCTTACGCACACCAAAGTTGTTCTCTTCTACTTTTTTCTGTGCACGCTCTATAGAATTGGTAATCATAGAATGCTGAATTACTTCGCCTTCTTCGATACCCATTTTTACCATGATGTTTGAGATACGCTCTGAACCGAACAAACGCATTAAATTATCTTCAAGCGATACGAAGAATTGTGAAGTTCCTGGATCTCCTTGACGACCAGCACGACCACGTAACTGCCTGTCTACACGACGAGACTCGTGACGCTCGGTACCTACAATTGCCAAACCTCCAGCTTCTTTTACGCCAGCTCCTAATTTAATATCGGTACCACGACCTGCCATGTTGGTTGCAATAGTAACCTGACCCGCTTGACCAGCTTCGGCAACAATATCTGCCTCTTTTTGGTGCATTTTAGCATTTAACACATTGTGCTTAATACCGCGAAGTTTAAGCATACGACTCAACAACTCAGAAATTTCAACTGAAGTTGTACCCACCAATACAGGGCGACCTGCTTGTGTTAAAGTAACAATCTCTTCTGCTACGGCATTATATTTTTCGCGAATGGTGCGGTAAACGTAATCTTGATGATCTTTACGAGCCATCACACGATTAGTCGGAATTTCTACCACATCTAATTTATAGATAGACCAAAATTCGCCCGCTTCGGTAGTAGCTGTACCGGTCATACCGCAAAGTTTGTGGTACATACGGAAGAAATTTTGCAAAGTAACCGTTGCATAAGTTTGTGACGCATCTTCTACTTTAACATTTTCCTTAGCCTCTATCGCTTGGTGCAAACCATCAGAGTAACGACGGCCATCCATAATACGACCAGTTTGCTCATCAACGATTTTAATTTTTCCTTCATCCACGATGTACTCAACGTCGTTTTCGAATAATGTATAAGCTTTTAATAATTGGTTAATAGAGTGAATACGTTCTGCTTTTACAGAATAATCACGCATTAAACTATCTTTATTAGCGATCTTTTCTTCGCTACTTAAACTAGATTTTTCAATTTCAGCAATTTCGGTACCTACATCGGGTAAAACGAAGAAACTTGCATCTTCTCCAGATTGGGTAATCAATTCGATACCTTTTTCTGTTAACTCTACCTGGTTATTTTTTTCGTCGATATAAAAGAACAATTCTGCATCTACCTTAGGCATATTTTTAGATTGTTCTGCCATGTAGTGATTCTCGGTTTTAAGCAAGGTCTGTCTAACACTTCCTTCACTTAAAAACTTAATCAATGCTTTACTTTTTGGCAAACCACGGTGCGCTCTCAATAAAGCTAATCCACCTTCGCCCTCTTCAGTTCCAGTATTACCAGCATTAATTAACTTTTTAGCTTCATTTAAAGCTTGCGCAACGTAGGTTTTTTGTGCGTTAACCAAACGCTCTATACGCGGTTTAAGCTCATGAAACTCGTGCTGATCTCCAAATGGAACTGGACCAGAAATAATTAATGGTGTACGAGCATCATCAATTAAAACCGAATCGACCTCATCTACCATTGCAAAATGCAATTTACGTTGTACTAACTGATCTGGCGTTTGCGACATATTGTCACGCAAATAATCAAAACCAAACTCATTATTAGTACCATAAGTAATGTCTGCTAAATAAGCATTTCTACGTTCTTGAGAATTAGGCTCGTGTTTATCGATACAATCAACACGTAAGCCGTGGAACTCGAATAAAGGACCATTCCACTCGCTATCTCGACGAGCTAAGTAATCATTCACTGTTACAATGTGTACACCTTGACCAGCAAGTGCATTAAGATAAGCAGGCAATGTACTTACTAAGGTTTTACCCTCACCAGTAGCCATTTCGGCAATTTTACCGCTATTTAATACCATACCACCTATCAATTGCACATCGTAGTGCACCATGTTCCAAGAAACCTCTGTACCAGAAGCGGTCCATTTGTTAGCCCAAAGCGCTTTATCGCCAACAATTTTTACGTTTGATTTGCGAGCAGCGTAGTCTCTATCGTAATCAGTAGCCGTAACTTCCAATTGTTCGTTTTCGCTCAAACGGCGAGATGTTTCTTTAATAGTTGCAAAGGCTGCAGGCATAATTTGCAAAAGAACTTTTTCCAACTCTACATCACGCTCTTTTCCTAAAGCATCAACTTCATCATATAAAGCTGTTTTTTCTTGCAAAGACAATTCTGAATTTTCAGCGTCTTTTTTTAAGCCGGCAACTTTGCTATCTATTTCGGCCAATGCATCTGCAATGGTTTGTTTAAATTCTACTGTTTTATTACGAATTTCATCGTTGCTTAACGACGAAAGTTTTGCGTATTCTTCATTAATTTGAGCTACTAACGGCTGTAATGCTTTAATATCTCTTTCTGATTTGCTTCCAAATATTTTGGCTAAAAATCCTAACATGTTTTGTTATTGTTAATTGTTAAATGGTTGTATCTATAAAATTATTGAGCCCTATTAATATAAAGGCTATCACTCTACACTTGTTCCAACTTTGTAAATCGTAATTCGAATTACAACAACCAAGCCACGGCTTATTGCTAAGTCAACTTGACAGTTAGATGTGTAAGCTTATGCTTTCTACCCAAAAGAATGTGGGTTTATATAAGAAAATATGATGCTTAGGGGCTATTGTTTTTTGCATTGCGCCTGGTGTTTAAATGCGCCACAAAGTGATTAGAAACTTTGTAAGTTGGCTCCTTTAAAGCAGGCAAAGTGCCAATTAGGGTAAGTTCGTTATACGACAGAAAAAACGGACTCGTGTGATCGTCTGTTTGAGCTGCACTTATATAAATATTCTCGTTAGTTACTTGTTGCCTGTTGCAATAACGCTCTGTTAACAAGCGTAAGCCATCTACTCTTTGCTCTGCTTTTGCGAGATGAGTAAGGCTAAAAAATACAAGCGATATAGTAACAATGTGCTTCATTACGGGCGCAAATCTAATTTTATTCTTCCACATACCGAAATTTGATTGCCTTATGCTACTGGAATTGCGTATTTAGCATGTTTAATATCAAAATCTGAACGCTGTAACTGGTTTTAAAACCTATGTTTTTCACATTTCCTCGTGGCTTATAAGTATAAAGCAATATCTTTGCTGGCAAAGAAAACCCATTATTGATGAATATTTTACTACTTGGTTCTGGCGGAAGAGAATGTGCTTTTGCATGGAAAATCAGCCAATCGCCACTTTGCTCAAATTTGTTTATTGCCCCAGGAAATGCTGGTACTGGCGCTTACGGTAAAAATGTAAACTTAAACCCTAACGATTTTGAAGCCGTAAAAGCTTTTGCTATAAAGGAAGGCATTGAAATGTTGGTGGTTGGGCCAGAAGAACCTTTAGTAAATGGTATTCACGATTTTTTTGCTAACGATGAGGCTTTAGCCAACATTCCCGTTATAGGGCCCAAAAAGGAAGGTGCAATTTTAGAAGGAAGTAAAGATTTTTCTAAACAGTTTATGGAACGCCATAACATCCCGACGGCAAAGTCTAAGTCTTTTACTAACGAAAACCTACAAGATGGTTTAGCTTATTTAGCGAACCACGCTACGCCAATTGTTTTAAAGGCAGATGGCTTAGCGGCCGGAAAAGGCGTTTTGATTTTAGATAATGTAGCAGAAGCGCAGGAAGAATTAAAACTAATGTTAGGTGGAAAATTCGGCAATGCCGGAAGTACCGTTGTGGTTGAGGAATTTTTAAGCGGGATTGAACTTTCTGTTTTCGTTTTAACGGACGGCGAAAACTACGTGATTTTGCCAGAGGCGAAGGACTACAAAAGGATCGGTCAGGGTGATACAGGTTTAAATACTGGCGGAATGGGTTCTGTTTCTCCGGTTCCATTTGCCAATGAAGCTTTTTTAGCAGAAATTAAAGAAACTATTATAGAGCCAACTGTAAAAGGATTAGCAAAAGACAATATAGATTATACGGGTTTTATCTTTTTTGGCTTGATTAAAGTTGGTGAAAAACCTTACGTAATAGAATACAACTGTCGTATGGGCGATCCGGAAACGGAAAGTGTAATACCAAGAATAGAAAGTGATTTAGTTGAACTTTTTAAAGCTGCAGCCGAAAAAAATCTTGGCAATTATAAATTAAAAATTAGCCCTAAAAATGCGGCTACTGTAATGCTTGTTGCCGGTGGTTATCCAGGCGACTACGATAAAGGGAAAGCTATTTCTGGCATCGAAAACATACGTCATTCTTATGCTTTCCATGCTGGCACAACTTTAGAGGGCGGTGTGGTAAAAACAAATGGTGGTAGAGTTTTGGCTGTTACTAGTTTACAAGACACACAATTTAATGCTTTGCAATGTGCAACAGCAGATGCTGGTCGCATCTATTTCGACGGAAAATATTTTAGAGAAGATATAGGTTTTGATTTAATTTAAAATAAGATCCCACACTTTGTGGAAATACCAAAGTTCTATTTTGCAAATTATAAATACATATTGATTATGTGTTTATAATTTGTTTTTTGATTCTTTTTCTATCTCTTTATCAATATAGTTTTCCAAAACAAAACTAGTAATACCTAAAATACCTGCATCAATACCAAGTTCTGAGGTAACTATTGTATTTTTTTCCCTTATTTGCGACATGCAGTAGGTATTTATAGCTTGTTGCATAGGAATTGTGATGTATTGTTTTGCCTCAGCCATCTTGCCACCAAGAATAATCATTTCTGGATTGAACAACTGTATCAGTGATGCGATAGATTTGCCCATTTGCCCACCAACATCTGCCAAGATTTTTATCGCATACTGATCTCCAAGATTTGCAGCATCTATAACCACATGAGGTTCAATTTCATTTATTTCCTTATCGGACAATTTGTTTAGCAAAGAATATGCTCCGGATTGAATTCCATCTTTTGCCTTCTGTGCCAATGCAATTCCAGAGGCTACTGTTTCTAAACAGCCACGCTTACCGCAATAACACAAAATGCCATCGTCAACAAACGGTATATGACCTAGCTCTCCAGAAAAACCAGAGGTTCCAGTTCTCAATTGGCCATCCATAATTATACCTAATCCAATACCCCAATCCATTAAAAGAACTAAAACATCATTTTTATCCTTAGCTAATCCAAATTTTTTCTCAGCAACAGTATAACTTTTAACATCGTTTTGTATATAAACTGGTTTTTTAAACGTATCCTCAAGAGCCTGTTGCAAGGAGCGCAGTTGATCTGTATGAATAATAAATGTATGATTATTACCCTGTTTAGCATCGACCAAACCAGGCATACTTATTCCAATTCCGGTAAGTTTGTCTATATCAAATTTTGCTTCACTAATTAATAACGACACCATTTTATGGAGTGCTGAGATTGGATCAGTTTCGTTAGAAATATTGAAATCGTAAGTTTTAGCAGATACTACATAATTATAACAGTTATCAAGTATTGCAATTTTTGTTTGGTATCGCTCCATTACAATACTCAAAACAAAGAAACTATTTTGCAAAATATTGTACAAATCCGGCCTTCTCCCTCCTACTGAGTTACCATGGCCTTCCTTGTGCAAAATTTTATCATCGATTAGGCTTGACACTAAAGCTACGCAGGTTGGAGCGCTAATATTTACCAATGCGCATAAGTCAAATATGCTTTTGCTTCCGCTCAATAGCGCCTTAATTATTTTCAGTTTTACTAACTTTTTCTTAGCCAAGGGATATATTTTAATTTTCACATAGTTACAAAAATTACAATAGAAATCAATGAGATTTCCAACTTAAATAAAAATTTTATTTAAGTTTTAATAAATAAATAAAATTTACTTGTTTTTTTAATACAATATGATAAATTTGATTTTAATTAACCAATTTTTATGAACAAGATACTACGTAACATTTAAATCATTTAATGCATTGAAAATTTGAAAAAGAGAAAGGAAAAAATGGGATAACAAAATTTACTACTATTTATCGGATCAATTTGGCATTTAATTCAATGGCATAAAATGTATCCAACACAATTCAATCAACCAAAATAAACCATTCATTTATGAAATTACTTAAACCCAAACCAAAAGACATAAATCGCATGAGGACAAAATCAGATCATGCAAAAAACCAAATAGCATTCGCTATTTTATCATTTTTTTGTTTTAGCTTTTTTAACGTTTCATTTACAAAAGCCGCCGACAGTTATACTTACCATGTAAACTCAGTCATTAAAAGAGACATTACCATAAAAGGGACGGTGAAAGATGAGCTAGGCTCACCAATTCCCGGGGTTTCGATAAAGGAAAAAGGAACATCCAACACGGCAATTACAAATGACCAGGGAGAATTTACGATTAAGGCTACATCAGAACAAAGTATTCTAGTAATTTCTTATCTCGGATTTTCTACTCAAGAAATTAAAGCCACAAACAATATCAACATTGTTCTTAAAGAAGATGCGGCAGGTTTAGATGAAGTTGTGGTGGTAGGTTTTGGCCAACAAAAAAAGGCTAGTGTTGTTGGGGCGATTTCTACAATTTCGGCTAAAGATTTAAAAGTGCCAACAAGTACACTTAGCAATGCATTTGCCGGCCGTGTGGCAGGTATTATTGCCGTACAACGAGGTGGGGAGCCAGGTGCGGATGGTTCAAATTTCTACATCAGGGGTATTTCAACATTTGCAGGTCCGGCTAGTGCGTTGATATTTATTGATGGAATTGAATCTACTACTGCAGACATGAATGCCCTACCATCAGAAGTAATTGATAACTTTTCTGTTCTTAAAGACGCATCTGCAACTGCACTTTATGGTGCACGTGGCGCTAATGGCGTACTGCTAATAACAACCAAACGAGGTGGAGATTTAAATAAAGCCATTATTAACGCGAGGATAGAAAATACATTTTCTACACCAACACAGTTAGTTAAAATGGCTAATGGCGTAGACTATATGAATGCGTTTAATTATGCTATTTTAAATCGTAACCCTACTGCTTCTCCTAGATTTTCTCAAGAAAAAATTAACGGCACAATGAATGGTCTTGATCCAATACTATATCCTAACGTAGATTGGCAAGATTATTTATTTAAAGAATATTCTGCAAACCAATATGCTAATCTAAATGTAAAGGGCGGTAGCCAAAAAGCAGATTATTTTGTGAGTGCTAATTTTAACAACAATAATGGTATGTTAAAAAAAGACCCATTAAACAAATTTAACAGCAACATTAGAGAAAAACAATACAACCTTTTAGCTAATGTGGGTGTAAACCTTACGCCACAAACTAAAATTGTACTTAGATTAAATTCCAGGTTAGAAGATTATGGTGGCACCAATACTTCAATACAAAATATTTACAACCAAATTTTTTATGCTCCACCTGCGCTTTTTGCACCTGTGTTGCCTAATCAAAATAACGAAGACTACATCTTGTTTGGAAACCTAAACGGCGGTCCAATACCTAGTGGTTCGGGAAGTAATATTTACCGCAACCCCTACGCAACAATGGTAAGCGGTTACAACAAAAGATTCTCATCTACAAATACTGCATCCATAGACGCCTCTCAAGATTTAAAATTCTTACTTCCTGGATTAACTTTAAAAGGTTTACTTTCTTTTAGAAACTACGCTAGAACAAACGTTTTAAGAAATTTCACACCTTATTACAACGAGGTATCTGGCTCAACAACCGATGCCCAAGGAAACACAAACTATATCTACAAAAGTGTTTCAAGAGGTAATTCAGCTTTAACTTCCACAACAAACAACGAAGGTAACAGGTTAATGAATGTTAATTTCGTTTTAGACTGGCTTAAATCATACGGTAATCATGACGTATCTGCAATGGTTACCTATTTATCAAGAGAGCAAAGCAATAACACACCAGGAACCGACGCTAATGCTTTTAGAAATAGTTTACCAGTGCGTAACCAAGGTTTTGCTGGTCGTTTAACTTACGGCTATAAGTCAAAATACTTTTTTGAGGGTAATTTTGGATACAACGGCTCTGAAAACTTTGCTAAAGGTGATAGATTCGGATTTTTCCCTTCATTGGCCGCAGGATACTTAATTTCAAATGAAGAATTTTGGCAGCCACTATCTAAAGTTGTAAGTTCTTTAAAAATACGTGGCTCGTGGGGTATTGTAGGCAACGCCGCTGTTTATAGTAGCGATGGTACCGCTATTAAATTCCCTTATCTTGACAATGTCTCTCTGACTGGGCTAGCTTATACCTTTGGAGACACCTGGCAAACAACGGCTTCGGGCGCTCAAATTACTACGTTGGGAGCAACAGGTGCCATTTGGGAAAGAGGCGAAAAAATGAACTTAGGTATAGACTTAAGTCTATTTAACAAATTAACGGTTAGTGCCGATGTTTACAAAGAAAATCGGGATGACATCTTTATGCAAAGAGAAGTTATACCGGCTGAAACCGGCATCATAACCATCAATCCTTATGCAAATTTAGGCAAGGTAAAAAACGAAGGCTTTGATGTTAACCTTAGTTATAACCAACAAGTAACTAAAAACTTTTTTATTAATTTGAGAGGAACTATCACTTACGCAAAAAACACATTAATTGCCCGAGACGAACCTCAGTTAGCTTATCCTTACTTATCCAAAATAGGACATCCGCTTAACCACCAGTTTGGGTTAATTGCAGATGGTTTATATAAAGATGCTGCGGATGTTACTAATAGCGCAAAATCGGCTTACAGCAATGTTATTCTGCCTGGAGATATCAAATACCGAGACTTAAACAATGACGGTATAATTAACGACAACGACAGAACAGTTATAGGAACACCTTATGTTCCACAATTGATCTACGGATTTGGACTTACCTCAAAATATAAAAACTTCGACTTTGGATTCTTTTTTCAAGGATCTGGAAAAAGTAGCATTATGATGAGCAGTATTCATCCCTTCAATTCAGATCAGTCGACATTGTTTGATTTTATTGCCAAAGATTATTGGAGAGAAGATAATCCAAATGCAGCCTACCCAAGATTGATAAATAATATTAATAGCCATAACAACTTCCAACCCTCTACATTTTGGCTAAGAGATGTTTCTTTTTTAAGATTAAAAAATATGGAAGTTGGTTACACTTATAAAAATTACAGGTTGTTTTTCTCAGGGCAAAATTTATTAACCTTCTCTGATTTTAAACACTGGGACCCGGAAGTTGGATCTGCAAACGGATTAACCTATCCTAACCTAAAAGTATATTCTCTTGCACTTCAGTTAAATTTTTAAACTTAATTATATGAAAAAGATATTAATTTATATAACATTAATATGCAGTTTGATGAGCTGCAATTATTTGGAAGTCGTTCCTGATGATGCACCTAAATTAGATGATGCGTTTAAGAACGAAACCAGCACCGAAGCATTCTTATTTGGATGTTACAGTTTTATTCCAAACTATAACCACGCACGTAATAATTTCTCGTGGTTAATGTCTAACGAAACTGTCGCTTCGTACCATTGGGGAACACAGTATTTTTCTTTCCTACAAATACAGCAAGGTATAAATACAGCATCAGCACCAACATTAGACATTTGGGGCAATGCATACTCTGGCATACGTCAATGTTATTTATTTTTGCAAAATGTAGAGAAAGCTAAGCCGTTAACTATCTCTCAGGCAGAGTTTGACATTAAAAAAGCCAAGTGGATCAGCGAAGCTAACTTCCTAATTGCCTATTACCACTACCTTTTACTTCAAAATTACGGACCAGTTGTTATAGTTGATAAATATATACCCGTTGATGCAACCGGAGATGAATTTTTCTTACCTAGAAGTTCTTATGACGAATGTGTAAACTATATCGCTTCTAAATTTGATGCAGCAATGGCAAATTTACCGGATAATGTACCTGCCTCAGAATTTGGAAAACCAACAAAATCAGTTGCTCAAGCGCTTAAATCAAGAATGTTTATTTTTGCCGCAAGCCCTTTGTTTAATGGCAATAGCGAGTATTACAGCAATTTTACCAACAAAGACGGCGCTAAGTTAATTTCGCAAACTTTCGACAAAGAAAAGTGGAAAAAGGCCATGGACGAGACTAAAAAAGCTATCGACATGTTTGAAGCGCAAGGCGGAAAGCTATATACCTACACAAAAGCGCCAGTTGCTGATCCATTTGAACAGGCTGTACTAAACACACGTTGGCAAATGGTAGACCCATGGAACGTTGAATTGATATGGGGCTACTCTGGTTATAAAGAAGTTGCAGGCGCAACAGAATCTTTTCAAACATTGGCTATGCCAAGAGGATGGAAAACCGGAACGCCAAACGGTGGTATTGGAGCAACATTATCAGCGGTAGAAAAATTTTATACCAAAAATGGTATACCAGCAGATAAAGACCCTTCATTTGATTGGGCCAACCGCTTTACAATAGCAACTGGAGACAATACAATAAAACTACATAGAAACAGAGAGCCACGATTTTACGCATATATAGGTTTTGACAGAGGCGACTATGAGGTTGGCGGCATTAAAAGACAACTTCTTCTTAAAGCTGGAGAAACTAATGGTTTGCCTGTAAACGCACAAACCGAACCTCAAATAAATAACGACCATTTATACTCTGGGTATGCAATAAAAAAAGGAATTCACCCTGGGTCTAACGTAACCTCTACTTTATTTTCTGTTACAGCCTATCCCTACCCAATTATCCGTTTAGCAGAGTTGTATTTAAACTATGCAGAAGCTTGTGCGGAATACACAGGAGCATTAAACGCCGATGCAACCAAATACGTGAATGCGGTAAGGGCAAGAGCAGGTATACCTACATTAGTAGCCTCAAATGGTAACTTAACAGGCACTGCGTTAATTGACGCGTTACACAGAGAGAAGATGATAGAATTTATGTTTGAAGGACATTCTTTATACGATTTAAAGCGTTGGAAAATGGCGGAAGCCTACTATGCCCCCGACAGAAATGGGATGAGGGGACTATATTCTCAAGGAAAAACTAATGCAACTTTCTACAGAGACTACACGCTTATTGGCAGGCCATTCATTTTTAATAGGCAAACCAACCTGTTTCCAATTAACCAAAAGTACATAGACAAAAACCATAAGTTAGTTCAAAATCCTGGGTGGTAGAATACGGCAAATTTTACGCTGAAAAAGGGGTTATTTTCATTAAGAAAATAACCCCTTTTTATTTTAAATGTCCCACCGTATTAAAAGCCTATTTTGTACCGATGCTAACATATTATAACCAAGTGTTTCGTCTCAAAAATTCACTAAATTAATTTCTGGTACGTTCTCCACCATAAATCTGGCATTTCGCCATTAACGGCGGTGTTGTAATCGTCATAACGGCAAGGCACTAAATGGTAGCGCTCGTTTTTAGAAATACCAGAAGGGTAAGGAACCTGCATCCACCATCTATCAGAACGTTTGCTTTTTACAAAATTCATCTCGCCAGATCCATCTTTTAAGCTCGCTCTGTAAATAATGTATTGCGATTTTGGCGTAAGCGGAAAATCTTGTTTGCGGTTATAAAATCCATCTACAAAATACCAAACCATTTGCGCTAAAAGCATTGCCGTTTGTCCGTTTCTATCGTACGCCGGATTAAATTCGTAAAAACCTATCGATGTAAGTTTATCATTCATCCCCGCATATCTAGTAATTCTACAGGCATCTTCACCGTAAAAACCATTCGGACCAGCATTGATATTTGCACAAGCATCACTGGATCTAATCGCACCCAAATCAAAACTAACCATATTGGCGTTTCTAATTACTGGTTCAGTTAAACTAATATCTGGCAAAAACTCCCCTAACCTATGGGCATCAAAATAAAGCTTATCCATTACCTTTAAGCTATCTTGGTTTACAAAATAAGTTTGGTAACCAATGTTACTATAGTTGAACAAATAATTAGGCTGATGTAAGAAAATCTTGCTCAAATATGAATTTGATGTGGTTTCCACACCCTCGCCCTCATCTTCGTCCAAATCAAACTTACTGTCAACCACAACTAAATCTACCTTTTGCTCTAATTGCTCGTAGGCCATGTATTGGGCATAGGTAATGTCTTGTCCACCACCAATAATTACAGGCAAGATGTTAAGCTTAACCAATTCCTGCACGGCAGTTTTAACTGCAAAATAAGTATCAGAAACTGCTCTGCCAGCAATAATATTACCCAAATCGATAATTTTGCTTGTAAAAGCACCTTCGTTAAGTTTATAAAATTGTTCGCGAAAATAATCCGCTGCCAGCGCACAACCATTGTTATTAACTGCTCCTCTGTCGTCGTTAACACCTATAATAGCTATATCAAAGCTTTTTTCTTCGAGTTCTGGAAACCGATCTGTATAAAATTGAGCTTTTAACCCTAGCTGACTAGTAAGAAAACCTTGCTTCGGACTAAATTTGTCGGGGTTAATTGGCGAAAAAAAATCTGATAAAGACATAAAAGCGATATAAATTTGCCCTCAAATATCTATTTTTGAGCGGACATATTAATGAAAACCTAAAAAAATTGCAATGATACTGGTAACCGGAGCCACTGGTTTTTTAGGCGCAGAGTTAATTAAACAACTTACCGACAAGCAGATTAAAGTACGTGCTATTAAAAGAAGCACTTCTAAAATTCCTGCATTAATTACCGGCAACCCACTAATAGAATGGGTTGTTGCAGATATTAACGAGCCAGAATCTTTGGCCGATGCCTTCGAAGATGTTACCCAAGTTTATCATTGTGCTGCATTTGTTTCTTTTGACCCGAAGGAGAAAGCCAAACTCCTAAAAATAAACATCGAAGGAACAGAAAATATTGTAACGCTATGTATAGAAAACAATGCTAGGTTATTACACGTAAGTTCCATTGCCGCTTTGGGTAACGCAAAAAAAGGCGAACAAATAACCGAAAAAGATTTCTGGGAGTATGATGCAAATGTACATTCGTACGCAATATCCAAATATGAAGGAGAAATGCAGGTTTGGCGTGGCATAGCCGAAGGCTTAAATGCAGTAATTGTAAATCCGGCAGTTATTATTGGCAAAAATGCCGGTTTCGCTGGTAGTGGCGCAATTTTCAAATTAGTTAAAGACGGACTTAAGTTTTACACCGATGGTGCAACCGGAATTGTAGATGTAGATGATGTGGCTAAAGCGATGATTTTATTGATGGATAGCGATATTACCGAAGAACGTTTTACCCTTTCTGCAGACAATTTGCATTACAAGGATTTTTTTGCTGCTATTGCAAACGGCTTTAGCATTAAGGCACCGGCAACAGCTGCCAAACCTTGGATGTTGGGCATTGCGTGGCGAGCAGCAAAATTTGCTTCGTGGTTTACCGGCAAAGCACCCGCTTTAACAAAAGACGCTGCAAAAAGTAGCTTTAACTTAAGTTATTATAGTAACAACAAAATAAAAAATACGCTAAATTTCGAATTTAAACCTTTACAACAAAGCATACTGGAAGTTTGCCAAGCCTTGAAACAATCTTAAATGAAACCTCAAAACTTTTACATCATCGATTTCGATAGCACTTTTACGCAAGTAGAAGCGCTTGACGAGCTTGCCCGTATTTCTTTAAAAAATCATCCTGATAAAGAAGCGATTTTTCAGAAAATTGAAGACTATACCAATTTGGCTATGGAAGGCAAACTATCTTTTTCTGAAAGTTTGGCACAACGCGTTAAGCTATTGGAAGCCGATGAAAAGCATTTAAAACAACTTATTACCCGTTTAAAAAAGAAAGTGTCTAGTTCGTTTTCTCGCAACGCGGATTTTTTTAAAAAACATGCAGATGAAGTTCTGATTGTTTCTGGCGGATTTAAAGAATTCATCACTCCGGTAGTAAGCCAATATCACATTAAAAAAGAGAACATCTACGCCAACACTTTTGTAACCACAGGCGATGGAAAAATTATAGATTACGACCATGCAAACCCACTAAGCGAAGAAGGCGGAAAAGTAAAATTAATTGGCCAGATGAATTTGCAAGGCGATTTATTTGGCATTGGCGATGGATATTCTGATTATCAGCTTCGCGAAAGCGGGTTGATTAAGAAGTTTTACGCATTCACAGAAAACATCGCCAGAGAAAGTATTATTGCCAAAGCAGATCATATTACACCTAGCTTCGACGAGTTTTTGTACGTTAATAATTTGCCAAGGGCGATTTCCTATCCGAAAAACAGAATCTTGTGTTTGGTTGTTGGCGACGCACCCGAAGAAACCATCGCTCTGCTAAAAAAAGACGGATTTTCGGTAAGGCATAAAAGCTCTTTTGAAGAAAAATACGTTGCAGATGTTGGTTTATTGATTTTGGCTAATGGCGAAAAAATTGAAGAGGAAAAGCTGAACCGAGCAGTTAAACTAAAAACAATCGGTTATTTAGGAAATGCCAGGAATAAGTTCTCTTTGCAAACTTGCACAGAAATGGGCATTGTAGTATTCGATGACCAGAAAAGCAATCCTCGAAATGCCTCTTTCATTACCAAAAGAGTAATTGATTTTATGAACAAAGGCGCTACTTATTTAAGCACGAATTTTCCTAATCTGCAATTGCCGGCTATAGATAAATCGCATCGACTAATTCATATCCATAAAAATGTACCGGGCATTATGGCGCAGATAAATACGATTTTCGCTAAGCACAATATCAATATTGTAGGGCAGTTTTTAATGACAAATCCAAACATCGGCTATGCCATTACAGATATCAATGCCGAATATGATAAAACTCTGTTTAAATCGCTTAAAAAGATTGAAAACACGATAAAATTTAGGGTACTTTACTAACAAACGATTTTTGCTAATTTGCATCAATAAAAATGATGAACAACCCATCCCTTATAACAACAAATATATCTGAGACTTGTAGCGCTTGGAAATGGGCTAGGATTATCAGTTTGGTAATTGCAAGACCAAGTTAGTTAGCATCTGTTTTCAGAAAATTCGATTTATAAAATCGAACGAGCAAACAGACTAGTTAACTGGCAATTTTGCCTTACCAATCATTACATGGAAATTACACCAGCAATACAAGAAAAAATAAATAAGCTTCAAGAAAAATATGAAGCAATGGGGCAAGATATGGCCTCCTACCTAGATGGCCTTTTATACGCCGACTTTTTAACCTATTGGGATTACATCCATCTTGATACCTTACTAAGTTTACAAAGCCCAAAAACCCCTTTTCCTGATGAAGAAATTTTCATCATGTACCACCAAATTACCGAACTTTATTTTAAACTTACTTTACACGAGTGCAAACAAATTGCCGAACATGAGCAGTTAACACCAAAGTTTTTTACCGACAGGGTTAAGCGCATTAATGCATATTTTAATGCACTTACCACCTCTTTCGAAGTGATGGTAAACGGTATGGAGAAAGAGCAATTTCTAAAATTTAGGATGTCTCTTTTACCTGCCAGCGGTTTTCAATCTGGCCAGTATAGGATGATTGAAATTGCTGCTACAAACTTTACGCAATTGGTAGACAAAAGCAAACGCGAGGAGCTTGCGAATGCAACTATCGACGAGAAATTTGAATACATCTATTGGAAATTTGGGGCAACCGAACTTGCATCGGGCAAACAAACGCTTACTTTAAAACAGTTTATTAAAAAATATGCGCACCAGTTTTTAGCCTTAGCTAAGGAAAGGGAATTTAGCAACTTCTCTGCTTTGTATTTTAGGCTAAAGGAAAGCGGTGAAGATGTAGCAGAATTGGCTGAAGAATTACGCAAATTAGACTTATATGTAAATGTAGAATGGCCCTTGGCGCATTACAAATCGGCGGTTAGGTATTTAGAAAAAGACCCAGTAGATGTGGCGGCCACAGGTGGCACAAATTGGCAGAAATACTTGCCTCCGCGTTTTCAAAAGAGAATTTTTTATCCGTTTCTATGGACCGAAGAGCAGATGAACGAATGGGGAAAAGGATGGGTGCTTAGTGTACTTCAAACACTTCGGAAATAAAAATAAATTGGGTTTTAAGCCCATTTTTGAGTACTTTTGCACAGCATTAAATCTTACAGCAGTGATAGATACCTTACAGATTAAAACTACAAAAACTAGCCACCCTAGGTTAGCGGAAACCGATTTTAACAACTTGCCGTTTGGTAAAATTTATACCGACCATATGTTTGTTGCAGATTTTGAAGATGGCGAATGGAAGAATTTTGAAATTATGCCTTATGGCGAAATTCAAATGAGTCCTGCTATTTCTGCTTTACATTATGGCCAGGCAATTTTCGAAGGCATGAAAGCTTATCGTTTACCTAACGGTGAGATTAGTGTTTTTAGAGCGAATAAAAACTTGGAGCGTTTTAATATCTCTGCAGATAGAATGGCGATGCCAACCTTACCTGAAGAAATTTTTATGCAAGCGGTTTCTTCGCTAATTGCCCTGGATAAAGGTTGGGTACCGTCACAAGAAAACTACTCGCTTTATTTAAGACCAGTAATGTTTGCTACAGATACTTCTTTAGGTGTTAGAGCAAGTGATACCTATAAATTTGTTTTATTAGCTACACCAACTGGTCCATATTATAACAAAGCATTAAAAGTAAAAATTGAAACTAAATATACACGTGCAAACGAAGGTGGCGTAGGTTATGCAAAAACCGCAGGCAACTACGCACGTTCTTTATATCCATTTGCACAAGCTCAAAAAGAAGGTTTCGACCAATTAATCTGGACAGATTCTGCTACACATAATTATGTGGAAGAATCTGGTGCAGCTAACTTAATGTTTGTTATAGATGGCAAAATTGTAACCGCAGCCGTGGGTGAAACTATTTTAAATGGCATTACTCGCGATACCTTAATTGCTCTTGCAAAAAACAAGGGTATTGAAGTTGAAGAACGTAAAGTAAGCGTTGCTGAAATTATTGAAGGCATTAAAAACGGTTCGCTTACAGAAGCATTTGCTGTTGGTACCGCCGCAACTGTTACCCAAATTGGAGAAATTGGTTTTGAAGGCGAGCTTTACAAATTGAGTGATGTTAGCGAAAGAACAATTTCTACAAGCTTAGCAAAGGAATTAAATGATATCCGTTACGGATTAACAGACGATGAGTTTGGTTGGAACTGGATAGTATAAACATAAAATTAATATAAAAAAAAGCGCCTTGCAAGATTTTGCAGGGCGCTTTTTTATTTACCGATGTTCTCGTTCCCGTTTTTCTATTCTAATCTGCCTTCGCCTTCTACGCTCATCTCTATCGTCTTTCATCTGCTCAAACTTATTTACTTGCGCTCTAATCTCGGCTTCTTTACTAGGAGAAACGCCAACACAATACTTCACCCCTTGAAATAAAGTCTTCCAGATGAAACTAAAGAACGAAGCAGTTGGTTGACGTTTGAAATTTATTTTCGCTGTTGTAAGTTTTCCTGCCGGACTAGGATTATCTGAATAAATTACCAAAGCATTTGCCAAAATAGACAGCAGGCCCTGCTTAACCAATCTGGTTTTGCCTTCTTCCTTTTTAAGTAATCCTACAGATAAATCGTTGTAAGTAAAACCCAGGTTACCTTTCGCAATGTCTTTGTCTGTTTTTATATCAAAATCAAGCTTTTTAACCATACCACGATTTACTTGAATCATGCCTAAAGGCTTGGTAATTTCGTTTAGTTTTCTGCCATCTAAATTGCTTAGCGAACCATTATAGTCAAATGCACCAGTTGCTGATGTTAAATTGAATTTAAAGTTTACCAACAACTTTCCCTGCCCCATTACATAACTCTCTAAATTAGCCAGCATGATGGGATTTTTGTCTTTTATTTTTTTTGCATTTGTAGCATTAGAAATTACGCCCGATGTATTCTGGAAAGTTATTTTTCCGCGTTGTTTGCTATCTTTATCAAACTCCGCATAGCTAACGTCTATGTTGCTTAATCGTATTTTTTTTATAGTAATTTCTTCGTTTAGAAGTTGTAGTAACTGATGCGGAAATCTACCCGTTTTAACCTTCTCTTGTTTAGGATAATTGTTATCGTTAAAAACAGCAACCAGTCCGTCGGCAATATTCATTTCGCTAGCCAAAATTTCTCTTTTACGTAAATATGCCGGAAGGTTTAAGCCCTCTAATCCGATATTGTTTAACTGTATGCTAAAACGATCTCTGGCGTAGCCGTTAACTTTTGCAAAATCAGCTTCGCTATATCTTGGAACCAGCGCAAACTTTTTAATATTTGCCATCCCGCTTGATGCGGTAAAATCAAAATCGCTAGCATTAATATAGTACATGCTATCTGGAGTGGCATAGCTGTAATTGTTCAAATTTACGTGTACATCTTTAAGCAAGTATAAACGGCTAGTGTCTGTTGCAGAAAGAGAGTCTATTAACCAGTCGGTTAATTTTATATTTAAATGGCTAACGGAATCTATTTCCGGAAAACTGCCGTTATTGTTAACGTACTTAAATCTCGCATTTTTAAAATCTATTGTTTCTACACGGAGTGATCTAAATAGCTTTTTAATATAATCGTATGGAGATTTTAGCGGTCTGGGAGGTAAATCTTCGTTAAACTCAAACTGCTTGTTTACCATTGTAATCTCTGGTTTGTCGAATAACAGCAACTTTACATCTACCTCTTTTTTAAAGAACACCTTAAATGGCCTAAAATTTTTAATGGCAACTTTTTTTAGCTTAATATAATAGAGGTTATTGGGCGCCTTCGAATCCAAAATCTGCGACTTATAGGCATTTGTATCCGGAGTAATGGTTACATCTAAAATAGTGGCCGAACCAGTTATTAAATTGGTATGGAGATCAGAAAAATCTACTTTATAAAGACCGTTGGTAGATTTAAGCACCATTTCCCTGAGCTCTTGCTTAATTAAGGGTTTAAGCCTTGCACTAATTGCCCACGATATGCCAACAATAACCACAGCAAGAACAAGTACGGCAACTAAAATCCGCTTAAAAATCTTGTATTTCTTTGCACTGTGTTTTGCCATTCGTTTTCTAATTTAAACCCAATATAACACAAATCTTTTAGCACAAAGTGATGCCAGTAAGTTAAATTAGGTTAAAATTAAAATCAATTATAAATTTTAGTTCTTCTTTGCTTTCTCGGCTTTTCTTTCGGCTCGTTTTTTCTGGCGTTCTTCTTTCTTCGTCGTTTTCGGCTCTGGCATTTTTTTCATCGGCACAATGCCAATTCCAACAGTTTCTCTAATACCTACAAAAATGCTTTTCCACATTAGGTTAAAGAAAGATCCTTGAGGCTCTCTTTCAAAAGTAACGTTGGCTGTTCTAACGTCCTCCCCTTTTGTAGGGTTTTCATCCTTAATTAATATTTTGTTTGCCAAGAACGATAATAATCCTTTTGTCTCTTTTGTACCTTCCTCATTTTCGCCAAGCAAATTCACTTTTAAATTACTGTACTTAAAACGCACCATACCATTAGACCTAGAAACGTTGGCGTTAATGTTAAAATAAGCACTTTGTACATTGCCGCTCTCAATTTCGATTAAGCCTAAAGGTTTGGAAAGTGGATTTAAAGCCACCATATTAAACGGCCCAATATTACCCGAATAATTAAACGCTGCATCTTTTGCAGTAAGGTTAAAGTCTATCTTAACAGCTAACTTACCCTTGCCCATTACGTAGGTACTCAAATTTGCAATTGCATGATTATCTTTTAAAAGCCTTACAGAATCATTGGTTAGATTTTTAACATCGCCCTGCAAACCAATTAGCTTAAGGGTACCACGTTCTTTAGTTTTTTCGCTAAACTCGGTATAGGAAACATCAACTTTGTTTAAACTTAAGGTTTCTACAATTGTTGGAATTGGCAATCTTTTTAATGCATTATGCGGATAGTTTCTGCCTTTATCAAAATTAGGCGGTGGCAATTCCCTATTCATAAAAACTGCAACTTTAGCCGGGCCAATCGCTATTTTTTTAACGTTCAGTTTTCCCTCGTCGTTTAAGCCGATAAAATCTACTCCTTCTAAATTTATTTCGTTAAAACTTAAATCGTATCTGTCCTTTTGCGTATCATATTTACGACTAAAAGCCAAATCTGCAAACATCGGAATCATCTTTAGTCCGCGTATGCTAACACTTTTATTAACTATCGAACCTTTAACCGTATCGATTTTTAGCGTGTACATTTTGTCTTTTGATAACGAACTGTAGCCACTCATGCTAAAAGCGATTTCCTTGCTATGAAAAACCCTGGTCGTATCAAATTGTGCTAAAGAATCTATTAAAATATCCTTTACATTTACAGATAGGTGTTTTACCGAATTTAGTTTAGTTAAGCCGTTATAGTAATCAAAATCTGCATCTATAACTTTTACGCTGTTAACATCTATAGATTTTAATGATTTCGAAATTTGCTGGTAAAGTGTTTTATTGTCCTTAACTGTATCCGTATTTTTTGGAACTTTATTGTACACCATGTCTATCGACGGATGATCCAGAATAATGTCTTCCACATTTACTTTCTTTTTAAAATACGCCGTAAGTATGCCAACTCCACCAATTTTTAAGTGTGCTAATTTTACTCTAAACAAGTGTGTTGGCGCTTTTTTTACCGCTTTCAATTGTGCAAACACAGCGCTATCCGGATAAAGCGAAATACTATCTAAAACTACCGAACCAGTTAAAATATTTAGATGGATATCCTGAAAATTAATTTTATATAACTTGTTAGAACCTTCGTAAACACCCTCTTTTATTTTGGTAGTTAACAAAGGTTTCCATTTTGCACTTAGATAAATTACTCCAGCGCCAATTATCAATATCAGCGCTAGCAAAATACCGCCAACCCATTTTGCAATTTTTTGATGCTTTTTGTTTTTAAACATGCTCCCCATTTAAGCATAAATACAAATTAGTGCTTGTATTTGTTTGATTATTGTAAGGACACAGAATTTAACGCTGACAATTTGTCATTTTATGATTATATTTTGTATTTTTGAAGCCCCAATAAAATAATAAAATTGATGATTGATTTACAGCTTCCAGATAAGAAACACGATGAGGCAAGACAAGGTGAGGCGTTAATTTTAGCTGAGCCAAAAGGCGATGGCAAAAAGCTTTATATTGAAAGTTACGGTTGCCAAATGAATTTTGCCGACAGCGAAATTGTGGCTTCTATTTTAGCAGAAACGGGTTTCGAAACTACTGGCGATTACCACCAAGCAGATGTAATTTTTATAAACACTTGCTCTATTCGCGAGAATGCAGAGACGCGTGTAAGAAATCGCTTATCGCAATTTGGCGTAGAGAAAAGAAGAAATCCGAAATTAATTGTTGGCGTTTTAGGCTGCATGGCCGAGCGTTTAAAATCTAAATTTTTAGAGGAAGAAAAACTGGTTGACGTAGTTGTTGGACCAGATGCTTACCGTGATTTGCCAGGGTTAATTAGTCAGGTTGAGGAAGGACACAAAGCGGTAAACGTAATTTTATCTCGTGAAGAAACTTATGCTGATATTAGCCCGGTTCGTTTAAATAGCAATGGCATTACCGCTTTTGTAACCATTATGCGTGGTTGCGACAATATGTGTTCTTTCTGCGTAGTTCCTTTTACAAGAGGTAGAGAGCGCAGCAGAGATCCTTTTTCAATTGTTCAAGAATGCAAAGAACTTTTCGAAAATGGTTATAAGGAAGTTACTTTGTTAGGGCAAAACGTAGATTCTTACCTTTGGAAACAACCTAAAGCCGAAACCGTTAAAATAGACGATTTAACGGATGAAATGAACACCTTAACAGGTGATGCATTGCTAGAAGCTTTAAGCAATAAAAACGAACTGCCAGAAAAGCTAGTTAAAAAGGACGAAGAAGCTGGCTCCGTAAATTTTGCACAACTTTTAGAAATGGTAGCGGCAATTAGTCCAGATTTGCGTGTTCGTTTTTCTACATCGCATCCTAAAGATATTACTGATGAGGTTTTATACACCATTGCAAAACACGACAACATCTGCAACTATATTCACTTGCCTGTACAATCTGGCAATAGTCGAATTTTGGCGCTGATGAACAGAACGTACACACGCGAATGGTACATGAACAGAATAGATGCTATTCGCCGTATTATTCCAGGTTGCGCCATCTCTGCCGATATTATTGCTGGTTTCTGTACCGAAACCGAAGAAGAGCACCAAGATACTTTAAGTATTATGGATTATGCAAAGTATAATTTTGCTTACACTTTCTCTTATTCAGAACGTCCGGGAACTTTGGCAGCCAGAAAATACAAGGATGATATACCTGAAGATGTAAAGGCACGCAGATTAGCAGAAATTTTTAAAAAGCAACAAGAAGATTCTCTAGCCTGCTTAGAAGAATTTGTTGGCCAAACCGTTAGAATTTTAATCGAAGGTTTTTCTAAAAAATCCGACAAGGAATTTAGAGGCAGAAATGACCAAAATGCAATGGCTGTTTTTCCGGTAGTAGAAAATATTAAACCTGGAGATTATGTAAACGTTTATATAGAGCGTTGTACATCAGCTACGCTTATTGGTAAAATTGTTTAAGATTAAGGAGCAAGGAACAAAGAGTAAGGATAAAAGGCAAAACGCAAACATCTAAATACTTTGTACTAAATACTAAAAACCTTAAAATACTAAATGGATATTCAAGACATTAAAAATAGGTTTGGCATTATAGGTGGTTCGCCACTTTTAAACCGAGCTATAGATATAGCCAGACAAGTTTCTCCAACAGATATGTCTGTATTAATTACGGGGCAAAGTGGTAGTGGTAAAGAAGTGTTTTCTCATATCATACACCAAATGAGCACCCGTAAGCATGGCGCTTTCATTGCTGTAAACTGTGGTGCTATTCCAGAGGGCACAATCGACTCTGAATTATTCGGCCACGAAAAAGGATCTTTTACCGGCGCACACGAAGCTCGTAAAGGCTATTTTGAAGTTGCCAACGGCGGAACCATATTTTTAGATGAGGTTGCGGAATTGCCATTAGGCACACAAGCTCGTTTGCTACGTATTTTAGAAAGTGGCGAATATCTTCGCGTAGGTTCTTCTAAAGTTCAAAAAACCGATGTACGTATAATTGCAGCTACTAACGTAGACGTTTATGATAGAGTTAAATCTGGCAAATTTCGCGAAGATTTGTATTACAGGTTAAACACCGTTCCGCTACGCATACCTGCATTGCACGAACGTAAGGAAGATATTTATTTGCTTTTCCGTAAGTTTTCTGCTGATTTTAGCGACAAGTATCGTAGCCCAGGCATACAATTAGAACCAGAAGCAATTCAGATTTTAAGCAATTACAGCTGGCCAGGCAATGTTCGTCAGCTTAAAAATATTGCAGAGCAAATTTGCGTGTTAGAAAGCGATAGAAATGTTAGTGCGCAAGCCTTGCTTAACTATATTCCTAACGAGCAGGCTAGCAATTTGCCAATGGCCTTAAAGAGCAGTACCAAAGAAGATTTTTCTGAGAGAGATATTCTTTATAAAGTGTTGTTCGACATGAAAAAAGACATGGTGGAGCTTAAAAAACTGGTGGCAGAAATTATTCAGAATGGTGGCAACACAGCTCATATTATTGCCGATAATCCGCAATACATTAATCAGCTTTACCAAGATTTAGATTTGCCTACTAACAATAGCGAACCAACATTAACCATAAAACATCCTAACCAAAATGCGCCAACAGATTACAATTATGCGCATGATGTAGAAGAAGTGGAAGAATCACTTTCTTTGGTTGATAAGGAATCTGATCTCATCAAAAAAGCTTTAAAGAAACACAAAGGCAAGCGTAAATTTGCGGCGCAAGAATTAGGCATTTCCGAGCGAACGTTATACCGCAAAATTAAAGAGCTTAACTTGTAAATCATTTTATGTAAAGAAGAAAGCGCAAGGCGATAATAAAATAAAACTTAGGCCGTTTCTTCACCATTAAATAAAAAACACAAATGAAAAAATTAATATACGTTTTGGTAGTTTTTGCCTTTTTATTAGGTTGTGGCTACAAGTTTAACGGTGCTTCCATTCCGCCTCAAATGAAAACTGTAAACGTTGAGTATTTTGAGAACAATGCGCCTTTAGTTGTACCTACGCTGAGTCAACAACTAACCGAAGACTTAAAAGAACGTATCAGAAACCAAAGTAAATTAAGTATTACACCAAACAATCCTGACGGTGTTTTTACCGGTAAAATCACCGGTTACGAGATTAAGCCAATTGCTATCCAGGACAACCAAAACCCAATTGCTGGCGCCAACCGTTTAACCATTACGGTCATGGTAAAATATGCCAATAATGTTGACACTGCTGGTTCAAAGGCAAATTTTGAAGAATCATTCTCTGCTTTTGTAGATTTCTCTCTAGCTGGGCAAACACTACAATCGCAAGAGCAAAGCTTAATTAAACGAGTAAACACCCAACTTACAGAGAACATTTTTAACCGTGCTTTTGCACAATGGTAAGAAATTGAGTTTTCAATTATTAACTTAGCGGCATGGAGCTAGATTTACAAACTAAACAACAACTGGCAAATTTACTTTCGCAACCCGAATTGGTAGCGCAAGCAGATGCTAATATGTTGTCTTCTTTGGTTAAAACCTATCCATACTACCAACCTCTACATTTATTGTTAGCCAAAGCTAACGCTCAGCAACATGTTGCTTTAGCAACAGCCGCATTATATAACAACGGTAGTTTACTTCATCAAGTAATTCATCAACCGCAGCAATTACCAAAAGTTGCCGTAAAAGTTGTTTCTTCTTCTTTCGCCATCAAGGCGGATGAAAATCAAAATCTAGTAACAGATATAACAACGCCTGAAGCTATTGTTGATGAACAGGAAATTTTCAACGAGATCGATGAATCTTACCTAGAAGTTGGTAAAAAGCAAACAGCTGATGAGCAAGAGGTATTTGATGAAATTGTAGAGATTAACACGAGCGAGTTTGCGCCAACTTTGGCAGATGAGCCCGCAATAATAGCGCCCTTTGTTGCAACTGAAGAGACAAAACCGAGCATACCCGATGTTGTTGCCTTAGAAAACATTGTTTCTACCGATTTTTTTGAATTCGAAAAAAGCTTTAGTACCGAACAAATTATTGTGCAGGAACCTGCAAAATCGTCGATTCCTGTAGTAGAAGAATATAACCAGGAAGCAGAAGAACAAACCGTAAGCAAATATAACGACGATAAGCTACCTTATACGTTTTTGTGGTGGCTGGCAAAAACCAGAAAAGAGCACGAGCAGATTTTTCAGCCTTATGTAACGCCAAAAAAAAGTACAGTTGTAGCTAACCCAAACGAATTGCAACAACAGTATGTTGAGCACATTTTCCATATCCAAACGCCTTTTAATGTTGGCGACGACACGAGTCTAGATAGGTCAAACGATTTTGTAAGCAGAGGAAATAACATTATAGATTCGTTTATTAAAAACGAGCCACAAATTGGTCCGCCGAAAGCAGAACAAATAAATACAGAGAACAAAGCCAAGAAAAGTGCCGAAGACCATAACGATTTGGTATCCGAAACTTTGGCATCCATTTATATCGAGCAAATGCTTTATCACAAGGCGATAGATACTTATGAAAAATTAAGTTTGAAGTTTCCAGAAAAAAGCCGTTACTTTGCCGACCTTATTCAATCTTTAGAAAAGAAAATTTAACAACATATTTTACATGGTAACGTCTTTAATCATTTTATTAATTATTTTATGTATCGCCTTAGGTTTATTTGTATTGGTACAAAACCCTAAAGGTGGTGGTTTAGCAACTGGCGGTTCTGGCAGCAACATGTTTGGCGTACAACGTACCGGCGATGTTTTAGAAAAAGGAACTTGGGTATTATTAACTTTAATCGTTGTAGTATCTTTAGCAATTACTACAATTGGTAAATCTGGCGCTGGTTCTTCTAGCACAGGCTCTAAAATTGACGATCAGATTAATAAGGCAGCTGTTCCATCTGTAATTGGTGGCAACAACCCTGCTGCAACTACTCCAGCTCCTAAAGCTGGCGACACAACAAAAAAATAATTCTTTAATTGAGATATTTAAAACGCTCTAGCTTATCGGCTAGGGCGTTTTTTTGTTTAGCGCTAACGTCATTCCCGTGAAAACGGGAATCGCAAAGCTATAGGGCTTATTAATTGCATTAAGATGCCCAATCTGGTTGGGCATGATGTAGAAAACTTTGCTACCGATATAAAATCGGTACAAGTTATAGGTGACAAAATCTGTTTTGAAAGACAAAACACCTAAAAAGCTCTGTCATTCCGACTTTGGAGGAATCTGCAAACTGTGTTTTAAATCACAAATAGATTCTTCGCTTTGCGCTGAATGACAAAATCCTTTTTGAAAAACTAACACAATGGGGATTCCAAATCCGTCGAATCATTTTCTTCGCGATGCCTTTCAGAACATCTCGATTAGGAAAGTTTTCGTCATGCTGAATTTATTCCAGCATCTGTTCTGCATGAAAACCTAGAATAAATTCAGGGTGACAATTCCTTAATAAAAAGGGCATTAAAGGAGTTTGAAAAAGTTTGAATAATCGAACCCAGTTAAAAAAAATCAATCCATTTTAAATGAAGGTGGAATAGCGTCATTTCCGGCTCCCCAATTCTTATTCGGATTTTTGCCCATCGTCAATTCTAAAATCCCGCCTTTCATTAGCTCTTCGTGCGTAAACCACGACTTGCTCCAAACCTTGCCGTTTAATTTTGCACTTTGGATATATTTGTTTTCTGGCGAATAATTAATGGCGCTAACCGTAAAAGTTCTACCATTTCCAATATCCAAAATTGATTTCTCAAAAACCGGACTTCCAATTACGTACATCGGCAAACCTGGTGTAACAGGATAAAAGCCAATCTGCGAGAATACCACAAATGAAGTCAAGCCTCCTCCATCTTCGTCGCCCGGAATACCCATTAAATCATTTCTAAACCATTGATCTAACAGCGTACGTACACGTTTTTGCGTTCTCCAAGGTTCTCCGGCATAATTGTATAAATAAGGAACGTGCATTGCCGGTTCGTTACCCATAGAAAACTGACCAACGTTACCGCTATGATCTGGATAAGTATGGTAAAAATCGTAGCGGCTTCTGCCCAATGGTTTGTTAAACATGTCTTCTAACGCGTTAACAAAATCCTTTTTACCGCCAATGAGTTCAACTAAGTCTGCCACATTGTGTGGCACGTCAAAGCGGTAAACATAGCCTGTATTTTCAGAATAAGCGTCTCTTGCGCCAACGCCCGGCGGAAAGCGGTAATCGAAATTCGGCCAAAACTGGCCCAAGGTGTCTTTAGGATGGAAAAATTTGGTTGCTGGATTGAAAACCTTTCTATAGTTTTTGCTACGCTCTAAAAAATAGGCTGCTTCATCCTTTTTACCAATCGCGGTCGCAATTTTCGACAAACACCATTCATCATAAACGGTGCCCAGCGTAACCGCAATGGGTTGTCGACGTTCCCAACTATGCACTTCTGGAACTGTTTCTTTCTCTCCTGGCGCTAAAGAAGGAAAATAACCTTTGTCTTTATAAAACTGATCCAAAACTCCAGCCGGCTTTGATGACCAAGGCGCTAAAGTCTTTTCCGTTATTGCCGCCTTTGAAACTGCATAAGCTTGTTGCAAATTAAAATCCTTTAGCCCTTTCGCCTGCGCATCGGCAACCATTGCCACAGCATGGTTAGAGTTCATCCTTCTACTATCGCCTGTTACCTCTGGGAAATTTGGCATCCATGCTTTTGGCATTTGCTCGGTCATGGTGATGTAGGAATGGATCATATCATTTTCCATCTTCGGCTCTATAATGGTTCTTAAAGGATGCGTAGCCCTGTAGGTATCCCAAATCCAATCGTCGGTATAAAAATTACGCCCGCCATCATTGTGTATCTCGCCATCGTAAGCGCTGTAATATTTTCCATCTTCAGAAATGGAAATCATTCTTTCGTAGGTACGATACAGCGATGTATAAAATACCGTTTTCGCATTTTCATCTTTTCCAGAAACTTTTATCTTTCCTAATGTTTGGTTCCAAATGTCTTTTCCTTGCTTAGCAACGGCATCTAAATTGTAATTTTTAATCTCTCTTCTTAAGTTTTTCTCTGCTTGAGCTGCACTAATAAAGGAAATGCCATAACGAAGTTTGATAGCATTGGTATTGGCCGGAAACTGCATTACAAAATAAGCGTTATTGCCTTTTGTGTTATTTTCAGCTATTTCCAGTTTATCACCTTTATGGCTTCCAATAATTTGTGGCTTTACATCCGTTTCTAAGTAGATGTAAACTTTGGTTTTATTGTCTAGTTGCTGAAAACCGCTGATACTTTTATCGGTTTTGGTTAGTTCTCCCCTACGGGTATTAAGAATGAGGAAAGGTTGTTGTTTGTAGTCGAACTGTAGGTTATAAATACCCGATTGATGCGAAGGTGCATATTCCACTTTCACATCTATCTCGTCTAAATCTGTGCTATAATAATAAGGCTTAATAACTTCGTTATCGTAACTCAACGGAATTACGTTTTTAATATTGGTTATTGCACCTTGGTAGGGGCTTAAATTAAAGGCTGAGCTACCGCGATGACTGGTAACCACCAATGGCAAACCATTCAATTGGTTACTGGTATAATTTTCTCGTTCTGGATAAACCCGCAACATGCTGTTTGGCAAATGTACCGTTGGGTAAGTTGGCACCAACAAATGACTGATGTTACCAATGTAAGGATTCACATAATCTACTGGGGTTTTGGTAGTTTGTGCAGTTACTTGTGATGAAGTAAAAATTAAAAAGGCTAGCAAAGCCGAAAACTTGGTTTTTTTCATACATATCAAATGTAGCTAACTTCACGATAGAATTAAATCGTTTTAGTAAATATTTACATGATACTATCTATTCGCAACCAATGATGTCGATAATACAAGATAGATTGCGAACTTCTTTTAAAAACAGAGCTTCGCAATGACGGAAAATCTCTTAATCTAATGACATTGGACTTGCTAGATAGGGGCAATGCTATTTTTCTAATTAATTCAGCTACATACTACTTCATCTAATTATTTGCTTAACAATTAGTTCGCCATTAGCATTTAAACAATACACGTTTTCGTTATCATTAGAATATCTTCTCATTAAAATAGGCCTCAAACCCTCCTCTTCAAATTTACTGCGATCGAAAGCTACATATATTTCAACTCTATGTGGGTCTTTTTCCAATGTAATTATCTTTTTTGTTTTAAGATTGTAAATATCAACCTCTTGAATTCTTATATAGTTGTAACCCCAGCTAGAATCTTCCCCAAAATCTCTACTCCTGCCTATTACAAAATAATCATCTTTTAGGTGAAATATTGTGCTGATGGAATTATCATTAAAATACCGCTTTCCATTTATGTCAACTAAATCTACAATCTTCTTAGTTTTTCCATTAGTTAGTTTGTTTTCTTGATTAAAAATTACAATTCCGACATTTTTAGGGAAGTTGTTTTTATTATCGCTAAATGCTCCAAAGGTGCTGTAATAGTCTTTATTTTTTAAAATGGTATCTCCATTTGTGTTTAAGAAATAATTTAGTCTTCTACCACTCATATGCATTGACCCAGGATAGTCTGCGTAGAACAAAATGTCTTTGTTCAATTTAACAGGAACTTTTTTAACTGGGGTTTCTGGCTTTTTATCAGACGTTACAGGTAATTTACCCATAGTTACCTTTACTTCGGTAACTTTGCTATTCGCTGCCCGTTCAGCCATTTTCTTTTTGTATGCAATAGCGTTTGCCGTTTTTACTTTCTCATTATTTAGCCTTGCTAACTCGGAAGCAGCCTTATCGTCGGCAATTTTCTTTTTTCTTGCATCTTCCTTTTCTTTTGCACAAGCTGGACACATTAATTTACCTTCGGCATTGTTAGAGCCTTTTGGTGCAAATTTGCAGTTATATCTTGCGTATTCGTTTTTAGGAACATGTGACTGTGCTTGGATTTTGTTAAAAGAAACAAAAATTAATAGTACTAAGATGATTGCTTTCATTTTATTGGATTTATTTTCTATTTATTTTAAAAGTATAGATTGTGTTTGATTTTAGAAATACCGAAAAGTTGGTATTTTATTGCAAATTCGATCGATTAGTTGACCAACTTGCAACCCAAAATAATTGCAAAAACTTTGCAAAATAGCCCCGACAGTAGCGAGCATGAAGCCGTAGGCGGAGTAAAGCGGATGGCGGGACTTTCTGCTAAAAAATGTTGTTGGAATTGCGCTTCAAATTATTTAACAATTATAAAAACTAAACAGGTCTGTCAGTCTGACACTTAATTTTAGCGCTTATTTTAAACTTACTGACAGCAAATGTAAATTTGACAAGGCAAATGCAGTTGGCACAAAAACTGATTACTACTTAGCATCGTATAGAATTACGAGTTAACTCAAATTACAAAAACTAAAAATAAAAAGTATTTATGGCTTTGAACTTTAAACCTAACGGAGACAGAGTAGTTGTGGAAGCAGCTGCTGCGGAAGAAAAAACTGCTTCTGGTATCTACATTCCTGATACCGCAAAAGAAAAACCTCAACAAGGTGTTGTTGTTGCTGTTGGACCAGGCAGACATGCTGACCAAACTGGAACTTTGATTCCGCTTAACGTAAAAGTTGGCGACCAAGTTTTATACAGCAAATATGGTGGTACTGAAGTTACCATAGAAGGCAAAGAGTATTTAATTATGAGAGATTCTGATATTTTAGGAACTCTTTAATAACGTTGTAATGTTGCAACGTTTAAATGTTGTAATGTTAGAAATAAATAGTTAAGCTGTTGGAAAAGAAGATTTCAACTTTCCGACTTAAAAAACATTAAAACAATATTAATAATGGCAAAACAAGTAAAATATAACGTTGAAGCACGTGACGCCCTGAAAAGAGGTGTTGACATTTTAGCGAACGCAGTAAAAGTAACTTTAGGCCCTAAAGGTCGTAACGTAATCATTGATAAAAAATTCGGTTCTCCGTCTATTACTAAAGATGGTGTTACTGTAGCTAAAGAAATTGATTTAAAAGACCCAATTGAAAACATGGGTGCACAAATGGTTAAAGAAGTTGCTTCTAAAACTGCTGATATTGCAGGTGATGGAACTACAACTGCTACCGTTTTAGCTCAAGCTATTGTTACTGCAGGCATTAAAAACGTTGCTGCGGGTGCAAATCCGATGGATTTAAAACGTGGTATTGATAAAGCTGTTGCTGCTGTTGTTGCTAACTTAAAAGAGCAATCTCAAGCTGTTGGCGATGACAACAATAAAATTAAACAAGTTGGTTCTATCTCTGCAAACAACGACGATGTTATCGGTTCGTTAATTGCTGAGGCGATGAGCAAAGTTGGTAAAGATGGTGTTATTACTGTTGAAGAAGCAAAAGGTACTGAAACTGAAGTTAAAACTGTAGAAGGTATGCAGTTTGACAGAGGTTATTTATCTCCATACTTTGTAACGAATGCTGATAAAATGGAAGCGGAATTAGAAAGCCCATACATTTTAATCTACGACAAAAAAATCAGCAATATGAAAGAATTGTTGCCAGTTTTAGAAAAAACTGTTCAAACTGGTAAACCATTGGTTATCATTTCTGAAGATTTAGATGGCGAAGCTTTAGCTACGTTGGTAGTTAACAAAATTCGTGGCTCGTTGAAAGTTGTTGCTGTAAAAGCTCCAGGTTTTGGCGACAGAAGAAAAGCAATGTTAGAGGATATTGCAATTTTAACTGGCGGTATTGTTATTTCTGAAGAAAGAGGTTACAAATTGGAAAACGCTGATTTAACTTACTTAGGAAGTGCAGAAAAAGTTGTTGTTGATAAAGATAACACTACTGTAATTAACGGTGCTGGCCAGTCTGATGATATTAAAGCTCGCGTTGGACAAATTAAGGCTCAAATTGAAACCACTACATCTGACTACGATAAGGAAAAACTACAAGAGCGTTTAGCTAAACTTTCTGGTGGTGTTGCGGTACTTTATGTTGGTGCAGCTTCTGAAGTAGAAATGAAGGAGAAAAAAGACCGTGTTGATGATGCTTTACATGCAACTCGTGCAGCTGTAGAAGAAGGTATTGTTGCTGGTGGTGGTGTTGCTTTCATCCGTGCGGTAGCTTCTTTAGCAGATCTTAAAGGAATTAACGAAGATGAAACTACAGGTATCGCGATTGTTAAGCGTGCTATTGAAGAGCCATTGCGTCAAATCTGCGAAAACGCAGGTATCGAAGGTTCTATCGTAGTTCAAAAAGTTAAAGAAGGAACTGCAGATTTCGGTTACAACGCTCGTACTGATGTTTACGAAAACTTAATCGGTGCTGGTGTTATCGACCCAACTAAAGTAAGTCGTGTGGCGTTGGAAAATGCAGCTTCAATTGCAGCGATGTTATTAACTACAGAAGTTGTTTTGGCTGATGAACCAGAAGAAGCTGGTGCTAGCGCACATCCTCCAATGGGTGGTGGCGGTATGGGCGGTATGATGTAATCTGCGCCTAAAATGCCTTAAACGTGATTTTAAAAACGTTGAACAAACAGTTAAACGAGAAAAATAAACGTTTAAACACATAACAAAAACCCCTTAAAAGCTTTTTTAAGGGGTTTTTTCGTTTTTTTTAGTTTCTTAAAACAATAAATATTTAATTATCATTTAAATATTATATTTACGCACCTATTGTTTTGTTGTGAAGCTAATCCGTTTGTTGGTCCTAAGCTTGTTGTGTGCTTTAACGGCGCCTACGTTTGCCCAATTAAGTTTGGGTACGGTAGATGCTGGCCCGTATACGCCCGGAAGTTCCATTGCAGCAACTTTTACAATCGACCCTGCAGCTTGCTACCGACAAGGCAATGTCTTTACGATGCAACTCTCTGACGCGACTGGAAATTTTGCGACACCAACCACAATTGGAACGTATAATAGTTTTTATGCCACGTTTGTAAACGGAACGATACCAGCAAACACTCCAGTGGGCAATGGCTATAAAATTCGGATTATTTCCTCTGCGCCAGTTACAACCTCTGCAGAATCGGGAACGTTTTCAATTGTAGCGGGAACTGCTATCCAGGCAAGAGTTAATGGAACTAGAAATTATCCAGGATTTACAGATGCGTTTGGCTTTTGCACACCGAATACAGGCGCCGCTGCTGAAATCGTCTTTAGTAACGGTTCTACTACGGGCGGTACAACTACGGTAAATATTAGAGACGAATTTACAGTCACAGGGACAAATTATAGTCTCAGTCCGCAAATCACTTTTAACCCTGAGAAAAAGCACTACACAATGCTTGCAAAAGTAGTGATGCCAAACGGAACAATTGCAACTAGAGCCTACTTTATAATCAATAACGAGACAATTACCGCCTTTTCCACAACTGGAAATAACATTGTATGCTTACCCGGAGGTGATTTAACCTATCTAATTCAAACAGGTGGAACCGCAGGAATTCAGCTGAATTTCCCCGGAAATACCTACAACATTAACTGGGGAGATGGGCAACAAGACACCTACAATTTTTGCGATCTAAAGGATGGCTCCGTATCACATCGCTATACAAGGTCTTCGTGTGGGCAACCAGGAAATGTCTTTAGTTTAAATATTCAAATGAGAAACCCATACTGTGGCAATGTGGGTACTCCTCTTTCTACTACGGCAAGAGTGGTAAACCTAACAGAAAATAGATTTTCCGGCCCATTAGTAGGCTGTAGCAATGCTACACTAGAGTTTGTAAACACGTCTATTTTGGGTGAGAGCACACAAAGTACAGGAGCAACGTGTCAAGCAGATAACGTAACTTTTAACTGGTTTATAAATGGCATTCTAGAAGAATCCAATCAACCTTTTGCCTTTCGTCTGAGACGGCAACTAAGTGCCGGCACTTATATCATTAGGCTAGAGTCTACTGGAAGTTCTGGTTGCGCATCAGTCTCTTATGAACGAACCATTTGCGTCGAAAATCCACCGGTTCCAAGCTTTACGCTACCGACACTAATCGGCTGTGCACCATACGATATTACGCCTACAAATACTTCGGTTGTAGATAATAGATGCGGTTCTGCAGTAACTTATACTTGGTCAGTATCACCATCTACCGGTGTAACGCAAAATTATTTAACATCGGCTACAGCAGCACCGCCTACTTTTAAATTTACACTTCCAGGAAAATACAACATCGGTTTAACCATTACTACAGCAGGTTGTGGAGCATTTACAGCACCGCCACAAGAAATTGTAATAAACCTACCAAGAACGGTAACACTCTCTCCAGACATCACTCTGTGTACGCCTGGCACGTTTAATTTCTCGACCGTAAATAGTCCAACTCGCACCGTTTATTCTGGTAACGATTCGCCTACTTTAGACGATACTTATATATGGACAGTAACTGCATCTAATGGAAAACCTTACTCTTTTGTCGGGCCTTCTAATGTAAAATATCCAACTATAAAGTTCGACGATTTTGATACCTACACTATTACTTCAACAGTAACCAATATTTGCGGCACTAATAGCGATTCGCAAGTGATCACGTTCTCCCCTTCTCCGGTTCCAAATATCAGCTTTGCTAAAACAGCAATATGTTATGATGGAATAGCCGATGTAACAGGAACAATTACCGGAACCTATACAGATTTTAGCTGGGCTGGCGCAGGAACTTTTTCAGTTGGAAATGCCTTTACCAATGATGTATCAAAACTCATTACAACCTATACGCCAACACTGGCCGAACGAAATGCAGGTTCCGCAACTATAAAACTTTTAGTTAATACCGGGTTGAGTAATTGCGCTCGAGTTGAGAGAGAAGTAACGTTAAGTATACTTCCGAGGAACCGACAAACCAACCAAACCTTAATTATATGTACTGGCGATAAAGTTAGCTATACACCTTCGTCTACTGTTGTTGGCAGTACATTTTCATGGACAGCTGCCAACGCAGATGGTTTTGCGAGCGGATTTTCTGCAAGTGGCACAGGAGCAATTGACGAAACAATTACTAATAGCAATTTTAATACCGCTGCAGTTATTGTCTATACTATAACACCAGAAAGCAATGGCTGTATTGGCGAGCCTTTTACTCTTACTGCAACTATAAATCCGAGGCCTGATGTTACAGCAAACGTTGTAAAACCTGTTATTTGCAGTGGCGATTTAACCGACATAACCCTAACTTCTAATTTTAATGGAGCTAAGTACAATTGGACCAGTGTTGCAACCGCAGGCATAACAGGCAATACGAATAAAACTAATTTAAACGATGTTACTGGCATTAGCGACCGATTGATTAATACTGGAACAACATCTGGAACGGTTACGTACACCATTACCCCGCTATCTTCGGGAAGTTGCGGTGGTGCGCCAATAACTGTAAATGTTACAGTAGATCCGCAACCAACTACCCCAAATGCTGGAGTAGATGAAATTCTATGTAACGCAACTAATTTTATCCTTAAAGGAAATACACCAACAGTTGGAGCGGGCGTATGGACAGAGGTTACCACATTTGGCGCAACATTTATTGACGCTACCTTGCCTAATGCAGAAGCTGGCAACCTACAACCTGGCAACACCTATATTTTTAGATGGACGATAACAGGTTCTTCCAATTGCGCCCCAAAAACCGATGAAGTAAGCATACAAATTAATCCTGCAACAGTTGGCGGTACTACAGACGGTACGAATACCGTTTGCGCTGGCAATAGCAACGGGCAAATAAATTTAACCGGACAGGTTGGAAACATCTTAAGATGGGAACGGTCTGCAGATGGAACCAATTGGCTTCCTATTGCTACAACGGCAAGCTCGATAAACTACACGAATTTAACTACTACCACACATTACAGAGCTGTTGTACAAAGCGGCAATTGCGCTATAGAATTTTCTACAGTTACCATTATTACCGTAAATATTGGTGCGGTAGGCGCTAATGCCGGTGCAGACCAAACAATTTGCAATGCTAGCTCTATCGCCCTGGCGGGAAATAATCCAGGTATCAACACTGGCGTATGGACTTTAACCTCTGGACAAGCTAGTGTAACTTTTGAAGATGCAACTCAGTTTAACACAAAGGTAAATGGATTAGTGGGTGGAGAAACCTATACCTTTTTATGGACTATTTCTGGTTTACCGCCATGCCCTGCAAGTAGCGATGCTGTAATCATTACAAATTTGGCCGAAATCGCCAATAATAATGTAACAGTCGCAAGCACTACGGTTTGTACCGGTCAAACCATTACAATTACTGGAAGCAATCCAACTGGAGGAAATGGAACATACAGTTATGTTTGGCAAAGCAGCATTGATGGAACTAACTGGACTACCATAAACGGTCAAACCGGTATAAATTTAAACGTAATTGTGGCGAGAAGTTTAAGCTACCGTCGAATTACAAATAGCGGAAATTGTTCTGCTACAAGTACAGCACTAAATATTGTTGCACTTCCACCTATTGCTAATAATACGATTTCGGCCGACCAGACCATTTGTACTGGTAGTGCCGTTGCTTTAATAACAGGATCGCAGCCAACTGGCGGAGATGCTACAAATTATATCTATGGCTGGGAACAAAGTACTGACAACGGCACGACTTGGGTTTTCGTGGCCAATGTAACTGAGAAGGATTACCTTCCCCTAGGCGTTACGCAAACGACGCTTTTCCGCCGCCTAGTTAGCAGTGGCTCTTGCAGCGGAAGTTTGCAGCACGCCAGCAACAACGTTAAAGTAACCGTAAACCCTAACGCTAGAGCGGTAATAACTTATACCAACGACACTGGTTGTTTTCCATTCGTTTTAGATGCCACCAACGTAAAGGCAGCAATATTTGCCGACAGAAATGCAACTTACACCTGGTATGCAGATAATGTTGCCATAGGAACTGGAACGAATTTTCCAGGTTATACTATTGCCACAGCAAATACCAACGTAACTATTAAGCTGGTTACTACAAGCAGTTTCGGCTGTTTACCGGATGAGACCACCCATGTGTTTAGTACAAGACAAACCGTAATTCCTGCTTTTACACAAGACAAGATAAATGGTTGCGGACCGTTAGATGTGGCGTTCAGAAATACTTCTAATGTAACTAGTGGCATAACTTTTAGGTGGGATTTTGGCAACGGAACTACATCTAATGCTATTAACCCGGGTGTGATAAAGTTTTTACCAGATCCAACTGGCGAAGACAAAGAGTACACCATTACTTTAGAGGCTACATCGCCATGTGGCATACTAACCTCTACATCAACCGTGTTGGTTAGGGCAAATCCGCAAGCTGTATTTTCTCCAAATCGTACTGCTGGTTGTGCGCCATTTACAGTACAGTTTTCAAATACTTCGCCGGGAAATGATAATGTTTATTTTTATGATTTTGGCGACGGAACAACGTTAACAACCCGAGAAAAACGAACGGTTTCTCATACATACCAAACATTAGTTGTACAAGACTTTGTGGTTAAAATGATTGCCACCAACGAATGTAGTACCAGCGAATCTCAATATTCTTTAAGAGTTTCTCCAAACACTATTACGCCAGAACTTGTGGTTAATAGCAATCAACTTAGTGGTTGTGCACCATTTAGTGTAGACTTTTTTAACAACACAAAAGGCGCAAGCTCGTTTAAATACACCTTTGGCGATGGAAGTGTTGTTACATCGAATACAGTTATTCCAGAAAAACAAACCCACGTTTTTACCAAACCTGGAGTTTATACAGTAGAGATGTTGGCTACAAATGGTTGCTCGGTAGCCAGTACTACAGAAACCATAACGGTTTACGCACAACCTAAATTAGCTTTTAAGGGAAATGTTAATAGAGGTTGCGAAGGCTTAAGCGTTAAGTTTACAAATACAACTACAGACGCAGTAAGTTACTTGTGGGATTTCGGCGATGGAAAAACATCAACCCAATTTGAACCAACGCATGTTTATGATGCTCCACAAGGAAATTACACGGTTAAGTTAACGGCTTTTAATAGCCAAGGGTGCCCAACAACTAGCACGCTTACAGATTATATTCAAATTGTTGCACCACCTAAAGCAGCCTTTGCCATTTCGCCAGCCTCTGTTATTAGCATACCAGACTATACGTTTAAGTTTACGAATGAAAGTACAAACCGTCCGCAGAATTACCAATGGAGTTTTGGTGACGGGCAAACTTCTACGCTTAAAGACCCGAGCCATAAGTATGCAGATACCGGCAGGTTTATGGTTACACTAAGAACATTTAACGAAGAAGGTTGCGTAGATAGCGTACAAAAATACGTTCACATTGTTGGTGTTCCAGGCTATGTTTACCTTCCTAACTCCTTTATTCCTGGCGGAAGCAGTTTAGCACTGCAAAAGTTTACTGCAATTGGGGCAGGAATTAAATCATGGCGAATGAGTGTGTTTAACAAATGGGGACAAGTACTTTGGGAAACGACACAGTTAGAAGACGGAAAACCTGTGGAGGGCTGGGATGGAACATATAAAAATCAACCGCAGCCACAAGGCATTTATTTCTGGAAAATGGAGGTGCAATTGATAAATGGCACCGAATGGAAGGGTGTAAGCCTGGATAAAAAACCACCTAAGCGAACAGGAGAAATCTATTTGATACGATGATGAAAAGGATTATTGCGTGCATATTGTTTTGTAGCTTTTTCTTGGCCACTAAGGCTCAAGACCAATTGTATTCGCAGTTTTTTAATGCGCCTATTTACCTCAACCCGTCGTTAACGGGGCAGTTTGACGGGGATTTTAGGTTGAATATGATTTATAGGAACCAATGGAGCTCGCTTGGCGGAGATATGTCTTACATCAACGCTTCGGCAGATGTATATGTGCCCAAATTAGCAGGCGGTGTAGGAATCTCGTTTAACCGAGGCACGGAGGGTGTAGCTTACTTAACAAAAAACAACATTGCAGCCACTTATTCTTATAGTGTTGGTGGCGATGAGTTTTCTGCATCTTTCGGTTTGCAGGCTGGTTTTACCAACAGAAGTGTAGATTGGAGCAAACTAGTATTTTCAGACCAGATAGATAGAAATACAGGCTACATTCCTGGCAGTATTTCTTCGGCAACTTTACCAGATGTAGCTAACAAATTTTACTTTGACCCTGCTGCAGGCGTTAATTTTATTTACCGAAACGCGATGCTAGGAGCTTCGCTTTACCATATTAACCGACCAGATGAATCTTTTAGCGGTACGCCAGCTCGCCTGCCAATGCGCATTGCCATAAATGCAAGTTTTAAAATGCCTTTAAGCCAAGGATTGGATTATTTAGATGATGATGGCTCATTTTTAATTCCTTCGGTTGTGGTGTACCGACAAGGAAATGTAAATTCTTTAAGCGCCGGTGCGCAATTTAAATACCGTGGCTTTAATTCTGGAATTTGGTACCGCACCAACCAAGCTGGTGGTTCTGATGCATTGGTTTTTTCTTTAATTTTTGATGTATTTTTAAACCGCAACGATAGCGAAAAAATCCGAGTAGGCTTAAGTCATGATGCTACAACCTCTCGTATAAATTATGCTAATACCAGCGGAAGTACAGAAGTTAGCGTTGGTTATGAAAAGTATTGGGAAAACAGCTTGCGCTCAAAACGGTACAATGGTTTGAGGTGTAGTAGTTTTTATTAAGCTTAAGAATTTTGAAAGTGCTATTCCAGATTGTAATCTGGAATCTGTATGGATCTAATTCGTTTAAGCGAGCGTACTGCGAACTAACCGATTATGAGCAGGCTTAAATTCTTTAAACCCGACAAAAGCGAAAATCCTTTTACCCTTCACTTTAGTGAATTTTAGGGTAAAAGATTGTAGCGGATGGCGGGACCAAAGTAGCGATGAAACACGATCAATGGTTTTCGAAAAAATATCTAATACGGTAAAAACCTTGCCCTAAAACCGGTGTTTGTTATTAAAATAATATTATCGAAATTAGTTTCGAGATCTACAAACTATGTCGAACATTTTAGAAGGCGCCCATTTAATTACGCAGGGCGAAGTAAACAAATTTTTATTGGCCACACTTTTATGCGGTTTAATTGGTGTTGAACGAGAATTTAGAAATAAACAAGCCGGCTTAAAAACCATGATTATGATTGGTTTGGGCGCTACGTTATTTACCATTCTGTCGGTTAAAATTGGGCATTCCAGTCAGGATAGGATTGCTTCGAACATTGTAACGGGCATTGGCTTTTTAGGTGCGGGTGTTATTTTTAAGGAAGACAACCAAGTTAAAGGTTTAACCACAGCCTGTGTTATTTGGATTGTGGCCGCTATTGGAATGGCCATTGGTGGAGGTTATTACGAACAAGCTATTGCCGTTACAGGCGTGGTTTTGCTGGCCTTGCTAATTTTTCCTTACGTAGAGAATTTTGTAGAGCGCAAGTTTACCAAGCGTACCTATCGCATTGTTAAAAAATACGAGAACGAAAGCCTCGACATTTACGAAGAGTCAATTCGTACATCGAGATTGAAGCTTCACAGAGGTAAGCAAGAATTAGCAAATGGTATTATTAGTGGTACTTGGACAGCAATTGGCAGCCCCAGAAACCACAAAAAGTTTGTAGACAAAATGCTTAGAGATACGAAAATTATTGCATTTGATTTTTAATCAGTTGATTTTAAATACCAAAGCGTGTTGCAATTTTTTTGTAGAGGCTGATAAATGAATTGTTACATTATTATTCAGTTGCGTCCATTTGACCTTTTCTTTTACGCCTAATAAATTTATGGTTTTAGCAGTTTTAGGTAACCCTTTTAAGTTTATTTTTAAAGGTAGAGAAGCATTTTCCTCCAATAAATAAATAGCGTAAACACTGCCATCTTTTGTAGTGGTGTAGCAAACATTATCTTGCTTGTAAGGAGCGATTGGTTTGCTGGCGTAAATGGCTTCTTTGTTAACGTCGATCCATTTTCCTATTCCGGCTAAACGATCAATAACGGCATCGGGAAAAGTGCCGTCTGGCTTAGGGCCAACATTTAAGAGGAAATTCCCGCCTTTGGCAACCACATCTACGAGTAAGTGCACCAGCTTATTTACAGTTTTGTATTTATCGTTTGGCACATACCCCCAGGCTTCGCCCATAGTCATACAGGTTTCCCAAGGATAATCCAATGGTTTTTCGGGCACTTTTTGCTCTGGCGTTTGATAATTTTCGTACTCGCCATGTACCGTTCTATCTACCATTATTAAACCGGGCTGCTGAGCTCTAGCCATCTTGGCAATACTCGTCATATCTATATCTTGATCCCAAGCTGGAATTGGGGCACCCCAAGAAAGCACTTCGGCATTTACGGTTGCTTTTGGCCTAACCCAACCACCGTCTAACCATAAAATATCTATGTTGCCATAGTCGGTCATTAGTTCTGCTAGCTGTTTATGGGTAAAATCTTTAAAATCTTTCCAGCGTTGCGGATGCAGACGGATATCGTAATTATTGTTACGATCTGGAGTAGCATAGCGTGGCCACCAATAATTTTCGTTATGCCAGTCTGGTTTCGAAAAGTAGGCACCAATCATAAAATCCTTTTTTCTAAAAGCCTCAAAAACTTCTTTAGCAATATTGGCTTTAGGGTTTGTCGAAAAAGGAACTTCTTTAGCCGTTATTTTATAATCAGATTGTTTGGTATCAAACATGGCAAATCCATCGTGGTGTTTGGTAGTAAAAACTACATATTGCATTCCTGCTTGTTTGGCATACGCCGCCCATTGATCAGGATTGAACTTAACCGGATTAAACTGTTTATTCAGATTAAAATACCATTTTTTGTATTCGTCGTAATTAACCGTGCTATCTCTAGGTATCCAATCTGCATCTTCAGAGTTAATGCTCCATGATTCTACAATTCCGGGTACGCTGTAAATCCCCCAGTGCATAAACAAGCCAAATTTTTTATCTCCCCATTGGGATAATTTTGCCCTTACCTTTTCATCCGCAGGTGCGGTATAAGTTTGGGCAATCGCAATGGAGCTATATAAAAGAATGCAAAAAAGCAATGTATTTTTTTTCATTTGGGATAATTAAACTTCGTTACACAAAATACATAAATATCGCTAAAAGTATATAGCTTTGTTTATCATGCAAAAGGAACAGATTTCGGTTTTTGATATTTTTAAAATAGGTATTGGACCATCTAGCTCGCACACTTTAGGTCCGTGGAGAGCAGCACAACAATTTACCAACTCGCTTAGTGCAGATGGTTTATTGGGCGATGTTGTACAAGTAAAAATACTTTTGTACGGCTCTTTGGCTAAAACAGGCAAAGGCCATGGAACAGATATTGCCATTTTATTAGGCTTAGCTGGTGGCGACCCGGTAACTTTTGATGTGAACGCCATTGACAGCACCATTGCAGTAATAAAACAGAGTGAAAAACTAACACTTGGTGGCAGTCATGAAATCAACTTTTCTTATAATGATGATTTGATTTTCCTATTCATGGAAAGTCTTCCCTTTCACCCAAATGCAGTTACGTTTCAAGCATTTTTAAGTTCTGGCAAGGCATTTTCGGCCACTTATTACTCTATTGGTGGTGGCTTTGTAGTAAAAGAAGGAGAAAATGGAAGCGAAAAAGAACAAGTAGATCTTCCTTTTCCCGTAGAAAAGGCAAGTGAGCTTCTACACTGGTGTTTATCAACCGGCTTAAAAGTAAGCGAAGTGGTAATGGAAAACGAAGCTGCTTGGCGCAAGGAATCAGAAACTAAAAAAGGAATACTTCAACATTTCCAGGTTATTAAAGAGTGTATTTATAGAGGCTCGCACACCGGCGGTTTTTTACCTGGCGGATTGGATGTTGCCCGTAGAGCACAAAAACTAAATCAGCGCTTAATAAAGGGGCAAACTTATACCGATTATGATAGCTGGGTTTTGGCAATAAGAAATGGCGGAAATGGTTTCAACTATATTTTAGATTGGGTGAGCTGTTTCGCTTTAGCAGTTAATGAAGAAAATGCTGCTTTCGGTCGCGTAGTAACAGCACCTACCAATGGCGCAGCTGGTGTTATACCTGCTGTTTTGCAATACTTTATTACTTTTTGCGACGGTTATGACGAGGAGAAAATCATCCAGTTTATTGCATGCGCATCAGAAGTAGGCAGCATATTTAAAAAGGGCGCAACAATCTCGGCAGCAATGGGTGGTTGCCAAGCAGAAATTGGCGTATCATCTGCAATGGCAGCAGCGGCATTAACCGAGTGTTTAGGTGGTTCTCAGCGACAAGTATTAATGGCTGCGGAAATAGCTATGGAGCATCATTTAGGTTTAACCTGCGATCCGATTGGTGGTTTGGTGCAAATTCCTTGCATAGAGCGCAACACCATGGGCGCAATTAAAGCAATTACCGCTAGTCAGTTGGCATTGCAAAGCAACCCTGATAAGGCTAAAGTAAGTTTAGATGCGGTGGTAAACACCATGTGGGAAACTGCTTTAGATATGAATTCTAAGTATAAAGAAACATCAGATGGTGGCTTGGCAACAAATATACCGCTGAGTTTGCCTGAATGCTAGTGTAGTCGGTAAGGTTTTTAGTTGTTGAGATGGTTAGTGAATTTACAACCTAAAACAACCCTGAATAATTTAAAACGGCGAACCAAATTGCAGTGGTTGCAAATGCCAAAACAATACCTACACCTATAACCAAATTTGCAAGTTTCGGATTTAGGTTATACTGATCGGCAATAATACCAGAGGTAAGTAATGTTGGCATTGCTGCTTCGAAAATGGCAATCTTCGGTATCATTCCTTTTAGGCTAAAGGCAACAGCAATTAACGTAATTATTAGAGGTGCTAAAAACAGTTTATAAAGTAGAGCAAAGCTGATATGTTTGATCTCGCTAAACCAACCACCAAACCTTAACTGCAAGCCTACAGAAAATAATGCTAATGGACCGACTGTTGAGGCAAGCTTATCGAACAACGGGTCTAAAGGCGAAATATCTACAAATTTTGGCAAGGTTAATGCCAACACACAACCCCAGATTGGCGGAAAAGTAAGCACTTTTTTAAGTACCATTTTTGCTTCCAGCTTTTGGTTTTGAGACGAACGTATTGCAACTACAATCCCAATTGTTGCCAGCAACATAAATGTTATTTGATCGCAAATAATGGCAATGCCGATTTCCTTTTCGCTAAAATAGGCCATAATTAACGGAAAACCGATAAAAGATGTGTTGCTTAAGCTACTAGTAAGTTTTAATCCGCCCTGCGTTGCCTTACTTAATTTTTTATTGCTAAACGCGTAAAAGGTAATGTACAACCAACCACAACACCAAATAATGATAGGCGAAAGTGCTGGCAACAAAAGTTCGGAGGTAAATTGAATATGTGGCAAATACTTAAACGAAACCGCTGGCAGGGCAATATTAATAATCCACGCATTAATGCCTTTGTGGGCATCTTTCGGTAGCTTACCCGATTTGCGAAAATAAATTCCGGCAAGAATACACAGCCCTATTAGAATAAAATTTGCCATATTTTGGGCAAAGATACCACAAGTTTAAATCTGTTGACGAGATTTAATAGCCAAATATTTGTTAACCACATTTACCGTTAAATTTTCTGGTGCAGTTAACAAACTTAATATGCCATGTTTCGCCAGTTCCTTTACCATCTGTTTTTTCTCAAAGGCAAATTTTTCGGCAATGGTTTTAATGTAAATTCCCTCAACATCTTTTGCCGGTTCTTCGCTAAGCGATTTGAGCGAGGTGTTTTCGAAAAAAACGACCAACAGCAAGTGATATTTTGCAATCCTCTTTAAAAATGGCAACTGTCTTTCTAAAGCACTCATACTTTCAAAGTTTGTAAAAAATACAATTAAACTCCGTTGTTTAATGGTTGCTCTTACACTTACAAAAAGAGCTTCCATATCTGTTTCCAGATAGCGGGTTTTCTCTTTGTAAAGCACTTCCATAATTTTGTTCAACTGCGTTGGTCGTCTATCGGCAGGCACCACTTTACCCGTTTTCTCTGCTATTGTCATCAGCCCGGCTTTATCTTGTTTAACCAAAGCAACACTGCTTAAAATCAAACTTGCGTTTATTGCATAATCCAGTAAAGACAATCCATCGAAAGGCATTTTCATTGCTCTAGACTTATCTATTACGCAGTAAATGTGCTGAGCTTTTTCATCGGTGTACGAGTTTACCATCAGCTCGCTTCTTCGGGCCGTAGCTTTCCAGTTTACGGTTCTGTAGTCATCGCCAGGAACATAGGTTTTAACCTGATCGAACTCCATGCTATGCCCAATTCTACGCATCTTTTTTATGCCAATATCTGTTAGCCTATTAGATACTGCTAACAACTCGTACTGGCGCAACTTTAAAAAAGACGGATATACGGGTACCGTTTTTTGGTTGCCGACGTTTAAACGCCTGCTTAAAAAACCTAAAGGCGATTTCACATAAATCCTGGTAATGCCAAAATCGTATTCGCCGCGTTTGGTTGGCCTTAAGTTATAGGTAATTATTTTTTGCTCACGCGATGAAAGACTTACCGAAAACCACAAATCCCGTTTTTGAAATTGAAACGGAATTTCATCTATAATCCCCACCGTAATTGGGAAATTATAGAAATTTTCCAAGTATAATTTTACCTCGTTATCATCACCATTACTTAAACGTTCTGGCACATCTCTACGCAGAAAAATTGTTTTTTGGGTACGATAAAGTAACAGCAAATCTATTACAACAAGTACCAGAACAGCATAAAACGCGAAGTACGGAATATCGCCTAAAAACGGCATGAAAAAAGAAAATAAAAACAACACTATGCATACGCCAAGAGCGATGAATAGCCGGTTACCTAAAAACAGGTCTGTATAATATTTTCTAAACAGTTTTTTCATATCAATTATCTTCGAGGCGAAGCAATTTTTTGTATTTCGTTATGCTCAGCTTGGCTAGGCATCGTAATACGCTTATTATCATTGTTTCGCTTTAGATTCCCACCTCCGTAGGAATGACGAAACTTAAAGTGACTGCAGGATATTTACCTCGGCACTTCTATTTTTTTAATAATCTGTGCTACAATATCTGCGGTGGTTACACCTTCCATTTCCTTTTCGGGGCTAAGCATTATCCTGTGCGCCAAAACGGGTGCAGCAACCTTAACGATATCATCCGGTGTAACAAAATCTCTTCCTGCCATTGCAGCTATTGCTTTTGCGCCGTTAACAATTGCCAACGAAGCACGCGGCGATGCACCTAAATAAAGTGATTTGTTGTTACGCGTTTCATGTGTTATTTGCGCTGCGTAAGCCAATAACTTTGGCTCAACAAAAAGTGCTTTAATGGTTGCTCGCAAAGCGATTACTTGTTCAACAGAAAGCACCGGCTTTACTTCATTTAACTGAACCTCGGTTTTTTGCTGATGTTGGTTTGTCAAGATGGCGATTTCTTCTTCTAACGAGGGATATTTTACTTCGATTTTAAATAAAAACCTATCCAACTGCGCCTCTGGCAAACGGTAAGTTCCCTCCTGCTCCACAGGATTTTGCGTAGCTAAAACCATAAAAGGCTCTTCCAATTTGTAGGTACTTCCATCAACCGTTATCTGGCGTTCCTCCATGGCTTCGAACAAGGCAGCTTGTGTTTTTGCAGGTGCACGATTAATCTCATCTACCAAAACAATATTGCCAAAAATTGGCCCTTTTCTAAATTGGAATTCTGTTGTTTTCGGGCTAAAAACAGCCGTTCCAATTACATCAGATGGCATTAAATCAGGCGTAAACTGTATACGGGAAAAATCTGCACTAATACATTTAGCCACCAGCTTAGCACTAAGTGTTTTTGCTACACCCGGTACACCTTCAATTAACAAATGTCCATCGGCCAATAAACCTGCTATTAAAAGGTCTATGGTATCTTGCTGACCAACAATTATTTTCCCTAAGGCACTTTTGATATCGGCAACCGCAGCGCTTAGTTGGGTTAAATCCGTTCTTTGGTTAAACATTTCGGCTTGTTCCATATTATCGGTCTTGTTTATAAAATTGTTCAATCACTTTGTTTAAATCAATTAATTCTTGATCGTTTATGCTATTAGAAACGTTAACGTAGCTAATCTGCATAAAAAGCGCCTCTACCGTTTCGGCATTTGCCCCGGTTGTTTTTAATAGGGAATTTTTAAATTCCTGGTTAATTTCTGAGGTTTTTAGTTTGTATTTATTTCTAATGTAGGATAGCAAATACGTCAATCTTTTATCGGCAATATCTTTGTTATTTCGTTGTTGATAGTAAACCCTGCCCACTACCTCAACAAATTCTGCCGTTGTATTTTTAAGTGGGGCAATTATAGGTATTATTCTTTGTCGGCGTTTTATTTCAAACAGTGCAAAAGCCACTAAACTAAATAATGCAATGTAATAAGCCCAGCGTAACTGGTCGTAAGCAAAGAAAACCCTTAATACCGATTTATTATTTTCATTCGGTCGGGTAAAATATTCGTTCCAAATTAGATGTTCGCTATCTGGCAGATAAGAAAGCGCTCTAGAAGCATAAGCCAAACCATCATCTTTTAACAAACTGTAATTGGTTAACAACTGCGGATTTGGCAAAATAAACAATGAGCCTTTGCCAAATTTATAGCGCACATAATTCGCGTTTTCCCCATCGCGTTGCCCAAGTACAATGGCTTTTGCAGTATCGATAGAGGTGAAATATTGTTCTGCCAGACCTTTTTCAAAATAAAAATCTATTTCTCTTTTTAAAGACGGACTTACGAAATTTACTGGATATTTCCTTCCTCTTGAGCTACCGAAACTAGTACTTATATCTAATTTTAAGCTATCTAACAAAACACCTTTTATAGTGTAAGATGCCAAGAAAATATTATTCCCAGCCCGCATATATTTGAGCATTTGTTCGTAATCAACCTCCTCAACCTTAATACTAGATCCAATAATTAACAATGTCGATTTTCCCGAATCTGCATCTTTTATGGTATTATAAATTGGCTTTTGTACCGCCTTAACCTTCGCACTCGGAAAAATATCGTTAATGCGCTGTCTGAGTATAAAAGTGCCAAATGGAATTTTATCCTCAGTTAAATAGGTAGCTCTCCAATCTGTTGCTTTGGGTTTAAAAATTTGCACCATAATGTAGCAAATCATTAATGCGCCACCAATAAACAAATACCTTTTTAATCCTTTCATAACTGCTTATTAAATTGATTAAAAGATTCATTTATTGGCTCGAAGCTTTCTTTATCTATATAAAAATCGCCGTACCATATGTATTCGAACCGCAGCGTAAGATCTGCAAAATCGGTTTTATGCTCTTCCGTTAACTCAGCAATATAAGTCTGATTTGTTTTTTCCGGTTGCCAATTGATTAAATTTCTATCGGTTAATTGTTTTAAGGTTTTAAGGTAAAGTAAACGTACCGCAAGGCGATAATTGCCATTGCTTATGGCATTCTCCAAATGATCTTCGAAATCTATCTCGTGGATGTTTTCTAAACTTTCTTCGTACGGAATGTCTACGGCCTTAGACTTTCCTGTTAAGAATTTCAAATCCAACCCGAAAATTTTCATCACTATAAAAACGATTAGCGCAACGGCCACGGTAATAGAGGCATATTTTAAGAAAACCAAAAAACCGGTGTTAGGCAAACGTTTTCCGCCACCAGAAAAAAGCCTTTCAAACCATCGGCCAACAGCCATCCAAAACCTATCCCACCAGCTAAGCCCTGCAGGGGTTACATCATCATAAATAAAATCACGTTGTTTGCTGTACTCGTTTACAGCTTGCTCATCAATTTGCTTTATAGTTATTTTACTGCTATCAGTAATAAGCGTCGCTTTTTTTATCGAATCTTTCTTTACATTTTCTTTTTGTATGGCGGTTGCATTCGCATTAAATGCAAATAATAAAAAGACAACAAAAGCAAGCAAAAATCGCATTTAGTATTCCTCTGGGATGTTTTCTGTAGGCGCAGAATAACCATGTTGCCCTAAATTGTTAATTCGGCTCAACAGCCCTCCACTTTCAGCTCTTTCGGCCAGATTGTAATATAAAAGTGCGCCTGAAATTATTGGAATAGTCATTACGAATAATGCTAGATATTGCCCTAGCGAAACCACTATTGCGTAGGTTTTTGTAATGGGTTGCTCTAAGTGCGTAAAGGCACTTATCATGGCAATTACGTAAGCCGGAATATTTATTACGAAGCTGGCAAAACTGGTTATGATAAGGATAACGATTATCGTTGCAAAAGTAATCCACCAATTGTCTTTTGTAAGCTTAAACGATCTTGTGAAAGAATAACCAAAAGATCCGTTTTCCATAATCATTATAGGGAAAAACAAGGTAAAGGCTGGCAGAATATAAAATCCCGGAATTAGGCATAGAATAAAACCTAATACGAAAAATATCGTCATTACAAATCCGCTTCCCATCATTCTTAAAAAGTAGTATTTATAATATGCCCATACTTCTGCAACAGACGGCGGTATATTACCCTTGCGAATGTATAGAGAGATATAGCTTAATACCGTTGTGTATAACGAGGTGTAAATAAGTATAAAAAACAATAGGATAAAAAGATACTGCAAACCATACCTATAAAACATTGAAAATGGAGAGTTACCATAAACCTTAGTAATGCTCATCGGGTCTGACATATCCTTGCTCATCTGTAGCTGCTGAACCAGTGTACTTGCCAAACCTGCAAGTATAAAAATACCGCATAAGTAAATGATACATTTAAAAAGTGGTTTAAAATTCTGCTTTATAAATAAAAATGTATCGCCAATAATATCGCCGAATTCCCGTAACTTTCTAAATTCTACTGCTTGTTTCATATAATTGATTGCGTTCGTTTATTTAAAATAATTGGATAAAGCACCACATACCAAACCATAAAGGCTAACGAGCCCGCAAGAATGGAAATACTTAACCAAATTGGCATATTGGTATGGCGTGTAATAAAGCTTTCGAAAAAGGCAGCCAAAACTATGATGGGCACCAAGCCTACTGCAATTTTTATGGCATCTTTTGCGCTATTTTTAAAAGCTACCATTCTGGTAAAAGTTTTAGGGAAAAGTAAACCATGGCCTAACACTAAACCTGCGCCGCCGGCAACAATGATTGCTAATATTTCTAAAGTACCGTGTATCCAAATAACTAAAATAGATTCGGCACCTAAACCTTTACTAAAAAAATAATATTCAAAAGCGCCTAACATAATTCCGTTTCTTAGAATGATAAAAACAGGCATTATGGAAAATAAAACCCCGCTTACCACTGTTAAAAAAGTTACCCAAAGGTTATTGGTGGCGATATGAAACATCATACTAAGTTCGCCTTGCTTTTTGTAAACACCAAATGGATCGCCTTTGGCAATGTTCTCATTGGTCATATTTACATAGCCATCACCCAATATTAACCTTAAAAAAGTGTCATCGTACATTGCAGAGAGTACACCGATACTTGCAGAAAGTATAAAAAATATAAACGAATACAATATCTGCCTTCGGTATTTGAAAAAAAGGAGAGGTAATTCGTATTTCCAATAGATTACAAAACGTCCTTTTTTCTCCTTTTTGTTTTTGTAAAGTGCCTGATGTAATAGCGAAGCTATACCGTTCAAGTATGCTGTTGTTTTTGAGTTGGGATAAAAAGTTTTGGCGTAGGCTAAATCATTGGTTACATCAATAAACCGTTCAGCCAGCTCATCTGGGTTATGTGTTTGCAGAGCTTCGTAGCGCTTCCATTTTTCAGAATTTTGCTTTACAAAAAGCGCCTCTCTCATATTAAAATAATCTTTTTTGATTTTAAATTTCCGTTAAAATAAAACATTTTTTCTATTAGTCAACAAAAAATAAAAAAGCTATTATATTTGAAATTATGGAGACAGTAAAGGTTAACACCAGCCAACATATCGACATCGACTATCCAGTTGCCGGTTTAGGAGAGCGAATTGTAGGCAAATTGATAGATCATGGGATATTTTTTGGTGTGGTGGTACTTTACATGATTGTAATGGGCTTTACCAAAATGATCCAAAACGATAGCATTTTTGCTATATCAGCGATTGTACTTTACGCAGTTGGTTTTGTTTTTTACGATTTGCTTTGCGAAATTTTCATGAACGGCCAAAGTATTGGCAAGAGAGTTATGAAAATTAAAGTCATCAGCCTTGATGGCGCACAAGCATCTTTGGGGCAGTACTTTATTCGCTGGATTTTTAGGATTATAGACTTCTCTCCGCTAACAGCATGGCTAGGTGGTTTTATTTGTGTGGCGGTATCTGAAAAAAAACAACGTATTGGCGACATTGTGGCCGGCACCACCGTAATTAAAACCGAGCCTAGCACTAAAATACATAACATTGCTTTCCACCCTGTTGCAAATGACTACGTACCCACTTTCGAAAATGTGCATTTGCTAAATGACAGAGATATAGAATTGGTACACGAGGTATTATCAACCTATTACAAAACGCAAAATGCTACCTTGGTTTTTGAAATGGCTAAGAAACTGACCAATCATTTAGGCATAACGCAAGTTCCTAGTGGGATGAATGAATTGGATTTTTTACGTGTTATTTCGATGGATTATAATCAGGTTACTTCTAGAGCGGTGTAATTATTTCACCGTATTAACCACTGCAGGAGCAACTTTTTTAGCCCAATCTAAATACATTTTACCAGAGGGATGCAGACCATCCGCAGCGATTAAAGTTGCATCTGTAGCGGCATTTCTAGAACCGGGCGTTATGTCTGTGTAACTGATACCCATTGCCATGGTTTCGGCTCTGTTAATCGCGTTAAAGGCATCAATCTCTTCGGCAATAACTTTAGCATTCCTACCGCTTTGTTTTGCAAAAGGTGTTACACCCCAATCTGGTATAGAAACTACAAAAACCCTCTTTTTATCGCCTTTGGCAAAAGCAATTGCTGTATTTAGCAACTCGACAAACTCTTTCTTGTATTGTGCTTGAGAATCGCCTCTATATTGGTTATTTACACCAATCAACAAGGTTACTATATCATATTTAGCGGTTAGGTTTTCAGCTTTGATTGCAGTTTGCAGTTCGCCGGTCGTCCATCCTGTTCGAGCAATAATTTTTGGTTCAGAAACCACACTTAGATTAGTTGCTTTTAATTGCGCCACGAGCTGATATGGAAAAGAATCCATTTGCTGAACCGACTCTCCAATGGTGTAAGAGTCGCCAAGTGCTAAATAAGTTAACCCAGTTGTAGAATTGCCTGCAGTTGGTGCAGGAATAGAAAAGTTTTTTACCATTGCTTGTTCAGATTTTTTTCCGCAAGCCAATAATAAGAATAATGAAAAGAAAATTGCGCTAAATTTCATAAATGAATTTACGCAAAAAGACTTAACACAGATTTAAATCAACTGCATTTTAAAAAGCGAGGCGATATGGTTTTTCAGTTTATCCTTTACTTCATCCATATTTAATTTCCTACCTATTTCACGCTCCATAGAGGTAACATCCTTATCGTCTATACCGCAAGGAACAATATTTTTAAAATAGGCTAAATCGGCATTTACGTTAAAAGCAAAACCATGCATGGTTACCCATCTACTGCAACGAACGCCCATTGCACAAATTTTTCGAGCTTTTTCATTATCGGCGTCCAACCAAACACCGGTATAACCCTCATACCTTCCGGCAATAATGCCATAATCGGCCAAGGTTAAAATTACTGCTTCCTCTAATGTTCTCAGGTAAAGATGTATGTCGGTAAAAAAATTGTCTAGATCTAAAATTGGGTAACCAACAATTTGCCCCGGACCGTGATAAGTAATATCTCCACCACGATTAATTTTATAGTAAGTGGCCTGTTTTTCTAACAAACCTTGCTCATTTAGAAGCAAATTTTCTGGCTTACCACTTTTACCAAGCGTGTAAACATGTTTATGCTCGTTAAAAATCAGGTAGTTTGGCGTAGGCTCGTTGGTGTTTTCAGTTCTGTTTTTACCTTTTAGCGCTACAGTTTCGTTAAAAATTTCCTCTTGCCTATCCCAAGCATCTTGGTAATCGGTTAAACCCCAATCTATAAACTTAACGTCTTTGTTCATTTTATGAATTTAGGCAACAACATAACCTAGCATGTAGCCGTCTTTTGTTTTAAAATAGTTAACCGTTAATTCCCTTGTTCCGGCAGGCAATTCAACCAAAGCTTGCAAACTACCTTCTTCCTTTAATTTAAACGGCTTAATGTGGATGTGTTGTTTAAATTCCAATCCTTTTTTGCCATGCCATTTGTAAATAGCCTCTTTGGCACACCAAGCCACGTATAGGCCATTGGTATTATCACCAATTTGCTTTTGGGCAAGCTCCACATCCGATAGGAATTTATGTTTAATACTCTTGATTTTCATTTTAATCAACTCAATATCAACCCCTACCTGTTTATTTTTACTAATAATAACCGAGGCGTAATCGTAAGAGTGACTTAAGGAAATATGCGTATCGGAATTTACCAAATACGGTTTCCCGTGTTCATCCATTTGGCAATCGATATAATCTTGAGTATCAAGCATCTTCCTTAGCAGAACGCGGGTACTCAACCAATGCAAAACACGTTTAGAATTTGTTAAGGAAGCGATTATATCCAGCTCATGCTGCTTAAGTTGCAAGCTAGCCAAAAGTTCGGCTTCGGTTTCCTCAATTTTCCATACAGCAAGTATGGTTTGATCATCAATATTTTTATTAAATACTACCGGCATCTCTTATTTAGAAAATCAATACAAAAGTATCTTAAATTAATCATAATTTAGCCCTAAATACTTCATAAAATGATACTTTCTGATAAACGCATCTTACAAGAAATTGATAAAGGCACCATAATTATAGAACCTTTTAAACCCGAATGTTTAGGCACAAACTCTTACGATGTGCATTTAGGCAAGTATTTAGCCACCTATAAAGACCGCGTTTTAGATGCGAAAGCACATAATACGATAGAGCATTTTGAAATACCGAAAGAGGGTTTTGTATTGCAACCGGGCACACTATACCTTGGCGTTACGCTAGAATATACCGAAACACATGCCCACGTGCCTTTTTTAGAAGGCAAAAGCAGTACCGGTCGTTTAGGTATTGACATACATGCTACTGCAGGTAAAGGAGATGTTGGGTTTTGCAACACATGGACTTTAGAAATTTCGTGTGCGCAACCTGTTCGTATTTACGCAGGCATGCCAATTGGCCAACTCATTTATTTTGTGGTTGAAGGTAACATCGAAAACATGTACAACACCAAAAACAATGCTAAATACAATAATAAAACCACACGCCCTGTAGAAAGCATGATGTTTAAAAACAAATTCTAAACTAGCAACTAAATTTTAATAGTTTTATTACTTTAAAGCCTTAGGTTTTTGTAACTTAAGGCTTTAATTTTTAGCGATGAAACGAAAACTTTTAGTCCTCTTATTTACGATTGTATCCCTTTTCAGCCTCTCTGCATTTGTTAATGATGATGATCCGTTTACAGAACTGCTAAAGAAATTAGAAGAATTTTCTAAAAAATATCCTCAAGAAAAAATATATCTGCACCTAGACAAACCTTATTATGCCATAGGCGATGATATTTGGTTTAAAGCGTATGTTGTAGACAGCAGAACTTCTGCACCATCTACCATTAGTAATATTTTGTATGTAGAACTGATAAATGAAAACGACTCGGTAAAACGCCAACTTAAGTTACCTATGCAAAGCGGTATTAGCTGGGGCGATTTTAAATTAACCGATTCATTGAACGAGGGCAATTATAGAATTAGAGCCTATACCCAATGGATGCGCAACGCAGGTCCAAAGTTCTTTTTCGACAAAACCATAAAAATTGGGAACAGTTGGGCAAATAAGGTTTTTACAAAGGCTAATAACGTTTTAAGCGCAGAAGGGAATTCTCAAAAACTAAGCAGCACAGTAAAATTTACAGATAATGATGGTAAACCCTATGCAAACTGCGATGTTAACTATCAAGTTCAATTAAGCAACAGAACCATTTCAAAAGGAAAAGGAACCACTAACGCTGATGGCGAGCTAATAATTACGGCCCTAAACAACCAACCCGAGATTTATAAATCGGGGGAAATAATTGCAACGATTACTTTGCAAAACAAACAAAAAGTTATCAAGAAAATCCCAATAAAAACTACTGCCAGTGAAACAGACGTGCAATTTTTTCCGGAGGGCGGTTCTTTGGTTGATGGTTTGCCGAGTAAGGTTGCCATAAAAGCTACTAATGCAACCGGTTTGGGTGAAGACGTAAGCGGAAGCGTAGTTGATAACGACGGCACAGAGATCATAAAGTTTGAGACCAGCCATTTAGGAATGGGCAACCTAATTCTAAATCCAATGCCAGACAAAACTTACACAGCAAAAATCACTTTCAAAAATGGCGCTGTAAAATCTCTCGCGTTACCAAAAGCAAACAAAAGTGGCTATGTTTTATCAGTTAACAATATCGATACCGCTAAAATGTCGATAAAAGTAATGATTTCTACAGATCTACTTAATAAAGGCGAGCTTAAACTGGTTGGTCACCATAACGGCGTTATCTATTTCAACACAAAAATTCCTACGGCCAAACAATTGGTTTCTGTTAGCGCACCAAAAGCAGATTTCCCATCAGGCATTGTAACGCTTACCCTATTCTCTCCAGAAAACCAACCGGTTAGCGAACGTGTTGCTTTTGTAAACAATAATGCCGACAAAATTGCTATCAATATTACTAACAGTAATCCTAGCGATAAAAAGCGTGGAAATGTTACTTTAAATTTCAGCACTAGAAATGGACAAAAACCTGCACAAGGAAGCTTCTCTGTAGCAGTTACCAACACAGCTGCAGTAAAGCCAGATTTAGAAAATGAAAGCAACATTTTTACTTCTCTACTTCTTACTTCAGATCTAGTTGGGTATGTAGAAAAACCTAATTATTATTTTATTAACAATGATGCTAAAACCAGAGGCGAATTAGACAATCTTTTGCTAACGCAAGGCTGGAGAAAAATAGATTGGAGGCAAATCTCGGCAAATACAGCTCCGGTATTTACTTATCCTGCAGAAAAAGCCATGAAGATTAGTGGCACCATTACAAAAGGTGGCAAGCCCGTTCCAAAAGGAAAAGTATCTTTATTCTCATCTTCTGGCGGATATTTTGCCATCGATACATTGAGCGACGAAAATGGAAAATTTTCTTTTGATGATTTTGTATTTTCTGATAGCACCAAATTTGTAGTGCAGGCCCGTACCAACAAAGACAATAAAAATGTACAAATAGATTTAGATATGGTACCCGCACAACTGGTTACCAAAAACGCTAACACGGGCGATATTGAAGTAAATGTTAACGAAAGCTTGGCCGACTACCTAAATCAAAGCGATAAATATTTTAATGAGATGGTTAAGCGGGGCATGTTAGAACGCACTATAATGCTTAACGAAGTAAGAATTGTAGAAAAGAAAAACCCAGCACCAAATTCTCAAAATTTAAATGGCGCTGGCAATGCCGATCTAGTAATTACTGAAAAAGATCTGCAAAATGCAATTTTACTAAGCCAATATTTACAAGGTAGAGTTGCTGGGGTACAAATTACCAATGGACAAGCATTTTTAACCCGTGCCATGGGCATGGGCGGGCCAAGACCTATGCAAGTGATGTTAGATGGTATGAATATGGGTACGGAGTTTATGCTCGACGATATCGTTGTACAAGACATAGAAAGTATTGAAGTTTTAAAAAGCATAGGCAATACTGCAATTTATGGTTCTGCAAATGGTGTTTTAGTAATTACAACAAAAAGAGGCGGAAGTTCAACTGGTTATAATCGCTATGCACCGGGCATAATTACTTATAACCCAAAGGGATATTACGCCATGAGACAATTCTATTCGCCTAAATACGATGTTGCAAATACAGATACAAAACCGGATTTAAGAACAACTGTGTATTGGAATCCGCATATTGTGTCTGACGCTAGCGGAAATGCAACCTTTAATTATTACAATACCGACGTCCCTGGTGTTTATAGAGTGGTAATAGAAGGTATAGATGCCAATGGAAATTTAGGCAGAAAAGTGTTTACATATCAGGTAAATTAAATGGTTAAAAATTTAGTTTTGTATGGGTGTATTTGCGTATTATTAGGTTTAAGCTTTAGTTTTAGCAATGAGACGCTACAAAATATCATAACAAAACTAAAGAACTACACCGCAGCAAACCCACAAGAAAAAATACACCTACAAACCGACAAACCTTACTATTTAGCTGGCGAAGATATTTGGCTAAAAACCTATATTGTAAATGCGAAGGATAATACTCCATCAGCCATAAGCAAAATAGTTTACATAGAGTTAATAGCTCCAAATAATCAAGTGGCTAAACTTCTTACCTTACCGATAGATAGCGGAGTTTCAGATGGAAACATACCGCTTCCGGACTCCCTGTTATCAGGGAATTACCGGTTACGTGCATACACGAATTATATGCGCAACTTTGATGATGCTTTCTTTTTCGAAAAATTTGTATCAATTAATAACGTAGCCAATGGTACAGAACTGGAAAATAAACAAACGGGCAATAAAATAGATGTTCAGTTTTTCCCAGAGGGAGGAAATTTAGTTGATGGCTTACGTTGCAGAGTTGGTTTTAAAGTTACAAATGAAACAGGTCTAGGAATTGATGCTAAAGGTTATATAATTGATGAAAAAGGAACGAAAATTACTACAATAAATACAGAACATGCTGGAATGGGCAGTTTTATAATTACGCCAGAAAACGGCAAAAAGTATACAGCTCTTATTGCCAACCCGAACACCTCTGAAGAAGTAAAGATCAATTTGCCGAAAATAGAGGGGAGTGGCTATAATCTATCTGTTAACGCCAACGAAGCATATGTTAGTGTAAAGCTTGGCGTTACAGCAGACAAAATTAAGCAACAAGAAATTACCCTAATAGGGCAAAATAACGGGGTTGTGTTTTACAGTTCTACAACAAACATAAATAATGCGTTAACTAGTACCATTATCGGAAAAGATAAATTCCCTACCGGCATCGTACAATTTACGGCATTTGAAAAAGACAAGCCCATAGCAGAGCGAATAATTTTTATAAATCATAAAGACCAAATCCAAATTAGGGTCGAGAAAAGCAAAACTTTACATGCCAATCAATTTCTATTTGATGTATTTGTTACGGATGCAAATCAAAATCCTTTAGACGGAAATTTCTCGGTATCGGTTCTAGATGCAGATAAAGTACAATTTAACGAAGATGACGAAACCACTATCCTCTCGAATCTTCTTTTAACATCAGACATTAAAGGGTTTGTTGAGCAACCAAATTATTATTTCAACGATACAAATCCTGATAAGGAAAAACACTTAGACAATTTATTGCTAACACAAGGCTGGAGAAGATTTATTTGGGAAGATGTAATTGCCGAACAGTGGAAGAGCTTAGTGTTTGCTCCAGAAAAAACACTTTCTTTTACAGGCCAAGTAGTTAATCTAAGCAACAAGCCCGAACCAAACGCGAAGGTAACTTTATTTTCTGCTACAAATGGGTTCGATTTAATTTTAGACACTATAGCAGATGTAAAAGGAAATTTTGTTTTTGATAGATTGGACATTCCAGATACTGTTCAGCTTTTTGTGCAAGCAAAAACAAGTAATAATTTAAAAACGGTAAAAGTTGTCATGGATGATTTTCCATCAATTTCTACACGTAGTTTTATTGGTAAACCCTTTACACTAGATGCCTTTTTAAACAATGCAAAAGAACAAAACCTTAACACTACAGGCTTTAGCGGAGATGGCATAAAGCTAAAACAAGTTACCATAGCGCAAAAAAAACAACTAAAACCAATTGTAAATGTTGCAAATTCTAAAAATAGAAACGGCTCTGCAGATTATGTTTTAGCGAAGGATAAAATTGAATATCAAACCGGCTCTATCTTTGATATTTTTAACGCCGGCGTGCCAGGACTGATGATGTACAACGGATATATTGTAAAGAGTGTGATGAATACTGTTTCGATGGCACCTAATTTTAAGGGTAAACGCCAACCAGTGTTAATATTATTAGACGGCTCCGAAACGGAACAGGTAGAACTTACCAGAATGCCCGCATCAACTGTAGAGGGAATTGAAGTTCTAGTATCCAATTATAACACAGCCGTTTACGAAAATGGCTATTGGGGAGTAGTAATTATTACTACAAAATCTGGCGCAATTGACCATAAAACCGATGTGCGATTTAAATCTTATAATATTGTAAAAACAAACGCCAAAGGTTTTAGTGCAAAAAAAGAGTTTTATGTGCCAAAAGCGATCCCTTTAAAAGATAACACTAAAACCAAAACAGACTTCTTTACAACGCTTTATTGGAACCCTCATTTTACTTCTAATGTAAATGGAAAAGGCACTATAATAATGCAATCAGTTTCTGCAAAAAAATACCGGTTTATTATAGAAGGTTTTGACGTAAATGGTAATATTGGAAGAAAAGTATATCATTATCAAACATCCAATTTTTAAAAATTTAACATATGATTATAAAACTCAAGGTTAGTATCTGCACTACGCTTATTTTTCCTTTACTTTTTTTGTTTGCTGAAGAAACACCCCTTGAAAAACTAGTAAAGCACATATCAAAACTCACCTCCAGTTATCCACAAGAAAAAATTCATATCCACACAGATAAACCTTACTACGTGATGGGCGAAGAAATTTGGTTGAAGACATACTTAGTAACCGCAGAAAAAAATGAGCCTTCTTATTTGAGCAAGATATTGTACGTTGAGTTGGTTGACAAAAATAATGTAATAAGAAAAAAGCTTACTTTACCTGTAGAACATGGCCGGGCAAAAGGCAACATGCTTTTACTTGACTCTGTCTCCTCAGGTAACTTTAGGCTGAGAGCTTACACAAATTACATGCGTAACTTTGGCGAATCTTTCTTTTTTGAAAAACAGATAACAATAGGAAAAGTTGCGGAAGAAACTATAGCAAATAAACCCGCTTCAAAAAAGCCAGAATTAGACGTGCAATTTTTTCCAGAGGGAGGAAGCTTAGTTAACGAAATAAGAAGCAAAGTTGCCTTGAAAGCCTTAACCAATGACGGTTTGGGTGCTCAAATAACCGGTTACATTGAGAATCAAAATAAAGAAAAAGTAGCTACATTTGAAACCACACATGCGGGAATGGGTGTTTTTGCACTTTTGCCAAAACCGAACGAAAGCTATAACGCTGTGGTCTCGCTTCCCAATGGAGAAACTAAATTTTTTAAGCTTCCGCAAAGCAAAAATTCGGGTCAAACCTTAGCTGTAAATCTTCATAACGACGAAGTCTCTATTAAAATATCGAATAGTAAAAATCTGCTAAATCAAGATGAATTTTACGTTTTGGCGCAAGCCAATGGAGTAGTCTATACATCTTTCAAAAGCATTGCAGACAATCAAAATATAGTTACAACGATACCAAAATCTAGTTTCCCAAATGGTGTTGTACATTTTACATTATTTAATAAGGAATTTTTACCCCTAGCAGAGCGTTTAGTTTTTATAAATCATCAAAACACTTTAAAATTCGATTTAGAGAAACAAACCATTTCCGACACGTTGAATTCGAAGTCGGTATTAAATCTTTTTGTTACAGACGGCAACGCAAATGCGGTGGATGGCAATTTCTCCGTATCTGTTACAGATGCAGGAAAAGTTCCGATTGATGAGGACGATGAAACAACTATAATCTCAAACTTATTATTAACGTCTGATTTACGCGGATACATTGAAAAACCAAATTACTATTTCAATAATATTAACGACGAAAAAGTGGCTCAACTTGATGCATTAATGCTAACGCAGGGTTGGAGAAGATTTAATTGGAAGCAACTAACGGCATATGAAGAACCAAAAATTTCTTACCTCCCAGAGCAAAGTTTAGAAATTACTGGAAAGATAACCAACCTTGCCGGCAAACCTAAGGAAAATGCTAAAGTATCTGTCTTTTCGAACACCAAAGGATTTTCTTTTATGCTAGATACTCTTAGCGACGCAAGGGGAAATTTTGTGTTTGATCGACTAGACATTCCAGATAGCGTTTCCCTGATTCTCCAATCAAAAGCTGAGAAGAACAATCCTAATGTAACCCTAAAGCTTAGACCCAATCCTTCGGTAGAAAACAATAAATTCCCAAACTTTAAAAAAGACCTCTCAGAATATGTCGCAGAAACTAAACTAATGTTTCAAGAACTTAACAAGCATAATTTACTACATAAAGCTATTCTGTTAAATACGGTAAAGATCGTTGGCAAAAAATATGATAAGTCTTTACTAAATGTTACAAATTCTGCTAACGCTTCTGGCGCTGCCGATGTGGTAGTAAAAAGTGATAAGCTACAGTACGAAACAAATATCCTTAATGCGCTTAGTAGAATCCCAGGTGTTTCAGTTAAAAACGGAATGGCAGTTAGAGCATCCAACAGAACGGTTTCCATTACGAGTTCTACTCCTCCACCAATGCTAATAGTTTACGATGGCGTTAAATTTGACCAGCTTCAAGATCCTAACTTTTTGTCAACTGTAAATCCTGCTGATATTGAAGGAATTGAAGTACTTATTTCTAATTACAATACCAGCATACATGGCCCTGATGGCTATTTCGGAATTATCTTCATCACCAGCAAACTTGGCAATTCTGCTTATAGAGATATTCGGACTAATACCCTTGGGTTAAAGAATTTTGGCTTTTCAGTAACAAAAGATTTTTACATACCAGCATACGAAAACCCTATGTTAACCGAGAAAATAAGGGATTTACGCAGTACAATTTATTGGAACCCAAATGTAATTACAAATGTTGAAGGGCAAGCTTCGTTTAGTTTTTACAATGCCGAAAATCCTGGTTTGTATAGAGTAACAATTGAGGGAATGGACGCATTTGGGAATATTGGCCGAAAAGTTTTCACATACCAAGCGAAGTAGCGAAAAAGCATCGAATAATTATACCAACTAAATATTGATCTGTCATGCTTAAAATGAGAATCGGATTTTGGATGCTAGTAGTTTTACAACTGATATCTTCAGTTAAAGCACAACAATTCAGTGCGATTGATATTAAATTAAAACATTTAGCAAAAGTCACATCTAATTATCCGCAAGAAAAAATTCATTTGCATTTTGATAAACCATACTATGTTGTGGGCGAAGATATTTGGTTTAAAGCTTATACCGTAACAGCCGAAAAAAATGAGCCTTCGCAATTGAGCAAAATACTCTACATTGATTTAATAGACCAGAACAAAGCCATTAGAAAATCCATAACCCTACCTTTAGAAAATGGTTTGGCTAAGGGCAATATTAATCTCGCAGATTCTTTAAACGAGGGAAATTACAGGATTAGGGCATACACCAATTACATGAGAAATTATGACAGTTCCTTCTTCTTTGAAAAAGCTATTGAAATTGGACATGTAGCAACCGAAAAAAAAACAATTGCAAAGCCCGAAAACAGCCTAAAATTTGATGCAATGTTTTTCCCGGAAAGTGGAAATCTTTTGGCCGGAGTAAGAAACAAAGTTGGCGTTAAAATAATTACCTCTAATGGCATTGGTGCTAACATGGAGGGTTACGTTGTAGATGAAAAAAATGATAAAGTAGCCTTTTTTAAAACTGAATATGCAGGAATGGGCGTTTTTGCATTTTCTCCACTAGAAAAAGAAACCTACAAAGCTGTTTTAACAACGGCAGATGGTAAAACCTCATCTTTTGCATTACCTCAAGTTTTAAGTTATGGATATAGTTTAAGTGTAAACAGCAACAATGAAAGTGTTCGTATTGGAGTATTTTGCAGCAAAAATCTAATTAATAGCGATGTTCATCTGGTAGCACAGGCAAACGGCGTAGTGCTTTCCACATTTACGGTAAAAATGGATAAGGCTGCTGTTGTGGCTAACATTCCGAAAATTATATTTCCAACGGGTATTGTGCAACTAACATTATTCGATGCAAATTTTGCACCCATTGCCGAACGGTTGCTATTTGTTAACCACAATGACCAATTAAATATAGAATTATCAAATAGATATGAAAATGTTGCGCTGGGCAAAGCTCAAATCAGCTTAGAAGTTAAAGATAATCAGCGCAACAATATTGATGGTAGCTTTTCTGTAGCCGTAACCGATGTTAACAAAGTTGCAATAGATGAAAATGAGGAAACAACTATCCTTTCTAACCTTTTATTAACATCAGATTTGAAAGGTTACATCGAAAAACCTAATTACTACTTCAACAATGTTGATGAAAATAAATTAAGGCATTTAGACAATCTGATGCTTACGCAGGGCTGGAGAAGATTTACTTGGACGGATATAATTGCGCAGAAAGAACCAGAAATAAATTTCAGGCCTGAGCAAAGTTTCGAAATAACTGGAAAAATAACCGGTGTAAACAATAAACAAATCCCAAATGCGAAGGTTAATCTTTTTTCTACCACACCCGGATTAATACTCAACCTTGATACCATATCTGACGTAAAAGGCAATTTTGTTTTCGATAGGTTAGACATATCGGACAGCTCCTCTTTCATCCTGCAAGCAAAAACAGATAAAAATAGCAAAGCCATAAATTTAATTGCTATGCAAAAGCCTACTATCACTAATGAGATAAGAATAGGGAACACACTAAATATTGCCCCATATATTACCGCTACCAAAGAAAGATTTATAGAGCTAAGCAAATTTAACAAACTAGATAAAGGCATACTGCTAAAATCTGTAACCATAACCAGCGCCAAACCTAAAAGCAATTTAAATATCCCAAACTCTGCAAACACAAGCGGAGTTGCAGATTATGTTATTACGCAAGAAGATTTGGCTAAAGAAACAAGCATTATCTTCCCTATATCACGTGCTCCAGGTTGGCTAGGTTTAGCAAAAATGATAGCCGATGATCAGGTGGTTATCATAATAGACGGCATAGAAGTTCCAGGCTCTGAGCTTAGTGCAATCCCGATTCAAAACATTGCTGGTATTGAGTTAGTTACGCGAAACTATAACCTTGCAATTTATGCTACCGGAAGAAAGAAGAGGATGTTTGTTACCACCAAATCTGGAAAAGCAAATTCTCCTCCGGCAACAAATACCGCTAACTTAAAAAACATAGGTCTTTCAGCAACAAAAGAGTTCTACTCGCCCAATTATGATAATCCAAAAACGGACAGACAAGCCAAAGATATGCGTAGCACAATTTATTGGAATCCAAATTTAAATACCGATATTACGGGAAAAGCATCTTTCAGTTTTTTTAATGCCAGCACGCCCGGAACTTACAGGATTGTTGTAGAAGGAATGGATAATTTTGGCAACCTTGGTAGAAAAGTTTTTAATTACGAAGTAAAGTAACCAATATATGAACACAATTGCAGTAACGGTAAAAGATCGTTTGGCTATAATTACACTTAATCGCGGTAAATCAAATTCTTTAAACAGAGAAATGGTTACCGAGCTTAAAGACATTTTACACAATATAGAAACCGACGAAAACATTGGTGGCGTTATTATAACCGGTAAAGAAAATTTCTTTTCTGCCGGCTTAGATCTAATCGAATTATACAATTATAACGAAGAAGAGGCACAAAGTTTCTGGCACTTGTTCTTAGCATTCGTAGCAAAAATTACGGCTTTTAAAAAGCCATTAGTTACTGCAATTAATGGCCATAGCCCCGCCGGTGGTTGTGTAATTGCCTTAGCTGCCGATATACGTGTTATGGCAGAAGGAAAATATATCATAGGCTTAAACGAAGTTCCGGTCGGTATTATCGTCCCTAATAGTATTTTTAATTTATATTCATTTTGGTTAGGCAAGGCCGATGCTACAAGAAGTTTGTTAGAGGGCAAACTCTTCTCGCCAGAAGAAGCGTTAGCTATTGGCTTGGTTGATGAAGTTGTTAAACCCGAAAGCATTTTAACGGCCGCAGAGAGAAGAGCTAGAAAGTATATGGCTTTTGAAAGCAATACCTGGTCGCAAAGCAAGCTGAATATTAGAAAAGATTTAATTGCCAGCACTAGTGCAGACCAATCGGCAGATTTAGAAAAAATGCTTAAACAATGGTGGTCGCCAAGTACCAGAGCTATTTTAAAAACCATTATTGATAGTTTGCAGAAAAAAGCATAAAACTTATACCGCTAAAAAACTAAATATTAATTACTAAAACCAATTAACAGTTATGTACAACCAACCGATGTTAAGGGATGATGCCTTAAAAGGTAAAACCATTGTGGTTACTGGTGGCGGCACCGGTTTGGGCAAAGCGATGGGCACCTACTTTTTAAAACTTGGCGCAAACTTGGTTATCACCAGCAGAAAAATAGATGTTCTGCAAAAAACAGCCGAAGAAATGGCTGCAGAAACTGGCGGGCAAGTTTTGGCTGTACAGTGTGATGTTCGAGATTATACACAAGTTGAAAATGTATTGGCTGAAACTATAAAAAAATTTGGCAAAGCCGATGCTTTACTCAACAACGCCGCCGGCAACTTTATCTCACCAACCGAAAGATTATCAGCCAATGCTTTTTCAAGTATTATAGATATCGTTTTAAAAGGAACGGTGAATTGTACGCTAGCTTTTGGCAAACATTGGATTGCTGAAAAACAACCTGCCAATATTCTAAACATTGTAACAACCTATGCTTTTACAGGTTCAGCCTACGTGGTTCCATCAGCTTGCGCAAAAGGTGGAGTTTTAGCAATGACACGCTCGCTAGCGGTTGAATGGGGAAAATATGGGATTCGCTCTAACGCGATAGCACCTGGCCCATTCCCCACCAAAGGTGCTTGGGACAGACTTTTGCCAGGTGATTTAGCGGAAAAATTCGACTTTAAAAATCGTGTTCCATTAAAAAGAGTTGGTGAAAATCAAGAATTAGCAAATTTGGCAGCATTTCTAATTAGCGATTTCTCTAGCTACATTAATGGTGAAGTGATAACTATTGATGGTGGAGAATGGTTACAAGGCGCTGGACAAATGAACGGCCTAGAAGCTATCCCATCAGAAATGTGGGATATGTTGGAGCAAATGACTAGATCGGCCAAAGGGAGTTAAGAAACTAATATAGTTAACAATAAAAATCCGCTAAATGAAAAAAGCGCTCCTCAACCTATTATTACTAATAGCGGTCCACTTAAATGCTAATTCGCAAACCACTACTATTGCCGATAAAATAGACGCATATAATAAGTCTTTTCCAATAGAGAAAATTTACCTCACCTTAGATAAACCTTACTACAGTGCAGGAGATACCTTGTGGTTTAAAAGTTATTTGCTAAATGCAGATTTCACGGCAACAAAAATATCTGCGAAAATATATGTAGAATTATTTAATGACAGCTTAAAACTGTTAGACAATAAAGTTATTGCGTTAAATAATGGCTTAGGTTATGGAGATTTTGAATTATCTAAAAGTTTACCCAATGGAACTTACACCATTAGAGCTTATAGCAACTGGCAACAAAATTTTGGTGATGACTATTTTTTCCAAAAAAGTATCTATATCGGCAATGCCCAAACCACAACCTGGCTTTTTGACTCTTATCAAAAATTTAATGCTAATTTAGATAACAACGAGTTAGACCTAAAACTGAGAATAAAAAATATTAACGGGGAACCTGCCGGATTAAAAGATGTTGAACTTTACTTAGAAAATGGAAATAAAAAGATTTCTAAGGCCAATTTGCAAACAAAAACAGATGGAACTTTAGAAACTAAAATACTAATATCAGATAAGCAGACATCTGGTAACTATAGCGTAGTAATAAGTCCAAAAAACGATAAATCCAAAAGATATATTATTCCGGTAATATTAAAACCAGAAGATGCCGTTGATTTGCAATTTTTGCCTGAAGGTGGCCATATGGTAAACGGAATCTATGGAAAGGTTGCATTTAAGGCAATAGGCCCGGATGGTCTAGGAAAGGAAATACAAGGAAAAATCGTTAATAGTAAAAATGAAACCCTTACAGGTTTTAAAACTACGCATAAAGGCATGGGCAGCTTTTTCTTGTTTCCAGAAAAAGGAGAAATTTACAGTGCTGTTCGAAGCACAAATGGCAAAGAAATTAAAACAACACTGCCTATTGCTAAATTAGAAGGAACAACTTTAAGAGTTGACCACCTATCAAATAAAGATTCCTTATACATCTATATAAAAGCAAGCGAATTAAGCAGAAATGAAGGTTATAACTTGTTAATTCAAAAAGATAATGAACTAATATTCCAGATTAAGCTCAACTTACGTAACGGTTTTTCTACATTAAAACTCCCAAAAACTGAGTTGCCTGATGGAATAATTCATTTCACATTATTATCTCCTGCTACAATTCCGCTAAACGAACGTCATGCATTCGTAAATCATTCTCAAAATATAAATTTGGCTTTAGCCGGAAACTTTAATTACACATCTTTAGATAGTGTTGCATTAGAATTATCGGCAACAGATGAAAAAGGAACTCCCTTAACTGGTGCATTCGCAGTTACAGTAACTGATGATAAACAAGTTAAGCAAGATGAGTACGATAATAACATCATAAGCCATTTTTTGTTAAAAAGTTCTGTTAAAGGTAGTATAGAAAGTCCGGGGTGGTATTTCGAAAATAATTCATCAACCAGTCAAATTGCACTAGATCACTTGCTTTTAACGCAAGCTTGGGTTGGCTACAACTGGCAAGAAATAACACGACCGTTAACAGAGCCAAAATTTAAGGCAGAAAAAGATAATAAAATTGAAGGAAAAGTTACTGGCCTTTTTAATAAACCTCTAGAAGGTATAAAGGTAAATCTACTTTCTTTGGGTAGGGAAATTATGTTTGTTGATACACTGACAAATGCCAGCGGAAAGTTTTCATTTGGAGATATACCCTTGAGTGACAGCGTTTCTTATATGCTAAAAATCAAAAATCAAAAAGGTAAAACAGCAACGGGAACTATCATTGTAGATGATTTTGTTAGGGCGAAAGAGTTACCGTCGAAAGAGTTGCTAAAACCTTGGTACGTAAACGTAGACAGTACTTTTTTAAAAAATTTCAAATCTGCTGAAACTGAAATTAAACAGAAAGAACGTGCACAGAGCGTACGAACAGGCACCTTATTAAATGAAGTGATTATTAAGGGCCAAGCCAGATTAAAAGAAATTATTGTAAAAAATGCTTGGGACGCTAAATTTTTGAATGAAATTACCGAGGAGGATTTAAAAAAAGTTCCTCAAAAATTACTGAAAGACCTTTTGTTGGAAAAATTTCCAAATTTTAATATCGGAAATTTTTGGTCCGATAGCTGTACAGGTAGACCTGGAAGGCATAGTTTTTCGAGCTTTAGAATAGGCGGTGCTCTATTATCTCATGTAATTATTGATAAAGTTAATACTAATCTCGTTGCATCTGGAACGGATGATAATTACCAAGTAACTGGAACAAGCCTGAGTTCAAAGGCAGGTGGTGGCATAGAACCTAATTACGGTCCAGCTGTGTTCGAAATTAATAATTACATATTCAATACGCTAACCGCAAGTGAAATTACAAATGTTACACTGTATAGAGGCTGTGTTTATTATTACCTCGATATAACAACGAGAGGCGGAAAAGGCCCATGGATCACGCCAACACCAGGAAGATACATTTTTCGGCCCCAACCAATTTATTTAGCTAAAGAATTTTATAGTCCAAAATATGTTAACAAAGTTAGTCCGTTTCCAGATAACCGCTCTACAATTTTTTGGGATGCAAACATAGTTACCGATGAAAATGGCAAAGCGAAAATATCTTTTTATGCCGCGGATAGTCCTAGTACCTATACTGTAAAAATTGAAGGAACCGATTTAAATGGCAGGTTTGGATTTAAGAAATTTACATTAACCAATAGTAAGCCTACTGCCGGAAGTAAATAACATAAATGTTTGCGATGAAAAAATTCTGCCTAGTTTTTTCGGTTGTTGTAATGTTAATTCAAATTTCTGCAACAGCCCAAAAGCCAAATACCCTTGTCGAAAAAATAGCTACTTACAATAGCCTCTTACCAGCCGAAAAAATTTATATCTCTACAGACAAGCCTTATTATAACGTGGGCGATACACTTTGGTTCAAAAGCATTCTTCTAAACGGAAATTTAGGTGTAAATAGTAAAACAGATAAAATTTATGTAGAGCTTTTTAACGATAGTTTAATGATGGTAGAAAGAAGATCCATAATGCTAAACAATGGTTTAGGTTATGGAGATTTCGCTCTGTCTGCAAAACTAAAAGAGGGTTCTTACTTGCTAAGAGCGTATAGCAATTGGCAACAAAATTTTGGAAGCGACTATTTTTTTCAAAAAAGTTTTTACATCGGTAATGCCGGAGAAAAAACTTGGCTTTTAGACGCTCACCAAAAATTAAACACTGCCGGTAAAAAAACACTCGACTTAAAAGTGCGAATCACCAATTTAAAAAACGAAGTTGCAGGTCTTAAAGATGTTGAAATTGTGCTGATGAATGATAAAAAAAAGTTGATGAAAGCAGATTTGCAAACCTCTCTACAAGGTTTAATAGAAACACAAATCCCTTTGGGAGAAAATAATATTAATGGAAATTACAGCCTAATAATTACGGATAAAAAAGACCGGTCCAGACAATCTGTCTTACCTATTAGCTTACAAGAAGTAGACGAAGTTGACCTCCAATTTATGCCAGAAGGCGGTTATATGGTTAACGGAATATTTGGCAAAGTAGCCTTTAAGGCTATCGGAGCCGATGGCCTAGGAAAAAATATTTCAGGAAGAATTGTAGATAGCAAAAACGAAACACGAGCAGAATTAAATGTTGGCCACAAAGGAATGGGTAACTTTTTTTTGTTACCGGTTAAAGGCGAAACCTACACTGCAATATATAATCTAAATGGTACAGAACATAAACAAACTCTTCCGGCAACTAAAGATGAGGGCACTACCCTACGTATAGACCACCTATCTAAAAGAGACTCGCTATATATTTACCTTAAAGCAAGTGAAAGCAAAAGGCTGAATGGTTACGAACTGTTTGCCCAATCTTCTGGAGAAACTATACTAAACGTAAAAATCAACCTAACACATGGTTTTAGAACACTTAAATTACCCAAACTAGATTTTCCGGATGGTATTATTCATTTTACATTATTCTCGCCAGATGGCAGCCCTGTTAACGAACGCCAGGTATTTATTAACCGAAAGCAATGGATGTACCTAAAGGTAGAGGCAAATAACACCAACTTTAAAACAAGAGATAGTATAAATTTAAACTTAAAAGCGCTTACAGAAGCCGGCTTGCCTGCGAGTGGAAGTTTTTCGATAAGCGTTACCGATGATAGCCAAGTAAAAGTTGACAATGAAAGTAATATTGCCAGCTATTTTTTATTGCAGAGCGATTTAAAGGGAAATGTTGAGAATCCTTCGTGGTATTTTAAAGATGAGGACGCTTCTACATTATTGGCGCTAGACAATTTGTTGCTAACCCAAGCTTGGGTTGGCTATAATTGGAATACTACATTGACAGACAAACCAAGCCCAAAATTTAAAGCAGAAAAGGGAAATGAAATTAATGGACGGTTAACTAATTTACTTAAAAATCCTGTCCCAAATATCAATTTGACTTTGATGTCGTTGGGCAAAACAATTTTTCTAACAGATACAATTAGTAATAGCGATGGATATTTTAAGTTTAAGGATATTCCATTTATTGATAGCGCTGCCTACACCATTAAAATAAAAAACCAAAAAGGCAAAACATCTCTAGCAACAATAAATGTAGACGAGTTTACGCCTGCCAGTAAAATCACCTTCCTTTCACAAATTAAACCTTGGTATATAAATACGGATACTAGCATGCTCAACTATTACAAAAACAAGGAAATTCAAAAAAAGCCTATAGATGCATCGAAAATTAAACTAGAAGGCGAAAGTTTAAAAGAAGTGGTAATTAAAGGGCAGGTAAGGCAAAAGGAAATTATGCAAACCCAAGCGTGGGACGTAACCTTTTTGAAAAAAATAACCGAAGAAGAGCTTAAAAAAATTCCGAAAAAAACGCTATTGACGCTACTTTACGAAAAAATAGAAGGATTTACTATCGGAAATTTTTATGCCGATGGATGTTTTGGAACTGAACCGAGAGAAGTTAATGGAGTAGAGTTTCCTCCGGCCATGAGGCCTAGAAAACATGAATTTTCAAACTTTATGGTAGGGGCTAAACTGATATCGCATGTATTCATAGACAAAGTAAATACTCATATTTTAACTCAATGGGGCCATGATTATTACAATGAAAACCCATTCAATGTTAGCCGAACTGCTATGGAACCTGAGGTTTTCTTTATAAACCAGAGCATCTTTAACATTTTAACTGCTCAAGATATTGTAGATATTAATGTTTACCGTGGTTGTAACTCAGTTTTTCTCGATATAAAAACAAGAAGTGGCAAAGGGCCCTGGGTTATTACAACCCCAGGAGTATACGTGCATCGCCCGCAACCGATCTATTTTCCTAAAGAATTTTATAGTCCAAAATATATGCTGGCAAATAAAAATCAACCAGATTATCGTTCTACTATTTTTTGGGATGCCAATATAGTTACCGACGAAAATGGTAAGGCAAAAATATCATTTTATGCAGCAGATAAACCGAGCACCTACACCGTTAAAATTGAAGGTACAGATTTAAATGGTCGATTTGGATTTAAATCGACTACAATTAGCATTCTCAATCCTCCTCAACCCGAGTAATTATCTATAAAAAGTCCAGCTAAAATCAGCAATTTTATTTTTGCATATTTGCGCTGATGAAACTACCCGCCATAAAAGGTTTTAACGAAGAAGCATTTAACAAGTATTTAAAGAATACGGGCTTATTAATGCTTGGTCGCGTTGGTAGTTTGGCCATTAAAATGTTTGTGAGCATTAAAGTTGCCAACTATCTTTTAGGCTATAATAACGGCATCTTAACCTCTGCTATCACGTATGTGTACTTGTTTGCATCCATTGCCGGCTTAGGTCTCGATCAGTTTATAGTTAAAGAACTACATCAAAATCCAAGCAACAGAGATAAAATACTAGGCACAGCATTTTTACTAAAAGTGATGGCCGGTTTGGCATGCATACCTGCCATTTTTATGGCATGGCAAATTTATCCACTCGCTGATATTTCCTATCAAATTATATTTATACTTTCCTTTACAGGACTTTTTCAGTCATTAACTGTGGTAGATGCTTATTTCCAATCTGAAGTAAAATCTAAATATATCATGCAAGTGCAGATTATTGGCAACCTAATATCTGCAGTAATAAAAATTGCGCTAATCTTTACCAATTCTCCGCTAATTTATTTTGTTTTCTCCTATATATTCGACATCCTGTTACTTTCAATTGGATATTTTGCTGTTTACCAGCGTAAAGGGAGATCAATTTTTAATTGGGGCTTTGATGGCAAATTAGCTAAGAAACTTCTACATTATTCTTGGCCATTGATTATTTCCGGCATAATGGTTTCGGTTTACATGAAAATAGATCTATTGATGCTAAAAGAGATTCTGGGCGAAAAAGGAACCGCCGAAGCTGGTGTTTATGCAACTGCAGTAAGTTTTAGCGAAGCCTTAAATTTCGTACCTGTAGCTATCGTTTCTTCACTTTTCCCAGCAATATTAAATGCTCGCAGAGACGACGCAGAGCGATATAAAAAACGCTTGCAAAACCTTTACGATTTAATGGTTTGGATGAGTTTGGCTTTTGCAATTTTCGTAACATTTGCCTCGCCAATTATTTACAAACTTTTCAAACCAGAATTTGCTACCGCTGCACCTGCTTTATCCATACACGTTTGGGGAAGTATTTTTGTGTTTTTAGGTGTAGCAAGTGGCCAGTACCTAATTGCCGAAGGCTACAGCAAACTAACTTTTATCAGAACCGGCGTTGGCGCCTTAATCAACATCATCCTAAACCTACTTTTAATTCCAAAAATGGGCATGATAGGAACAGCAATTGCTACGGTGATAGCCTACTTCTCGGCAGCATTTATGGTATTACTTATTCCTAAAACCAGACCACAGGGAATAATGATGTTAAAATCATTATTTTTGATCACTGCATTTCAAAAAATTATAAAACGTTGAGCAAACTTAAAGCATTAGCAACATTAATTGGCAAACCTAAAAGGCTTGCTGCACTACTATCTTATGGCCACAAAGGCTATTTATCAACTATTGGATGGTTTACTGCCTTTGATAATCACCAAGCTGTAGATGCAAACAACCAACCAATTCCCTGGGTAACTTATTCATTCATAGATTTTATAAAAACTCGACTAAATAACAATCTTTCCATTTTTGAGTATGGCTCTGGAAATTCAACTTTGTTTTATGCCAAAAACGTAAAAAAAGTAGTTTCTGTAGAACATGATAAAGCCTGGTACGATAGAATTGTAAAAGAAAAAGCGAGCAATGCGGAAATGATTTTCACGGCTTTAGAGCGTGGCGGCGAATACAGTAAAAAAGCTACACTTTTAGGTGAAAAATTTGATATCATTATTGTTGATGGTCGCGACCGAGTAAATTGTTGCATGAATAGTATAAATGCTTTAACTGAAAGCGGTGTATTAATTTTAGACGATTCGGAAAGAGAAGTTTATCAAAAAGCAAGAACATTTTTAATCGAAAAAGGGTTTAAAGAATTACCTTTTACAGGTATATCGCCAGGATTGTTCTACAACAAAACAACCTCTGTATTTTATAAAGCCGATAACTGTTTAGGAATCTAACAAACATTTAACATGCAGAATTTCGCACCAATTGCACTTTTCGTTTACAATAGACCGAAACATACCGAAAGAACGATTAAATTTTTACAACAGAACGAATTAGCAACTGAAAGCAGACTTTTCATTTTTTCTGATGGTGCAAAAACGGCAGATGATGAAGAGAAAGTAAAGGCCGTTCGCGAATATATTAAAGATGTTGATGGTTTTAAATCTGTTGAAGTTATCGAAAGCAGTACCAACTTGGGCTTGGCAAACTCGGTAATTGCAGGTGTAACAAAACTTACAGAAACTTATGGTCAGGTTATTGTTTTTGAAGATGATTTGATTTCATCACCTTATACGCTAACTTATTTTAACGAAGCTTTAAATCGCTATCGCGATGAGGAAAAAGTAATGCATATTGGCGCTTACATGTATGTTTTAGATGATAAAAATTTACCTGAAAGTTTCTTTTATAGAGCTGCTACAAGCTGGGGATGGGCAACTTGGTCAAGTGCTTGGCAAAGCTTTGAGCCAAATATAGATAAGTTAATGAGCAAATTTGACGCAAGGAGAAAGCGAGAATTTGCTATTGATGACACCATGAATTTTTGGAAACAAATGAAAGATTTCAAAAATGGAAAGAATAATTCATGGGCTATTCGTTGGTATGCTTCTATCTTTTTAAAAGGTGGATTAACTTTAAATCCAGCCCAATCCTTAGTAAACAACATTGGCCACGATGGAACTGGCATACATTCTGGAATGAATGATATCTACAATGTAATCATCAACCCAAAACCTATTACGCAGTTTCCAACAATAATTGAAGAAAACGCAAAAGCTTACGAATCAATAAAGCGTTTTCTAAAGGATAGGAAAGGTAGCATGATGCAACGTATCAATAGGTTTGTCAGAGAAAAACTGAATAAATATTTCGGCAAATAATCCTTGTACATACTGTTTTCTTCTCAAGAAATCCTTAATTTCATTTCGCAAATCAAGCGTATGAAAATCATCCACTTTGTGTTATTTTTTTTGGTATCTGTTAAAGCTTTTGCCCAACCGGCTCCAAAACCTTATGGTGCAATTCCATCACAAAGGCAATTAGCTTGGCATAATATAGAGCTTTATGGTTTGGTGCATTTTACGCCAACTACTTTCGAAAATAAAGAATGGGGCTATGGCGATGCAGACCCGAAAACTTTCAATCCTACAAATTTCGATGCGGAGCAAATTGTAAAATCAGCTAAGGCTGGCGGTTTAAAAGCAATCATTTTGGTAGCCAAACATCACGATGGTTTTGCACTATGGCCTACAAAAACCACAGAATATAATATTACCAAAAGTCCGTTTAGAAATGGCAAAGGCGATTTAGTGAAAGAAATGGAACTTGCTGCTCGTAAACACGGACTTAAATTTGGCATTTATTGCTCGCCCTGGGATAGAAACAATACAAGTTACGGAACAGATAGCTATTTGAAAATTTACCAAGCGCAACTTAGAGAGCTTTACACCAATTACGGCGAATTGTTTATGAGTTGGCACGATGGCGCAAATGGTGGCGATGGGTATTATGGTGGCGCAAAAGAAAAAAGATCTATAGATAATACCACTTATTACGATTGGAAAAACACTTGGCAAATTACTAGAAACCTACAACCAATGGCAAACATTTTTAGCGATGTTGGTTTAGACGTACGTTGGGTTGGTAACGAAGATGGTTTTGCCGCCGATACAAGCTGGTCTACGTTTACGCCAATGCCTCCTGATGGAAAAAATGTGGCAGTTCCAGGTCAGGCAAATTACCCGCAAAGCCCAGCCGGAATTAAAAATGGCAAATTTTGGATGCCTGCAGAATGTGATGTTCCGTTAAGAAAGGGTTGGTTTTTTCATGCAAACGAAAAGCCTAAAAGCCCCGAAAAACTATTCGAACTATATTTAAAAAGTGTTGGGCGTGGCGCAGGTTTAGACCTAGGTTTAGCACCAAATACTGCCGGTATATTAAACGATGACGATGTAAATACATTGAATGTTTTTGGCGAAATACTTAATAAAACTTTTGCTTCCAACTTATTAATTGGCGCTAAAATAACAGCATCTAATACCAGAGGCAACAAATACTTGCCAACTAATTTAATAAGCGAAAATTCACAAAATTACTGGGCTACTACAGATGATGTTCATCAGGCAACGCTAAGCCTAGATTTAAAAAAAGAATCTACTTTTGATATAATTAGCTTGCAAGAATTTATCGCCCTTGGCCAAAGAATAGATAGTTTTACTATTGACGTTTACGAACAGGAAAAATGGCGACAAGTTTACGCCGGAGCAAGCATAGGAGCAAAACGTTTGATAAAATTAAGCCAAGTTGCTAAAACCGATAAAGTTCGTATAAAAATTAAAGCGCCAGTTTGTATTACTTTAAGCAAAATTGGACTTTACAAATATGCAGGTTAATAACCCCAGTGCCTATTCGTATTTTTATTAGCTTCTTCTTTTAACTTATTGATTTGCGCCATCGCCGTATCTAGCTTTGCTTTATATTGTGGAACATCGTCTGCCGCTTCCAAGTAGAGTATTTTTGTGAACTCTAATGTCTTATCCGTTATTTTTTCATAGTATTTACGAACTAAGGCATGTTCTTCATTTAGTTGCAAAACATTCATTTGTTTAACTATCTGCCTGTTCCGTTCCCAAACCTTAATTCCATAATCATTTACTCGCCTCAACCTTTCCTCACTTGTTAAACGCATACTTATGCTGTAAACACCTGCATAGTCTTTAGAATTTTGTTTAAAAGCTCTTTCTAACGCAAAAAATTTCTTCGGTTCGTAATTGGTTGTAAAAGTTAATACGGTAGCAGCAAACACCAGAACAACGACTATTGCAGAAGCGAACCTAAAATATACTTGTAAAACTATTCTTTCTGTAATCAGTATAAAGCATATTAGAAATCCAGATGTTATTCCGCCTACATGTGCCCAATTATCAGTATTACCACGTAAGCCATTAATCAACATTAGGGCACAAACTAACACGGTGCTAACAAGCATTGCCCTACTTGCATTTTTTTCGAATGCGTTATTTGATAAAAGAGCCAAAAAAGCGCCAAATAATCCTAAAATAGCACCAGATGCACCAATCGAATAATTCAACTCGTGAAAAATAATACTTAATAAACCACCGCAAATACCGCTTAATACATATACAGCTATATACTTGGTTGATTTAAGTTTATGTTCTACCATTAAACCGATATAGGCTAATGCATACATGTTAAAAAACAAATGCAATAATGAACCATGTAAAAATTGATGGGTTATTAATCTCCAAACTTGACCTTTTAAAACAAGCTCTCTGCTGTTAGCACCGAAGTAGGACGGAACTTTCTCTAACAATTCGTAAGAAGCTCCTGATTTATACAACATTCTATAAATAAATACTGATCCAAAGGCAAACATGCCATAGGCGATAATATTTAAGATAATCAAAATAGGCGTAACAAAATACCCCTTACGCGGATAAAACAGATAAAGCACATTTTTTATTTTGTTCTTTACTGTTAAAGGTGCCTTTTCAAAATACTCATCGTCTTGCGTGGCAACAAATTCATGAAAGCTGTTCAAAATTTCCTCCCAAATATCTTTTAAATGATATTCTACGTACTCAAACTCATGGAAGAACTTTTCCAAGTTGAAATCATTTTTTCCGTAATCATTAAAAAACATTTGTATGCCAATACATTCGCTTTTAACCAAGGCAAAATTGTCCGTTATCCTAACAGAAATCTCCTCGCTGTAAGATTGGAATGATAACGGTGTGTAGGCAATGATACCACTCGCTGAAATGTGACTGAGTTTCCAACCTAAATTCTCAATCGCCTGTTTAGCAATTACCAAATACTTATCTGTCGGAAAATCTCCTAACGGTATATATTTTTCAATTTTCGGAGAGTAACCCCAGCTAATGGACATATCGTTAATTTGAGTTAGAGTATATTTTACAGCTACTATTGCAGTTATAAATTTTGCCTACTTTTTAGCAGTTAACACGATATACGGAGATAGTCCCTTATTTTCAAAAGGGATTATTTTCGTTAAAACCTTTCCGGCAAACCAAACCGTTTTCTTAAACAACCTTACCCCTATTGATTTTTGCTTTTCGTTCTCCAACCAAATGCTAAAGCCACCAAAATAGCCAGCTTTTACTTCCTTTAGACCCGCTCTTTTGCAAATATCAGCTAGCAAGGCTGGATTCATGCTCTCGATATTGTGCTTGTCATAATTTTCTTTATCAAATTTCTTCTGAAACCAGCCGTTAACAGCCGTAAAATTTGGCAAGGTTATAAACAGCGTCCCACCCGGTTTTAAGAATGCGATGTGTCGTTTAATAATATCTTCGGTGTCTAAAAAATGTTCTATCAATCCACACGAGAGAACTAAATCATATGTGTTTTCTGGCTCGTATTTAAACAAATCTGTTTCTATAACTTTAATATCGCCCTTGGCCAAACCGTTAGTTTGTAATAATTGATGTGTGATCGGTGGATGAACAAAATAATCCAGTAACGTTACATCCAAATTTAGATATCGCTTTAAAAAAACCGCATAATATCCTGGAAAACCACCAAGTTCAATCGCCGTTTTTACATTTTGTTTTGATACTATATCCGCCAGTTGGCGATGAAATAAATAATTCGCAGGTATGTTAACCGATAAATCAGTTTTACTCTCCCAATATTTTACCCAAAAATCTCTGTCGGTTAAAAGGTTATCCATAGTTTAGCAAAGAAACATAAAGAATAGCAAAAAATAAAAGGTTTAAATTATATTGCTTACTGTGCCTTCAATTATTAACTAAGCAAACTATTTTTCAATTTAACAATTATTAACAATTTGGTTTGTACGAATAAAATGTATTTTTGGTTGATTTGAAAGTTGTACACCTAAATACTTACGATGGAAATGGAGGCGCCGGCAGAGCTTGCCTGCGTCTTAGCGATGCGCTAAACGAAAATGGCGTACAGTCTGAAGTTATAGTTTACTACAAGTTCGGAAAAAACAGCAAAGTATCTTGTTTTACAAATGGCATTTTCGCTAAAGCCATGGCGGTTTTCAACATCATGGCAGAACGCTACTTAGCTAAAATACTTGTTAAAGCAGTTAAAACTCCTTTCTCATTGCAATGGTTTGGTAAGTCTATTATAAACCATCCAAAGCTAAAAGAAGCAGATGTAATTCATTTGCATTGGATAAATCATGGTTTTCTAACTCCAAAGTTTTTAGCAGAGCTAGATGAATTGGAAAAACCGGTGGTTTGGACTTTTCATGATAGTAACGCCTTTACTGGAGGTTGCCACGTACGTTATACCTGCGAGAATTTTCATCAACAATGCGGCAATTGCCCTGTGTTACGTTTAAGTGGTAAAACAGATATTTCAAACAAGAATTGGTTACGCAAACAAAAAGCCTATTCTGAATTTAACTTTCATATTGTTGCGCCAAGTAATTGGATGGCAAATTCTGTAAAACAAAGTAGCTTACTAGGTATTAGAAATGTTTCTGTTGTACCTAACACGATAGAAATTGACGTATTTAAACCTTATGTTAAGGCTGAGGCGAAACAGATTTTAAAGATCCCAGCAAATCATTTTGTGTTAATGAGTGGATTTATGCCATCTAAAAATGATAAGCATAAAGGAACACAATATTTAATTGATGCGCTAAATGAGTTAGCTCGCAGACCAGAAATACCTAACGAACAAATTGAATTGGTAATTTTCGGTAACAAGGATGAAAAAAATATGCCTGAGTTTCCTTTTAAAACAACTTTTTTAGGCACGATTAATAAAGATGAGCATTTAGCAAAATGCTACGCAGCGGCAGATGCATTTATAACGCCATCTTTAGAAGATAATTTACCAAATACCGTAATGGAAAGCTTGGCCTGTGCAACGCCGGTAATCGCCTTTAAAACGGGTGGAATTCCGGATATGGTGTCGCACTTGCAAAACGGTTATTTGGCAGATTATAAATCATCGGCCGATTTAGCTGACGGAATTGAATGGCTTTTTTTACATGAAGACAAAGAAGCCGTACAAAAAGAAGCTCGTAGAACGATATTAAATCGTTTTGCGCCAGCTGTAATTGCTACACAACAAGAAGAAATTTATCAAACCTTAATAAACGCATTGCCTAAATGACGATAAATCCTAAACTAAGCGTTATTACAATCGTTTATAACAATGTAAAAGACATCGAGCGAACAATGCTTTCAGTGTTGGATCAAACTTATGCTAACATCGAATATATTTTAATTGATGGAAATTCTACGGATGGCACTAAAGATATAATTTATAAATACAAAAATCGTATAGCACAATTTATCTCAGAACCTGATAAAGGCATTTACGACGCTATGAATAAAGGACTTTCACTAGCGACTGGCGACTACGTATTGTTTATGAATTCCGGCGACGAGATTTATGCATCAGACACCGTTGAAAATGTTTTCTCCTCTGCGCCATCGGGCGATATTTATTATGGGGAAACCGAAATGTTCGATGAAAATTGGAATAGTTTAGGTCAGCGTAGACACCGAGCACCAGAACATTTCGACTGGCATAGCTTTAAATTTGGCATGAATGTTAGCCATCAGGCGATTTACATCAAACGTAGTTTAACACAGCCTTACGATCTTAAATATAAATATAGTTCCGATATCGATTGGATTTTAAAAGCTGCCAAAAAATCGTCGAACATTGTAAATACTCACATGTATGTTGCCAAATATCTTGTTGGTGGCATTTCTAAGAAAAAACATCTAGCTAGCTTAAAAGAGCGTTTTAAAATACTGAGCCATTATTATGGCTTCATCCCAAATTTGCTCAATCATGCCTTCATTGCGCTTAACCTAGCGCAGTATTTTGTAAGACATCGCAGAACCAACGACTAGGTTATTATTTGGGATTTTGTTAGCTGAATAAAAATCTCAATGTTCTATCCAATAAATCACTTTTACAGCAAATCAACTTAGAAAATATCCTATCAAGTATATATAGTCAATAAATTCAGCTTATTGGACCATTAGATTTAATTTTGCTAGACTCAATGGGATTTAGCTTCATTTCCTAGGACTGAATTATCAACTAGTTTTACATAATTTATCTGTTAACGCCGAAACTAATATTGGATTGTGCCTTCGGCAGCGAACTACGGGAAGGCCGCTGCAAATGCCCGGGCATGGCGGTCTTGGTGCGTTCGGTTCTCGGGAATTGATGCACCGTTCCGGCCGGTCCGGACCTGCCGTAAACAAGGAAAGCCCCACCACTTCCGTGATGGGGCTTCCTTTAAGGTTTAGGCACCGACCTACTCTCCCACATGTTACTGCAGTACCATCGGCTCTGGCGG